>Ga0126307_10000009_pt1 | contig 120465 bp, 122 predicted proteins | sample Plot28_FD_89955 | JGI IMG/M metagenome (GOLD analysis project Ga0126307, IMG submission 89955) | Serpentine soil microbial communities from UC McLaughlin Reserve, CA, USA - Plot28 | ecosystem: Environmental > Terrestrial > Soil > Grasslands | place: USA: UC McLaughlin Reserve, Lake County... | reverse complement strand
GCGTTCTGGCGGCGCGGGTGGCTCCGCGGCACGTTCCTGCTCCTGCCGCCCCTCGCCTGGTTCGGGCTGCTCTACCTGACAGCGCTAGTCGTCCTCCTCATCTCGTCCTTCTGGAGGGTCGACCCCTTCACAACCGAGCTCGTCCGCGACTGGAACCTCGACAACTTCACGAGGATCTTCACCGAGCCCGTTTACCGCACGATCGCCTTTCGGACAGTCGGGATCGCGGCTGCGGTCACGATCACGGACGCGATCATCGCGATTCCATTCGCCTACTTCATGGCCCGCCTCGCCTCGCCGCGGACCCGCGCGGCGCTCTTCGTCCTCGTGCTGTTGCCGCTGTGGGCGAGCTACCTGGCGCGCGTCTACGCCTGGCGTCTGATCCTCGCCAAGGAAGGCGTCCTCAACTGGACGCTCGAGCAGCTCGGCCTCCCAACGGTGGGGCTCGCGTACTCGAACTGGGCGATGTGGATCGTCTTCTCGTACGTCTGGCTGCCCTTCATGATCCTGCCCGTCTACGCGGCGATGGAGCGGATCCCGGACTCGTACCTCGAGGCCTCGACCGACCTCGGCGCCAAGGGCTGGAGGACGACCAGGAGCATCGTCTTGCCACTCGCCTTCCCGGGTATCGTCGCGGGCTCGATCTTCACCTTCGCTCTCACGCTCGGCGACTACATCACCCCCACGCTCGTCGGCGGCGCGAGCTCCCAGTTCATCGGGAACGTCGTCTATGCGAGCGTCGGCATCGCGAACAACGTCCCGTTCGCCGCCGCGTACGCCGTGGTGCCGCTCGCGGTCATGGGCGTCTACCTTCTCGTCGCGCGCAGGCTCGGCGCATTCGAGGCGATGTAATGGAAACGAGGGCAACCCGCTTCGGCCTCTGGACGTGGACGGTGCTCGTGGTCCTCTTCCTTTACGCCCCGATCGGGATCATCGTCCTCTACGCCTTCAACTCCTCGAACATCCAGAGCTGGCCCATTGCAGGCTTCTCGACCAAGTGGTTCAGCTCGACCTGGCACAACGAAGAGGTGCGCGAAGCGCTCGTCCTCTCCCTGAAAGCGGCCCTCGTCGCTACCTCGATCGCCCTGGTCCTCGGATCGGCCGGCGCGTTCGCGGTCAGCAGGTTCCGCTTCTTCGGCCGGGAGACGATCTCATTCGCTTTCGTTCTCCCGCTCGCGCTTCCCGGGATCATCACCGGGATGGCGCTCAACTCCTACTTCGGCTTCTGGGGCTGGCAGCTGAGCGTCTGGACGATCATCGTCGGCCACGCCACCTTCTGCGTCGTCATCGTCTACAACAACGTCATCGCGCGTCTGCGACGCACCTCGCCGTCGCTCGTCGAGGCGTCCATGGATCTCGGTGCGGACGGCTGGCAGACCTTCCGCTTCGTCACGTTCCCGGTCATCTCGACGGCGCTCGTCTCGGGAGCCCTGCTCGCCTTTGCGCTCTCCTTCGACGAGGTGATCGTGACGACGTTCACGGCGGGTGCTCAGAACACCCTTCCGCTCTGGATCTTCGGGAAGATCAGGCTCGGCCAGCAGCTCCCGCAGGTCAACGTCGTGGTGGCGGTCATCATCGCCCTGACGATCATCCCCGTGTATTTCGCTCAGCGGCTTTCGCGCGAATCGGGAATCCTTCGCAGGCGATGATCAAAGCGTTCGTTCTCTACGAGCAGGAGCCGGACCCTGCCCGCTACGAGCAGCACACCGAGCTCTGCAGCCGGGTCGTGGGCGGCACGTTCCGCCACGGCAAGATCTTCGGCGCGCCCACGGGCCAGCGGTACGCGTACTACGCGGAGTGGGAGTTCCCGGACATGGATGCCTTCAAAGCGGCCGCACGGACCGACGAGTTCGCGGCCACGGGGCGCGACGCTGCCGAGATGGGAATCCCCTTCCACGTGCACTTCGCCGAGGTCGAATGACGGAGCCGGACAGGCCCGCACCGCGCGACCCGTCGGAGCTCGGACTCGAGGCGATCGTCTACGAGAAGGCGCCGCCACGGGCGACGATCACCCTCAACCGCCCCGAGGTCCTGAACGCCTTCGACTTCCGGATGCTGCGCGAAATCGCGCGCGCATGCGAAGACGCCTCCTGGGACGACGAGATCCGCGTGGTCATCATCACCGGCGCGGGGCGCGCGTTCTGCGTGGGTGCCGACCTCAAGTCGTGGAGCGAAGACTACCTCGGAAAGCCCGGCGAGTACTGGAAGTGGTTCGGCGCCTTCAAGGACATGCACGACCGACTGCGCGAGATCGGCAAGCCCACGCTCGCCCGCATCAACGGCATCTGCGTGGGCGGTGGCAACGAGCTTCAGATGGCCTGCGACCTGGCCGTTATGGTCGACGACACGTTCATCCGCCATGTCGGCCCCGAGCACGGCTCCGTGCCCGCCGGCGGCGCGACCCAGTGGCTTCCGATCATGGTGGGCGACCGCCGCGCGCGCGAGATCCTTCTCCTCTGCGAGGAGATCCCGGCGGCCAAGGCGGCCGAATGGGGCCTCGTCAACTCGGCCGTTCCACGGGACGAGCTCGACGCCGAGGTCGATCGCCTTGTCGACAGCCTGACCGCGAAGCTGCCGCAGACCGTGCGTTACACGAAGCAGCAGCTCAACTTCTGGCGCGACCTCTCCTGGCACGAGACCGTGAACCACGCGCGCGACTGGCTGGCGCTCTCGATGGCCACCGACGAGCCGCGCGAGGCCGTCGAGAGGTTCCTCTCCCGGAGGAAAGGCGATGACTGAGGAGTTTCAGGCTCTCGAGACCGAGTGGTCCGGCATCGTGCAGCGCCAGGACCAGGCGGCCGCGGAGCGGTTTCTCGCAGACGACTACGTGCTCACGAGCGTCGGCGGCGTCTCACGTCACATGCCGCGGGAAAACTGGATCGCGTCGCTGCCGAGGATCGAGACGGAGCTCGTTGAGGCCGACGTCGAGGACGTCCGGACCTACGGAGACGTCGCGATCGTGAAGGCCCGGCTTAGGTGGCTTGCGCGCACCGAAGGGCGCAGCCTGAACGGCACGTATGCCGTGACGGACGTGTTCACGAACGATCAGGGGCGCTGGAGGGCGTCCTGGCGGATCTCGGTCCGCCTCACCGACCGGTGACCGTCCTCCTCGAGCGCGAGGAGCCGATCGCCGTCATCCGGCTGAACCGGCCGGAGGCCCTGAACGCTCTCTCGAATCAGCTGATGTCCGAGCTCGTCGGCGCCCTCGAGAACCTCGACGACGACGAGGCGGTCCGCTGCATCGTCATCGCTGGTGACGAGAAGGCATTTGCGTCCGGCGCGGACATCGGCGAGCTCTCCGACTCGGCCCCGCTTGAGCTCTACTTCGGCGGGCGCATCGACAGGTGGGACGCGATTCGCTCCGTGCGGCCGCCGATCGTGGCCGCCGTGTCCGGTTACTGCCTCGGCGGCGGCTGCGAGCTGGCCATGGCGTGCGACCTCATCGTCGCTTCGGAGACCGCGCAGTTCGGCCAGCCGGAGACGAGCCTCGGCGTCCTGCCCGGTGCCGGAGGGACGCAGCGCCTGACGAGGGCGATCGGCAAGTCGAAGGCGATGGACGTCATCCTCACCGGCCGGTTCCTCACCGCGCGCGAAGCGGAGGCGGCTGGTCTCGTCGCGCGGGTAGTCGGCGCCGAGGCGTGGCTCGACGAGACGAAGCGCGTTGCACAGGCGATCGCGGCGAAGAGCCAGGTCGGCGTTCGGCTTGCGAAGGAGGCGGTGAACCAGGCGTTCGAGACGAGCCTCAGCGCCGGGCTCGACGCCGAGCGCAAGGCGTTCCACCTCGCGCTTTCCTCCGAGGACGCTCAAGAGGGGATGAAGGCGTTCCTCGAAAAGCGCCCGCCTGACTTCAAAGGGAAGTAGCTCAGACTTCGAGCTCGACGGGAACGAGCTCCACGCGGAAACGCTTTCCCTCGCGCACGGTCTCGAGCGTCACGGATTCGCCGATCAGCTCGCCGGCCATGAGGCGTTGGAGGTCGTCCACGCCTGCGACGGCAACACCGTTCAGCTCGACGATGAGGTCCTCGGCGCGAAGGCCGGCGCTCGCGGCCGGGCTGCCCTCGACGACCTCGACGATCTCGACGCCGTTTCCCCGGCCGAGCTCGCGCGCCAGACGCGGCGGCAGGGGACGGGGGCCGCCCGCGATGCCGAGGTAGGCGCGGCGAAAGCGACCTTCGCTCATGAGCGCGCCGATGATCTTCCTCGTCGTCTCGTTGATCGGGACGGCGAGGCCGAGGCCGACACCGGCGACGGCGGTGTTGATCCCGACCACGTGGCCGTGGCCGTCCGCGAGTGCTCCGCCCGAGTTGCCCGGGTTCAGGGCCGCGTCCGTCTGGATGACGTTCTCGACGATCCGGCCGGCTGCCCGGGAACGCACGGGCAGAGAGCGTCCGAGTGCCGACACTACGCCCGCGGTCACCGAGCCGGCAAAACCGTGCGGGTTTCCGATCGCGACGACGAGCTGGCCGACGCGGAGGTTTTCCGCATCTCCGAGGACGGCCGGAGTGAAGTCGGTTCCTTCGGCGCGCAGCACGGCGAGGTCCGAGAGCGGGTCCGTTCCGACGACCTCGACGCCGACCTCTGAGCCGTCCACGAAGGAGGCGCGGACACCCGCCGTGCCGCTCGCGACCACGTGCGCGGAAGTGAGCATGAAACCGTCAGGTGTGACGACAACGCCGCTTCCGCCCCCGTCCAAACGCCGGCCGCCGCGAACACGGCGCGAGACGCGGAGGTTGGCGACCGAGGGCGACAGGCGCTCCGCGACGGCGATCACGGCTTGGGAGTACGCATCGAAAATGTCCTCCTCGGCCGGAACTTCAGGCGACGAGATGAACGTAAGAGCCCGATTCACGATGAAGACCTGAGTCGCCGAGCCGCACTGAACGACGCGTGGCCGCGTCCTCGGTCGCACTGGTATCTCACTCGATACCCGCGCTCCCTGCGTCCTCGCCCCGCGCCGCCCATCACGCCTCGGCAACGAGGCCCCATCATGAAACGGGCTCTAAGATCCACCGTTCCAAGCTAGCAGCGGTGGGGAGGTCTACCGAGTGGCCGAGGTCGAGACGCAGCGCGACGGCGGCGTGATGACGATCACGCTCAATCGGCCGGACGTCCTGAACGCATTCGACCGGCCGATGCAGGACGGCTTCCGCGCGGCGCTCAAGGAGGCGGGCGATCCCGAGGTGCGCGCCGTTGTCCTGACCGGCGCCGGTCGCGGCTTCTGCGTCGGCCAGGACCTGAAGGAGTTCCAGGAGGGGGCCGGCGACATCGGCGAGCGACTCCGCTCGACCTACAACCGCAACGTCCTCTCGCTCCGCTCGCTCGAGAAGCCGGTCATCGCAGCGGTGAACGGGCCGGCAGCGGGCGCCGGCCTCGCGCTCGCTGCTGCCTGTGACATCCGCCTCGCCGCCGACTCGGCGGTGTTCGTTCCCGCGTTCGTCACGATCGGGCTGGTCCCGGACACGGGTGCGAGCTTCTTCCTCTCCCGCCTGCTCGGCTACGGGCGGGCTTTCGAGTGGCTCGCTTCAGCCAAGCAGCTGACCGCGGGCGACGCGCATGCGTGGGGCTTCGTCACGGAGGTCGTCGAGTCGGGGAAGCTGGCCGAGCGGACAGCCTCCGTCGCCCGCGAGCTCGCCGCCCTGCCGACGCGGGCGATCGGGATGACGAAGCGCCTGCTCGACCGCGCTCCGAACGTGACGCTGGAGGAGCAGCTCGAGCTCGAAGCGCAGCTTCAGGCTGCGGCCGCAGCCAGCGAGGACTTCGCCGAGGGCGTCGCCGCCTTTCTCGAGAAGCGCGAGCCCCGCTTCATCGGCCGCTAGCCGTTGGCGTTGCACCCGCTGAGGCCCAGCCCGGTGGCGAGCTGGTCGGCCTCGTCGCTCGCGGCGTTGCCGTCCTCGAGCGCTTTCTGCACGGCCGCCTGATCGCCCGACTTCGCCGCCGCGGAAAGGTCGTTGGCGGCTGCTTTCGTCTTGTTGGAGGCTGCGATCATCTTGTCGAAGTCGCTCTGCAGCTCGTCGGGCGGGTTGAGCGCGGCGATCTCGTCGATTTCCTTGTTCAGGATCACCAGCGCCTGCTGGACGAGGTCGGGGATCTCATCGATGCTGGACGGGGTACCGAGCGCGTTGAGCTGCTTCTGGTACTTCGCGCAGATCGCGTTCGCCTGGCTCTGGAACTCGGCCTCGCTCAGAGGCTCCTCGCCCCCGCCGCCGCAACCTGCCGCGAGCAGGGCGAGGACCCCCACCAGTGCTGCAACAGTGCCCCGCATCGCGCCGAGTCTAGCCGGGCTCGCGGTCGAGCAACTCGATGTGCAGGTCGGCGTCGAGGGCGTTGGCGATGCGAAGAAGCGTGTCGATCCGAGGAGGCCGCCCGCCGCTTTCGAGGCGAGCGATCGCCGACTGGGTGGTGCCTACGAGCTCGGCGAGATCGGCCTGGGAAAGGGCGCGCTCTTTCCGGCGATCCGCGACTTGCCCGGCGATCTGCGCGAACAGCCAGCCCTCTTCGGCGCCGGCGAGCCGCGCACGAATTCGCTCCACCGGTTGACTCATATCTCAATCATGCTATACATAGCAGTAGTGCGATACTGGGACAGCATAGCCGTCTACCTCATGGGCGTCGCTGCCTTCATGGTGTACCTGGCGTTGGCGCCCTCGCACGGATCGACTCTCATCGCCCTCGGCGTCCTGGCGGTTCTCCATTTCGTGGTGGGGTACGCCGCGAGAGACATGAAGGTCCTCGGGCTTGTCGTGTCTCTCCCCGTGTTCGCCGGGTTCGTCCCTATCCCGGAGGGCACACCGGGAGAGCCGCTCCTCCCGTGGTTCATCAGCGCCCTCTTCTTGGGCGTGCCCTGCGCGGTGATCCTCATGTCCTTGGGCGTCGGAAGCCGGACTGTCGTGCGCTGGCGCCAGAGAGCGCACCGATGAGAGGCCGCGACATCCCGGTTCTGATCCTCGTTGGCGCTTTTTCCGCCGCAACGATCTGGACGGTGCTGGTCGACCTCGAGGCCGTCCCTCCGGACCGCGAGTGGATACCGGTGCAGACCGTCTTCCTCGCCGTCCTGCTCGTCCCCCTCGCGGCCGCCTGGCAGCTCATCTCGGGCAAGCCAACCAGCTTGTTCGCCCTCCTCGCGCCCCTGGTAGGCCTGTTCCTCGTCGCGAACTACTACGCGTTCGACGTGTACGGCACGCCTCCGTACTACAGACGCTCCGAGGCAGGGGACATGCCCGCTCTGGCGATCTACCTCGGGGCTTTCGGGGCGCTCGCGACCGGCTTCTTGACCTGGCACCGCAGACGATTCGGCGTGGTGCTCACGGTGCCTGTCTGTCTGGGGTGTGCCGTGCTCATTTTTTTCTCGCACGTCTTCCACTGAGTCGCCGCTCAGAGCGTCTTGAACTGCTCGAAAGGCTGACGGCAGGCGTTGCAGTAGCGGATCGAGCGGCACGGGGTCGGGCCGAAGAGGTTGTCCAGCCGCGTGTCGGTCGAACCGCAGTAGGGACACGGATGCGCTCCCGTCTGGATCTGCACCAGCGTGGCGGGCGCGCCGCGCGATGGAGGCGCGAAGCCGGAGTCGCGGAGCTTGCGGCGCCCCTCCTCTGTGATCCGATCGCTCGACCAGCCTTCGCTCAGGACCTCGACGTCGGGCTCGGCGCCGAGCTCGCGGATCCGTCCGGCCATCTGGTCGCGCATCACCTCGAGCGCCGGGCAGCCGAGAAAGGTGGGCGTGAACCCGACGTGCACGCGTTCGCCGTTCACCTCGACATTGCGGACGACTCCGAGCTCGACCAGCGAGATGACCGGGATCTCGGGATCGGGGATCTCGGCGAGCGCCTCCCACACGCGCTCGGCGGTCACCATGAGGCCCCCGGCACCGAGCGGCGCACCATCGTCATCTCCTTCCAGAGCGGGAGCAGGCTCTCCGTGTGGTCGCCGCGTTCGACGGCCGCTCCTTCGTCCCGTTCGAATGCCTGGCAGAAAAGGGGGCGTTGTTCCTCGGGCAGGAGGCCGAGCGCGTATGGCCACAGCTCGTCTACCGCTTCGCGGAACCTCGGCTCGTCGCGCAGGCGTTCGGCCCACATCTCGGCGTGCATGCGGTGATATGCCTCCTCCCGGTCGATCTTCTCGGCGAGGCCGGCGACCTCCCGGTCGATGGAGTTCAGCAAGACCTGAATTCGAATGCGGTCGGCGGTCTCGTAGAGCCAGTGGCGGGCGATGGTGCGCGCCCAGTCGTCGACCATCCGCATCTCGACGAGCGGGGCGCACAGGTACTCCTCCGGCGCGCGGTCGAAGGCGAGCGCATCTGCGTCCGTCCCCAGCTCTTTCGCCGCGAGCTCGTACCAGGCCCGCGCGTGGCCGATCTCGGTCTGGGCGATGGAGGAGAAGGCGACGTCCTCCTCCAGGAAGGGTGCGATGCCGGTCCACTCGGAGTTGCGCCAGCCGAGGACGAGCTCGTCGTCAGCCAGCTGGAGAAGTTCCTGCGCGTTCACGCGCCTCCTTCAGCTTCACCTTGAGCGAGTAGCCGTCCACCCGGCGGTAGTCGCGGTCGAAAACATCGGCGACGTACGGGTCACGAACCGCCTGGACGGACTCGCGCGGGACGATCCAGAGCGCGAATGACTCGTCGCGGCGCCCGTAGAACTCACGCGCGTAGGCCTCGGCGAAGACGAGATTGGGTGCTTCAAGGGAACCGCCATGCTGGAAGGGCTGCCCCTCCCGCTCCTGGCGGAAGACTTCCCAGATCACGCCGCGTCCGCGAGCACCGCGCGCCGCACCCACGCGGTCTCGTCGCGCGAGGCCTGGCGGAAGCCGAGCCGGCGCTCGGTCTCGGGCCCATGACCGGTGACGACCCACTTGAGCTCGTCCCAGTCGGGCTCGGAGAAGCTCCACACGCCGTCCTTGCCCTGCTCGAGCTTCGGGTCCGGGACGGTGAGCCCGAGCTCCCAGATCTGCGGCACGTAGCCGTCGAGGAACTGCTGGCGCGCCTCCTCGTTCGCCTGGCTCTTGATCCGCCAGCGATACATCGGGTCGTCCTGGGCCGGGATCGGATTCCCGTGGAACTGCATGAGCGGGCCCCACCACCTGTTCAGGGCCTCCTGCACGAGTTCCCGCTGCTCGTCGGTCCCGTTCATCATTGTGAGGATCACGTCGCGCCCGTGGAGGATGTGGAACGACTCCTCCCAGCAGATCTTCTTCATGATCCGCGCGTACGGGGCGTAGGAGCACTTGAGGAGCGCCTTCTGGGAGATGATCGCCGCGGCGTCAACGAGCCATGCGATCACGCCGACATCGCCCCAGGTCTTCGTCGGGTAGTGGAAGACGTTGTGGAACTTCGTCTTGCCCGCGACGAGGTCGTCGAGGCAGGCCTCTCGCGGCTTGCCGAGATCCTCGACGACGCGGTAGATCAGCTGCGCATGGCCGACCTCGTCCTGCACCTTGGAGGTGAGGGCGAGCTTCCGCTGCAGCGTCGGCGCGCGCAGGATCCACTCGCGCTCGGGAAGGACGCCCATGAGCTCCGAGTTGCCGTGCATCTCGATGAACTTGACGAGCGCCTTGCGATAGTCCTCCGGCATCGCGTCGCCGGCCTCGATCTGGCCCCCGTTCTGGACGTACGCTTCGAATTCGGCTTCGTTCATACCCAAACGATCGTTAGGGTAACGCTACAGGATGTCAAGGAAAGAAGAGCTTTCCCGCCATGCGGCGCGTCTATTCGCCGAGAAGGGCTACCACGGGACGTCGATCGGCGACCTGGCCGATTCGATGGGCGTGCAGAGGGGGTCGCTCTACGCCCACATCGAGGGCAAGGAGGACCTCCTCTACGAGACGATGCGGGACGGCGCAGCCGCCTTCCACGGCGCGCTCAACTCGGTGCCCGACGGCGCGGCCCCCGCCGAAAAGGTGCGGCTTGCTCTCCGCGCGCACATGCGAGTCGTCTCGGAGCAGCTCGACGTCGCGACGGTGTTCATCCAGGAATGGAAGTACCTCGAGGGAGAGCGGCTCGAGGAGATCGTCGCCGAGCGGCATCGCTACGAAGAGCGGATCCGCGAGCTCTTCCGCGAAGGCCGCGACCTCGGCGAGCTCCGCGCCGATCTCGACGTGACGGCGGCCGCGCTCGCGTTCCTCTCGGCGGCGAACTGGGCCTACACCTGGCTCACGCCGGGGTCCGACACCGATGCCCTGGCTGACCGTTTCTACGCGCTTTTCCTCGACGGATTTCGCGGCTACTCGGCTCATTCGTAAGGGATTTCTCTAAAGGCCGGTTGCCGTGTTTCGCCCCTTGAGTGGGGGAACCCTTCGCATTCATGCCACTCAAAGAGGGGGACCACATGCATAAATTCAAGAAGGTTTCTGCAGCTCTTTTCAGCACGGGCATCCTCGCCGGCATCGCCGCACCTAGTGCCGGCGCTGCTCCGGTAATCAGGGGCGGGCTCGTCAACGTGACCGTCACGAACGTGCTCAGCCACGACCAGATCAGCGTCCAGGTTCCGATCGGCGTCGCCGCCAACGTCTGTGGCGTGCAGGCCAACGTCCTCGCGCAGGGCGGCCTCCAGGAGCCTGTCGACTGCACTGCGGCGACCACGGCCGACCTTCCGGTCGCGTTCGCCCCGCAGGTCGGCGGATAACGAAACGACGAAATTGAGCGGGCCGGCCTTCCTAGCCGGCCCGCTTCCTTTCTAGAGTGCGGCGGTGCCCTCCGCTGTCCTGATCGTCAATCCGAACGCATCCGGGGTGACGCCTGACCTTACAGTGGAGGTCGAGGAGTCTCTGCGAGCCGCAGGAGAGTTGGAGACCGTCCTCACCGAGCGGCCGGGACATGCAGCGGAGATCGCAGAGGCCGTGAGCCGCGGGGAAGCAGAGCGCGTCTATGTCTTCTCGGGAGACGGCGGCTTCAACGAGGTCGTCAACGGTCTCGAAGCCGACCTGCCTGTTGGATTCATCCCCGGAGGCTCGACGAGTGTTTTCCCGCGCGCTCTCGGCCTGCCCCGGGACCCGGTCGCCGCGGCTCGTGCGCTTGCAACCTCGGCTGCCGAGAGGCGCATATCGCTGGGTCGCGTCAACGGCAGACGCTTCACGTTCAGCGGCGGCTTCGGGATCGACGCGGAGGTCGTACGCCGTGTCGACGCGCTCGGCCGAGCGGGCGGCAAGCGAGCGAACGACCTCGCGTTCGCCCGCACGCTCGCGGGGATCTTCGCCGAGCGCCGTGCGCGCTTCGCGCCGGCCATGGAGGTGGTGGGCCTCGGCCGCGTCGCGTTCGCGCTTGTGGCAAACGGCCACCCGTACAGCTACGTCGGCCGGATCCCGCTGCGCATCGCGCCGAAGGCGCAGTTCGAGCTCGGGCTCGACCTCGTCGCGCCGAGAGAGCTCAAAGCGCGGCGTCTCCCCCAGGTCGCTGCGTGGGCTCTGGCCGGGAAGGGCCAACAGCGCTCTCCGCACGTCCTCTACGTGCACGACGCGGACGAGCTCGTCGTCCGCGCAGACCGGCCGATGCCGCTCCAGGTGGATGGCGAGGACCTCGGAGACGTGAAGGAGGCGCACTTCGAAGCGGAGCGCTCGGCGCTCAGGGTGCTCGTGCCGGAATAATCCCGGCATGGCCCAGGTGGTTCCCGCCGAAGGGGACATGCGGAGGGTGATCGGGGACGGGGAAGCTCAGCCGGACGGAGAGGTGGACGGCCTCACCGACCAGGACCTGCTCGAGCTCTACCGTGCCATGGTGCTGCTGCGGACCTACGATGAGCGCTCCGTCGTCTACCACCGCCAGGGGCGCATCGGGACCTACGCGATCTTCTGGGGGCACGAGGCGATGCAGGCCGGCTCGTTCCACGCGCTCGACCGCGGGGACTGGATCTTCCCGTCGTACCGCGAGTCGGCGATCGGCCTCCTCCGCGGCATGCCGCCGGAGACGGTGCTCGCCTGGTGGCGAGGCCATCCCGCAGGCTGGTGGGACCCCCGGGAGTACGGCGTCGCGTCGATCGCGGTGCCCATCGCGACGCACGTGCCACACGCGGTCGGCTTCGCCTGGGGGAAGAAGCTCCGCGGTGAGCCCGCATGCGCGATCGCGTACTTCGGCGACGGGGCGACCTCGGAGGGCGCCTTCCACGAAGGCGCGAACTTCGCCGCCGTGATGCGGGCGCCGGTAGTTCTCTTCTGCAACAACAACGGCTGGGCGATCTCGACTCCGGTCGAGGCCCAAACGCGCGCGGCGAGCCTCGCCGACAAGGCGGTTGGGTACGGGATGCCGGGAGTGCGCGTCGACGGCGGCGACGTCCTCGCCGTCTACGAGGCCACGCGCGAGGCGGTCGCCCGCGCGCGAGCGGGAGAGGGACCGACCCTCGTCGAGGCGGTCACCTATCGCTGCGCGCCCCATGCGACCGCGGACGACCCGAGCGCGTACATCGATCCCGAGCGGGTCGAGGCCGAGCGCGCCAATGAGTGCGTCGGGCGATACGAGCGGTACCTTCGCCGATTGGGGCTCCTCGGCGATGAGTTCGTCGAGTCGATCACGTCTGAGGCGAAGGAGGTCATGCGGGCCGGGATCGCTGCCGCGGAGGCATTGCCCGAGCCTGACCCCGACCTGGTGACCAGGAACGCTTATGCCGAATAGGACACTTCTCGAGGCCGTGAACGACGCGCTTCACGTCGAGATGGAGCGCGACGACAACGTCATGGTCATGGGTGAGGACGTCGGCCGCGCTGGCGGAGTCTTCCGGGCGACCGCCGGCCTGCTCGACCGCTTCGGCCCGGACCGCTGCGTCGACACCCCGCTCGCCGAGGCCGGGATCCTCGGCACCGCCGTCGGACTCTCGATGGCCGGCTGGCGGCCGGTCTGCGAGATGCAGTACGAGTCCTTCAGCTACCCCTGCCTCGACCAGCTCATCTGCCATGTGGGCCGCTACCGCTGGCGGACGAACGGGGCGATGGAGTTCCCGATCACGATCCGCATGCCGACGGGCGGGGGCGTCAAGGCGCCGGAGCTCCACGAGGATTCGCCCGAGACCTACTACGTGCACACCCCTGGGATCAAGGTCGTGATTCCGTCCACGCCATCCGACGCGAAGGGGCTCCTGGCGGCAGCGATCCGCTCGCCGGACCCGGTCGTCCTCATGGAGCCGAAGGTGCTCTACCGCAGCCCGCGGGAGGACGTGCCCGACGGCGAGCACATCGTCCCGCTCGGCAAGGCGCGCATCGCGCGCGAGGGCGACGACGTGACGCTGATCGCCTACGGCGGGATGGTCGCGGTCGCAGAGCAGGCGGCGGACGAGCTCGAGGCGAGTGCGGAGGTCGTCGACATCCGCACGCTCAAGCCCCTCGACGAGGAGACGCTTCTGGCCTCGGTGGCCAAGACGGGGCGGGCGGTGATCGTGCAGGAGGCTCCGCGCGTCGCCGGGTTCGGCGCCGAGATCGCCGCGCTGCTCGCGGAGAAGGCGATCCTCGACCTGCGCGGCCCGGTCCTGCGCGTGACGGGCTACGACGTCCCGTTCCCCTTCTGGACGATCGAGGAGGAGCACATCCCCTCGCCGGCGCGCGTCGTCGAGGCCGTCCAGCAGGTCCTCAGCTTCTAATGAGCTACGAGTTCAAGCTCCCCGATCTGGGCGAGGGCGTGCGCGAGGGCGAGATCGCGCGTTGGCTCGTCGAGGTCGGGCAGGAGATCGCCGAGGACGACCCGCTCGTCGAGATTCAGACCGACAAGACGACTGTCGAGATCCCGTCGCCGGCCGCGGGGAGGGTCGCGCAGATCCTGGTCGAGGAGGGCGAGCTCGTCCCGGTCGGGACCCCTTTGGTCCTGATCGGCTCTGATGGCGAGGCGCCCGCTCGCGCGCCGGAGAAGGTGCAGGCGACCCCGCTCGTCAGGCGGATCGCGGAGGAGCTCGGCGTCGACTTGAGCATGGTCACGGGCACTGGCCCCCGAGGGCGCATCACCGAGGACGACGTGCGCGGCACGTCAGGCCCGGCCGTAGGGGAGCGACGCGAGCCGCTGCGAGGCATCCGGCGCCAGATCGCCGAGCACCTGACCCGCGCCCACCGCGAGGTCCCCTCGGTCACCGTCGTCGAGGAGTGCGACTTCACTGTACTCTCGCAGTCCCGCGGCGAGCTCTCCTACTTGCCCTATGTGCTCACGGCGGCCGTCGAGGGGCTGAAGGCCTACCCGGAGCTCAACGCGACCCTCGCCCGGGACGAGATCGTCTACTGGGAGCGTTACGACATCGGGCTTGCGGTGCAGACCGACGAGGGGCTCGTGGTCCCGGTCCTCCGCGCCGCCGACAAGAAGTCCCTCGACGAGCTCGGATCCGAGGCGGCGCGCCTCGCCGAGGGTGCCCGTGCGGGGACGCTGACTGCGGAGGAGCTGCGCGGCTCCACGTTCACGGTCACGAGCGCGGGGCGGCTCGGCGGGCTCTTCGCCACGCCACTCGTCAACCATCCGGAGGTCGGGATTCTCGGCCTCCACCGCATCGGCCCCCGTGCCGCCGTCGTGGACGGACAGGTGGTGGCCCGCGAGGTCGGCTGGCTCTCGTGCACCTTCGACCATCGTGTGGTCGACGGAGCGCGAGCGAGCGAGTTCCTTCTCGCGGTCATCGAGCGCCTCCAGTCCGCCTGAATCGTCGGGCCGCTTGGGTCCGGCAGAGCTGAGGGAGCTGACCCCGAAGCGCGTTGATCAGGAGAGCTTGCGCTCCGGGCTCGGGAGGGGGCCGATGGGCGGCGGGGAGAGGGAGGGCGTGACCCGCCGCCCTAGGGCCCGCTAGGCGACTGCGGGTTCGGCCTCCAGGGGGTCGAGGTAAGGGGCGAGCATGCGCTCGATCTGCGGGGCGCTCACCCGCCCTTCCAAACGCTCGACAGGCCGTCGATCCTTCAGGAGGACGAGCGTCGGGACCTGGGTGACGCACAGCCGGTCGACCCATTCGGGCGAGGTGGCGACGTCGATTCGCGAGACCCGCAGGCGCTCTCGCTCCTTGCGGGCGAGGTGGGCGAGGAGGCTCTCCATCCGGCGCGCGGGCCCGGACGTCTCCTGGGTGAAGAAGAGCAACATTGGGGTGGGGGTGGTCTCAGCCAAGTGCGCTCCGGGTCTCCCTTGCTGGAAGGATTTCCCTGCCCCCGAGCAGGAGTAAACCCCGAAGTTGGGTATCGGGCGAGGTATTACGTTGCCGGGGAAGCCCGCGAAGACGCCTGCGGGGGTCGCGGGGACATCGAACAGTGGTGGCTAGACTGGGTGCGATGGAGCTCTTCGACTGGTACTGGCTCGGTGTGAGTGCCGGTCTCGGCGTGGCGGCCGGCACGGCAGCGGCCTGGATTCAGTCCGCTGGCCCGCGGGTCCTCGGAGCGATCGCGTTCGCGATCGCCGCGCTCGTCGGGATCTTCGTCGCGTTCTTCGTCGCCGGGTGGGGGCCGGCGGTGTGGGCGGGGGCAGCGACGATCGCCTGGGTCGCGCTTCGACGCCTCGTCCGCGCCGCGTTCCCGGCCGCATTTCTCGTGTTCGCGTTGCTCGCGTTCATCCCGGTGGTCGGCTACATCGAGGCTGTGACGGCCCCGGTCGTGGGCGGGCGGCTCCGACGCCGCGCGGGCGAGAAGTACGCGGGCCTCCGGGTACTCGCAAAGGACTAGTCTCGATGAAGAAGCTCGTTCTCGCCGTCATCGACGGCCTCACGCCCGCGATGCTGGAACGGGCGCTCGGGGAGGGCCGGCTCCCGGCGCTCTCGCTTCTTCGACAGGCCGGGTCCTACGTCCGGGGCACGACGACCTTTCCGTCGGTCACTCCGGTCTGCCTGACCTCGATCGCCACGGGGGCCCACCCCGACACGCACCACATTCCGCATCTCGTCTGGTACCACCGGCGGGAGCGCCGGGTGGTCGAATACGGCTCGTCCTTCTCGGCGGTACGCGCGGCGGGGGCACGCCGCTCCCTTCGCGACTCCGTCTTCGCGATGACGCACGAGCACGTCTCGCCCCGGGCGCTGACGGCTTTCGAGGCCCTCGACGACGCGGGGCTCGAGACCGCAGCGATCAACTTCACGTGTTACCGGGGCCGCACGCGGCACCCGATCAAGCTCCCGCTTCGTTCCGGGCGCAACCGCTGGTACGAGGCCGCGTACGGGCCGCGCCGGTTTTTCTTCTTCAACCTCTTCGAGTCCGACGTGACCGGCGCGCCGCTGGCGATTCGCTCCAGGCCGGAGGGCTCCGTGGACGCCTACGCGGCGACGATCGGCCGCTGGCTCGTCACGCGCGACGGCTTCGACTTCCTCGTCTTCTACCTGCCGGACTACGATTATGCGTCCCACATCTCGGGACCCGACGCCGCAGTGCAGGCGCTCGAGCGGGCCGACGCCGCAGTCGGCGAGCTGATTGCGGCCGCGGGCGGCCACGAAGCCTTCCTCGACCGCTATGCGATCGTCGTCTGCTCCGACCACGGCCAGATGCACGTCGACAGGGTCGGCAGCCTCCAGGACTCCTTCGACGACCTCACGGTCTTCACCGGGAAGCGCGGCACATTGGCGGACGGATGCGACGTCGTCGTCACCGCGTCGAACCGTTCCGGGATGGTCTACGCCCTGGACGGCCGTCCGGCGCGGGAGCTGGCCGAGCGGCTCGACGGCGCGGCAGGCGTCGACCTGGCGCTGTTTCTCGAGGACGGCGAGGCGGTCGCCCGCAAGGACGGGAGCGACGTGCGGTTCGCGCCCGACGAGGGTGGCGGCTGGTCGGTTTCGGGAGACGCCGGGCTCCTCGTCGGAGACGACTACCCAAACGCCTACGAGCGCGTCTGGTGTGCCCTCGCCTGCCCCAACGCCGGGGAGGTGATCGTCTCTGCCGCGGAAGGATGGGAGTTCGAGGACCTCGGCGGCCGGCACCACGCGGGAGGCGGAAGCCACGGCTCGCTGCTCGCCGGCGACTCGACGGTGCCCATGCTCTCGGCGGGGTTCGACGACCCGCCTCTGCCGCGCGACGCGCGGATCACCGATCTCGCCCCGCTCGCGCTCTCCCATTTCGGAGTGCAGCCGCCGCCGTCCATGCGGGCGCGCGTCTCGGCCGGTGTCTGAGCCCGCCGAGGAGCGCCAGGCCATGGTCGACGAGCAGCTCGCCGGCCGGGGGATCACAGACGAACGCGTGCTCGAGGCGATGGGCCGCGTCCCGCGCGAGCTCTTCGTCGGAGACCGCGACCGCCGCAAGGCCTATCGCGACATGCCCCTCCGAATCGGACACGGCCAGACGATCTCGCAGCCCTACATGGTCGCCGTCATCTGCCAGGCGGCGGAGGTGCGCGACGGAGACAGCATCCTCGACATCGGCACGGGCTCCGGATATCAGGCGGCCGTCCTCGCGGAGCTCGGCGCGAACGTGCACACCATCGAGCGGATCCCGGAGCTCGCCGAGCGGGCGCGCCGGCGTCTCGCGGACGCCGGCTACGTGAATGTGGACGTGGACGTCGGGGACGGGTCGCTCGGTCTTCCGGAGCATGCGCCCTACGACGCGATCGTGGTCGCTGCGGCCGCTCCGGCCATGCCCGAGTCCCTGTACGAGCAGCTCCGCGCCCGCGGCAGGCTCGTCGTGCCCGTCGGCGGACAGGAGGGGCAGCGCCTTGAGGTGATCGTCCGGAGCCCCGAGGGCCCCGCGGTCGCCCGCTCGGTCCCCTGCCGGTTCGTCCCACTCGTCGGGGCGGAGGGCTTCTAGTTTCGTCGTCCGCGATGGGGGAATTCACCCGGGGCGATGGACGGGGGTCTTACCGCAAGCGCGGTCGAATCACGACCCGTCTGCTACGCCGACATTCGCCTCGGCGTCGTGGTGGACGTCCTTCTCGACGACGCGCTGCAGCGAGTCCTCGGCTTCGACGTGCTCTGTGGGGACCGGGCCCACCGTTACCTCCCGCTCGCGGCATGCGAGATCCTCGAGGACTCGATCGCCGTCCCTTCGGCCCTCGTCCTGATGCGGCAGGAGCTCGACTTCTACCGACAGCGTGCGCGGGCGCTCACCGCCGTCCGCGGGTTCCCGGCGCGACGGGCAGGCCGGGCGCTCGGCAACGTTGTCGACCTCGTCTTCGCGCCGAGTGGAGAGCTGGTCGAGCTCGTCGTGGAGACCGGCGAGGGCCAGGCGGCCGCCGAGGCCGGCTCCGGGCTCGTGGTTGGGCCGGATGCCCTGCGGCCAGCCGTCTAACCTTTCTCCATAGGTGGCCACGCAGCCGGACACTGTGACGGGACGAGCGAGCGCGCTCTCGGACGCGGCCGGCGGGGCGCTGCGGCGCCGCGGCAACTGGCTCCAGCTCGCGAAGTTCTGCATCGTCGGCGCGGGTGGTTACGTGGTCAACCTGGTCGTCTTCGCGGCGCTCGTCCACTGGGCGGACATGCACTACATCGCTGCGGCGGTCTGCTCGTTCCTCGTCGCGGTCACGAACAACTACATCTGGAACCGGGTCTGGACATTCCGGCACCAGCGGGGCCACATCGCCTACCAGGGCCTGCGCTTTCTGCTCGTCTCGACGATCGCCCTCGCAGGCAATCTCCTCTTCCTCGCGATCCTCGTCGGCATCGGCGTGCCGAAGGTTCCGGCTCAGGCGATCGCCATTGCGCTCGTCACGCCGTGGAACTTCGTCACGAACAAGCTCTGGAGCTTCCGACGCCAGCCCGCCGCCTAGCTCTCCTTCTCGCGCTCGCGGCTTTCGTCGTTCCGACCTCGGCCGCCGCCGCCCTGGAGGCGCCGGTCTACGACTCGGACGGCAATCTGATCGGGACGCCGTTCGTCCCCCAGGACGAGCCCGGCCCCGCCGAGCTGACCGACGAGCAGGCGATTGCCGCTGCCCTCGCCGATCAGAAGGTCGCCGACTGGGTCGAGCGCTATCCGGCCGACGGGCTCACGAAGCAGGCGACTCTCGACGAGGACGCCGGCTCCTGGTCGGTGAAGGTCTGGTCCGACCTCCCGGACGCAGGTCAGATCGTCGACGCCAAGGTCGACGACCAGACCGGCGAGGTCAGCGAGGCGTGGACCGGCCCGCAGGTCGCGTGGAAGATGGCGCGCGGCTATGACGGCGCCTTCGGCCGGGAGATCAACCGGCTGTGGGTCTGGCTCGTCTTCTCCGTCGTTTTCCTCGTCGGGCTGGCCGACTTTCGGCACATCGCCTCCGTGCGGAACCTGGACCTGCTCGTCCTCCTCTCCTTCTCGGCCTCGCTCTACTTCTTCAACATCGGCGACGTCTTCACGGCGATGCCGCTCGTCTACCCGGCGCTCGCGTATCTCCTCGGACGGATGATCTGGATCGGCGCCCGCGGGCGTGGCGGTTCACCGCGCCCGGCCTGGCCGGTCTGGGCACTGCTCGCGGCCACGGTGTTCCTGATGGGCTTCCGCACGACCCTGAACGTCGTGGACTCGAACGTGATCGACGTCGGCTTGGCGGGGATCGACGGCGGCCAGCGCATCGTCCAGGGCGAGATGCCTTACGGCCACATGCCCACGGACGACGGCAAGACCTGCGGGCTCCCGGACGCCGAGGGCTACGTCCGCGAGCGCATTCAGACGAACGGGCGCTGCGAGTCGGCGAACGAGCGCGGCGACACCTACGGGCCGGTCAGTTACCTGGCGTATGTCCCCGCCTACCTCGCGGTCGGCTTCAGCGGGAAATGGAACGGCGGCTCGAGTACGTGGGCCGGCCTGCCCGCCGCGCACCTGACCTCATTGCTCTGGGATCTCCTCGCGCTCGTCGGAATGGCCGTGCTCGGGCTTCGCCTCGGGGGGCGCTTGCTGGGGGCAACCCTTGCGTTCGCATGGGCGGCCTACCCCTTCACGCAATACGTCTCGAGCTCGAACTCGAACGACGCGATCATGCCTGCGCTTCTCGTCTGGGGCCTCGTCTTTCTCACCTCGCCCCCGGCCCGCGGGCTCTTCCTCGCGTTGGGCGCATGGACAAAGTTCGCCGCCCTACTCCTGCTGCCGCTCTGGGCTTCGTATCCGGACTGGCGCGGCGCCTTCCGGAGCAAGGTCACGTACCTCCTCGGCTTCGCGCTCGGAACCGCTGCCGGTTTCTGGATCCTGTTCCTCGAGCCGAGCCCGCTTCATGCGGCGCGCATCTTCTGGGACCGGACGTTCGGCTGGCAGCTCTCCCGCTCGTCCCCGTTCTCGATCTGGGACTGGGACCAGTACCCGGGGTATCCGAACCTCCATTACGTCCAGACGGGGCTCAAGATCGTCCTTCTCTTCGGCGCGCTCGCGGTCTACTTCGTGCCACGCGTGAAGAACGAGCTCCAGATCGCCGCCCTCTCGGCCGCCCTCCTGATCGGCTTCGAGGCGGTGCTGACGCACTGGTTCTATCTCTACATCCCGTGGTTCTTCCCCTTCGTCGCCTTCGCCCTCTTCGCGCCGGCCCTTTTGCCGGCCCGTGCCGCGGAGCCGGCCGAGCCGCCCCCCGAGCTTGAGCACGAGCCAAGAGCACTCGTTCCCTCGAGCTGAGTCGAACCGCGTCGGGCAGGCGGTCGCGCTCGGGATCGTGCTCCTGACGATCTCGTGGGCGCTCCTGCACACCGGCTTCTGGAGCGGGACGCAGATCGTCGACACTCCGGTCTACGAGCGCTACGGCGAGGCGATCCTCGACGGCCAGGTTCCCTACCGGGACTTCGAGCTCGAGTATCCCCCCGCCGCCCTCCCGGCCTTCGTGCTCCCCGCGCTTGCGCAGGAGGACGACTACGCCTCCCTGTTCGAGGTGGTGATGTGGGCGTGCGCGACCGCCGCCATCGCGGCCCTCGGTCTCGCGCTCGCAGCCGTCGAGGCCCGAACCGCCCGCCTCTACGCGGCCACCTGCTTCCTGGCGCTCGCGCCGCTTGCCCTCGGAACGGTGATCCTGTCACGGTACGACCTCTGGCCGGCGGCCCTCACGATCGCGGCGCTCGCGGCGCTCGTGGGGGGGCGGGAGCGGGTCGGCCTCGGCGTGCTCGGTCTTGCGGTCGCGGCGAAGATCTATCCGCTCGTGCTTCTCCCGGTCGCGCTCGTCTGGGTGGCCAGGCGGCGCGGGACGCGGGAGCTCTGGGTCGGACTCGGCTACTTCGCCGGTGTCCTGGCCCTCTGCTTCGTCCCGTTCCTCATCGTCTCCCCGGGCGGGGTCGCGCACAGCATCGGCACGCAGCTCGGGCGGCCCCTCCAGCTCGAGAGCCTCGGTGCCTCGCTCCTCCTCGCGGCCGAGCAAATCGGCATCTACGACGCAACGGTGACGAACTCCCACGGCTCGCAGAATCTCGCCGGTTCGCTGCCCGACACGATCGGGTGGCTCTCGACCGCTTTCCAGTTCGTCGCGGTCGGGCTCGTCTGGGCGCTCTTCGCCGCGCGCGACCGGGGGCGCGAGGGCCTGCTCATTGCGGGCGCCGCCTCGGTCGTCGCCTTCGTCGCATTCGGAAAGGTGCTCTCGCCGCAGTTCCTCATCTGGCTCCTTCCGCTCGTCCCTGCAGTGGCGGGCACGAGCGGGCTGGCTGCGTGCACTGTGCTCCTCGTCTCCCTCGTCACGACGCAGCTCTGGTTCCCGTTCCACTACTGGGACGTCGTCGCGCTCGAGCCCGTCGGGTGGCTCGTACTGGTGCGCGACCTCCTGCTCGTCGCGCTCTACGTGATCCTTTTGATTGCTCTCAGTCGACGGGGACGCGCAGCGGCTCGCACCGCGTAGCCCGGCCCTCGGCGTCGCACTCGACCACGGCGCCTTCGATGCGAACGCCGCCGTCGGCGGGATGGAAGCGGACCGGCATGGCCGTCCGCATCCGCTCGATCGCAAGCTCTGCGCGGACGCCGATGACGGAGTCGTGCGGGCCCGTCATGCCTGCGTCCGTGATCGCGGCCGTGCCGCCCGGCTGCACCCGGGCGTCGTTCGTCTGCACGTGGGTGTGCGTGCCGATCACCGCGGTCACGCGGCCGTCGAGCATGCGGGAGAGCGCGACCTTCTCGCTCGTCGCCTCGGCATGGAAGTCCACGACCACGACCTTGGCTTCGCGCCGGGCTTCCTCGACGAGCTCCTCGACGATGAGAAACGGGCTCGTCGGCGGCGAGAGAAAGAGGGCGCCCTGAAGATTGACGACCGCGACCGGTGTGCCGTCGGCTGCCGGCTGGACGGTGAGGCCCCGCCCGGGACCGCCGAGGTTCTCGGGCCGTATGACGGGCCCGTTGCGCTCGAGCACCGGGATGATGTCCTTCTGCCGCCAGACGTGGTTCCCGAGTGTGATCACGTCGGCGCCCGCGGCGAGGATCTTGTCCGCGAGCTTCGCGGTGATGCCTACGCCGTCGGCAGCGTTCTCGCCGTTCACGATGCAGAAGCCGGCGCCGAGCTCCTCCTTGAGCGAGGGCAGCCGAGCCTCGAGCGCCCGCCGGCCCGGCGGGCCGAAGACGTCTGCGATGAAGAGGATGACCAGGTTCGTGCTCTACGGAATCGCGAGCGAACCGGCCGCGTGCACTTCGATGTGGACGTGCTGGCCGCGGTCCTGCGTGTAGCGGCCCAGCGCGGCCTGCTCGACCGAGGAGAGGTCGATGATCCGGCCGATCTTCGTCCGCCCGGCCGAGACGGTCATCCCGACGGTCAGCGCCGGGTCCGGCCGGAGGTCGGTCAACGTCACGACGACCCCCGGGTTGCCGGAGGGCTGGATGTCGATTCGGACTCCGTATGGCTTCCCGTTCACAATCTGGTCCGACACGGCCACGACGCTTCCGTCCACGGGCGCGTACACGTCGGTGCCCGTCGGCCCGCCGACGTCTAGGCCGCCCGTCTCCGGGCCGACGCCTCCGCTGATCTGGTAGTAGCGGATGCCCGAGCTCGGGTCGCCGAAGAAGCGGTTGACTACACGCTTCAGGAGCCCGGCGTTCGCCTGCGTCCCGATCGGATCGAGCGCGAGCGCGCTCGCGCTCGACGAGTGGTAGCCGATCGCGGTCACCCGGTTCTGGTTGATCGGGAGCTGCAGGCGGAGCGTGTCCTGGAGGGCGACGATCTGCGCCCGCGGCGGACCGGCGGGCAGGAGCCGCGCCGTCGGCGCCGGGCCCGTATTCGTGACCTCGGAGGTCTTGCCGGAACCGAACGCTGTGAGCATGAGCACGACGAGGCAGACGCATGCCACGACCGCCAATGCGGCCGTGCGTCGCGCCCTGCGAACCCTCGCGCGCATCGCTTGCCGTTCAGCGGCGCGGTAGGCAAGCCCGGGAGCCTGGAGCTGGGCCATCCGCGGGACGCTAGCGGAGGTCACCATTGCTTTCAAACGGTTACCGCCGTCTTCGTCGGGCTCAGGAGCGAGCGCGAGGGAGCCCTCCGTCTCGAAAGACCAGTCCCAGGCGGGCGGACGCAGTCCGACCACATTTTTCGTATTTGCAGGGATTTCCTGCACTTGATTGTAGGGACGGGGCGCTCTGGGCATGGTGAGCTAGCCTTGCGGCGTGGTAGCCGTCCTTCGCTTTCACCCTGCCAGGGGCGTCGGACGCTGAAAGCTCCGCTCCTCAGCGCGAACGGTGTGTCGCGAAGGTACGGGCGCATCGTCGCGCTGGCCCCGACGACCCTCGAGGTGCACCCGGGAGACGCCCTCGCGCTCATCGGGCCGAACGGCGCCGGCAAGTCCACGCTGCTCTCGATCCTCGCCGGCGCGCTCGACGCGAGCGACGGTTCGGTGAGTTCTGCGTCCGCGAACCATCGCGGCCCGAAGGTGGGCTGGGTCCCGCAGAAGCCGGCGCACTACCAGCGTCTCTCGCCGCGCGAGAACCTCGAGCTCTTCGCCCGGCTCGAGGGAGTCCCCGAGGCGAAGGAAGTCGCGGACCGCTACCTCGGCCTGCTCGACCTCCCGGACGACGGTCGCCTGACTGCCGAGCTTTCGGCCGGAAACCAGCAGCGCCTCAACGTCGCGGTTGCCCTCCTCGCCGGGCCAGAGGTCCTTCTCCTCGACGAGCCGACCGCTTCGCTCGATCCACGCCAGCGGCGCCTCCTCTGGGAGGTGGCTGCGCAGGTCCGCGAGCGCGAGGGCGCCGTCGTCTTCGCGACGCAGAACCTCGAGGAGCTCGAGCGCTTCGCGAGCCGTGTCGCCGTCCTCGTCGGAGGGGAGCTCGTCTTCGATGGCAGCCTCGAGCAGTTCAAGGCCGCTCCCGAAGCGGATGTCTTCGCATGAAGAAGGTCCGCCTCCTCCTGAAAAAAGACCTCCGGATCCTCGGCCGCTCGCCGGTGCTCGTCGCCGCACTGATCGTCTACCCGCTCGTCTTCGCCACGCTCGTCGGCGCCGTCGTCCGGTACGCGGGAGACCGGCCGACGATCGCCTTCGTCGATCTCGACCACCTTCCCGAAGAGCTCACCGTCGGAGGCCAGTCGTTCAACGTGCCCGATGTCCTCGACCAGGTGAACGAGAACGCCGAGCTCGTCCCGATGGACCAGGAAGAGGCCGACCGCAAGCTGGCGAACGGCGAGGTGAACGCGGAGATCATCGTGCCGCGCGGGTTCGCCTCGCGGCTGCGTGGGATGGTGGAGAGCCCGCAGCTCGAGCTGAAGACCGCGCGCGGCGGGATCGCGACGCGCGTCGAGCAGCAGACCCAGGCGCTCGTCTACGAGCTGAACCAACGCCTTCAGGAGGCCTACATCGACGCGAACCTTCAGTACGTGAGGCTCATCGTCGAGGGCGGCACCGGGACCTTCCTCGGCGACGAGTTCGACGTCGTCGGGCTCCAGCGGGCGGGTGAGCTTCTCACGGAGATCGAGCAGGCGACAAAGGATCCCGCGATCGCCGAGCAGGCGCAGGAGCTCTCGAACTTCGTCGGCCAGGCGCAGCTCGCCCTCGGCGCCTCGGACGAGTCGCTGCGTGCGACGGCGAATCCAATCAAGCTCGAGGTCGACACGGAGGCCGGCCGCTCGTGGCTCCTCTCAGCACAGCTCCAGGCCTACGCGCTCGCGCTGACGTTGGCGTTCATCTGCGTCCTCCTCGCAGCGGCGGCGATCGCATCCGAGCGGGATGAGAACGTCATCGGCCGGCTGGCGCGCGGCCTCGTGGGCCTGACGAACCTCGTCGTCGTCAAGGTCGTGCTGGCCGCGCTCGTCGCGGTCGCGCTCGGGCTCGTGATCGCGCTCGTCTTCGGAGTCCTCGCGACCGTCTTCGACGTCACCGGTGGCGAGCCGTGGGAGAGGCTGCCGCTGCTCGTCCTCGGGCTCGTCATCGCGGGCGCGGCGTTCGGGGCCTTCGGCGTCCTCGTCGGCGTGGTCGCGCGGGAGGCGCGGACGGCCGTACTCGTCGCCTTCCTCGTCGCGCTTCCGCTCGTCCTGCTCGGACTTCTCCCGGAGGGAACCGTCGAGGCCGCGCACGTGATCTCGAAGGCGTTCCCGTTTTCGCACGCCGTCGACTTCTTCCAGTCCTCGCTGTACGACAACGACCCCTGGTCGACCCTCGCCCGCGAAGCGGCCTGGCTCGTCGGCCTCGCAGCGGCCTTCGGGGCGGCGGCCCGGCTTGGAATGCGAAGATTGCTGGCATGAGCGCCTTTCCGGCCACCCGCCTGCGACGCTTCCGGCGCACCGGCGCGCTCAGGGAGCTCGTCCGAGAGACGCGGCTCGATCTGCGCGACTTCGTCTATCCGCTCTTCGCGTGTCCCGGCTCGGGAGTCGAGAAGCCGCTCGAGGGCCTCTCGGGCATCGCGCAGCGCTCGGTCGACCGCCTCGCAGATGAGGCCGAGGAGCTCCTGGGGCTCGGCATGGGCGCCGTCCTCCTCTTCGGGATCCCGGAGGAGAAGGACGACTCGGCCTCGGGCGCCTACGACGAGGAGGGCATCGTCCAGCAGGCACTGCGCGCTCTGTCGGAGCGCACGCCCGAGATGGTGCTCCTCACGGACGTCTGCCTCTGCGAGTACACGTCGCACGGTCATTGCGGAGTCGTCGACGGGGACGAGATCGTGAACGACCTCTCGCTGGAGCTGCTCGCGAAGACCGCGGTCAGCCACGCCGAGGCGGGCGCGCACGCCGTGTGCCCGAGCGACATGATGGACGGGCGCGTCGGCGCGATCCGGGGGGCACTCGACTCCGAGGGCTTCGAGCACACGCCCGTCGTGTCCTATGCGGCCAAGGCCGCCTCTGCCTTCTACGGGCCCTTCCGCGAGGCGGCCGAGTCGGCGCCTGCGTTCGGCGACCGGCGCAGCTACCAGATGGATCCCGCCAACGCCCGCGAGGCGCTCCGCGAGTGCGAGCTCGACCTCCACGAGGGAGCGGACGCGCTGATGATCAAGCCGGCGCTTCCGTCGCTCGACGTCATCGCCGCGGCGAGGGCGCGCTTCGATGTGCCGATCTTCGCCTACAACGTGAGCGGCGAGTACGCGATGGTGAAGGCCGCCGCCGCCCGCGGCTGGCTCGACGAGCGCGCCGCCGCACTCGAGAGCCTGACGGCGATCAAGCGCGCGGGGGCGGATGTGATCGTCTCGTACTGGGCGAAGGAGCTGGCGGGCTGGCTGAAGTCCTGAACCGCACGGGTCTCTTCCGGCGCGCCCGGGCGCTCATCCCGGGTGGCGTCAACTCCCCCGTACGGGCGTGGAATGCCGTTTCGGCCGGCGAGCCGTTCTTCGCACGCCGCGGCGAAGGCGCCTACCTCGAGGACACCGAGGGCCGCCGCTACATCGACTGGGTGATGTCGTGGGGGCCACTGGTCTTCGGCCACGCCGACCCCGAGATCGTCGAGGCCGTGCAGGAGGCGGCCTCAGATGGGACGACCTTCGGTACACCCACCGAGCGCGAGGTCGAGCTCGCCGAGGAGATCGTGGACGCGGTGCCGTCGGTGGAGAAGGTACGGCTCGTCTCGTCCGGCACGGAGGCGGCCATGAGCGCGATCCGGCTCGCGCGCGGTGCCACCCACCGGGACCGCATCCTCAAGTTCGCCGGCTGCTACCACGGCCACGCCGACGCGCTTCTCGCGGAAGCCGGCTCCGGTCTCGCGACCCTCGGGCTACCGTCGAGCCCGGGCGTGCCACGCGGTGCGGCCGGGGACACGATCGTCACCGCCTACAACGACGTCGACGCTGCTGCCGCCGCGGTCGAGCGCTACGGCGAAGGGCTCGCAGCGGTGATCGTTGAGCCGGTCGCAGGGAACATGGGTGTCGTCCCGCCCGCGCCAGGGTTTCTCGAGGTCCTGAGGGTCCTCTGCGACGCATCCGGTGCCCTTCTCGTCTTCGACGAGGTGATCACGGGCTTTCGCGTGGCGCGGGGCGGGGCGCAGGCGCTCTACGGGATCAATCCGGATCTCACGGTGCTCGGGAAGATCGTCGGCGGAGGCCTCCCGCTCGCGGCCTTCGGCGGAAGAGCGGACGTCATGGACGAGCTCGCGCCGGCCGGGCCGGTGTACCAGGCAGGCACGCTCTCCGGGAACCCGCTGGCGACCGCAGCGGCTCTCGTCGCCCTGCGGCGGCTTCGCGATCCCGAGGTGTACAGCCGCCTGGAGGAGACCGGCGCCGCCCTCGAGGCGGGCCTGTCGCTGCCCGGGGTCACCGTGCAGCGCGTCGGCGGGATGCTCACCGCCTTCATGCACGAGGGACCGGTCTGGAACTTTGCCTCCGCACAGGGAGCCGACATCGAGCGCTACGGAAAGCTCTTCCGCCACCTGCTCGAGCGCGGCGTCTACGTCGCCCCGTCTCAGTTCGAGGCGATGTTCGTATCGACTGCGCACGGCCCGGCGGAGGTCGAGCGCACGGTTGAGGCGGCCCGGGAGTTCCTTGGCGCCTAGCGGCCCGTCGCTCTGGGAGACGATCGCGGTCGAGGCCGGGCAGGAGAGCGAGCTCTGGGCCGCAGCCCTTCGGCCCGAGCCCGAGCGCGAGGAGTTGGCCGTCTTCTCGCCGCTCGCGGAGGAGCGCTACGCCGTCGGTCTCGAGACCATCTATGAGGGCTACTTGCTGCACTACGGCAACCCGCGTCTCTTCCGGGCCGACGACCGAGACACGCGAATTCTCCTCGGTGACTACCTCTTCGCACACGGCCTCGTCCGCATCGCTTCGCTCGGCGACGTCGAGGCCGTCGGGGCCCTCGCCGAGCTTCTCTCCCTCTGCGCCCACCTGCGTGCCGGGGGTCTTCCCGGCGACGGCGAGGCCTGGGCCGCGACGGTCGCGTCGCTCGACGGAGGCGCCGAGGGGAGCGACGAGGCTCGCGGCCGGGCCCTTGCCCTCCATGCCGAGCGAGTGGAGTAGGATCGTGCCCGCATGAGCGCGCTCGCCACAGCGATCTTGCTCGCGGCGGAGAAGACCCCGGCGGAGGAAGGCCGGGACGTTGTCCTCGTCATGCTCGCGACGGGCGCCGTCTTCCTCGGCGTCGTGCTGATCGGCCAGCTGCTCCGCTACATGGGCCACCGCCGCAATGAGCGCCGCGCGGCACGCCGCGCGTACTAGGGCGGCGAGACCTACCCGGATAGACTCAATCTCGTGCCCGCGGCTGACCTTCGCTCCTGGATTGACGAGCTTCGCCGCGCCGGCGAGCTGGTCGAGATCGAGGCCGAAGTCGACCCCTATCTCGAGGTGACGGAGATCGTCGACCGGACGGTCAAGTCAGGCGGCCCGGCTCTCCTCTTCCAGAACCTCAAGGGCGCGGAGCACCCGCTGCTCGCCAACCAGTTCGGCACGGAGAGGCGGATGGCGATGGCCTTCGGCGAGCCCTCCCTCGACGCCGTCGGCCAGAAGCTTGGCGACGTGCTCGAGATGCAGCCGCCGCAGGGCATCGTCGAGAAGGTGAAGGGCCTCGGGAAGCTCAAGCGCCTCGCCGACTCGATGCCGAAGTCGGTTCGCAGCGGCCCGGTGCAGGACGTTGTGCTCGAGCCCGACCTCGACCTCCTGCCGGTCCAGCACTGCTGGCCCGGAGACCCGGCCCCGTTCATCACGCTGCCCGCGGTGATCACGAAGGACCCGCGCACCGGGACGCGCAACGTCGGCATGTACCGGATGCAGAAGATCGACTCCCGCACGACCTTCATGCACTGGCAGATCCACAAGGACGGCGCCGCCGACTGGCGCGGCATGGGCGATCGCCTCGACGTGGCCGTCGCGCTCGGCTGCGACCCGGTGACGACGTACTCCGCGAGCGCGCCGCTCCCGAAGCACATCGACGAGTTCATGCTCGCCGGCTTCCTGCGCGGCGAGGCGGTCGAGCTCGTCCCCGCGAAGACCGTCGACCTCGAGGTGCCGGCGAACGCCGAGATCGTCCTCGAGGGCTACATCGAGAAAGGCGAGCTCGGGACCGAGGGCCCCTTCGGCGACCACACGGGTTACTACTCGCCGCCCGAGCCGTTCCCCATCTTCCACCTCACCTGCATGACGATGCGGCGCGAGGCCGTCTACCCGTCGATTGTCGTCGGCGTCCCACCGGCGGAGGACGCCTGGCTGGGCAAGGCGACGGAACGGATCTTCCTGCCGGCGATCAAGATGACGGTCCCGGAGATCGTCGACTACGACCTTCCGGTGGCGGGCGCGTTCCACAACTGCGTCATCGTCTCGATCCGCAAGGGCTTCCCTGGTCACGCGAAGAAAGTCATGCATGCGATCTGGGGCCTCGGGATGCTGTCGCTCTCGAAGTCGGTGGTCGTCGTGGACGAGTTCGTCGACGTCCACGACTACGAGCAAGTCTTCTTCCACGCCTGCGCGAACGTCGACCCGGGCCGTGACCTGGTCATCTCTGAGGGGCCGACCGACCAGCTCGACCACGCGGCATCCATGTACTGCTACGGCGGCAAGGTCGGAATCGACGCGACCCACAAGTGGGAAAGCGAGGGCGCTCGCGAATGGCCTGAGCGCATCGAGATGAGCCAGGAAGTTCGTGACCTAGTCGACCGGCGCTGGAGCGAGTACGGCCTTGCGCCGCCCGAGCCCAGAACGGCGGAATTTCCAGGGTCTTGCGGCAAACGGTACGTCGTTGACACACGCGCGGAAAGCCGGGAACAATGCCGGAGCTTGTGACAGGGGCCGCACTATGAAGGGAGCTGGGTGGCGGACGATCTAGAGCGGCCGGCTGAGCCGGCCCACGAGGATTCCGAGCAGCACCTCCCGGCCCCGACGATCCTCCCCTTCGCCTTCGCGGGCGGGATCGCCCTCATCCTCATTGGGCTGATCATCAACTGGTGGCTCGCCGTCGCCGGCGGCGCGCTCGCGCTCCTCTTCGGCTTCGCCTGGATCCGCGAGGTGACCCGGGACGTGCGCGCCGCTCCCGAGCCCGAGACCGTCGTCGTCGAGGAGCCCGTCTCCGAGCTTGCGGTCGAGGAGGAGAGTCCCGAGGAGCCGGAGCGATACCCGCGCAGTGTCTTCCTCGAGCTTTCGACCCTCGGCATCGGCGCGGCGATCGGCGCGCTCGTCACGGTCCCGGCGCTCGGTTTCATGATCGCGCCCGCCTTCGTCGGCCAGGGCGACGACGACGTCGACCTCGGGCCGCTCGACAACTTCCCCGATCAGCAGTACGTCATCGCGCAGTTCAACTCGAAGAAGGACGAGCCGCAGGACGTCGGCCGGCGGGCGGCCTTCATCCGGAACAACGGCCAGCAGAACGGCGTCCCGAGCTTCACGATCATCTCGAACCGCTGCGCCCACGTCGGCTGCCCGACCCAGCCGCAGGGCCTGCCCGGCGACGTCAAAGAGATCACGACTGACGCCGGGCCGGTGACGATCACGCCGGTAGCAAGCGTGTCCGGCTTCCAGTGCCCGTGCCATGGAGGCGCCTACGACGCCGAGGGCAACCGCGTTGCGGGCCCACCCGTCCGAGCCCTCGATCGCTACGAGTTCATGATCAGGAATGGGAACCTTGTCCTCGGCAAGCGCTACAGCGTCGGCAAGGTCACCGGGCAAGGCGCCGACGCGAAGATCTACGCGTACAAGCGCTACGACCCGGGCCAGCACGTCGACGGTCTCGAGCAGTACCTCTGGCCGGTCCCTCCATATGAGGGCGGCAGCTAGTGGCGACGAAGTCGAAGCGCCGGCAGCAGCTCGAGCAGGGCGTGATGATCCCGGTCGACTGGCTGGAGGAGCGCTCCGGGCTGGTCGGCGGGGTCAAGTACTTTCTCTTCCGCAAGGTCCCCGCCGAGACCAACTGGTTCCACACCCTCGGCTCGGCGACGCTCACCGCCTTCCTCGTCCAGGCGGTTACCGGCGTGATCCTCGCCATGTACTACCAGCCCGCGCCGGACGAGGCTTACGCCTCCATCCAGCACATCACGAACGACCTCACCCTGGGCTGGCTGGTGCGCGGCATGCACCGGTGGGGGGCGAGTGTCTTCATCATCCTGCTCTTTCTGCACATGGGCCGCGTCTTCCTGTTCGGCGCCTACAAGTACCCGCGCGAGCTCAACTGGCTCGTCGGCGTGATCCTCCTCACGATGGCGCTCGGGGAGGGCCTCACCGGCTACCTGCTGCCGTGGGACCAGACTGCGTACTGGGCCACGGTCGTCGCAATCAACATCAACGCGAACGCACCGATCGTCGGCCCCTACCTCGGCGAGTTCCTCCGCGGCGGTGCCGAGATCGGGAACGACACGTTAGCCCGCTTCTACTCGTTGCACATGCTCGTCATCCCGGGCGGCTTGTTCGCGCTCATCGGCCTGCACCTCTATCTCGTCGTGCGCCTCGGTATCACCGCACCGCCGTGGACGAAGGCCGCCGCCGGCTACGAGGAGGTCGGGGACGGCCGGGCGCTCCGGAAGGGGCTCGTCGACCCGAAGCCGCGCGGCAACGGTGCCATCGCGCCGCGAAGGCCCGAGGCCTAGCCGATGGCCAAGAAGGACGACAACCGCACCCAGTTCAAGCTCTACAAGGAGGACGTGCAGCGGCGCGGGAAGCCCTTCTTCCCGCACGCGATGTTCCACGACACGGTCATGAGCTTCGTGGTCGTGTCCGTGATCATCGCGCTCGCCTCCATCTGGTACTTCACGTCGGGCCCCGAGCCGGGCGACTCGGGCGTCCTCGGCCCCCGCTACGCGGAGCAGGCCGACCCGGGCACGACACAGTTCATCCCGCGGCCGGACTGGTACTTCTACTTCCTCTTCTATCTCCTCAGGATCTTCAAGTGGCCCGAGACGGTCATCCTCGCCACGGTCGGGATCCCGACCATCCTCCTCGTCCTCCTGATCATGGTGCCGTTTTACGACCGCCGGCGAGAGCGGAGGATCGCCCGCCGGCCCGTGGCCGTCGTGGCGGCGCTTCTCGTCGTCGCCTCGATGGGTGTCCTCACCTACAAGGGCGCGACAGCCGAGGAGTCGCTCGGCAGCGAGAACCTCGTGCTCGTCCCGCAGTGGGTGCAGCAGCAGAACCTCTCCGCCGACGGCGAGGAGGGGGCGAAGATCTTCGCCCAGACGGGCTGTATGGGCTGTCACATTTACCTCGGCGCCGGCAGCCCGAATCTCGGAGCGCCAGACCTCTCCGACGAAGGCTCGAAAGGCCGCGGAGAGGAGTTTCAGATCGCCCATCTCAAATGCCCGAGCTGTGTGAACCCGGGCTCGCCGATGCCGCCCTTCCCGAGCTTCACGGACGAGCAGTACCAGCAGCTCGCCGCGTTCCTGGAGGAGTCGAAGGGCCCACAGGGCGGCGGCGGCGGGGGCTAGCGCTCCCGGAGCGGGAGAGATGAACGTCTTCCTCGGAATCACGGGTGCCTCCGGCGCCCCGTATGCGGCACGCCTTCTCGATGCGCTCGTCGCCGCGGAGGTGGAGGTCGGGCTCTGCGCCTCCTCAGCCGGTCTCGAGGTCGTCGCCACCGAGCTCTACGGGGATCCGGATCTCGATCGCGACGAGGTGCTGCGCCGGTTCGTCGGCGACCGGGCCGGCGTGACGGTGCACGCCCCCAATGACTGGCGAGCGCCATATGCGAGCGGCTCGGCGAAGGTCGATGCCTACGTCATCTGCCCGTGCTCCATGGGTACCGCGGGGACGATCGCCTCAGGGACGATGTCGAACCTGATCCACCGGGCCGCCTCGGTCGCGATCAAGGAAGGACGGAAGCTCATCGTCGTTCCCCGTGAGACGCCGCTCTCCGACATCCACCTCGAGAACCTGCTGCGGCTGCGCCGTGCCGGAGCCGTCGTGCTCATGGCCGCCCCCGGCTTCTACCACAGGCCCCAGACCATCGACGATCTGATCGAATTCGTGGTCGGGAGGTGCCTGGACCAGCTGGCAATCGAAAACAGGCTGACGAAGCGGTGGGGGCAGGAGTGACGGAAGGCGTCCTCCCGCCGTCGGAGGTGCGTGCGATGTTCGATCGCATCTCGCCCGTCTACGACCTCATGAACCACGCGATGACGGCCGGGCTCGACCGGCGCTGGCGACGCCTCGCCGCCGAAACGGTCGTGCGCCCGGGCGACGCGGTGCTCGACGCGTGCTGCGGCACCGGCGACCTGGCGATCGCGGCCAAGCGGGCCGGAGGGCGCGTGACCGGCCTCGACTTCTCCGAGCGCATGCTGATGCGGGCGCGCGGGAAGTCCGACAGCATCGACTGGGTGCTCGGCGACGTCATGGCGCTCCCGTTCGACGACGCGAGCTTCGACGCGGTCACCGTCGGCTTCGGCATCCGCAACGTCCCCGACCTCGAGGCCGGCCTCTCCGAGCTGGGGCGGGTTTTGCGTCCGGGCGGACGCGTCGCGTGCCTCGAGATCACGCGTCCGGAGGGTATGCTCAAGCCGTTCTTCCGACTCTGGTTCGACGGCCTCGTGCCCCTGGCCGGCAAGGTTCTCCCGGGCGGGACGGCCTACACCTACCTCCCCGCAAGCGTGCGGCGGTTCCCCGGGCCTTCCGATCTCGCCGCGGCGTTCGGTCGGACAGGTTTCCACGGCGTAGGGTGGAAGCTCATGGGCGGCGGCATCGTCGCTCTCCACGTGGGGACGAAGCGATGAATGCGCTGGCGACCATCAGGCAGGCTCCCGGGCTCGACCGCTACCTCGACCTGCTCGAGCACCGGCTCGAGGACGCCGTCAGCGCCATTCCCGGACGTCTCGGCGAGGTCGGCGCGGACACGCTCGCGGCCGGCGGCAAGCGGCTCAGGCCGCTGCTCGTCTTCCTTTCCACCCCTGTGGAGGAGCGGGATGGCGAGCGCGCCGTTGCCGGGGGTGCTGCGGTCGAGCTCGTGCACATGGCGACGCTTGTCCACGACGACCTTCTCGACGGCGCCGACCTGCGCCGTGGGCGGCCGACCGTCTGGGCGGAGCACGGCGAGGCGACCGCGAGGGCCGCCGGCGACTATCTCTTCGCGCGGGCGTTCGCACAGCTCGCGGCCACCGGCGACGCGGAGGCGGTCGCGATCCTCTCGGAGGCCACGCTCGCCCTCGCCCGCGGCGAGGCGCTGCAGCGGCGCCAGGCATTTCGGCCCGAGACCTCGGTGGACGACTATCTCGCCCGGTGCTCCCTGAAGACCGGCAAGCTCTTCGAGGCGGCATGTCTTGTCGGCAGCGGCACCAACGGCGCCGGTCTCGGCGCCTTCGGCCTCGCGCTCGGTATCGCCTTTCAGATCGCGGACGACATCCTCGACTGCTGCGGCGACTTCGACACGACCGGGAAGGTGGCGGGGGTCGACCTCCGCGACGGCACGCCCACCCTCCCGCTCATCCTCGCCGCGCGCCGGGACGAGTTCGTGGCGAGAGCGCTCGCCGGCGAGGACGTCCCCGATGCGCTCGACCGCGTGGCGGCGACCGGCGCGCTCGACGAAGCCCGCGAATTCGCGCTCCACTATGCGGCCGAGGCGCGTGCTGCGCTCGACGGCCGGCCGGACACCGCCTCGCTGGAGACCCTGACGCATATCGTTGTGGACAGGGAGGGATGACGATGGCCGTCGCCACCGGGCAACGCGCACTCGATGCGATCTGGGAAAAGGTCGAGGAAAACGAGCGCCTCGACTTCGAGGACGGGCTCGTGCTCATGGAGTCCGACGACCTCCTCCAGCTCGGCGAGCTTGCGGACGCGGCGCGCCGGCGGCGCGGCGGCACGGACGAGGTCTACTTCGTCCAGAACCTCTATTTGAACCAGACGAACGTCTGCCGCGTGAAGTGCAAGTTCTGCGCGTTCGCGGTCACGCAGAAGCAGGGCGACGCCTACACGTTCACGCCGGCCGAGATGGTCGAGGACGCGGTCGCGCAGCGGGAGCTCTCGCGCTTCACGGAGATCCACATGGTCGGCGGCGAGAACCCGCACGTCGGCTTCGACTACTACGTGGACATCATCCGGAGTCTGCACGAGGCGCTGCCGGACGTGCACCTGAAGTGCTTCACGGCCAGCGAGATCCACCACATGACGAAGCTCTCCGGTCTCTCGCACGAAGAGGTGCTCGTCCAGCTCAAGGACGCCGGGCTCGGCTCGCTCCCCGGTGGCGGCGCGGAGGTTTTCGCCGATCGCGTCCGGCGGCTGATCGCCCCCGGCAAGGAGCATCCGGACTTCTGGTTCCACACGCACCGGACGGCGCATGCCCTCGGGATCCCGACGCACTGCACGATGCTCTACGGCCACGTCGAGACCTACGAGGAGCGGGTCGACCACCTGCTTCGCCTCCGCGAGCAGCAGGACGAGACCGGCGGCTTCCTCGCCTTCATCCCGCTCGCGTTCCATCCCGAGAACACCGTCTTCGAGCGGCGTGGCTGGACTTTCACGCCCGGCTCCGACGACCTGAAGATGATCGCCGTCTCGCGGCTCCTCCTCGACAACATCCCGAACGTGAAGGCCTACTGGATCATGATGGGCCTGCCGCTCGCTCAGGTCGCGCTCCACTTCGGCGCGAACGACGTGCAGGGGACGGTCGTCCGCGAGCAGATCTTCCACGCCGCGGGCGCGGTGACGGAGACCGAGCAGAAGATCGACGAGCTCGTCCGGGTCGTGCGCGCCGCCGGCCGGATTCCCGTCCAGCGCGACACGCTCTACAACGAGGTCGAGCGGTGGAACGGAGCTCTCGCGTGATTCGCCTCGGCCGCATCTCCTACGTGAACATGGCGCCCGTCTTCTTCGAGCTCGAGGCCGAGGTGGAGGAGGTCAGCGGAGTCCCCACTGAGCTCAACGAGCGGCTGATCGCCGGCGAGATCGACCTCGCACCGATCTCATCGATCGCGTACGGCCGGCACGCCGACGGGCTCCGGATCCTTCCGCGTCTCTGTGTCTCCTCCGAAGGAGCCGTGGACTCGATCCAGCTCGTCTCGCGCGCGCCAGTCGACCGCATCGATTCCGTCGCGGTCACCCCGGAGAGCGCGACCTCGGCCGTGCTGGTGCGCGTCCTCTTCCCGGACGCCGAACAGGTGCCGCTCGAAGAAGCCCACGACGCCGACGCCAAGCTCCTCATCGGCGATGCGGCGCTGAAGAGCATGTTCGAGGATCCGACTCCACACCACGACCTCGGGCGCCTGTGGCTCGAGCGCACCGGGCTGCCGATGGTCTATGCGGTGTTCGCTTGCGCCGATCCTCCGGCCGCCGGGGTCGCCGAGCTCGAAACTGCGCTCCTCGACGCGCATCGCCGGGCGCGCGCCGAGCCCGAGCGGCTGGCCCGGGAAGCCAGCGAGCGCTACGCCTACCCGCCCGGTTTCCTCGCCCGCTACTTCGAGAAGCTCCGCTACCGATTCGGCCCCCGGGAGCGCGCGGGCCTGCTGACGTTCTTCGAGCTGGCAACCGACGTCGGCGCCCTCGAGAAGGTGCCCGAGCTTCGCTTCCTCATCTCCGAGGCGGTGGAGGCGTGAGCGAGAACGGCAGCTCGAACGGCGTCGCCTCGATCCTCCACAAGGCGCTGTCGGGGGAGCGGATCGAGGACGCCGAGGCGATGGCGCTCCTCGAAAGCCGCGACCTCGTCTCGGTCGGCAGGGCCGCCGACGAGCTCCGCAACCGCAAGGTCGACCGCGGCCGCGTGACCTTCATCATCGACCGGAACGTCAACTACACGAACATCTGCCACACGGACTGTGACTTCTGCGCGTTCTACCGGCGGCCGGGCGACCGCTCCGAGGGCTACCTGCTGCCGAAGTCGGTCATCTTCAAGAAGATCGAGGAGACCCTCTCGATCGGCGGCACCGCGCTCCTCATGCAAGGCGGCCACCATCCCGATCTCGGGGTCGACTACTACGAGGATCTCTTCAGCTCGATCAAGGCGCGCTACAAGATCCACCTGCACGCTCTCTCGCCGCCGGAGATCCAGCACGTCGCGCGCCGCTCGAAGCTGACGATCCCGCAGACGCTGACCCGGCTGCGGGACGCGGGCCTCGACTCGCTCCCCGGCGGCGGGGCCGAGATCCTCGTCGACCGGGTGCGCGACATCATCTCGCCGAAGAAGACGAAGTCGGCGGAGTGGCTCGGCGTCATGCGCGACGCGCACCGGCTCGGTGTCTCCTCGACCGCGACGATGATGTATGGGCACGTCGAGACTCTCGAGGAGCGCGTCGAGCACATGCGTCGCATTCGCGAGCTCCAGGACGAGACGCACGGCTTCCGCGCCTTCATCTCCTGGACGTTCCAGCGCGACGGGAACCGGCTCGCCGACCGGGTCACGGACGAGATGCGGCCAACGTCCTTCGACTACCTGCTGACGCAGGCGGTCAGCCGCATCTACCTCGACAACTTCGACCACATCCAGTCGAGCTGGGTCACGCAGGGGATGAAGGTGGGCCAGGTCGCGCTCGGGTTCGGAGCCGACGACATGGGCTCGGTCATGATCGAGGAGAACGTCGTCTCCGCGGCCGGCACGACCCACCGCGCGACCGCCGACGACTTCATCCGGGCGATCAAGGCACTCGGCAAGACCGCCGTGCAGCGCGACACGCTCTATCGCGACGTCCGCGTCTGGAATTAGTCCGGTTTCCAGGGTTAAGACAAGGTAAGCAAACCCTTGTAATCGAGGTCGGACTTTGTTTCCCTGGTGGAAGGGGTGTTGAGGAAAGCTGTCTTTCTCGCGGTCGTCGCAGCGGCCGCGTTTCCGTCTGCAGCACCGGCCGCCGCGCTCGCGCCAGGGGTCATCTACAAGCGCGAGGTGCACACGATCGGTGGGGAGCGTGTCGTCGTGCACGTGCTCAAGGCGCCGAAGCCGGGCGGCCTCTACGACCTGAAGCCCGTGCTCTCCAACGGCCTCGTCACCGGGCGCGAGACCGTGTCGTCGATGCAGCGGCGGTTGTCCAGCCGCGCGACCCTCGCGGGGATCAACGGCGATCTCTTCAACTGGGGGAGCGGTCGCCCGAGCGGCATCTTCCTTCACAGGAATCGTCTCTCGACGCGGGCCGTGTACAGCCGTTCGAGCCTCGGAATCGGGGTGGACGGGCTCCTCCGCACGGGCTTCGTCCGCTACACCGGCACGTGGCAGTTCGGATCGAACAAGCTCCGGATCCTGCGCGAGTTCAACCATCCGCTCGTGCAGGACAGCGGCGTCGTTCTCTACTCGCCGACCTGGGGGCCGAGGACGCCGCGCGTCCGCGGCGCACGCGAGATCGTCCTCTCGCGTGTCGCACCGGTTCGCCCGAACAAGGATTTCTCTGGGAGAGTCGTGCTCCGCTCCTGGAACACCCATCACCACATCCCGGCCGGAGGCGCGGTGCTGCAGGTGTCGGGCGACCGGCGCAAGGTTCTCTTCGAAGAGGCCAAGCTCGGCCACTGGGTCAAGCTGCACGTCGGCCTCACGCCATGGTGGTCGGAGGTGAAGGACGCGATCGGCGGCGGGCCCCGGATCGTCTCCGGCGGTGTGCCTGTCTTCCAGGCAGGGGAAGATTTCCTCGCATCGCAGCTTCTTCCGCGGAACCCGCGGACCGCGGTCGGCCAGCTGGCGAACGGTCGCATCGTCATGGTCGCGGTGGACGGGCGCGTGTCGTGGAGCGGAGGTGTTACGAACTCGCAGCTGGCGCGCCTCATGGTCGACCTCGGCGCGCGGACCGCGATGGCGCTGGACGCCGGCGGCTCGACCACGATGGCCTTCGACGGCCAGGTTCTCAACAGGCCTTCGGAAGGCCGCGAGCGCGCTGTCGCCGACTCGCTCATGATCTTCTACTACGGCATCTACGCCCGGAAGCCGCGGCTTCCGCTCTACTCGCCGAACGGCGACGGGGTCGCCGACCTCCAGCGTCTCTACGCGAAAGTCGTCCGCCGCTCGCAGGTCCGCCTCAGGCTCGTGCGGGCCTCTGACGGCCACGTTGCCTGGAGCTCGACCGGGACGCGGCGGCGCGGCAAGGTCGTCAAGAGCCTGACCCGGAAGCTCGCCGACGGGAAGTGGCGCTGGATCGCCTCGGCGACGGACTCGAAAGGGCGCTCGAGCGAGATGACCCGCGGCTTCATCACGAACTCCACGCTCGGCTACCTGAGACTCTCGCGCGACCTCCTGCGGCCGACACGTCACGGGGGAAGCCTCGGAATCTCGTTCCGCCAGGAGCGAGAGGCCGATGTCAAGGTGACGATCCGGAAGGTTTCTGGGCGGGTGGTCCGCCATCTGCGCTCCGACCACCTCGATATCGGGCGGCACTCGACGGCCTGGAACGTGAAGAACGACGCCGGCAAGGTCGTGCGTGACGGGCGCTACCTCGTGCGCGTGCGCGCGGTGAACTCCATCGGCCCGGTCGCGCTTTTGAAGCCGGTTACGGTGCGCCGGCGCTTCTAGTCCAGGCCTTCGGCGGGCGCAACTACACTCGCCGGAATGACCGAGACGATCACTTCGGCGATCGGGGACTACGGCCTCTACGCCGTGTTCGGCCTCATGCTCGTGGACGCGGTCTTCCCGGCCGCGAGCGAGCTCGTGATGCTCTATGCAGGAGCGGTGGCCGCAGGCGCCTTCGCCGGCCAGAGCGTCACGCTCCTCTTCGGAACCGAGATCGAGTCGACTTTCTGGGCCTACGTCGCCATGGCGACCGCGGGCACGCTGGGCTACCTCATCGGCTCCCTGATCGGCTGGGGGGTCGGCTTTTACGGAGGACGGCCGTTCCTGGAACGGCGCGGGCGCTGGGTGCACGTGACGCCCGAGCGGCTCGACCGAGCCGAAGCCTGGTTCGACCGCTACGGCGACTGGGCGGTGCTGCTCGGACGGGTCATGCCCGTCGTGCGGTCGTTCATTTCGATCCCAGCAGGCGTGCTCGAGATGCCGGTCGTCCGCTACACGGTGCTGACCGCGATCGGTTCGGCGGTCTGGTGCTTCGGCATCGCGGGCGCCGGAGTCGCACTCGGATCGAGCTGGGAGCACTTCCACGAGAACTGGCGCTATGCGGACTACGCGGTCGTCTTCCTCGTCGTTCTGGGGGTCGGCTACGGAGCCTTCAAGCTCCTGCGAAGACGGGCGCGGCGAAGGGCGATCGATAGCCCCACCGAAGGATAGAGTGGCCCCGTGGCGATCCCGTTGACGGACGTGAGGGCGCAATACGCGCCGCTCCTCGACGAGCTCAAGGACAGGATCGCCGGAGTGCTCGAGTCCGGCCTCTTCATCCTCGGGCCCGAGGTGAAGGCGTTCGAGGAGGAGGCCGCGCGCTTTCTCGGCACCGGAGACGCGATCGGCGTCGCGAACGGCACCGACGCGCTCGTCATCGTCCTCGACGCGCTCGGAGTCGGCCCGGGCGACGAGGTCGTCTGCCCGTCCTTCACCTTCTATGCCACGGCCGAGTCGATCGCCCGCCGCGGCGCGACGCCCGTCTTCGCGGACATCGACCCGGCCACGCTCAACATCGACCCCGCGGACGTGGCGGCGAAGGTGACCGACCGGACGAAGGCCTTGCTGCCCGTCCACCTCTTCGGCCGACCGTTCGATCCCGCGGCGCTGCCGGATGTCGTGCCGGTCGTGGAGGACGCGGCACAGGCCTTCGGCGCGAAGGTGGGAGACCGCCGCGCCGGCTCCCTCACCGCTGCGGCGACGTTCAGCTTCTACCCGACGAAGAACCTCTTCGGGCTCGGCGACGGCGGGCTCGTCACGACCGCCGACGCTGACCTCGCTGACCGCATCCGCCTGCTTCGCTTCCACGGGTCGCGCGACAAGCAGACATTCGACGCGGTCGGCTACAACTCGCGCCTGGACGAGCTCCAGGCAGCGGCACTGCGCATCTTTCTCCGCCATGTCGACGAGTGGAACGAGGGTAGGCGTGCCGCCGCGGCGCGCTACGCCGAGCTGGGGCTCGGAGAAGTCTGCGAGCTGCCGTCCGACGAGCCCGGCCACGTCTACCACATGTACGTCGTCCGCACGGACGAGCGCGAACGGCTGACCGCTGCGCTCGACCAGGCCGGGATCGGCTTCGCCGCGTACTACACGACGCCCCTCCACCTCCAGCCCGCCCTCGCCGCGCTCGGCTACGAGCACGGGAGCCTGCCCGAGACCGAGCGGGCCGCCCGGGAGACTCTCGCGCTCCCGATCTGGCCGGCCATCTCGCGGGAGCAGCAGGAGCGGGTGGTCGAGTGCCTGCGGGCGGCCTCGACCGTGAAGGCCGCCTGATGCGGACGCTCAACCGGCATCGGCTCTGGCAGGCGGTCGTCGACTCGGGGCTCGTCGCCCTGGCCTGGGTCCTCGCCTTCAACATCCGCTTCGACTACGGCGTTCCGCCGCGCTACCAGCCGTTCCTCGACTTCGACGTGATCCTCGTCGTCGTCGGCGTGAAGATCCTCACCTTCATCGTCTTCGGCCTGTACGACCACTGGTGGCGCTACGTCTCGATCCGCGACATCTGGCGTTCCCTCTTGGCGGTCACGGTCGCGTCCGTCATCGCGGTCATGGCGCTCTACTTCTGGAACCCCGTGCCTGGCTTCCGGCTCCCGCGAGGGATCATCGTCATCGACTGGATGATCCTGCTCGGGCTCGTTGCGGGGACCCGCCTCGCCGCACGGACGATCTTCGAGCGCCCGGGCAGGCGGCGGCTCGTCTCACGGGGGCGCGACGTGCTCGTCGTGGGAGCCGGCGACGCGGGCCAGCTCATCCTCCGCGAGATGCTGAAGAACCCCAACCTCGGCTACTCGCCCACCGGCCTCGTCGACGACGACCCCCGCAAGAAGAACCTGCGCCTTCACGGCGTCCGGGTGCTCGGCACGACCCACGACCTGGGCCACCTACTCCGCGACAACCGTCCGGACGAGGTCATCATCGCGATCCCCTCCGCAGCGGGCGACACGCGGCAGCGGATCGTGAACGTGTGCCGCGACGTCGGCGTCCCGGTGAAGACCCTGCCTGCCGTGCACGAGCTCATCTCCGGCGACCTCAACCTGGCGCGCCAGCTTCGCGAAGTGCAGGTGGAGGACGTGCTCGGGCGCGAAGCCGTCGAGCTCGACCTCGCGTCGATCGCCTCCTACCTCACCGGCGAGACAGTCCTCGTCACGGGGGCGGGCGGCTCGATCGGCTCCGAGCTCTGCCGCCAGATCGCCGCGCTCGGCGCGGACCGCATCATCTTCGTCGATCACACGGAGAACGCGCTCGTGGAGATCGAGCGCGAGCTGGCCTTTGAGCGCCGCTTCACCTCGACCGTCCCCGTCCTCGCCGACGTGAAGAACCGCACCCAGATGCGGCGCACGTTCGACCGCCACCGCCCGGGTGTCGTCTTCCATGCGGCCGCCTACAAGCACGTGCCGCTCATGGAGGCGAACCCGGTCGAGTCGGTCCGGAACAACGTCTTCGGCACCGGCGTGGTCGCCGAGGTCGCCTCCGAGTTCGGGTGCAAGCGCTTCGTCCTCGTCTCGACGGACAAGGCCGTAAACCCCAAGAACGTCCTCGGGCAGACGAAAGCGCTGTGCGAGTGGATCGCCGAGGCGGCGGCCGCGCGAGAGGACAACGGCACCCAGTTCATCTCGGTTCGCTTCGGCAACGTGCTCGGCTCGTCGGGGAGCGTGATCCCGCTCTTCCGCCGCCAGATCGCGCGCGGCGGCCCGGTGACCGTGACGCACCCCGAGATGACGCGCTACTTCATGACAATCCCGGAAGCCGTCCAGCTCATCATCCAGGCCGGAGCGATCGGGGAGAGCGGCGAGATCTACGTCCTCGACATGGGCCCGCCGGTGAGGATCATCGATCTCGCGCACAACATGATCCGCCTCTCCGGCAAGGAGCCCGACGTGGACGTCCAGGTGGACTTCATCGGCGTGCGCCCGGGCGAGAAGCTGCACGAGGAGCTCTGGGCGAAGGACGAGGACGCCGAGCCCACGGCACACCCGAAGATCCTCCGCTGCAACAGCATGCCCGTGGATCCGTCCTGGCTCGAAGACGAGCTCGCCGAGCTCGAGCGCCTCGTCGAAGCGGGGGAGACCCTCGACGTCGTCAACCGCCTTGGGCTGATGGTGCGTGCGCCGCGGCGCGTCTCGGCCGAGGCGCCCGCGCCCGAGCCGGCGTAGAGACGACGAGGCCGGCATGGCCGGCCCTCGCATCGTTGGCTCCGATCCGCGTCTAGCGGTCGTACGGCTGGTTGAAGTTCCCGCCCGTCCGCTGGATCGCGATGACCCTGCTCTGGAACGGCGGGTCGGCCTGGATCGAGAGGTACAGGATCCGGTTGTCGTTCGAGAACCACGGGCCCGTGGGCTCGAAACGGTTCGGGAGAGCTGCGAAGAGCTCGAGGTTTTCCGCACCGGTCTCTCCGCGCGGAAGCACCCAGACCTGGTTCATGCCTCCCGTGCCCGGCTGCGCGAAGTCGCTCGAGCCGTGGTCTTCCATGATGAACAGGTCGCCCGCATCCGTGAAGCGGATGTTGTCGGGCCGGGCCATCCGGGCGAACTCGCCCGCGACGATGATCCGGCCGTGCACCGTCTTCTGATTCAGGTCGGTGAGCTTCCAGATGTTCCCCGGGTTCGGCAGGGCGCCTGATTCGCTGAAGACGACGGCGTGACCGCCCGGGGCCTTGAGCATGCCCTCTGCCTTCTCGAACGAGTTCGCCGCGGTCGGCGGACCCACCCGCGCGGCCATATCCGCCTCAGGCGTGAACGGGTCGAGGACCGACCCAGTGGCCGGTGTTCGTCGCCCGGTCGAAGACGAGGCCGTACAGGCGTCCGGTCGTCAGGTCCTTGGCCTGGTCGGGCACGAACTTGTACAGGTACTGATAGTTCCCGCGATCGTTCGTGAGGTACCAGTTCTCCCCGACGCGCGCCTCCTGCTCGTGGCTGAAACGGCCCATGCCCGTGAGGCGCGTCTGTGCGCCGGTGGCCGGGTCGATCTCCTACACCCAGCCGGAGCGCAGCTCGGGATCGCTGAGGAACGGGAACTCCTCGTTCGTCAGATAGGTCTTCCACGGCGTCCGTGCGATCGAGCACGTGTCGTGGATGCCCGTGGTGATCAGCTCGCGGCGAAGCACCGTGACGCCGTCCTTGGCGAGCACGATCCTCGAGACGGAAGCGGTTCCGTTCGAGTCGTCGTCGCCCGCGGTCTGCTCCGGGACGTCACACTTGCCCGCGTCACCCTGGAAGTCGCCGGGTCGCGGCCCCGTCAGCTTGTGGTTCGAGAGCAGCCACGTCTCGTCGCCGGCGGAGAAGACGACGTAACCGTCGAAGTCCTCCGGCATCGGGAACGTGAGCCCGCTCTCCGTCGACGTGACCGAATCGGTACACGCCGTCGAGATGTTCGTGTACGTGAATCCTTCGGCCAGGTTGATGATCGGATCGCCGGTCACGACCGGGCCGGGCGGATCTGCCACGGCTGCGGCGGTCGCCATGAGCACGATCGCGACGGCGGCGAGTGCAAGCAGGGCTCGTCTAAACGGGCATCAGCAGTCTGAGCATCTGCGCTGGATCCCGGCGCACGCGCTGCCCCTCGCCGCTCCGCTTCACGAGCTCGAGCGCGCGCGGGTCGGTGAGCGGGCGGAGCCTGCCCTCCCGGATCAGCGCCTCGTCGACGCCTCCGAGCCGGCCCCCGTACGTGGTGTACACCGGGATCCCGAGCGCGGCCGCCTCGCGGTTCATCGTTCCGCCCGCGGAGACGACGAGGTCGGCGAATGCGATCAGGCTCTGCGCGTCGACGGCTCCATCGGGGACGATCACGGACGGGAGCTCGACGCTGCGCACGTAGTCCCGCTGCTCTTCCGTTCGCGGGAGGACGACCGCGTGCACGTTCTCCTGGCTCCCGAGGAACGTGAGCACCTGCGGGAAGAGCGGGTTCGACTTGCGGTGGTAGAGCGAGACATCCGGCGGCGTCCGCACGACGACCAGGATACGCTCCTGGTCGACCCCGAGCTGCTCGAGGACCTCCGGGCGAGGCTTGAAGTCGGAGAGGTAGTACTCCTCCTTGAGCCCTGGATACTGGCGCAGCTTCGGTGGGTGGACGCCGTAGCGCTCGAGCCGGTCGGGCGGGATCGCGTCCGGCACGACGACGAAGGTCGCCGCGCGGCAGCCCAGCTGGTGCTGCACCGTCGCGAACTCGTAGTCGAAGGTCGTGGAGCTGGGGATCCCGAGAGCGCGCGCCGTCAGCGTCAGGTGGTGCGAGCCGTGGGCGACGGCCGCGTCGAAGTCCCCTCCTCGCGCCCAGCGGCGAAGCCTGGACATGCGCGTGACCATCGTCGCGAGCTTGCCCACGCGGGAGCGACCCCCGTGGTGGCCGATCAGCTCTGCTTCGATCCCGTGCTGCTCGAGGAGCTGGACGGTTTGCGCGTAGTCGCGCGCAGTGACTTCCACCTCGTCCCCTCGCTCGCGCATGAGCGCGATCAGGGGGCGGAACACCAGCACATGTGCCGGCGCCGTAATGTCTACCCAGATCCTCACGCGGCGACAGCTGCGGGCTTGGCGGCCACCTGCTCGTGCCAGAGCGTGAACGTCAGGAGGCCCCAAAGCTGGCGGGAGAGGTCCTCCCGCCCGGCCACGTGGTCGTCGAGCAGCCCGCGCACGGTCTCCGGCCGGAAGAAGTCCTGCCGGCGAAGCGTCTCCTCTGACAGCACCTCCCGCGCGAAGGGAACGAGCGGGCCGCGGAGCCAGGCAGCTGCGGGGATCGAGAAGCCACGCTTCCGTCCGGAGACGATCGAGTCGGGGAGAAGCGGAGCGAGTGCCTTACGCAGCAGGCGTTTCTTCGAGAAGCCGCGTACCTTCAGGTGCGTCGGGAGGGCAAGCGCGAGGGTGGCGACGACGGGGTCGAGGTAAGGAACGCGCGCCTCGAGGGAGTGCGCCATGCTCGCGCGGTCGGTCTTCACGAGCAGGTCGTCGACGAGGTAGATGCCGAGGTCGACGTCCTGCAGGCGCGCGAGCTCCTCTGCGCCTTCCGTCTCGGAATAGCGAACGCGATACACGTCGAGGGGATCGGAGCTTCCGCGCCGGTCGGGCTCGAGCAGGGCCGCGCGCGCTTCCGGCGAGAAGATCTCCTTCCAGCCGTGGTGGCGCTCGAGCGGCGGCAGGTGCGCCGCCCGTACGAAGCGCTTCGCTCGATAGTCGAGGCTCGCCTTGGATGAGGAGCTCGGCAAGCGCTCGACGAGGGGGCGTGCGGCCGCGGCGAGCGCCCCGATCTTCGGCGCGAGGAGATCCGCGACGTACGTGTAGTAGCCGCCGAAGAGCTCGTCGCCGCCCTCGCCGGAGAGCGCGACCTTCACGTCGCGGGCGGCGAGCTCCGAGACCAGGTAGGTGGGCAGGGCGGACGAGTCGGCGAAGGGCTCGTCGAAGGCCTCTGCGAGCTTGGGCAGGAGCTCGGCTGCGTCGGGCCGGACGACGAGCTCGTGGTGGTCGGTGTCGTAGAGCTCTGCGACCTTGCGCGCGTCCGCGAGCTCGTCGAAAGAGCCCTCGTCGAACCCGATCGAGAACGTCTGCACGCGCTCGCCGCTCTCGAGCGCGGCGAGCGCCGCGAGCGCTCCCGAGTCGACGCCGCCCGAGAGGAGGACGCCGACCGGCACATCGGCGAGCAGGTGGGCGCGCACCGAGTCGCGTAGACGCGCGCGGAGCTCCTCGGCCAGCTCGTTCTCGTCCTCGGTTCGCACCTCGCTGGCTGGGACGGGAGCCGGCCGCGCGTAGCGCTCCACCTTCGGTTCGCCCTCGCCTTCCCAGACGAGCACGTGACCGGCTGGAAGCTTCTTCGTCCCCTCCCAGATCGAGAGCGGCGCCGGGATCGAGTTGAAGGCGAGGAAGGCCTCGAGGGCGTCGAGGTCGACTTCGCCGCGGGGGAGAGCCTTCAGCTCCGACGCGAACGCGAGCGTGCCGCCCTCGGTCGAGTAGTAGAGCGGCTTGATTCCGAAGGCGTCACGGGCGAGCACGAGCCGGCGGCGCTTGGAGTCCCAGAGCGCGACGGCGAACATCCCACGCAGTTCGCGGACGTAGTGCGGCCCGTATTCCTCGTACAGGTGCAGATGGACCTCGGTGTCGCTGGCCGTGCGGAAGCGGTGACCGCGTCGCTCGAGCGTCGCGCGGAGCTCGAGGTGGTTGTAGACCTCGCCGTTCTGGACGACCTGAATCGAGCCGTCCTCGTTTCCGATCGGCTGGTCTCCGCCCGCGAGGTCGATGATGGAGAGGCGGCGCGACGCCAGGGCGACGGGGCCGTCGACCAGCGTGCCCGCACTGTCCGGGCCGCGGTGCCGCAGCATCTCGTTCATTGCCTCGAGCGGCCCGGCGTCGACGGAGCTTCCGTCGAGCGAGGCGAGTCCGCAGATCCCGCACATGGCCCCTGAGTCTAGTGACGCCCTCCGCGCAGGAGCCCCCACACGGCTGCGGCCGATTGCTTGACCACGCGCCAGGTCGTCGCGACGACCACCCGAAGGTAGAGGCCCACCGAGCGGTCTGCGATGTACTCGAGGTCGTGCGAGAGCTTCTCCGCCCACGACTCCTCGCGGCCCATGCGCGTTTGTGCGAGCCCGGTGAGCCCGGGCCTGACGACGAGACGCTGCCAGTACTGGGGAATCTCCTCGGCGAGCTCCTCGAAGAACGTCGGACGGATCGGCCGCGGCCCGACGATGGACATGTCGCCGCGGAGGACATTCCAGAGCTGCGGTATCTCGTCGAGCTGCGACGCACGGAGCCAACGTCCCAGACGCGTGACCTCTGCCTCGGTGCGGATCGAGAGCTCCTGCCCGTAGTAGGGACCGAGACGCGACTCGGCGTCCCGCTTGAGCGTCCGGTACTTGAACATGTGGAAGACTCGCCCGTAACGCCCGACGCGCAGGCCGCGGTAGAAGAGCGGCGTACCCGAAGGCGCGAGGAAGACGATCGTGACGATGACGAGGATCGGCAGTGCGACGATGAGCACGGTCGCCGAGATGAGAATGTCGAGGGAGCGCAGCACGGCGTCGATGGCGCGGCGGTCAGCACCCTCCCTCGAGAGCCGCGCGTAGCGCTCGGCGAGCGATTCGGTTTCCGGCGAGAGCGTCATCGGCTTGAGTCGCTGCATAATGAATGCTTATGGATACCCGTCAGCTCGCTGCCTTCTGCGCGGTCGTCGAGAAGAGCAGCTTCTCACAGGCCGCGGAGAGGCTCGGCGTCACGCAGCCCGCGGTCAGCCTCCAGGTGCGTGCCCTCGAGGAGCGCCTCGGCCAGACGCTGCTCGATCGCTCCGGCCGTCGCGTCGAGCCGACCGAGGCAGGCCTCCGCCTCTACCGCAGCGCCCAGCGCATGCTCGCCCTCGAGGAGCAGCTCTACGACGAGATCGCCGCCGAAAGCGGCGAGCTCCAGGGCACGCTCGCAATCGGCGCCTCCACCGGCCCGGGCGCGCACCTCGTTCCGCTTCTCCTCTGCGAGTTCCAGCGCGACCACCCCGACCTCCACGTGGCGCTGTCTATCTGGGACACGCAAACCGTGAGCGAGAAGGTAGCGCGACGGGAGCTCGAGCTCGGCGTCGTGGGCGCGCTGCGCCGGAACCGGTCGCTCGAGTTCGAGCCTCTGGTCAGAGACGAAATCGTCCTCGCGGTGCCGCCCGCGCACCCGGCGGCCGGAGGCTCGGTCACGGTGGACGACCTGCGCGACGAGACGGTAATCGCCATGCAGGAGGGTGCCGGCGTCCGGCAGGTTGTCGACGAAGAGCTCCGCCGCGCCGGCCTCCGTGTGCGCGAGCTCGAGCCCAGGCTGGAGCTCGGCCTGCAGGAGTCGGTGAAGAGCGCCGTTGCAGCCGGCTTCGGCGTCACGTTCATCTCGCGCACGGCGATCGAGGGCGAGCTCGCGGCGGGCACCCTCGCCATGGCACGCGTCGCCGGGCTCGAGCCAGCAAGGCAGATCTACGTCGTGCGGGCCAAGGGACGGCCGCCGACCCGCGCCGCGGAAGCCTTCCTCGAGTTCGCGCGCGAGAAGACGTCGTGATCGTCCGCTGGGGCCTCGACGCGCTGGCCTCGGTGCTCGCCGAGGTCGGCAGCGAACGGCCTCTCCTCGTCGCGACTGAGCGCTGGCGTGCGCTCGATCTCCCGGCGGCGAACGCCTTCTACGGAGTCGAGCCTCACGGCTCGCCGGAGTCGGTCGCAGAGGCGACTGCGGCGGCCGACGGCGCAGACGGTTTGCTTGCGGTCGGCGGTGGGAGCGCGATCGACACGGCCAAGGCGGTCTCGGCCGCCACGGGCCTTCCGGTCGTGTCCGTCCCGACCACGTACTCCGGGGCCGAATGGACGCGCGGCTTCGGGATCCGCGACGAAGCCCGGCGGGTGAAGGGTGGCGGCATGGGAGCACACGTCGCGGGGATCGTCTATGAGCCGGAGCTCACGTACGACCTTCCGCCCGGCGAGTCCGGCGGAACGGCGTTGAACGCACTGGCCCATTGCGCCGAGGCGCTCTACGTTGAGGGGAAGAACGGGCAGGCCGACGCGGAGGCGCTCGCCGGCGCGCCGCTCATCTCCGACAACCTCCCGCTGGTGCTCGCCGACGGCCGCTATCCCGGGGCCAGGCGGGCGCTCCTCGAGGGCGCCATGCATGCCGGGGCCGCGCTGGCCGGAGCCGGCCTCGGGCTTGGCCATGCGATGGCGCAGGCGGTCGGCGGCCGCTACGGCATCGCGCACGGTGCTGCCAACGCGATCTGCCTGCCTCCGGCGCTGCGCTTCAACCAGGAGGTCGCTGCCGCCGAGATCGAGCGCTTTGGCGAGGCAATGCGTACGCACGACCCGATCGGGCGCGCCGAGGAGCTCTCTCGCCTCTCCGGGTTCACGCTCCTTCGCCACCTCGGTGTTCCGCGGGACGACTTGCCCGCGTTGGCCGAAGCGGCCGCCGAACGGGGCGGAGCGAAGGCGAACCCGCGTCCTGCCTCAATCGCCGATGTTCTCGGGCTCTACGAGAGCGTCTGGTGAGGGTACCGCGACGAGCGTGAGCCTGAGCACGGCCAGGTCCGCCGGGTAGTAGTCGCGAAAGCGAGGGTCGAGGTCTTCCGGCAGAGCGATGTTCGACCGCCACGGCGTCTCGGCGACCACGGTGAGGCCCGCGCGCTCGAAGGCGGAGACGTAGTCCGACCGGCGGAGGCGGTTCTGGTGCAGGAGCTCCGAGTTGACCATGCCCCACCTCCGGTCGGAGTAGCGCAGGAAGTTGTAGGGCGAGAGCGAGTGGTCGAAGTGCGAGAAGTGGTCGCTCAGGTCGATGCGCGAGCTCACGGCTCCGTCCGGCCGGAGGAGCCGGCGGCACTCGGCGAGGAGCGGCACGAGGTCCTCCTCGGGGATGTGCTCGAGCGTGCTCGTGCTCGTGACGAAGTCGACGGACCCCGCCGGAAGGCCGGTCGCTCGCGCGTCCACGGGCGCGAGATAGCGGATCCCGAAGCGAGGCTCGAGTTCCTCCAGCGACGCGATCGGCCCGCCCGGGCTGCGAAGGCCGCGCTCGGTGGCGAGACGCCCGAGGCGCTCGATGCTCGTGTTCACAAGGTTGAGCCGCACGTTCGGCCGAAGGTCGACGAGAACCTGCCCCTCGACGCCGAGCGTCCAGAAGGAAAGAGGCACCGTAAGATCCCAGCCGGCGCCGAACTCGTAGAAGACGGCTTCGCCGAGCGGGCGCTCGGGGCCGTGGACGGCGTACGCCTCGACGTGGCGGGCGGCCCGCTGGAACCGTCGCCGAAAGCCCGCCTCCGGCCCCGGCAGCGAGCGTGTCACGTGCCGTTGCAGCAAGTAGTTGGCGCGCTCGGCCTGCGGGAGCGCGCTGAGGCTTTTCTGCAGGAACGCCTTGGCGACCCATCGCATCGTGGGCAGATTAGAGACCGATAGGCTTCCGACCGCGATGGCTGACGACTGGCGGGTCACGATCGATTTCGACGATGAGGGCGACGGCACCAAGCTCGCCGAGTGGCTGGCCGCGGTCGACCTCGAGGGTGAGGAGCGCTCCACGCTCGGCGATCGCGTGATCGTCAGCCGCGACGGGCCGCGCGTCTATCTCTATGCGGACTCCGAAGCGCCCGCGCGCGAAGTTCTAAGCACCGTCAGCGCCCGCATCGAGCACGAGGGCCAGGCGGCGGTGACCGCGCTCGAGCGCTGGCACCCCGTCGAGCAGGCCTGGAAGGATGGCTCCATTCCCCTCCCTGATACGGCCGAGGAGATCGCCGAGGAGCACGAGCGGTTCCAGGACCGAGAAGCCGCCGAATCGGCGGAGAGCGGGGCCGCCCAGTGGGAGGTCCGGATCGAGTTGACGAGCCACGAGGAGACCGAGGCACTGGCCGAGCGCCTCGAATCCGAGGGAATCCCAGTCGTCCGCCGGCACACCTTTCTCCTTGCCGGAGCGGCGAACGAGGACGATGCGCGGGCCCTCGCCGAGCGGCTCCGCGGCGAGCTATCGGACGGGGCGAACGTCGAGGTCGAGCCGGGCGGGGGGATGGTCTGGGAGGTCGCTCCCAGGAATCCCTTCACGTTCTTCGGCGGGCTCGGCGGCTAGCCGCCCGCCATCCGCTCGGGTAGGCTGGTCCGGTTGAGCGATGACCTGATCGGAGGCCGCATGGAACTGGAACCGCACCCAACTTACGGCGGCCTTCGCCTGCCCGGCTAGCTCCGCATTTTCAGCGCGTCTCTCCGGGCCGGCCTGCCGCCGGCTTGTGCCCATCCCTAAGGAATGAGAGACGTGAACCCCGAACCGACAACCGGCCTGCGCCACGTGAAGATCCTGCGCCCCCTGGCGATCAGGGACTTTGCGCTGCTCTGGACCGGGGCGGCCGTGTCGCTCCTCGGAGACGGCGTGTACATCGTCGCGATCGCGTGGCAGGTCTACGAGCTCTCCGATACGCCGACGGCGCTTTCACTGATCGGGGTCGCCTGGACGCTGCCGATGGCGGCTTTCCTCCTCGTCGGCGGGGTCGTCAGCGACCGCCTCGACCGGCGGCGGATCATGATCGCGACCGATCTGGTTCGCGCGTTCGCGGTGGCCGTCATCGCGGTGCTCTCGCTCACCGGAGTGCTCGAGCTCTGGCACCTCTTCCTGCTTGCAATCGTCTTCGGGACGGGGGACGCCTTCTTCGGCCCTGCGTTCAACGCGACGGTGCCGCAGATCGTCCCGCAGCGAATGCTCGTGCAGGCGAACTCGCTCGACCAGTTCATCCGCCCGTTCATGATGGCCCTCGCCGGCCCCGCCATCGGCGGGCTGACGGTCGCCGCGGCCGGTGCGGGCGCGGCGTTCGCGCTCGACGCGGGCTCGTTCATCCTCTCCGCGATAGCGATCTCGCTGATGTCGGGTGCCCTCCGCGCCGACCGCGGCGACGAGGGGCCGCATTCGGCGCTGGCCGATCTCCGCGAGGGCTTCCGGTTCGTCCGCCAGCACGCCTGGCTCTGGGGGACGCTGCTCGCCGCCGCCATCTCGCTGCTCGCCTTCTGGGGCCCGGTGGAGGTGCTGGTCCCCTTCCGGATCAAGAACGACCTCGGTGGAGGCGCGGACGACTTCGGACTGGTCCTCGCCGCCGGAGGGGTGGGCGCGATCCTCGCGGCGGTCGTGATGTCACAGCTCGGTCTCCCGCGAAAGCACATGACGTTCATGTACGTGGCCTGGGCGGTCGGGTGTCTGGGCATTGCCGGGCTCGCGTTCGCGTCGGTCCTGTGGCAGGCCATGGCGTCGTCTTTCGTCCAGCAGGCGCTCTTCGCGTCCGGCCTGATCGTCTGGGGGACGCTGATCCAGACGCTCGTCCCCACACACCTGCTCGGCCGCGTCACCAGCCTCGACTGGCTCGTTTCGACTTCCCTCGTGCCAATCTCCTTCGCGCTGACCGGCCCTGTCGCTTCGGCCATCGGAGCGGAGGCCACTCTCGCCGGCGCGGGTGTGATCGCGTGCGCGGCCACGCTTCTCTGTCTCCTCATCCCGGGCATGCGGGATACGGAGCGCGACGACCGGCTAGGGGTGCTCGCCGAAGAGGCTCGCTAGCAGGAGCCCGCGACAGGCGCGTTCTCGTTCGGGCCGTTCATGTGCTGGACGTTCGTCCCGCTGCCGGCCTGGAGGCAGTAGGAGAACTTGTCCGCCCGTGCCAGCGTGACGCCGAACGAGGGTGGCAGCTGTGATTGGGCGCCGACATACGTGCCCGTGGCGTTGAACCACGTCTCCATCACCGGCGTCGCCTGCTGCAGGTTGATGGATGCGCTCACCTGCTTCGCGGAATCCTCCAGCTGCTGCTGGTTGGCAGACACCGGTGCGGTGTCCTGCGCCGCCTTGAACACGAGATATCCGCCCGCGGCGAGCGCCGCGAGCATGAAGACGTAGCCGAAGAGTCTGCCCACCGGGCCTTTATCGGCCTTCCGAGGGCCTGGGTTGAATAAGAAGTCAAAATGCTTGCCATTAGCCGAACGGTGGTATAGTCCGCCCGTGGCGGAAGCGCTCCAGTTCGACGTGCTCGTGATCGGAAGTGGGGCCTCGGGCCTCGCGTCGGCCGTGGCCGCCGAACGGGCGGGCGCCCGGGTCGCGGTCGCGACCAAGGCGGCCCTCCAGTCCTGCAACTCCGCCAAGGCGCAGGGAGGCATCCAGGCGGCGGTCGCCGAGGACGACTCGCCGGAGACCCATGCCGAGGACGTCTGGAAAAGCTCGCACGAGACCGCCGACCTGCGCCTCGTCGAGATCCTCACCTCCGAGGCTCCTGAGACCATCCACTGGCTCGAGGAGTGCGGCGTCGAGTTCACGCGCGAGAACGGTGGCTACCGCATCGCCCGTTGCGGCGGCGCGAGCCGCAAGCGGCTCCTTCAGGTCGGCGACCGCACCGGCCATGCGATCACGAAGGCCCTGCGGAAGGTCATCGAGGGCTCGACCGCAGAGACCTTTCCGCACTCGCCGCTCACGGAGCTCGAACCGACGAGCTCAGGCTGGCGAGCGCGCTGCGGTGACCACGTGATCGAGGCGGGCGCGGTCGTCCTCGCGGCCGGAGGCCGCTGCTTTCGCGAGGCCGAAGAGCGCGGCGAGCTCTCGACCAACCATCCGGGTGCGACCGGCGAGGTGACGCAGATCGCGCTCGACCTCGGTGCCGAGCCCCGCGATCTCGACGCGCTCCAATACCACCCGAACGGAGGCGCCTGGCCCGAGAACATGCAGGGCTATTCAATTCCCGAGACCACGCGTGCCTATGGCGCCGTCCTCCTGAACGCCGAGCGCGCGGAGTTCACGGATTCCCTCGGGCCCCGGGACGAGGTCTCGCAGGCGATCGTCGACGAAGTTGCCAAGGGCGGCGGAGTCGAGACTCCGGACGGGCGGCCGGCCGTCTGGCTCGACACGACGCGCATCTCCGAGGCGGACGCGGAAGTCTCGCTCCCGTACATGCTGCGCCGCTACCGTGGAGGCGGCATCGACCCGCTCCGCGAGCCGCTCCTCACGTATCCCGTCCTTCACTACCAGAACGGCGGGCTCGTCATCGATGCCCGTGGTGAGACCACGGTGCAAGGCCTCTTCGCCTGCGGCGAGATTGCAGGGGGGACGCACGGGCGTAACCGGATGATGGGCAACTCACTTCTCGAGTGCTGCGTCTTCGGCCGGCGCGCAGGCAAGGCCGCGGCCGAGAGGACGGCCGCATGAGCACGGTTGCGACCGACATCCAGCAGGCGGTCGAGGATGCCGCGGCATACCTCTACGTCTGGGCGCTCAAGGACATCCCCCAGGATCTCCGCGACGCCCTCCGCGACGCCCGCGAGCGCGAGACCTCGACGCCCGGGCAGCGTGTGCTCGACACGATCATCCGCAACGTCTCGATTGCGGACGACCAGACGACGCTCGTCTGCCAGGACACCGGCATCGCCGTCTACTACTGCCGCGTCGGCGAGCACTTCCCGCTGCATCCGGCACGGATCTACAAGGCGCTCTACCACGGCACCGAGCGCGCGACGGTCGAGCACCCGCTGCGCTCGAACACCGTGCACACGCTGACCCGCGAGAACACCGGGCAGAACGTCGGCTACCGCGTGCCCATCGTCCACTGGGACTTCGTGTCCGACTGGGACGGCCTCGACGTGAAATGCGTCCCTAAGGGCTCGGGCTCCGAGAACATGAGCTTCCTGAAGATGTGTGTCCCGGCCGACGGCGTCGCCGGGATCAAGCGCTTCGTCCTCGACTCCATCGTGGGCGCCGGCGGCAAGCCGTGCCCGCCGGGAATCGTCGGCGTCGGCATCGGCGGCTCGGCCGACTACGCCATGCACCTCGCCAAGGAGGCAATCGCGCGCCCGGTCGGCACGCGCAATCCAGACCCCGAGGTGGCGAAGCTAGAGGAGGAGCTCTACGACCTTCTGAACGAGACCGGGATCGGGCCGATGGGCCTGGGCGGCGACGTCACCGTCCTCCAGTGCCACGTCGAGCACGCGGACACGCACATGACCCTGAACCCCGTCGCGGTGAACTACCAGTGCTGGGCGGCCCGCCGCGCGACCGCGCATATCGCCGCGGACGGCACCATCGACTACGACCGGGAGGCATGAGCGTGGCGGAGCGCCGCATCCAGTTCCCTGCCGACGAGGAGACGATCCTCTCGCTCCACGCCGGCGATTCAGTGCTCGTCGACGGCCACATCATCGGCATCCGCGACCGCACGCAGATTCGCATCTTCGACGAGGGGGTGGAGCCGCCGATGGACCTCCGCGGCGCCTTCCTCCTCCACACCGCGCCGGGAGTCCGCAAGGTCGGTCCGGGAAAGTACGAGCCGGTCTCGATCGGGACGACGACGAGCGCGCGAATGGTGCGCTTCACCGAGCCTCTCGGGCGCGATTACGGCGTGCGCGCCATCTGCGGCAAGGGTGGGCTCCCCGACGAGGCGATCGAGCCCATGAAGAAGCACGGCATGGTCTACTTCGCGATCGTCGGCGGGGCGGCTGCGCTCGAGACCACGCAGATCGAGGAGATCGAAGAGGTCGCCTGGGAGGAGCTCATGCCCGAGTGCCTGTGGAAGTTCCGTGTCAAGGATTTCGGCCCGCTCACCGTCGGCATCGACGCCCACGGCACGTCGCTCTTCCACGACGTGCAGGAGGCGGCGAAGAAGCGATTGGAGGATCTGTATGCCCGACTCTAGGTACAACGGTTTCCTCGACCTTCCGGCTCGTCCCTCCAAGCCGCGGTCCCAGGGGATCACCCACGTCATCGACAAGGGTCTCGCGCTTCGGCAGGTGGAGAACCTCTTCGACACCGCCGGCGACTACGTCGACATCGTCAAGCTCGGCTGGGGAACGAGCTACGTCACTCACAACCTCAAGGAGAAGATCGAGCTCTACCGCTCGTTCGAGGTTTCCGTCGTTTGCGGTGGGACGCTTCTCGAGGCCGTCGTCGCCCGCGGCAAGCTCGACGAGTACCGGAGCTGGCTGACGGAGAACGGGTTCTCGCACGTCGAGGTCTCCGACGGCACGATCAACCTTCCGCGCGAGCAAAAGCTGGAGCTCGTCGCCGACCTCGCCCAGGACTTCGTCGTCATGTCGGAGGTCGGCTCGAAGGACTCCGAGGTCGTCTTCGCCCCCTACCAGTGGGTGCAGTGGCTGAAGGAAGACCTCGACGCAGGGGCATGGAAGGTGATCACGGAGGGCCGCGAGGGCGGCACCGCGGGCATCTTCCGCGCGTCCGGCGACATGCGCACGGGCCTGATCGACGAGATCGTCCATGAGATCGACCTCTCGGAGATCATCTTCGAGGCCCCGACGACCCACTCTCAGGCCTGGTTCGTCCAGAAATTCGGACCCGACGTGAACCTCGGCAACATCCCGCCCGAGGAAGTCATCCCGCTCGAGACGCTTCGGCTCGGGCTTCGCTCCGACACGCTCAGGGAGGTGCTCCTCGGTGAGCATGCAGCTCTCACGGACTGAGACCGAGATCGACGCCCTCCCGGCGGAGGACGTTCTCCTTTGGGCCTACGAGGAGTTCGGCGAGGGCCTCTGCCTCAGCTGCTCCTGGCAGAAACAGTCGTCGGTGCTCGTGCACATGGCCTCCGAGCTCGGGCTGGACGTGGACGTGGTCGAGCTCGACACGCACCTCTTCTTCAAGGAGACGTACGAGACCCGTGAGCGGCTCGTCGAGCGCTACGGCCTCTCCCTGATCCGGCCCGAGGTGATCACGGTGGCCGAGCAGCACAAGCGCGAGGGACCGAACCTTTGGGAGTCCAATCCGGACCGCTGCTGCCACATCCGGAAGGTCGAGCCGCTCCTCGAGACGCTGCGCCCGTACGATGCCTGGGTCTCAGGCATCCGGCGCGGCCAGTCGCCTTCGCGCGCGACTGCCCGGAAGGTCGAGCGTTCCGAGCGGTACGGCGTCTGGAAGATCCAGCCGCTCGCCGACTGGAGCGAGGAGGACGTCTGGACGTACATCATGGCAAACGAGATCCCTTACAACCCCCTGCACGATGCGGGCTACCGCTCGATCGGGTGCATCCCCTGCACCCGGCCGACCAACCCCGACGAGGAGGAGCGGGCAGGCCGGTGGGCAGGGTCGGACAAGCTGGAATGCGGAATCCATCTGGAAGAAAGGAAGGCATGACGGAACACATCTACGGCCACGAGCACCCCGAGTCGGGTGAGAAGCGTGGAGGCGGTTTCTGCCTCTGGTTCACAGGTCTCTCCGGCTCCGGAAAGACGACGATCGCGCACCTCGTCGGCCCCGAGCTCGACCAGCGCGGCGGGATCGTGGAGTACCTCGACGGCGACACGGTGCGCACGCACCTGTCCAAGGGTCTCGGATTCTCGAAGGAGGATCGCGACACGAATATCGAGCGCATCGGTTGGGTCGCCTCGCGGCTAGTCCGCCACGGCGCCGCCGTCATCTGCGCGGCGATTTCGCCGTACGAGGAGACGAGGCGAAAGGCGCGCGAGCTGGTCGAGGAGCAGGGCCCGTTCGTCGAGGTCTTCGTCCGCGCCTCCGTCGAGGAGTGCGCACGCCGGGACGTCAAGGGCCTCTACGAGAAGGCCTTCGCCGGCGAGATCAAGGGCTTCACCGGAGTCGACGACCCCTACGAGGAGCCCGAGAACGCCGAGATCGTCATCGACACCGAGGGCCAGACGCCGGAGGAGAGCGCTCAGGCCGTCATCGCGAAGCTCGAGGAGATCGGGCTCCTGCCCGCGGAGGTGAACGCGTGAGCACCCTGACCGCCGATCAGCTGATCCAGCCGCACGGCGGCGAGCTCGTCGAGCGCACGGGCGAGCGGCCGGGCGACGTCGAGTCGCTCGAAACCGTGACGCTCTCGCCTCGCGAGCTGGCCGACCTGGACATGCTCGCCTCGGGAGCGCTATCTCCCCTGACGGGCTTCATGGCGTCCGCCGATTACGAGCGCGTGGTCGAGGACATGCGCCTCGCGAGCGGCCTTCCGTGGGCGCTGCCCGTCTGCCTGGCCGTCGAGAACGAGCCGAGCGGAGACCGGATCGCGCTTGCGGACGAGAGCGGCCGGCCGCTTGCCGTCCTCGAGGTCGACGAGGTCTACGGCTACGACAAGGAGCGTGAGGCCGAGAGGTGCTTCCGAACGACCGACGACGCTCATCCCGGTGTGGCGCGCCTCTACGGCCAGCCGGACCGCTACGTCGCCGGGTCGGTGACGGTCTTCGAGCGGCAGGAGCCGTCGCTCCCCGAGCTGCACAAGGACCCGCGGGACACGCGGGCGCTCTTCGCCGAGCGCGGCTGGAAGCGGGTCGTCGGATTCCAGACCCGCAACCCGATCCACCGGGCGCACGAGTACCTGACCAAGAGCGCGCTCGAGACCGTGGACGGGCTCCTCATCCACCCGCTCGTCGGCGAGACGAAGTCGGACGACGTGCCCGCCGCGACGCGGGTGAAGGCGTACGAGGTCCTCATCGACGGCTACTACCCGCGCGACCGCGTCGTCGTCTCGGCCTTCCCGGCCGCGATGCGCTACGCGGGGCCGCGCGAGGCGATCTGGCACGCGATCTGCCGCAAGAACTACGGCTGCTCGCACTTCATCGTCGGGCGCGACCACGCGGGTGTCGGCGACTACTACGGCACCTACGACGCGCAGCTCATCTTCGACGGGTTCGAGCCGCACGAGCTCGGCATCGAGCCGATGTTCTTCGAGCACTCCTTCTGGTGCAAGGCCTGCGGCCAGATGGCGACGCCGAAGACGTGCCCGCACTCCGGCGACGACCACGTGTTCCTCTCCGGGACGAAGGTGCGCGAGCTGCTCTCGAACGGCGAGCTGCCGCCCGCCGAGTTCTCCCGGCCCGAGGTCGCGGAGATCCTCATCGAGGCCTACAAGCAGAGCTAGGGCTAGCATCGTCCCCGGAGTGGGACGGACAGCTCTGATCGTGCTCGCAGTGGCGCTGCTCGTTGGCAGCGCCGCGGCCTTCACGCGGAGCGAGCGGCTGAAGCTCGCGGCCTCCCCGGTGGGGAAGCCAAAGTTCGACCGGCGTCTCTCGCCGGCCTGCGGCTGCGCGCATGCAGCCTCGAGCCTCTCCTTCCTCCTCAGGCGTCCGGAGCGCCTCGACGTGTCGGTCGTCGATTCCGACGGGGGGCACGTCGCCACGCTCGCCGATGCGCAGGAGTCGGAGGCGGGCACCGTTTCCTTCGAGTGGGACGGGCGCGACGACGAGGGCCAGGTCGTTCCCGACGGCCGCTACCGTCTCAAGGTGCGGCTGGAGCGCGATCGCCGCACCATCCTCATCCCGAAGACGATCCTCGTCGACACCGCGCCGCCGCAGGTGGGCATCGTCGAGGCCGTCACCACCGAGGATGGCGTGCTGGTGCGCTACCGGACGGACGAGGGCGTGCGGGTCCGGGTGATGCTCGACGACGAGAAGATCGCGAGTGACAGTCGCTTGAAGCCCGGAGTCGGGCGCGTCACCTGGGAGCCGGCCGGGACACCGCCCGCGAGCGGCGTCACGCTTGTCGCGGTCGACCGGTCGGGAAACCGCATCGAGCCGCTGCCCGTCTCGATCGCGACGCCCTAGACGGACGCTCGCGTGGGCAGGAACGTGAGCGCGGCGGCCGCGACTCCGGCGATTCCCCAAGCGAACGGATCCTCGAAGAACCCGCCGTAGAAGAGCGACTGGACGACGAGCGCGGTGACGCAGCCGGCGAGCGCGATGCCGAGCGCCCGATGGCGCCGCCAGGCCTCGAGGATCGCTCGTCCGAGAGCGGCCAGGAAGGCGAGGTAGACGACCAACCCGATCGTCCCGAGCTCTGCGGCGACGGTGAGGGGTGTGGTGTGCGAGACGTTCTTGCTCTTCCTCTTCTTTGCGTCTTCAACTCTCCTGCTCGCGAGCGGCTGCGAGCCGATCCCGACGCCGACCACCGGATGGGCGGCGTACACCGGCCAGGTCACCTGGACGAGTGTGCTGCGGTCGCTCGTCACCTCCTGTGTCGAGTCGCCGTCGCCTTCGGCGAGCACCACGATGCCCGCCGCGAGAACGAGGGCGGCCGACACGCCGACGACGACCCTGCGCGTGAGCCTGTCGCCGGCGATCAGAGAGACCACGAGCACGGCGCAGAAGAGCGCGACGAAGCTCGTCTGTGAGTAGGAGAAGTAGAGGCCGAGCGTCAGCAGGCCGAGAACAGGGAGGCCGACGGCAGGCCGCAGGAGCGCAAGCCAAAGAGCCGTGAGGACGACGACGATGCCGAGGACGAGGTGGCGCCCGTAGACATTCGGATCCTGGAAGACGGCCGTCACGCGGAAGAGCGACGAGTACGCGTTGGCGAGCTGGACGTCCTGCTTGGCGAGGATTTCCGTGTGGGACCAGGCCTGGTAGACGCCGATCGCGGCGAACACCGACGTCACAGCGACGAGGGCCGTCGCGAGCGCACGCCACGTCCAGTCTCTTGGTCGGGTGAGGGCAACGATCGAGAGGAGGACGCTGAACGGAAAGTAGAAGAAGACGAGCGCGATCGTCCCTGCGCGGAGGTCCTCCGCCCAGAGCAGAGAGATCCCTGAGAGCGCGACGAGCGCCGCGGTGGGTCTAGCGATCAGGTAGGGGACGGCTGGGAACTCGCCGCCTCTGACGACGCGGTAGCAGAGGGCTGCAGCAGCCGCCGCGAGCACGACGTAGAAGGGGAGCAGCAGGAAGGCCTCCTGGCTCCCGAGGCCGACCGAGAGGCGAAAAGGCGCGACGACGAGGAGTGCCACCGGTGCCGCGGCCGGGTAGCGGGCGAATGCCGCGGCGAGCGCGAGCGCGAAGAGCGCCCCGACGGCGAGCGCTCCGAACCGCGTTGCGGAAGCTGTCAGTAAGCTCGGCGCGTCCGGGACAAGGGCGTATGCGAGCCCGGCCTCGGCCGCGACGAGGGACGTGAGCCCGCCGAAGAAGAGCAGGCGCTCGCGCGCGAGCAGGAGCCCGCAGGCTCCGAAGGCCCCAACCACCGCTGCGGCCTGCGCCAGGGCCTCGTGGTCCACGGCCTCAGGCGGTCAACTGACGGATGAGGCGCGCGGCGAAGTCGCCCCGCTTGGCGGCCATCTCCGGAAGGACGGTCGAGCGAACGTGCTCGATGACATGCACGCCGTCGGGCGCCTCGATGGAGATGACGTCCGGGGGCGCGTCGGCGCCGTTGGCAAGGGAGTTGAAAACCTCCCATTCGCGCAGCTTCCTTCGCGTGCGCCTGCTCTGGCCAAAGTCGGTGTGGGTCCAGTGTGAGAACTCGTCCGCGTCCAGTCGCTTCAGCTCCATGCAGGAGAAGTCCGGCAGCACGAGGGTGGGCAAGGTCGCCGGCCAGAGAGGCTGCTCCCATTCCATCGCCTTGACGAAGCTGTAGCCGGGTCGGTTCGGCCAAGCCCATGGCTCGGTGTTCGACAGGCCGAGGTCGAGGAACGCGTGCCGGTCGTCCACGACGTAGAGCGGATAGCGCGGGATCTTCACGACCACCTCGTCAGCCTCCAGCTGCCATGCGAGGTCCCGGAGGACTCCTTCGGCCGCGTCCGTGAGCACCATGTCCGCGTCCCACTTGAGCACGTAGCCCGTCCGTACGTGGGAGAACGACCAGTTGTAGAAGTAGACGAGGCTGTGCACCGACTCTGCCCGGGTGCCAAGGTGCTCGTCGCCGCACCGCGCTATCGAGAAGGGATACGAGTGGACCTCGAGCCGGTCGGCGGCGCCGCACTCCTCGGCCACGCGCCGGGCGACCTCGGGTGTGCCGTCCGTCGAGCCGTTGTCGACGAGGACGACCCGCTCCACGGCGCGGAAAAGAGAGGGCAGGACCCACGGGAGAGGGTCGGCCTCGTTCTTGGCGCGGACGACTGCGGTGAACCCCGACGCCGTCTTTCCTTCCGACCACGCCCAGACGACGTTGAAGCTCGTGTGGTTCTCGAGGTTCGTGAGCACCGGCGCTTTCGAGTGCCCGCGTTGCCTCGACTCGGTCCGCTCGATCTGCCGCTCGAGGTGCTGGACCCGGCTGGCCACGCGGTGAAGCTGACCGATCCGGTCGTGCTTTTGAATGGTGTCTCGCAAGACGGGCAAGAGCGGAGCGACCTCCGCGCTCCATTCCCGCTCTGTGTCCCGGTCCGCCGAGGCGGTGTCCGCGTCGTAGCCGTAGTGCTCGAAGTCCTCCGCGTACCGGGCGAGCAGGATCGTCCGGGCCTTGTCGTCGTAGGCAAAGGACGGAAGCGGGAGCGCAACGCGGTTCTCGCGCCGCGTGGCCGACCCGAGGTCGCGGCCGACGTGCTCGGACAGGAGTGCGAAAGTCTCGTCAAGCTGCTCGATCCGCCCGACGTGGTCGAGGGGCAGCTGCTTCGCGAGATCGTGCTGAAGTGCCCAGTGGACATCCTCCAGATCGCCGCCCGGAAGCGCCTTCACGAACCGGCGGAAATCCTCGACGATCTCGAGCGGCTCCTCGGGCAGGCGCGGAAACCAGGGCTCCTCCCCGAACTCCTCGACGAAGCGCGGCTCCCGCAGGAGGATCTTGGACTGCCAGGCCGACCAGAGCCGCGTCGCGGGATTCCGCACCACGGAGAAGCGAAACCAGCCGCTCTCCTCCAGCACTTGCCTGCGCTCGTCGCGCTCGTAGTCGGTGAGACGGTACCCCTCGGGCCACAGGCTCATGTCGTGGACGGTGAGTGAGGGCGACACCTCGGGGAGCGTCGAGTTGAGGAAGACCTCGGGCTCGCTGCCGGCGAGCTCGGACAGAAGCCAGAGGACAGAGGTGGAGCCGCCCTTCGGGATCGGGAGAAAGACGAGCCGAAGCTCGGGGAGAACGACGGTTCGCGTTTCGACGTGGCGCGCGAATGAATGTTCCGCTTCGGCGGCGCCTTCGCCCGAAGATTCATGGATCTCGACATCCCCTGTGCCCATTTCGCCAGTGTATTGACCGGTCCGAGATGAATGCGACGCCTGAGGTCGCCACCTGGCGCACGGGAAACTCCGCGTGCGCACGGGGAGTCGAGTAGCTTCCGATCCGGTGCGAGAACTCATCGAACCCAGAGGCTAAGGCGCTGCGCTCGTACGGAAATGATCCGGAGCCCAGAGCGACGAAGGACGGTCGAGCGCTTGGTCTAACGCGCCCCCAGCAGCTCGACCTGGCTGTCGCGTTTTTGACGATCGCTGTCTTCCTGCTCTTCCAGCTTTTACTGCTCCTCGGGCCTCATCCCTTTGATCCGACGACCTACCTCGCGGCGGCCCAGGACTTCCCGCACATCGCAGCGACGCGTTGGACGCTCCGAATCGGCCTGGTCGCCCCGGTTGCAATTGCGACCCGGGTGATGGGAGTTACGGAGGCCACGCTCTACATCGTGCCGCTCTCTGCCGGAGTTCTCCTCGTCACGGCTGTCTACGGAACGATGCTGGCACTTTTTCGCGACCGGGTGCTCGCGGCTGCAGCGGCGCTGGTTGCCGTGCTGAACGCTGATTTTCTCCTGAACTCCAGCTTCATCTTTCCGGACAGCTTCGCCACCGCGACCTTCGCGGCAGGATTTCTCTTCCTCGTTCTCGGCGGCCTTGCCGCCCGACGTTCGAGCCCGTGGGCCGCCTGGATTGTCGTCTGCGCGGGATTCTTCTTCGGCTGGACGTATCTGATCCGGGAATTCAGTCCGATCCTGCTCCCCACTGTGATCGTCGCCGCGCTTCTGCTCGGATACTCATTGCGGCGTCTCGGGCTTCTCGTGGCGGCCGCGGTCGCAACCGGAGCGCTCGAGCTTGTCTTCGGAGCGATCCGCTGGAGTCGTCCTCTCGTTCATCTGGAAGTGCTCCTGCATCACGGGGATGAAAATTTCGCTCACAGGGCGCAGACGGTTGCGATCGTCCAACGGGAAACCCAGGACCCCCTCGGCGCTCTGCGCGTGCTCCCACGGCTGATCCTCTCCTGGGACAGCGGCTGGCTGTTTCTCCTCCTCGTGCCAATCTTCGTCGTTGCGCTTGTCCTTTTGCGCGACCGCCGCCTTTGGGTTCTCGCGGCGTGGTGCTTCGGGTTCTGGGCGGCGATGGTGCTTCTGGCGATGGGTGAGCTCCCGTCGGGAAGGTGGATCATCAACGTCTCGAATATCCGCTACTGGTACCCGGTCTTTCCGGCGCTTGCCATGGGCGGTCTCGGCGGCCTCTGGTTGCTCGTTCGCAGATTTGCACCGCCGCGTCGTGCGCTCCTCGCCGCCCAGTTGGCGGTTGTCCTGGCCGCGGCACTCATTCTCCTGCCAGGAATGGCCGAGTTCCGAAGCTGCGCTTCGAAGAACGTCTGGCGAAACGATCCGATGAGCCGATGGCACGAGCTCCGCTCCTGGCTGGGAAGTGCCCAGGCGGGCTCCTACGGGCAGATAGTCACGGACCGTGCGACGCGGACTGAGTTCGACCCTGTCTACCTCAGCGCGCCTTTTGGCGGTCGAGTCTGGGACGGTGGCGTGAGCGCCTGGCCCAAATCAGGAGCTCGCATCGAGCCGGCGAACGGTGCCGAGGATTCGCTGATCCTCCTGAACAGGCGAGAAGTGCTCTCCCTTCCGGGCGGGCTGGAGAAAATCCAGTCCCTTTTGATCACCTGGGCGCCCGTCTTCGTCAGCGATGACGGCGCCCTGGTCGTGCTCGCTCATCGTCCGGTTGTGCCGAGCGCCCGCCTCCCCGCGCCGTGGTGGGAGCGGGAGCGAGTGGGGGCGACCCCGGTCCCTTCCGAATGCGGCATCAATCCGATCACCGGCAAGCCTTGACCGGCGAGGTGGCCCGACGAGGGATCTTCGGGCGCGTTCTACCCCTCTAGGTAAGCTGCAGCGATTCCCAGCCCGAGGGCTTTTGATGGTCGGAGGAACGACGCTCGGAGAACAAGAGAGCACGAATGCCGCGCTCGAAGGCGAGCAACTCTCGTCCGGGCGGACGCTTGTCCTCGTCGCCGGTTCCGGTCGGAGCGGGACGAGCCTCTTCACAGGGATTCTCCAGCGACTCGGCTTCCATGTCCCACAGCCCGAGGTGCCCGCGGACGAGACGAATCCACGCGGATTTGCGGAGTCCCAATGGGTGGTCGACTTCCACACGCGTCTGCTCAAGAAAGCGGCCGTCCAGGTCTCCGACGCTCGCCCGACGGCGTGGGCGAGAGTCGCCGAGTTGACGCTGGACAGCCAACTCGGCGAGGAGCTCCGGACGTGGCTCGGCGCGCAGTTCAAGGAGGCCGACCATCTCATCGTCAAGGACCCGCGTCTGTCGTGGTTTTTGCCTCTTTGGCGCCGCTGCGCCGAGGCGCTCGCCGTCTCGCCCCGGTGTGCCACGGTCCTCCGACATCCGGCGGCGGTGGTCGACAGCAAGCAACGCTTCTACGGGGACTGGCAGAGCGATGTCAGTCGCACCGCGGGTTGGTTGAACCAGGCACTCTTCACTGAGCGAGCGACTCGTGGTTTCCCGCGCGTCTTCGTCCGCTACGAGGATCTTCTGGACGACTGGACGAGTTCCGTCGCGCGGGTGGGAAACCAGCTCCAGCTACAGCTGATCCAGGATGCGCCCGCTCAGGCCATTGTCGGTGTGCACGACTTCGTCGATCTCAGTTTGAGCCGCTCCCGTGCGACGTGGGACGACTTCGAGATCCCATCCGGGCTCCGCGAGCAAGTCGACCATGCCTGGGAGCTTCTCTCGCGATTTGTCGAAGGCGAGACGGGCGGGCCGGCGTTGCTCGAAGAGCTCGACGCCGCGCGAGCCGCCTACATCACGCTTTACGGTGACGCCGAGGCGATCGCGCAGTCCTCGATCGCGTCATCCTGGTCGTCGGCGGCCAATGGCAGCACGTTCTTGAAGGTTGCCGGCCGAGTGCCGAGACCCCTGCGCAACCGACTGCCTCTCAGCTGGCGCAGAGCGGCTTACCGAGCCGCCCAGGGACGGGGTACTAGGCGCCCCGGCTGAGCCTGTCGGCGTGTGTTTATGTGCGACTATGCCGCGGACGAGAGGGAACAGACGCTGGAGAACCTGCGAGTACCACGATGACGAATGACGTGCGAAGCCCCGCGGAGGGCAAACGCGTCGAGAGTCGCCCGGCTGTCTCGGCGCCCAAGGATCCGAGTGAGCGCCCGGTGCGCGAGTTCCGCGAGCGCCACCCTGATCTTTGCTTCGCTCCCGTCGTCGTCGTCATTCCCGCCTTCAACGAGGAAGACGCGATCGGCGCCGTCCTCGACGACGCGCCGCGTGAGGCATGCGGTCTGCCCGTCGACACTCTGGTGATCGACGACGGCAGCGTCGACGGCACTGCGCGAGTCGCACGGAATGCCGGTGTCTACGTCGCCGCTCTCGAAGAGAACTCAGGGCAGGGAGCTGCGCTTCGGCTCGGGTATCGGCTCGCCCGCGAGCACGGCGCGAAGTACATCGTCACCCTCGACGCGGACGGTCAGTGGGATCCCGCGGACGTCTCCCGCTTGCTCGAGCCTATTCTCGCCGACGAAGCCGATTTCGTCCTTGGCTCGAGGGTGCTCGGCCGGGCGGAGACCGACGATTCCTTCCGCCAGGCGGGTGTGCGCGTTTTTGCGTTTGTCGTACGACTCCTGACGGGCGCGCGCGTCACGGACACCTCGAGCGGCGTCCGCGCATTCGTCGTCGATGTCACGGATACGGTGAGGCAGGAAGAGCCTCAGTACCAGGCGTCGGAGCTGCTCGTAGGGGCGATCTGCCAGGGCTATCGCATCGCCGAGCGCCCGGTCGTCATGCACAAGCGAACGGCCGGCCAGAGCAAGAAGGGACACAACCTGCTGTACGGCCTGCGCTACGGGCGTGCGCTTCTGCGAACGTGGTGGCGCGACCGGGGAAGCGGCAAACCGGCACAGCCGGAGGCGGAGCCCAGACCGCGCCGGGCCGGCATCCCGGGCCTTCTCGTCGACACCGTTGCCGAGAACCGCCTGGCGGTCATGGTGCTGGGCGCCGGTACGGCGCTCCGCGGTCTGGTCTTCTTCGCCTACGACCCGTTCCTTTGGGTTCCGAGTTCGAGTGGGTACATCGCTGCTGCGGGGGCTGTTCGTCCGAGTGAGGCGCACACGTGGGGATACTCCGGTTTCCTCTGGCTGACCGGCCAAGGGCTCGGCCACCGGGAGATCGTCCTCATCCAGCACGTTCTCCTGCTTGCGTTGGCCGGTCTGCTCTACGCGTTTCTCGTGCACTTGGGAGTGGTCAGGTGGCTCGCCGCCCTCGCAGTCGTGCCGCTCAGCCTCTCGCCGCTGCTGGCAAACATCGAGCATCGCCTCTTGCCCGACGCGCTGTTCGCCGTCCTCGTCTCCGCAGCGCTGCTCGTGCTCGTGTGGTCGCGGCACCGCCCCGCGGTTTTCGCCTGCGCTGCCGCGGGTCTCCTGGCTGCCGCAGCCGGATTCGTCCAACTCTTCGGCCTCGTGATGATCGTCCCCATGGTGGTCTTTCTCATCGGTCGTCGAGCGGGTCTCGTGCGTCTTGGCGCTCTCCTCATCGCTTTCGCGATCCCCCTGGGTGGATACCTCGTCTGGATGAACCAAGTCCACGGTGTGTACGCGTTCACGACCTGGCGCGGGAAGCACCTCTACGCACGCGTCGCCCCCTTCGCGCAGTGCGACCGTCTCGGATCTCTGGGGGCGAGCCAGCGTCTTCTGTGCGACAGCCGCCCCGTCGAGGCGCGCCCCGGCCCGGAGTGGTACCTGTGGGGTGACCCCAAGGCTCCGGCCCGGACGCTTCCCGACGGGGTGGTTCTCGGATTCGCGCAGAAGACGATCGCTCACCAGCCTCTCGACTACGCGAAGGCGGTCGCGGGTGGAACCGTCCACGCCTTCTATCCCGGTCAACGGCAGCGTCGCCGGGAGCCCTGCATCGGGAACGTGGGATTCCCCGACTCGAATCAGGGCGCGTGTTCGACCCAGGGTCTGGGCAACGCCGGCAGGCTCAGCCATCCGGTTGCGATCAACGGCTCGCTCGCAAATGGCCTGAGATGGTATGCACGGGTCGACTACCCGATTGGACCGGTTTTCTTGGCGTGCTTGGTCTTGACCCTCTTGGCGCTCCTCTGGCGACCGGGCGCCGGAGGCTGGCGGCTTCGCCTGGATGCAGCGCTTTACGCGGCAGTCGGCCTGACGATCATGATCTCGGCCATCGCGACGTCGAACTTTAACTACCGCTATACCGCGGTGCTCTACTACACGCTCCCGATTGCCGCCGCGATCGCCCTCACGCACTTCACCGCGCTTCGCGCTCGCCGAGCGACTAGCTCACCGGTGACGGAAGGCGAAGGGTTCCCGGCGACGACGCACTCTTCGGAGCGAGAAGTCGCTCCGGGTTTGGGCATCGCCTCCGATTAGGGGCGGCGCTCTCGTGGCGGTCACTCGCGAGGCGATCAAGAACTACTTCCCCGACGGGGGACTCGAGCGTCGACTTCAACCGCTGCCCAGGTACGGGTGCATCTACGTCCGAAATGCCAAGGTCGCGACCGGCAGCATTCTGGTCTGGCTCCACCGCTTGCACACCGGCGACTACGGATTCACACCGACGAGGCACATCTACCGCGAGAACGAGCTGCCTCGTGTCTGGGACGTCGGCTGGGAGGAGGTGCTGCGAATGCTCAACGGCGAGGCTTTCCGGTTCTCCTTCGTGCGCGACCCGATCCAACGCGTGGAGTCGGCCTACATGTCCAAGGTCCTCAAGCATCGCCGCTACCCAGGGCGGGCGGCGTTGCAAGAGATCCTCGGCCTGCCCGTGGGCCCGCGCGAGAACCTGACCTTCGAGCAGTTCATCGCCGCAATCGAGATGCAAGATCCGCTTCGGATGGACGCTCACTGGCGCCCGCAGCACCTCAATCTGGGCCACGGACTGATTGAGTACGACCTGGTCGGCCGGCTCGAGACCTTCGCCGCCGACGCAGCCCGTGTACGCGACGCAACCGGTATGCCGGATATCCCCATGCCGCAGTGGAACGTGTCGAACAAGCCGGCCACGAAACTCCTGGATGGTCGCCCGGACCTGCTTAGGAAGGTGCAGGACATCTACGCTCGCGACTTCGAGTTGTACGGCTACTAGACGCCGGGCAAGGCCAAGGCCTTTCAGCCGACCTTCGCTTCCCGCTCGGCCAGCCGGCGGAGCGGCTTGTGAAGCTGCTCGGGTAGGTCCAGCAACACGAGGTAGTGGTCGAGCCGCGCTGGGTCGAGGCGCTGCTCGGTCGTGGTGTTCCGGGTCTTTCGGGGAGCTCGGAACAGCTGACCCGTTCGATCGCCGAGGAGCTCACGCGCCACAGCACGGTTGGTCTTCTCCCACTTCTCCATGAACGGGTCGAGTACGTTCGCAGGCAGCGTCAGAACCGGGCCTTCGGAGGCGCGGGTCAGGCGCTTGGCGAGCTCGCGGTTGTCGATCAATCCTTCCGTTGCACCCTCGTGCTCGACGCGGTGGATGTTCAAGAGCCGGAGGAACTCGACGCTCTCGACGTCGAGGCTCTCGTTGAGGTTCGGGACCTGTGCGAGGTCCTCGATGCGCGCATCGATCTGCGCCGCGTCGAGGAAGTCCTCGAAAAGCGATCCGTTGACGAAGCGCTCGCGTTCGAAGGGGCGTATGACGAAATCCGCGGGTGCAAGCAGCCGCTGATGCATGGCGATGCGTGCTCGGTAGTCGTAGAGGCTGGACATGTCCTCCCGCGCCCAGTCACGGAGCCGTGCGATCCACCCGACCTTCACACCCTGCTGATAGCGGCTGACCATGTGGTCGTCCTGGCGCCGGAGGTATGCGACTAAGCGTAGGCTCTCGGCGATTCGCTGGGTGAACCGGGAGAGTCGTCGCAGCGCCTGCTCCGAGGACCCGAAGAGGACCTCGTCGGAGAGGAGCATTCGCGAGAGCCCGGACTCCTCGATCTCCGCGAACAACCGGCGTTTGAACGCCTTGCGGAAGCTCGCCGGCTCGTCCCATCTCTGGCGGGACCACTCGGGGGCCGCCTCGAGCTCGGCTTTCGGCTTGGCGAACAGACCGAGATGGGTATGCCGCGCCTTTCCCGGTGACTGCGGGAAGAGGATGCCCAGCTCACCCAGCCGCTCGCGGTTGTCGCGGAGGAAGAACTGGATCGAGGTGCTGCCCGCCCTGCCGGTCCCGATGTGCACGGTGAGGTCCACCGGTCTGTTCAGCGCGAGCTCGTCTCCCGCTCGACGATGCGGCGCAGTGGCCCGTGCATCCGCTTTGGAAGCTCCAGCAGCTGGAGGAAATGGTCGAGCCGAACCGGGTCGAGGCGCTGCTCGGTCGTCGTGTTCTGGCTCTTCCTGGGAGTCCGGAAGAGCTGCCCCGTTTCGTCGCCCAGAAACTCACGCGCGACAGCGCGGTTCGACTCCGCCCACGTTTCCATGAATGCATCCAGCACACTGTCGGGCAAGGTCAGGGTCGGCCCCGTCGCGGAGCGGGCGAGACGGGTGACCAACCTCCGATTGTTGATCAGGCCCGGCACGGCCCCCTCGTGCTCGACTCGGTAGATGTTCACGATGCGGAGCACCTCCACCGCCTCGGCATCGAGGCTCTCGTTGAGGGGCGTGGCCGTTTCCAGGTCGTCGGACCAGGGCCCAAGGCCAGCGGCCTCGAAAAAGTCCTGGTAGAGCGACCCAGCCACGAAGCGCTCGCTCTCGAAGGGTCGGACGACGAACTCGTTCGGCTGGATCAGCCGCCGCCAGGTCTCGAGCCGCGCGTGATAGTCGTAGGTCTTTTTGTAGTTGACCTGCTCCAGCCGGTCGGCCAGTCGGCGTACCTCGCCTGTCTTCACCACTTGCTGGTAGCGGCTGCAGGCATGGTCGTCCTGCCGGCGCAGGTAGACCACGACTCGAATGCTTCGGGCGATTTCGTCTGTGAAGGCCCGCAACCCCTTCAACGCATCGACGCTGCAGCCGTAGAGCGCCTCGTCGGAGAGCAGCACCCGGGTCAGACCGGAGCTGTCGATCTCCGCGAAAAACCGTCCTTTGAAGTCCTCCCGGAAGTCCGCCGGGGAGGAGTACCCCTGCTTGTGCCAGTTGATCAGCTTGCCGAGCTCAGCGTCCGGCCTGATGAAGAGGCCGAGCTGGACGTGCCGGCCGAGGCCGGGCGACCGGGGGAAGAGAGTGCCGAGCTCGGCCACGCGCTCGCGGCTCTTGTTCAGCATTTGCTGGATCGAGGACGTACCGGTCTTGCCCGAACCGATGTGGAGCACGAGGTCGAGCGATCCCGTGCGTGCTGCAGTCTCAGAAGGTACTGCCGTTGCTTTCAGGTCCGTGGACAAGGATCGCAGGACATCCTCTCATGTCGCCTGGGCACCCGCGGGGGCGGGCCGCCTCCCGGTTATCGTAGGCGCGGCCCCAGGTACGACGAAATGTGAGGAGCAACGGACGATGAAGAACATCTCGATCGCGGCCCTGGACGTGCGGGAAGGCGAGAGGAACCGTCGGTGAGCGGCCGCCGGCCAGACCGCAGGCTGCGACCCATTGCGGGGCGGCTCCGGAGGCGGTTGAAGGAGAAGCTGGGAAAGGCGGGGCGGGTGCCCGACGTCTCGCTCGAGCCGACGACGCTCGGCCCGGACCTCGACGAGGCTGTGCTGAACGCAAAGCGACAGATGCGGATCGGCGCGGACCGCGACTACGACCTCGTCTACGACAACTTCGACGTCATGCATTACCTGCTGCAGACGCCGCGGCTCATCGAACGGCCCAGGCTCGACCTCATCAAGCACTTTCTCGAGACCGGAGTCGCGTCGATGCGGAGCCCGGACATCCACTTCTCGATGTCCGAGTACCTCACACGCCATCCGGAACGTGCCCAGGGTCGCGAGCGCAGCCCGTATCTCGAGTGGCTCAAGCGGGGCCGAGCCGCCGGCGAGATTGCGGATCCTGCGCCCGTCGTCACCGAGATGGCCCGTTTGCTCGGGCTCGAGCCGGCCGAGGTCGTCGACCTGCTGGTCGCGCGGCGTACCCATCTGGTCGAGCGGCTTCTAACCGGCGAGCTGGGCGAAATGGTGGCCCGGGCGTCTGAGCTCGAGCCACTGATCTCGCGGACCCGGGTTCGATACACACGCCCGCGGTTGCTGCCTTTCGGGCACCCGCCGGCTCTCGAACAGATCTCCGCGATCCATGCAGCTCACGAGGCGGCCGGTTTCCGGCGCGCGCGACTGGTTCTGGTCATCAACCGGCCGCGATGGGGTGGCGGTCGCCGGTTGGAAGGCAACCTCGCCCATGCCGTGGTTCCGCGGATCTCCCCGGAGGACGTCGTGGTCGTCTACACGGACGGGACGGGCGTCACAGCGGAGGGTCGGTTCCCTGACGGCGTGCGCGAGATCGATTTCGTTGGGCTCGCGTCGCACCTGGATCCCGACGACGCGGCCGCCGCCTTGGTGGTGCTGCTCCGCACATTTTGCGCCGACGCGATCGTCAACATCAACTCGGCGACGCTCTACCGCGCCATGCAGTCCCTCGGACCGGCCCTCACAGCGTCGGAACGGCTCTTTCTGTGCTTCTTCTGCAACGAGCGGACACCCGAGGGGGGTTTGACCGGCTGGAGCCTGCGCTACTTCTATCGACTGTTCGAGCACGTGGCCGGCGTCATCACCGACAGCGACTTCCTCGCGCAGGAGCTGCGGGAGACCTATCGAGTGCCGGACCAGCACCTCGATCGGATTCACGTCATGCGTGCACCGGTCGATCCCTCGCTGCCCTTCGTGGCCGAGTCGCCCGCGGGCCCCGACCGGCGTCCCCAAGTCTTCTGGGCGGGGCGCTGGGATAGGCAGAAGCGCCCAGCCCTGCTGCTCGAGGTGGCACGGCGAATGCCTGACGTCGACTTTTGCATCTGGGGCGAGTCGGTCATGGACCGTCGGCATGGCCGGATCTCGCGGAACGTCGTCTTGAAGGGCACGTACGGCCACATCTCCGAGACCCCGCTCGCTGAGGCCGATGTATGGCTCTACACCTCGAGCTGGGACGGTGTTCCGAGTCAGCTGCTCGAGGTAGCCATGACGGGGATCCCGATTGTCGGGACCCTTGTCGGGGGCACCGGCGAGATTCTCAGCGAGGCGGACGCCTGGCCTGTCGGCGAGACGGCTCCTGCCGAGGCGTACGTCGATGCGATCCGCGCTGTCCTGGCCGACCCAGCAGATTCCCGGCGTCGCGCTCGGGCACTGCGAGACCGGATGCTGGGTGAGCGCACCCAGAATGCGTTCGCCCACCAGGCTGCAGACATGTTGCTGAATCGAGACCGGAGCGCAGTGGCGGGATGAGCGGCACCGATCTCACACTGATCGTCACCGCCCACAGCGAGACGCTCGTTTCCGGACCGACCATGGCGTCGGCCGAGCTCGCCGTGGCAGCCGCGCGTGACCCGGGATACACGGTGCAGACGATCATCGCGCTGGACCGGCCGACTGAGGCAACCGCCGAGTACTTCCATCAGGCCGATTTCGACCACTGGGAGCGGTGGGAGATGGACGAGGGCGATCTGGGGCGGGTTCGCAACGCCCTCGTACCGCGCACGGACGGACGCTATATCGCGTACCTCGACGCGGACGATCTCTTCAGCGAGAACTGGCTGGTCAAGGGCCTGGATCATCTCGTGGCGGCACTGGAGCGCGGTCAGCGCACCATCGCTCACCCTGAGGTCATTGCGACCTTCGACGGCGCCGTTGGGATACACCAGAACGTCGACCAGCGCTCGCCGCTCTTCACCCCGTACTTCCTCTACATGCGCAACGCCTACGACTCGCTGTGCCTGACCCCTCGCGAAGCACACCTCGCCGTCCCGTACGTACACCGCGACATCGAAAGAGGACTTTCGTGGCAGGACTGGCAGTTTGCGATCGAGACGATGTCGCGAGGCTGGGAGCACGTGGTGGTGCCGGACACGGTCATCTTCAAGCGGCGCCGCGATTTTTCGCTGATGGTCGAGAGTGCAGGCCGTAAGTCGCTCCTGCGGTCTCTTCCAGAGATGGCGATCGACCTGGTCAGGGATCTCCCGCACCCCGCGAGCGACTGAGCTCAGCGCCGCTCGTCAGGAGTCACGTATCTGTCTAGTCGGCCGTCTCCTGGCTCATCGCGGTGAGGTGGCGAACCCGATCGATGGCCATCTCGGGAAGCGATCGAACGATCGACCTGCGGGCGTTGCTCTCGACCACGAGCGAGAAGTCACGGCGGCGTTTGAAGATGATCGTGTCCTGTACGACGAGGTGACGCCACCCCCGCGACAGGGTCTCGATCGCGAACTGCCAGTCCTGGTACGACAGGCCGTTCGGGATGTCGCGAGGCACGTACGGCACCGTCAGGTGCGCCTCGCGCGGGGACATGCACAGGGAGTCGTAGCAGTTGCGCACATAGAGAAGGTGCGGGCTGAACAGGGGCGACGAGGAGTCGACGTTCTGGCGCACAGCCTTGTGCCCGTCGAAGACGACGTTGAGCTCCGGATGGGCGATCGCCCGCTCCCCCCGCTCGGCAGCGGCGTCGAGGGCCGCGATGCCTTCGGCCAACCAGTTCTCGCTGAAGAGGTCGTCGGCGTCGAGAAAGGCGATATAGCGTCCCTTTGTCTGTGGCACGATGGCGTTACGAGCCCGGCCGAGATCGCGCTCGTGCAATTCCCAGTGCTCCCAATGATCGAACCGCGGTTGGTGGAAGTAGTCGCTGGTCGCCTGGGTCGCGTTGTCCAACGCCAGGATCGTCTCCACGCTGTAGCTCCGCTCTCGGGCGACGGCCACCGCTAGGTCGGCGGAGCGCACAGTCGGACCGGAGCCAACGGTCTCGTCATGCGCAGTCATGACCAGACTGAGATCGGTGTCGCTCAACCGGCCGCCTTATCCCCGACCAGGAGGAGATCGGTGACTTGCTTCGCGAACGAGTCCGCGGAGCGCTCACGCAGCAGACGCTCCCGCAGCGCGAGTGCGCGGTCTCTGGCGGCGTTCTTGTTCGCGAGCACCTCGCGGATTGCCTTGACGTACGCCCCGGCATCGTCGATCCCGGTGATTGGCCACGCATCGTCTTCGCTCAGAACCTCTCCGGTGCCGCCGACCAGGCTTCCGACGATCGGAACGCCTGTCATCGCCACCTCGAGCAAGAGCGTCGGCACGCCGTCCCAGGCGGACGTGTAGAGCCACACGTCGGCCTCGCCGAGGTTCAGATCCGTGAACGCCCCGTACTTCCCTTCCACCTTCACGTTGTCGGGCCGAAGGTCGAGGGTCCGGCGCTGCAGGACGGATTCCCCCCACATCCGGAACTCGACGTCCGGCATGAGCCGGGCAATCTCCAGGACGAGGTCGATCTTCTTCTGCCGGTCCCAGCGCCCGGCCCAGAAGACGGTCGGACGCGTTGACGGGCGCGACGCTGAATCCGGCGGGACGACCGGCAGGCTGGGGTCGACGGGCGCGTTCAACACCAGGATCTTTTCCCGCGAGCGTGCGTCCAGCTGGTAGACGTCATCGAACCACTGGGCGAGGTATTCACTGTCGGTGACGACGTTGGTGACCCGGTCGAACACACGGTAGAACTGGCTGCTCGGCCAGCCGTACCAGTTTCCGATCTGGCTCTGCTCGTTGCAGAAGAAGATCGGGAAGAGGCGCTCGGTCAACGCGAGAGCACTGCCGTACGAGCGCATCGCGCGGTGGAGCATTCCGGAGTTGATGTTGACGATCGAGTCCGCCTGGAAGGAACGAAGAAGCATCACAAGGGTGTGCTCCTGCCATTCGGAATCGAGGTCGGCGACGTGTGCGGCGAAGTTGACCTGGCGGACGCCCTCGGGAAAGCGGCCGGGTGGCGCGGCGCCTCCCTCGTCGGTGTAGATCACGAGGATCTCTCGCGCGGCGATCTCGCCCGCGAGGGCATGGACAATATGCCCTTCCATTCGCCGGCCGCCGCCCCAACGGGAGCTACGCACCACCAGAACCACGCGGGCGCGACGGAACCCCGCCTCCAGCTGCGAGAGCTTGAGCGCAGCCATCTGCTTCACGGCTGTGATTCCGAGCAAGGGAAGGAGCGCGGGCCGTGAGGATTCCGACCACGCGCCGCCTACAAGTGGATCGACTTCGGCGGCCCGAGCCCACATCTTCCCCAGCGTCCCAGTACGAAGTCGCTGCTGCAGGTCGGTTCGCCTTTCGACCAACGCGTCGACCAGCTCGTCTGGCGAGACGTTCAGGACGTGTGCCATCCTCTCGATCTCCGGAGCCGGATCGGCGATCTCGCCCTCCCTTCTCCCGTCCCTGAGCCACGCGAGGTAGGGGTGCGTGCGGTTCTTCCGCTTCTCCGGGTAGCGGGCGAGATACTCGCGCATGGAGAAGTTGATGTCCGGGTTGTTGATGGCGTCGGCGCCGTTTCGCAGGTACATGTCGATGGGATCGTTCGGTGTGATCCTGCTTTTCGCCTGCGCCTGGAGGGCGTAGTTGAGGTGGTCGAAGTTCTCGCGAACGAGGTCGTAGTCCCGGTCGATGCCGGTCGGCTTCTGACGTCGCTTGAGCTCTGCGACGAGCTTGTCCATCTCGGGCCCGAGATTTGTCCGCTCCACGACGACCTCCGGCTTGGACGCCCCGTAGCGTCTTGAGAGCCTCCGCTCCCTTGCACGTCGTAGCGCCTGGCTCAGGCCCGGCGTCCTTCTCCCGATTGCTCGGCGCATCCTGGTGGCCATTCGGACGCTCACCCTAACGGTGAGGAGATGGTGATTCCGCACGCCCGTGCTCCTCCCAGGTACGGAGCCAGGCGTAGTCCTGGAACGGCGTGGGACGGGTCAAGCACTGGTTTGCGCTCGCGAGCCGGAACTGGGACCCGGCGCGGCTCCGCTTGAAGTGGATCGTGTCCGGGACGACCCGGTGGACGTAGCCGGCCCGGATTGTCTCGACGTTCCAGAGCCAGTCTTCGAACGCGTACCCCTCCGCGAGGGAGCGTGGATGGTACGGGTGGTCGAGATAGGCCTCGCGCGGCGCCAGGCAAAGGGCGTCCCACGCGTTGGTCACGCGCAGGGTCGCGGGGTCGAACTCCGGGTCGGTCTGGTCGGGTGGGAGGCTCAACGTGTGGCCTTCGCCAAAGACCCAGTCGGCGTATGGGTGGGCGATCGTCCGCGGCTCGCTTGCGCACAGTGCATGGGCTGCAACAAGCCAGTTCTCCGTCCATAGGTCGTCGCCGTCCAGGAACGCGATGAAGCGTCCCCGGGATTTACGGACCGTATCGTTTCGGACGGGTGCCTGGTCGCCGTGGGAGACCTCGAGGAGGCGCCCCCCTTGTGACTCGACCTCCGCGAGCATCTCCCGGGTGGCCTCGTCCGGCCTGTCTAGCGCTACGAGCATCTCGACGTCGAGATGCGCCTCCCTCGCCACGGACACGGCGGCAAGCATGCTCCGGAAGGAGACACCCACCGTGGTTCCCTCCGCGTGGGCGGTGAGGATGGCGCTGATGTCGGGCCCATTCTCAGCCATGGTCATGCCTCCTCGGCAGCGCAAAGACCCGCTCGACGGCCTGCTCCCCGAGCGGTACGAGTCGCTCCGCCAGGGCCGTCGGCAAGGCGTACCTGTCCGCCAGCCGCTCGGCCAGCGCCGGTGTTTCGACGAGCGCCCAGTCGAGGTGGGCGAAGGATCGCTGGAACTCGGCGGCCGTGGGGCTAGGTCCGGGCCGTCCGGGGTCGTTCTCAGTTGACGGTACGAATGCGCCGAGCGAGGCCTGGGCCGACAGCTGCCGGCCGTAGACCGTGAGCAACCTCCAGCCGAGCTCGCTGCCCACGACGATGACGCGCTTCGCGGTGAGCCCGCGCACCAGGTCGAGGAGCAGATCGACGCGGAAGTCAGGCTCCATGCCGTTCAGGAAGGGAAGCAGGTCTAGATAGTCGTTCTCCGGAACCCCGATTTCCCCCGCGGTTCCCCCGGTGTCCGTTGCGACGACGAGCCCTGTGTCGAGGTCCATGTGGGCGAGGACCAGCTCCGAGGCCGCCGCGACCCGGTTTGCGGCATCACCGGGCACAAGGACCACGGTGTCGGCATGCACGCGGCCGATCGCCCGGCGCAGTTCCTCGGCCTGCCGGTCCAGAAAAAGCCGTCGCCCACGGTACGGCGGAGCGCCGACGACCGGGTAGTCCCAGTGCGGCTGGAGGATCATCGGCTCGATCTCGCCGGCCTTGGCGACGAGTGCGGTCATATGCGCCGAATGCAGCGCGTCGTACTTCGTGCGCGCAACTCGCGCGCCTTCCTCGGCCCAGCTGGTCCGGCTCAGGTCGTAGTCGTCGGCCCGGTAGAGCATCTCGCGGAGCAGCAGCGGGGCCTGGATTTCGCTGGCCTGTGGATCCTCGCCGCCGGCATGGTGGCGGCCGCTGGGGCTGGCGAGCCGGTCCCCCTGGTAGCACCCCTTCATCAGGTAGTGGATGAAGCTCCAGGCGTAGGTTTGGGTCGCGCCGGGGTAGCGCTCCTCGTAGAAGCCCTGGTGAAACAAAGGGGTAGGCACGATCCGCTCGTCCCATCCCACCGACAGCCAGTGGAGGAACGGCACGGCCTCTGCTCCGATCCTGATCCCGGCGAGGTCCAGCTGCTCGAGATACCAGTCCGGGTTGAAGAGGGCGCAGAGCCGCTTGCCCTCGTCAGCCCCGTGTGCCAGGTAGTGGGACACCGCCCGCTCGACGTCGAACTCGCCGCCCAGCGCCTCCCGTTGAGCGGGGCTGAACTGGGCGCTGTAGAGGCGCGGGTGGGCGCACATTTTCAGGCGCTTCCAGACCTCGCCGATCTTGGTCAGATGCCCCCGGAGCGGCGGGACCAGCCGGATGAGGTCCCTCATCAGCGCTCCGGAGGCCCTGGCACGCAGCGCGGGCTTCCTCGCCGATCTAGACGTGCCGAGACTCGCGCGCCCCACGCTTCTCCCTCATCCTCGAGCCACAGGTCGGCTCTAAAACACTCGCCCGTTTTCCTATTCGATGCACGCGGGCATCGCCCGAGATGTTTCGAACCTGACGGCGAGGGGTGTCACAATAGCGAACGAACTGAAACACAGGTGCTCTCCGCGCGGGAACCCTGCTCGAATGCGGGCTTGCGGCGAGTTTTGCTACCATCGGGCGCTCCGCGCGAGCGCGGCGTTTCTTGATGTGTCCGAAAACGAAGAGAGGTTCGTGTGCGCGTTCTGATCCTGGGTGGTGATGGCTTCTGCGGTTGGCCGACGTCGCTGCATCTGTCGCAGCGGGACCATGAGGTCCTGATCGTCGACAACTTCGCGCGGCGCAACGCCGACACGGAGCTCGAGGCGTCCTCGCTGACCCCGATCGCCCCGCTCGGTGTGAGGCTGAATGCGTGGCGCGAGCTGACGGGCCGCGAGATCGGCTTCGAGCGGCTGAACGTCGCTCAGGACTACCACCAGCTGCTGGGCCTCCTCCGCGAGTGGCGTCCGGACGCCGTCATCCACTTCGCGGAGCAGCGCGCGGCGCCGTACTCCATGAAGAGCTCCTGGCACAAGCGCTACACGGTCGACAACAACGTCAACGCGACGCACAACCTTCTGGCCGCGATCGTCGAAGCGGGGATTTCGAGCCACGTCGTCCACCTCGGGACGATGGGCGTATACGGGTACGGCCCTGCTCCGGGACTGAAGATCCCCGAGGGATACCTCGGCGTGAAGATCGAGGGTGCAGACGGGGAGGACATCGAGCAGGAGATCCTCTTCCCGGCCAATCCGGGCAGCGTTTACCACATGACGAAGACGCTGGACCAGCTTCTCTTCGCCTACTACAACAAGAACGACGAGGTCTCCGTCACCGACCTCCACCAGGGAATCGTCTGGGGGACGCAGACCGAGGACACCCGGCACGACGAGCGGCTCATCAACCGGTTCGACTACGACGGCGACTACGGCACCGTGCTGAACCGGTTCCTCATGCAGGCCGCGATCGGCTACCCGCTGACCGTCCACGGAACCGGCCGCCAGACGCGAGCGTTCATCCACATTCAGGACAGCGTGCGCTGCATCCAGCTGGCCGTCGAGAACCCTCCCGCGAGCGGCGAGCGGGTGCGCATCTTCAACCAGATGACCGAGACTCACAGGCTGATCGACCTGGCCGAGCTCGTCTCGCGCCTGACCGGCGCGGAGATCGACTTCGTCGACAATCCGCGCAACGAGGCGGCCGAGAACGACCTCTTCGTGGAGAACCGGCAGCTGCTCGATCTCGGACTCGTTCCGATCACACTGGAGGACGGGCTCATGAGCGAGGTGACCGAGATCGCGGAGCGCTACTCGCACCGGTGCGACTCCGAGAAGATCCCGTGCCGCTCGTACTGGCGCAAGGATCTCGAGCAGGCGCAGGCGGCGCATGAGCCTCTCGTCGGCGCAGACCGGCTCACCCCGTAGAGATTCCGGCTCGAGCCCTCGTCACCGGCGCGTGCGGCTTCATCGGGGCGAACCTCGTCCCCAAGCTGCTCAGCCGCGGCGTCGAGGTCCGCGCTCTCGACGACTTCTCGCGCGGTAGCGCCACGTATCTCGACGGCCTCGACGTCGAGCTCGTCGAGTCGGACGTACGGGAGGAGGACGCCATGGCCCGGGCCGTCGAGGGCGTGGACACCGTCGTTCACCTTGCCGCCTTCGGCTCGGTCGTCGAGTCGGTCCAGGATCCGGTCCCGAACTTCGACGTCAACGTGCGGGGAACCCTCGTCGTGCTTCGTGCGGCAGCTACCGCGGGCGTCGGAAAGGTCGTCTTCGCCTCGACGGGCGGGGCGATCATGGGCAACGCTCAGCCGCCGGTGGACGAGGGCACCCTGCCGTGGCCGATCTCGCCTTACGGGGCGAGCAAGCTCTGTGGCGAGGCCTACTGCCACGCCTTCGCGGGCTCCTTCGACCTTCCCGTCGTCGCGCTCCGTTTTGCCAACGTCTACGGGCCGATCTCAGCCCACAAGAAGGGCGTCATCACGAACTTCATCCGCCTCGCGCTCGCGAAGGAGCCGCTCGTCGTGTACGGCGACGGCGCCGCGACCCGCGATTTCCTCTACGTCGAGGACCTCTGCGATGGGATCTGCGCTGCCGTCTACGCCCCTTTGACCGACGAAGTCGTCCATCTCGCCTCGGGTCAGGAGACCTCGATCGGCGCGCTGGCGGAGCTCGTCCTCGAGCTGACGGGCGCGACGGGCCTCCCGATCCGCTACGAAGAGCGCCGGCGCGGCGAGGTCGAGAGGACGTTTGCCAGGCCGGATCGCGCCGTGGAGCTCCTCGGCTTTGCGCCCTCGCACACGCTTGCCGAGGGCATGCGGAAGACCGTCGAGTGGTTCGCGGAGCACGAGCCGGCCCCCTCTCCAGTCGGATAGGGAACCCAAAAGCATCGGGGAGGCCGTCGGTATCCTTCCGCGCGCATGGCGAACAGAGCTCTGGTCATCGGCTGGGACGGCGCGGACTGGGACGTCCTCGACCCGCTCATCGCAGCCGGCGACCTCCCCGCGCTGCAAGGGCTCGTGGAGCGCGGGCGGCGGGGCGTCTCGCGGTCCTGCATGCCATCTCATTCCTGGGCGGCCTGGCCGACTTTCCTCACCGGGCGCGATCCCGGGGGCCACGGCGTCTTCGACATCCTCGAGTACAGGCCGGGGGCTAGTCGCAGGCTGCCGGTCTCGTCGCGCTCGATCCTCGCCCCGACCTGGCCCGAGCGCTTCACGAGCGCCGGGAAAACATCCGTCGTGGTCAACGTTCCCCTCACCTTCCCTGCGCCTGAGATTTGCGGCGTGATGATCGCCGGTGGCCCCATTCCGCCGGGAGCGACCTACAGCCATCCTGAGGACGCCGGCCCGCGGCTCGACTGGCCGATCAACGGCGGCTCCTGGACGACGTTCCGAAACAAGCCGGTCGAGCTCGTGAAGGAGCTCGAGGACCTCACCCGGCGGAGAGGGAACGCCATGCGGACGCTCCTGGACGAGCAGCCGTGGGACGCCGCCTGTCTTGTCTTCGTGTCGCCGGACCGTGCCCAGCACTGCCTGCTCGAATACATCCATCCGGGCCACCCCTCGTACGCGCAGGCGTCTGCGACTCCGGTCGCCGAGCGTGTGCGCGACCTCTACAGACTTCTCGACAGAGAGCTCGCGTCGCTCCTCGAACGGGTGGACGACGACGATCTCGTCATCCTCATGTCCGACCACGGACACCAACCGGTCACCCGTTCCCTGTCGATGAACAAGATCCTCGAGCACGAGGGCTTCCTCCGCTTCGGCGCCGGGTCGAAGGTCGTGAACCTGCTGTCATGGGGCCGCGTGAGGGCGGTGGCGCGCGTGCTCTACGACAAGCTCGGCCTGCACGGGCGTGTGGCCGTGCCGACGCCGCCGCTCGACTGGGGGAAGACGAGGGCCTACACCAGCGTCGTCTCGACCGGGGAAGGCGTCTCGGTCAACCTCGTTGGCCGCGAGCCGAACGGGACGGTCGAGCGGGCCGACTACGAGCGTGCGCGGGACGAGGTCGCGGCCAGCCTGCTCGCGTTCGAAGACCCGGAGACCGGTGCGCACCCGATCGCCCACGTGGCGCGCAAGGAGGAGGTCCTCTCCGGGCCATATCTCGACCAGGCGCCCGACCTTCTCCTCCAGCCGGCCCCTCTGTACAGCCTGGCGCGCGCCCGGCACATGGTCGCGCCCGCCGACTGGCTCTCCGGAGACCACCGCCCCGAGGGCATCTACGTCTTCGCCGGAGAGGGGATCGCGGCGAACGAGGAAGGCGCGGAGATCTCGCTCGCGGACTTCGCCGAGCAGATCGCGCGCGCAATCGGCCTCGAGCCGGACGCGGAGTGGAGCCGCGCGCCCGTGACGGAGTCGGTAGGCGCGTACTCCGCGGAAGAGGAGCGCCAGGTGGAAGAGCGCCTGCGCGGCCTTGGCTACCTGGAATAGGCGCTCGCCCCGCGAACCGGGCGAGGGTGTGAGCGAAGAGCGGACGCTCCTGACCGGGACGGCCCTGAACGTCGTCGGCCTGGTCGCCGGCGTTCTCGCCGCGCTCGGCGTCCAGATCCTCCTCGGACACACTCTTCCGCCGGGCGGATTCGGCCTCGTCACGGTCGCGGTGCAGGTCGCCTTTGTCGCCTCTGCCGGCAGCCGTTTCGGGATGGATATGGCAGCGGTGAGACTCGTGGCCATCGGGCGTGGAACTCTCGACGTCGGCAACCTCCGCAGCCTGGTCGATCGCTGCGCCGGTATCGCGCTCGTCGTCAGCGTGCTGGTCGGCGCAGGCCTCGCCGCCACGGCTCCCATCTACGGCGACTACTCCCGCGTGATCGCCCTCGCCGCGGCCAGCGTTCCGCTCATCGCCGTCACCAACGTGTACCTCGGCGCGACTCGTGGGCTCGGGCAGATGAGCCAGACGCTCTACGTGTTCTGGATCGGTCAGCCCCTCGTCTGGATTGCCGTCACCGCGGCCGCGATCGCCGCGGAAGGCGCAACCGATGCGGCGGTAGGTGCGTGGGACGCCTCCTGGCTCCTGGCGGCCCTCGCCGCGCGCGTGCTCTGGCGTCGCGTGGCGGCGGGCTACGCCGACCGGCTGGCGAGCCGCGAGGAGGTCAAGGCAGCAGTGCGCTACGGGCTCCCCCGCGCCCCGGCCGCGCTCCTGGCCCAGGCGATGTTCTGGGCGGACCTCTGGGTGCTCGCGGCCTTCGAGAGCGGGACCGAGCTCGACGCGTATTCCGCCGCCGCGCGGATCTCGCAGGTCCTGCTCCTCTTCCTCACCTCCGTGAGCCTCGTCTTCTCCCCGTTCGCCGCCGACCTCCACGCGCGGGGAGAGCGGGACCGGCTCGACGAGCTGTTCAAGCGGAGCACCCGCTGGGCTCTCGCGGCCACGCTTCCGCTTCTCATTGTCCTGTTCGTGGCTGCGGGGGATGTCCTGCGCGCTTTCTCCCCGCGCTTCGAGGTGGGCGAAGAGGCGCTCAGGATCCTCCTCGTCGGCCAGGCGTTCAACGTCGCGACGGGGAGCGTCGGCTTCATCCTGATCATGACGGGCTTCACCGGGGTCGACCTTGTTGATAACGCGGTCGGTGTCGCAGTCCTCGTGGCTCTCGCCGCAGGGCTTACGGCCGCCTTCGGGCTCGAAGGCACCGCGGCCGCATCGGCGGTGAGCATCGCCGGCCTCAACGGCGTCCGTCTCCTCCAAGTGCGCCGCAGGGTCGGAATTCAGCCCTACGAGCGCTCCTACCTCGGGCTCGCCCTTCCTGGAGGCGCCGCTCTCCTCGCCGCGTTCGGGGCGCACGCCCTCATGGCCGATCACGCGTGGTGGCTGTCGCTGGGCGCGACGGCACTGGCCGGGCTCGTCGCCTACCTCGTGTTGCTACCTGTCGTCCTGCCCGCGGAGGAACGCGCCATCGTCCGCGAGCGCATTCGGTCGGCCTAGCGTACGGCGCTGGGGCCGAAACGTCCCTCGCGGAGGCCTTCGGCGATCCCGAGCAGCTCGTAGTCCTCGGCATACCACCGGGCGATGGCCTCACGTCCGCGCTCGCTCATCGCCGTGTCGCGCGGATAGGTCGTCCGATGTGCGCCTCGGTCGTCCTGGGGCAGCAGCACATTGCGCGGGATGTCGAGCAGCTCCTTCAGCCGCTCCCAGTCCTCGTCGAGCGTCTCCTGTCTCGCGACGTAGAGCACCTTGTCCAGGTTCTCCCGAAAGAACGCCGGCTCTCCGGCCCACCGCGTCATGGGGCGGCGCAGCTGCCGTATCGACCGCATGGCGAACTCGGCGCGCCTCCGCTGCCTCCAGCCGTCGCCGAGGGCATCGGCGAGCTCTTCCGGAGTCTGGAACCAGCCGAACGACTTGCGTTCGTCGTCGCTCCATTCGCGGAAGTGCCGCGGCTGGCCCTTCCGTAACCGGCTGTAGAACCCCGAGATGAAGCGGCTCACCGGGTCGCGAAACGCGAGGACGGCCTTGTCCCCGTCCGGGATGTCCGCGAGTGTGACCTTGTGACCGGGCTGCGCCGAGACCGGCCCCCACGGAGATTCGATCGGGCCCGTCTCTTCCTGCGCCTGCTTGACTGCGAAGCGCAGCGCCGTGCCGCCGCACTTACCGACGTGAATGAAGTGAACCGTCATGGGCGGCTGGCCGGTCCCACGTCCGCTCCCAGCCGAGCAGGGCGCCGAGGCGGGCGTTCGGCTCGGCGAAGCGCTCCTCGAGCTGCGCCCTCAGCTCGGGTTCGATCGGCGCGTACGACCCCCTGTTCCGTGCGACGAAGTCAGCCGGCTGCCACTCGCGCACGCCGAGGAACCGCAGCACGTCCGAGTAGATCTCCGACGGCCGGCTGAGGAAGTCCTCGGCTCGGATCACCATCAGCTGCTCGCGGGAAAAGTGCGCGTACCAGCGCTCGAGCTGGTCGGCATACAGGCCACGGGTGATGTACGCGCGGTGACGATGTTGCTGATGAGTCAAGGCGCCGCGCTTTGTCCTCACCCCCTCGCCTCCGATCACATCCTCGCGGGCGAGCCGTTTCTCCTCCGCGGCGACGGCGTCTTCGAACGACAGCTTCTCCCGGCCGGTTCGGAACATGAGCTGATAGTGCGAGTACGCGCGCTCGATCGGGTCGCGGAGGAGAGCGATCAGGCGAACGTCGGGAAGCGAAGCCGCGACGCGTTCTGGCACGAGTGGATGAAAGAGGTAGTACGGCGTTGCCTCGCCGGCGACGAGGCCCCGTCCGCGCATGTGAGCGATGCGCCGTTCGATCGCGAGCGGAAAGAACGTCCGGTACCAGTCGAGGCCGCGGTCGTAGCGCTCGTCGAAGAAATGCAGCTCTTTCGGCCAATAGACCGACCTGTCTCCACTCGACGGCCGGCGCACATCGGGGTGGCGGCGCAGGTAGTAGAAGAGGCTCGTCGTGCCGGCGCGCTGGGCCCCGATGATGATGAAGCCCGGCAGGATCCGCGCGCGGCGGGTCGCGATCCTGAATCTCCGTACGACGGGCCGAAGGCCGCCCTTGGCAGTCTCGGCGATCGCCGTCACCCGGGCCATGATAGTCGGGCGGTGTCGACTCGCTCAAACGTCCTCGTTGGTGACCTCGCTCTCGCCTACCTGGAGGTACTCCTTGTACGCGTCGATGACGGCGTCGGCGTCGTCGCGCATGGCGATGCGGCCTTCGTTCATCCAGATGGCCTCGTCGCAGAGCTCGCGGATCGAGCGGAGTCCGTGGCTGACGAGGACGATCGTCCTCGTCTCGCCGCAGAGCTCGCGCATCTTTGCGAACGACTTCTCCTTGAAGCGAGCGTCGCCTGTCGAAAGGGCCTCGTCGATCAGGAGAATGTCCGGATCCATGCTGGTCGCAACCGAGAACGCGAGGCGACCGTACATGCCCGAGGAGTAGGTGCGCATCGGCATGTCCATGAAGTCGCCGAGCTCGGCGAAATCCACGATCTCCTCGTACTTTGCCGCCATCTGCTCGCGGGAAAGGCCGGCCGCGAGACCGCCGAGGACGACGTTTTCCTGACCGGTGAGCTCGCTCTTGAAGCCGACTCCGAGAGAGAGCAGCGTACTCACGCGGCCGAAGACCTCTATGCGGCCGTCGGTTGGTGGCAAGATGCCGGCCATAGTGCGCAAGAGCGTGGACTTCCCCGCGCCGTTGACGCCGACGACGCCGAGTGCCGCGCCGCGGGGAACCTCGAAGGACACGTCGCGGACGGCGTTGATTTCCCGGATGATCCGCTCCCGGCGGCCGAGACGGATGAGCGTCTTCTTCAGGGTCGGCTTCTTCTCAACCGTCGTCCGATAAGTGACCGACAGGTTCTCGACCTTGATCGCGCACCCGGTCGCGTCGGGAAGCCCGCCACCCTCGACCGTCGCTGCCCGGTTGTCAGAGGCGGATCGCAAACTCTCGCTCCCGGGACATGAAGAAGACGGCGCCGACCATGATGGCTCCGAGGGCCCAGGCAAGGCTCGCCGCGACGAGGGGGAAGGGTGGGGTGCGCCCCTCGATGACGGCGTCGTTCAGCGACCCGAGCATCGGATACATGGGGTTGACGTAGAGAATCGTCTGCAGCTTGGCCGGAACGTCCTCGGCGTAGAAGAGAATCGGCGAGGTATAGAGCCAGATCCGTGTGAAGTACCGGAGGAAGCTCGCCAGATCGCGGAAGTACACCTGCGCAGTAGCCGCGAACATCGCCGCCCCGGCGCCGAAGATCGTCATGAGCGCGATGATCGGGACGATCCAGAGGACGTCGGGCCCAATGGGTAGGCCGAGGATAGCGTGCACGACTGCGTACACGGCGACGGTCGGCAGGAAGCGCATGAACGACTCGAGCACCGCCTCGAGCGGGAGCAAAAGCCTTGGAAAGGCCGTGTTCAGGAGCAGCTTCCCTCCGCCCACGATCGACTGGGCCCCCCGTGAGATCGCCGTGCTCACCAGACGAAAGGCGAAGAGGCTCAACATGAGGTGGGCGAGGAACACCGGCCCTCGTCCGCCGTCGCGGATGATGTAGACAAGGGTGAAGTAGACGCCCGCCATCATCAGCGGATTGAGGATCAGCCACAGTTGCCCGAAGGTCGTGTTGTAGTGCTGTGCCCGTAGGTTCGTCCGCGCGAGCTCGAAAAGGAACTGCTTTCGCGCCCAAAGCGCGCGGAAGTAGGGCCCAAGGGGCGGCAGGCCGACCTTGTGCGGCTCGTAGACGTTGTACTCGCCGGTGAAGTCTTCGCCGGCACGCGGCCGGGCGATCGCGTTCACAGCACCCTTCCTTGCTGCGTTCTCATCGCGTCCAGGTTAGTCGCTCGGCAGGCGCGTCCATTCACTTGAGTCGGCCGGAGGCGAGGATCGCGGCCAGGTGCCCGACGACGGCGACCCCCGCGGCGACGGCGAGGGCGACGACGAGAATCCGGCTTCCGGCGAGGCCGTCCGCCAGTGAGTCGACGACCGCCGCGGCGAAGGCGAGGAGCGACGCCTCGACGGCCTGGAAGGGGCGGATCGCCGGCAGGAGCCGCGGAGCGGCGGGCGCCGTGTCGGGGGAGGGCGAAGGCGCGGGCCGGTCGGACCGCCCGAGCGCGTATTGGACGAGGTGCGTCTCCGATTTGAGGAAGAGGATGAGCACCGACGCGAGGAGGCCGAGCGCCGTCCAGCCTCCGATCGAGCCCCAGCCGCCGTCTGCGCGCACGCCGATCGCAGCCGGGATGGCGGCCTCCGTCGAGTAGTGCGCGAGCTGGTCGAGGTAGACGCCGACCGGCGAGAACTGCGTCCGCCAGCGCGCGACCTCGCCGTCGGAGCAGTCGAGGAGGAGCTGCAGCTGGACGAGGAGCACTCCGAGTACCGCCGGCCAAATCCCGGCGAAGGTGAACGAGAGGGCGCCCAGCAGGCCGGCCGGGATCATCAGCGCGGTGACGCCGTTCGCGGTCAGCCGCGTTGGCAGGACGAGCCGGGTCAGATACGGCGAGAACCTCCGCATGTAGAGCCGCCCGGCCCAGTGCTCGGCCCCGGGGCGGGCGAGCAGCCAGTCCGGCTGCGTCTCGGCGCGGAGTTCAGCGATCGACGGCATCGACGTAGCGGCCGACCCGGTCGCGGATCTCGTCCTCGCCCAGGTCGAGGCGCTCGAGGATCGTGTACCGGTCAGGCCGTGTAGAAGGGGCGTGGGCGACGGCCGCGGCGAACTCCTCGTCCGCGAGCCCGAGGTCTTTGGGAAGCAGGGCGACGCCGTGCCGGCGCAGCGCCCGGCCGAGGACCTCGAAGAGGGCGTCCTCGCGCAGGAACGAGGCGAAGAGCGCGCCGACAGCGACCTGCTCGCCGTGGCTTGCGCGGTCGGGATAGAGCGCGTCGATCGCATGCGAGATCTCGTGGCACGCGCCGCTGCATGGGCGGCTCGAGCCGGCGACGGCCATCGCGAGCCCGCTGAGGACGAGCGCCTCGGCGAGGGTGCGCTGGAACGAGTCCGAGCCGAGCTCGTCCGTGCTCCGGACGAGCGACTCTGCCCCCGAGCGCGCGAACGTAACCGCGAGCCCGTCGATCGACTCGCCCCGGTCATCCGCGGCGATCTCCCAGTCGGCGAGCGCGCTCAGGTTGCTGAGGGCGTCTCCGATTCCGGACCGGACTTGCTCCTCGGGCGAGCGGCGCACGTAGTCGAGGTCGACGACGACCGCGATGGGGATGTGGACGCCGAAGGAGCCCTTCCGGCCCTCCTCGTCCTCGAGGGAGGCGACCGGCGAGGCGATGCCGTCGTGGGCGAGGTTCGTCGCGACGGAGACCATCGGCAGGCCCGCCTGGCTCGCCGCGTACTTCGCCACGTCGAGCGTGCGGCCGCCTCCGATCCCGACGACGGCGTCGTGAGAGCCCTCGCGGAGCTCTTCGACGAGGTCGAGCGCCGCCGCCACGCTTCCACCGCTTACGGAGTGGGCGACGCAGTTCTCGAGCGCCGGCTGCAGCTCGGCGAGGACCTCCTCGCCGAGTCCCGGGCCGACGACGACCGCCACGTGCCCGCCCGCGGAGATCCGCCCGTCGCTGAGGAGGCCGGGCAACGCTGCGACGGCGCCGTTCCGCACCTCGATCGCGAGTGGGCAGGCGACCATGCGGGCTAATACCGGCATGCGATCTCCCGTGCCCGCGCGAGGTCGGCGTCGTCGTCAACCTCGACCCAGTCCACGATCCCGATCGGCGCGGTCCGCACCGTCTCGCCCCTTGCGACCAGCTCCTGGAACCCGTCCTCGTAGTAGAGGGAGGGATCCCGCTGCCACGTGGCCTCGAGCGCGTCTGCGAGCGAAGCGGCGGCCGCTTGGCCGATGAGGGCGACGCCGATGTACTCGCCGTCGGCCTCTCCGAGCTCCTTGCTGATCCGCTCCACCGTGCCGTCCCCGCCGAAGGAGACCTTCATCGCCTCGCCGGTCGGCGGCTTTGAGCTATCCACGGCGATGACGAGCCCATCGCCCGCTTCAGCCAGCAAGGTCGTCTCGACGCTGGCCGGGTGCACCGTGTCGCCGTTGACGAGCAGTGCGCCATCGGCGAAGGCGTCCCGGGCAAGCCAGAGCGAGTGGGCGTTGTTCCACTCCTCGGCGCGGTCGTTGAAGACCGGGCGCAAGTTGAGGCCGTGGCGCTCCTCCAGCTTCGGGACGAGCTCTTCGACGCGGCCCGCCGCGAACCCGGTCACGACGGCGACCTCCTCGACGCCGACCGCGGCGAGGTTCGCGAGGACGAGGTCGAGGATCGTGCCGTCCTCGCCGAGTGGAAGAAGGGTCTTCGGAAGGTCACGGGTCAGTGGCCCGAGGCGCCTGCCGGGGCCAGCCGCGAGCACGACTGCCTTCACGTCACGTCCGGGCGCATGGGACGACGGTTCTATCATGGCGCCTCGTCCCATGAGCGCAGCGAAGGCCGAGAGAAAGCAGGCCGGCTCGTCCTTCGTCATCGCGACGAGGAACAGGCCGGACGTCCTCCGCGACGCGGTCGAGAGCCTCGTGGCGCAGACCGTCCTCCCGGAGGAGCTCTGCATCGTCGACTCGAGCGACGAGGCCCGGGCGCGCCAGGAGATCGAGGAGCTCTGCGCGTCGGCGGGGATCCGCCTCGACTACGTCCACCCGGCACCGCGCGGCCTCACGGTGCAGCGCAACGCCGGCATCGACCGTACGAGCGGTGACCCCGTCTTCCTGATCGACGACGACGTCTGGCTCGACCCGGACGTGCACGAGGAGATCCTCGCCGAGTACGAGCGCTGGGGGCCCGAACTCGGAGGCGTGCGCGGGTCGCCGGTCCACCCGCCGAACCCGGCAAAGACGACGATCCTCTGGCGCAAGCTCTTCGGCATGGGCGGCTGGTGGCCGGATGCGAGCGGGAGGATGCGTGGAGGGTTCTTCGTCGAGGGCGTCTCGGCGTCGAAGGACGTGCGGCGGCTCGAGTATATGAACGGCTGGTTCATGTCGTACCGGCGCGAGGTGTTCGACAAGGTCCGCTTCGACGAGGAGCTCTCCGGCTACGCGTGGAAGGAGGACATCGACTTCTCCTACCGCGTCGTGCAGGAGGGCTACGTCCTCGTCCAGACGCCGCGGGCGCGGATCGATCACCGAAAGAGCGACGTCGAGCGCTTCACGCCGTTCGACCACCAGCGCATGAAGCTCGCCAACCAGTTCTACCTCCACCGCAAGAACATGCCCCAGACCGCGAAGAACCGCGCCGCGCTCTGGTGGGCGCTCGTCGGCATGTTCGTCCTGAACGCGGGCAAGGCAGTGCACACGCGCGACCGCGGCTACATCACCGGACTGACCGTCGGAGCCTGGGAGCAGGCGCGCGGACGTGGGCTCATCGACCCCGCGTCCGAGCGGGCCGACTCGAGCTAAATGCCCTGCAAATCGGCACGGGTACGATCCGCTCCGCGGTGATCATCCTCGAGATCCTCTTCTGGGCCAGCCTCGGCGCGATTCTCTGGACCCATGTGGGCTACCCGCTCTTCGTTGCGGTGGTCGCGGCATTGCGCAGGAAGCGGGTGGCGGAGGAGGACATCGCGCCGAGTGTCGCCGTGGTGGTCGCCGCCCACAACGAAGAGGCGGTCATCGCCCGGCTCGTCGAGAGCCTCCTGGCGCAGGACTACCCGGGCGGGCTCGAGATCGTCGTTGCCTCCGACGCCTCCACCGACGGCACGGACCCGCTCGTCGAGCAGCTCGCCGAGCGAGACGGACGCGTGCGGCTCGTGCGCTGCCCGCGAGGGGGTAAGGTCGCCGCCCAGAACCAGGCGGTTCGCACCGTGGACGCCGAGGTCGTCGCGTTCGCCGATGCGGGCGCGCTCTGGGAGCCGGACGCCCTTCGGAGGCTCGTCCGCAGCCTCGCCGACCCGAAGGTCGGGTACGTCGCCGGCAAGGTCTCCTTCGGGGAGTCCGAGGGAACGAACCGCGAGGGCCTCTACTGGCGCTACGAGCTCTGGCTCCGCGCGCGAGAGTCGGCCGCCGGCTCGATCACGGGCGGGAATGGGGCCATCTACGGCGTGCGCCGCGCAGACTATGTCGAAGTCGACCCGCGCTTCGGGCACGACCTCACTTTCCCGTACGTGGCCGTCCAGAACGGCAAGCGCGCTGTGTACGACGCCGGGGCGCGCGCCTGGGACCGCCCGGCCCGCGACCTCGAGGACGAGTACGGGCGCAAGGTGCGCATGTTCGAGCACTGCTGGCTCATCCTCGTCCGGGGCGGGATGTTCCGCGGCGTCGGGCCGCTCTATGCCTTCGAGCTCTTCGCGCACCGGGTCCTCCGCTACGCGAGCGGGCTCCTGCATGTAGTCCTGCTCGTGACCAGCCTTGCCCTCGTAACGAGCGGGCTCGTCTACGAGCTTGTGCTCGCCGCCCAGGTCGCGCTGCTCGTGCTCGCCCTGGCGGGCCGGCTTCGAATTCCGATTCCAGGCGCGGCGATCGCCTACTACTACGTGCTCGTCACATGGGCCACGGTCGCGGCGCTCTTCCGCTACGCGCGCTTCGGCGTGCCGCCCGTCTGGGAGAAGGTCGAGGGCACGCGATGAAGCGGGCGGTCGACGTCCTCGGTGCGGGGATCGGGCTGGCGCTCGCGAGCCCGCTGTTGGGGATCGCCGCCCTCGCGATCAAGCTGGACGACGGCGGCCCGGTCTTCTATCGTCAGCGGCGGGTGGGGCGACAGGGCGAGGAGTTCGACCTCGTCAAGCTGCGGACGATGATCCCCGGCGCCGAGGCGCAGGGTGCAGGCTGGGCCGTGGATTACGCAGACCCTCGGATCACCCGCGCCGGCAGGGTCCTGCGCCGGCTCTCCGTCGACGAGCTTCCCCAGCTCTGGAATGTGCTCCACGGTGAGATGAGCCTCGTCGGCCCGCGCCCGACGCTCGCCTACCAGGTCGAGCAGTACACCCCGCGGCAGCGAAAGCGGCTCGACGTGAAGCCGGGCCTGACCGGCTGGGCACAGGTGAATGGGCGCGCAAAGCTCCTCTGGACGGACCGCATCGAGCTCGACCTCTGGTACGTGGAACACCGCTCGGCCTGGCTCGACCTCAAGATCATCGCCCGGACGCCGCGGGTCCTCTTCAGCGGCACCTATCGCGGCGACACCGGCGGCTGGCGGCAGACGTGACCGCGGTCCTCTTCACGTGCGCCGGCCAGCGCGTCGACATCGTCACTGCCTTCGGGCGCGCCGGTGCCGAGACGGTCGCGGCCGACCTGAACCCGCTCGCGCCGGCGCTCTACGCCGCCGACCGGTACTTCCTCGCGCCGCGCATCGACGACGCGGGCTACGTGCCCGCTCTTGCGGCAGCAGTCGCCGAGCACGGCGTCGAGCTGATCGTCCCCCTCACGGACCTCGACATGACGACCCTGGCGGACCACCGGACCGAGCTCGGCGCGCTCGTGCTCCTGCCCGACGCCGAGGTGGCCGAGCGGACGAACGACAAGTTCGTGACGCACCTCTTTCTGCAGGAGCGCGGGATCGGCTCGCCTGCGGCCTGGCTCCCGGACGAGCTGCCCTCCGACCTCCCCTTCCCGGTCCTCGTGAAGGCGCGACGCGGCTTCGGGTCGCGAAACATCTTCCGCGCGGAGAACCGAGAGGAGCTCGACTTCTTCCTCGCGCGCACAGCGGCGGAGTCGTTCGTGCAGGAGGTCTGCGCAGGCGTTGAGTTTTCCATGGATGTCTTCTGCGATCTCGAAGGCCGCTGCCTGAACGCGATTCCCCGGACCATGATCGAGTCGAAAGGCGGTGAATCGATCAAGGGGATGACGATCGCCGACGACGAGCTCATCGCACTCGGGCGCGATGTGAGCCAGGCCCTCGGCGTGGTCGGCCCCGCAACGGTGCAGTGCTTCCGCGTAGCGCCCGGCAACTGCCGGGTGACGGACGTGAACCTGCGCTTTGGCGGCGCCTTCCCGCTTCCGCTCGCGGCCCGGAGCGAGTACCCGGCCCTGGCGCTGGCGCTCGCACGCGGGGAGAGGCCCGAGCCGCGGGTGGGCGAGTTCCGTGAGGGCGTCGTCATGACCCGGTTCTTTTCCGAGACCTGCCTCGTGCGCGGCGAGGACGGCACGCTCTCGCGGTTGTCGCAGTAGGCCTTCGGGCGCCCCCGATACCCTTCCCTCCCGGGTCAAGGATGGTTATCTCCTCTTGCTTTCGTCTCGCCGCGGCGCCTGTGCTGCTGGCCTCGCTCGTCGTGGGCGCCTCGGCCTGCTACGGCGCGGACGATGAGCCCGTGGCCGCGGACACGGCGCGATATGCCATTACGGAGAGCGCGCCGCCCCCGCCTCCCGCCACTGCTATCCGCGTCGTGGACGGGGATACGGGCCAGCCGGTCCGGCGAGCTCGCGTCGTAGCCCGCGGCGACGCGGTGAGGGCGACACCGCAGGGCGTGGCGGCGCTCGGCGTCCCGCGCCACCGCTATGCGGTCCGCGTCTCCGCTCCCGGCTACTCCGCGCGCACCGTAAAACTCGATTTCCGGAGCCGGCTCGACCATCGGGTCGAGGTCTGGCGCCCCTCGCTCCAGTGGCCGCTCTACGGAGCGAATCCGGCCCGCACCCAGGCGCAGGGGGCAATCCAGGTACGTCCCCCGTTCCGAATTGCGTGGAGGCGGGACATCGGAGGGTTGATGGAGTTCCCCGCCACGACCTGGGAGGGAGTCGCGTACGTCCACACGATGGGAGGCATGCTGCGCGCGATCTCGATGCGCAACGGCCGCGTCCTTTGGAAGCGCGACGTCGGCTCGCTCGTGGCGTCGTCCCCGGCCATCGACCCCGAGCGCCGCGTCCTCGTCTCGACCTCGATGCAGCCCGGCTACGTGACGGTCCGTTCGCTCGAGACCGGGAAGCTTCGCTGGCGCTATTACACCGGTCTGACGGAGCCCTCGCCGGTGATACGGGACGGCGTGGCCTACTTCGGCGCCACCAACGGGAACGTCTACGCGCTCGATCTCGACACGCACAAGCCGCGCTGGGTCTTCCACGGCGGCGTGAAGATCACGTCGAGCCCGGCGCTCGTCGGCAAGCGGCTCTTCTTCGGCGACTACGCGGGCCGCGTGTTCGCCCTCGACTCGCGGAACGGCCGTGTCATCTGGCGCGGAAGCGCGGGCGGCCGCGTCTACGGGACGGTCGCGGTCGCGGGCGGGCGCGTCTTCGCGCCTTCGGTCTTCACCGGGCTCTCGGCGCTCTCCGCGAAGAACGGCCGCCTTCTGTGGCGCATCTCGGCGGGCTCCTATGTCTACTCGTCGCCCGCCGCCTATGAGGGACGGGTCTACTTCGGTGCCTACAACGGGCTCGTCTACGCGGTGTCGGCCGGCTCAGGCCACATCCTCTGGACGCGCCCCGCCGGTGGCCGTGTCTCCGGGGCGGTGCAGGTCGTGGACGGTCTCGTCTACGCCGCGAGCCTCGAGGGCCGAACGACGGCCTGGAACTGGAAGACCGGCAACACGGCCTGGACCTTCCCGCACGGCAAGTACGTCCCGGTCTCGGGTAGCGGCGAGCGCCTCCTTCTGCACGGGGCGAATGAGCTCTTCGCGGTCGAGCACAAGCGCCGCCGATGACCAGACGGCGCTGGATCCTCGCGATCGTCGCGCTCGTCCTCGTGCTCGGCGCCGGAGTGGCCGTCGCCGGCTACGTCGTCTGGCAGAACCGGCATCCGGGGACGATCCGCGGCTCGAGCACCGTCGAGTTCGAGACCACGGAGGAGCCCGGCGCGACGACGAGGCCGGAGGAAGTCGTGCGCGAGGTTCCCTGGCCGACCTACGGGTACGACGAGCAGCGCACCCGCTACGCGCCCGGCTTCGACGTCCGCCCACCCTTCACCATGGAGTGGGAGAAGGGCACGGGGAGTCTGCTCGAGTTTCCACCAGTCGTCGCGTACGGACGCGCCTACGTCGGGACGAACAACGGCCGCTTCCTGGCCGTCGACACGGAGACGGGAAAGACCGTCTGGCAGAAGAGCTTTGCCCGCTGCATCGCTGCCTCGCCGACAATCGGCGACGGAGTCATCTACCAGCCGCTCATGGATCCCTTCCCGTGCGGGGAACACAAGCAGGACGCCGCCGGTTACGTCGTCGCCCTCGACCCCGACACGGGTCGCGAGCTCTGGCGCTTCGAGGCGGGCGTCGTCGAGACCTCGCCGCTCGTCGTCGGCGACCTCCTCTACTTCGGCTCCTGGGACAAGAAGATGTACGCGGTAGACGTCAAGACCCACAAGGCGGTGTGGACGTTCCCGACCGGGGACCAGGTGAAGGCAGGCCCGGCCTATGCGCGCGGCACGCTCTACTTCGCGTCCTACGACAACAAGGTTTACGCGGTCGACGCACGGACAGGGAAGCTCCGCTGGTCGGCGAGCGGCACCGCGAACTTCTACGCGACGCCCACGATCGCCTACGGTCGCGTCTTCATCGGGAACACGGACGGGCGCGTGTACGCCTTCGGCCAGGACAGCGGGCATCTGCTCTGGGCGAAAGCCACGGGCGGCTACGTGTACTCCTCGGCGGCGGTCTGGCAGAAGACCGTGTACGTGGGCTCCTACAGCAAGCGCTTCTACGCCCTCGATGCGGGCTCCGGCGACGTGCGCTGGTCGTTCGAGGCGGGCGGGGCGATCTCGGGCGCTCCGACGGTGCTCGACGGCGTCGTGTACTTCTCGACACTCGAGCGAAAGACGTTCGGACTCGACGCGATGACCGGGAAGAAGCTCTGGGCGTTCGACGACGGCAAATACAGCCCGGTCGTGGCGGACAAGGAGCGCGTCTACCTCGCCGGCTACAAGCGCCTCTACGGGTTGCTGCCCGACGGGGGCTAGGATCGAGGCGATGGCCTCCAAGGCACTCGTCATCGGCCTCGACTGCGCCGCCCCGCAATGGGTTTTCGATCGGTGGCTGGACGAGCTGCCGACGATTCGCTCGCTGACCGAGCGCGGGACGTTCGGGATTCTGAGAAGTTGCGAGCCGCCGATCACGGTGCCGGCCTGGTCGGTGATGACCTCCTCGCGGACTCCGGGCTCGCTCGGCTTCTACGGCTTCCGGAACCGTCGCGACCACTCCTACGACGCGATGGCCTTTGCGGACTCGCGCGCCGTGCGCGTGCCGCGGGTCTGGGACCTCCTCTCGCAGGCAGATCGGCCGGTCGTCGTCCTCGGCGTCCCGCAGACCTATCCGGTGAGCAGCGTCAACGGCGTCATGGTGTCGTGCTTTCTCACCCCTGACACGGCGAAGAGCGAGTACACGTATCCGCCGGAGCTAAAGGACGAGATCGAAGGCCTCGTCGGCCGCTACATGGTCGACGTGGACAACTTTCGCACCGAGGAGAAAGGGCGTCTCCTGGAGCAAATCGAGGAGATGACCGCGACGCGCTTTCGAGTCGCCGAGCACCTGCTCGAGGTCAAGCCGTGGGACCTCTTTTTCATGGTCGAGATGGGCACTGACCGCATCCACCACGCGTTCTGGCGCTTCTTCGACCACGAGCACAGGCTCTACGAGACCGGGAACCCGTACGAGCAGGCCGTGCTCGACTACTACAAGGCGCTCGACGAGAAAATGGGCCGGCTCCTCCGCTTCGCCGACGATGACACGGCGGTCATGGTCGTCTCCGATCACGGTGCGAAGAAGATGGACGGCGGCATCTGCGTCAACGAATGGCTTCGGCGAGAGGGCTACCTGGCCCTGAAGGAGGAGCCCGCCGCGCCGGGGCCGCTCAAGCCCGAGATGATCGACTGGGAGCAGACAACCGCGTGGGGCGAGGGCGGCTACTACTGCCGGCTCTTCCTCAACGTCGCGGGCCGTGAGCCTCAGGGCGTCGTCGCGGGCGAGGACTACGAGCGCGTCCGCTCCGAGCTGAAGGAGAAGCTCGAGGCGCTCGGCGATCCGGAGGGCAACCCGATCGGCACGATCGCCCACCGCCCCGAGGATCTTTACCCGGTGCGCAACGGAGTCGTCCCCGACCTCCTGGTCTACTTCGGCGATCTCTCCTGGCGGAGCATTGGCCTCGTCGGCGGCGGCGCGGTGCACGTGTTCGAGAACGACACGGGCTCCGACGACGCGAACCACGCGCACGACGGCCTCTACATCATCGCGGGCGCCGGGATTCCGGCGGGCGAAGGCCCGCAGCAGCAGATCCAGGACGTCGCTCCCACCTTGCTGCAGCTGCTCGGCGAGCCGGTGCCGCCGGAGATGGAAGGCTCGGTCTTCGAGGCCGCAACCGCGGTTCCAGCATCGCCGCGCTAGGCGTTGAGCAGCGCGTAGCCGTCGTGCAGGAAGGGCGTGCGGTCGATCAGCGCCGCGATGTCCAGCGGAGGGAACTCGCCCTCCTCGGTGACGTAGAGGTCGATCTGCTTCGGCGAGGTGAGTTCGAAGCGCTCTTCGCCCGGGTGGCGCGGATCCTCGGGTGCCAGCTTGATCACTTCGCACGCCACGATCACCGGCACGCCTGCTTTCTTCGCCGCCGCGGCGAGCCCCGACGTGCCGACCTTGTTCACCAGGGAGCCGTCGTGGAAGACCGTGTCTGCGCCGAGCAGGAGGAGGTCGACGGTGCCGACCGCGTGCTCGGCGTCGGAGTCGTCGACGAGGTCGACCGCGAGCTCGTCGCCACGGAGGGCGTCCACGAGCTCCCGTCCTTCCTCACCCGGCTCCGAGACCGTGCAGATCATTCGATCCGGAGGTGTGTGCTCGACCGCCTCGCGCACCGTCGCCGAGTTCGAGTGCGTCATCACGGTGCCCTTGATGTGCGGCGAGAGGAGGACTGCGATGGCCTTGCTCGCCCGCTCGCGACCCTCGATGACCGCACGTGCCTCCTCGATGATCTGCTCGTCGCTTCGTCCGGAGACGAGGACGCGTCCCAGCGCCCCTGCGATCGCGCCCATCGCCGGCCGGGCGCGCACGATCCGTTGCGCGAGCGCGACCGGGTCCTCGCCCATCTGCACGGCCTCGCACACCGCCTCGACTGCCTCACGAGCGAGCCAGCTCGCCCCGTGTCGGTCGTCCTGTTCGATCAATTCGACCCGTTCCGCCAGCCTGGAGTCCATGGCCTCCCTTTGGGTTGTCCGAGATCGTGCTGATGGTAGCCTGCGCTGCGCGATGGCAGATACAGAGCTATATCCGCGCCCGCTACTTGATCTTACGGATGACGATCGCCCTGACGTCTCCCTCGTCGTGCCCGTTTTCAACGAGGAGAGAACCATAGAGCAGGTTGTGTCCCAGGCCATCGAGGCCCTCGAGCGCGACTCGCGCACCTTCGAGGTGATCGTCGTGGACGACGGCTCGCGCGACGGCACCTGGGCGACTGTCGAGCGACTCCACGCGGGCGACGCGCGGGTCAAGGCGGTGCGCTTCAAGCGCAACTTCGGTCAGCATCCGGCGATGCACGCGGGCCTCGTCCGCGCACGCGGCGAGATCGTCGTCACCATGGACGGAGACCTGCAGAATCAGCCGTCTGACCTCCCGAAGCTGATCGGCGCCGTTGCAAACGGCGCGGACGTTGCATCCGGCCGGCGCAAGGGGCGCGAAGACTCCTGGGGGCGCACGCTTCCCTCGAAGCTCATCAACGGCATGCTGCGCCGCTTCACGGCGGCCGACATCTCCGATTTCGGCTGTGCCTACAACGCCTATTCACGCGATGCGCTCACTCCGGTCCTCGGCGTCATCGGCAAGCAGAAGTTCACGAAGGCGCTCGTCCTCGCGGCAGGCGCGCAGGCCGTCGAGGTCGACCTCGACCACCGCGCCCGCGAGGACAGCTCGCGCTACTCGCCGCTTCGCCTCACCAGGCTCGCCCTCCATGTGCTCGCCGGCTTCTGGCCGCAGCCGATCCAGTGGGCCGGAGTGCTCCTCGGAGTGCTCTGCGGGACGCTCTCGCTCGTCGTCGCCGTGTGGGCGACGGCGGTCTGGGTGCTGAACGGAGACTTCCCGGGGCAGCTCTACCTCGGCGGCCTCGTCCTCGGGGTCCTCGCGGTACAGGGATTCATACTCGCGCTCGTCGGGGAGTACCTTGGACGTATCCAGCGGGACGTAGAGGGACGCCCGCTCTACACCATCGAAAGGGAATTGCTTTGAGCAAGCGGGTCCTCGTCACCGGCGGGGCCGGGTTCATCTCTTCGAACCTCGTGCGCCACCTCCTCATGTCGACTTCGCACGAGGTGGTTTCCCTCGACGCCCTCACCTACGCCGGGAACATGGACAACCTCGCCGACGTGATGGGGCACGAGCGGCTGTCGTTCTTGCACGGGGACATCCGCGACCCGGAGCTCGTGGGCGAGATCGTCTCCGACGTCGAGGTGATCGTGAACGCGGCCGCGGAGTCGCACGTCGAGAAGTCGATCGAGGAGGGCGCCTCCGAGTTCGTGACCACGAATGTCGAGGGCACGCAGATCCTGCTCGACGCGATCAGGCGCACGCCGGTGGAGCGCTTCATCCTCTTCTCCTCGAGCGAGGTCTACGGCACCGCCGAGTGCGCGCCCATGCACGAGGAGCACCCGCTCAACCCGCGTAGTCCCTACGCGGCGACGAAGGCCGGCGCCGACCGGCTCGCGTACTCCTACTTCGTCACCTACGACCTCCCGGTCACGATCGTGCGCCCGTTCAACAACTACGGGCCGCACCAGCATCCGGAGAAGGTCGTGCCGCGCTTCATCACACAGGCGCTGAAGGACGAGCCGCTGACCGTGCACGGCGACGGCCATGCGAGCCGGGACTGGGTCTTCGTGGAGGACGTCGCCGAGGCCGTCGATGCTGTGATCGAGGCGGACGTCGACGCGATCGGGGGCGAGGTCGTCAACATCGCCACCGGCCGGGACATCTCCGTCGAGGAGATCGCCGATCTCGTGCTCGAGCGGCTCGGGAAGCCCGCCTCGCTCAAGGTGCACATGCCCGAGCGCCCCGGCCAGGTGGACCGCCACATCGGCTCGACCGACAAGGCGCAGAAGCTGCTCGGCTGGCGAGCGCGCACCTCCTTCGAGGAGGGCCTGGAGCGCACCATCGGGTGGTATGACGAGAATCGGGCCTGGTGGGAGTCTCCGCTACGCAGCGACAGCGCCGTCTTCTCGTCCTAGGGGCGGGCCCGGCACAGCTCGGGCTCTTACGCGCAGCTCGCGAGCGCGAGCTCTTCGTCGTGGCCTGCGACCGGGACGCACAGGCGCCCGGCTTCGAGTACGCGGACAAGCGCGCGATCGTTTCGGCCGAGGACGAGCCCGCGATCGGAAAGCTCGCCGAGGCGGAAGGCATTGACGGCGTCATCGCCCCGGGAATCGACTGGCCCGTCGCGATCGCCGCGCGCGTGGCGGCGCGCTTCGGTTTTCCCCATCCGCTTTCTCCAGAGACCGCGTCGCTTGCGGTCTCCAAGCAACGGCAGCGCGAGCGGCTGAGCGAGGCAGGAGTTTCGCAGCCCGAGTGGCGGATCACGACCGAGGCGGCGGGCCTGCCCGTGCCGTGCGTCGTCAAGCCACCCGATCGCCAGGGTCAGAAGGGCCTCACACTCGTCCGTGACGCGTCCGAGCTCGAGGCGGCAGTCGAGCTTGCCGTGTCCGAGTCGCGCGCCGGCTGCGCGCTCGTCGAAGAGTTCGTCGACGGGCCCGAGGTGACGGTGAACGCATTTTCGGCCGACGGCGTCTTCCATCCGCTGACGGTGACCGACCGTCTCACGGCGGATCCCCCGGCCTTCGGCGTCGCTCTCGCGCATGCGTGGCCGAGCGCCCATGACGTGACCGAGGCCGTCGAGGTCGCCCGGGCAGCCGCGGACGCTCTCGGAATCGAGAACGGCCCCACCTATACGCAGGTGAGGCTTGCGGAGGGCGGGGCCACCGTGATGGAGCTCGCCGCGCGGCTCGGCGGAGGCCACGACGCCGAGGTCTGCCGCGAGGCGCTCGGCATCGATCCGAACGAGCTCGCGCTCGACGCCGCTCTCGGGCAGCCGGTTCGCGTGCCCATGTCGACGCCGTCGGCCGGTGCGTGCGTCCGCTTCCTGGTTCCTCCGGAGGGTGAGCTCGTCGCTCTCGGGGGGCTCGACGAGGCGCGCGCGGCTGAGGGAGTCGTCGACGCCCGCGTCTACCGCCGACCCGGGTTCGTCTTCGGCCCCTTCCTGCGCGGATCCGACCGCGCCGGCTTTGTCCTCGCGACGGGGTCGTCGCGTGACGATGCCCTCGCGAAGGCCGGCCGCGCGGCCGACTCAATACGCTTCGAGACCGAACATGCAGCTGTCCTCCAGCAAACGTAAGACATTTCTCTCCTTCCAGCCGCCGGCGATCGGGCCGGAGGAGATCGCCGCGGTCACGGAGACGCTCGAGAGCGGCTGGCTGACGAGCGGTCCGCGCGCAGAGGAGCTCGAGCGCCGGCTCGCCGAGCTGACGGGCGCACGGCACGCGCTCGCCGTCGCGTCGGGCACGGCCGCCATGCACCTTTCCCTCGTCGGCCTGGGGCTCGGGCCCGGCGACGAGGTGATCACGACGCCGATCACCTGGCCCGCGACGGCCAACGTCGTCGTTCACACGGGCGCGACCCCGGTCTTCGTCGACGTGCGCGACTCCGACCTGAACATCGACCCGGACCTGGCGGCCGCGGCCGTCACCGAGCGGACCAAGGCCATCCTTCCCGTCGACCTGGCCGGCCAGCCCGCCGACCTCGACCCACTTCTCGCCCTCGGGCTTCCGGTGGTCGAGGACGCCGCCCATGCCGTCGAGGCGCGCTACCGAGGCCGGCGGATCGGCTCCATCGCCCGCGCGACGTGCTTCTCCCTCTACGCGACCAAGAACGTGGCCGCGGGCGAAGGCGGGGCGATCACCACCGACGACGACGCGCTCGCCGACGAGGTGCGGGAGCTCCGCCTGATGCGGAGGAGCCACGGCTCGCTCTACGACGTTCGCACCGCTGGGTTCAAGGCGAACCTCTCCGACGTCCTCGCAGCGATCGCCCTCTGCCAGCTGGACAAGGTCGAGGCGCATGCCGAGATCCGCCGTCGCCACGTAGAGACGTACGACGCCGCAATGGCCGACCTGTCGGGCGTCACGCCGCTCGCCCGCGACCCGCGCGACCGGCACGCGCTCCACCTCTACGTCGTTCGCATCGATGCGGATGATGCGGGCGCTGACCGCGACGCCTACCAGTGTGCTCTTGCCGAGGAGAACATCGGCACGAGCATCCACTTCCTCCCGGTGCACACGCTGACGTACTACCGCGAGCGCTTCCCCGACCAGCCGCCGCTCCCCGTCGCGGAGCGGGCCGGGCGCGAGGTGCTCTCCCTGCCGCTCTCGCCGGCGCACTCGGACGAGGACATCGCGGACGCGGTGGACGCGCTGCGCCGTGTCCACGCCCGCTTCATCACCTGATGGCGTGAGGATCAGCCGGCCGGTTCGCATCGCTCTGCAGGTGGTCGTCAGCGCGGGCGTCCTCGCCTACCTGATCTGGCAGATCAATCTCGGCGCGACGATCGACCTGATCGGGTCGAGCAACGGCTGGTACCTGCTCGCCTCGTACGTGATCTTCCTCGTGACGACCGTGGGAATGGCCTGGCGCTGGAAGGCGCTCCTGGCCTCGAAGGGGATCCACGAGCCGCTCTCCTGGCTGACGAAGCTCTACTTCGTCGGGTACGCGGCCGGGCAGGTGCTCCCCACGTCTATCGGAGGGGACACCGTGCGCATCGCGGCCCACGCGCGCCGCAGGCCCGAGGCGAAGGGGGAGGTCGCGGGCGCCGTCCTCATGGAGCGCGTCGTCGGCTCGGTCGGGACGCTCGTACTCGTCGCGATCGGGCTGGTGCTGGCGGTCGGGCGCTACAACAACATCCAGGAGGTCCTGATCCTCGAGATCGCGCTGTCCGTGGCGCTCGCTCTCGCTCTCGCGCTCATGTTCTCGCGGCGGACGAACACCTGGCTGCAGGAGCGGGGTGGCACGCGGTCCCTTGCGCGCGGGTTCCGAAGCCTCTGGGAGGCGCTGCACGGTTACCGCGCGCAGCCACGAGCGCTCCTCACCGTTCTCGGCGCGACCGTCGTCTTCCAGTTCGTCCGCATCCTCTCGATCTGGCTCTGCGGCGAAGCGGTCGGCGTCGACGTCTCCCCGCTCGTCTACGTCATCATGGGCCCGCTCCTCTTCCTCGTCATGCTCATCCCGTTCACGATCAACGGGCTCGGCGTGCGCGAGGCGTTCTTCATCGCCTTTCTCGGGCGCTTCGGGGTGGATGCTGACGCGGCGTTCGCCACGGGCTTTCTCTTCTATGCGGTCACCGTCGCCGCCTCGATCCCGGGGGGCGCGATCATGATCTGGGACAGCGTGCGCCCCGCGCTCATGCGGCCACGCGAGGGGTAGCGCCCTAGAATCGGGCCGGTGGAGGGAAGAAGCGGCCGGGTAGCGTCCCTCAGGGCTCCGTTGGCGCTGCGGCCGCCAGGCCGTTTCATCGCATCGGTTGCCCTTGCTCCGGCGCTCCTGCTCGTCGCCCACCTACTGCCTGCGACGGGCTTTGGGCTCGCCCTTCGGCTCGCCGCTGCCGCCGCCTGCGTCTTGCTCGTACCCGGCGCGCTCGTCCTGCGAGCAGTCGGGTGGAGCGCCTCGCCTGCTACCGCCGTCGCAGGCGCATTCGTGGTCAGCCTGGCCGTCGTCGCCCTTGGCCTTGCGCTCGTCTTCGCGCTGGGCGCATCGATCGTCCTCGCGGAGCTGGTCCTCCTGACTGTGGCCCTGGCCGCACTCGTGCCCGCTGCCCGGCGCAAAGCAGAGGCGCGCAACTCTCGCACCGACTCGCGTGCGTTGGCGGCGGTTCTCGGCCTCTCTGTCGTCTACGCGGGGGTCGTGTGGTGGGGGGCCCGTCCGGCGCGTTCGGACGGGCTCTTCCATCTGGCCCGCGTTCGCAAATTAGCCGAGTTCGATTCCCTCGGCGCCTTGACCACCGTCGACGAGTTCAAGGACGGCGGCCTTCATCCCGGCTATGTCTTCCCTCTGTGGCATGGCATGGATGCGCTCATCTCTCGGCTCGCCGGCGTCGATTCGACCGAAGTCCTGCTTCACCTCCCGGCGATTCTGGTGCCTCTGGCCGTGGTGCTTGCTTACGCGGCCGGCTCAGAGGTCTTTCGCTCGCCTTTCGGCGGCCTCGCGTTCGTTCTTGCCCAGGTCGGCTACTTCGGCTTCTTGCGCCGCGATGGAGGAGCCGCGGCAACTGGGCGCTTCGAGACGCTCCCTCTGCCGCAGTCGGCGACGCTCATGCTTCTGGCAACAGCGGTGATCGCGCTCGCGTTCGCCTTCGCAAAAGAGGGCGGGCTACTGACATGGCTCTGCCTTGCCGCGGCGTCGTTTGCGCTCAGCGCGATCCATATCTCCTACACGCCGATGCTCATACTCGTGCTTGCCGGGTTCCTCGTAGCCCGAGCAATCCTCATTCGAGGATGGGAGCCTCTCCTGACGAAGACGGGTGTCGCGCTGGGAGCGCTCATCGCTCCGTTTGCGGTCCTATTTGCGCTGCTGCTCCCCGTGATCAGCGGGACGTCGGGCTTTACCCCGTCGGCTGCGCAGCGTAGCCACCACACAGATCGTTACGGCGACCTCGTCTCGCACTTCGGTCACTGGATCGCGATGAATCCGGGCGCCATTGCACAAGCGGGAACGCTGGTCGTCGCGGGTCTCCTGGTCATCTCCCTCGCCTTGCTGGCGAGCACTCGTCTTTGGGCAGCTCTCGTCGTGGGCGGGACGCTTGCGCTTTTGGGCACCTTAATGATCCCGCCCGCATTCACAGCGGCTGCGGATCTGCTCTCACTCTCTCAAGCGCGTCACCTTCCTGAGTTCCTTCCTATCCCATTCGCCGTTGTCGGGGGGTGCGCTCTCCTCGCCCCTCTTCGGGTTGTCGGCGTTCTCGTCGCTGGCGGGCTCGGTGCGGCTTTCTTGCTCCTGTTCCCGGGAACGTTCACGTACGTGTACTCCACTGGAGGCCCGGGCTGGGTCGTCTGGCTGGCCATCGGAGGGGGTGTAATAGTCTTGGTGGTCGGGGCATTCGTGCGCACGAGGGGCCCGGATTTCGGTCCCTGGACCGTGGGCACGACCGCAGCCTTCCTCGTTCCGCTCGTCGTGGCGGGATTCATGGCTCTTGGGAAGCCAGGCCCGGCTGGCTTGCCGCCGGGGATCGTTGCGGCGGTCCGAGACGACGTTAGCCCAGGCGACGTCGTCTTCTCCGACCCGGAGACCGCCTACGAGGTTGCCGCCTACGCGCCCGTGTACATCAACGACTCGGCAACCGGGCACGTCGCTGACACCGTCAAGAATCGGCTCCGGGCGCGCAGGCACGATACGCACCGATTCTTGCGGAGCAAGGATCTGGGCGCCTCGGCGCGGCTTGCGATTCTGGCCCGCTGGCAGGCGGACTGGCTGCTCATCGACAAGCGTCGCCCGGCGCCCGAGGACTTCGTTGCAGGCCTAAGGCCCATCTATGAGGACCGGAATTTCGCGCTCTACGACCTGCATTCGTGAACGACCGACGCTCGGGCTAGAGTCGGCGCCATGTACGAAGAAAAGAGCGTCGCCGTTGTCGTGCCCGCATACAACGAGGAGCCGCTCATCGCCTCTACGGTCTCGACGATCCCTGACTTCGTCGACCGGATCATCGTGGTCGATGATGCGTCCACCGACGCCACGGTCGAGAAGGCCAAGGCCGCCGATCCGCGCGTCGACCTGATCGAGCACGAACGAAACCAGGGCGTCGGCGCGGCGATCGTCACGGGCTACAAGCGCGCGATCGCCGAGGAGATCGACATCACCGCCGTCATGGCCGCCGACGGGCAGATGGATCCCGATGACCTGGAGGCACTCGTCGAGGGCATCGTCTCCGACCAGGTCGACTACGCCAAGGCAAACCGGCTCTTCACCGGCCAGGCGTGGGAGCTCATCCCGCGCACGCGCTACCTGGGGAACGCCGTGCTCTCCTTCCTGACGAAGATCGCGTCCGGCTACTGGCATGTCGCGGACTCGCAGTCGGGCTACACGGCCGTGAACCTCGGGACGCTCAAGCTGCTCGACCTCGACCGCATCTACAAGCGCTACGGCTTCCCCAACGACCTGCTCGTCCACCTGAATGTCTGGAACCGCCGCGTACGCGACTATCCCTCGCGCCCCATCTACGGCGTCGGCGAGCGGAGCGGCATCCGTCTGCGACACGTCGTCCCGAAGATCTCCTGGCTCCTGACGAAGGGCTTCTTCTGGCGGATGAAGGAGAAGTACATCATCCGCGACTTCCACCCCCTGGTCCTCTTCTACTCGCTGGGGATGCTGCTCTTCGGCGCGGGCTTTCTGCTCGGCTGCCTCGAGGTGGGGCTCCGTATCGCGGGCAACCCGATCACGAGCGCCTCGATCGTCCTCGTCGCCCTCCTCGTCATCTCGGGGCTGCAGCTGCTCCTCTTCGCCATGTGGTTCGACATGGAATCCAATAAAGATCTTCGCTGACGCTGGGAACAAATCGGCCGTCAGAACGGTCGTAGGCCACATGACCGTTCAGCGAACGACCCGTTTTCTCGCCCTGGCTCTGCTCGTCTTCCCACTCGCGCTCGCGGCCTGCGGAGGCAGGAGCACCGAGGCGAGCGGAGGAGGGGCCACAACCGAGGTGAGCGGAGGCGGAGCGTCGGCGAGCTGCGCGATGCTCGTCTCCTACGACGGACACACCTATCTCGGCACCGCTGTCGAGGCGGCCCCTGTGGCCGGAGATTCCATCGGCAACGGCACGATCCCTCCCTGCAACGACACGGGTGGGACCGGGACGACCATTCCCGCGGAGCAGGTCGAGGTCACGTCGGTACAGGGCGTGCCTCCTTCGGTGGCGATCATGCTCGCCGGCAGGAACGACGTCGTGCTCGTCCGCGACGACGTGAAGCCGCACGACCTGGAGGAGTACTTTCCGCGCTAGATCGTTCGGCGGCGCGCCGCGGCGAAACCGAGCGAGACAGCGGTCACCGCGAGGAGAGCGACGAAGAGGCCGACCATGCGGCCGTCGCTTCCGTCTGTGATCGCGCTGACGGCAGCGGAGACTCCTGCGGGCGAGCTGGCCGAGCTCTCCGGGAGCGAGCCGCCCGGGGTCGGCGCGCCGTAGCGCGGCGAGGTGGCGAGCTCACGAAGCGTCTTCGCGTCCTTGCCGCCGTCCTTGTTCAGGCTCGCCGGGAGGACGATGCTCCCGGTCGGACCGGGAGTCGACGGGCCGCCGGAACCGGGCCCGCCCGTCGTGCCACTGTGCTGCGAGCCGCCGGCGGTCGGGATCTGCTCCGTGTACTGGTCGTAGACGCCGCTGTCCTGGGGCGACCCGGCGGCGGCTGCCGCCGGCGCGAGGACGAGCAGGCATGCAGAAGCGAGAAGACCCATTCCCCCAATCAGCCGCAGAAAACGTCCTCGAACCACGAACTGCAAATGATACCGGCGTCGGCCCCGAGTGGCCACCGCCATGAAAGCACCACGTCCGCTGGTTCCGAGGCGGGGTTGAAAGCTTCTAGAAATTGGTTTAGAGTCATCTTTCCCACGGAGATGACCATCGAGACATAGGCTCGGGAGCCCTATGAAGGGTGCTTTCCGGAGGGAAGCACCACGGGACTGGCGTCGAAAGCAAGGGTAGGGGAGAGGAGCGGCATGAAGGTTGCGGCTGCCGCGGGCACGGCCGATTGGGAGCGGCCTGCTCGATGAGGCGAACGAGCATCGTCGTCGCCGACCCTGGACCGATCTTCAGGGCGGGCGTCAAGCATCTGCTTGGGCGCGAAAGCGACTTCGAGGTCTTCGAGGCGGCTACGCTCCCTGCGCTCTCGCAAACGCTCGAGGAGCAGCAGCCGGACATTGCGCTCATCGATCTCGAGCTTCCGCCCTCGGGTGGCGTCGCGGCGGTTGCGGGCCTCGCGCCGCTCTACGAGACGCGGATGATCGTCTGGGGCTTCGAGGCGTCGAGCGAGGCGGTGCTCGCCGCAGTCACGGCGGGCAGCAAGGGCTTCCTGCCGAAGGAGATCTCGCCGGCCGGGCTCATCCGTTCGCTCCGCGGCGTCGTCCGCGGTGAGGCGCCGCTCTCGCGCGGCCTTGCCACGCTCATGATCGACGCGGTGCACGGGCTCGAGGAGCGCGGCCGGGCCCGTGAGCGCGCCGTCACTCTCTCCACGCGCGAGCGTGAAGTCCTCGCCCTCGTCGCGAGGGGCGCGCGCAACCGGCAGATCGCGCAGGCCCTCTCGATCTCCGAGTTCACGGTCAAGCGTCACATGCAGAACATCCTGCACAAGCTCGACCTGCCTTCTCGCAGGGCGGCCGGGCTCTTCTACCGGTCGGCCTTCGAGCCAGCCGGGGTCTTCGACATGGAGCGGACGGCGTGAAGTCCGAGGCCCGCATGGCGGCTGAGCCAACGTTCCCGCTGGTGGCGGTCGTCTCCAGCTACCCGCTCCTCGCCGAAGCAGTCGAGGGAGCGCTCGAGGGAATCGCCGAAGTGCGCGCGTTTCCCGCAGGACAAGGGGATACGGCCGACTTCCTCCGTCTCTTGCAGCCGGCGGCGGTCGTGGTCGACAGTGCGGAGGAGGCCGAGGCGGCGGCCGAATTCGCCCGCGAGGCGCGCGCGACTCTCGTGCACGTGTCGCTTCGCGAGGATCGTCTTCGTTTGCTGCACGCGGGTCGCTGGCAGAACCTTTCTGACGGCTCGGCTTCACCGGAGCGGATCCGCAGCGCAGTTGCAGCCGGGATCTACCTGAGGGGGGTACGTACGTGAACGCTGACAGATCCGCCATTGCGGCGCCGCTCGTCCTCGACAAGGCCGAGGCGCTTACCGTCCCCGAGCTCCTGGAGGAGCCGGGGACCCACGGTGGGCGGCGGCGCGGATGGGTCGTCCGAAGGGCGCTTGCCGCCGCAGACATCGCCGGGCTCACCCTTGCCTTCGTTCTTGCAGAAGCTCTGATCGGCGCGGGCGTGAGCGCCGACCGAGTCCTCTTCTTCGCGGTGACGCTCCCGGGTTGGGTCGTCGTGGCGAAGCTCTACGGGCTCTACGACAACGACGAGGAGCGGGCCGACCATTCGACCGCCGACGAATTCGTGGGCGTCTTCCACCTGGTCACGATCGGCGCCTGGATCCTCTTCGCAGGAGCATGGCTCACGGGCATCTGGTCGCCGGAGCTCGCCGAGCTCGTCTTCTTATGGGGAGCCGGAGTTGCGTTCGTCACCGCAGGCCGCGCGACGGCTCGCGCGGTGTGCCGTCAGACGATCTCGTACCTACAGAACACAATCATCGTCGGGGCCGGAGACGTGGGCCAGCTGGTCGCCCGCAAGCTCCTGAAGCACCCGGAGTACGGCATCAACCTCGTCGGGTTCGTGGACGCCTCGCCGAAGGCGACGCGTGCGGACCTCGAGCACCTGACGCTTCTCGGCCCCGCCGATGAGCTCGCGGAGCTCGTCCAGGCCTACGACGTGGAGCGGGTCGTGATCGCGTTCTCAAACGAGTCGCACGAGGAGCTTCTACGCCTCATCCGCTCGCTCAAAGGCCTGCCTGTGCAGATCGACATCGTCCCGCGGCTCTTTGAGATCGTCGGTCCGGGCGTCGAGATCCACACGGTCGAAGGTTTGCCGATGATCAGCCTGCCCCAGGTGAAGCTCTCGCGCTCCTCCAGGCTCCTCAAGCGGACGCTCGACCTGGCCCTCTCGGCAGTCGCACTGCTCCTGCTCGCACCCGTCTTCGCGTTCATCGCGATCAAGATCAAGCGCGACTCGACGGGGCCGGTCTTCTTCCGCCAGCTGCGCATGGGATGCGGGGAAAGGCCCTTCCTGATGTTCAAGTTCCGGACGATGGTCGCCGACGCGGACACGCGGCGTGAGGAAGTCGCCCACCTCAACATGCATGTGACGAACGGCGATGCCCGGATGCTCAAGATCCCGAACGACCCGAGGGTCACCAGCTTCGGGAAGGCGCTGCGGCGGCTCTCGATCGACGAGCTTCCGCAGCTCCTGAACGTGCTCAAGGGGGACATGAGCCTCGTCGGCCCGCGGCCTCTGCCACTCGACGAGGACGAGCGCGTCGAGGACTGGGGCAGGCACCGGCTCACGCTCAAGCCCGGCATGACAGGGCTCTGGCAGGTGTCCGGACGCAGCAGCATCCCCTTCGGCGAGATGCTCAACCTCGACTATGTCTACGTCAGCGGCTGGTCTCTCTGGGGCGACCTGAGACTCATCGCCCGCACGATCCCTGCCGTGTTCAGGGGGCGGCAGGCCTACTAAGACGGCCGTGGCTGAAAAGACGGTCGGTCTGGTTGCGCCGCTCCCCCCGCAGGTCGGCGGCGTCGCCGGTTTCGCGGAATGGCTCCTGGCTCACGAGGAGGAGATCGGGTGCCGCTTCGATGCTTTCGACCTATGGCGGCCGGAGACCGGTGAGGTGGGCGGCCGCCTGTCCCTCGACGCGGTCGGGATCCAGGCACGCGTGCTGCCGCGCTTCCTGCGCTGGTCGCGGAGGGCGCCGCGGCTCGTCCACTACTCCGTCTCGCACACCGCCACGGGGCTCGCCCGTGACCTGCTCTTCCTTTCCGTCCTCAAGGCCGGCGGACATACAGTGCTCGGCCAAATCCACGTGATCCCGGAGGGCTCGCGCGGCCGCGCGCGCGCCTTGCGCTCACTCGACCGGTTCGTCGACCGCTGGGTCACGCTCTCGCCGACCTCGGTGCAGGCCCTTGCGCAAATCGGCATCGAGGCGGACTGGATCCCGAATCCGATCCGCATCCTCCCCAACGGCCACCTGCCGAACGTGGCGAGAGGGCCTCTCCGGCTCCTCTTCGTCGGCCGCTACGGGGAGCGCAAGGGCTGTTACGAGCTGATCGCCGCGCTCGCCCAGGCCCGCGCGGCGGGGACGGAGGCGACGCTTCGCTTCGTCGGCCGGGAGGAGTACGACGGCGAGGAGCGCGTTCTGCGCGACGACGTCGAGCAGTTCGGCGTCGCCGGAGCCGTCGAGTTCGCCGGCGTGAAAGACGGGCCCGAGCTCGCCGAGTGCTACGCCGAGGCCCAGGTGCTGTGCCTGCCGTCGCGGCGGGAGGGCGTCCCGCTCGTCCTCCTCGAGGCGATGTCCTTCGGGCTGCCGGTGATCGCGACTCCGGTCGGCGGGATCGCCGACTACGTGGCGCACGAGGACAATGGTCTCCTGGTACCCCCCGGGGACGTCGACGCACTGGCCGTTTCCATCGCGGTGCTGGCAGCGGACCCCGAGCTCCGCACTCGCCTCGGGGAGGCCGCGCGACGCCGGGTCGCCGAGCAGGCCGGTCCTGACGCGATCACCCGCCGCTGGCGGGAGACCTACTCCGAGCTCGGAGCTTCCTAGCGTGCGAGTCGCCTTCGTCTACCGAAACCTGAACCGTTCGGGGAGCCTCGAGCGCGACAGCGTCTTCGTCCTCGAGGGGCTCGCCGCGCGCGGCGTCGAGATCCACTGCTACTGCGACCCGGGGACGAGCGTCGACGTCGACGGTGTCGTCCGCCATGACGTGGTGCCGCTCACACGCTCCCGCTCGCGGAGCGGTTTCCCCCTTCTCCGCGGGAGCTTCGCCGCGCGGGCGACGAAGGCGCTTCGTAGAGACCGTGACCGGTACGACCTCGTCCACGTGCTCGGCGTCTCGGCCTGGGAGCACGACGTCGTCCACGTGCCCGCTGTGATGGCCGCCGAGCAGGCCCGGTGGCCGGAGCGCGCAGGGCAGGGCTACCGGGCAGCTGGTGCCCGCGCGAAGCTCGCCCCGCTCCTTCGCCCCGAGGTCGCGGCCGTGCGCACAATTGAACGCCTCCAGTTTCGGCCGGGCCGGTACCTGCGCGCCACTGTGGTCACCGAGCAGGTGCGCGACGATCTGATCAGGGTGCACGGCGTCCCCGCGAAGCGGATCGACGTGGTGCCGCCCGCGGTCGACGTCGCGCGCTTCGCCGAGGCGGCAGACGGACAGCTCCGCCGCGAGCTCGCCATCGAGCCCGATCGCAGCGTCCTCCTCTTCATCGGGCATTCCTTCGGGCGCAAGGGTCTCGCCGACGCTCTGGCCGCCCTCGCGCGCTCCCGAACGGACGCACATCTCGTCGTCGTCGGCAGCGGGGACACGGACGCCTACCGCCGCGAGGCCGAGGCTCTCGGCGTTTCGGCCCGGGTCCACTTCGCCGGACCGGTCGACAGCCCGGAGGACTACTACGCGGCCGCGGACCTGCTCGTCTTGCCGACCCGAAGCGACCCGTGGGGAATCCCGGTGATCGAGGCGATGGCGGCGGGAGTTCCCGTGGTCACGACCGCGGCCGCCGGCTCCGCGTCCGTCGCCGAGCGTGCCGGCGCCGCGCTCCTCGTACCGGCCCGCTCGCCCGAGCGGCTGGCCGAGGCGATCGGGGAGCTCCTGGGCGACCCGGCCCGGCGCCGCGAGATGGGCGAGCGCGGGAAGGCCGAGGCGGGGCGCTTCGACATCTCCTGTGTGGTCGACTCCACCCTAGGCGTCTACGAGCGCGCGCTTGCGGAGAAGGGCGCATGACCGAGCCGGGCTTCTCCATCGTCTGCGTGTCGCGCCAGGACTGGAACGCCGGGCTGCCGACGAACCGCCAGCAGATCATGACCCGGGCGGCCCAGCGAGGCCACCGCGTTCTCTTCGTCGAGAGCGGTGGGCACATCGGCCGGCACCTGTGGCGGCTCGTCGCGGGCCCGAACCGCGGCTCGGTCGCACGCAGGCTTTTCGGCGGCGAGCGGCCGGCCGAGGCGATCACCGTCGAGAAGGCGCTCACCATCGTCCCCTGGGGCCAGAAGTTCCCGCTCGCGAACCGGATCAACTCGCGCCTTACGGGCATGCGGGTCCGCCGCGCGGGCCGCGCGCTGGACGGCCCGAGGGTCCTTTGGCTCTACGACCCGACCGCGTTCGAGCTCGTCGGCCGGGCGGGCGAGGATCTCACCGTCTACGACGTCGTGGACGACTATGCCGAGCAGGTCGGCCCCGACGCGCGCCGCCGCCGTTTCGTGGCGGCCGCCGACGAGGCCGCCGCATCGCGCTCCCGGGTCGTCTTCGCGACCACAACCGGACTCTACGAGCGCCAGCTGCAGCGGAACCCGGAGACCCACCTCGTCCGGAACGGCGCCGACTTCGCACACTTCTCGCACACGAACGGGACGGCGCCCGAGGTGCGCTCCGTCGCCGCGCCGGTCGTCGGCTTCGCCGGGAATCTGACCGCGGAGAAGGTTGACTTCGACCTGCTCGAGGCCGTCGCACGCACTCGCCCGGATTGGAGTCTCGTTCTGGTCGGGCCTCCGGCGGAGGACGCGCGCGGGCGGCTCGACAGGCTCGGAGCTCTCGACAACGTGCACGTGCTCGGTTTCGTCCCCTACGACGAGCTTCCGGCCTATGTCTCCGGATTCTCGGTCGGCGTGATCCCGTACCGCGCAACCGCGTACACCCGAAACTGCTCGCCGCTCAAGGTCTTCGAGTACCTCGCCGCCGGCAAGGCCGTCGTGGCGAGCGGAGTCCCGGAGCTCGGCGGGATGGAGCCGGACGTGAACCTGGCTGAGGGGCCCGAGGCGTTCGTCGCTGCGATCGAGTCGGCCCTCGCCGCCACCTCGCCGGAGGCGGTCGCCCGCCGGCGCGCGATTGCGGAGAAGAACACGTGGGAGGCGAGGACGGAGCGGCTGCTCGGCCTCGTCGAAGGGAGGCTGGCCGGCTAGCCGTGCGCATCCTCGTCGCGATCGACCAGTGGTTCCCCGACCGACAGGCCGGATCAGCGCGCCTTGCCGCCGCTTCGGCGGCCGGACTTGCCGTGCGCGGCCACGACGTGACCGTCCTCGCACCGAAGAACGGATCAGTCGGCGAGTCGAAGGAAGCCGGAGTGGTCGTCCGCCGTGTCCTCGCCCGGAATGCCTTGCCGCAGACGCTGACCGATCCCGTCGAAACGTGGCGCCATGCGCGCGAGCTTCCTGAGGATGGCTTCGACGTCCTTCTCGCCCATGAGTCCACGACTGCCTTCGGCCTTAAAGATCGCGCGAAGCGGACGCCACTCGTCCTCATGTTCCACGCGTCGGCCGCACGCGAGCAGCGCTTCCTGCGCTCGCAGCTTCGGCTCGGCATCAGGAAGCTCTCGACGTACGCGCTCGCGCCGCCGCTCGGCCTGCTGGAGCGGCAGGCGGTGGCCGCAGCCGATCGCATTCTTGTCCTCAGCGACTTCAGCCGTGCCCTGCTCCTCGACGACCACGACCTGGACCGCGGCCGCATCAGTACCGTGCCCGGCCTCGTCGACACCGAGCGATTCACCCCTGGCGACGGGAAGGCAGCCGCGCGCGGCCGCCTCGGGCTCGAAGCCGACGGCCCCGTCCTGCTCACAGTGAGACGCCTCGAGCCGCGTATGGGAATCGACCGCCTCTTGCGCGCGCTACCGCTCCTTGGCCGGGCCACGCTGGTCGTGGTCGGCTCGGGCTCACTCGCGGGAGACCTCCCGCGCCTGGCCGCCGAACTCGGTGTCGCCGAACGCGTCCTCTTCGTGGGGCCGGTCTCCGACGACGCGCGCCTCGTCGACTGGTACCGGGCCGCTGACCTCTTTGTTCTGCCGACGACGGCCTACGAGGGCTTCGGCATGGCGACCGTGGAGTCACTCGCCTCGGGGACTCCCGTGGTCGGGACGGCGATCGGCGCGACTCCCGAGCTCCTCGCGCCGCTCGACCCGCGCCTCGTCGCGCCGACAGCGGATCCCGAGGCCCTGGCTTCCACGATCGCCGATGCCCTCGACTTCGCCACCACGGAGGACTTCGCCGCGCGCTGCCGTGCGCAGACCGAGGAGCGCTTCGGCCTAACGAATGCTCTTGCGGCCTGGGAAGACGCGCTCGAGGAGGCCCGCCGGTGAGCGACCTCGTCGTCGTCGCAGGGGCCCGCCCCAACTTCATGAAGGCCGCGCCCGTGCTCGAGGCCGCGGGCCGCGCCGGGCTCTCGTCCGCGCTCGTCCACACCGGCCAGCACTACGACGCCGAGCTCTCCGACGTCTTCTTCGCCGAGCTCGGCCTGCCGGAGCCCGATGCCCACCTCGGCGTCGGGTCCGGGTCGCACGCCGAGCAAACGGCGCGGATCATGACCGCCTTCGAGCCCGAGCTCCGGCGCTTCGACCCAGCGGTCGTGGTCGTGGTCGGCGACGTCAACTCGACTCTCGCGTGCTCTCTCGTCGCCGCGAAGGAGCACTACCCGATCGCCCACGTCGAAGCCGGCCTCCGCTGCCACGACTTCTTCATGGCCGAGGAGATCAACCGCCGCCTCTGCGACCACCTCTCCACGTACCTCTTCACGACGAGTCGCGACGCGCGCGACAACCTCGTTGCCGAGGGGATCGCGGACGAGCGCATCGAATTCGTCGGGAACACCATGATCGACACTCTCCTGCGCTCGGCCGACGCGGCGCGTGCGCGCGGCGCCGCCCAACGTCTCGGCGCCTCCGAGCCCTACGCCCTGCTCACGCTGCACCGCCCCGAGAACGTGGACGACGAGGAAATCTTCACCGGCCTCCTCGAGGCCGCGGAGGAGATCTCCGCCGAGATCCCGATCGTCTTCCCGCTCCATCCGCGCACGGACGCCCGGATCGACGCCTTCGGGCTGCGTGACCGGATCGACCGGTCGCGGATCCAGGTGCAGCCGTCGCTCGGCTACCTCGACTTCCTCGGCCTCCTCGCCGACTCCGCGTGCGTCCTAACCGACTCCGGTGGGGTGCAGGAGGAGGCGACCGTGCTCGGCATTCCCTGCGTCACCCTCAGGGAGTCGACCGAGCGTCCCGTCACCGTCGAGCAGGGGACGAACGTCGTCGCGGGTACGCGGCGCGAGGACGTGCTTGCGGCCGCGCACGCCGCTCTGCACCGCGAGGGCGGCCCCGGCCAAATTCCCGAGCTCTGGGACGGCCGCGCGGGCGAGCGGATCGCCGCGCGCCTGGCCGAGGAGATTCTCGACCTCGAAGAGACGGCGAGGGCGAGTGCCTAGCCCGCGCATCCACCTCCTCGGCGCTCCGCTCGACCCGGTGACGTTGGCGGATGCGCTCGCGCGCGTGGACGACGCGGTCGCGTCCCGCAGGCCGACGCTGAACGCGTCGCTGAACGCCGCCAAGCTCGTCCGCATTCAGACCGACAGCGAGCTGCGCGAGTCCATCGAGCTCTGCGACCTGGTCACCGCGGACGGCGTCCCCGTCGTCTGGGCCGCGCGCGCGCTCGGCCATCCGGTGCCCGGGCGTGTGAACGGAACCGACCTGATGGAGCGGCTCTTCGCACACGCGGCCGAGCGCGGCTATTCCGTCTACCTCCTCGGGAGCGAACCGGGGGTTCTCTCCCGCGCGCGCGCCGAGATCGAGCGCCGCCACCCGGCGATCCGGATCGCCGGCACCCAGCACGGGTTCTTCCCGCCGGGCGAGGAGCCCGCGGTCGTCGAGCGCATCGCGGCGGCGCAGCCGGACATCCTCTTCGTCGCCCTCGGCACGCCGCAGAAGGAGCTCTTCCAGGCCCGGCACCGTGACGAGCTCGGCGTGCCCTTCACCATGGGCGTGGGCGGCTCGTTCGAGGTGCTCGCCGGAGTGAAGCGGCGCGCGCCGGGCTGGGCGCAGCGCTCGGGGCTCGAGTGGGCCTTCCGGCTCGTCCAGGAGCCGCGGCGCCTCGCCGGCCGCTACGTCGTGGGGAACACACGCTTCGTCTTCCTCGTCGGCCGCGAGGTTCTGCGGACGCGACTGGGGACGCGCTCGTGATCCGCCGGCCGGGGAAAGCGCAGGACCTCGCCGAGGTCGTTGCGCAGGACGACGCTAAGCTGGACAGCCGCATCATGCGCGGCTCGGCCTGGGTGGCGGTGAGCTACGGCGGGCGCAACCTCGTCTCGCTCTTCACCACGCTCGCCCTCGTCAGGCTCCTCGAGCCGAAGGCGTTCGGTCTCGTCGCCCTCGCGTGGACGGTGCTCGTCGTCACGGACCAGGTGCAGAACGCGGGCGCCGCGGCTGCGCTCGTCTACCGCCGCCACGACGTCGAGCGCGCAGCGGCGTCGGCTTTCGTCTTCGTCCTCTGCTCGAGCACCGTTCTCTTCGCGCTGGCGATGGTGCTCTCGCCGGTCTTCGCGTCGCTCTTTCACACGCCGGATTTGACGAACGTTCTTCGCGCGATGTCGCTCCTGCTTATCACGCGGGCCTTCGGGACGATCCCGCTCGCGCTGCTCGAGCGCAACATCGACTTCCGCACGCGTTCGGTCTGTGAGCTGACGGGTGCGTTCTCGCAGGCGGCTGTCTCGCTAACGCTCGCCTTCACGGGCTTCGGTGTGTGGAGCATCGTCTTCGGCCAGGTCGCCGGCTCGGCCGTGCAGTCCGGTCTCGCCTGGGCGGTCGCGCCGCTCCATCCCAACCCTCGCAAGGCGGAGCTCCGCGTCGTCCGCGAGCTCATTCGCTACGGCCGCCACGTGAGCGCGACCAACATCCTGAACATCGTCAACAACACGGCCGACAACGTCGTCATCGGGCGGGTGCTCGGCGCGACGGCTCTCGGCTTCTATGCGGTCGCCTTCCGGCTGGCCGACTTCCCCAACACGGTCATCGCCCACATCGTCGGGCGCGTCATGTTCCCGGTCTACTCGCTGCTCCAGAACGAGCTCGCGCGCTTCCGCCGCGTGTTCATCCAGAACCTGCAGCGGATCGCCGTGCTCGCCCTGCCGGTCAGCGTCACGATCCTCGTCTGTGCCGAGCCGCTCGTCCTCGGGCTCTTCGGGCGGAAGTGGGAGGAGGCAATCGGCCCGCTCCGGATCCTCGCCGCCTACGGGCTCGTGAAGTCGTTCACGTCGCCGGGCGGAGAGGTGTTCAAAGGCGCGGGGCGTCCCGAGCTCGGAGTCGCGACCGGGACGCTGCAGATTGGCCTCGTGGTGCCGCTCTTGATCGTCCTCGTGCGTTCGAACGGGATCGAGGGCGCAGCGCTTGCGATGCTGATCGCCGTGAGCGTGTGCGGCGCGGTCAAGCTCTGGCTCGCGCTTCGGCTCCTCGAGGCGAGCGTGGTTGAGCTCGGCCGTGCCCTTGCCCCATCCATCCTCTGCTCGGCAGTCCTGTGTGCCGCCCTCTTGCTGCTCATGCCGGCGACTGACCATCTGGGCCCGGCCTACCGGCTCCTCGTCCTGATCTCCGCCGGCGTGGCGGTCTACGTGGCCGCGACACTCGCCTTCGCCCGCAGCGTCGTCATGCCGATGTGGATCGGCCTTCGAGGGGCGGACGCGACCAGATGACGAGCCTCGTCGCCATCGGCCGCCTCGTCACGGGGCAGAGAGCCACCCTCCGCGGCGTGGTCGTGAAGGTCCAGGCCGGGCTCTTCCTCGTTGCACTTCTTGCCCCGGTCACCGCCTGGCCGGGGTTTGATCGCCCACGGGCGGTCGGAGGAGTGTCGGTGTTTCCCTCCGACCTCATCGTCCTCGCTGCGATCGCCTCGTTCTTCGTCCTGCGTTACCTCTCGAGCGAGGACGAGCAGCCGCGGATGCTCGACACGCTCGTCCTGAAGTGGCCGCTGCTCCTCTTCGCAGTTCTCCTGTTGCCTGGGATCTGGCGCGGACACGAGCGGTACGGGGAGGGCCTGGTCACCCAGCCGCTCCGGCTGGTGTTCTATGCGGGCCTCGCGGCCGCGATGACAGAGCTCACCGCGCGCCAGGGTTTTCGGCTGGTCACAGTCGGCCTGTACGCGGTCGCAGTCTGGCAGGCGATTCTCGCCGCGTACCACATCGCCACCGGCACGTCGCAGACGCCGATCAGCATGCTCTCGACCGGAGGCACCCGCGTGCTCTCACTGACGACGGGGATGCTCCTCGGGGCCGCTCTCGTAATGGCGATCGTGAACATCGACCTCGAGACGAGCACGCGGCGGAGGGTCGTGCACGGCGTCTTCGGGGCGATCGCTGCGGTTGGAATGGTGCTCGCGTACGGACGCACGACCTTTCTCGCCCTCGCCGTCGTCTTCGTCTTCCTCGCCTGGATGCTCCCCAACACGCGCAGGATGGCTCTCCACAAGTGGCGCTGGTGGGTGCCTGCGTTGGGAGCGCTCGCCCTGGCGATCGCCGTGCTAGCCCCGACGACCGCGAGCCAGATGTTCGACCGGGTAAAGGCCAACCCGCTCACGGACCACAGCGTTCGATGGCGTCTGGCCGGTATTCACGCCGTGCTCGCCGGGATGAAGAACGGACAGTGGGATACCCGAAGCGGCCTGCTCACTGCCGACGCGACCGGCAATCATCTGATCAACGCGAGCTACGAGTACGGCATCACCGGCTGGCGCGTTCAGGGCGGCGGCATCTTCACAGTGCCGACGAACGTGCCCGGTTTCGGCGCACGCTCTCTCGAACTCCGCACGAACGGCGCGATTGCCGACCAGGGCTGGTACTCGGCCCCGGTCGTTGCGAAGGCCGGGCAGACGTGGGT
>Ga0126307_10000008_pt1 | contig 122422 bp, 106 predicted proteins | sample Plot28_FD_89955 | JGI IMG/M metagenome (GOLD analysis project Ga0126307, IMG submission 89955) | Serpentine soil microbial communities from UC McLaughlin Reserve, CA, USA - Plot28 | ecosystem: Environmental > Terrestrial > Soil > Grasslands | place: USA: UC McLaughlin Reserve, Lake County... | reverse complement strand
TCGGCGGGCCCGCCGTCCCCGTGAGGCTCGGCGGGCCCGCCGTCCCCGTGAGGCTTGGCGGGGAAGGGTTTCCGCCGCCGGCCGGGCTCACCTGCTCCGCGGGCGATGTCGCCGTCACCGGCCGGGGCGCCCGCCGGACCCGCCGGACCCGGCGCTCCTACCCGGCTGCGGCCCGACGCCACGACCGGCGCGCCCCTGTTCCAGGGAGGAACCGATGGCCCGGCCACCGCTGCGCTCCCCGGAAGGGCCGCCCGCAAGGGAAGACCGTGGCGGCGCCGTCGGCCTACCGCGGCGGGGCCGTGCTGACGATGGACGCCTCGACGATGCCTCCCGACGCCCACGAGGAGGGCGGTCCGATCAGCGGGCGGATCACCCCGGTCGGCCGCCTGCTCACCCTCCTGGTCGGCGCCGCGTCCTGAGGCGGTCACCGAGCGGCCGCCGCCAGCACGACCGGGGTGCCGAGGAAGCGGGCCACGTCGTCGACCTCGGCCTCCAGGCCGGGTACCGCCCCGGTCCCCTGGACGAACGGCGCGACCTCGACCACGGCCGGGGTCCCCGACCGTGCCCGCGCCCGCCGCAGCCGCCAGGTCCCCACCACCGCCCCGTCGACCAGCACGGTCGGCCGCACCAGGCCGCCGCCGGCGTTGACCCGGCGGACGTGCGCGTCGGGCACGAGCCAGCGGCGGTCGGTGTAGCCGAGGAGCAGCCCGTCGAACGCCGGCAGCAGGCGACACCCCGCCGGACCGGAACCCGCCGCGGCCGCGACGCCGGCGAGACCGGCGGCCAGCACCCAACGGGGACCGAGCGGCGTGGCGACCTCCGCGAGCTCGTCGGCGATCGCCCGCCAGGCCGCCCGGGCCCGGCCCCGCGGGAGGCCCGCCCAGGCCGCCAGGTCCTCGACGGCAACCGGTCCGAACGCCCGCAGGTGGCGGCGGGCCAGCTTGGCCGCCACGACCTCGAGGTCAACCTCAGCGTCCCGTCGCCGGGAGGACCCCGAGGGCGACGGGGACGACGGGGACGATGGTGGCCAGGCCGGTCCGGGGCGCGGGACCACGTCGTCGAACGCCACGTAGCGCTCCTCGGCTCCCGGCAGCACGACGAGCGCGCCCTCGAGCGCCGCCCGCCGGATCACGTGCACGGGCGCCTGGCCGGACGGGTCGACGCCGACCGGGGCGAGCAGCTCCTTGACGGCCGCCCGCCCGAGCGGCCCGCCGGTCAGCGCTCGCCGCAGGGCCCGCTGGGCCGCCTCACCGACGGCGCCGTCGATGCCCAGCGCCGCCGCTCGGCCCGGCGCCGTGGCGTGGGACGGGCCGAGGAGGGCCAGCAGCGGCCGGACGTCCTCGACGGCGTGCAGGTGGCGGGTGCCGCGCAAGGTCCAGGTGACGACGGCTTCGCCGGCGTCGACGCACGCGGCCACGCCGGCCGCCGTAGCCCCGGGCGCCCGCACCCGCACGGCGAGCGCCGCAGCTCGGTCCTCCTGGGCCTGCACGCCCACTGTCGCCCGCAGTACGGCCGGCGGGCCGGGCGGTTTTCGCCCGGGCGACCCCACGTCGAGACCCTGGGCTCGCGCCCGGACCCGGCGCAGTCCGGCCTCGGTCAGCGCGTCCACGCCGCATCTTGGCGCGCCTGGAGGCAAGAATCCCGCGGACGCGCCCGCCCCCCGACCGGAGACGATCGATGCCCGCCGCAACCGACGCACCCGGGCCTGCCAGCGGCGGCCGTTCCGTCGACCTCGGTCCCCCGGTGCGGACGCTGGCGGCCGCCGCCCAGGACGTGACGGCGGTGGGCCCGCGCTTCCTCGCCCCATCGGAGGTCGGCGAGGTGGGCGGCGCTGTCGTCATCGTCGACGTGATCCGGGCGTTCACGACCGCCGCCTACGCGTTCGGGGCCGGCGCCCGACATATCCACCTCGTGGGCACCGTGGCGGAGGCGCTGGCATTCACGGCCGCCCATCCGGGGGCGCTCGCCATGGGCGAGGACCACGGCCGGCGGCCCGACGGCTTCGCCCTGCCGAACTCCCCGGCGCTGGCGGCCGCGGCGGACCTCGACGACCGGGTGCTGGTGCAACGGACGTCCGCCGGCACCCAGGGGGTCCTGGCCGCCCGGTCCGCCGAACGCCTCTGGTGCACGGGGCTCGTGACGGCGTCGGCAACGGCAGCCGCCGTGAGCGGCCGGGGCCCGGGCGCGCCCGCCTACGTGATCACCGGGCGGTTCGCCGACCGGCCGGACCGGTCCGGCGACGATGACCTCGCCACCGCCGAGCTGGTCGAACGCGCCCGGTGCGGGCGGCCGCTGGAGGCCGCGGCCACGGCGGCCCGGGTCGCCGGCTCGGACGAGGCGGCCCGCACGCTCGCCCTGGGGCCCGGTCACGTCCATCCCGACGACATCACGCTCGCCGCCCGGGTCGACGCCTTCGACTTCGCCATGGAGGTCGAGCGCAGGGTCGACGGCCTGCGCCTCACACCCCGCCAGCCCTGACGCCGCCGCTGTGGGCCGTCGGGCGGGTCCGCCGGCCGGGAACCGCCGGCCGAGTGCCTCCAGCCGGGACGGCCTGCCGGGAACCGCCGGCTGGATGGCGACGGCGACCAGCCGAGTGCCGCCGGCGGGTGCCGCCGCTCAGGCCGGGCGAGCCTCGGCGGCGGGGGCCGAGCCGGGATCGTCGCGCACGAGCGTGTGGTAAAGGTCCGCATAGAGCCCGCCGGCCGCCAGCAGGTCGGCGTGGTGGCCGCGCTCGACGATCCGGCCGTCCTCGACCACGAGGATCTGGTCGGCGGCCGTGATGGTCGACAGCCGGTGGGCGATCACCAGGCTCGTCCGCCCCGCGAGGGCGTCGGCCAGGGCCCGCTGGATCGCCGCCTCGTTCTCGCTGTCGAGGTGGCTGGTGGCTTCGTCGAGGATGACGACGGCGGGGTCCTTCAGCAGCATGCGGGCGATCGCCACCCGCTGCTTCTCTCCGCCCGACAGCCGGTAGCCGCGGTCGCCGACCACAGTGTCGTAGCCCTCGGGCAGCCCGGCGATCACGTGGTGGATCTGCGCCGCCCGGCACGCCGCCATCAGCTCGGCGTCGGTGGCCGCGGGGCGGGCGTAGCGCAGGTTGTTGCCGATCGTGTCGTGGAACAGGTGCGGGTCCTGGGTGACCACGCCGACCGCGGCGCGCAGCGAGTCCTGCGTGAGGTCCCGCACGTCGTGGCCGTCGACCCGCACGGCCCCGGCCGACACGTCGTAGAGCCGGGGGACGAGCATGCTGAGCGTGGTCTTGCCGGCGCCGGACGGCCCGACGAGGGCCACGAGCTCGCCGGGCGACACGTGCGCCGACACGCCTCGCAGCACGGGGCGGGCCGGCGCTTCGTCGTCGTCGTCGGCCATCCGGCCCGATACAAGACCGACGGCGGGGTCGAGCTCGAGGGTCGGCACCACGGCGTCGCGCGGGTACGCGAACCACACGTCGTCGACCTCGATGTCCCCGGCCGGGGCGACAAGCTCGACGGCGCCGGGCCGGTCCACCAGCGGCACCTCGGCGTCGAGCACCTCGAAGACCCGCTCGAACGAGACCAGCGCGCTCATGAGGTCGACACGGGCGTTCGTGAGGGCCGTGAGCGGCCCGTAGAGGCGGGTCACGTACGCCGCCAGGGCGACGAGCGTGCCCACCGACAGCTGCCCGTCCATGACCTGCAGGCCGCCCACCCAGTAGATCGCCGCCGTGCCGATGGCGCCGACGAGGCCGAGGGCGATGAAGAACGACCGGCCTACGATCGCCGCCCGCACGCCGGTGGCGCGCACGCCGTCGGCCCGCTCGGCGAAGGACCGGCTCTCGTCGTCCGCCCGCCCGAACAACTTGACCAGCAGCGCCCCTGCCACGTTGAACCGCTCGGTCATCGTGGCGTTCATCGAGGCGTTGAGGTTCATCTGCTCGCGGCGGATGGCCTGCAGGCGGCGGCCCACGCGCTTGGCCGGAACGATGAAGGAGGGCAACACGACGAGCGCCAGCAGAGTGAGGCGCCACTCGAGGTAGGCCATGGCCACGACCGTCGTGACCAGCGTGATGACGTTCGATACGACCGATCCGACCGTCCCGGTGAGGGCCTGCTGCGCGCCGAGCACGTCGTTGTTCAACCGGCTGGTCAGCGCCCCGGTCTGGGTGCGGGTGAAAAACGAGACCGGCATGCGCTGCACGTGGTCGAACAGGGCCACCCGCAGGTCGTAGATGACGCCCTCGCCGATGCGCGAGGACCAGTAGCGGTCGGCCAGCGCCAGGCCCCCGTTGGCCAGCGCCGCCAGCACGGCGAGGCCGGCCAGCAGGTGGAGCAGAGCGGGGTTCCCCTCCCCGGAGCCGGCCGCCGGCCCGATCGCCGAGTCGATGATGCCCCGGAACAGCAGCGGCGGCGTCAGCTGCACGAGGGCCTGGGCCACGATCGTGCCCACGTACGCGAGCAGCATCCACCGGTAGGGGCGGGCGAACCGCCAGACGCGCCGGGCCACGTCGCCGCTGAAGACGGCGCCGTCGAGGTTGGACGGGTCGGCGCCGAGCAACCTGCCCGGTCCGCCCATCTGACCGCCGGAACGCATGCCGGCAGGCTACGGCCCCGCCCCGCCGTTCCGGCCGGCCGGGCCCCGGGCCTGACGGGTCGTCAGATACAGTCGCGACCCGTGGACCTGCGGGAGAGCGCCGACGATCGATCGTTCCGGGACGAGGTCCGCACGTTCCTCGAGGAGTCGCTGGCCGGCGACCTGGGGGTCACCCGCGGGCGGGGCGGCCCGGGCGACGAGGGCGCCCTGTTCGACGAACGCCTGGCCTGGGAGCGTTACCTCGGGGCCCACGGCTGGACCTGCGTCGGCTGGCCCAAGCAGCACGGCGGGCGGGGCCTGTCTCTGCGACAGCAGGTCGTGTACCACGAGGAGTACGCCCGGGCCCGCGCCCCGGGGCGGCTCGGCATCGTGGGCGAGGGCCTGCTCGGGCCGACGGTGATCGCCTTCGGCTCGCCGGAGCAGCAGCGGCGCTTCCTCCCCGGCATCGTGGCCGGCACCGAGCTGTGGTGCCAGGGCTACTCCGAGCCCGACGCGGGCAGCGACCTCGCGAACCTCTCGACGACCGCCACACGCGACGGCGACGAGTGGGTCCTGCACGGCCACAAGGTGTGGACCTCGCTCGCCCACTGGGCCGACTGGTGCTTCGTGCTGGCCCGCACCGACCGGGCCGCCCCCAAGCACGGGGGCATCTCGTACCTGCTCGTGCCGATGGACCAGCCCGGCGTCGAGGTCCGCCCCATCGTGCAGGCCACGGGCGACAGCGAGTTCAACGAGGTGTTCTTCGACGGGGCCCGCACCGGCGCCGACATGGTGGTCGGCGCCGTCGACGACGGCTGGCGGGTCGCCATGGGCACGCTCGCGTTCGAGCGGGGGGCGTCGACGCTCGGCCAGCAGCTGAACTTCCGCAACGAGCTGGACGCCATCGTCGAGGTCGCCCGCCGGCGGGGCACGAACGGTGATCCCATCGTCCGCCAGCGTCTGGCTCGAGCGCACGTGGGCCTGGAGATCATGCGGCTCAACGCCCTACGCACACTGTCGGGCAGCGAGGGCGGCACGCTCGGGCCGGCTGCCCTGGTGTCGAAGCTGTACTGGGCGACCGTTCACCGGGCGCTCGGCGAACTTGCGATGGACGTCCTCGGCACGGCGGCCACGGTCGGCGACGCCCCGGGCGATGCGCCAGGTTACGACCCCACCCCGCTGCAGCGCCTGTTCCTGTTCTCCCGGGCCGACACGATCTACGCCGGGTCGAACCAGATCCAGCGGAACATCATCGCCGAACGCGCGCTCGGCCTCCCGAAGGAGCCGCGGTAGTGGCCGCGACCACGTTCGCCTCGCTCGACGAGGTGCGGGCCGCCGTCGGCCGGCGGCTCGGCACCAGCGACTGGGTCGAGGTCGACCAGGCGCGGGTCGACCGGTTCGCCGACGCCACCGGCGACCGGCAGTGGATCCACGTCGACGTCGCCCGCGCCCGACGCGAGAGCCCCTTCGGCGGGCCGATCGCCCACCGCTACCTCACGCTGTCCCTGACGAACATGCTGCTGCCCAAGCTGGTCGAGGTGCGGGGCGCGTCGCTCGGCCTCAACTACGGCACCGGCCGGGTCCGGTTCCCGGGGCCGCTGCCGGTGGGTCGCCGGGTCCGGGCGTCGGCCGACCTGGTGGCGTGCGACGAGGTGACGGGCGGCATCCAGACGACGATCCGGGTGACGGTCGAGGTGGAGGATGGCGACAAGCCTGTCTGCGTCGTCGACGCCCTCAGCCGCTGGCTCGCCTGACCGGACGCGTTGCCCGGCCACCCGGCCACCCGGCCACCCGGCCACTCCGCAGAAACCCGATCGCGAGACGTGGTCCCCCCCACGTGGTATCGCGGCCGCCCGCATGCTCCGTCGTGTTCGAGAGCCGGGTGAACTGCTCGTCGATTGCGGTGACATCCGCCGCTGTTTCGGTCAATAGCGGGCGGGCGCCACGATCTCCGCTTTCCCTCACCCCGCTCTGCGTGCTAGCAAACCTGGTCGCCCCGTACCTCCAAGCGCGTTTTCGAGGCGCCAAAAACCACATGCTCACCGACCTCACCAAGTCCGAGCGCGAAGCGCTGAAGGCGATCTACCGGTCGACGCGCGACGGGTCGGAGGCGCACACCGGCTCGCTGGCCGAGACGCTGGGGCTCTCGCCGGGCACCGTCACGACGCTCGTGAAGCGCCTGGCGGACCGCGACTTCGTCGTGCACCGGCCCTACCAGGGCGTCACGTTCACCCCCGACGGGCGGCGGGCCGCGGTGGCGGCCATCCGCCGGCACCGCATCGTCGAGCGCTTCCTCGCAGACATGCTCGGCTACGCCTGGAACGAGGCCGACGCCTACGCCGTGTCCTTCGAGCACGAGATGCCCGACGAGGTCACCGAGCGCCTGTACACAGCGCTGCACCGGCCCTTGACCTGCCCGCACGGTTTCCCGATCCCCGAACCCGAGGACGCCGACCTGCCCGCCACGCCCGAGCTTTACGAGCTCGAGCCGGGCGACATCGCCGAGATCGCCGTGTCGGGTTCGACCGACGCCGAGATCGTGTCGTTCCTCGACACGCTCGGGGTGCGCCCGGGCGTCGAGGTCGCCGTCATCGAGAAGCACCCCTTCGACGGCCCTCTGGTCGTCGAGGTCGACGGGCACACCCGCACCCTCGGGGAGCGGGTGGCCCGCCAGGTGTACGTCACCAAGACACGCCGATCGGCCGGGCCCCGGCCGAACGGCTCCACGAGACCCTGAGCAAGGACGTAGGAGGACACGCATGTCCGCGTTGCTGGCCGCCGAAGGCGGCTACCAAGACTTCACCTTGGCCGGGGGTGAGTGGCTCATCCTCGTCGGATCCGCGCTCACGGCCCTGCTGGCCCTGGCCGTCGGCTTCGCTCTGATGCGCGGCGTGCTCGCCGCCGACCAGGGCACGCCGAAGATGATCGAGATCGCCAAGGCGATCCAGGAGGGCGCGACCGCCTACCTGAGCCGCCAGTTCCGCACGATCGGCGTGATCCTCGTCCCCTTGGCCGTGATCGTCTTCGTGACGTCGGTCGCCGTCGAGCGGGGCGACGGCAGCGAGGCGCTGTCGTTCTTCCAGTCGGGCCTGTTCCGCACGTTGGCGTTCGTCGCGGGCTGCCTCATGTCGGGCCTGACCGGCTTCATCGGCATGGGCCTGGCCGTGCGGGGCAACGTCCGCACCGCGGCGGCCGCCGGCACGGGCAAGCTCGCCCCGGCCCTGCAGGTGGCGTTTCGGACCGGTGGCGTCTGCGGCATGTTCTGCGTCGGCCTCGGTCTCATCGGCGCCACGCTGATCATGATGGTGTTCCAGAACACCAGCTCGGCGATCCTCGTCGGCTTCGGCTTCGGCGGCTCGCTGCTGGCCCTCTTCCTCCGGGTCGGCGGCGGCATCTTCACCAAGGCCGCCGACGTCGGGGCCGACCTCGTCGGGAAGGTCGAGGCGGGCATCCCCGAGGACGACCCCCGCAACCCCGCCACGATCGCCGACAACGTGGGCGACAATGTGGGCGACTGCGCCGGCATGGCGTCGGACCTGTTCGAGTCCTACGAGGTCACCCTCGTCGCCTCGATCATCCTCGGCGTCCCCGCCTTCCAGCGGATCTTCCCCGACCGGCCGGCCCTGTGGGCCGCCGGCGCCCTGTTCCCGCTGGCCGCACGCGCCGTGGGCGTGCTCGCCTCGATCGTGGGCGTGTTCGTGGTCAAGGCGCGGGACAACGACAGGTCGGCCATGGCGCCGATCAACCGCGGCTTCCTCGCCGCCGGCGTGCTCACGGTGCTCGGCACGCTCGCCGTGGCGTTGATCTACGTCGGCAACCCCGACGGCCGCATCGAGAACGTCGGCTGGCGCATGTTCGGCGCCGTCGTCATCGGCCTGATCCTCGCCCAGGTGGCGAGCCGCATCACCGAGTACTACACGTCGACGGAGACCCGCCCCGTGCAGGAGATCGCGGACGCCACCGAGACCGGTCCGGCCACCACGGTTCTGGCCGGCACCTCCTCGGGCCTCGAGTCCTCCGTGTGGGCCATCGTCGCCATCGCCGTCGCCCTCTCCGCCGCCATCGGCCTCGGCGCCGGCGACACGCAGTTCACGCTCTACCTCGTCGCCCTGACCGGCATGGGCATGCTCGCCACGACCGGCGTGGTCGTGTCCGAGGACACCTTCGGCCCGGTCGCCGACAACGCGGCCGGCATCGCCGAGATGACCGGCGAGTTCCACGGCGAAGCCGAGCGGATCATGGTGAGCCTCGACGCCGTGGGCAACACCACCAAGGCCGTCACCAAGGGCTTCGCCATCGGCTCGGCGGTGATCGCCGCCGTGGCGCTGTTCGCCAGCTTCATCGAGACCTCGGCCAACGAGCTGCTGCCGCAGTCGCTCATCGACTCGGCCGAGAACACCTCGCAGGGCATCTTCGGCGCCGTCCCGATCAACGTGGCCGATCCCAAGGTGTTCATCGGCCTGCTCATCGGCGGCGCCGTGCCGTTCCTGTTCTCGAGCCTCGCCATCCGCGCCGTCCAGCGCACGGCCGGCGTCGTGGTGCAGGAGGTACGCAACCAGTTCGCCGACGGCAAGATCATGTCCGGCGAGAAGCGGCCGGACTACGCCCCGGTCATCGACATCTGCACCCGGGCCTCGCTGCGGGAGCTGTCCACCCCGGCCCTGCTGGCCGTGCTCACGCCGGTGATCATCGGCTTCGGCATCGGCTACACGGCCCTCGGCGCGTTCCTGGCCGCGGTCATCCTCGTGGGACAGCTCATGGCGAACTACCTGTCCAACTCGGGTGGCGCCTGGGACAACGCCAAGAAGTTCATCGAGGACGGGCACCACGGCGGCAAGGGGTCCGACGCCCACAAGGCCGCCGTCATCGGCGACACGGTGGGCGACCCGTTCAAGGACACGGCCGGCCCGGCCCTGAACCCGCTGATCAAGGTCATGAACCTGGTGTCGTTGCTGATCCTCCCGGCGGTCATCAGCCTGTCGAACATCAGCGACGACAACGTCCTGGCCACGACGCCCGAGCCGGCGGCCTACGCCGTCGCCGGGGTGGCGCTCCTCGTGCTGCTTGGCGCCATCGCCTTCTCCAAGCGCGCGTCGGGTGGCGTCGCCGGCGAGTCGGGCCCGAGCGAGCCGGCCATGGCGGCCACCGGAGCGCTCAAGGACTGACCTCGGTACCTACGAGCGAGGGGCCGGTCCCGACGGGGCCGGCCCCTCGTCGCGCCTCTGGGCGGAACGCACCACCGAGCGGTGGCCGGGCGCGCAAGGACCGGCTCGGGGATGGCGAGCCGGTCCGAGCACCCACCGGGTGCGAGGGAGGGGGGTGTCCGTCGCTCCCGTCAGGGGGCGTCGTCGGGCGGCGGTGCGATGACGCACCAGACGACCTTGCCGCCCGCCGGAAGACGGTGGTAGCCCCAGAAGTCGGCGTAGGCATCGACGAGCAGGAGGCCGCGGCCTCGCTCGCCGGTGAGGTCCGGCTCGTCCATCACAGGGGGCTTGGGGTTGTGGTCGCGCACCTCGATGCGCAGGCGCGGGTGCTCGACCAGGAGGCGCAGCTCGAGCGGCGCCACGAGCGCCGCCACGGCGTTGAGCCGGCGCCCGAGGCCGCGGCGCGAGGCCTCGAGGGCATTCGTCATCAGCTCGGAGACCACCAGCTCGGCGGGCTCGACCAGCTCGTCGAGCCCCCACTGGCGCGCGAACTCGACCGTGTGGCGACGGGCGCGGCGCGGGGCCGTGTTCAGGAGGGGGAACCCGAACGACGCCGAGCGGGACGTCCCGGATCCACGGGGACGCCGCTGGGAGCCCGGCGCCCTGCTCAGCGGACCAGCCGCGGGGGACGGCCAGGCGCGCTCACGCCGGCTGCGCCAGGGGTGGTCGGAGGCGACGGCCAGCGGGGCGACGGCCCAACTCACAGGTCGCGCTCCGGACCGAGCCGGGTGAGTGCATCGAGGGCCTCGCCCAGATCGCGGTAGAGCTTGCGGGCATCGTCGACGTCGATGACCCAGTGTCCGTGCTGCTCACGGTCGACGCAGATCGCGTAGCGGCGGTCGGTGAGGAAGTCGCTGATCCTGACCCGCACGCTGACGTCGCTCAACTGTCCGCCTCCTTCCCTGGTCGACGCCGCTCCGACGCAGGATCTGCCTGGTCCGTCCCACCATTTGTAAGTGATCATGCGATGTCCGACCCCCTTCTGGGTAGGGCGTCACCCGGCCGGTTATCGGTCATTGGCCTGTCACCAACCTGCCGTTACGCGGACATTGATCGCTTTTGGCGGGTGTGCCGCTGGTCACCCGACCAACGTTCACCTACGGTGACGCCGGTATTTCACGAGAGGTGGTCGCATGCGTGAGGATCGACCGACGCTGTTGGCGTCACTCGTGGCTCGAGACGAGCGCACGCAGGAAGAAATCGTCGCCGGATTCGAGGTCTGCGCCCGCGACAACGGTGAGGACGCCAGCCTGAGCCTCCGCACGCTCCGTCGCTGGATGCTCGGTGACGTGCGGACGACACCACGCCCCGCCCAGCGGCGGGTGGCCCGGGCCTACTGGGGCCACTCGATGGACGAGCTGCTGGCGCCGGCGCCTCCCGGCACCCCGACCACCGCCTCCCCGATCACCGCCACACCGAGCCGCCGGCCCGCCACGATTCTCGATGCCACCTCGACCCCCGCAGCCGTGCCGGCCATCGCGGCCGAACCCACCGCCGTCCCCGATCTGGTGCCGGCCACGCACCTCGCCGTCGACGGATCGCCTGGGTCCGCCGCCGCGATCGTGCCCCCTCCCCCCGTCCTCCACGCCGATCTGCCTTCCCCCCTGGGCGATCGCGTGTCCAGCCTCGAAAGGCAGGTAGCCATGTCGAGCCGGCGTGCCTTGCGTTTCACTTCCTACGCCGAGAGCCGCAACGCCGGACCCGAGGCCGTCGAGCAGCTCGGCGCCGAGATCGGCGAGCTGGCCGCCGACTACATCCGGGTGCCGATCTCGACGATCATGACCGACCTGGTCGCCGCGCAGGACAGCGTCTTCACGCTCCTCGAGGGCCGCCAGCGCGCCGCCGACACGCTCGAGCTGTACATGCTCGCCAGCGTGGCCTCGGGCCTCCTCGCCAAGGCCAGCCACGACCTGGGCAAGTGGCGCGACGCCATGACCCAGGCCCGCACGATGTACGTGTGCGCCGACAACGCGGACCACCTCGGGCTGCGGGTCTGGTCGCGTGGCCTGCAGAGCCTGATCGCCTACTGGGCCGGCCGTCCGCAGGAGGCCGTCCGCTACGCCCGGGCCGGCACCATGATCATGGGCGACGACGTGCGCGGCACGGTCGCCGCATGGCTGCCCGCCCTCGAGGCCCGCGCCCTGGCGCAGCAGGGCAACGCCATGGAGGCCCGGGCCGCCGTCCGCAGGGCGCTGGCGGCCCGCGAGGCCCTGCTGCCCGACGAGCTCGACCGCATCGGCGGCCTGCTCACGTTCCCGGTGGCCAAGCAGCACTATTACGCGGCCGGCGCCTACGTGGCCCTCGACGGCGGCCATGACGAGGCCGCCGACCACGCCGCCTCGGCCCTCGACCTCTACGAGCAGGTGCACGAGAGCGAGCGGTCCTTCAGCGACATCGCCGGAGCCCGTGCCGAGCTGGCGCTGGCGCGGGTGCGCAGCGGCGAGCTCGAGGGCGCGCGCGACGCCCTGGCCCCCGTGCTCGAGCTCGATCCCGACCGCCGCATCGGCGGCATCGTGACGAGCGCCGAGCGGGTCGAGAACGCGCTGCGCAACTCGCCGGAGCTCGACTCGGCCCTGGCTGACGAGCTACGCGACGAGATCGAGACGTTCCGGCGGGCGCCGGCCTCGGCCCTGGGGTCGTGACCCACGGTCCACGGGCCCGGCGGGCCCGCTCGCCCGGGATGTGACGACGCTGGCCCCGCCCGCGCACCCCGTGACCATCACGGGCCGGCGGGTCGTGCTGCGCGACTTCGTCCCCGGCGACCTCGAGGCGACGATGGCGATCGTCGGGGATCCAGAGGTCACCCGGTCGCTCAGCTTCGACACCCGCACCGAGGCCGAGCAGGCCCAACGCCTCGCGGACGACATCGAGCGGGCCCGGTCGGTCCCCCGCCCCGACTACTACCTGGCCGTGGTCGTGGCGGGGACGGACGCGCTGATCGGATTCGTGCGCATCGGCCTCGGCACCCACCGCAGCGGCGAGCTCGGCTACGCCATCCGCAAGGACCACTGGCACCGGGGCTACGCCACCGAGGCCGCCGGTGCGATGGTCGACTTCGCGTTCACCGAACTGGGCCTCCACCGGGTCGCCGCCGCCACCGGGCCCGACAACGCCGCCTCACGGGCCGTCCTCGAGCGCCTGGGCTTCCGCTACGAGGGGCGGATGCGCGACCACGTGTTCACGAACGGGGCGTGGCGCGACTCGCTGCTCTACGCCGCGCTCCACCACGAGTGGCGCTCACGCAACTGAGGCTCGTCGCGACACGCAACCGTTCGGTAGCGTGTCGACCATGCTGAGCTTCGGGGTGAGCGCCTGGTCGGCGATCTCGGCTGACGGATGGCGGGCCGACACCCGCCGGTTCGAGGCGGCCGGATTCGACACACTGTGGGTCGCAGACCACGTCGGCCTGGTCGACCCGTTCGCCGCGATGGTGGCGGCCGCGGCGGCCACCGATCGCCTGCGGGTGGGCACCTATGTGCTCAACGTCGAGTTCTGGAACCCCCTGCTGCTGGCCCGCGCGGCCGCCACCACCGATCTGCTGACCGACGGCCGCCTTGTGCTCGGCCTCGGCGCCGGCCACGCCCGCGACGAGTTCGTCCAGGCGGGGTTGCGCTATCCACCGCCCGGCGAGCGGGTCGACCGGCTGGCCGCCACGGTTCCCGCCCTGCGGCGCCTCCTGGCCGGCGAGACCGTCGACGAGCCAGCGCTCGGCCTGGTGGGCGCGGCCACCGGGTTGCCGCCGGTCACACCGCCGCTGCTCGTGGGCGGCAACGGGGACCGGGTGCTCGACCTGGCCGGCGCCCAGGCCGACATGGCCGGCCTCGTCGGCTTCACATCCGGCACCGAGCGGGTCCACACCGAGCTGTCCCACTTCGGCTGGGACGGACTGGCCGACCGGCTGGCCCGCGTCCGGGCGGCGGCGGCCCACCGTTCGGCGGTCGGCGACCGCCCGCTGCGCATCGACCTCCTCTCCCAGCGGGCCGCCGTCACCGACGACCGGGCGGCCGCGCTCGCCGACTTCGCGGAGGCCGGCGTGCCGGCCGACATGCTGGCGGACAGCCCGTTCTTGCTCGTGGGGCGGGCCGACGACCTCGCCGTCCAGCTCTCCCGCCTGGCCGATCTCGGCATCGACGGCGTCACCGTGTTCGGCCGCGACGCCGATGCCTTCGCGCCGGCCATCGGCCGCTACCGGGCGTGACCCTCTCCCGCGAGGCACACTGTGGGTGATTACGTTCACCGGGCGACATCCGAGCGTGACGGTCGGAACTGGGTTGCCGGTCGTCCGCAGCCGAGCCACGTGACAGGGGGATCCATGTCTGGACTCGATCGCCGCACGTTCCTGGCCGGCGCCGCCGCCACCGCCACGACCGCGGCGGCCACCACGGCCGGCGCCGGCCCGTTCGCCGGGTTCCTCGCGCGGGCCGGGGCGGCCGGTACCGCTGCCCCGGTGCCGGACCCCACGCTCGGCCCGGTGGCCGACGCCCGCGACGGGGTCGTGCGCCTGTGGCTGCCGCCCGGCTTCGCGTACCGGTCGTTCCACGACACCGAGAGCCGGGTCGTGCTCGACGACGGCACGGTGCTGCCCGGCCGCCACGACGGAATGGCGGCGTTCCAGGCCGGAGGGGGTCTCACCTGGCTCGTGCGCAACCACGAGCTCAACAATCCCGGCCCGGCGTTCGGCGACCCGGCGCTGGCCTACGACGCCCAGGCCCAGGGCGGCACGACCACGATCGAGGTGACCCGCTACGGCGAGGTCGTCACCGCCTTCACCAGTCTCAACGGCACGCAGATGAACTGCAGTGGCGGGCCGATGCCCTGGGGCAGCTGGATCACCTGCGAAGAGACCGTCAACGGCCCCGACGTGGGCGCCGACTTCACCGGCGTCTCGAACGTGCCGCTGACCCAGCCGCACGGCTTCATCTTCGAGGTGCCGGCGGGCGGGCAGTCGAGCCGCGAGCCGATCACGGCGGCAGGCCGCTTTGCACACGAGGCCGTGGCGTTCGACCTGGGTGGCGGCGCCCTCTACATGACCGAGGACAACTTCGGGTACCCGTCGGGCTTCTACCGCTACCTGCCGCCGCGCAACCCTCGCAGCACCGGACGGCTGGACGACGGCGGCCGGCTGCAGATGCTGGCGGTGGTGGGCCGGCCGAACATCGACCTGGCGGCCTCCCAGCCGGCCGGTGCGACCTACGACGTGACGTGGGTCGACATCGAGGACCCGAGCCCGACGTTCCCGTACACGCCGGGGCAGCCGGCGCCCACGCCCAACGACGTCGCCATCAACCACGTCGGCGACCAGGGGCGGGCCCAGGGGGCGGCGTGGTTCTCACGCCTGGAAGGCGCCACCTACGACCGTGGCACGGTCTACTTCTGCTCGACCCAGGGCGGCGGGCCACCCGAGCCGGGACCGAGCGACACCGTGGGTGGCTTCGGCAACGGCAACGGCCAGATCTGGGCCTACGACACCGGCCAGGACCGCCTGCGCCTCGTGTACGAGTCGCCCGGCCCGGACACGCTGGACTTCCCCGACAACGTGACGACCAGCCACCGGGGCACGCTCGTGCTCTGCGAGGACAACGTGAACGACAACTACCTCCGTGGTCTCTCGCCGCGTGGCGACCTCTGGGACATCGCGCTCAACCGCCTCGTGAGCAGCACCGGCGTGAACCGCTGGAACGACGAATTCGCCGGCGCCACGTTCAGCGCCGACGGCCACACGCTGTTCGTGAACATCCAGGCGAGCCGCGGCCTCACGTTCGCCATCTGGGGTCCCTGGCACACGATCGGCGTCTGATGCGCGACGAGTGACGAGCGACGAGCGACCGGCGTCCGGCGGGGCGGCGGGGCGGCGGGCGTCAGTTGGCGACCGGGCCTTGATGTCGAGCGCGCTGGAAGTCCTACGGTCGTCGTCGTGACCACGACCGAACTGGCGCTGCCCGCCCTCGACGGGCTCGCGATCGCCGAGGTGGCTGAGAAGACGGGCGTGGCGCACCCATCATGAAGGGACCACAATGACGATCCCCACCCGCAGGCTGGGCCGCTCCGGCCTCACCGTGTCGGCACAGGGCCTCGGCTGCATGGGCATGAGCGCCGCCTACGGGCGCGGCGACGAGTCCGAGTCGACGGCCACGATCCACCGGGCGCTCGACCTCGGGGTCACGTTCCTCGACACGGCAGACATGTACGGCATCGGCGCCAACGAGACCCTCGTCGGCAAGGCCATCGCTGGCCGACGCGACGAGGTCGTGCTCGCCACGAAGTTCGGCATCCAGATCGACCCCGACAACCCCTCGGCCCGCGGCGTGCGGGGCGACGCCGCCTACGTCCACCAGGCCTGCGACGCCTCGCTGAACCGACTCGGCGTCGACCACATCGACCTCTACTACCAGCACCGGCCCGACACCGAGGTGCCGATCGAGGAGACCGTCGGGGCCATGGCCGAGCTCGTCGCCGCGGGCAAGGTCGGCCACCTCGGGCTGTCGGAGGCGTCGCCCGACACGATCCGCCGGGCCGCCGCCGTGCACCCGATCGCCGCCCTGCAGAGCGAGTGGTCGCTGTTCAGCAGGGACATCGAGGACGGCGTGGTCGGCACCGCCCGAGCGTTGGGCATCGGGCTCGTCCCGTACAGCCCGCTGGGCCGGGGCCTCCTGACCGGGACGGTGACCTCGCTCGACCAGCTGTCCTCGCAGGACTTCCGCCGCACCCAGCCCCGCTTCCAGGGGGACAACCTCCAGGCGAACCTGGCACTGGTGGCCGTCGTCCGCGAGATCGCCGAGGCCAAGGGCGTGACGCCCGGACAGGTGGCGCTGGCCTGGGTGCAGGCCCAAGGCGACGACGTCGTGCCCATCCCCGGCACGAAGCGCCGCAACTACCTCGAGGAGAACGTGGCGGCGCTGGACGTCGACCTGTCCCCCGACGACCTCGCCCGGCTCGACGGCCTCACGCCGGCAGGCGACCGCTACGCGGACATGGCGTTCGTCGGCCGCGACACCAGGCCGGCCTGACGCGCGGCAGGTACGGGCACCGTACCGCCGGCGGCCGGGAAACCCCGTGCCGGCCGGCCCGCGCCGCCCGTACCCTGCCGGCATGTCGACCGCCGGGCCCGCCCCCTCCCCGTCCCCGCCGCCCGACCCGGCGCCGCCGTCCGAGCGGACGCGGGTGCGCCGGCTGCCCGAGCGGGGCCACTACGACCGGGCCACGGCGCACGCCATCCTCGACGAGGGCCTCCTGTGCCACGTCGGTCTGGTGACCGACGACGGGCCGGTCGTCATCCCCATGCTCTACGCGCGCGACGGTGACCGCCTTCTGATCCACGGGTCGCCAGCCAGCCGGCTGCTCCGGGCCGCCGGCCGCGGCGTCGACGTCTGCGTCACCGTCACGCTGCTCGACGGCCTCGTGCTCGCCCGCTCGGCGTTCCACCACTCGGTGAACTATCGGTCCGTGGTCATGCTGGGCCGGGCCGAGTCCCTGTCCGACATCGGCGAGCGGCGGGCCGCGCTCAACGTCATCGTCGAAGGCATCGTGCCCGGCCGCACCGCCGAGGCCCGCCCGCCCAACGACCGCGAGGTGAGGGGCACGACGGTGCTGGCCCTACCGCTCGACGAGTGCTCGGTGAAGGTGCGCACGGGCGCCCCCCTCGACGAGGACGAGGACATGGACCTGCCCGTGTGGGCCGGTGTCCTGCCGCTCGCCACCGTGCCCGGCGCCCCGGTTCCCGACCCGGCGCAGCCGGCGGACCGCCCGGTGCCGGACTACGTGGCCGCCTACCACCGGCCCGGCCCCCGCCGAGCGTCCGGCCCGGGCCGAGCGTCGGGCCCGGGCTGAGCGTCGGGCCCGGCTGAGCGTCGGGCGTCCGGCCGCGTATCGGGCGCCCGGCCGAGCGTCCTGGCCTCGACCGAGGACCCGGCCCCCGCTGAGCGTCGGGGGCCCGGCTGAGCGTCGGGGGCCCGGCTGAGCGTCGGGCTGCGGCCGGCCACTAGCCTGCCCCAGATGCTCACTGGGGTGTTCGCCGCCGGCGGCGTGCTCGATCCGAAGCACCTGATCGAGACGCTCGGCCTGATCGGCATCTTCGCCATCGTCTTCGCGGAGTCGGGCCTCCTCATCGGCTTCTTCCTGCCGGGCGACTCGTTGCTGTTCACCGCCGGGTTCCTGGCGTCGAGCCCGTCCAGCGTCGACGAGGCGCTGCACCTGCCGCTCCCCCTGCTGCTCGCCGGCTGCCTGGTGGCCGCGATCGCCGGTGACCAGGTCGGCTATGTCATCGGGCGCCGCATCGGCCCGAGCCTGTTCAACCGGCCCGAGTCGCGGTTCTTCAAGCGCGAGAACGTCGACAAGGCCCAGGGGTTCTTCGACCGCTACGGCGCCAAGACGATCGTGCTCGCCCGGTTCGTGCCGGTCGTGCGCACGTTTGCCCCGATCGTGGCCGGCGTGTCGAAGATGCACTACCGCACGTTCGTGACGTTCAACATCATCGGCGGCTCGCTGTGGGCCGTGGGCATCACGATGCTCGGCTACTTCCTCGGCCAGGTCGACGTGGTCGAGCAGAACCTCGAGATCGCGATCCTGGCGGTTGTCGGCATCTCGGTGATCCCGATCGGCCTCGAGCTGTGGAAGGCCCGCCGCGAAGGCGGCTCGCCGGCCCTCGACGTCGCCCACGACCTGGTCGACCCGGAGCTGAGCGAGATCGCCGCGGAGGTCCGCCGGCCCGACGGCCGGCTCAACTGACCCCGGCGGTCAGAGCACGTCGCAACGCAGGTTGCGGCGGACGCAGGTGGCGATCTCGGCCCCCAGCGTGGCGGGGTCCCAGGCGACCAGCACGTCGCCGTGGCCACCGGTCACCGGACCGGACGCCAGCGCGGGCGCACCGGGCGGCGAGTGCGTACTCCAGCCTTACACCGTCAGGCAACTGGTCGGGTCGTGACATCGGGCTCAGCGCCGGGCCGATCGCCCGTCACGGCCCCTGCACCGCGGCGAGGAAGGCCGGGACCTCGCCGCCGCCGTGCAGGGTCAGCGCCGCGCCGGTGACGTAGGAGGCCAGGGGGGACGCTAGGTACAGGCAGGCCCCGGCCACGTCGTCGCCGGTGGCCATCCGGCCGAGCGGCACGGTGGCCGCCACCCGCGCGACCGCGTCTTCGTCGCCGTAGTGCTCCAGCGAGTCGGGCGTGAGGACCAGACCGGCGACCACGGCGTTGACCCGCACCGCGGGCGCCCACTCGACGGCGAGCGACTGGGTGAGGCTGATCAGCCCCGCCTTCGCCGCCCCGTACGCCGCGCTGCCCGGGGAGGGCCGCACGCCCGACACGCTGGCGATGTTGACGATGCGACCGCCGCCGGGCTGGTCATGCATGACCCGGTGGGCGGCCTGCGAGACGTGCAGCGGTGCGAGCAGGTTCAGCCGGATCACGGCCTCGCTGAGCCGCGGCGACGCCGTGGCGGCCGGGGCCCACGGCCCGCCGCCGGCGTTGTTGATCACGACGTCGAGCCGGCCGTGGCGGGCGACGACCGTGTCGACCAGGTCAGCGACCTCGTCGGGGTCGCGGACGTCACAGGCCCGGAACTCGGCCGGGTCGGCGCCGTCGCGGTCGGGCGCCGTGCGGGCGCAGGTCACGACCGCGGCCCCGGCGGCGGCGAAGCGTTCGGCGATGGCGCGGCCGATGCCGCGCGTGCCCCCGGTGACGAGGACGACCTGACCGGTGTAGTCGAGCGCGTTATCCACGTTGCCTCCGGCCGCCACCTTGCCACACGACCTGACGGGCCGTCAGAGACACACCGGCATGACAGGTGGCACGGGACGGGCCACCCGCTAGGGACCTGCTGCGCCGGTGGCCCCTACGCCGGTCTCGCCGCCGGCGGGCCGGCCCGCCGGGCGGCGGCCCCTGTAGAGGACGTGGCGCCGCAGCCGGTGGCCGACCGGCAGGGACGGGTGGTCGAAGTCGCCGGCCCGGTCGTGGACCAGGCCGACCTTCACCATGACCCGCCGGCTCTTCGCGTTGGCCACGGCCGTGAACGACACGACCGCGTCGAGGTCGAGATCGTCCCACGCGAAGGCCAGGGACGCCCGGGCCGCCTCGGGCGCGTAGCCGCGCCCCCACCACGGCCGGGCCAACCGCCAGCCCACCTCGACCGCCGGCAGGAACGGGGCCTCGAAGCGGGGCACGGCCAGCCCCACGAACCCCACGAAGTCCGCCACCCCGGGCGCCTCGACCGCCCACAGGCCCCAGCCGCGCTCGGCGATGTCGGCCTCGCAGCGGTCGGCGAAGGCGTCGCTCTCGGCGCGGGTCAGCGGGCCCGGGAAGTGCTCCATCACCACGGGGTCGGCATTGAGCGCCGCGAACGGCTCGCGGTCCGACGGGCGCCAGCGCCGAAGGACGAGCCGCTCGGTGGCGAGGCGCGCCGGGGCGGGGCGTGCGCTCACGCCACCTTCGGCCCGGACCGCTCGACGATCGTGGCGACGTCGACGCCCGGGGGCAATGTGCCGAAGGCGAGGCCGCCACCGTCGCCCAGGCGCGAGGTGCAGAAGGCGTCGGCGACGGCCGGGTGGCCGTAGCGCACGAGCAGGCTGGCCTGCAGGGCGAGGGCCATGGCCTCCACCACGCGGCGGGCCCGCCCCTCGATGCCATGGACGTCGCCCAGCTGGTGGCGGACCCGCTCGACGGCGGTGTCGAGGCGGGCGTCCGCCCCGCGGGCGGCGTCGAGCTCGGCGAGGAACCGCTCGAGCGCCGCGGGCTGGCGGGCCACGGCGCGCAGCACGTCGAGGCAGATGACGTTGCCCGACCCCTCCCAGAGGCCGTTGAGCGGGCTCTCCCGGAACAGCCGGGGCAGGATCGACTCCTCGACGTAGCCGTTGCCGCCCAGGCACTCGAGCGCCTCGCCGACCAGCGTCGGCTGCCGCTTGCACACCCAGTACTTCGTGACGGCCGTGGCCAGGCGCCGGAACGCATCGGCCTCGGCGTCTCCCCTGTTGGCCTCGTCGAACGCCCGGGCCAGGCGCAGTGCCGTCACGGTCGCCGCCTCGGACTCGACGGCCAGGTCGGCCAGCACGTTGCGCATGAGCGGCTGGTCGACGAGCGCCTTGCCGAACGCGTGTCGGTGCGTGGCGTGGTGCAGCGCCTGGACGGTGGCCTGGCGCATCGTGGCCGTCGCCCCGAGCACGCAGTCGAGCCGGGTGTGGGTCACCATGTCGATGATCGTGCGGACGCCGCGGCCCTCGTCGCCCACCGCCCACGCCACCGCCCCGTCGAGCTCGATCTCGCTCGACGCGTTCGAGCGGTTGCCGAGCTTGTCCTTCAGGCGCTGGATCCGGAAGCCCGCGTTGCGGGTTCCATCGGGCAGCCAGCGGGGCACGAGGAAGCACGAGAGCCCGCCCGGCGCCTGCGCCAGCATGAGGAACAGGTCGCACATCGGCGCGGAGCAGAACCACTTGTGGCCGGTGAGGCGCCACGTGCCGTCGGCCGTCGGCTCGGCGCGGGTGGTGTTGGCCCGGACGTCGGACCCGCCCTGCTTCTCGGTCATGCCCATGCCGGCGAGGTTCCCGGGCTTCTCGGGGCCGGGCACGCTGCTGGGGTCGTAGGCGCGGGCGGTCAGGCGCGGCTCCCACGCCGCGGCCAGCTCGGTTTGGGCGCGCAGCGCCGGTACGACCGAGTAGGTCATCGAGATCGGGCAGCCGTGGCCCGCCTCGACCTGCGACCACACCACGAAGCCGGCGGCACGGGCTACGTGCGCGCCGGCCCGGTCGACCGCCCACGGGGCGCCGTGCAGGCCGTGGCCGACCGCCACCCGCATCAGCTCGTGGTAGGCGGGGTGGTAGGCGACCTCGTCGACCCGGTTCCCATAGCGGTCGTGGGTCCGCAGCTGGGGCTCGTTCCGATTGGCGTCGAAGCCCCAGCCGATCGCCTCGGGCGAACCGGCCAGCAGGCCGAGCGTGTGCAGGTCGTCGACGGCCCACGCCGCGCCCTCGCGCGTGGCGGCCTCGACGAGGGCGTGGTCGCCTCCGAAGACGTCGTAGTCCTGCAAGGGCGGGGCCTGGTTCGTCACCTCGTGCGTCGCCGGCATGTCCCCATGGTGCCAGCGCCGGGCCCGGCCGGCGCAGGACGACCCGTCATGGCAGGCGATGGAACGCGATGGCCGCGGCCGTGGCGATGTTCAGGGAGTCGACGCGGGCGGCGAGGGGGATGCGGGTGCGACGGTCGGCGGCGTTTAGCGCGCCCGCCGTCAGGCCCGGACCCTCGGCGCCGAGGAGGAGGGCGAGGCGGGCCGGTGGGTCGGCGGCCAGGGCGTCGATCGGCTCGGCGTCGGGCGCCGGTGTCAGGGCGACCGTGGCGAAGCCCGCGGCGTGCAGCTCGGCGAGACCGTCCGGCCAGGCGGCGAACCGTGTCCAGGGCACGTGGAGCACGTGGCCGAGCGACACCCGCACGCTGCGCCGGTACAGCGGGTCGGCGGTCGTCGGGTCGAGCAGCACGGCATCGACGCCGAACGCCGCGGCGTTGCGGAACAGCGCGCCGACGTTCTCGTGGTCGCCCAGGCCCTCGAGCACGGCCACCCGCCGGGCGCCGGCGACCGCGTCGGCCACGGTCGGCAGGGGCCGCCGGTCGGCCGTGGCGAGCACGCCCCGGTGGAACGGGAACCCGGCGACCGCGGCCACCTCGTCGGCGGGGCGCACGAGCACCGGCACGTCGTCGGCCGGCACGTCGCCCGGCCGGTGCGTCACCACGAGCCGGGTCACCGCTTCGGCCCGGGCCGGGGTCACAAGCACCGACCGGATCGTGTACGTCGAGGTCAGCAGCGCCTCGAGCGCGAGCGTGCCCTCGACGACGAAGTAGCCGCCGCGCCGCTCGACGGTCCGGCGGCGGACCGGGTCGTTGAGCGCCCGGTAGTCGTCGAGCAGGTCGGTGGCGTGCGGCGGCACGTACCCATCCTCGCCCGGCGGGGTTCGGGCTCGCACCCAGCGGGTAACCAGGGCTTCCATGCGCCGCGTCGTTCAACTCGAGCTCGGCTCCCTCGACACCCTCGTCGTCGAAGAGGTCGAGCCGCTGCTCCCGGCCGCCCACCAGGTGGTGATCGACGTCGAGGCCGCCGCCGCCAGCTTCGTCGACGCGCTGATCGCCGTGGGCGGCTACCAGATCAGGCCCCCGACGCCCTACAGCCCGGGCGGCGACGTGGCCGGCGTCGTGTCGGCCGTGGGCGACGAGGTCACCGAGCTGGCCGTCGGCGACCGGGCGCTCGCCCAGTGCGGCATCGGCGGCTTCGCCGACCAGGTGGCCGTGTCCCGCGAGGCGGTCCTGCCCATCCCCGACGACCTGTCGACCACCCGGGCGGCGACTCTCGTGCAGTCCTACGCCACGATGGTCTTCGCGTTCACCCGGCGGGTCCTGGTGCAACCGGGCGAGACCGTGCTGGTGCTCGGCGCCGGCGGGGCCATCGGCCTCGCCGCCATCGACGTGGCCCGGGCCCTCGGCCTGCGCCCGATCGCCGCGGCCTCCAGCGAGGACAAGCTCATGGCGGCCAAGGCGGCCGGCGCCGAGCTGGCGATCGACTACAGCGTGGGTGACCTGAGGGCGTCGGTCCGCGAGCTGGCCGGCGACGGCGTGGACCTGGTCGTCGACCCGGTGGGCGGGTCCTATGCGCAGCCGGCGCTCCGTTCGCTCGGTCCGGGTGGCCGCTACCTCGTGCTCGGCTTCGCCACGGGCGAGATCCCGCGGCTGACCGCAAACCTCGTGCTGCTCAACAACCGGGCCGTCATCGGCGTCGACTGGGGCGCGTGGGCCACCCACGACCCGGCGCTCAACCAGGACCTGGTGCGCGACGTGCTCGAGATGGCGATCGACGGGCGGCTGCACCCGCCCGAGCCCACGACCTACCCGCTGGCCGAGGCGGCGGCCGCGCTCCGCAGGTTCACCGACCGCACGGCGGTGGGCAAGGTCGCCCTCGTCCCCTGACGGCGCCCGTCAGGCGGCGCGGTGGGCGGCCACCACCTCGGTGACCTTGTCGAGCCAGGGCAGGACCTGCTCGCGGGGTGCGGATGGCAGCGCGCACACCACCTCGGCGACGCCGATCTCGGCGTAGTGGTCGAGCTTGCCCCCGTCGGGGAACGTCCCGAACGGGATGACCTCGACGTCGGCGGGGTCGCGCCCGGCGGCGGCCATCGCCTCGTGCAGCTGGGGGATCGCCTTCGTGAGGCCGGCGCCGCCGATCGGGATCCAGCCGTCGCCGTACTCGGCGATCGCCTCGAACAGCTTGGGCCCGGCGCCGCCGCCGAGCACGACCGGTACCCGGGTGGCTCCGTCGCCGTCGCGCTGGACCGGCTTGGGCCAGGACCACGACGGCGGGAACGAAACGAAGTCGCCGTCGAACGACGCCTCGTCGTCGCGCCAGAGCGCCTGCATGGCCAGCACGTGCTCGCGCACCACGGCCCTGCGAGCCGGATACTCGACGCCGTGGTCGTTCATCTCCTCGACGTTCCAGCCGTAGCCCACGCCGAGCGTGACGCGACCACCCGAGAGGCGGTCGAGCGTGGCCACCGCCTTGGCGGCGGCGATCGGCTCGCGCTGGGCGGCGAGCATGATGCCGGTGCCCACCCGCAGGCGTGTGGTCGAGACGGCCGCAGCCGTGAGTGCGACGAACGGGTCGAGGGAGTGCCAGTACTCCTCGGGGAGGTCGCCGCCGCCGGGCCACGGCGACACGCGGCTCGTGGGAATGTGAGTGTGCTCGGGGAGCCACAGCGAGTCGAGGCCACGGTCCTCGGCGGCCCGCGCCAGCTCGATGATGTCGATGGACGTGTCGGTGGCGAAGATCGTGACCCCGTAGCGCATGGCCGGCACGCTACTGCGGTGAACAGCGTTCGGACCGGCCGCCTGTGACGTTCGACACGCCGCATCCGGGCGCGGGTACGGTCCGACCATGGCAGACCGCGCGTTCACGACCTTGGCCGAGGGGGGCGGGTTCTTCGAGGGCCCGCGCTGGCACGACGGCCGGTGGTGGGTGTCGGACTTCTACGAGCGCACGGTCACTGCCATCGAGCCGGGCGGCGGCCGCGAGGTGGTCCTCACCGTCGAGGGCCAGCCATCGGGGCTGGGCTGGCGCCCCGACGGGTCGCTGCTCGTGAACTCGATGAAGGACCGGCGCGTGCTGCGCCGCGCCGGGGACGGAACGGTCGAGGAGGTCGCCGACCTCTCCGGCGTGGCCGCCGTCGGCGGGTACCTCAACGACATGGTCGTCGACGCCGCCGGGCGAGCCTACGTGGGCAACTTCGGCTTCGACCTGATGGGCGGCGAGCCGCTGTCCGACACCGCGCTCGTGCGCGTCGACCCGGACGGCAGCGTCACCGTGGCGGCCGAGGGCCTGTCGTTCCCCAACGGCACGGTCATCACGCCCGACGGCTCGACGCTGGTGGTGGGCGAGACGACCGGCGGGCGGCTCACGGCCTTCACCGTGGCCGGCGGCGGGGCTCTCGTCGACCGGCGGGTGTGGGCGGAGGTCCCGGGCACCTCGCCCGACGGCTGCACGCTCGATGCCGAGGGCCGGATCTGGGCGGCCGACGCGCTCGGCAACCGCCTCGTGCGCGTGGCCGAGGGCGGCGAGATCGTCGACGAGGTCCCGGCCCCGGAGGGCCTCGGGTTCTACGCCTGCATGCTGGGCGGCGACGACGGGCGGACGCTCCTCGTGTGCGCGGCGCCCGACTTCTTCGAGCGCAACCGGTCCGTCGCCCGCGAGGCCGTGCTGCTGACAACCACCGTCGACGTCGGCCACGCCGGCCTGCCCTGACCCCCGCTGCACTCGCCCTCGCCCTCGCCCACGCCTCCCCGCCGCCTCGCCCGCGCTCCGCGCGTCCCGCCGCCGGCCCCGGCCCCACTCCCACCCAACTTGTGTCACGGCCCATCGGAAACCGCACGGATGCGCCGCAGGTTCTTGCTGTCACACCTCGTCGCCATGGTCGGGCCACACGACTTCCCCGTCGACGCACCGCGATGCCACGGGGGAGACCCATGGGTCGACCGTGCTGTGCTTCACGTGGCGCGACCACGTCGAGTTGCCCGAGCGGGTCGTCGCCGAGGTTCGCCGGGCGCTGCACCGGCCCTGACGCGATCCCGTGGCAGATCCGACGGCGAGGCGCACGGATCTGCCGCGGGAACGGCTGGAGGATGCGCTACGAGAGGCGCTCGAGGACGAGGGCCATGCCCTGGCCGCCGCCGACGCACATCGTCTCGAGGCCGAACGTCTTGTCCTCGTCCTGCAGGGCGTGGATCAGCGTGGTGGCGATGCGGGCGCCGGTCATGCCGAACGGGTGGCCGAGGGCGATGCCGCCGCCCTTCACGTTCAGCTTCTCCCACGGGATGCCGAGGTGCCTGGCCGACGGGATCACTTGGGCGGCGAACGCCTCGTTGATCTCGACGAGGTCGATGTCGTCGATCGTCATGCCGGCCCGGGACAGTGCCTGACGCGACGCCTCGATCGGGCCGAGCCCCATGATCTCGGGGTCGAGGCCGGTGACGCCGGTCGACACGATGCGGGCGAGCGGCGTGATGCCCAGCTCGGCGGCCTTGGTGTCGCTCATCACGATCACGGCGGCGGCGCCGTCGTTGAGCGGGCAGGCGTTGCCGGCCGTGATCTCACCGTCGGGCCGGAACGACGGCTTGAGGTTCGCGAGCTTCTCGACCGTCGTGCCGGCGCGAGGCCCGTCGTCCTTCGACACGACCGTGCCGTCGGGGGTGGTGAGCGGCGTGATCTCGCCGTCCCAGAAGCCGTTCTCCTGGTTGGCGACGGCGCGCTGCTGTGACAGGGCGGCGAACTCGTCCATCTCCTGGCGACCGACGCCCTCCTTGAGGCGGACGTTCTCGGCGGTCTGGCCCATCGCGATGTAGATGTCGGGGTAGCCGTCGAAGGGCTCCCACGAGTCGGCGCCGCCGGACAGCTTGCCGGTCCGCGCCTCGGCGTCGGCGAACTTGGTGTTGTGCGGGCCACTGTCGGAGAAGCCGGACATGTAGCGGCTCACGGCCTCGACGCCGGCTGCGATGAACGCGTCTCCCTCGCCCGCCTTGATGGCGTGGGCGGCCATGCGGATCGTCTGCAACGACGAGGAGCAGTAGCGGTTGACGGTCACACCCGGGACGTCGGGCATGTCGGCGAGCACGGCGACGACGCGGCCCAGGTTGTAGCCCGCCTCGCCCGCCGGCTGGCCGTTGCCGAGGATCAGGTCGTCGATCGAGTGCGGGTCGAGCTGCGGCACCTTCTCGAGCGCCGCCTTGACGATCGTGGCGGCCATGTCATCGGGGCGCACCTGGGTCAGCGAGCCCTTCTGGGCCCGGCCGATCGGGCTTCGGGCCGTCGAGACGATCACGGCTTCGGGCATGGCGGGTCTCCTCCGTGCAGGTGGGAGCACATGGTTGCAGCTCCACTGTCGAAATCACCATTCACGGCCGGGACGGTCCGTCATGGTGCTGGCCGGTGTGGTGGTGGTGATGATGGTGGCCGTGGTCCCGGCCGTCGAGCCAGCGCTGGAAGCCCGCGGCGTTCGAGTGGATGCCGTTGAGCGTGTCGAGCCGCTCGCGCACGGCGGGGTCGATCGTGTCGAGCTCGGGACCGTGGCCGAAGCGGGCGTCGAGGGCCCCGGCGATGTCGTCGCCCCGCTGCCAGGCGGCCTCGGCCACCTCGGCCCACTGCCGCAGCGTGCCCTCGGCCTCGAGCAGGATGTCGACCGGGTCGGGAACGAGCCCGTAGTGCGCGAGGGCGATGCCGGCCGGCCGGCGTTCGGCGAAGCGGTGCAGCGAGGCGATCGCCTGCTCGAGGTCGAAGTCGGGGGGCGGCGTGGATGGACGCAGCACGCCAGCGTCGGGCAGCCGCACGCCCACGGCGTCGCCGGCGAAGAGGACACCGGACTCGGAGTCGTGCAGCGCCAGGTGGTGTTTGGCGTGGCCGGGCGAGTCGACCGTGGTGAGCGTGCGGTTCGGCGAGACCGTGATCTGCTCGCCGTCGGCCAGCACCCGCACCCGCTCGGCGTCCGTGGGGGTGAGGCGGCCGTAGAGCGTGTCGAGCAGGTCCCCGTACACCTGGGCGGCGCTGCCCACCAGCTTCGTGGGGTCGACCAGGTGGCGTGCGCCCCGCTCGTGGACGTAGACGATGGCGTTCGGGAACGCGGCGGCCACGTCGCCCACCCCGCCGGCGTGGTCGAGGTGGATGTGGGTGACGGCGATGCCGGCCAGCCCCGCGGGGTCCACCCCCAGGTCGCCCAACGCGGCGAGCAGGGCGGGCACCGACGTCTGGCTGCCGGTCTCGACGAGGACGGGTGCGTCCCCGGTTACGAGGTAGCCGGCGGTGATGCGCTCCCATCCGCCGAGGAGCGTGTCGATCTCCAGCACGCCCGGTGCGATCTCGTTCGGCCCGGTCACTCGCTGTCACAGACGGTCACTAACGTCCCCCCGGTGGGGAAGGCCGAGCGCAGCGTGCTGCCACCCGAAGCAGCGTCACCGCCGTGGTGACCCGCGACGCACCGACCCTCTGGGATGACGAGGAACCTACCTGGTCGGTCCCCGAGTTGGGCGAGGCGCTCGGCATGGCCCTGCGCCGCTCGTTCCCCGACGAGGCGTGGGTGCGGGGCGAGATCCGCAACCTGTCGCGCGGGCGGAGCAACATGGTGTGGTTCGACCTCGTCGAGCCCGCCCCCGGGGACGACCACAGCCGGGCGCCCCTGGCGAAGTTGCCCGTGGTCCTGTTCGGGACGGCGCGCGACCGGGTGAACAACCGGCTCCGCGGCGCCGGTGCGGCGGTGCGCATGGCCGACGGCACCGAGGTGCGGATCAGGGCCCGCGTCGGCTTCTGGGCCCCGGGCGGGCGGCTGCAGCTGCAGATGTCCGACATCGACCCGGCCTTCACGCTGGGCCGGCTGGCCGCGGACCGCGAGCGCTTGCTGCGCCTGCTCGACGCCGAGGGGCTGCTCGGCCGCCAGGCCGGGCTGGCCCGCCCGGCCGTGCCGCTGCGCGTCGGACTCGTGACGAGCGGGGGCAGCGCCGCGGAGCACGACGTGCTCGACGAGCTGCGCCGCTCCGGGCTCGGCTTCCGGGTCGTACGGGCCGACGCCCGGGTGCAGGGTCCCGCCGCGCCCAGGTCCGTCGTCCGGGCCCTTCGGGTCGTCGCTGCCCGGGGCGTCGACGTCGTGCTCCTTGTGCGGGGCGGCGGCGCCACCACCGACCTCGCAGCGTTCGACAGCGAGGTCATCGCCCGGGCCGTGGCCGGTCTCGACGTCGTCGTGCTCACCGGCATCGGCCACGACGTCGACCGGTCGGTCGCCGACGAGGTGGCGCACGCCGCCTACAAGACCCCGACGGCCTGCGCCCAGGCCGTGGTCGACGACGTGCGGGCCTTCGACGCCCGGCTCAGGGCCCGCTGGGGCGAGGTGGCGGTGATCGCCCGGCGCCAGCTGCGGCGCGAGTCGGACCGGCTGCGCACCTGCGGCCGCCATGTCGCCGTGGGCACCCGCCACGGGCTCGTGGCGGCCGACCGGTCGCTGGCGCACACGGGCGAGCGGCTGCGGCGGTCCTCCGCGACGGCGCTGGCCCGATCGGGTGCGACGCTGGAGCGCGCGACCGGGCGCGTCCAGGCCGGCGCCCGAGCGCACCTGCGGGCCCACGACCAGGCACTCGACACGGTTTTCGAGCGCCTGGCCGGGCGCGGGCCCCGGGCCGTGGCGGGCGCGACCCGCGAGCTCGACCGCATCGCCGGGCAGGTGCGGGCGCTCGACCCGGCCCGCACGCTGGGGCGCGGCTGGTCGATCACCCGGAGCGCCGACGGCACGCTCGTCCGCTCGCCGGCCGACGTGCGGCCCGGCGACGTCCTGCGGACCACCGTGGCGGGCGGCAAGGTCGACAGCACGGTGACCGGAGCCCCGACGGACGCGGCCGGCGACGTCGACAGCACGGTGACCGGAGCCCCGACCGAGGAGGAGCGATGACGATGGCCGACGAGGAGATCACCTACGTCGACGCGCTGGCCGAGCTCGAGCGGATCCTCGACGAGCTCGACGGCGACGAGGTCGACGTCGATGTGCTGGGCGCTCGGGTCCGCCGGGCGAGCGAGCTGCTGCGCCTGTGCCGCGACCGCATCGCCGGCGCCCGCTTCGAAGTCGAGCAGGTGGTGGCCGAACTGGAGGCCGAGGTGGGCGACGTCCCCCCGGAGGACGGTCCCGAGGCATGAGCCTCGGGCCCGCCGTGAGTCCGGCAACGGAGGCGGTTGGGAACCAACCGGATCCGTCACCGGAGCCGGGGAGCCGGCATCGCGATCCGGGCGCTCTGGTGACGGAGACGGACGACCTCGGCGGGGCCCGCTACCTGCGCGAGTCGGAAACCTGCCAGATGCCCTACCTGAGCCGGGGAGCCGGTACCGCGACCCAGGCGCTCTGGTGACGGAAACGGTTGGGAACCAACCAAGTACGTCACCGGACGGGGGAGGCGGGCAGCCCGACCCGCTCTGGTGACGGGGATGGTTGGGAACCAACCAGATACGTCACCGGAGCCAGGTAGCCAGCCGCGGTTGGGCACGCCGGGCACCGTGACGCCCGGTCAGGTCGGCGTGTCGCCGTCCTCGGGGCAGCGGGCCACGAGCTCGCCCTCGACGCCGGGACCGCCCGGCCCGCCCGAACCGCCCGGCCCGCCCGAGCCACCCGAGCCGCCCGCGCCAGCCCGGCCGCCCGAATCCGGCCCGCCGCCCGGTGACGAGCCGGGGCCGACCGTCGTCGCCGCCAGCGTGTCGGGGTCGACGCCGACCCACCGGCCCTCGATCACGATCGAGTCGCCCACCACCCGCACGTCGGTGATCTCGCCCACCGGACCGGCGGGCAGGTCGGGGCCGAAGGCCGCTAGCGTCGGTTCCTCACCGCCCAGGTCGACCGTCAGACCGGTGGCGGCCTCGCCGCCCGCACCGACGTCCGCCCCACTTGCAGCACCGTGCCGCCGATCGTGCCGGCCGCGACCACGCGGTCGCCCTCGCGCCCGCATGCCGTGAGCGGCACCTCGACCGAGCGGTCGCCGTAGGTGAACCGGGCGGTGTCGGCGTCGAGTCCGTTGCGGGGGTCGTCGGGCGAGCTCGACCGCACATCGAGCAGCGACAGGAAGGCGAGGCCGACGAGGGCGCCGACCAGCACGACCGCCACCACGACGGCCGCGAGCGAGCCGAGGCGCCATCTGCGCACGCGATCGACCGTAGACGAGCGCCGCAGCGGGAGATGTCGTCCCCGCCCCGGCCGGGCCGTAACCTGGTCGGCGCCTGCCCCATGCACGCGCCATCCCCTGCTCCCCCGCCGGCGCCTTCGCCCCCGGCTCGACGCCCCGGCACCCGACGGCACCACCCACGACCCGTCCGTTCCCGGCGCTCCGGCCAGGAGGCGGCACGGCCCGCACCCCCGGCCCCGACCGGCCCAAACCACCCGGCGCAGGCCGCCGACCCGGCCGCGTCCGGCCTCACCGCGATCGAGGTCGACGACGAGGTATGGCGCGTCAGCTGATGACGCGTGGTCGTCACACGGCGGCGAAGAGCGCCAGGGCATCGACGGCGGACATGGAGCGGACGCCCGGCTCCTGCGCCACGGCCGCCAGCCACACCGGGCGGTTCACCGAGGCGACGGCCACGGCCACGTCGAGGCCCGACAGCGTGGCCGCCTGGCGGGCGAACGTCGTGGCGTAGTCGGGCGGGCGCACGTCGCTGCTCAGCTCGAGCAGGGCGTAGGGATCGGGCGGACCGGTGACCGTGAAGGGCTCGGGCAGCACGAACGGCGTGCCCGGCTCGGTGCCACCACCGATGAGGCCGGGACCGTCGTCGATCACGGCGCCCCGCACCAGTTCGGGCCGCCCGCCGGCGATGAGCAGGGCTACGTAGCCGCCCAGGCCGCGGCCGTAGACGGTGGCCTCGCCCAGCGACGCCAGGGCGATGTCGGCATCCGCCATGAGCAGCTCGGCCGAGTAGCCGCCGCCTGCCGGCACGGTCGAGGCCCCGTGGCCGGTGAGGTCGAGCGCCCACACCGGACCCGGCCAGTGCGCCAGCCGCGCGGGCACGACCTCGGGCGAGCGTTCGCCCAGGCCGTGGAGATGCAGCAGAGGGCGGCCGCCGCCCCCGTCGAGCCCGTCCCGGAGGTGGTGCAGCGCGAGATCGACCTTGTTGTGCCCCAGCATCGTAGGCACGCTCACGCGGGCTCCCCCAGGAAGTCGAGGACGAGCTCGGCCACGCGCGCCGGCTGCTCGATGTGGACGAAGTGGCCTGCGTCCTCGAACACCTCGAGGCGGGCGCCGGGCGGCAGGTTCGGGAGCAGGTCGTCGGGCTGGGTGGTCCATCCCATGGCCTCGGGTTGGAGGCCGATCACCGCGAGCAGCGGCATCGACAGGCCGGGCAGGCGGGCCATCGCCCATTCGGGACGCCACGGCCCGAACCCGCCGAGGCGCATGATCGGGTCGATCTTCCAGCGCCAGCCGTCCTCGTCGTGGCGGGCGCCCATCGTGACCAGGTAGCGCAGCCATTCGGGGGCGAGCCGGGGATTCATGCGGCCCCGGCGCTCGGCCAGCTCGTCGATCGTGCCGGGGCGGCGCACGACCTCGTGGCCGCGGCGCCGGTGGTCGAGCCAGCCGGCCAGCTCGCCGGCGAACATCTTCGTGCGCTGGTGGTCCGGCACGTCGGGCCAGTTCCGCCGGGTGGGCAGCCCGTCGATGTTGACGATCCGGCGCACCCGGTGGGGCAGCGAGCCGGCGAGCTGCACCATGACGGCGCCGCCCTTCGAGTGGCCGACCACGGGCACCGGGCCGACCGGGTGGGGGCCGAGCGAGTTGAGAACCGACACGGCATCGCGCAGGTCGGTCTCCCACGAGTAGAGGTGGGCGTGCTGCGAGTCGCCGTGGCCCCGCTGGTCCCAGACGACGACCCGCCAGCCGCCCGCGGCCAGCATCGGGGCGAACACGTCGTAGGTGCGGCCGAAGTCGAAGCCGCCGTGCGCCAGCACGACCGGGGGTGCGGCCTCGTCGCCCCACTCGTGGACGGCGAGGCGCACGCCGTGCGACACGACCGTCCGGTCGCGGGCCGGCGCGTGGGCACCTGGGTAGGTGACGGCGGGGGCGTCGTCGATTGTCACGGAGGCAGATTGACCCACGGGTCAAGGGGCCGGCAAGTGGCGATGCCCCAGGCGGTGACTGATGTCATGTGGACATCGGCGCGACGAGCGGTGTTAGTTATCGGCGTTACGATAACTCCGTTAGCGGTCCAGTCGCCGCTCGACGCCGAGGGAACGACCATGCTGACCCGCTTCGCCAGGCTCGCCACCACCCGGCCCCGTTGGGTGCTCGCCGGCGCCGCTCTCCTGTTCCTCGTCGCCGGCGTGGCCGGCGGCGGGGTCGCCGACCGGCTCACCACCGGCGGCTTCGAGGACCCGGCGTCGGAGTCCTCGCAAGCCGACGAGCTGCTCGACGAGCAGTTCGGCACCGGCTCGCCCAACGTCGTGCTGCTGGTCACCGCAGACGACGGCGACGTCGACAGTACGGCGTCCGGCGCCGCTGGCCGTGCACTCACCGAGCGCCTGGCCGGCGAGGCCGACGTGACAAACGTCGTGTCGTATTGGTCCGAGGGCAACGCCCCACCGCTGCGCAGCCAGGACGGCGACCGGGCCCTGGTCGTGGGCCGCATCGACCTGGCCGATGACGCGCTCGACGACCGCATCGCCGAGATCACCCCGGCGCTCGAGGGCGACGACGGCACCGTGTCCGTCGACGTCGGCGGCTACGCGCAGGTCTTCCACGAGGTGGCCGACACGCTCGAGACGGACCTCCCGCGCGCGGAGGCGATCGCGTTGCCCATCACGCTGATCCTGCTCGTCATCATCTTCGGCAGCGTCGTATCGGCCACCCTCCCCCTGGTCGTGGGCGTCCTGTCGATCATGGGCACATTCCTCGTGCTACGGATCATGAGCGAGATCACCGACGTGTCGGTCTACGCCCTGAACCTCACCACGGCGCTCGGGCTCGGCCTGGCGATCGACTACAGCCTTTTCGTCGTCTCCCGCTACCGCGAGGAGCTACGGGCCGGTCACGACCCCCGGGTCGCGGTGACTCACACCGTGCGGACCGCCGGGCGCACGGTCGCCTTCAGCGCCCTCACGGTGGCGGCGTCGCTGCTCGCCACGCTCGTCTTCCCACTCGTGTTCCTCCGCAGCTTCGCCTACGCCGGCGTGGCGGTCGCCCTGCTCGCCGGCCTGTTCTCGGTGCTCGTGCTGCCGGCCCTGCTCTACGTGCTCGGCCCCCGGGTCAACGCCCTCACCGTGCGGCGCCGGGCCGTCGAGCCTCCCGCCGAGGGCGTGTGGCACCGGGTGGCCACGTTCGTGATGCGGCGACCCGTGCCCGTGGCGACCGCGGCGATCGCCCTCCTGCTCCTGCTCGGCGCCCCGTTCCTCGGCCTGCGGCTGTCGCAGGTCGACGACCGGGTCCTGCCGGAGTCGGCGCCGAGCCGCCAGGTGGGTGACGTGATCCGCGAGGAGTTCGCCTCCGAGGAGGCCGGCGCGCTGTCGATCGTCACCTCGGACGCCGGCGCTTCCGGCGACGCGCTGGCCGACGAGGTCGACGGCTACGCCGCCCGCCTCGCCCTGCTGCCCGGCGTGTCGCGGGTAGACGCCGCCACCGGCTCGTACTGCGGCGAGGGCGCGGCGGCCGAGCTGGGCTGCGAACCCGGCCAGCTCGTGCTCGGACCCGACAGCTCGGACCGCTACGCCGGCTACAGCGTGGACGGCGGGACGTACCTGTCGGTCGTGCCGTCGGTCGAACCCCTGTCCCCGGCCGGCGAGCGGCTGGTCGACGACGTGCGGGCCACCGATGCCCCGTTCGCCGTGCAGGTCACGGGCCAGGGTGCCCAGATCGCCGACATCAACGACACGCTGTTCGGTCGCCTGCCCTGGGCGCTCGGGCTGATCGCCCTCATCACCGTGGTGCTGCTCTTCATGATGTTCGGCAGCGTGGTGATCCCGGCGAAGGCCGTCGTGCTCAACCTGCTGAGCCTTTCGGCGACGTTCGGCGCCCTCGTGTGGGTGTTCCAGGAGGGACACCTCTCCGGGGCGCTCGACTTCACGCCGACCGGCGGGCTGGCGGCGGCGATGCCGATCCTCATGTTCTGCGTCGCCTTCGGGCTGTCGATGGACTACGAGGTGTTCCTGCTGTCCCGCATCAAGGAGCAGCACGACGCCGGAGCCGACAACGTCTCGGCTGTGGCCGTGGCCCTCGAGCGGACCGGGCGCATCGTGACCGCGGCGGCCGTGCTGATCTCGGTCGTGTTCCTGGCCTTCGTCGGAGGCCACGTGAGCTTCATGAAGCTGTTCGGCCTCGGCCTGACCATCGCCGTGCTGCTCGACGCCTTCCTGATTCGGGGCACGCTCGTCCCGGCGTTCATGCGGCTCGCCGGCGAGTGGAACTGGTGGGCTCCCGGCCCGCTGCGCCGCTTCCACGACCGCTGGGGCGTGGGCGAGCACGTCGACCTCGACGACGACGAGGACGTTGCCGAGGAGGCCCCCGGCACCGCCACCGTGCCGCAGGGTGGACCGGAGCGCGAACCTGTGGGCGTGAACGGGAGCGTGACCACCTGACCACCTCGACCTCCGACACCCTGTCCGCCGGCCGCCGGGCCCGCTCCCGCAAGGGGGAGGGCCGGCGGCTCCGCGACGAGATCCTCGACGTCACCGAGACGATGCTGCTCGAGACCGGCTCGTCCGAGGCGGTCTCGATACGAGCCGTGGCCGACGCCGTCGGCGTCACCCCGCCGTCGATCTACCGGCACTTCCCCGACAAGACGGCGCTCATCTACGAGGTGTCCGAGCGGCGCTGCGCCGTGCTCGACGAGGCGTTCACCGCCGCCACCGCGGGCATCGAGGACCCCATCGAGGCGATGATCGCCGTCGCCCGGGCCTACGTCGACTTCGGCCGGCACAACCCTGAGCCCTACCGACTCCTGTTCATGAACCGCCTGAACGAGATGCCCGAGCACTACACGCCCGAGCGCATCGGCGAGCTCATGGCGTTCGCCCGGGCCATCGTCCTGTCCCAGGCGGCGATCGACGCCGGGCGGCTGCGCCCCGAGCACACCGACGCGACCCGCGTGGCGACGCTGATATGGGCGCACGCCCACGGCCTCACGTCGCTGCTGATCTCGAAGCCGACGTTCCCCTGGCCCGACGACGACGCGTTCGTCGATGAGTATCTGGCCTTGGTGTTCGCCGGCCTCCTGGCCGACCGGCCCGAGGCGCTCGGCTCGCCCGCCCCCGCTCCCGCCGCCGGTCACGCCCCCGCTCGCGCCGCCGCTCAGGCGTCGTCGGGCTCCGACGACCCGCCGGGGTCGAGCGACAGGTAGATCAGCGGAGGCGCTGGTTGCGCCGCTGTGATCTCCGACCTTGGTGAGGCGCGTGGCCGGTACCGCCAGGACGGGACGGCCCGTGTACGGTCCGCCGCCGTGCCGCCGCCCGGGGACCCGACCCACCTCGTACCCCGCCCGGGCGGGCGGACCGTGGCCGTCGACGACGTCGGCGACCCGGCCGGTGCGCCGGTGCTCTACCTGCACGGGACGCCCGACTCGCGCCTGTCCCGGCACCCCGACGACGGCCTGGCGGCGGCCGCCGGCGCGCGCCTGCTCGCCCTCGACCGCCCCGGCTACGGCGCCACCAGCCCGCTCCCGGCTCCGGCCGGCCCCCGGCCCCGCCGCGGCCCCCACCCCGACCCCGACCTCCACGGAACCGGCGTCATCCGGGCCCGGAAAGCAGGCCTCGATGACGCCGGTTCGAGGACGGACGGCCCGGACTGCGCGGACGGCCCGGACGACGCCGATGCCCCAGACCGCGCGGACGGCCCGGACGACGCCGACGGCCCGGACCGCCCGGACGGCCCGGACGACGCCGACGGCCCGGACCGCCCGGACGGCCGCCCGGACGGCGGTGTGGGCGGCGACGCGGCCGCCGTGCTCGACGCCCTGGGCGTCGGGCGGTGCGCGCTGCTCGCCTGGTCCGGCGGGGCGCTCGACGCCCTGGCGGTCGCCACTCACCTCGGCGACCGCGTCACCCGAATCGGCATCGTGGCCGGGCTCGTCCCCCGGCAGGCCTTCGACGACGACGCCGTGCGGGCGGCCGCCCCGGGCCGCCTCGGGCTGCTCCACCTGGCGGACGAGTTGCCGCCCGACGAGCTGGCCGACGTCGTGGCCCCGATGCTCGTTCCGTGGCCGTGCGACCGGGAATTGGCTGCCGAGCACCAGGCCCACCAGCGCGACGCCACGGGGGCGGCCGAGGTGGCGGCCGTGGCCGGAGCCGCCGAACGGTTGGCCGACGGGCTGGTCGAGGCGGTCCGACGCGGGCTGGCCGGCGTCGGGCGCGACGTCGAGGTCCAGAACCGGCTGTTTCCCGTCGACCCGCGCACGATCGCCGCGCCCGTCCAGCTGTGGTGGGGCACAGACGACACGGTGACGCCCCCGGCGTTCGGCGCCTGGTACGCCCGCCACCTCGCCCGCGCCCGGCTCGAGGTGGTGGCCGGCGCCGGCCACCACGTGGCCCTCACCCGCTGGGCCGACCTCCTGCGGGCGCTCGTGGCGCCCTGACGGTCAGGGCGACGCCACCGGGGAGAACGCCACGGGCAGGTGCTTGATGCCGTTGATGAAGTTCGACCGCAGGCGCTCGGGGTCGCCGGTGGCGTGGATGTCGGGCAGGCGCGTCAGCAGCTCACGGAACATCACGGCGATCTCGCGGCGGGCCAGATGGGCGCCCAGGCAGAAGTGGGGCCCGGGACCGCCGAAGCCGACGTGGTCGTTCGGCGTGCGACCGAGGTCGAACCGGTACGGGTCGTCGAACACCGCCTCGTCGCGATTCGCCGAGTTGTACCAGAGCACGACCTTGTCGCCCTCGGAGAACTCGTGGTCGCCGAGGCGCACTCTGTCCTCGGTGACCGTGCGCCGGAAGTGCATCACCGGGGAGGCCCAGCGGACGATCTCCTCGACGGCCGTCGGCGTGAGGCCGTCGACGTCGTCGAGCCACCGGCGGTGCTGGTCGGGGTGATCGGTGAGGGCGGCGAGGCCATGGGCGATGGCGTTGCGGGTCGTCTCGTTGCCGGCCACGACCAACAGGATGAAGAATGAGGCAAGCTCCTGGCTGGTGAGCTTCTCGCCGTCGACCTCGGTCACGGCCAGCGCCGTGATCAGGTCGTCTGCGGGCTCGGTCTCGCGGGCCTCGGCCAACCGGGTGACCAGGTCGGCCAGCTCCTGGCCCGCGGTGAGGATCGCCATCGTGACGGCCATCGGGTCGTCCTGCTCGGCGACGTACTCGGGGTCGGTGAAGCCCAGGATGACGTTCGTGCGGTCGAAGATGAACCGCTCCTCGCTGCGGGGGATGCCCATGAGGTCGACGATCACCCGCAGAGGCAGCTTGGCGGCCACCTCGGTCACGAAGTCGCACTCGCCCTGCTCCGCGATGTCGTCGACGATGTCGGCGGCCGCGCCCCCGACGTCGGCCTTGAGCGACGCAAGCTTCCGGGGCGTGAAGCCCCGCGACACGATGCGGCGCAGGCGGGCGTGCCGGGGGTCGTCCATGCCGATCATCGATCCGAAGAACTCGACGAAGTCGGGCGGCATGTCGGCGATGTTGGTCCCGCGGCCGGAGCAGAACAGGCCGGGCTGGCGGCTCGCCTCGATCAGCTCGGCGTGCCGCGTGACCGCCCAGTACTCGGTGGCGGGGATGCCCATCTCGGGCATGCCCGGGAACGCCATGCGGGCGATCGGGCGCTCGGCGCGCAGGGCCGCGAACGCGGCCTCGCGCTCGGACAGCGGTCGGGACCACCACTCGATGTCGGTCGTCAGCTCGATGTCGTGGGCTGCGGGGGCGGGCCCCGGGGAGAGAGGCGCAACCATGCGCGCCACCCTAGGTGTCAGCTGTCAAGTGTGCGACGTCGTCACGGCGGGTCCGTAAGGTCAGGGCATGGCCACGTGGAACGACTTCGCCGCCGAGGCGCCCGAGCTGTCGACTCTCGCCGAGCGGCGCCTCACCGCCACGGGCCTTGTGCTGCTGGCGACGCTGCGCGCCGACGGCTACCCGCGCATCAGCCCCGTGGAGCCGCTCGTCGACCGCGACCGGCTCGTGCTGTTCGAGGGCCACATGCCGCTCGGCATGATGCTGGGGTCCACCAAGGCGCGCGACCTGCGGCGCGACCCCCGCTGCGCGCTGCACAGCGCCACGGCCGACAAGGAGGTGTCCGAGGGCGACGTGAAGTTCTGGGCCCGCGCCGTCGAGCTGACCGACGAGGCCGACCTCGAGCGCCTGGCCAACACCCAGCAGACGCTCACCGGCTGGCGGCCCGAACCGGGCACGTTCCACATGTTCCTGCCCGTCCTCGCCGGCGCCTCCAGCGTGCGCGTCGTGGGCGACGCAATGCTCGTCGACACCTGGAAGCCGGGTGAGGGCGTGGTGACCGTCGAGAAGCACAACTGACACGCGGCTACGGTCCGGCGCTCACTGCCGTTGGCGCAGCACCACCTCCTGGCCGACCGTGGCCGTGTGCGTGCCGTCGCCGGCGAACACGTGGCCGATCGCCACGCCGCGCGACCCGGCGAGGCCGTGGCACTCGAACGCCTGGAGATGCCACTCGTCGGCCCGCATCGGCCGGTGGAACCAGAGTGCGTGGTCGACGCTGGCCGTGAAGAAGCTGTCGTGGAACTCCTCGCCCCGGTCGCGCTCGGGGTGCAGGGCGACGACCGTGTCGGTGGGCAGGTCGTCCGACATGTACGCCAGGGCGCACGAATGCAGCGCCGGGTCCTCACCGATCGGCTGGGCCATCCGCATCCACGCCGCCACCGAGCCGGGCACGGGGCCGAGCGTCATCCGGCGGTCGAACACGGGGGTCCACGCCGAGTCGCTCATCTCGTCCGGGTGGGGCAGCGGCGGCCGGGTCACCGTCTGCACGGTGGCGCCGCCCTCGTCGACGTGGAACGAGGCGGTCATCGTGAGGATCACCCCGACGGCCTGGCGGGCCACGACGCGACGGTTGCAGAAGGACCGGCCGTCGCGCACGCGCTCCACCTCGAACAGGATCTTCTCGGTGTGGCTGCCGGACCGTAGGAACGACGCGTGCAGCGAATGCGGCAGGTACGACCCGTCGACGGTGGCGATGGCGGCCCGCAGCGCCTGGGCAACGATCTGGCCGCCGAACAGCCCGCCCCAGGGGTAGCGGGGACCCACCCCGATCCATGTGTCGTCGCCGTACGGTTCGAGGGCCATCATCGTCGCGAAGTCCACGTCCACGACCCCGGAGGATAAGAGCCCGTGCAATTCGCCGAGGTCGTCTCCACCGCCGAGGCCGTCACCGCCACGCGCGCGCGATCGAAGAAGGTGGCGGCGCTCGCCGACCTGCTGCGCCGGCTCGGGCCCGACGAGGTGCCGGTCGTCGTGGCCATCCTCACCGGCATGCCCCGGCAAGGCCGCATCGGCATCGGGTGGCGCACGGTCGGCGGTCTCGACGTGCCGCCCGCCGCCGAGCCGGTTCTCGAGATCGGCGAGCTCGACGCGGCGATCGACCGGCTCGACGCCCTGCGGGGACCGGGGTCGCAGGCTGGCCGCACCGCCGAGCTGACCGCCCTGTTCGCCCGGGCCACGGCCGGCGAGCAGGACCTCGTCCGCCGGCTGCTCACCGGTGAGCTGCGCCACGGCGCCCTCGAGGGCGTGGTCACCGACGCCGTCGCCACCGCCACCGGGGTGCCGCTGCCGGTCGTGCGGCGGGCGGCGATGCTCGACGGCGACCTGGCCCGGGTGGCCGAGATCGCCCTGGCCGAGGGTGAGGCCGGCCTGGCGGCCGTGGGACTCGCGCTGTTGCGCCCCGTGCAGCCGATGCTGGCCCAGACCGCAACCGACGTGACCGAAGCGCTGGCCCTCACGCTCGGCGAGGTGCCGCTCCCGGCAGCCCACGCCGGCGGGGCAGGCGAGGCTGACGGCGACGCCGGCGACGGCGAAAGCGAGGCCGAGGGAAGCGCCTCCCGGCTGGCATCGGTCGAGTGGAAGCTCGACGGCGTGCGCATCCAAGTGCACCGGGTGGGCGACGAGGTCCGCATGTACACCCGCAACCTCAACGAGGTCACCGGGCGCCTGCCGGGCATCGCCGCGCTGGTCCGGTCGCTGCCGGCCGAGCGGCTCGTGCTCGACGGCGAGGCGGTCGGCGTGGGCGGCCACGAGGCCCCCGACCTGTTCCAGGAGACGATGAGCCGCTTCGGCCGCGACGACGGCGGCACCGACGGCGAGATCCCCGGCCTGGAGGCCCGCTTCTTCGACATCCTGCACCTCGACGGTCAGGATCTGATCGACCGCCCGCTCGCCGAGCGCCTCGCCGTGCTCGAACGGGTCGCGGGGCCGTGGCGCATCCGGGGCGAACTCACCCGCGACCCCGCCACCGCCCAGCGCGTGCTCGACGAGGCGCTGGCCGCCGGCCACGAGGGCGTGATGGTCAAGGCGGCGGCGTCGCCCTACGAGGCCGGGCGCCGGGGCGGGGCGTGGCGGAAGGTCAAGCCGGTCCACACGCTGGACCTCGTCGTTCTGGGAATCGAATGGGGCAGTGGCCGCCGCCAGGGCTGGCTGTCGAACCTGCACCTCGGCGCCCGCGACCCCGCCGGCGGGTTCGTGATGGTGGGCAAGACGTTCAAGGGCCTGACCGACGAGCTGCTGGCCTGGCAGACCGAGCGGTTCCTCGAGCTGGAGGTGGCCCGCCATGGTCACGTCGTCGAGGTCCGCCCCGAGCAGGTCGTCGAGATCGCCCTCGACGGGGTGCAGGTATCGACCCGCTACGCCGGCGGCGTGGCACTGCGCTTCGCCCGGGTGCGGCGCTACCGGGCCGACAAGGCGCCGCGCGAGGCGGACACGATCGACGCCGTCCGGGCGATGCTGCCCCGGCGCCGCTTCGCCGGCTGAACCCGCACTCGGCCGGCGCCCCCGCCTTGTCGGCCAGACTGACGCGCAGCGCGCGAAGAGCGCGACGGCCGACGAAGGAGGGGTCCGGGCATGGCACACGAGGTGCGCGGGGTGACCGCCCGCACGCAGGGCGATCCGGTGGAGCTGACCACGATACTGGTGCCCGACCCCGGCCCGGGAGAGGCGCTCGTCGACGTCCAGGCATGCGGTGTCTGCCACACCGACCTGCATTACCGCGAGGGCGGCATCAACGACGAGTTCCCGTTCCTGCTGGGCCACGAGGCGGCCGGCGTGGTCGCCGCCGTCGGGCCCGGCGTCACCGATGTCGAGCCTGGGGAGTTCGTGGTCCTCAACTGGCGGGCCGTCTGCGGCCAATGCCGGGCCTGCCGCAAGGGCAGGCCGCACCTGTGCTTCGCCACCCACAACGCCACGCAGAGGATGACGCTGACCGACGGGACCGAGCTGTCGCCCGCCCTCGGCATCGGCGCGTTCGCCGACAAGACGCTCGTCGCCGCCGGGCAGTGCACGCCGGTCGACCCCCGGGCCACGCCCGAGGTGGCCGGCCTGTTGGGCTGCGGTGTCATGGCCGGCCTCGGTGCCGCCCTACTCACGGGCGACGTGCAGCGCGGCGACAGCGTGGCCGTGTTCGGCTGCGGCGGCGTCGGCGACGCCGCCATCTCCGGCGCCCGGCTGGCCGGGGCCACGACGATCGTGGCGATCGACCTCGACGACCGGAAGCTGGCGCTGGCCGAGACGTTCGGCGCCACCCACACGGTCAACGCCGGCACCGACGACGTCGTCGAGGCCGTCCGGGCCGCCGCGGGGGGTTTCGGAGCCGACGTCTGCATCGAGGCGGTCGGTCACCCCAAGGTGCTCGAGCAGGCGTTCTTCGCCCGCGACCTGGCCGGCACCGTCGTGCAGGTGGGTGTGCCCACGCCCGAGATGCGCTTCCCCGACATCCCCATGATCGAGTTCTTCGGCCGGGGAGGGGCGCTGAAGCCGAGCTGGTACGGCGACTGCCTGCCGAGCCGCGACTTCCCTCTGCTCGTCGACCTCCACCTGCAGGGCCGGCTGCCACTCGAGCGGTTCGTGAGCGAGAGGATCCCGCTCGACGGCGTCGAGGAGGCGTTCCACAGGATGGAGCGCGGGGAGGTGCTGCGCAGCGTCGTGGTGAACGGGGCCGGCGCGTGATCGAGCTCGTCACCACCGACGGCATCGTCGTCCATCCTGATCGCGCCCCGACCGCGATCTGGTCGACGGCACGATTCTGCGGGCCGGCGGGGTGAGGCTGGCAACCGTGCACACGCCCGGCCACTCGCCGGGCTGAGTGTGCCTGCACGCCGTCGGCGCCGGCGACGGCCGAGGCGACGCGATGACGCCGGTCGCCGACCGGTTGCGCCGGGGCGACGGGCCGCCGCATCGCAGACCTGACCGGCCCCTGCGGGGCTACAGGAACATGTACTCGAAGAGGCCGTGGCCGACCTGGCCGTCGACCTCGTAGCGGCAGGCCGAGTCCACGATGCCCCACATGGTGGCCCGGCCCTCGGGGGTGTGGAGGTCCCAGCGACGCTCCTGCACGAGGAGGTCGGCGTGCCACTGGCCGCTGCGCCACTCGGCGTCGAAGCCGTAACCGGTGCCCACACCCAGGTGGATCGGCAGCAGGGGCGTGGCCTCGATGCGGAGCTTGCCGGCCGACAGCGTGGCGTGGGTGACGAAGCGCTGGTCGGCGTCCCACGTCAGGTCGTACTCCGGGCGTCCCAGGTGCTCGACCCCCTCGCCGGTCGGCGTGCGCCACACCCGGACGGCCTCCTCCAGGACGCGCGAGCCGTCGTTGCGCTCCTGGCAGATGAGGAAGACCGACTGGTCCTCGAGGCGGATCGGGGCGTACAGCCAGCGGAACCCGGCGAAGGGCAGCGTGGCCGTGATGCCCGGCGGCTCGGGCTCGCCGGACGGGCGGATGCCCCATGACCGGTCGCGGGACCCCAGCCACCGGTCGGGCGTGACGTCCCACCGGCGATCGCCGACCCGCAGCGAGCCGGTCCAGGACCCCATCTGGGCGAGGCGGCAGGCGTCGATGAACACCCGTCCCACGGCGTCGCGGTCGGTGTGGCGGGGCTCCTCGATGGGCCGCTGGGCGCCCTCCCACGTGAGGTCGAACGCCAACGAGGTGCCCTCGCCGGTGTCGCTCTCGGCGTCGTCGAGCGCGAAGCGCAGCGTCTGGAGGCCCTCGACCACGTCGATGGTGAACGGGCCCACGGTCGTGTCCATGCGGTCGACGCCGAGCGACCGGGAGGCGCGCACCACGCGGTGCACGCCGTCGTGGACGACGACCGCGAAGGCGTCGGCCACCCCGAGGTTGGGGTACTGGCCCATGCCGATGACGAGGAAAAGCTCCCCGTCGGTCGGGAAGCAGTTGACGTAGTAGCGGTCGTAGAAGTTCCGGTCGCTGGTCCCCACGCGGCGAACGGGCTCGGCAACCTGGTGGATGGGATAGTCGTCGAGCGGAGACAGCATGCGGCCACCGACCGTAGACGCTAGACACGGCATGTGACAGACCGTCAGAAACCCTCGCTGGCTGGCTGGACGGCCCTCGTGACCGGCGGCGGCAGCGGCATCGGGCTGGGCTGTGCCCGCCGCCTGGCCGCCGACGGCGCCTCGGTGACCCTCTGCGGCCGCTCGGCCGAGCGGCTGGCGGCGGCCGCCGAGGCCGTGCGGGCCGTGGCCGCCCCCGGGGCCGACGTACAGGCCGTGCCCACCGACGTGACCGACGAGGAGCAGGTGCGGGCGGCCGTGGCCGCCGCCACCGGCTTCGGGCCGGGTCCCGACGTGAGCGCCGACGATCGAGGCGACGGCGCGGGCGGCGCGCGCGGCGACCGCGCTGGCCGCGACGGCGACGATCGGCTCGACGCCGTGGTGGTGTCCGCCGGGGGGTCCGAGACGATCGGGCCGCTCACCCAGACCGACGCCGGCGCCTGGCGGCGGACGCTCGACCTGAACGTCACCGGCGCCATGCTGACCATCAAGGCGGCCCCCCGGTCATGGCGGCGCAGGGCGGCGGCGCGATCGTCGCCATCTCGTCGATCGCCTCGGCGGTCACCCACCGGTGGTTCGGGGCGTACGGGCCGGCGAAGGCGGCGCTCGACCACCTCTGCCGGGTAGCCGCCGACGAGCTGGGAGCGAGCGGCATCCGGGTCAATACGGTCCGGCCCGGGCTGACCCGCACGGACCTGGTCGAGGCGCTCACCGCCCCCGGCCCGACGCTCGACGACTACCTGTCCCAGACCCCGCTCGGCCGCATCGGCGACGTCGAGGACGTGGCGGCGGCCGTCCGCTTCCTGCTCGGCCCGGAGGCCGGGTGGATCACCGGGCAGTGCCTCGGGGTCGACGGCGGCCACACCCTCCGCCGCGGTCCCGACCTGTCGGCTCTGCTGGAGCCCGTGTTCGGCGCCGAGGGCCTGCGGGGCGTCACGCCGGATCGGTGAGGATGCCGCGCAGCACCACGTCGACCGCCTCACGAGCCTGGTCGGTGAGCGAGCCGTGTTCGCCGGGGAACAGGCCTGCCAGCGCCGGCAGGCTCACAACGCCACCGGCGCCGTGGCCGACGAGGAAGTGCAGCGCGGCGGGCGAGATGGGCCGGGCCCGTCCCGCCCGCTCGAGGCCGCGGAGCACGGCGTCGGCCACGTCGTGGGCGGGGCGGATGTACTGGTCGTAGACGTGGTCGAGGCGGCCGCTGGGGCGTGCTGCCTCGGCGTTGATGACGCGGATGAGCGCCGGCCGCTCGGCCGTGACCTCGACGTAGCGGACGAGGATGGCTCGCAGGCGGTCGATCTCGTCGCCGTCGACGACGAGGGCCGCCGCCGCCAGGTCGGCCGCCAGGCGCTGGAACCCGCGGTCGATCGCCGCGTACCAGAGCCGGTCCTTCGAGCCGAACCGCTCGTGCACCAGGTTGTGGCTGACGCCCAGCTGCCGGCAGAGCTCGCGCACCGACGTGCCCTCGTACCCCCCGTCGGCGAAGGCCTCGAGTGCCCGCTCGAGCAGCGTCGCATCGCTGACCACGGACGTCACCACGCCGGTCACCGTAGCTTGCCGCTACGCTCGCTTGACAGGTGTCAAGAGGACGTCCGCGCGGTGGGACCGCCGACCGGGAAGGAGACGCACATGCTGTCGCTCACGTCGCTGGGATCGCTGCCCGTGCTGAATCTGGTGCAGAGCCAGCTGCGCGCGAACCTCGGCCGGTCGATGGGCACGTCGTCGCCCGGGCTGCCCGGAGAGCAGTACACCGAGCCGCCCGGGGATCCCGGGTGGTTCGGTCCCGGCAGCGTCACCTGGAGGGTGCACGCCGACCCCTCGATGATGGTGGGCGGCATCGCGGCCCTGCTGCTCCAGGCCCTGCACCCGCCGACCATGGCCGGAGTGGCCGACCACTCCAACTACCGCGAGGACCCGCTCGGCCGCCTGGCCCGCACCGGGTCGTTCGTGATCGGCACCACGTACGGGTCCTCCGAGGCCGCGGAGCGGCTCGTGCGGATCGTGCGGGCCGTGCACGGAAAGGTGAGGGGCACGACTCCCGACGGCACGCCGTACGACGCGAGCGATCCCGATCTGCTGACCTACGTGCACACCACCGAGGTGGCGATGTTCCTCGCCGCCCATCAGCGCTTCGTGCCGTTCCCGGTGCGGGGCGAGGCGGCGGACCGATACTTCCACGAGATGGCGATCGTGGCCGAGAAGCTGGGCGCCACCTACGTGCCGCGAAGCCGTGTGGCGGTGCGGGCCTACTTCCGCCGGGTGCGCGACGAGCTCGACTACGGCGAGCAGGCCCGCGACGCCGTGGCGTTCATCACCACGCCGATCCGCTCGGCCACGAACCCCATGGTCGCGCTCTCCCACCAGGCGCTGATCCAGGCGGCGATCGGCATCCTGCCGGGCTGGGCCCGCGAGATGCTGGCCCTGCGCCAGCCCACGGTCGTCGACTGGGCCATGGTCCGCCCGGCGACGCACCTGATCATGAACACGTTGCGCTTCGCCGGCGGCACGCCGGAACCGCTGGTCGAGGCGCGGCGCCGGTGCGCCGCCGAGCCTCAGCTGCCCGTGTAGTCCGGCGCGCGCTTCTCGAGGAACGCCCGGGGGCCCTCCCTGGCGTCCTTCGACGCCATGACCTCCATGCCGAGCTCGACCTCGCGGGCCCAGGCCTCGCCCTCGGGCACCGTGTCGGCGGCGAGCACGGCCGCCTTGACGTTGCGGACCGCCAGCGGCCCGTTGCGGGCGATGCGGTCGGCCAGCGCGCGCGCCCGTGCCAGCGCCGTGCCGTCCGGGACGACGTGGCCGACCAGGCCGATCTCGTGCGCCCGGCGCCCCGAGATCGGGTCGCCCACGAGCAGCAGCTCCATGGCCACCGTCCAGGGGATCTGGCGGGGCAGCCGCACGGTCGAGCCGCCCATCGGGAACAGGCCCCGCTGCACCTCGCTGATGGCGATGCGAGCGCCCTCGGCCGCCACCCGAAGGTCGAGCGCCTGGAGGATCTCGGTGCCCCCGGCGTAGCAGGCACCCTCGACCGCGGCCACGATCGGCGTGGCCAGCCGGTATTCCTTGAGGAACCCTTTGTAGATGAGGGAGACGTCGGTGCGGATGCGCTCTTCGTACTCGTTCTCGGCCGGCTGACCCGACAGCAGGGCGCCGACCAGGCGGTCGAGGTCGGCGCCGGCCGAGAAGTCGCCGCCCGCCCCGGTGAGGATCGCAACGCGGACGTCGTCGTCCCCGTCGATCAGGTCCCAGGCGTCGCAGAGGCGGCACAGGACCTCGGCGTCGAAGGCGTTCTTCTTGTGGGGACGGTTGAGCGTGACGGTCACGACATGGCCGTCACGCTCCACGAGCACCGCGGGATCTGACATACCGTCAGGTTCTAGCCGACGGCCTGCGCCGGGTCACCTGGCAGATGCTCTTGATCCGCTGATCGCGGGCCTGGGGAACATGGTGGTGGTCTCGCGGGCGGCGACGGGACCACGGCAGCCCGGCACCCGCGATGGGTCTCTCCCTCCCCGCGGCGCGTCATCCGGCTGCCCACCAGGCAGCGAGGATCACGCTTCCGACCGGACGCGGGCGTCGTCCATGGGCCACGATGGCGCCGTGAGCGAACCGACGAGCGTCCCGGCGGGGACCGTCGCCGAGCTGTGGCGCTACCCCGTGAAGTCCCTGCAGGGCGAGCCGGTCGACCGCCTCGTCCTGACCGCCGGCCCCGACCGGTCGGGGGTCGTTGGCGATCGGGCATGGGGCATCGTCGACCGGAGGACGGGTCACGTGCTGTCGGCCAAGACGGTGCCCGCCCTCCTGCACGCCGTGGCGTCGTCCTCCGGGGAAGGGACCGGTGCGGTGGCGATCACGCTGCCCGACGGCACGGCGCTGTCCAGCGACGACGGCGTGGCCTGCGACCGGACGCTGTCCGCCTGGCTCGGCCGGGACGTGGGCCTGCGCCCGGCGGACCCGGCCCGCGCGGAGGCCGAGGGCGCCGCCGGCTCGTTCCAGATGACGTTCGACCCGCCGGACGACGACGCCGAGCTCGTGGAGATCGACATGCCGCCGGACTCGTTCGTCGATATGGCCGGCGTCCACGTGCTCACGACCGGCTCGCTGGCCACCATGGCCGTCGCGAACGCGAACGGCGACTGGGCGCCGCGCCGCTTCCGGCCCAACGTCCTGGTCGACACGGGCGCCGCGATCGGCCATCCCGAGGACGCCTGGGTCGGCGGCCGCCTGGCGGTCGGCGCGGCGACGCTGGAGGTGCGCATGCGGACGGTGCGCTGCGCCATGCCGCTGCGCGCCCAGCCGGCGCTCGGTGGCCGGCCGGCGCTGGCCCGCAACGTCGACGTCTACCGGACGATGGCCCGGGCGCACGACAACCACCTGGGCGCGTACGCGGAGGTCGCAGTCGCAGGGACGGTGGCCCTGGGCGACCCGGTGACCGCACCAGCCGCCTGACCAGGTACCACGGGTTCGGCGCCCCCGGGAGGGGTAGCCTTTGATCATCGAGCATCGCACCCATCTGCCCGCCACCGTCGAGAGCGTCGGGCTCGCGCGCGCGTTCGTCTCGGATGCGCTCCGTCACGACCGCTACACGGGTGCGATCCCCCCGGTGCTGCTGCTCACCAGCGAACTGGTGTCGAACGCGGTCGTTCACGTCGGCCGGGCGTTCGAGCTGGTCGTCGAGGGGTCGGGCGACTCGGTGCGCGTCGACGTCATCGACGCCGGCGGCGAGACCCAACCCGCCGTGATGCACCCCGAGCCCGACGAGATCGGTGGCCGGGGCCTCCAGATGGTGGAGCGGGTGGCGAGCCATTGGGGCGTGGACGAGGGGCCCGGTGACCATCGCACGGTCTGGTTCTCGTGCGACGAGGAGCGGCCGTGACCTTCCCCCCCGTCTCGGCCATCGAGGCGCGCCGCCGGCTCGTGTCGCGCGTGGCCGAGGCCGCATCCCGCTCGGACGCCCTGCGCCAGCACGCAGCCCGGTTGGGAGAGGCCAACCGGACCGTGCGCATCGAGGCCGGCCGCCGACGGCTGGCGTCGGCCGACGACCGCCAACGGCGGGCCGCACGCCAGGCCGCGACGGGCGAGGTCGTGCTCGAGGGCGTCATCGACGGCCGGGTGGTCGCCGCCCACTGGCGGGCCGGCGACCTATCGGGCGACCCGGAGCTCCTTGAACGGGCCCGCATCGTCGTGACGCTGGGCGACAGGTGGACGCTCGACTCCGAGGACGGCGCCGACGCCCTGGACGCCGATCCCGTCGTGGTGCTCGCGAGCCTCGCCGGGCCGCCCGTCGCGGTGGCGCTCACGCTGATGCGGGCCTGCGGCAGCGTGCGGCACGTGCGGTGGTCGCCGACCTCGTCGCCGGGATGACCGCCGCGAGCGGCGCGGCACCCGACCCTGCGCCCGACGAGGACGCCGTCTTCGAGGCGCTCCTCGAGGATGTGTACCGGCTCCGGGGCTTCGACCTGCGGGGCTACAAGCGGACGAGCCTCACCCGCCGGGTACACCGACGCGTCGCTGCGCTCCGCCTCGACGGCCTCGCCGCCTACCGGCACCATGTCGCGGCCGATCCCGACGAGCTGGGGCTGCTGCTCGACACGCTGCTCATCAACGTCACGTCGTTCCGGCGCGACCCCGACACGTGGAACGCCCTCGCCGAGCGGGTGCTGCCCGACGTAATCGGCCACAAGGCCCACGACGGGCCCATCCGGGCGTGGTCGGCTGGCTGCGCCACGGGCGAAGAGGCGTTCACCCTCGCCATGCTGCTGTGCGAGGCGCTCGGGGAGGAGCAGTTCGGCGCCCGGGTCAAGATCTACGCGACCGATGTCGACGACGCCGCCCTGGCGGCGGGCCGCGCCGCCCGCTACCCGCTCCCCGCCGTGAGCAAGACCCTTCCCGACGAGTTGCGGGAGCACTACTTCACCGTCGAGGACGACCACGCCACGGTGCGCCCATGGCTCCGCCGGAAGGTGATCTTCGGACACCACGACCTCGTGCAGGATCCGCCGATCTCGCGCATCGACATCCTCGCCTGTCGTAACACGCTGATGTACCTAACGGCCCCCACGCAGACACGGGTCCTCGAGAACTTGCGCTTCGCCATCCGCGACGGCGGCTACCTCGTCGTCGGGCGGTCCGAGGCCCTGGCGAGCCGCACCAAGCTGTTCACGCCGTTCGACCTCAAGCGGCGGGTTTTCGTGCCGGCTCCCGGGCCGGAGCAGCGCCGGACCGGGCGCTCGGCTGTCGGCGCTCGTGCCGGGGGCCGAGGCCTGAGAGACTCCTCCACGATGAGCATTCGCGACGTCGGGTTCGAGGTTGGTGCAGTCGCCCAACTCCTGATCGACGGCGAGGGGCGGCTGGCGGCCGCCAACCGCAGCGCCCGTGCGCTGTTCGGCCTCGGCCCGCCCGACATCGGGCGGCCCCTGCAGGACCTCGAGGTCTCCTACCGGCCCCTCGAGGTGCGCTCGAAGATCGAGCAGGCGAACGCCGAGCGCCGGCCCGTCAGCGTCCGCGAGGTCGAGTGGACCGTGGCGGGTGAGCGGCGCCTGTTCGACGTCGACATCGCCCCGCTCGTCGAGCCGACGGGGGCGCAGGCGGGTGTGAGCGCCTCGTTCACGGATGTCACCCGGCACCGGCTGCTGCAGGAGGAGCTCGACCGGTCGCGCAACGAGCTCGAGACCGCCTACGAGGAGCTGCAATCGGCCGTCGAGGAGCTCGAGACCACCAACGAGGAGCTCCAGTCGACCAACGAGGAGCTCGAGACCACCAACGAGGAGCTCCAGTCGACCAACGAGGAGCTCGAGACGATGAACGAGGAGCTCCAGTCGACCAACGAGCAGCTCACGTCCATCAACGACGAGCTGCGCAAGCGGACCGACGAGCTCGACGACGCGAATGCGTTCCTCGAGGCGATCCTCAGCGGCCTGCAGTCGGCGGTGGTCGTGCTCGACCCCGCCATGACGATCCGGGTCTGGAACAAGCACGCCGAGGAGCTGTGGGGCCTCCGCAACGACGAGGTGCAGGGGGCCCACCTGATGAACCTCGACATCGGGCTGCCGGTCGAGCGGCTACGCCAGCCGATCCGGGCCTGCCTGGCCGGTGAGGTCACCGACGGCGAGGAGGTGCTGGACGCCGTCAACCGCCGAGGCCGTGCCGTGCGGTGCCGCATCCGGCTGGCGCCGCTGCGCCGCCTGTCCGGGGCGCTGATCGGTGTGATCCTGCTCATGGACGTGCTCCGACCCGGCGAGGCCGGCGGCGAACAGGACAGCGGGCCCGGCAGCGAGACCGAAGGCGGCGGCGGGGCCGAGACCGAGGGCGGGGGCAAGGCAAGACCGAGGCCGAGGGCGGGGGGCGTGACGCACGCGGCCGGCGACGGCGGGCGGCGCTCCGCCAGCTGAAGCCCGCACCAGGCCGGCCGCGACGAGGCCGGGTGGCGCTGAGGGCCGCCCGCTGCCCGCCGTGGTGACCAGCGGCCCCGGGCGCCCACCGACGAGGGCGGGTGGCGCTGAGGGCCGCCCGCTGCCCGCCGTGGTGACCAGCGGTCCGGGCGCCCACCGACGAGGGCGGGTGGCGCTGAGGATGCCGGCCGCTGCCCGCCGTGGTGACCAGCGGCCCGGGCGCCCACCGACGAGGGCGGGTGGCGCTGAGGATGCCGGCCGCTGCCGGGGCGCCCTTCCCCGGCGGCGGAAGGCCGGCACCGCAGGCGACAGGACCCGCCCGGAACCCGGGCACTCCCGCCCGTGACCGTCGCGCCCCCCGACGAGGGCGGGTGGCGCTGAGGATGCCGGCCGCTGCCGGGGCGCCCTTCCCCGGCGGCGGAAGGCCGGCACCGCAGGCGTCGGGCACCGAGGCCTACATCGACTACGTGAGCCAGAATCGCGATGCCTACATCTCGCTGGTCCGGGGGGCGGGCGGGGGCGATGCCTCCCTGCGTGAGGTGTTCGACGTCACCCGGGCGCGCATGTCGACGCGGGTGCTGCGCCGACTCGGCGTCCCGGAGCCCGCGCCGCCGCGCCTGTGGTTGGCCGCCCGGGGCTGGACCGCCTTCACCGAGCAGGTCGTCACCGACTGGCTCACAACCGGTGAGCCGGGGCGCGACGACCTCGTCACGCTGCTCGACGAGTCGCTCGTCGTGCTCGTGGCGCTGGCCGCCCGGCACCTCACGGACACCCGGTGATTGCTTGTTGACACTGTCTACATCCCAGTAGACACTGTCTACATGGAGCTCTCGAACCAATCCCAGGTGATGGGCGGCATCCTCTTCCTGAGTCTCGTGGCCGTCGAGCTGGGTGGGCGGGCCGTGCTGCGAATGACACGGGGACAGGATCCGGCGACCGACCTGCAGCTCACGTTCTCGCGGGCCGGCCACGGCCACGCCGGCATGTTCGTCACCCTGGCGCTCGTCGCCCAGGTGTTCGTCGACACCACCGACCTCGACGGGGCCGGCGAATGGGTGGCCCGCTCCGGCATCGCCATAGCCGCCATCCTCATCCCCGCTGCGTTCTTCCTGTCGGTGCTGGGCAAGGGGGTCACGACCCCGAACCGGCTGTTCGTGTTGCTGCCGATCGGCGCGGTGCTCCTCGCCGCCGGAGCCGCGACGCTGGGCGTGGGTCTGCTGGCGGCGGCCTGAGGTGACCACCCCACCGCCCGCCGGCGAGGCCGCCTCGACCCGCGAGCGCCTGTTGCAGGCCGCACGGGAAGTGGTGGACAAGGAGGGCCTCGAGGGGCTGAGCCTTCGGGCCATCGCCCGGCACGCCGGCGTGTCCCACGGGGCGCCGCTGCGCCACTTCCCCACGTTGGCCTCGCTGCTGGCGGCCGTGGCGGCCCAGGGCTTCGACCGCCTGGTGGCGACGATCGACGAGGCGCTCGCCGCCGCCGAGGCCGGGGCGACGCGCACCGGCGTGCCGCTCCGGGCCGTCGACCGCCTGGCCATCGCCGGGCAGGGCTACATCGACGTGGCGGTCGCCGACCCCGGCGTGTTCTCCGTGACGTTCCGGCCCGAGCGGTGCGACGTCGCAGACCCCGCGTACCAGGCAGCCGGGGACCGCTCGTTCGGCCAGCTGGTCTCGCTCGTGGAGGAAGCGCAGGGCGAGGGGTGGCACCCCGATCAGCCGACGCGCACGGTGGCGGCGGTGCTGTGGGCGCAGGCCCACGGCATCTCCGAGCTGCTCATCCATGGCGCCCTGCCCCACGTCGTGGGGGTGGGCCAGCTCAGCAGCGTGCGGACCGTGTCCCGCCGGCTGCTCTTCGGGGTCCTCGGACCGTCCGACGCCCTCGACGCGCTCGATGCACTCGACGCTCTGCCCGGCGGACCCTCCGCCGGTCCCTCGGAGGGGGGACCCCCATGACGGCCACGACCACGTTCCTCGACGGCAACTTCGCACCGGTCCACGAGGAGGTGACCGCCCACGACCTGCCCGTGACAGGCACGCTCCCGCCCGAGCTGTCCGGCCGCCTGCTGCGCATCGGGCCCAACCCAGTGACCGTGCCCGACCTCGCGAAGTACCACTGGTTCACCGGCGCCGGGATGGTGCACGGCGTGCGCCTCGGTGACGGTCGCGCGCAGTGGTACCGCAACCGGTGGGTGCGCGACTCGGCAACCGCCGCAGCGCTCGGCTCGGGCCCGCTGCCCGGCGACCGCCAGGGCGATGGCGAGGTGAACACGCACGTCATCGGCGTCGACGGGCGCACCTTCGCCCTCGTGGAGGCCGGATCGCGGCCGATCGAGCTGACGGACGAGCTCGACACCATGGAGCGCTGCGACTTCGGCGGCACGCTGGACGGCGGCTTCAGTGCCCACACCAAGCGCGACCCGGCCACCGGCGAGTTGCACGCCGTGACCTACAACTGGGCTTGGGACCACATCCGCCACGTCGTTCTCGGTCCCGACGCCCGGGTGCGCCGCGAGCTGCAAGTACCGGTGGAGGGTGGTCCGATGGTCCACGACTGCGCCATCACCGAGCGCTACGTGCTGCTGTTCGACCTGCCGGTCACCTTCGACCTCGACGCCGCCATGGCCGGCTCGACGCTGCCCTACGGATGGAACCCGGAGCACCCGTCCCGCCTCGGCCTGCTACCGCTCACCGGCGCCGCGGACGAGGTCATGTGGTTCGAGGCGCCCGAGTGCTACGTGTTCCACCCGCTCAACGCGTACGACTCGCCCGACGGCGACGTGGTGGTCGACCTCGTCCGCCACCCTCGCATGTTCGCCACCGTGATGAACGGGCCCGATGAGGGCCGGCCCACGCTGGAGCGGTGGACCGTACCCGCCACCGGCGGCACCGGCGCGGTCGCGACCACCCCGCTCGACGACCGCGGCCAGGAGTTCCCCCGGGTCGACGAGCGTCGCACCGGCCGCCCCCACCGCTACGGTTACACCGCCGCCGTCGGCGACCACGTCGAGCACGGGCCGGCGATCAAGCACGACCTCCAGCGGGGGACCCGCGAGGTGCACGACTTCGGCCCAGGCCGGGTCACGCTGGAGCCGGTGTTCGTGCCCCGGGACGACGACGCCGCCGAGGACGACGGGTGGCTGCTGTCCTACGTGTGGGACGCGGGCACCGGCCTCAGCGACGTGGTGGTCCTGGCGGCGCAGGACATGACCGGCGACCCGGTCGCCACCGTGCACCTGCCGGCCCGCGTGCCGTTCGGCTTCCACGGCAGCTGGGTGCCCGACCGGTGAGTCCCGAGCCCAAGCCGCGCGGCCCGCCGTGCGCAGACGGGCTCCGGCGGGTCAGCGGTCGCCGGGGGCGGCGGGCGTCGAGGGCGGGATCGGTACCGCGGGACCGCCCGCACGGCCGGTGATGGGCGTGACGTTGGCGGCTGGCTCGTCGCGCGTGGATTCGTCGCCCGCGTCCTCGACCGAGAACAGGGGACCTAGACGGTCGAACCCGGCGCCGGCGAGCCCGCCCCACAGCAGCTGGGTGAGGTACGCGACGAGGTCGTCGCGTGACATCGACCGGCGCCGCAGCCACCACTCGCCGGCCGTGAGGGTCATGCCCACGATGGCGTAGGACCAGGGCTCGGCCGCCCCCGAGTCCGCCCCGACCTGGCGCAGCGCCGAGCCGAGCGCATAGGCGATCTGATTAGCGAAGCCGACCATCATCATCTTCGGATCGGCGTCGCCGCCCTGGGTCAGCGCCGTGTGCCAGAGGAAATGGTAGAGCTCGGTCTCGGTCTCGATGAACGAGCAGAAGGCGTCGATCGTCGAGGACACCACCTGCTCGGGGTGCTGCACCCGCTCCAGCGAGTCGGAGATGGCCTCGCCCAGCTCGGCGGCCACGCGCTCGGTCAGCGCGCCTGCCAGGCCGGCCTTGTCGCCGAAGTGGGAGTAGAGGATCGGCTTGGTGATGCCGGCCTCGGCGGCGAGCTCGTCCATCGAGGCCTGTGGACCGATGCGGCGGATCGCCCGCTCCGCGGCGTCGAGCAGCTCGGCCCGTCGCTCGTCGCGTGAGCGCCGGGGCCCGCGGGGCCGCCCGATGCGCCCGGGTCGGCCCGACTCCTTCCCGGCGCCGGCGTCGCCCGGGCGGTCGTCGGTGACCTCGTCGCCGGTGCCGCCGGCAGCGTCCTCGCCGGGAGCGTCCTCCCCGGAGGCGACGTCGCCGGTGCCGCCGGCAGCATCCTCGCCGGGAGCGTCCTCCCCGGAGGCGACGTCGCCGGCAGCGTCCTCGCCGGAGGCGTCCTCGCCGGCAGCGTCCTCGCCGGAGGCGTCCTCGGCGGCCGGCGCAGGGGGCCCGGATGCGGGGTCGGAGGCGCCGGGCCCAGGGGGGCGGCTCCCGGCCGCGGACCGTTCGCCCCCCGGCCCGCCCGGCGTCGCTGCCGAGCGGCTCCCCCTCACTCTGGTCATCCCGGAACGCTACATCCTGTGGGCACGTGATCCGCTCTGCGTGGTCGGTCCCTCGGTCGCCGGCGAGTCATCCCTCCGCTGAGGAGTGGGCCCGCAGCAGCTCGACCAGCTCCTCGCCGTAGGCCTCGAGCCGGGCGGGGCCGATGCCCGGGCACCTGGCGAGCGCTTCGAGGCTCGTGGGGTGGCGCTCGGCGATCGTCGTCAGGTGCCGGTCGTGCAGGATCACGTAGGCCGGAACGCCGTCGGCCTTGCTGCGGTCGCGCCGCCAGCCCCGAAGCGCCTCGGCCAGCGCCGGGTCGACCGGCGCAGCGTCGGCGTCCACGTTGGTGCCAACGGTCCCGGCGCCGACCAGGCGCTCACGGCGCCGGGCCCGCCGCGCGGCCAGCTCGTCGCCCGTGCCGCCGCCGGCCCGGCCGCCGTCGCGCCCCGCCGCAATCGCAGTGTCGGCGGCCGCCAGCTCCTCCGCCGTAGCCGGAGCTTCCAGCTCGACGAGGAACGGCGACGGGCGGCTCGCGTCGGCCAGCACGACGACCCGGCCGATGCCGCGAGTGATGGCGACGTGGAAGACACGGCGCTCCTCCTCGATGCCGCCGCGACTCTCGGAGAGGCGGTGCGGCACGAGCCCGTCGGTCGCCCCGAAGACGGCGACGCGGGGCCACTCGCGGCCCTTGACGCGGTGCACGGTCGAGAGCGTGACGCCGGCGTCGTCGCCCGGCCGGGCGAGCAGGTCGCGCAGCCACGGCTCGAACCCGCCGGGATCGGGATGCAGGTCGGCGACCTGGACGAGGCCCTCGAGGTCGTCGCGGTGCGACAGGCCGTCGCCCCCGCCCGAGGCGTCGAGCAGGTCGATGGCCTGGCCCAGGCCCACGCCGTCGCGTACGTGCTCGAGGACCGCGCGGGTCGTGCCGCCGCGGGCCCGGCGGGCCAGCTCGACGAGGTCGCTGGCGAGGCCGTCGAGCTTGTCGGCCACCTTGGCGTCGTCGATGCGCCCGGCCGCGACGACCACGTCGTCGATCGAGCGGCACCGGCCGAGCCACTTGTCGACCCATGTGGGGAGGCCGCGGCTCGGCCGGCGACGCACCTCGACCAGGTCCGCCCCGGCGAAGTCCTCGGGAGAGGCGGCGATGCGCAGGTAGGCGAGAGCGGCGCGCAGGCCGGTACGGCCCAGCACGTCGGGGCGCAGGCTGGAGGAGACCGGCACGCCGGCGTCGACGAGCGCCACCTGCGGTGCCAGCAGCAGCGAACCGACCCGGGCCAGCACGGCCACCTCGACCGGGCGGGTGCCCGGCTCGTCGAGCCAGGTCCGCACGACCTCAACCAGCGCGTTCGCCCCGGCCTGAGGTTCGTGGCGCACGACGCGCAGCCCGGGCGCGTCCGCCCCCGAGGCGGGGTTGCTCACCTCCCCGGCGGCCGGGGTCCCACCATCGCCGACCGGCTCGCCGACGGCCCGGATCTTCTTCGGGACCCGGACGCGGTTGCGGGTGAGCAGGTTGCGGGCGGCCGCCACGACGGGCACCGGGCAGCGGTAGTTGACCTCGAGGGCGTGGGCGTCGGCACCAGGGAAGTAGCGGTCGAACTCGGTGAGGAACCGGGGCGACGCCCCGGCGTGGCCGTAGATCACCTGGTCGTCGTCGCCGACGCCGAAGACGTCGAAGCGGGGCGTGGCCAGCAGGCGGATGAGCAGCACGTGGGCTGGCGTGAGGTCCTGGAACTCGTCGACGAGGAGGTGGCGGTGGCGGGTCTGCTGCGCCCGGCGGAAGGGGCCGTCGGCGAGCAGCAGCTCGATGGCGAGCAGCACCTGCTCGTCGAAGTCGATGACGCCGCGCCGGCGCAGCTCTTCGCGGTAGGCGGGGAACGCCTCGGCGAGGCCGGGCACGTCGCCGCGCTCGTCCTCGACCTCGGCGGGGTCGCGCAGGCCGAGTCGCACGGCGCCGAGCGCGTCGACGTAGGGGGCGAGCGGGTCGGTGTTGAGCCGGCGCGCGACGCGGGGCACGAGCGGTTCGAGCAGGCGTCGGACCTCGCGCTGCTCGACCACGGTGGGGCGCCGGCCGAGGCCGGCGGCCACCAGGTCATAGCCGAGGGCGTTGAGGGTGAGGACACGGGCCCCGATGCCGGGGGACCGGGACACCATCTCCTCGCGGGCCTTGCGGTTGTAGGCGACGGCGACCACGGCACCGGGCTCGTAGCCCCGCTCGATCACCACGTGCCGTAGCCGGGCGGTGAGCACGCGGGTCTTGCCGGAGCCGGCGGGGGCGATCACCCTGGCCGGACCGGCCCCCTGCTCGACCGCGGTTCGCTGATCGGCGGCCAGGTCGACGGCCGCGAGCAGCGGGCCGGCCGGCACGCCGCGACCGGATCCCCCGCCCGCGCCCCGGGACCGGGGCGCGGACGCCCCGAGGGGTTCGCCCCAGTCGGCGGGCTCGTCCATCCACCCCGGCGGTTCGTCGTAGCCGGCCCACCCGTTGTCGTCGAAGGCCCGCACGTCCCCCGCCGCCACGCCGGCGCCGCTCACGCCGGCCCCACCGGCGCCGCCCGCCGCACCGCCGCCCGCCCCCGACTGCGGGTCGGCCCCGCCCGCCACGTCCACGGCCCGCACGCCCTCGCCCCCCCGGTCGGCGCCGTGGGCGCCGCCCGCCGCACCGCCACCCGCCCCCGACTGCGGGTCGGTCCCGCCCGCCACGTCCACGGCGGCGCCGGCCACCGCGGCGGCCGAGCCGGCGACGGAGGTGAGTGACGCCTCGACCGGATCGGGCCGGGGCGGCACGAGCGTGAGCAGGCCCTGCTCGACGGACTCGGCGTGGACCAGCGGCTCGCCGACGTCGTCGGGCCCGACGCCGCCGCGGGGGCCGCCGTCGACCCAGGCGACGGTGCCCTCGGGCAGGACGACGTCGCCGGCGGCGGGGCCGTCGGACGACTCGACCGGCCGGGCGCCGAGCTTGATCGCCTTGCGGCCCCACCACCACACGGGTTCGCCGCCGCGGGCGTCGTAGGTGTTGGCCCAGACGAGGAAGTGCAGGCGGTCGTGCCAGAGCTGGAGCCCCGGGTCGAGGCGCCAGGGCTCGGGGACGTCGTAGGCGACGGGGTCCCGGAACCGGGCGGCGTCGACCTCGAGGACGACGACGACCGGCCGCCGCTCCGACCAGGCGTCGTGCAGGGCCGTGACCACCGCCTCGGGTTCGACGAGGACCCTCTCGTCGATCGTCACCACGGGCGCCCCCGACCAGGCGTCGGGCACGGCCGCCCCGGCGTCGACGATGACCCCTCGCCCCAGCAGCTTCGGACCCGGCACGCTCACGGCGCCAGGCTACGCACGCCCCAACCCCTTCAACCCCCGCATCCCCACCCCGCCCGCCGCACCCGCGGCCCCGACGCCCCACCCCGCCAGACGCCCCGGGGCTCGGGGCACACGAGCGACCAAGCCGACGGCCACGACCGACCAACGCGGCGGCCGGTGTAGTTGACGTTGTGGGTGCCGGCCACTGCGGCCGACAGGCGGACGACCGGCCGGGCGGGTGGGCGACGAGAGAGCGAGGCGACGGGCGGGTGGCGCTGAGGATGCCGGCCGCTGCCGGGACGCCCTTCCCCGGCGGCGGTAGGACGGCACCGCAGGCGACAGGACCCGCCCGTCGCCGGTCGTGGCGAACGCCGGTGACCCACAGAACCTGCGCGCCGCGTGTCGTAGCGACCGCCGGTCACCCACAGGACGCGCCGGTCGTAGCGACCGCCGGTCACCCACAGGACCCGCGCGCCGCCGGTCGAAGGACCGCCGGTCAAGCCGCCCCCGGTCAGGAGGGAGCAGCGGCCAACCGCGCGAGCTCCTCCTCCACGACCCCCACGTCGATCTTCGCGAACAACGGAGCGACCTCACCGAGCGTCGACCCGGCGGGGACCCGGAACGGCTCCCACGCCTGCGACGCCCCCGTCGTCCGCAACACGAGGTGGCGGTCGTCGCCGGACCCCGCCTCCTCGATCGAGGGCTGGGGCACCACGACCTCGACGCCGAGGTTGTCCCAGACGCGCTGGGCGCCGTGGGGCAGGAACGGCGTGAACATGACGTTGAGGTCGCAGATGGCGTCGTACGCGACGGACAGGACGCCGAGCGCGGCGTCGGGGTCTGTCTTGGCCAGCTTCCAGGGCTCGTGCTGGGAGACGAAGGCGTTGACGTCCTGGGTGAGCGCCATGACTTCGGCCAGCGCGTTACGGAAGCGGAACGTGTCGATGAGCGCACCGACCGACGAGAAGCCGGCGGCGACCCGCGCCAGCAGGTCTTCGCCGGCGGCCGGGTGGGCCTCACGCGACGGGACCACCGCTCCCTCGCGGCGCAGCATCGAGCAGACCCGTTGCACGAGGTTGCCCCACGTGGCGACGAGCTCGTCGTTGTTGCGCCGCACGAACTCGGCCCAGGTGAAGTCCGCGTCGCCGGTCTCGGGGCCGCCCGCGGCGAGGAAGAAGCGGAGCGGGTCCGGCCCGTAGCGGTCGAGCACGTCGCGGACGTAGATGACGACGCGCCGCGACGAGGAGAACTTCTTGCCCTCCATCGTCAGGAACTCGCTGGCGACGATGTCGTCGGGCCGGTGGAGCGGCACGTGGGCACCGTCGGGCCGGTCGTTGAGCGGGCCGTCGTAACCGGCGAGCATCGCGGGCCACAGGAACGAGTGGAAGACGATGTTGTCCTTGCCCATGAAGTAGGCGTGGCGGGCCCAGTCGGCCAGCCACCACCGCTTCCAGGCGTCGGGGTCGCCGGTCGAGTCGGCCCACTCGATCGAGGCCGAGAGGTAGCCGATCACGGCGTCGAACCACACGTAGATGCGCTTGAGCGGGTCGTCCTGCCACTCGGGCACGGGGATCGGCACGCCCCAGCCGATGTCACGGGTGATGGCGCGGGCGCGGGCCTCGTCGAGGATCTGCAGGCTGAAGGCGCGCACGTTCGGTCGCCACCGCTCCTGCGACTCGACCCACGAGCGCAGCTCCTTGGCGAACTTCTCGAGGTCGAGCGCATAGTGCGTGGTCTCGCGGAACACCGGCGGCAGCCCGTCGACCTTGGAGCGCGGCTCGATCAGGTCGATGGGGTCGAGCTGGTTGCCGCAGTTGTCGCACTGGTCTCCCCGCGCCTGGGGGAAGCCGCAGATCGGGCAGGTGCCCTCGATGTAGCGGTCGGGCAGCGAGCGGCCGTCGGAGGCCGAGAAGGCCGACATCTGCTCGATCTCGATGATGCCGCCGGTGCGGCGCAGGCCCCGGAACATCTCCCGGGTGACCGCGTAGTGGTTGGCGGTAGTGGTGCGCGTGAACAGGTCGTAGGACAGGCCCAGGCCGCGCAGGTCCTCGACGATGAGCGCGTTGTTGCGGTCGGCGAACGCCCGAGGGGTCATGCCCTGCTGCTCGGCCTCGACCGTGATCGGCGTGCCGTGCTCGTCGGTGCCCGACACCATGAGGACGTCGTTGCCCGCCATCCGGGCCCAGCGGGCCCAGACATCGGAGGGGATCCCGAAACCGGCCACGTGGCCGATGTGACGCGGCCCGTTCGCGTACGGCCAGGCGACGGCAGCGAACAGGGGAATGGGGGCGGACATCGGACCTCCTGGGAACGGCCCTACGGTACCGAGTGGCAGTGGCCGTCCCGCACGTTCGCCCCGTGCGACCCCCGGCGGCGGCGCTACGACGGCAGGTCGTCGGGCGGCACGTCCGCGGGAGCGATGTCGACGTCGAACCCGCTGCGCTCGGCCGCGGCCCGGTACTCGTTGATCTCCTGCGCCTGGCTGCGGGCGATGGACGCGGCCAGCGTCCGGACGCCCTCGTCGTCGGCGTGCTCGGCGGCGTCGGCGGCCATGTGCAGGCCGCCGCGGTGGTGCTCGGCCATGAGCTCGAGAAACAGGCGGTCGGACTCGGCGCCCCGGGCGTCGCCCATGGCGTCGAGCTGGTCCCCCGAGAGCAGGCCCGGCATGTCGGCGACCGGCACCGGCATGCCCATCCAGTCCATGGCCTCGTCGGAGCGGTCCGTCGTCGCGTAGCCCCACCCGGCCAGCGTCGCGGTCATCACGCCGACCTCGTAGGACTGGAACGTGAGCACCTCGCGGGCATAGCTGCGCACCACGGGGTCGGCGCCATGGGCCACCTCGAGCGTGGCCACGCCGAGGGCCTGCTGGTGGTGGGTGATCATGTCCTGGGTGAAGCCCACGTCGACCGAGCCCTCGCCGGGCCGGCGGTCGCGGGTCACGACCATGCCGACGGCGAAGCCGAGGAAGGCGAGCGCCGCGCCCAGCACGGCCACCCGGCCCCACGACAGCCCGGACACGTGCGACCCGCCGGGCTCGTCGTCGCCACCGGCACCGGCCTCGTCGCCGTCGCCGCCGCCACCGGCCGCCTGCGGCGGGACGGACTCGACGTCGCTCCCGTCGCCGGGCGGCTCACGCAGGTCCGGGGGCGCGATGGTGTGCTCGGGCGTGGACGGGTCCTTCACGGTCCCATGGTGGCAGCGTGGCGGCTGCCAGCCACCGTCAGCTGCGTTCGAGCACCCAGCCGCCGGTCTCCATGCGGAGGCGGTAGCGGGCGCCCGGGTGAGCCAGATCGCCCGAGTCGTAGGCCGCGTCGGGCGCCCAAACGGCCACCAGCACACCCTCGTCGTCGTAGATGTGGGTGGCGAAGTGCTCGACCTCGGCGGCCCGAGCGGTGGCGAGCGCGGCGTCGATGCTGCCGGCGTCCGACAGCCACCGCAGCGTCATCCACGTGGGTGGGGCGAGGCCGATCTCGCCAGCGCTGTGCAGGGCGAGCGCGCCCTCGGCCGTGGTCCACATCTGGTCGCCGATCTCGCCGCCGTCGATCACGACGTCCCCGGCGCCGTCGGGCAGCGCGGCGACGAAGAACCAGGTGGCGAAGCGGCGGGCCGCCTCCGCGGGCGGCAGCCAGTGCGCGAAGGGTACGAGGGCCTCGCCGTCGAGCACGAGCCCGGTCTCCTCGAACGCCTCGCGCACCGCGGCCCGGCGGGCACCGGCCTCGCCCGCGCCCTCGTCGGGCTCGAGCTTGCCGCCGGGAAAGACCCACAGGCCCCCGAACGACTGCCCGGCGTTCTTGCGCAGCATGAGGCACTCCAGCCCGGCGCCGACCTCACGCACGAGCACCACCGTGGCGGCGTCGACGACCGGAGCCCCGCCCGCGCCGGTCGACGTGTCCATCCCGGCAGGATGCCACCACGGCCGCCGCGGGCGTGGCATCGCGACATGACGAGCGCCACGTCCAGTGGCGTGACCACCGTTCCCTCACCATTTTCCCACCGTGCGCGCGACCGGGCGGCGCAACGTCGTGGGGGCCGGCGCGGCCCATCGCGGACCTGGGATAGGGTCCACGCGATCCGGCCTGGGGACGCTCGGCGGGGGGACTGGTTGCACCGCCCCCGCTGCGCACGACAGGGTCGCCAACGGGGTCGACACGGGGAGGAAGAGCGTGAAAGGCGGCCTGCTCGTTTGTGGCACGGCCAGCGATGCGGGGAAGTCGTTCGTCGTCGCCGGCCTGTGCCGGTCGCTCGCCCGCCGTGGGGTGCGGGTAGCTCCGTTCAAGGCGCAGAACATGGCCCTCAACGCGGCCGTCACGCCCGACGGCGGCGAGATCGGCCACGCCCAGTGGGTGCAGGCGATGGCCGCCGGGGCAGAGCCCGAGGCAGCCATGAACCCGATCCTGCTCAAGCCCACCGGCGAGCGCACCAGCCAGGTCATCGTCATGGGCAAGCCCGCGGGCATGCTGACGACCGAGCAGTACCACGAGACGAAGGACGACCTCGTTCTCACCGTGCTCGACGCGCTCGCCGACCTGCGCAGCCGCTACGACGTCGTCATCTGCGAGGGGGCCGGCAACCCTGCCGAGATCAACCTGCTCGCCCACGACGTCGTGAACCTGCCGCTCGCGGACGCCGCGGGCCTGCCGGCCATCATCGTGGGCGACATCGACCGCGGCGGGGTGTTCGCCTCCCTCTACGGCACGGTCGCGCTGCTGCCCGAGCACCTGCGCCGCCACGTCGACGGCTTCGTCGTCAACAAGCTGCGGGGCGACCCGGCGCTGCTCGACGGGGCGTTCGCCGACCTCCAGGCCCGCAGCGGGATACCGACGCTCGGGATCCTGCCCTTCATGCCGGGCCTGGACCTCGACGCCGAGGACTCGCTCGCGCTCGACCGGCCCGACCCCGAGGTCGACCCGCACGCCACCGAGAGCGACGTCCTCGACGTGGCCGCCATCCGCTTCCCGCGGGTGTCCAACGCCAGCGACCTCGACCCGCTCCGCGCCGAGCCCAACGTGCGGGTCCGCTGGGTGCGCTCCACGGCCGACCTGGGCAAGCCGGACCTCGTCGTGCTGCCGGGCTCGAAGGCGACCCGCGACGACCTGGCCTGGTTCCGCCAGACCGGCCTGGCCGTAGCCGTCGAGTGCGCCGACACGACGGTCGTGGGCGTGTGCGCCGGGCTGCAGATGATCGGCGAGGTGATCGACGATCCGGAGGGCGTCGAGGGCGACCCGGGCGTCGAGTCCGCCTTGGGCTGGATCTCGGTCGTCACGACGTTCGTCGACGACAAGGTGCTCGATCGCCCCGAGGCCCTCGCCGTGGCCGGCCCGGGCGCCGGCCACCGGGCGTCGGGCTACCGCATCCACCACGGGCGCGTGCGGGGCGAGAGTGAGGCGCCGCCGTGGCTCGTGACCGACGACGGCGACACGCTCGGCTGGCAGGCCGGCTGGGTGGCGGGCACGACGCTCCACGGCGTCTTCGAGCAGGACGACTTCCGCTCGTCGGTGCTGCAGTGGGTGGCCCGTCGGGCCGGCAAGTCCTGGGAGCCGGGCGAGGTGGGCTTCAGCGCCGCGCGCCAGGCCCGGCTCGAGAGCATCGCGGACCTGATCGAGACCCACCTCGACATGGACGCGCTGGAGACGATCATCGCCACCGGCGCTCCCTGAGCGCGCCCGGTCCCTCCCTCAGGGCGACCGGCCCTCCCTGCGGGCGACCGGCCCTCGCTGAGGGCGACCGGACGCGATTAGGCCGACCCGAGCGCGGTAACCGGGGGAATCCATGACCGGCGGCGGGCGGGTCCTGTCGCCTGCGGTGCCGGCCTACCGCCGCCGGGGAAGGGCGCCCCGGCAGCGGCCGGCATCCTCAGCGCCACCCGCCCGTCGCCTCGCTCGCTCGTCGCCCCTCGCCTCGGTGACTCGTCGCCCACCCGCCCGTCGCCTCGGTCGGCGACCACGCCCTGCTCCGACGCAGTGACTCGTCGCCCACCCGCCCGTCGCCTCGATGCTCCCTTTCTCCCGGACGACCGGGGCCGACCCGGGGGCCGTCTGGGGGTCGGTCCCGAGCCGGCCTGGCCGACGCCGAGGCGTGCCGGTGGCGGGTATGCGGTCGGTCCGGGACCCGTCGCACACCCGCCACCGCGGGGCCACATTCGTGGTCACCCGCCGCGCACCGGTCCCGGGACCCGCCGACGACCACCGGCTCCGCCAAGCCGGCCGCTGCGGTCGTAGCTTCCCAGTTCGGTGCCTGCCGGCGCTGCCGGATCTCGTCCGAACAGCACAGGCTGTGCAAAAAGGACAACACCAGAGGTGGGTTAGCCCGGCGTTAGTGCCACGAACCTGGGCAAGGGTCCGGCAAGGAACCCGCCTCACCAGGTTCACCAGGTCAGTTCGTCGCACCCCCGGTGCGTGTCGGGCTCGACCTGGAGGGTGGCGTGGTCGATGCGGTAGCGGTCGCGCAGCACCACCCGGGCCCGGTCGAGCACTCCGTGGGGGTCGGTGCCGCGGCACACCATCAGGTGCGCGGAGGCGACGTCCATCTCGGACGTGAGCGTCCACACGTGGAGGTCGTGGACGTCGACGACACCGGGCAGGCCGCGCAGGTCCGCCTCGATGGCGTCGACGTCGGTTCCGGGCGGTGCCGCCTGCACGAGGATGCGCACGGCCTGCCCGGCCAGGCGCCAGGTGCGGGGCAGGATGAACAGGCCGATGGCGACGCCCACCAGCGGGTCGACCCACCTCCACCCCGTGAGGCCCATGACGGCGGCGCCGACGATGACGCCGACGGAGCCGACGAGGTCGGAGAGCACCTCGAGGTACGCCCCTCGCACGTTGAGGCTCTCGCCCGACCCCTGCCGCAGCAGCAGGAACGCCACGACGTTGGCCACCAGGCCGACGGTGGCCACGGCGAGCACGGGGACGGCGAGGACGTGCGGGCCGTGGTCGAGCCGGCGAACCGCCTCGACGAGCACGTAGATCGCCACACCGAACAGCAGCACGGCGTTGGCCAGCGCCGCCAGGATCTCGAGCCGGTAGAGCCCGAACGTTCGGCCCCGGTCGTCGCTGCCGCGGTCGGCCAGGTGGATGGCGGCCAGAGCCATGCCGATGCCCAGGACGTCGGTGAGCATGTGGCCCGCGTCGGAGAGGAGGGCGAGCGACCCGGTGACGAGGCCGGCGACGACCTCGACGACGGTCACGCCGCCGAGAACGGCGAGCGCCGCGGTCAGCCGGCCGCGGTGCCGGGAGCCGGCCCGGCCGGCGGCGTCGCCCAGGCCGTGCACGTGGCCGTACACGGAGACGTGGCCGTGGCCGTCGTCCGGCCCGTGCGCGTGGCCCCCGCCGGCGGCGTCGTCCAGGACGTGCGGGTCGCCCAGGCCGTGCGGGTCGCCCAGGCCGTGCGGGTCGCCCAGGCCGTGCGGGTCGCCGTGGGCGCGGGCGTCGCCCAGGCCGTCCGTGTGGCCGTGGCCGTGCCCCTCGGCCTGGCCGTGTCCGACCCCCTGGGTTTGGCCGGCGGTCACCGGGCCGCGCCGTCGCCGTGGCGGAGGTGCTCGCGGGACAGGTCGAGCAGCAGCCGCACGTGGGCGTCGTCGAGCGAGTAGAAGACGTTTCGGCCGTCGCGCCGGTTGCGGACGATGCCGGCGGTGCGCAGCAGGCGTAGGGCGTGCGACACCGAGGTCTCGGCGGCGCCGACGGTCGCGGCCAGGTCGCACACGCACAGCTCCCCGGCCTCGAGCAGGGCGAAGAGGATGCGGGTGCGGCCGGGATCGCCGAGCAGGCGGAACAGGTCCGCGAGGCGGGCGGCCTCGCCGGCGTCGAGGAGGCGGTCGCGCGTGGCGGCGACTCGGTCGGCGTCGACCGCGGCCGTCGGGCAGGCGTCGAGCCCGACGACGGCCGCCGTGGGGGCACGCTCGCGGGACGCTGGCACCCAGGACACCTCCGGACACATGAACAACTGATCAGATGTTGCCGGCGAGTAGGGCGAACGTCAACCTCACCGCGCCGCACCCGGCCGAACTGTCGGCGCCGTCGAGTGGCCGCTACCGTCGCCGGGACCGTGGACGCCCTCCGCTCGACGGCCGATGCGCTCGGCCCCCGCCTGGTGGTGGCCGGCACCCACTCGGGCGTCGGCAAGACCACCGTGGCCACCGGCCTCATGGCCGCCCTGCGCCGCGCGGGGCACCGGCCCACGCCCGCCAAGGTGGGGCCCGACTTCATCGACCCCGGTTACCACGCGCTGGCCAGCGGCCGGCCGCCCCGGAACCTCGACGCCTGGATGTGCGGGCCCGAGGCGATGGTCCCGCTAGCGGCCCGGGCCGGCGCCGGGGGCGACGTGCTCGTGGTCGAGGGCGTCATGGGGCTCTTCGACGGGGCGGCCGACGGCACACCCAGCGCGACGGCCGACGTGGCCAAGGCGCTGGAGGCCCCGGTCCTCCTCGTCGTCGACGCCGGCGCCATGTCCGGCTCGGTGGCGGCGCTCGTCTCGGGCTTCGCGCGCTTCGACCCCGCCCTGCGCGTGGCGGGCGTGATCCTCAACCGTGTGGGGTCCGACGGGCACGAGGCGCTGCTGCGCGACGCCCTGGCCCCGCTCGGCCTCCCGGTGCTGGGGGCCCTGCGGCACGACGACCGGCTCACGTGGCGGGACCGTCACCTGGGCCTGGTGCCCGTCGCCGAGCGACCGGGGGACGTGGCTGCCGCTCTCCACCACCTGGCGGCCGCCGTGGCCGAGCGGGTCGACCTCGACGCCGTCGTACGCCTGGCCCGGCGGGCGCCGACGCGGCCCACGACCGCGCCGGCGCTGCCACCACCGGTCGTGCCGGCGCGGTTGACGGTGACCGTGGCCGTGGCGGCCGGCCGGGCCTTCACGTTCACCTACACCGACACGCTCGACGCCCTGGCCGCCGCCGGGCTGGAGGTCGTGCCGTTCGACCCGGGGCGCGACACCGGGCTGCCCGCGGGGGTGACCGGGCTGATCGCCGGCGGCGGCTTCCCCGAGGTCCACGCCGCCGAGCTGGCCGCCAACGAGCCGTTGCTGGCCGACGTCCGCCGCCGCGTCGCCGACGGGTTGCCCACCTGGGCGGAGTGCGGCGGCCTGTTGTGGTTGTGCCGCACGCTCGATGGCCGACCCATGGTGGGCGCGGTGCCGGCCGACGGGCGCATGACCGACCGCCTGACGCTCGGCTACCGGACGGCCGCGGCGGTGCAGGACTCGCCGGTGGTGGCGGCGGGGGCGACGCTGCGGGGCCACGAGTTCCACTACTCGACCGTCGACCCGGCGGGCGACGCGCTGCGGCTGTCGTCGCGGTGGGGCGAGGGGTCCGACGGCTTCGCGGGCCCGAATCTCCTGGCCACGTTCCTCCACGTGCATCCCGGCGGTGACCCCACGCCGGTGACCCGGTTCGCCCGAGCGTGCGCCGCTCATGCCGCCCGGTCGGCGCGGTCCGGTGGTCCGGCCAACGGCTGAGCCGGGTCGGGGTCGCGGCGGGATGGCCGGATCGGCCGCGACGGCACCTACGCTCGACGCCGTGCGCACGCTGCGCTCGTCGTTGCTCCTGGTGCCGGCGGCCCTGTCGGCCGGCCACGCGTTCGGCTATCTGCTGGCCGGTCAGGGCCACGACCCGAGCGGCTCGTCCCGCTCGTCGAGCGGACGGTGGTGCCCCTGACCCGCTCGCTGCGGGCCGAGGTGGCGGTGGCGGGCGCCGCGCTGGCCATCACCGCGAGCCTCATCCACCAGGCCCCGGCCCGGGCCACGGTGACCGAGCCGTTCGACACGACCGTCACCATCGACGCCGGGACGATGGACGCTACGGTCGACCCGGCGCAGGCTGGGGCGAACGACATCCACATGTACTTCGCCGACCCGTCGGGCGCGGAGCTGGCGGTCGACGCCGTGCAGGTGACGGCCGCGACGGCGTACGTCCCGGCCCGCCGCCTGACCGTCACGCCGATCCTGCCCAACCACGTCACCGCCACCGGGGCGTCGCTCCCGTCGTCCGGCACCTGGACCATCGAGGTCACCGCCGTGCGCCAGGGCGTGCCCCTGGTCTTCACCTTCGAGGTACCGATCCGATGAAGCTGCGAACCGTCGCCACCGCCGCCGCCCTCGGCGCCGGGGCCATCGCCCTCGGCGTGGTGGGCGCCGCGCCGGCCGGCGCCCACTCCGGCGGCGGCACGATCGTCGTCGAGCAGGTCCACCCGGCGGGCACGTCGATCCACTACATCGTGCTCGTCACCTGGGACAACGACGGCCACCCGGCCGCCGACGCCACCGTGACGGCCACGCCCGTGGCGACCGACGGCACGGCGCAGACACCCTTCACGCTCGCCCCGTCGGGGGCGGGCGACGGCCGCTACTCGGGAGCCGTCGAGTTCCCGGAGCCGGGCGACTGGACCGTGCGGTTCACCTCGATCGAGCCCACGGGCACGATCGACCAGGCCCAGACCGTGACCCCGTCGGCGACGCCCGGCGCGTCGGGCGGCGCGTTCGCTGCGGCCGACGACGGGACCGGGGCGAGCAGCGGCGGCGGGTCGGACGAGGCCGGCGACGGCGACTCGATCCCCGTGCTGCTCATCGTCGGGGCGGCGATCGTGGCGCTCGGCGGCGTGGTGACGGCTCTCCTCGCCATCCGCCGCAACCGGCCGGACCTTGCGGTGCCCGCTGCTGCGACGCCCACCGACACCGGCACGCCCACCGCCGCCGACACGCCCACCGCCGCCGGCACGCCCGGCGACACCGGCTCGCCCACCGCCGCCAGCTCGCCCGGCGACACCGACACGCCTGTCGAGAGCGCCACGTCGGCGACCGCCACCGCCATCGCCGGTGACGCGATCGGTGGCGCGCCCGCCGCCGGTCCGGCCGACGGCGCCGCGGCGGGCGAAACGGCTACGACCGCGGCGGACCCGGCCGGCGACGCCCCCTCCGAGCCCCGGTGACCGCCGGCCGGAACACGGTCCGGCGGCTGGCCGGGGTGCTCGGCGTGGCCGCCCTCGCGGCCCTGGCGGGCGCCGCCCCCGCGTCCGCCGATCCTCCCGTCCCCACCGACTTCCGCTCGGTGATCGACGCCGTCGAGCCGGCCCCCGACGGCGTGGACGTGGAGGTCGTGGGCGGCGACGCCTTCCTCGAGCTGCGGGTCGACGAGGGCCACGAGGTCGACGTCCACGGCTACCAGGGCGAACCCTACCTGCGGTTCCGGGCCGACGGCACGGTCGAGCGCAACACCCGCTCGCCCGCCACGTACCTCAACGAGGACCGGCGGGGCTCGGTCGAGCTGCCGGCGAGCGCCGACCCGGCCGCCGAGCCGGCGTGGGAGGAGGTGGCCGGCGGCGGGATGTACGCCTGGCACGATCACGACGTCCACTGGATGGGCGGCGGCTACCCGCCGGGCAAGGGCCACGGCGACGTGGTGCAGCGGTGGACGAAGGACTTGGTCGTCGACGGCACGCCGACCACGGTCGAGGGCCGGCTGCTGTGGGTGGACCCCGTCAGCCCGGTGCCGTGGCTGGTGCTGGGCGCCGTCGCCGCGGTGGCGGTCGTGGTGCTCGGGCGGTCGCGGTCGCTCGTGGGCGCGGTGGCTGCGGTCGTGGCAGCGGCGCTGGCCCTGGTGCTCGGCGCGGGCCAGTACGGCGACGCCCCTGTCGGCTCGGGCGCGAGCCCGCTCCTGGTCGCCGTGCCCCTCGTGGGCCTGCTCGCGGGGGTGCTGGGCCTGGGGCTGCACCGGCGTCTGCCGGGCGTCGCCCCGGCGGCCACGCTGGGCGCCGTGGCGGCCGTGGTCGGCTGGGGCCTGCTGCGCCTCGGCGTGCTGTGGAAGCCGGTGCTGCCCACCGCCCTGCCGGACGGGGTGGACCGGGCGGGCACGGTCCTGGCCCTCGGCCTCGCGGTGGCCGCGGCCGTGACGGGGGTGCTGGCCGGCGGGTTGACATCCGGCTTCGCGTCCACGGCGGACGAGCTCGACACCGAGCCGGAGCCGGCACCAGCGCCCGACGCCACGGACGACGCGGTCTGACCGCGGCCGGGCGCGTGGACACGACGGAGAGTACTTGGGCCGAGGGCCCGTCACCGTCGTGGGGGAGGACGACGGTGACGGTGTCACCGCTGGTCGCTCTGCACTCGCCAGCTGGGGGAGGAGGCGAGGAGCGAACCCAACGGTTCCTCGGCTTCAGGGGTTTCAACGACGCACAGCGCGGGGTTGTTCCAGCCATGGCCCGTTTTCCTACGCCGGGTCAGAGGATCGGGACGCATCGTCACGCAAGGCGGCTGGAGCCCTACGATCCGTCCTCCGATCGCACCCAGGGGGACGCCTACGTGTCCTCGGCGGCGACGGTACGGCGGCTGCGCACGACGGCGAAGCCGCTGACGAGCAGGCCCAGCACACCATCACGATGCCGATGATGCCGGTCGTGGTTCGCTGAGCAGGCGCGGGCCGGGTGCAGGGCCGGCCCTCCGCGACAACGCCGGCGAGCGCCGCGACTCGACGGTGGCGCCGGCACCGGGCAGCCTGGCGGGCCGTGCCGCCGCCCCTGCCCCCCGCTGCCGCCGCGCTGCCCGTGGCGGCCTCGCTCGACGAGGTCCGGGCCGCCCTGGCGGGACCGGGCACGCTCGTGCTGCAAGCGGCACCGGGGGCCGGCAAGACCACGGTGGTGCCGCTCGCGCTGCGCGGCGAGCCGTGGCTCGGCGACCAGCGCATCGTCGTCCTCGAGCCCCGACGGCTCGCCACCCGCGCCGCCGCCCGCCGCATGGCGGCGCTGCTCGGCGAGGGCGTGGGCGAGACCGTCGGCTACAGGACCCGCGACGACCGCCAGGTGGGTCCGTCCACCCGTATCGAGGTCGTGACCGAGGGCATCCTCACCCGCCGGCTGCAGGGCGACCCCGGGCTCGACGGGGTGGCGATCGTCGTCTTCGACGAGTTCCACGAGCGCAGCCTCCAGGCCGACCTCGGCCTCGCCCTGGCGCTCGACGCCCGCCGCCACCTGCGCCCGGACCTGCGCGTGCTGGTCATGTCCGCGACGCTCGACGGCGACCGGGTGGCGGCCCTCGTGGGCGGGGGCGGCGACGGCGGCGACGGGCCGGCCCCAGTCGTGACCAGCGAGAGCCGGTCCTATCCGGTCGACGTGCGCTACGCACCCCGGCGGCCGAGGGAGCACGTCGAGCCGGCCGTCGTCACCGCCGTGCGCCGGGTGCTGCGCACCGAACCCGATGGCGACGTCCTCGCGTTCCTGCCGGGCGCCGCCGAGATCGGCCGGGTGGCCGACGAGCTGGCGGCCGATGCCGGCGGGGGCGGCCCGGTCGAGATCCACCGCCTGTACGGGGCGCTGCCCGCCGGCGAGCAGGACGCGGCGCTCGCCCCCGGCCTGCCCGGCTGGCGCAAGGTCGTGCTCGCCACCGACATCGCCGAAACGAGCCTCACCGTCGAGGGCGTGCGGGTCGTGGTCGACGCCGGGCTGGCCCGGCGCCCGACGTTCGACACCGGCACCGGGCTGACCCGGCTCGACACGGTGCCGGCCTCTCGTGCCTCCGCCGACCAGAGGGCGGGTCGGGCCGGGCGCCTCGGGCCCGGGGTGGCCGTGCGGCTGTGGTCGCGGGCCGAGCAGGCGGCCCGACGCCCGTTCACCGAGCCCGAGATCCGCCAGGTCGACCTCGCCGATCTGGCCCTCGAGCTCGCCGTGTGGGGCACCGACCCGGCGGACCTGCCGTTCCTCGACCCGCCGCCGCCCCGGGGGCTCGACGAGGCCCGACGGCTGCTCGCCGACCTCGGCGCCCTCGACGCGGACGGCGCGCCGACGGAGGTGGGCCGGGCGGTCGTCCGTCTGCCCCTGCATCCCCGGCTCGGACGCATGGTCCTGGCCGCCCGGCAGCGGGGCTCCGGGTGGCTGGGCTGCGTGCTCGCCGCCCTGCTCGAGGACCGCGACGTCCTCCGGGGACGGCCCGACGAGGTTCCTACCGACGTGAGCGTCCGACTCGCCCTGCTCGACGACCCCGGCCGACGCCACCCCTTGGCCGACGGGCGGGCGCTGCGCCGGGCCCGCGAGCGCGCCCGCGACATCGCCCGCCGCGCCGGTATCGCCCCCGGCGGCTCGCTCGGCGGACCCGACGGCGGCTCGGAGGCCGGCGCCCTGCTGGCCGCCGCCTACCCCGACCGCATCGCCCAGGCCCGCGGCGGCCCGGGGCGCTACGTGTTGCGGGCCGGCACCGAGGCGTGGGTCCCGGCCACCGACCCGCTGGCCGGCGAGCCGTTCCTGGCCGTGGCCGAGGTCGACGGGCGGCGCTCGAAGGGCCGCATCCGCCTGGCGGCGGCGCTGACGTCGGACCAGCTCGACGCCGTAGCCGGCGACCAGGTGGTCGAGCACGCCCGCCTGGTGTGGGACGCCGAGCGCGACGACCTCGTCGATCGGGCCGAGCGCCAGCTGGGACGGCTGCGGCTCGGCACCGTCGAGCGGCGCCCTCGCGCCGGGCCGGCGACCACGGCGGCGCTGGTCGACCGGGTCCGCCAGACCGGTCTGGCCGCACTGCCCTGGACGCCGGCCGCCAGCGCGCTGCGGGCCCGTGTGGCGTTCCTGCGGGCCCGGCTGGGTGAGCCGTGGCCCGACCTGTCCGACCGGGCGCTGCGCCGCACGCTGGACGAGTGGCTGGGCCCGCTCCTGGCTGGGGCGACGGGCCGGGCTGCGCTCGACCGGCTCGACCTCGTGGGCACGCTGCGCCGGCTCGTTCCCCCGCCGCTGGTGGCCGAGCTCGACCGGTTGGCCCCGCGCGCGGTCACCGTGCCCAGCGGGCGGACGGTCGAGCTCGCCTACGGCGAGGGCGAGCCCGGCGACCCGCCCACGCTGTCGGTGCGGGTGCAGGACATGTTCGGGGCCACGGCCACGCCGACCGTGGCCGGCGGGCGGGTGCCGGTCGTGCTGTCGCTGCTGTCGCCCGCCGACCGGCCGCTGCAGGTCACGAGCGACCTCGCCGGGTTCTGGGCGGGCTCGTGGGCGGACGTGCGCAAGGAGATGGCGGGCCGCTATCCCAAGCACGCCTGGCCGGCCGACCCGTCCACCGCCGACCCCACCCGCCGCCACCCCGGCTGATCCCGTTGGCCGCGTCCGACCCCGACGCCCCCGTCCCGCCCGCCTCCTGGGGACCAAAGCCGCTCACCAACCCGTCCGCTCCCCAGAATGGACCAACAGGAGCTCGGCGCGACGACCACCGGGGGGATGGACCGGGACGACGACCGATGCGCAAGTCGCGACGGGCGGGGACCGTAACGAGGCGGCGGGCGGGTGGCGCTGAGGATGCCGGCCGCTGCCGGGGCGCCCTTCCCCGGCGGCGGTAGGCCGGCACCGCAGCCGACGGGACCCGCCCGCCGCCGGTCGACGAGCGAGCCGAGCGACAGGACCCGTCAGGCCGCGGCCTTCGCCGCCGTGTCGACCCCGATGTCGGCGAAGGCGAGCAGGTCGCGCCCGGCCACGGCGGCCACTGCGTCGGTCCAGCCCGCGTCGGGCAGCAGGTGGCGGCGGGCGTAGCGCAACCCGATCAGCCCCTTGTGGGCGGCCAGCGGACCGCCCTCGCCCGCCTGCTCGACGAGGAGGGCCCCGGAGAGCGTGTGCACGAGCAGGTCCGTGAGCCGACCGGCCACCGCCTCGCCGGCCTCGGGGTCGAGCCCGACGACCGCCTGGGATCGCGCCGCGAGCTCGCCTCGCGCCGCCTCCAGGGCGTCGACCGCCGGCTGCACCCACGCGGGCGCGGCCCGCCCGGTGGCCAGCGCCGCGTCGACCCGGGCCAGCACGGCCTCGTGGGCGGCCTCGTGGCGCATCGTGCGCAGGACGTCGAGCAGGCAGATGTTCTCGCTGCCCTCCCAGATCGGGTGGCACTGGGCGTCGCGCAACTGGCGCGTCAGCCCCCAGTCCTCGCAGTAGCCGTTACCCCCGTGCAGCTCGACGGCGAACGACGCCGCCTCGACACCGAACCGGCACAGCCGCACCTTCGCCGCCGGCACGAGGATGCGGCGCAGGCGGCGGCCGTCAGCAGCCCTGCCGGCCGCCGCCGACTCGAAGCCCAGCGCCACGGCGGCCTCGAGCTCGGCGAGCTGGTCGACGAGCTGCTCCCGGACGAGAGGCAGGTCGACGAGCGCGCGTCCCTTGGCCTGGCGGTGATGCGCCCAGGCCGTGGCCTCGGCGAACGAGCGCCGGGCGATGCCGAGGCCCATCATGGCGACCCCGAACCGGCTGCCGTTGACCATCTCCATCATCCGGTTGAGGCCGCCGGCGTCTGAGCTCGCCTGGTCGACCGGGGCCCCCGTCTCGCCGTCGTCCCGCGGCCGTTGGGGCCGCAGGGCGTAGGCCACGGCGCCGTCGAAGGTGACCTCGCCGGTGGGCACGCTCTTCGTCCCCAGCTTCTGCTTGAGTCGGCGGATCGAGTACCGGTTCGGCGTTCCGTCCTCGAGCGTGCGGGGCACGAGGTACAGACCGAGGCCGGCAGAGCCCGACGGCGCCCCCTCGGGACGTGCCAGCAGAACGATGGCGGCGCCGTCGACGTTCGAGCAGAACCACTTCTCGCCGGAGATCTCGACCCGGCCGTCGCCCAGCTCGCGCGCCGTGCAGTGCACGGTGCGTCCCAGGTCGGACCCGCCGTCGCGCTCGGTGAGGAACATGGAGCCGTCCACGGCGTCGTCGACGTCCGCCGCCCGCAGGCCGGCGAGCAGCTCCTCGCGCACGTCGGGCGGGGCGTACGCATCGACCAGACCGGCCACGCCCGAGGTCATGCCCAGGCTGCACACCATGCCCGTGTCGGCCTCGGACAGCAGGTAGCTGGCGGCGCCGAGCACCACGCCAGGCGTGGGTCGCCCCCGCTCGAGGGCCTGGGCGGCGAATCCCGACGGGTACCCGGCGGCCCACAGCGAGCGCTTGGCGTCGAGCATGGCCGGGTGGTGGGCGATCTCGCCGACCTCGTGTCCCCAGCGGTCGTAGCGGACCAGCTCGGGCGGGTGGGCGTCGATCAGGTCGGCGGCGCGGGCGATGCGGTCGCCGACCAGCGCTCCGAAGTCGGACAGCGTCGACTCGGACCACCCCCGGTCCTCCGGCGGGCTGTCGCGCCCCACCCGTGCCTGCAGGTCGGGGTCGAGCGCGTACCAGTTCTGCCCGACCACCCCGTCGATCTCGGCCCAGTCGATCACGGGGCCAGCCTCGCGCCCCCCGAGCGCGGTTGTCAGGCGGGCGTCAGTCGTCGGCGGCTCGTCGGCGGCGCCGGTTCACCACCGCCTCGACCGCCTGGCCCAGCAGCGCGCCGAGCAGGAGCGCGACGACGAGGCCCACCCACAGCCTGGTGCGCACGCTGAACACGAGGAACGTCGTCTCGACGCGCTCGTTGTTCTGCAGGATGAAGATGGCGGCGGCCAGCAGCGCCACCCCGGCCACGACGAGCCGGGTGAGCTGGCGTTTGTCGACGCCTTCGACGTGGGCGGCGGGGCCGCCCAGGGGACTCGTGTCGCTGCGACCAGGCTCGTACGCCATGCACGCACGGTAGCTGCGACCGCGCGGCTGGGCGGTGACGATCCCGGGTCAGAACCCCTGGAAGAAGTGCCCGCCATTGACGCCGAGGGCCTGGCCGGTCATCGCGCGGGACAGGTCCGAGGCGAGGAACACCACGGCCCCCGCGATCTCGGCGGCGTCGGGCAGGTAGCGGAGCGCGGCCTCGTCGGCCACGCTGCGGTACTGCTCCTCGGGCGTGATGCCCTTCTTCTCGGCGAGGAACGCGAAGTAGGCGGCGACGTCGTCGCCCCAGATGTAGCCGGGGTGCACGCCGTTGACCCGGATGCCGTCGGCCCCGAGCTCGGTGGCCAGCACCTTCGTGGCGGCCGCCAGCGCCGCCTTCGACGCCGCGTAGGCGCCGAAGCGTGGCTGGATCCGCACGGACGACATCGAGTTGATCATCACGATCCGCCCCCCGCCCCGCTCCCGGAGGGCGGGCACGGCCGCCTGGGTGAGCTGGAGGGTGCCGAACAGGTTGACCTCCATCGTGTGGCGCCAACCGGCCAGGTCCGCCTTGGCGAAGAGCTGGTGGTCGCCGTCGTGGAACGCGTTGTTCACCACGACGTCGAGGCCCCCGGCGGCACCGACTACCTGCTCGATCGCGGCGGCGCACGAGACGGGTTCGGTGACGTCGAGGCGGACGGCGTGCGCCGTGGCGCCCGTGGCCTCGACGTCGGCGGCCAGCGCCTTGACCCGTGCCTCGGTGCGGGCGGCGACCACGACGATCGCCCCCTCGCGGCCGAGCGCCAGGGCGACCTCGCGACCGAGGCCGGCCCCGGCGCCCGACACGAGCGCCACCTTCCCGTCGAGCAGAGCCATGCCGGTCCCCTCCCTGGCGCCGCCCTGGTCGACGACGACCTGACGGGTCGTCAGGTTAGTCAGGCAGGACGGACGTTGACGGCCTGGACGCCGCGGCGGCCGGGGACGACCTCGAAGCTGACGCGCTGGCCGACGGACAGCGGGCGCTCGCCGCCGACATTGGAGGTGTGGACGAACACGTCGCCCTTGCCGCCCCGCCGGGCGATGAAGCCGTAGCCCTTGTCGGCGTGGAACACCGTGACCGTGCCCTGCGTGCTGCCCTGCGGGCCACCCGCGGAGCCGGCACGTACCCGGCGCTCGGAGCGGTCGCTGCGCTCGGACCGCTCGGACCGGTCGCCCCGGCGCCGTTCGCCCGCATCGCGGCGGTTGCCCCCGGCCCCGCGGGCGCCTCCACCGGTGCGGTCGGCGTCGCGCCGCCGCTCGCTGGTGGTGCGGCGACCGCCGGTGGGGCGCTCGTCGGCCTCGACGTGCGCCGGCCGGGAGCGCACCGCGCCCTGGTCGCCCGCCGCGGTGCGGTGCACCGTTGTGGCGGGCGCGGCGCCGCCGGCGCCGGCGATGCTGCCGCTGCGGGCGGCGGGCAGCGTGGCCTTCACGTCCTCGGCCAGCGCCTCGAGCCGGTCCATGTCGACCGGGGCGATCCCCTCGACGTCGTCGAGGCTGCGCTGAAGCGTGCGCGCCTTCTTGTCGCCGTCTTCCTTGGCGACGAGCGCCACGACGACACCGGTGGCGCCGGCCCGGCCGGTGCGGCCCGAGCGGTGCACGTAGTCCTTCGGGTCCTCGGGCAGGTCGTAGTGCACGACCGCGCCCACGCCGTCGACGTGGATGCCGCGGGCGGCCACGTCGGTGGCCACGAGCGCCGGGGCGCGACCCCTCGTGAAGGCTGCGAGCGCCTTGTCCCGCTGGCCCTGCGTGCGGCGGCCGTGGATGGCGACGGCGGCCACGCCGGCCCGCTCGAGTTGCTTGGTCACCCGGTCGGCGCCGTGGCAGGTGCGGCAGAACACGATGGTCGGTCCGCAGGCCACGACCACGTCGCGGGTCACGTCGATGCGGTTGGCGCGGGACAGGCGCCAGAACAGGTGCGTGATGTCGCCGACGTCGGCCTCGGTGCCGGCCACCTCGTAGCGGGCGGGGTCGCGCTGGTAGCGCTGCACGAGGGCGTCGACGTCGCCGTCGAGCGTGGCGGAGAACAGCAGGGTCTGGCGGCGCTCGGGCGTACGATCGAGCAGGCGCTTGACTGCGGGCATGAAGCCCATGTCTGCCATGCGGTCGGCCTCGTCGACCACGACGAGCTCGACGTTGTCGAGCACGACGTCGCCGGTGCCCACCAGGTCCTCGAGGCGGCCGGGGCAGGCCACGACGGCGCTGGCGCCCTGGGCGAGCGCTCGGCGCTGGGGGCCGTAGCTCACGCCGCCGTACACGGTGGTGACCGGGCCGGCATCGCGGTCGATCAGCGACTGCAGCTCGCGCTGCACCTGGGCGGCCAGCTCGCGGGTGGGAACGAGCACGAGGGCCCGGGGGCGCCGGGGCCGGGGCTTGCCGGCGGCAGCCGCCTGGGCGGCGATGGCGAGGCCGAAGGCCAGGGTCTTGCCGGATCCCGTCGGGGCGCGGCCGGCGATGTCACGCCCGGCGAGGGCGTCGGGCACCGTGGCGGCCTGGATGGGGAAGGGTGCGTCGATGCCCCGGCGGGACAACGCGGCGCACAGCTGCTCGGGCACCCCGAGCAGGGCGAAAGAGGATGACACGGAACTCCAGTTCGGAAATCGGGCAGGCCGAGCCGAAGCGGATCTCCGGAGAGGCCTCGCCGGCGGGAGGCGCCAGCGACAGCCGGCAGGGGTGCCGGCGGGAGTGAACGGAGAGACCCTACCCACCTCTGCCCGGAATCGCGCATCCTCCCCGCATCCTCCGAATCGTCCCGGATCGCCCCAGGCCTGCGTGCCCGTCCTCTCCGCAACTCCGGATGCTTCGCCGGCTGGCACCTGCTGCGCCACGCGGCAACGCACCTCGTGCGGCGGCGGGGGGGATCGCAGATGAGCTCCTCGCGCTGGTGGAGGTTCGCCGTGCCGTTGCCTGAGGGGTCAGGGCAGCTCGTAGGTCCCGTCGATGAGGGCGGCGATGGCGTCCCGGTGCAGGATCAGCTCCTCCGGCGACTCGGGCGCCTCACGCTCGCCGAACTGCACCTGTCGATCCATGACGCGGGCCATGACGGTGCCGTGGCGCACGGCCGCGTAGGCGATGAACCAGTCGAGGTCGACGGGCTCGCGCCCGCCGTGGCGGGTGTACGACTCCACCACGTCGTCACGGCGGAGGAACGTCGGCAGGCCCGGCAGCTCGAACGTCGTGCAGATGTCCTGGAAGAAGCGGTGCAGAAAGATGGTCCAGCCGAGGTCCAGCTCGGGTGGGGCGAGCGCCGCCATCTCCCAGTCCAACACGGCCACGGGCGTGAACCCGTCGTAGATGACGTTGCCGATGCGGGCGTCACCCCAGCACGCCACCGCCTCGCGCTCGTCGGCCGCCACCGGCCAGTGCGCGTCGAGCCAGTCGAACGCCCGGTGCAGCAGAGGCAGCTCGGCGCCCAGGCCGGCCTCGGTCCAGGCGAGGTAGGCGCGCTCGGCGTCGACGTGGCGGCGCAGCGGCGACGCGCCCATTCCCCCGGCGTCGAGGAACGCCAGCTCGTCGGGCCCCGCCTCCAGGCCATGGATGGCTGCGATCAGGCCCACCGTGGCGTCCTGCAGACCCGCCCGGTCGGCCTCACTGGCCTCCGACACCCACGATCCCATCGGGTACGGCATGACGTCGGGCGGTACCCGCCCCTCGACCCGGTCCATCACGAAGAACGGGGCCCCGAACGGCCGTGGGTCGGTCTCGTGCCACCGCACCGTGGGGACCGGCACCGCGGTGCGCTCGCCGACGAGGCGCATGAGGCGCACCTGCAGGCCCAGGTCATAGGAGGGGAACACCGGGTACGCGTCGAGCGCCGGTTCGACCCGAGCGACGAAGGCCCCGCCGCAGCCATCCCACGTGGCGTCGAAGAGCACGGTGTCGCTCGACATGCCGTTGGCAGACGGCCGCTCGAACGCCGAGATCTCGACGTCCGCGCCGACCTTTCCGGCCAGCCACGCCGCCATCCGCGTGCGGCCCGCCGCGTCGTCGCGCGTCGAGACGGTGAAGGTCTCCTGTTCCGGGACGGTCATCGTGGCTTCCCCCTCACGCCGACGGCCCAGGCACGCCTGAGGGGTCATCAGCTGTGCTTCAGCATCGCACGACCGTCAGCCCTCGGCCGCTGCGGGCACGGGCGTGAGCGAGGCGTAGCCGTTGAGGAACGCCGCCACGTCGTCGGCGAAGCCCTCGGCCGTCGACGTGCAGTCGACCGGGTCGCCGACGTGCGACCCGTCTTCCCCCACGGCGACCTCCGCCACCCCGCGCACCTCCCCGGCCGGGCACGTGGGCACGTTGAGGCTCTCGATCTCGCCCGAGTCAGCCAGCGAGCCGAGGTCGCCGCGGTGCGCGTCCACCCAGTCGACCGCCAGCTCGGCGGCCGTGGCGTAGTCGGCGGCGACGCCGTCGGTCAGCCCCTGGCTCACGGCGAGCGCCGGCAGCCCGCGGCGCTGCGCCTGCTTGGCGGCGCCCACGGTGCCCGAGATGTCGACGAGCGGGCCGATGTTCTGGCCGGCGTTGATGCCCGACACCACCAGGTCGGGCGTCAGGCCCAGCTCGTCGAGCGCCACGGTCACGGTGTCGGCCGGGTAGCCGTCGACGGCCACGACGTCGTAGCCGCTGGCCGTCGTGCGCTCGCTCGTGGCGAGGTCGCCGGGCGTCGTCCGATCGCCGGTGCCGCTCTGGTTCGTGGCCGGCGCCACGACCGTGACCGTGACGTCCGGCGTGGTGCGGAGGGCCTCGACGAGCACGTCGATCCCCTCGGCGTCGTAGCCGTCGTCGTTCGTGACCAGCACGTCGAGCGGCTCGGCGGCGTCGGTGCCGGTCGTGCCGCCCGCCCCCGCACCGGCGGCCGCCGTGGTCGGCGATCCGGCGCCGCCGTCGTCGCCGCCGCCGCATCCGGCCGCCGCCAGGCCCACGGCGAGGGTCAGAGCCAGGGCTGCGGGACGGGCCCAGCCGGCGGTCAGCGGACCAGTCCCTTGCCGGTGACGAGCGGCAGGTCGAGCGCGGTGAGCAGGCCCGGCCGGGCGGCGACCACCGCAGGGATGGCGTTCACGAGCCGCATGGCTGTGGCCTTCAGACCGGCCGTGTTGTGATCGCCGTCGCTGCCCAGCATCTGCATGTCCAGCGTGTAGTTCGGCTCCCCGGTGAGCACGACCCGGTAGCCACCCTGGCCGGTCGGCTGGGGCCAGTCGGGCGCCAGGTCGTCGCGCAGGCGCGTGACGTGCTCGAGCACGATGACCGGCCGGCCGACCTTCATGCCTCGCACCTCGAAGTGCATCGCCGCAGTGGTGCCGGCCTCGACCCGCCCGGCGGCCACGTCGAAGGCGTCGGGGGCGCCCGCCCGCTCGTGCCACTCCTCCACCGCGTCGAGCTCGACGTCGAGCCCGGCGGCGATCTGGCGCACCACGCTGCCCCACGCCGTCGTCAGGATCCCCGGCGACAGGATGAAGGGCACCTCGTCGAGCGACTGCCCGAAGCCCATGATGTCGAACAGCACGTCGGCCTGGTCGTAGGTCGCGTAGTTCAGGATCTCCTGGCAGCGCACCTCGTCGATCCGCTCGCTGATGCTGGTGAGCGTGAGCGGCAGCCAGTCGTTCGCGAAGCCGGGGTCGATGCCGTTGACCCACAGCGAGGCCCCGCCCTCCAGCGCCGCCCGGCGCACCGGGTCGGACATCGACTCGGGCACGACGCCGTCGGGGTACTGCAGGAAGACCGGGCTGCTCGACACGACGTTGACCCCCGCCCGCAGCAGCCGGGCCAGGTCGTCGAGCGCCTCGAACAGCCGGTCGTCGGCCCACGCCGTGTGGACGATGCAATCTGGTTTCAGCGCCAGGAGGGCGTCGGCGTCGTTCGTCGCGGCCACGCCCAGCTCACGCCCCAGGCCGGCCAGCTCGCCGGCGTCGAGACCCACCTTCTTGTCGCTCGAGACCCACACCCCGACGAGATCGAGGTCGGGTCGGGCGTCGATTCCGGCGATGGCGTGGCGGCCCACGTTGCCGGTGCTCCACTGCACCACTCGGTAGCTCACGGTGTGACCTCCCCCTCTAGGACACCGACGACCGGGCCTCGAACCCGGCCATGACCAGGCGCGCCGCATTCTCGACCGCGTCGTAGACCTGGGCAATCGTCTTGCGGTCGTTCACCCACTCGACGAGCGCGTGATACCAGACCGGCCCCACCACCTCGAGCAGGCGATGGCGGTCCTCGGCGCCGAGCCCGTCCAGCGCCGTGCCCAGCGCCCGGTAGACGCCCTCGCCCATCTCGCGGTAGCACTCGCTGGCGAACGGGTCCGTCGAGTTGGCGGCGACGATCAGCAGGCGCGCGAAGGCCGGCTGGCGCTGGTAGGCCCGCACCGCCCGACGCAGGATCGCGACGAGGCGCTCGGTCATCGTCGCCCCGTCGGGCCACGCCAGAGGTCCCCCGTCGAGGGAGCGCGCCCACGCGGCCAGGGCGGCGGCCGCCATGTGGTCCTTCGACGAGAAGTAGCGGTAGATCGTGCCGAGCGCCACGCCCGAGCGGTCGGCGACGTCCTTCATGCCCAGGTCCTCGACCCGACCGGCGGCGACGAGCTCGATGACGGCGTCGAGCACCCGGTCGCGCCGGGCGAGCTGGGCGGCGGTCATCGTGTCGGCCGCCTGCGGCGGGACGGGGATGCGGGCCACGGCGGTGCGCCGCTACGACGCCAGGCCGAGCACCCGCTCGGCGTTCCCCCGCAGGAACTTGGGCCAGACCTCGTCCTTGAAGCCGACCAGGGGCATCTCGGTCATGATGCGCTCGAGCGAGAGGCCCATCGGGAAGTAGCCGGCGTAGAGGATCTTGTCGGCGCCCCGGGTGTTGGCGAAGTCGACCACGGCCTTCGGGTAGTACTTCGGCGCGAAGGCGCTGGTCGAGTAGTAGAGGTTCGGCCACTTGAGCATGAGCTTCACCGCCAGCTCGGTCCACGGCTCGCAGCCGTGGCGGGTCACGAAGACCAGCTCGGGGAAGTCGAACATGACCTCGTCGATCAACTCGACGTGCTGCGCGGCGAACTTCAGCCGCGGCCCCGGCACGCCGGCGCAGCAGAACGCGGCGATGCCGAGCTCGCAACACTTCGCGTAGAGCGGGTACATCCGCTTGTCGTTGATCGGCACCTGCGGGAAGGTGCCCGAGGGAAAGAACCCGACCGCCGGGATGCCCCAGGTCTCGTAGGCCTTTGTGATCGCCCGCACGGCGTCCATGCCCTCGTTCGGGTCGGGCGAGATCGATGGGATGAACCGGTCTGGGTGGCGGCGCACCGCCTCCTCGCCGTGGCGGCCCTGCACGCCCACGAGCCCCTTCTCGACGCCCCACAGGTCCATCTCGCGCAGGGTGACGCCGACCGGGTCCTCGACGTCGCGGAGCTTCTTGTCGGGCACGTCCTTGAACATGTACTCGGCGGGGAACTCGAAGCTCTCGCGCGACTCGCGGTCGCGGGTCTGCTTCGTGATGAAGGCGTAGAGCGCCTTCATGTCACCGACGGGAAAGCCGATCATCGTGTCGATGATCCCGACGTCGAACGGAGGGGTCACGGCGGTCTCCTGGAGGGGCGCGGCAGGCGGGTCAGGCGTGAGCGGGCACGCGCAGGGTGGCCAACGCCCGCCCGTTGTCGCGCATGATCGTGCGGATCTCGTCCGCGTCGAACCCGTGGAGGTCCTCGAAGAAGTCTGTGGGCACGGCCAGCCCCTCGGCGTGCGGCCAGTCCGACCCGAACAGGACGTGATCCACGCCGATGGCGTCGGCCAGGCCCCGGATGTCGTCCTCGTAGAACGGCGCCACCCACACGTGGCGTCGGAACGTCTCGATCGGGTCGCCGGGGAACGCGTCGGGCACCTGCTTGTAGAACTTGCGCAGCCGCCGGAACAGCTCCGGAACCCAGCCGGACCCGTTCTCGATGGTGGCTACCCGGAGGTCGGGGTGGCGAGCGAAGACGCCGTGGATGATCAGCGCCCCCATCGTCTCGAGCATGGGCCGGTCGGCCGTGACCAGGCTGCGGAACGGGTCGAAGCGAAACGCCTCCATGGCGCCGCCGGCCCCCCAGTCGTCCGCGTACCGGCCGTAACCGCTGTCGCCCGAGTGGATGCCCACCGTGACGCCGGCCTCGTCCACCATCGACCAGAACCGCTCGTATTCGGGAGCACCTGGCGAACGGCCGCCGCTGCGGGTGCGGATCGGCGCCGCCCGCATGCACACGATGCGGGCGCCGGCGGCGAGCACCCGGGCCAGCTCGGCCTCGGCGGCGGCCGCGTCGGTGAGCGACACGAGAGGAGCGGCGAAGATCCGCTCCTCGTAGGCGTAGCCCCAGTCGTCCTCGAGCCAGCGGTTGAACGCCGTGAAGCTCGCCTGCACGGCATCGATGTCGGGCAGCAGCGCCTCCTCGATCCCGACGCCCAGCGTGGGGAACAGGAAGCAGCCGTCGAGGCCTTGGGCGTCCATCACCTTCAGCCGGGCGTCCCGATCGCGATACTCGGGCCGGTCGGCCATGCGGTCGAGCTCACCGAAAGCCGCCCGGATGTCGCTCGACGGGCTCTTGCCCCGGAAGTAGGCGTCGAGCGCCCCGGGCTTCGAGATCGGGTCGAACGTCGGGTTCGGGATGAACCGGCAGATGCTGCCGCCGACCAGCAGGCGCTGGCGGCCGTCGATCTGCGCCCACTGCACGCCTCGCTTCCTGAAACCTGGATCGAGGTGGCGGGTGAACGCGTCGACCGCCTCGTAGTAGTGGTTGTCGGCGTCGAAGACGGCGTAGTCGAGCGCTGCCATGGGACTAGTTTGAAACTCCGTTCTATGTGCTGTCAACCAAGGGGTCCGGTAGTTTGGCGCCGCTCCGGGCGGGTGGTGGCGCGGCTCCCGGCGGTGGGCGGGGCCTGTCGCCTGCGGTGCCGGCCTACCGCCGCCGGGGAAGCCCGCCCCGGCAGCGGCCGGCATCCTCAGCGCCACCCACCCACCGCCTCGTTCCTTCCCGCACGAGCGGTTGGCCGGCTCGTACTTCGTGCGCGGGCGTTCGGCGGCTCGTTCGTCGCGGCCGGGTCGTGGTAGGGGTCGGTGGGGTGTGGGTTGGGGCTGGGCTCAGGCCGGCGTCAGGGAGGGGAGGTGGGGGCCCATGAGGTCGGCGAAGTTGTGGGTGTAAAAGCGCTCGCGGGCCTCGGGGTCGGTGGCGGCCAGGGACGCCTCGAACCGCTCGATGGGGCGGCGGCCGCCCTCGACGTGCGGATAGTCCGACGAGAACAGGCAGACCTCGGGGCCCGACTGCTCGACGATCCAGCCCACGTCCTCGGTCGGGTAGGGCGTGAACCGCACCTGCCGGCGGACGTACTCCGTGGGCCGCAGCGACAGCCGCTGCAGCCGCTCCTCGTGGCGCACGAACGCCTCGAACGCCGACTCCATCTGCCGGGCCCACGACGGCACCCAGATCGCCCCCTGCTCGATCACGCCGAGGCGCAGGTCCGGGAAGCGCTCGAGCACGCCGTCGAAGATCATCGTGGCGAGCGTCTGGGCCGGCGGCCCGGGGATGCCCATGTAGTCGACCGAGCGGAAGTTCTCCTCGCCGCCGTGGAAGTCCGGCGGCACCGGCAGGCCGTTCGCGAAGTACGCCGGATCGATCAGATCGCCCGTGCCGCCCACGTGGAACACGACCGGCACACGGGTCTCCTGGGCCCGCGCCCACACCGGGTCGAGCCCGACGTGGCTGGGCGAGTGCCCGGGCGGGCAGCCCGAGGCCACGAGCAGCGCCGCCGCCCCCATCTCGATTGCCTCGTCGGTCATGGCGGCGGCGCGGTCGAGGTCGGCGAGGGGCACGTAGCAGCTGGGCAGCAGCCGGTGGTCCACGGCGCAGAACTCGACCATGCCGCGGTTGTGGGCCCGGGCGGCGCCGTAGGCGAGGTCGAGGTCGCCGCCGTGCTCCCAGTCGTGCAGTCGCCGGTTGTGGAACGTGTTGAACACGAGCTGGCTCGAGAAGCCCAGCAGGTCGAGCGCCCGGCTCCGGTCCTCGGCAACAAACGAGCCGGTGGCCGCGAAGTTCTTGCGGCCCATGATCTCGGCCTCCTCGACCGCCCGGTACGAGTCGGACGCGTGCTTCGCGCGCAGCCGCTCGAACGCGGCGTCGAGGTCGCGCTGCTGCTCGGCGACGTCGCCTGACTGGCGCAGCTCGTTGCCACCCGGGTAGCGGAGCGGCTCGATGCGATCGCGGACACCCGGGTCGGCGTGGTCGCGGAGCCAGGTCGGCGGCTCCATGATGTGGGCGTCGGCGTCGTGGACGACCAGCCCGGTGGCGTTGTAGGGCACAGGCAGCATCCCCTCGTCGTGGGCCCGCTCCCTCGACCCTAGGACCCGAGCGCCGGCTCGGCGCCCGCCGGAGCGTCGGGCGGTGTGCCCGACAAGTCGGGATGCTGTGACAACCGTCTCCCTGTCTCGCGAGCGGTTCGCCACCACCCCGGTTGACGGGCCGGCGCTATTGGGCGGCGGTCACTGTTGGAGCGAAGTCGCCGCCGGTCAAGGAACGGCCGCCGCTCCGCCCGGTCCGGATCGCTGCCGGGTGAGGGGGTAGACCTTGGGGACCCGCGACGACACGAGGTGATGTGATGACCGACGCCACTCCCGCCGACGCCCTCTCGCCGGGCAGCGCCGACGCCCTGGTGGCGGGGCGCATCGTGGTGGGCGTCGATGACTCCGAGCAGGCCGCCGCGGCCCTGCGCTGGGCCCTGGCCGAGGGCGCGCTGCGGCGCTCGACCGTCGAAGTGGTCCACACGTGGTCGCCGCCGGTCTCGGCCCTGCCCTTCGGCGCCACGCTCGTGGCCCCGGTGGACGAGCCCGCGATCGACGCCGCGGCCCGCGAGCAGCTCGACAAGATGGTCGCGGCCGCGCTCGCCACCATGGAGGGTCCCGTGCCCCAGGTGCAGCTCACCGTGCTGCCCGGGTCACCGGCGATCACGCTCGTCGAGGTCGCCGAGGACGCCGACCTCCTCGTGGTCGGCTCGCATGGCCGCACCGGGCTGTCCCGCCTGGTGCTCGGCTCGGTCGCCAACGGCGTGGTCCAGCACGCCCCCTGCCCCGTCGTGGTGGTCCGCAGGCCCGACGCGGAGGACTGACGCGCCGGCGCCCCGGGCGGACGGGCTCTCGCGAGCCCGCCCGACCGGTCGGCCGGTACCGCCCGGCCGACGCCGGTGCGGCCCGACCGACCGGGGCGCGGGCCCGGTCAGTCGCCGGCCACCGCCGCGAGCACGTCGAGCCGGGCGGCCCGGCGGGCCGGGCGCACCCCGGCCAGCACGCCGGCGATCGCCCCGACGACGAGCACGACGGCCAGCCGCGCCACCGGCAGCGCGAAGGCGCTGGTTGCCCCGGACGTGGAACCTACGGCCTCGACCATCCCCCAGCCCAGGAACACGCCGAGGCCCAGACCGCCGACCGTGCCGAACACGGCGATCAGCACCGACTCCTGGCGGACCATGGCCCGCAGCTGGCGACGGGTCTGTCCCACCGCCCGCAGCAGGCCCAGCTCCCGCCGGCGTTCCCACGTGGATAGCGCCAGGGTGTTGGCGATCCCCATGAGGGCGATGATGATCGCGAGGGCCAGCAGGGCGTAGACGACGGTCAGCAGCATGTCCAGGCCCTCGGTGAGCGAGGCGGCGTACTCCTCGCGGTCCTGCGGATCCGAGGCGCCGTAGCGCTCGAGCACGGGGGCGACCGCCGCCTTGGCCTCATCGATCGACACGCCGTCGGCCACCTCGACGAACACCGCGGTGTCGATCTGCTGGGTGGTGTGCGGTCCATAGGCCGCCCGGGGGATCAGCACGCCGCCCACGATGTCGGCCTCCTCGTAGAGGGCGCGGATCGTGAGCTCCTGCTCGGAACCGTCGCCCCAGGTGACGGGCACGGCGTCGCCGAGCGCCCAGCCGCGGTCCTCGGCCGTGGAGGCGGCGACGGCCATCCCGTCGTCACCGACGTCGGCCACGCTGCCGGCGGTCACGTCGATGTCGAGCACCCGGCCGAGCGCCGCCGGGTCGGCGACGGCGATCGGCCGCTCCCGCCCGTCGACGACGGCGCCGCCGGCGCCGAGGCCGACCGTCCCGGCCACCTCGGGCACGTCGTCGAGTGCCGGCGCCAGCTGGGGGTCGATGCCGGCGCCGCCGAAGGGCGGGGCGGCCACGACGAGGTCGGCGCCGAACGTGCGGTCGATCGTGCGGTCGAGCGACGCCTGCAGGGAGGCGGCGAACACGGTGAAGACAGTGACCACGCCAACACCCACGAGCAGAGCCGACGCCGTGGCCGCCGTGCGTCGCGGGTTGCGCATGGCGTTGCGCTGGGCGAGCAGGCCGCTCGACCGCCGCCAGCGGGACAGCGGGGCGCCGAGCACCGCCACGGCCGGCCGGGCCGCGACGGGCCCGGCGACGACGACGCCCACGAGGGTCGCCACGGCACCGACCCCGGCCACCGGCAGCAGCGCGTCGCCGCCCACCAGCGCCCCGACGAGCACGGCCGTGATCCCGGCGCCGAGCGCGAGCACGCCGGCCACGACGCGCGCCCGGGACGTGCCGGCCCGGTCGACCGCCGCCTCCCGGAGGGCGGCGAGCGGTGCGATGCGGGAGGCCCGCACGGCCGGCCCGGCGGCTGCGGCGAGTGTGGCGAGAACCCCCACGGCGAGGCCGATGACCACGGTGGACACGGTCACGACCGTCCCGCCGGCCGGCAGCGCGCCGCCCACGGCATCGAACAGGCCCTTCAGCAGGCCGGCGACGCCGAGCCCGGCGGCCAGGCCTACGAGCGACCCGACGATGCCGACGGCGAGCGCCTCGATCGCCACGGCCGTGAGCACCTGCCGGCGGGCGGCGCCCACGGCCCGCAGCAGGGCCATCTCGCGGGTCCGCTGGGCGACGAGGATCGAGAACGTGTTGTAGATGCTGAACGTGGCCACGAGCAGGGCGATGCCGGCGAACACGGTCAGGAACGTCGTGAGCATGCCGAGGAAGTCGCTCTCGATGTCGTCCACCTGCTCGTCGGTCAGCTCGGCGCCGGTGATCGCCTCGGCGCCGGCGGGGACGATCGGCTCGATGCGGTCGGCCAGCTCGTCCTGGGAGACCCCGGGCTCGGCCTCCGCCGCCACGGCGCTGACCAGGTCGCGCCCGCCCGCGATGTGTTGCTGCGCGGCGGCCAGCGTGAAGGCCGTGAATGTCGTCTCACCGAGCCCGTCCTCGTCGCCGAAGGTGGCGATGCCCACGACGGTGACCCGGACCGGGCCGGGCACGAGCACGGTGGCGCTGTCGCCGACGTCGAGGTCGGCATCGCGGGCGGCGCCCCGGTTGATCACGACCTCGTCGTCGGACTCCGGGGCGCGGCCCTCGGCCAAGCGGTAGGGCGTGAGGTCGGGGTCGTCGATCCAGTTGCCTGCGAGGCGGGGCGGGCCGTTGCCGCCCACCGCCTCGCCGTCGGGGCCGAGGATGGCGGCGTAGCCCTCGATCTGCGGCTCGGCGCGGGCCACGCCGTCGACCCGGGCCACGGTCTGCACGAGGCCCGCGTCCACGAAGCTGCGCTCCTCGCTCTGGGCCGGCCCGCGGCTGAGGGTCGTGGGGTTGCGGACGATGACGTCGATGCCGGCGGTCGTCTCGGAGAACAGGTCGTCGAAGTTGGCGCGCAGCGTGTCGCCGAGCACGAGCGTGCCGGTAAGGAAAGCCACGCCGAGCACGACGGCGAGGCCGGTGCCGGCCAGGCGGCCGGTGTGGCCCCAGGCGCTCTTGAGGGCGATGGTCAGCACGGCTCAGCCCTCCCCGGTCCCGGCGCCGGCAGGCACGCGCCGCTCGAGCGCGCCGAGGCGGTCGAGCACGGCGGCGGGCGTGGGGCGGTCCATGTGGTCGACGACCCGGCCGTCGAACAGGAACACGACCTGGTCGGCGTACCCGGCGGCGGCGGGGTCGTGGGTGACCATGACGATGGTCTGGCCGAGCTCGTCGACGGCCCGGCGTAGGAAGGCCAGCACCTCGGCGCCGCGGCGCGAGTCGAGGTTGCCGGTGGGCTCGTCGGCGAAGATCACCTCGGGCCGGTTGGCGAGGGCCCGGGCCACGGCGACGCGCTGTTGCTGGCCGCCCGACAGCTCGGCCGGGCGGTGCCGGAGCCGGTCGCGGAGGCCGACCGTGTCGATCACGGTGGCGATCCAGTCCTCGTCGCCAGCGGTGCCGCCGAGCAGCAGGGGCAGGCGGACGTTCTCCTCGGCGGTCAGCGTGGGCACGAGGTTGAACGACTGGAACACGAAGCCGATGCGGCCGCGGCGGAGCAGGGTGAGATCACGGTCGCTCAGGGCACCGAGATCGACGTCGCCGATGAAGACCTGGCCGGACGTGAGGTCGTCGAGTCCGGCGAGGCAGTGCATCAGTGTCGACTTGCCCGAGCCGGAGGGGCCCATGACGGCGGTGAAGCGCCCGGCGGGCACGTCGAGGTCGACCTCGTCGAGCGCCCGGACGGCGGTGTCGCCGGCGCCGTAGACCTTCGTGGCGGCCACGGCGCGGCCGGCGACCGGACCGGCGGTGGTGGGGTCGTGAAGCATGCCTCGATCGTCGCGACCAGGGGCTCCGCCGTCGTCGCCCTGCCGGCTGGACCTGGTGCTACCGCAGCTGCGGTAGCGGCCGGGAGCGGCTACGCCCGGCGGCGTAGGGGGCGCCGGCGGGGCCTCTCATGGACGCCAGCGGGGGCTGACGAGGCCGGACTCGTAGGCGAACACCACCAGCTGGGCCCGGTCCCGGGCGGCGAGCTTGATCATGGCCCGGCTGACGTGCGTCTTGGCCGTCGCCGGGCTCACGTAGAGACGTTCGGCGATCTCGTCGTTCGTCAGCCCCTCGGCCACGAGCGCCATGACCTCGCGCTCGCGGTCGGTGAGCCGGTCGAGCTCGGGTGCGAGCGTGGGGGACTTGGCCCGTGTGGCGAACTCCTCGATGAGGCGGCGGGTCACGCCGGGCGACAGCAGGGCATCGCCGCCGGCCGCCGCCCGCACGGCGCGGAGCAGGTCCGCGGGCTCGGTGTCCTTCACCAGGAAGCCGCTCGCGCCCACCCGCAGTGCCTCGAAGACGTACTCGTCGAGCTCGAACGTGGTCAGGATGACGACGTGCACGCCGTCCAGACGGTCGTCGGCGGCGATGCGCCGGGTCGCCTCCAGGCCGTCGACGCCGGGCATGCGGACGTCCATGAGCACGACGTCGGGGACGAGCTCGCGCACGACCCGTACTGCCTCCTCGCCGTTGCCCGCCTCGCCCACGACCGTGAGATCCTCCTGCGCGTCGAGCAGCGATCGCAGCCCGGCGCGGATGAGCGCCTGGTCGTCCGCGAGCACGACGCTCGTCACGACGCCGCCTCGGGTCGTGCGCCGCCCGCGCCGGCCCGGGCGTCGCCGGCGGCGGGCTCGCCACGCGGTAGGCGGGCGCGCACCCGCCACCCGAACCCCGCGCGGGGCCCGGCGTGCAGTTGGCCGCCGACGGTTTCGGCCCGCTCGCGCATGCCGACCAGGCCGTTGCCCGAGCCGAGCGTGGCGACGTCGCCGGCCGGCGGCGCGCCCGCGCCGGCCGGCGCTGGCCGTGCCGGGGTGCGGCGGCCGTCGTCGGTCACCTCGACGACCAGGTCGGTCGGGGTGTGCACGAGGCGCACCTCGGCGGTGGTGGGACCGGCGTGGCGAGCCACGTTCGTGAGCGCTTCCTGCACGATCCGAAAGGCTGCCAGGTCCAGCCCGGCGGCGAGCGGACCGGCCTCGCCCTCGGTGACGACCCGCACCTCGACGCCCGCCACCGACGCCTGGGCCACGAGGTCGTCGAGGCGGGCCAGCCCGGGCGTCGGGGCGCGGGGCGCCGCGTCGTCGACCTCGTCCACCTGGCGCAGCACGCCGAGGACCGACCGCAGCTCGACGAGCGCCTCCTTGCTCGCGTCCTTGATCGCGGTGAGCGCCGTGCGGGCCTGGTCGGGCCGCTCGTCGAGGAGGTGCAGGGCGACGCCGGCCTGCAGGTTGACGAGCGAGATGTTGTGGGCCACGACGTCGTGGAGCTCGCGGGCGATGCGCAACCGCTCTTCGGTGACACGGCGGCGGGCCTCCTCCTCACGCGAGCGTGCCTGCTCCGCCGTGCGCTCGCGCCGGGCCCGGATGGCCTCGGCGCCGAGCAGCAGCACGAGCAGCCACGCCGCCAGTCCGACGGCGGAGGTGATGCCGGGGCCGTCCTCGCCGCCCGGCAGCGCCGGGACCACGATGAAGGTCCCATAGCCGATCGCGACCTCGGCGATCGCTGCCGACCGGTGACCCGCCATGACCGTCGTGCCCAACGCCACGATCAGCGAGAACCAGATCGGCCCGAACGGGAACTCGAGCTGGAGGTAGGTCACGGTGGCGGCGAAGGCCACCGCGAAGGTGACCAGAGGATGCCGACGCCGCACGACCAGGCCGGCGGCGCCGATGACCAGCAGGCCGACGCCGAGGGCGTCGAGCGACCGGCGCTCGGGTTGGCTGAGACCCGCCAGGGCCGTGCCCGCCACCTGGGCGACCGCCACGACGAGGGCGAGGACGCCGTCGACCACTGTGGGCGACCACCGGCGCGCCCGGGCCCACAGCGGGGCGGGGGCGGGGCGCGGAGCGGCCGGGGCGGTGTCCATCACCAGCGACGGTACGGCGCCGGCCCGCCGCCGTCATCGGCCGGCGGGCGACGCCGCCGCTACGCCCCGCGGCGTAGGCCCCGGCAGCCGCCGCCGTGGCCGCCCCGCGCCGCTCCCGGCATGCGCCGGGGGACCGGCTGGGGGGCCGCGCCCGGCAGGAGGCGCCCGCTCCTTCCCTGGCGACCTCCCGCAGTAGCGTGCGCGGCGATGCGGACGACGACGCGGCGACGGCTGGACATGGGGCTCCTCGCCGGGGGCGCCCTGGTGGTCGGCGTCTCCGGCCTGATCGGCGCCGCAGCCGGGAAGGTCGAGAAGATCGACGCGGTCTGGACCCGCGCCGCCGTGAGGGCCGACGGCTCGGCGCAGGTCCTCGAGGTCATCGACTGGGACTTCGGCTGGGCCACCGACAAGCACGGCATCTTCCGCCAGATCCCCGATCTGCCCGTCGACACCCCGGTCACGGTGGAGGCGGACGCCCCGGACCAGCTGGCTGTCACGAGCGAGGCGAACGGCACCCGGCTGCGCATCGGCGACCCGAACACGACCGTGTCGGGCAAGCACCGCTACGAGCTCGAGTACCTGCTGCCGGGCGTCGTCCGCGAGAACACGCTCGACTGGGAGACCTTCGGCTACCAGTGGGACGTCGACATCGACGAGGCCGAGGTCCACGTCACCGCGCCGTTCGACCTCACGGACCCGGTGTGCAGTCAGGGCAGGCCCGGGTCGACGGCACCGTGCGACGTCGAGCTCGTCGAACCCGGCCACTTGGTGGCCCGTGTCGAGAACCTCGACGCCGGGGAGGGCGTGTCCATCGAGGCCCGGACCGGCGGCGACCTGGCGGCGACGCCCAGCCTGCCGGAGCCGCCGACCGAACGGCCGAGCGACGACGGCACCGGCCTCGGGCCGCCGGCGGCGCTGGCCGCCGCCGCTACCGTTGCGGCGGCGCTCCCGGCGTCGCGCCTGGTCCGCCGGGCGGGGCGCGAGCGCATCTCGTCGGGTGGCGCGGCAGACGTCGCCTACACCGGTTACGGGCGGTCGAGCGCCGCGTCCGCGCCGGTGACGAGCCCGGCCGGCGCGGGGCCCGGCCGGGCAGCCCTCCCGCCGTTCCCCCTGCCACCGTTCCCCCCGCCGCCCAGCAGCCCACGGCCGGGGAGCCCGCATCCGGGTAGCCCGCCGCCGGCGGGGTACCAGCCCTCGGCGATCGGGCCACCCGTCGCCGGTCCGCCCGGGTGGCTGCCGGCCGGCGAGATGCGCATCGACGAGAAGGACCTGGCCGAGATGGCCACCACCGAGTTCGCCCCGCCGGCCGAGCTGACCGCGGCCCAGGGCGGGATCCTGCTCACCGAGTCGGTCCGCAACGAGCACAAGGTGGCGTGGCTCGTGCAGGCCGCCATCGACGGCGCGGTCGACATCGAGGAGGAGGGCGATAGGGCCACCGGCCTGCGCCGCACCGGTCCGGGCGACGCCGAGGCGCAGCCCGTGCTCGACGCCGCGTTCGGCGGACGCGACCACATCTCGCTCGGGACGTACGACAGACGCTTCAGCACCGGATGGACGCGGCTCGGCCAGGATCTCGAGGAGTGGCGCCGGCACAGCGGCCTTTGGGACGACGCCGCCGACCGCCGCCGCATCGCGGTGCGGGTGCTCGGCGGCGTGGGGTGCGTGGTCGGCGAGCTGATGGTCCTTGGCGGCGCGTTCGCCGCCAGCATGCTCGGCGCGCCCTGGCTGGCCCTCGTGCTCGTCGGGGCGGTGGTCGCCGGTGCCGGTCTTGCCTGCCTCGTCCGGGGTTGGGAGCTGCGGGTGCGCACGCCCGCGGGTTCCGGCCTGTGGTTGCGGGTCGAGTCCTTCCGCCGGTTCCTGGCCGGGTCCGAGGCGTACCACGCCGAGGAGGCCGCCCGGCGGGGCGTGCTGCGCGAGTACACGGCGTGGGCGCTGGCTCTCGGCGAGATCGACCGCTGGGCGAACGCCGTGCGCATGGCCACGAACATCCCGAGCGACGCGGGCCTGTCCTACGCGTACTTGGGGCCGGCGCTGCTGGCCTCCACGGTCTCGGCCGCCACCGCCCCGTCGTCCTCGAGCGGCGTTGGCGGGTTCGGCGGCGGCTCCGTGGGCGGCGGCGCCGGCGGTGGCGGCGGCGGGAGCTGGTAGGAGCAGCGGCCCGTCCCGGCCACCGCAGCGCCGAGGCAGGACCCAAGCTGGACCGCCGAGCCCGTCCCCGGCCGCCACCGGAGCCCGGACGCGAGCCGGTCCCCGGGGGGCGGAACCCGGGGACCGGCGCGGCCACCGGCTGCCTGCGAAGGCGGGCGCCCGTCCCGTCGCGGGACGGCGCCCGACCGGTGGCCGACCGGCCGCCGGCGACCCGCGGGGCGCGCGCCGGCGGCCCGGGGAATGTCGTGCGTGACGTGGGCCAGGGCTCACGTTCGGCACAACGTCCCCGGAGGGCTACTCGGTGGCGATCGCCTGCAGGACGTCGAGCCGGGATGCCCGCCGGGCCGGGCGCAGGGCGGCGACGACGCCGACGAGCGCTCCGAGCGCGAGGACAACGCCGAGCTGGCCGACCGGCAGGGCGAAGGCCCCGAGATCCTCGTCGGCGAGCGCCATGACCAGCGCCCAGCCGAGGAACGACCCCAGGGCGACGCCGCCCACCGTGCCGAACAGCGACACGACGGCCGCCTCGCCCCGCACCATTGCCCGCACCTGGCGACGGGACTGGCCCACCGCCCGCAGCAGGCCCAGCTCGCGGGTCCGCTCGTGGATCGACAGCGACAGCGTGTTGGCGATGCCCATCAGGGCGATGACGATCGCCAGCAGCAGCAGGACGTAGACGATGATCAGCAACTGGTCGACCTGGCCGGCCACCGAGTCGACGTACTCGCCGCGGTCCTGCACGTCGGGGCCGCCGAAACGGTCGGCGATCGGCTGGATCGCCGCCTCGCCGTCGGCGGTCGACACGCCGTCGGCCAGCGCGATCGCCACCACCATGTCGGTGGGCTGGCCGGCGTGCGGGGCCCAGGCCGCCCGGGGCACGATGACGTCGCCCATGAGCTGCTCCGAGTCGTAGGTGACGCCGAGCACCAGCTGCTCGGTGACCCCGTCGGCGAACGTGACGGGCACCGGCTCGCCGACGGTGTAGCCCCGGTCGGCGGCCCAGTCGTCCTGAAGGGCGATCTGATCCGCGCCGATGTCGTCGAACGACCCCGCCGTGGTCCCGAGGTCGAGCAGGGCGCCGAGCTGCCGCGGGTCGACGGCGCTCGCGGCGTAGTCGGTGTCACCGACGCGCACGGGGGCGTTGGCGATGCCGACCGCGGTGTCGACCTCGGGCAGCTCACCGATCGTGTTGGCCAGCTCGGGGCTCATGCCCGAGCCGCTGAAGTCGGTCGTCACCATGACCAGGTCGCCCGCGAACTGCTCGGACACGGTGTCGTCGATCGACTGCTTGATCGAGGCCCCGACCACGGTGAACAGCGTCACGACGGCCACACCGACCATGAGCGCCGAGGCGGTGCCCGCGGTGCGCCGGGGGTTCCGCATGGCGTTCTGGCGGGCCAGCTTGCCCGCCATCCGGCGGCGGGCGGTCAGCGGACTTCCGAGCACGGCGGCGGCCGGCCGGGCCACGACCGGGCCGAGCAGCACGACGCCGACCAGCGTGACGAGGGCTCCGATGCCCGCGAGCGCGATCGAGCCGTCGCCGGCCGTGCCGACGATCGTGAGCGTTCCGCCGCCGAGCGTGGCCAGCGCGCCGAACCCTGCCCGGATCCGGGACGAGCCCGACGTGTCGATGGCGACGTCGCGCAGGGCGGCGAGCGGTGCGACCCGTGAGGCCTTGACCGCCGGGGCGATCGATGCGACGAGCGTCACGATGACGCCCACGGCCAGGCCGGCGACGATCGGCGTCGCCCCCACGACGAGAGGGGTGGACATCAGGCCGAACGACGCCTCGGCGAGCGCCAGCAGGCCCACGGCGAGGCCCACGCCGGCGGCGATGCCCAGGGCCGAGGCGATCACGCCCACAAGCAGCGCCTCGACGACGACCGAGGTCACGACCTGGCGGCGCGAGGCCCCGAGCGCCCGCAGCAGCGCGGACTCGCGGGTCCGCTGCGCGACGAGGATCGAGAACGTGTTGTAGATGCTGAACGTGGCCACCACCAGGGCGATGCCGGCGAACACGAGGAGGAAGTTCTCGAGGAAGCCCAGGAAGTCGCTCTCGATGGCGTCGCGCTGCTCGCGTGTGAGCTCGGCGCCGGTCAGCGTCTCGACCCCGTCGGGCAGGTCCTCGGCCAACCGCGCGGCGAGCTGGTCCTCGGTCAGGCTGCCGTCGCCGGCCACCAGCACCTTGCTGATCTGCCCGGGGTCGGGCAGGAGCACCTGCTGGGCATAGGCCGTGGTGAACGCCGCGTAGGTCGGCCCGCCCATGCTGTCGGCGTCGCCGAAGGTGGCGAGGCCCACGACCGTCGCGTCGACCGGCTCGGGCGTGCGGATCGTGGTCGCATCGCCCACGGCCAGGTCGCCGTCCTCGGCCGACGCCTTGTCGATCACGACCTCGCCCGGGGCCTCGGGGGCGCGGCCCTCGTCGATGTCCCACGGGTTGAGGTCGGAGTCGGTGATCCAACCGCCGGCCATCGTGGGCGGCCCGTTTCCGCCGATCGGGTCGCCGTCGGACCCGACGATCTGGCCGGTGCCCTCGACGACGGGCACAGCGGTCGCCACGCCGTCGACGGCGGCGACATGGTCGACGAGGGAGGCCTCGAGCCGCCCCCGCTCGGTGAAGTCGCCCTCACCCACCTCGGTGGCGCTGCGGACGACGGTGTCGGTGCCGGCGTTGGCCTCCTCGAAGGCGTTGGCGAAGCCGTCGCGCATGGTGGCGCCCAGCACGAGGGTGCCGGAGAGGAACGCCACGCCGAACAGCACGGCGGTGCAGGTGGACAGGAGGCGCCGCTTGTGGGCGCCGATGCTCTTGAGCGTGGTGCGCAGCATCGTGATCAGCTCCCGAAGGCCTTCAGGCGCTCGAGCACGCGGGCGGCGGTCGGGGCCTCCATCCCGTCGACGATGCGCCCGTCGGCGAGGAACACGACGGCGTCGGCGTAGCCCGCGGCCACCGGGTCGTGGGTCACCATCACGATCGTCTGGCCGAGGTCGTCGACGGCCCGGCGCATGAACGCGAGGATCTCGGCTCCGCTGCGGGAATCGAGGTTGCCGGTGGGCTCGTCGGCGAAGATCACCTCGGGCCGGCTGAGCAGCGCCCGGGCCACGGCGACGCGCTGCTGCTGGCCGCCCGACAGCTCGGAGGGGCGGTGCCGCAGGCGGTTCCGCAGGCCCACCGTGTCGACCACCGAGTCGAGCCACCCGGCTTCGGGTGAGCGGCCGGCCAGGTCGAGGGGCAGCGTGATGTTCTCGGCGGCGGTCAGCGTGGGGATCAGGTTGAACGACTGGAAGATGAAGCCGACCCGATCGCGCCGCAGGCGGGTGAGGCGCTTGTCGCGCAGCCGGGAGAGGTCCTCGTCGCCGATGTACACCCGGCCCGAGGTCAGGTCGTCGAGGCCGGCCATGCAGTGCATGAGCGTCGACTTGCCCGATCCCGAGGGGCCCATGATGGCGGTGAACCGCCCGGCCGGGAGGGCGATCGAGACGTCGTCGAGGGCCCGCACGGCGGCTTCGCCGTGCCCGTAGACCTTGGTGGCCGACTCGGCCCGCACGGCGATCCGGGGCCCGGTGCCGACAGTCGGGGGGGACGGTGCCAGCGTGGTCATCACGTAGTTCGCAGACATGGATCGCAGTGTGATGACCAGGCGGTCCCGGCGAAATGGAGCCAGCAAGCGTCTGCCGGGTGGGGCCTACCCCACTCGGGTCGGGGGGCTCACCCTCGGGGCCACCGCGGACCGCCCGTGGCCGGGCGCGCCGGCGCCGCCCGGGGCGCACCCGGGCGGCGGAGCAACGGTGGCGCCCTTCTCAGGGGTGGCGGATGGTGACGCTGCCGTTGTCCGTGAGGGCGGTGATCGTGCGCTGGCTGTCCCGGTCGGTGTCGACGAGGGTGGACACCGAGCCGTTGTCGCTGTCGGCGTCGACCCGGTAGGGGACGTCGGGCTCCTCGGGCACGACGACCTCGATGCTGCCGTTGTCGGACGTGGCGGTCACCGCCCGGGGCGGCTCGGTGAAGGACAGTTCGACCCGGCCGTTGCTCGTGCCGGCGTCGACGCCGCCGGACGTCAGGTCGGTGCCCACGACCCGGCCGTTGTCGGACTCCATGCGCAGGTCGCCGGTGACCCGCGCCGCCTCGATCCGTCCGTTGTCGGTGCTCAGGTCGACGTCGCCGGCCAGATCGCTCGCCGTGAGGGTCGTGTCGCCCCGCACCACGACGTTGAGGTCGGCCGGCACCTCGATCGTGTACTCGACGCCGCACCACTCGGAGAAGAGCACGGGGCAGCTGCCCCGCACCTCGAGCGTGTCGCCGTCCACCTCTTCGTGGTGCCCGGTGGGCCGCAGGCCCTCGCTCACCTCGGCGGTGACCACGATCTCGTCGGCGTCGGCACCGAGCACGCGGACGCGACCGGTGTCGTTGTGGACCTCGAGCCGCGAGATGCCGGCGGCGTCGTAGCGGGTGACGACCGTCTCCTCCTCGTGCGCGAGGGCCCCGGCCACCTGGGCGGTGCCGTAGAGGAGCAGCAGGCCGGTGACCACGCTGCCCCCGACCCGCCACAGGCGGCGGAGCCCGGGCGTGAGGGTGGGGCGGTCGGGCGACGGGGTGTGGGTCGGCAGCCTTGGCATCGTGATCCTCGGAATCGCTCAGCTCTCCAGCCAGCGCAGGACGGCGAGCACGCGGCGGTGCCCGTGCTCGCCGGGTGGCAGGTCGAGCTTGGTGAAGATGTTGCTGATGTGCTTCTCGACGGCGCCGGCCGACACGACGAGCTCGTCGGCGATGGCGCCGTTCGACCTGCCCTCGGCCATCAACCCGAGCACCTGGCGCTCGCGGGGCGACAGCTGCGCGAGCGGGTCGCGGCGTCTGGTGCGGGCCAGCAGCTGGGCGACGACCTCGGGGTCGAGGGCCGTGCCGCCACCACCCACCCGGCGGACCGCCTCCATGAACTCGGCGACGTCTGCGATGCGGTCCTTCAGCAGGTAACCCAGCCCGGCCGTGTCCGAGGCCAGCAGCTCGGTGGCGTAGGTCTCCTCGACGTACTGCGACAGCACGAGGATGCCGACCTCGGGCCAGCGGGCCCGCACGGCGAGCGCAGCGCGCAGGCCGTCGTCGGTGTGGGTGGGCGGCATGCGCACGTCGACCACGGCCAGGTCGGGCCGGTGGCGCTCGACGACGTCGAGCAGCGCGTCGGCGTCGCCGACGGTGGCGACCACCTCCTCGCCGGCGTCGATCAGCAGGCCGGTCAGCCCGGCTCGGAGCAGGACCGAGTCCTCCGCGATCACGATCCGCATGGGAGCTCCACCAGCAACGTCGTCGGTCCTCCCTGGGGACTCACGAGGCGCATCGTGCCGCCAAACCCGGTCACCCGGCTCCGCAACCCGGCGAGGCCTGTGCCGGCGGCCACGTCGGCGCCGCCCCGGCCGTCGTCGTGCACCTCGACGATCAACCGGTCGCCGGCCCGCACGATGGCCACGGTGGCCCTCGTGGCGTCGGCGTGGCGGGCCACGTTGGTGAGCGCCTCGGCCACCACGAAGTAGGCCGCGCTCTCGACGGCCGGCGACGGGCGCTCGGCGACGTCGATCTCGAGGGTGACCGGCACCGGGGAGCGGGCCACGACCGCGGACAGTGCGGCGTCGAGCCCCCGGTCCTCGAGGATCACGGGGTGGATGCCCCGCACCAGATCGCGGATCTCGCGCAGCGCGGCCTTGGCGTCCTCGTGGGCCTCGGCCACCAGCCGGCGGCCGCCCTCGGGGTCGTCGTCGAGGCGCTGACGAGCGGCGCCGAGGCCCATGGCGAGCGACACGAGCCGCTGCTGGGCGCCGTCGTGGAGGTCCCGCTCGATGCGGCGGCGCTCGGCCTCGGCGCTGTCGACGGCGGCCGCCCTGCTCGACTCGAGCGCCGTGACCCGCTCCCCCAGCACGTCGCGAGGGCGGGGGCCGAGCAGCGGGCGGGCCACGGCCACGTCCATCCGGGCCAGGCCGAGCGTGAGCCACGGGGCGGCGACCGCCAGGCCGGAGAGGCCCACGAGCGCGGCGGCCAGCGCCGCCGGTCCCTGGCCGACCTCGAACATGCCGAACTTGGCGGTGTCGCCGGGCAGGGCGTCGACGTAGAGCGGCAGGAGGAACAGCGCGACCGACCCGCACCAGGCCGCGGCCGCGGCCACCGAGGTCACGATGCCGACGGGCAGCGCGACCACCATGTAGGCGATCTCGCGCCAGCGGGGCTTGCTCCGCGCCCGCTCGACGAGGCGCGACCACCAGCCCGTCGCCCGCAGCGGCGGGACGGGGTCGTCGATCACCTCGCCGAGCAGGGCGGCGAAGCGGGACCGCTGGAGGTGGGCGGCGACTCGCGTGCTGGCGAACAGCAGCCACACGAACGGCAGGGCCAGCGGGAACGTGATGATGAGGCCGGCCGAGATGGCCAGCAGGCTGATCGCACCGGTGAAGGTGAGGGTCCCGAGCAAGACGTCGAGGGACAGGTGGACGAGGGACCACCATGTCTCGGTCCGTCGCCAGGGACGGAAGATCTCGGCGAGCACATCGCTCACGGTAAGCACAGCGGCACGTCGGAGCCATGGAGCCCACGGGTGACCCGGAGGTGGGGACAACCCCACCCGGACCGACTTGCCGGTCGGGCCGAGCGCCCCCCACACTGGCCGGCGTGTCGACCCACGCCGACGACCTGTCGGCCCCCCTCGCCGCCCCCGCCGAGGTGGCCGTCCCCGTCCCGGCGCCGTCCGACGCCGAGCTCGACGCCCGCCGGTCCTCCGCCGACCGGTTCATGCGACGGCTGCTGCGCATCGAGGGCCGCCCCGAGCCGGCCGCCATCTTCGGCGCGCAGAAGGCCATGACCGGCTCGATCCTGGTGTCGGCCGTGCGATGCACGATCACCTACCTGCTCGTGCCGATCCTCGCGCCGGTCGTGGGCGTGCTCGACCTGCTCGCCGCCCCGGTCAGCCTCACGCTGTGCGTCGTGGCGGTGGCGATGAGCACGCGCAGCATGCGGCGCTTCTGGAAGGCCGACCACGCGAAGCGCTGGCACTACACCGCCCTGGTCGTCGTGGTCTGGGGCTTCCTGGCCGTCGCCGCGGTGCGCGACGTCGGCCAGCTGATCGGCTAGCCGCGCATCGGCCCGCCGGCCCCGGCGGGAGGTTCGTGGCGCAGGTCGCGGCGCAGCGTCAGGTCGCCGTGCACCTCGGCTCGGCCGGCCAGCACCGCGGCAACCGCCAGGTAGTCGGCGACGACGTCGACGTCGTGGACCCGCAGGATCGTGCCGGGACCGCCCAGCTGGCCCACCGCCGCGAGCGTGCCCCCGAGACGCCGGCGGGGCGACCGGCCGGTGACTGCGCCGATGAAGTCCTTCCGGGACAGGGCGAGCAGTAAGGGGCGCCCCAGCCCCCGCACCCGGTCGAGGTGCCGCAGCACGTCCACGGTCTGGCGGGGCGTCTTGGCGTAGTCGGGACCGGGGTCGACGATCGTCGCCTCGGCCGGCAACCCGACGGCCGCGGCGGCGTCGAGCCGCTCGCCGAGGAACGCCACCACGTCGTCGACGACGTCCTCGGCCGTGGTGCCGTAGAGACCGGGGTCGAGCAGCTTGAGCTTGGGACGCACGCGGGTGTGCATCACGACCAGTCCCGCGCCCGCCGCCGCACATAGCCGGGCCACCTCCAGCTCCGCCAGCCCGCTCACGTCGTTCACCACGTCGGCGCCGGCGTCGAGCACTGCCGCCACGACCGCCGGCCGGTACGTGTCGACCGAGAGCAGGGTGCCGGGCAGCGCGGTGCGGATGCCGGAGACGACCGGCACGACCCGGGCGATCTCCTCGTCGACCGACACCTCGGGTACGCCGGTGCGGCCCGACTGGCCGCCCACGTCGATCACGGCCGCGCCGGCCTCCGCCTGCTCGACGGCGAGCGCGATGCGTTCGTCGGTCGTCGGGCGCTCGCCGGCGTCCGAGAACGAGTCCGGCGTGGCGTTGACGATGCCCATGAGCACCGGAGCCGCCAGGTCGAGGGTCCTCCCCCGCACCACGAGGCGGGGCACGGCCGCGACCGGGATGTCGTTCACGGCGGTGTCGGCGGGCAGGCCGGCGCCGCAGGCGGTCGCCGGCCCGGCAGCCGGTGTGTCACGCCTCGGCCACGAGCGCGGCCAGCGGCGGCAGCTCGCCGAACCCCTGGACGAGGGGCTCACGCCCCGGCCGGACCAGGACGGCCGGGTCGGCCGAGGGCACGCCCGCCCGGTTGAGCGCCGTCTGGAGCACGACGAGCGCCTGGGGCCCCAGCTCGTCGAGCTGGCGGTTGCGGTGGCGCCGCGTGCCCAGGTCGGCCTGGGCGATGGCGCTCGGACCGGCCACCTCGGCCACGTCGATCAGCAGGCCGAGGTCGACGCCGTAGCCCCGCACGAACGGCAGCTGCTCGAGCAGCGTGCGGCGCCCGGCGTACTCGCCCGACAGCGGCTGGTTGATCGAGGCCAGGTGCGGGAACAGCGTGGCGAGCAAGGGCCGGGCCATGAGCTCGGTCGTCCGGCCACCGACGTCGCCGGTCTCCATGGGGCGCTCGTAGTAGCCCTTGACGAACGACACCTCGGGCCACAGCAGCAGCGGGCCGAGCAGCCCGATGACGAACCGCGACCCGAAGTCGGTGATGTCGGCGTCGCACCAGACCACGATGTCGCCCCGGGTGCAGTGCAACGAGCGCCAGAGCGCCTCGCCCTTTCCCCGACCGCCGGCCACCTGCGGCAGGACGTCGGCGGCGACGACCACACGGGCGCCCGCCTCGGCGGCGACCTGGGCGGTGCGGTCGGTGGAGTGGTCGTCGATCACCACGATCTCGTCGACCAGGTGGTTGCGGTCGACGAGGTGGCGACGCAGCTTGCGCACCACCTGGCCGACGGTGGCGGCCTCGTCGTGCGCGGGTATGCAGACGGACACCACCTGGTCACCCTTCGCTTCCGCCAGCTCGGTGAGCGGGAAGTCGCGATAGTGGCAGGTGAGGATCGGTCGGCTATCGAAGCGGTTCACCATCGCAGCTCTCTAGGGGGGAGGGGGATGGGTCCGGCGGCGCCGCCGTCGCTCTGCGGCGGACGGGCCGAGAGCAGTGAGACACTAACCGGTCACGATCTGTCAACCACCCGCGGCAACTGGACGTGTCGCATCGACCACTTTCAGCGCTCGGCGCCACGGGGGCCGGCGGATGTGAAGCGGGTGTCGGGTGGGTCGACGGCCCATGTCGCGGGCGCGCCCCAGGTGTCGTCGTAGACGACCTCGGGCAGCGGGCGACGCCGTAGCGGGCCGTGGCGGCCCTCCGGCACGCCGAGGGTGATCGTGGCCGCCAGCAGGATCTCGTCGGGGATGGCCAGCAGGGACCGCAAGTCGGCCTCCACGAGGCCGTGCCACATCATCATCGTGCCGCCGTAGCCCAGCGCCCGGGCTGCCAGCAGGAGGTTCTGGCAGGCGGGGTAGATCGAGGCGCCTGCGGTCACGTCGGTCACCCGCCAGGGCACGGCGCCCACGAGGATGACGACGGGGATCGCCTCGAAGTCGTCGACGTAGGCCTGCAGGGCCCGGCCGGCGCGCGCCTTGGGCGAGTCGGGGTCGGCACCCGTGCCGCGGTCGTAGCCGTCGGCTCGGCGCTTGGAGCCCCACGCCCGTCGGCTGGCCTCGCCGATCAGGGCCTTCGCGCGGGCGGCGCGGGGCCGTCGCGCAGCACCAGGAAGCGGGCCGGTTGGCGGTTCGAGCCCGAGGGCGCCCGCGTGGCGTGCCACAGGATCGTGGCGAGGTCGGCCTCGGGGATCGGGTCGGGGCGGTAGCGGCGCACGGCACGGGTCGTGGCGAGTCCGTCGAGCAGATCCACGGCGACTCCTCGGGTCGGCGGCACGCTCCGGGGCGCGCCGGCGCCCGATCGTGTCGTCGGCCGCGGCCGGCAGGCAAGCCGAGGACCCGTCATCCCGGACGACGGCACGGGGCAGGCACGGCGTCCGATCGGCCGGCGGGCGAACCGGCGGTGGCCGCCGGCTGGACATCGTGCGGTCCGGACCGGGACGACCGGCGCCCAGCCGGCGCGGAGCTGGTACCGGCCCGTTCAGGTCGCGGGGGTCACCACGGCGCGGCCCCGCAGGTCGCCGTGGGCCAGGCGGTCGTAGGCGGTGGCCACGTCGTCCCAGCCGAACACGTCCACCTCGCTGGTGATCAGGCCCGCCTCGGCCAGGCGCACCACGTCGTGCGCGTCGGCGATCGACGAGCCCTGGAACGTGAACACCTCGGCGTCGCGAGGCAGCCCGCCGAACCAGGGCCGGCCGAAGCTGCCACCGCCCGCCCCGACGAGCCCGAACGCCCCGAAGCTCGCTACCGACGCCAGGCCGGCGTCGATCGTGGCGTCGATGCCCACGAGGTCGAGCACCACCTGCGCCCCGGTGCCGTCGGTCAGGTCGCGCAGGGCCGCGACCGTGGCCCTGTCGACGCCCGCCAGCGTGTGATGGGCGCCGAGGTCGGCGGCGAGGCGCCGGCGGGCCGGGTTCGAGTCGACCGCCACCACCCGGGCCGGGCTCAGGGCGCGCAGCAGCTGCACGGCGAAGCCGCCCAGACCCCCGACGCCGATGACCACGGCCGTCGACCCCGGCACGAGCCGCGGGAGCACCCGGCGCACCGCGTGGTACGAGGTCGCGCCCGCGTCCATGAGCGGGCCCGCCACCACGGGATCGAGGCTGTCGAGGCGCACGACCTCTCGGGGCGCCGCGGCCACGACGTGGCCGGCGAGGCCGCCGTCGCGTCCGTAGCCGCGGCCGGCCAGGCCGTGGGGGCACGCACTGTCCTGGCCCCGGATGCAGTGGCCGCACACGCCGCAGGAGTGGGGCGACACGAGCGCCACGGCGTCGCCCACGGCGAGGCCGTCGACGCCCGGCCCCAGGGCGTCGATCCACCCGCCGATCTCGTGGCCGAGCGTGAAGGGCAGGCGCCAGCCGAGCGCCTCGCCGATCTCCCCGGGCATGGCCGCCATGCCGATGTCGGAGTGGCACAGGCCGTTGCCCGCCACGCGCACGCGAACCTCCCCACGACCGGGCACCGGCACAGGGGCCTCGGCGATCTCGGGCGGCTGGCCCCACGCCACGATGCGGTACGCGGCCATGGTCTCGGTCATCTACGTCCCTCGCTGGTGCCGGTCCTCACCGAGCGCGGCCGCCCCCGCGTGCGGCGCCATCATCGCCCACGAGGCCGCCCATCGCCTGCGATCCCGAAGTCACCGCTAGGGTCGTCGCTCCAGGCCAGCCGGGACGGGTCCGGCGCCGAACGTGGGGAGACCACACGTTGGACCACTCAGGCGAACCGGACGACCGGGCCGATCCCTTCACCCACGGTGTCGGCAGCTTCGACCCGACCACCACGTCGGTCCTGCTGTGGACGCGCGTCGAGGGCCACGACACGGTCCGGTGGAGCATCGCCCCCGCCACCGACGTGGCGCCCGTCGCCGGCGGCGAGGTGGTCCTCGACCCCGACGCGAACGGCTCTGTCGCCGTAGACGTCGACGACCTGCTGCCCGGCACGAGCTACCGCTACTGGTTCGAGGCGGGCGACCGACGCTCGCCCGTCGGGCGGACCCGCACGCTGCCGGACGCCGGCGTCGACCGCGTCCGCCTGGCCGTCGTGTGCTGCGCCGACTACTCGCAGGGCCACTTCGGCGTGTACCGGGCCGTGGCCGACGCCCAGGTCGACCTCGTCGTGCACGTCGGCGACTACATCTACGAGTCAGCGGGCCGGGGCACGGTGCGCACCGCCGAGCCCGACCGCACCGTCACGAGCCTCGACGACTACCGCACGCGCTTCGCCCAGACCCGGTCCGACCCCGACATGCGGGCGCTGCACCAGCGCCACCCGATGGTCGCCATCTGGGACGACCACGACATCGCCGACAACGCCTGGCGCCACGGCGCAAAGGCCCACGACGACGCGCAGCACGGCCTGTGGGAGGAGCGCCTGTCCCACGCCGTGCAGGCCTGGCACGAGTGGTTGCCCACCCGCCTGCGCGACCCCGGCGACCAGCTCGCGATCTGGCGCTCGTTCCCGATCGGCGACCTCGCCGAGCTCGTCATGCTCGACACCCGCATCGCGGGACGCGACGAGCACGCCGACCATCCGGGCTCCCCCGACATCGATGACCCCGACCGGTCGATCCTCGGCGCCGCCCAGCGGCCCTGGGCGCACGAACGGGTCCGCGACACGAGCCGCCCCTGGTGCCTACTGGGCAGCGCCGTGGTGCTGAACCGCATGCAGCTGCCGGTCCCCGTCGGCGAGCGCCTGAGCGACGTCACCCCGAGCGGCTACGCGGTGGTCGACGGGCAGGCGCTCTGCACCGACGAGTGGGACGGCTACCCAACCGAGCGTGAGCGGCTCGTCGCCGCCATGGCCGACCGCGGCGGCGGCATGGTCGTCATCTCCGGCGACGTCCACTCGGCGTGGGCGTTCGAGGGCCCGAACCACGAGGGCCGCCCGGTGGCCGTCGAGTTCGTCGCGCCGTGCGTCACGTCCACGCCCATGGGGGCCCAGCTCCCCCGCGGGTGGCGCAAGCTGGCCGGCGAGCTGGCCGAGACGCTCCCCGAAGCCCGCTGGTTCGAGCTCGAGCGCCACGGCTTCGTCGTGCTCGACGTCGACCGCGAGCGGGTGCGTGCCGACTGGTTCACCGTCGACATCGAGGACCCCCACGCCCGTGCGCATCCGGCGGCCGCCTGGCTGAACCGGCTCGACGAGCCGGGCCGGCTGCACGAGGCGAGCGACGTGCCGGCCGCCCCGCGGGCTCCCGCCGGGTCGCCGGCGGCTACCGCACCACAGGTGGCCGTGCCCGACCGCCCCGCCGAGCTGACCGGCGGCGACGCGGCGGCCGCCCGCCGCCGCACCGCCCGGATCGTGGCCGGCGGGGCGCTCGTCACGGCGATCGCCGGCCTGTGGCACCGGCAGACCGCCCGCAACCGCTCGGGCCGGGGCCGGACCTGACAGCCGCGCGGTCGAGCGTTCCCACCGTTCGCTGGAGCCGGCCGTTTCCCTCGGGGCCGCCAGGGGGAAGACTGCTGGCCATGGCCGTCTCCGCCCCCAACCGCCCCCCGGCGACCGACGAGGAGCTGGCGCTCGTCGATGCCTGGTGGCGGGCCGCCAACTACCTGTCCGTCGGGCAGATCTACCTGTTGGCGAACCCGCTGCTGCGTGATCCGCTCGCTCCCGAGCACATCAAGCCCCGCCTGCTCGGCCACTGGGGCACCACGCCCGGGCTCAACCTGCTCTACGCCCACCTCAACCGGGTGATCGCCGCCCGCGACCTCGACGCGATGTTCGTCTGCGGTCCTGGCCACGGCGGCCCGGCGATGGTGGCCAACACCTACCTCGAGGGCAGCTACAGCGAGATCTACCCCGAGGTCACGCCCGACGAGGACGGCATGGCCCGCCTGTTCCGGCAGTTCTCGTTCCCCGGTGGCATCCCCAGCCACGCGGCCCCCGAGACCCCCGGGTCGATCAACGAGGGCGGCGAGCTCGGCTACGCCCTGGCCCACGCCTACGGCGCCGTGTTCGACAACCCCACGCTTGTGGCGGCGTGCGTCATCGGTGACGGCGAGGCCGAGACCGGCGCGCTCGCCGCCAGCTGGCACTCGAACAAGTTCCTCGACCCCGCCGCCGACGGGGCGGTGCTGCCGATCCTGCACCTCAACGGTTACAAGATCGCCAACCCCACGGTGCTCGCCCGCATCCCCGAGACGGAGCTGCGCGCTCTGCTCGAGGGCTACGGCCACGACCCCCGCATCGTGTCCGGCGACGACCCGGCGGACGTCCACCGCCAGCTCGCCGACGCGCTCGACGCCGCGCTCGACGACATCGACGCCATCCAGCGCGCGGCGCACGAGAGCGGCCCGGTCAGGCCCCGCTGGCCGATGATCGTGCTGCGCACGCCGAAGGGCTGGACCGGCCCCCACGAGGTGGACGGCGACTTGGTCGAGGGCACGTGGCGCTCGCATCAGGTGCCGCTCGCCGGGGTGCGCTCGGACGAGGGGCACCGCCGCATCCTCGAGGACTGGATGCGCGGCTACCGCCCCGAGGAGCTGTTCGACGAGAGCGGGCGCCTGCGACCCGAGGTAGCCCGGCTGTCACCGTCCGGCGATCGCCGGATGGGCGCCAACCCCCAGGCCAACGGCGGGCTCCTGCGCGGCGACCTCGACCTGCCCGACTTCCGGCACTACGCGGTCGATGTCCCGGGCCCCGACGGCACCCGGTCCGAGGCGACCCGCGTGCTGGGGGCGTGGTTGCGGGACGTGGTCGCCCGCAACCCCACGACGTTCCGGATCATGGGGCCGGACGAGACCCAGTCCAACCGCCTCGGCGACGTGTTCGATGTGACCGATCGGGCATGGATGGCACAGGTCGAGGCGGGCGACGAGCACCTGGGGCCGGGTGGGCGCGTCATGGAGATCCTCTCCGAGCACCTGTGCCAGGGGTGGCTCGAGGGCTACGTCCTCACCGGCCGCCACGGGCTGTTCAATTGCTACGAGGCGTTCGTCCACATCATCGACTCGATGGTCAACCAGCACGCGAAGTGGCTGAAGGTGACCCGGCACCTGGCCTGGCGCCGGCCGTTGCCGTCACTGAACTACCTCCTCTCCAGCCACGTCTGGCGCCAGGACCACAACGGCTTCTCGCACCAGGACCCCGGCTTCATCGACCACGTCGTGAACAAGAAGGCCGAGGTCGTCCGGGTCTACCTGCCGCCGGACGCCAACTGCCTGCTGTCGGTCTACGACCACTGCCTCCGCAGCCGCGACTACGTGAACGTCGTGGTCGCCGGCAAGAACGACGCGCCGAACTGGCTGAGCATGGACGACGCCGTCGCCCACTGCACCGCCGGTATCGGCCGGTGGGGGTTCGCGTCGAACGACGAGGGCGGTCGCCCCGACGTCGTCGTCGCCTGCTCGGGCGACATCCCGACGCTCGAGGCCCTGGCCGCCGTCGACCTGCTGCGCCGCCACCTGCCCAACCTGCGGGTCCGGGTGGTCAACGTCGTCGACCTCATGCGGCTGCAGCCCCGCACCGAGCACCCGCACGGCCTCACCGATGCGGACTTCGACGCCCTGTTCACGCCCGACCGGCCGGTCGTGTTCGCCTGGCACGGCTACCCCTCTCTGATCCACCAGCTGACCTACCGGCGCACGAACCACCACAACATCCACGTGCGCGGCTACAAGGAGGAGGGCACGACGACCACGCCCTTCGACATGGTCATGCTCAACGACCTCGACCGCTACCACCTGGTCATCGACGTGATCGACCGGGTGCCGAGGCTCGGCGACGCGGCGGCCGGGGTACGCGAGGCCATGGTGGAGGCCCGGCGGGCGGCCCGGGCGCACACCCGCGAGCACGGCGAGGACGCCCCCGAGGTCCGCGACTGGGCCTGGCCCGGCTGAGCCGGGACGTCGCGGTGCGCATCCTCGTCGTGAACGCCGGATCGAGCAGCCTCAAGCTTCGCGTGCTCGGCGACGGTGACGCCGTGGTGGCCCGGGTCGACCTCGGGTCACCGGACGAGCTCGACACCGACGGGCTGCGCAGCGCGGTCGAGGGACTCGGGCACTTCGAGGCGGTCGGCCACCGCTTCGTGCACGGCGGCACCGCGGTGACCGGCCCGGCGCGGCTCGACGACGCCACCCGCCGGAACCTCGAGGCGCTCGTCCCGCTGGCACCGCTGCACCAGGCGGCGGCGCTGCGGACCGCCGACCTCGTCGCCCGGCTCACCCCCGAGGTGCCGGCCGTGGCCTGTGTCGACACCGCGTTCCACGCCCACCTCCCGCCCGAGGCGGCCACCTACGCGGTGCCCGGCGAGTGGCGCGACCGCCTGGGCCTGCGGCGCTACGGCTTCCATGGCCTGTCGCACGCGTATGCCGCCCGGCGGGCCCACGAGATGGCCGGGACGCCGGGCGCGAGGCTCCGCGTGGTGACCTGTCACCTCGGCGCCGGCGCCTCGCTCGCCGCAGTGCACGGCGACCGATCCGTCGACACGACCATGGGCTTCACGCCGCTCGAGGGCCTCGTCATGGCCACGCGGTCGGGCTCGGTCGACCCCGGGGCGCTGCTGTGGCTCCAGACCGAGCACGGTCTGGCGGCCGAGGACCTGCGTGACGCGCTCGAGCACCACAGCGGTCTCACCGCGCTCGCCGGCACAGGTGACGTCGGGACGATCTCGGCGCGGGCCGACGAGGGGCACCCCGACGCCGGCCTGGCGCTCGACGTCTACGTCCACCGCCTCCGTGCGGGGGTGGCGGCCATGGCGGCGGCGCTCGGCGGCCTCGACGCCCTCGTGTTCACCGGCGGCGTGGGCGAGAACGCCGGGGTGGTGCGCCGCCGGACCGCCGACGGGCTCCGACTCCTCGGCGTGGCCGTGGACCCGGCGCTCGACGCGGGCGCCACCCCCGACGCGGAGGTGACGGCCGCCGCGTCGTCCGTGCGGGTGCTGGTCGTCGCCGCCCGCGAGGACGTCGAGATCGCCCGGGGGGTGCGCCAGGTCCTCGGCGCCTGAGCGGTCGCGGTCGTGCCGCCCCTCAGCGCACAAGACCCTCGCGCCAGGCGATCGCCACGGCCGCGGCCCGGTCGTTGACGCCAAGCTTGCGGTACAGGTTTCGTGTGTGTGTCCGGACCGTCTCGGGCGACAGCGCCATGCGGAGCGCGGCGTCGCGGGGCGGCAGCCCCTCGCCGAGCAGCGCCAGCAGCTCGGCCTCGCGCCGGGTGAGTCCGAGGTGCGCGCCGGGCCACTCGCCGACGTCGATGGCCCGGGCCGCCAGCAGGGCGGCGTCGGTGGCGAGGCGAGGGTCGAGCACCATCTCGCCCTCGGCGAGGCGGATGATCGCGTCGACGAGCTCGTCGGCGCTCGACGACTTGAGGATGTAGCCGCGCACGCCCACGCGGAGCGCCTGGAGCATGAGCCGGAGGTCCTGCGCGTCCGTGAACACGGCGACGGCGAACGACGGATCCTCGGCGAGCACCTTCACGGCCGCGTCGATGCCGCCGGCCGTGCGGGCGAACGCGTCGATGAGCAGGACGTCGGCCTCGGCCTCGGTCTGCCGCGACAGCGTCACCTCGGGCTCGCCGCGGACGGTGTCGATGACCTGCACCCGGTCGGAGTGGGCCGTGATCAGTGCGCGCAGACCCTCGATGATGATCTGATCATCGTTCGCCAGCACGACCTTGACCGGCCGGTCGGTCATCTGGAGCTCTCCTCTGCCGTCACCACCCCGTGGCCCCACACCTACCCGCCCTGCGAGCCGGTAGAACGAAGCGCAAACGGGTTATCGAACACTACGTTCGATGGGGTATGTGCAACTGCGCATCGCCATGAGAGGATCCTGCAACCGGTTCCGTCCAGGGGCCACCCGCCGCATGCCCGAGCGCTCCCACCGCATCCCATCATGACCCTTGTCCGTCGTGAACCGCCGATCCGGGCCTCCGGTCGTGCGGGATCCCGCCTCCGCGCCGCATTGGTGCCCGGCCGCGCATGACGCCTGAGAACGGCTTGACCGGGCGTCCCGTCGCGCCCGGCGGCGCCCCGCCGGTCTCCGGAGGGGCGGCCCCGGTCGGCGCGTTCCAGACCACCACGGGGTGGCGGTTGCTGATCGTCGAGGACGACGACGGCGATGCGCTCCTCGTGCGCGAGCTGCTCGCCGACGGGTTGCCCGGCGTGCTCGTCGAGCGGGTGGCCACCCTGGCGGACGCCCTGGTCCGCGCGGGCGACGTCGAATGCGTCCTGCTCGATGTGGGCCTGCCCGACAACCACGGCACCCAGGGCGTCGAGGCCCTCACCGGCGCGGCTCCCGACACGGCAGTCGTCGTGCTGACCGGGGCCGACAGCGAGCGCCTCGGCGTCAGCTCGGTCGTGGCCGGCGCCCAGGACTACCTCGTCAAGGGCCGCGTCGACGACCAGCTCCTGGCGCGGTCCGTGCGCTACGCCGTCGAGCGCCAGCGTGCAGCACGGCTCAGCCGCGACCTGTTCGAGGCCGAGCGCCGCCGGGCCGAGAACACCCGGGTCGAGCGGGCGCTGACGCCGACGCCGGTGATCCGGTCCGACGACGTGAGCGTGACGCTGCGCTACCGGGCCCGGCGCGAGGGCTCCGACCTGGGCGGCGACTTCTACGACGCCATCGAGGTGCCCGGCGACGAGATCCACGTTCTGATCGGCGACGTCGCCGGCCACGGCCCCGATGAGGCGGCGCTCGCCGCCCGCCTGCGCAGCGCCTGGCGGGCCCTGACCCTCGCCGGCCTCGACCAGATGCGCGTCATCGACACGGTCGACCGGTTCATCCGGACGGAGTGGGACACGATCACATTCGCCACCGTCTGCACAGTGGCCGTCGCCGCCGACCGGACGACCGCGACCCTCGTGCTCGCCGGCCACCCGCCGCCCATCATCGTGAGCGACCGCAGCCGGATCGTGGGCGACGCCGAGTACGGCTCGCTCCTGGGCGTGCTGCCCCATCCCAAGTGGCACCCGGTGACCGTGCCGCTGCACCCCGGCGCCGCGCTGCTCCTCTACACCGACGGCCTGATCGAGGGCTGGGCCTCGCCGACCGCCACCACCCGCCTCGGCGTCGAGGCCCTGCTGCCGATCATCGACGACTTCCACCGCCTGGGGACCTCGCCCGACGGGCTGCTCGACGGGCTCCTGGCCGAGGCCCAGCGGCGCAACGGGGGACCGCTCGGGGACGACGTCGCCCTCTGCCTCGTCCGCGTCGACGACCGTGTCTGACGCCGGTCGGGTCCACCGGCGCGGCGACCGGCGGCGCGCCCTGTCGCTGCGGTCCCGGCTGGCGCTGCTGCTCGGCGGCGTGGCCGTCTTCCTGCTGATCACCCTCGGGCTGCAGCTCCTGTCGCAGACCCGCCTGGCGCGGGAGCGGGACGACCTCATCGACCGCCTCGACGGTGCCGCCGAGGCCGTGGGAGACCTCCGTTCGGCCGTCATCGACCAGGAGACGGGCGTGCGCGGCTACGCCCTCAGCGACGACGAGGCGCTGTTCCTCGAGCCCTACGAGCGCGGGCGCAACGAGGCGGATGACGCCCTCGCGCGGCTGCACACGCTGATCGGCGACGCGCCCCGCCTGGCCGCCGAGGTCGACACGGCCGCCGACTCGCTCGCCACCTGGCGCCGCGAGGCGGCGGAGCCCGTCCTCGACCCGGCCACGGCCGCCCAGGCCAGCACGCCCGCCGCCCTCGACGACGGACGGGCGCTCTTCGACCAGCTGCGCGGCGACATCGACGTGCTCGACGCCGGGGTCCAGCGGGCGCTCGACATCGACCGGGAGCAGCTCGACGACGCCTACCGGCTCGTCATGGTGTTCATGTTTCTGCAGGTGGCGGGCATCATCGTGCTGGGCGCCGCCATATCGCTGGCCCTGTCACGCCAGGTGCTGCGCCCGCTGGCCCACCTCGGCGCGGACGCCCGCCGCGTGGCGTCGGGCGAGGTGGGCCACCGTGTGGTGGGCCGCGGCGCCCCCGAGCTCGTGAGCCTGGGCGCAGACGTCGAGGCGATGCGCTCGCGCATCGTCGCCGAGCTCGGCGAGCTCACCGAGGCCCGGGCCGACCTCCAACGCCAGACCGAGGAGCTTGTCCGCTCGAACGACGACCTCGAGCAGTTCGCCTACGTCGCCTCGCACGACCTGCAGGAGCCGCTGCGCAAGGTGTCGGGCTTCTGCCAGCTGCTCGAGAAGCGCTACGCCGACCAGCTCGACGACCGGGCCCGCGAGTACATCTGGTACGCCAGCGACGGCGCCCGGCGCATGCAGGACCTGATCAACGACCTGCTCGCGTTCTCGCGTGTCGGGCGCACCACCGAGGCGTTCGAGGACGTCGACCTCGGCGAGGTCGCGGACGAGGTCACCAGCACCTTCGCCGAGGTGATCGAGGCCACCGGGGCGACGGTCCGCGTGGGCGATCTGCCGACCGTGAAGGGCGACCGCCGGTTGCTCGCCGGCGTTCTGCAGAACCTGGTAGGCAATGCCCTCAAGTTCCACGGCGAGGACCCACCGGCGGTCGATGTGTCCGCCGTCGCCGGCGACGAGTGGACGATCAGCGTCACCGACAACGGGATCGGTATCGAACCCGACTACGCCGAGCAAATATTCACCATCTTCAAGCGCCTGCACAACAAGAACGAGTACGAGGGCACCGGCATCGGCCTGGCGCTGTCGAAGAAGATCATCGAGTTCCACGGGGGGCGCATCTGGCTCGGCGACGGCCGGGGTCCCGGCGCCACCTTCTGCTTCACCCTGCCGATCGACGCGGTCCCGCCGACCGCCACGGAGGAGAGCGACGATGACACTGGCTGAGGCGGATCCCGTCCGCCCGATCGAGGTCCTGCTCGTCGAGGACGACGAGGGCGACGTGCTCATGACCCGCGAGGCCCTCGACGAGGGCAAGGTCATCAACCGGCTCAGCGTCGTGGGCGACGGCGTCGAGGCCGTCGAGTACCTCCGCCAGGAGGGGCCCCACAGCGACGCGACACGGCCCGACCTCGTCCTCCTCGACCTGAACCTGCCCAAGAAGGATGGGCGGCAGGTCCTCGAGGAGGTCAAGAACGACGCCGACCTGCGGCGGATCCCGGTGATCGTGCTGACCACCTCGGCCGCGGACGAGGACGTCCTGCGCAGCTACGACCTGCACGCCAACGCGTACATCACCAAGCCGGTCGACTTCGACCGCTTCGTCGACGTGATCCGCCAGATCGACGACTTCTTCATCTCCGTGGTGCGTCTGCCGCCCGCCTAGGCCGGCTCGGGGGTCCCCGCCTCCGCCACGGCGTCCGCGCCCTCGGCGGGGTCCGCGGCCGTGATCCGGTCGGTGGTGCCGGCCGGGCCGTCGGCCGGGGGGCCATCCGAGGTGAGACCGTGACCGTCGGGGGGCTCGTCCGTCGCATCGCGGTGACCGTCGGGCGGCTCGCGCCTTGCATGGCCCTGACCGTCGAGGTCGTCCGCCTCGGCCAGCAGCTCGAGCACCTCGGCGTCAGTGACCTGGGTGAAGTCGTCATACCAGGCGCCCACCGCCCGGAAGTACTCGGGAGCGCACAGGTAGACGACGGCGTCGCACAGCTCGGCGAGGCGGTCGGCGGTGTCGGGTGCCGTCACCGGCACGGCCAGCACGAGCCTGCGCGGGCGGTGGGCCCGCACGGCGTGCAGTGCGGCCGCGGCGGTCACACCCGTAGCCAGGCCGTCGTCGACCAGCACAGCATCCCGGCCGTCGAGCGGGGGCACGGGCCGGTCGCCCCGGTAGAGGGCCACGCGTCGGGCCACCTCCCGGCGCGTGCGCCGGACGAGGGTGGCGACGCGCTCGTCGTCGATTCCCAACGCGGTGGTGGCTGACCGGTCGACGACCACCGCGCCGTCCTCGGCCACCGCCCCGATGCCCAACTCGGGCTGGCCGGGCGCGCCGACCTTGCGGGCGACGACGACGTCGAGCGGCGCGCCGAGCCGGCGCGCCACGGCCGCACCGACGGCCACGCCGCCCCGGGGCAGGGCGAGCACGACCGGGTCGTAGGGCTCCAGGTCGGCGACGAGCTCGGCCAGCTGCGTCCCGGCGTCCTCACGATCGCGGAACCGGTCGCCGGTCATGGGCCGCCGGCCCGCTGCCGCCGGACCGCCACCACCGCCTCGTAGACGTCGGTGGGCGTGTCGTAGAGGCGGTCGGGAACCGCCATGAGGTCGGCCAGGAACACCTCATCGGCGAACTCGGCGCGCGCCGCGTCGACCAGCTGGTCGCGGTGGGCCGGGAACAGCGACGGCCGGAACACGGCGGCGACCATCGCGCGATCCTCGACCTCGTCGAGGGGCGGGGCGCCGAAGCGTTCCTCGTGCACCTCCGGGCGGCTTCCGACGCCCCCCTCGTCCGGCCCGGGCGCCTCGGTCCGGCGGCGCTCGTCGCGCCCCTCGTCGCGGTCGTCACGGACGAATCCCTGTTCCTCGTGCTGCAGCTGCTCGTCGACCCGTGGCGAGTGCTTGTCGCTCGTGCGGTCCATCGGCCCTCCCGTGCAGGTCGTCGTGGATCGGGGGCTGATCGCTTCCCCGCTGGCCGTCCGGCAACCGAGCCGGCGCCGACGAGGCCTCGAGCAGGCGGACGCGCCGCTCGAGCGCCGCCGGGACCGGGCGGCGCTCGGCCAGCGCCGCGCGCAGCCGGGGCGCGGCCTGGGCGAGGCCCGCGCGCTGGGCGGGCTCGCGCACGGCCCGGCGGAGGGCCCTGGCCGTCCGGGCCAGCGCGGGACGCAGCGGCCGGCGCATCCAGGTCGTGAGCAGGTCGTTGCGAACGGCGAGCGCCCGGCGAGCGGCCGGCACGCGTTGGGAAGAGGGGTAGTGGTGGGCGACTACGTCCTCGACGTAGGCGAGGTGCCAGCCGGCGCGGTCGAGGTCCAGCGCCACGCGCTGCTCCTCGCCGAAGAAGAACACGACGTCGTCGAAGCCGCCGACCTCGAGGAACGCGGCGCGGCGCACGAGCGCCCCGCATGCCACGAACCCGAGCACCGGCGGGCCGGGCAGGGCGATGCCCGGGGGCGGCGTGAGCGGGCTGGCGGCCATCTCGGTGCACACGCGGTCGAGCCGCTCCTCGGGCCCGACGAGGATGCGCGCGGCGATGACGGCCAGGCGGGGGTGACCGGCGAAGAGCTCGGCCGCCCGGGCCAGGGAGCCGGGAGCCCACCACGAATCGTCGTCGGCGAACGCCACGTACGGCGTCGCAGCGGCGTCAACACCCACGTTGCGGGCGGGGGCGCCCCGGTTGGTGCCCAGCTCCACCACGCGCACCGCGGGGTGAGCGGCGCGCACGGCGTCCGGGCTCCCGTCGCTCGACCCGTTGTCGACGACGACGACCGGCGGCCGCTCCGGCAGCGCCGCGAGCCGATCGAGCGTGCGGAGCAACTCGACGCGGCGGTCGCGCGTGGCGATGACGACGGTGACGAGGGCCATGGGGGGTGGCAGACCGGACGGCTTGGCGGGGCCGCTCGGTCCTACGTGTGGCCGCTCAGTCCTGCTTCCGGGCGATGGCCCGACCGAGCTCGGCCTTGGACATCGACGAGCGGCCCTTCACGCCCAGCTTGCGGGCGCGCTCCATGAGCTCGTCCTTGGTGTGGCCCTCGACATCGACCCCGCCGGCGGTGGGCCTGCGGTCGTCGCGGCCACCCTTGGCGTGGGCGTCGGAAGGGCCCTTGTGGTCCTTGGGCTCCCAATGGTCGCCCACCTTCTCGAAGCTGTGCTTCAGCGCCGAGAAGGCAGTGCGGTGCGCCCGTTCCTCGCTGTCGTACTGGTCGTGCGCGGAGTCGAGGGTCTCGGCGTAGGTGCGCTGCGCCTTGGGCGGCGACCGCTTGATCGTGCCCGGCAGGTCTTCCTTCTTGGTGGGCATGGCGCGCGTCTTCCCGTGCGGCCGCCCGGGAAACCCCGCCGACCGCGATCAGGACGTTCCGCCGCCCCACAGGCGCTCGACGGTGGCGTACACGCCCTGGTCGTGGCTGATCTCGACGACGTTGCCGTCGGGGTCCTCCAGCGCGCACACGTAGCCGACCGGGGGTCCCATGTCGGCGGGCTCCCAGTGCAGGCAGCCCTCGGCCCGGGCGGCGTCGGCGAGACGGTCCACATCCGCCCTGGTCGGCATCTCGATGCCCAGGTGGGCGAACGGCCCTAGCTGGGGCTGGCGCGTACCGCGGTCGCGGAAGAACATGACGAGGACCAGCACGAATGGGTTCTCGACCTGGCCCTCGTGCGCCAGCCAGGCCGTCTGGCCGTCCGCGTCCTCGCGCCGGTCGACGACCACGAGCGGCGTGTAGCGGCGGTACCAGTCGACAGAGGCGTCGAGGTCGTGCGCCGGCAGCGCGACGTGGGTCCAGCGCGGTGAGGTCAGCATCGGTCCCGACGGTACGCGGCCCGGCCGCCACGCGTCGCCGTGGCCCGAGCCGCACGCCGGCGCCGTCCCACGGATGCCGTCGCGACGCCCGCGGCCGGACGGGTCAGCTCGGGTAGACGAGCCCGATGGCGGCGCGGTCGTCGAGCACGACCAACGTCAGGCTCTCCTCGAGGTACAGCTGCACGGCCTCGAGCGTGTGGGACCGGTAGCCGATCGACATGTCCTGGCCCAGAACCATCTCGTAGTCGCCGCCGCGCTGGCTGACGACGACCGCGCCGTCGACGCCGGGGGCCCAGAGCACCGGCCCGCCGAGGATGGTCTTCAGGTGCTCGAAGACCGGGTAACCGCCGTTCTCGGTCGTCTCGACCACGCCCGTGTAGCAGCGGGGCCCGAGCGCGATCGCGTAGGGGCCTTCGACGCCGGCGACACGCAGCCGTGACACGGCGCGGGCCACGTAGCCCGGGTAGTCGTCGTAGTCCTCCCCGATGAGGATCGGCTCGTGCACGGACGACGGCACGAGACCGGTGATGCCAGCGTCGTCGTAGCCGTAGAAGATCGCCGTGTCCTCCGCGAGCGCGGCGCGCTGCGCGGCGTTGATCACGCCCTGCCAGTCGGCATCGGGGGCACCGCGGTCGGCCGCGTCGATGGCATCGAATCTGACCTCGAACGGCGTGCGCAGCTCGACGAGCGGGCGCACCTGCCGCACCTGCGCGAGCACGCCGTCGCGGGGCTGGTGCCCGGGCTGGTGACCTGGCCGAGGCTGTACCCGGTGGAGGCCTGTTCAGACGTTGCGCCGGTAGCGGCCGCCCACCTCGAACAGGGCGTCGGTGATCTCGCCGAGCGAGCAATGGCGCACCGCGTCCATGAGGACGGCGAACAGGTTGTCGCCGGCGAGCGCGGCGGCCCGCAGGCGGTCGAGGGCGGCGGGGCGCTCGGCGGCGTGGCGGGCCTGGAAGTCGGCGACCCGCCGCAGCTGACTGCGCTTCTCGTCGTCGGTGGACCGGGCCAGCTCGACCACCGGCGGGGCGGCCTCGCCCCCGGGGTTGCGGAACGTGTTCACCCCGACGATCGGCAGCGAGCCGTCGTGCTTCCGCCGCTCGTAGAGCATGGACTCGTCCTGGATGCGGCCGCGCTGGTAGCCGGTCTCCATGGCCCCGAGCACGCCACCCCGCTCGGTGAGGCGGTCGAACTCGGCCAGCACGGCCTCCTCGACCAGGTCGGTGAGCTGGTCGAGCACGAAGCTGCCCTGGTTGGGGTTCTCGTTGCGGGACGGGCCCCACTCCTGGTCGATGATCAGCTGGATGGCGAGCGCCCGGCGCACCGACTCGGCGGTCGGGGTCGTGACCGCCTCGTCGTAGGCGTTGGTGTGGAGGCTGTTCGCGTTGTCCTGCACGGCGATAAGGGCCTGCAGCGTGGTGCGGACGTCGTTGAAGGCCATCTCCTGGGCATGCAGCGACCGGCCGGACGTCTGCACGTGGTACTTGAGCTTCTGGCTGCGCTCGTTTGCGCCGTAGAGGTCGCGCATGGCGATCGCCCAGATGCGCCGGGCCACCCGGCCCAGCACCGAATACTCCGGGTCCATGCCGTGGCTGAAGAAGAACGACAGGTTCGGCGCGAAGTCGTCGACGTCCATGCCGCGCGCCCGGTAGGCCTCCACGTAGGTCAGGCCGTTGGCGAGCGTGAAGGCCAGCTGGCTGATCGGGTTCGCGCCGGCCTCGGCGATGTGGTAGCCGGAGATCGACACCGAGTAGAAGTTCCGCACCCGGTGCTCGACGAACCACGCTTGCACGTCGGCCATCATCCCGAGGGCGAACTCGGTCGAGAAGATGCAGGTGTTCTGGCCCTGGTCCTCCTTGAGGATGTCGGCCTGGACCGTGCCGCGCACGTTGGCCAGGACCCAGGCGGTGACCTCGGCGGCCTCGGCGTCCGTCAGGTCGCGGCCGCGCTCGGCCCGCGCCCGGTCGAGGCGCTGGTCGATCGCCGTGCACAGGAACATGGCGAGGATCGTGGGCGCGGGACCGTTGATCGTCATCGACACCGACGTCGTGGGATCGCACAGGTCGATGCCGTCGAACAGGGCGGCCATGTCGTCGAGCGTGGCGACCGAGACGCCGGCGTTGCCCACCTTGCCGTAGATGTCCGGGCGCTCGGCCGGGTCGCGGCCGTACAGCGTCACCGAGTCGAAGGCGGTGGACAGGCGCGTCGCAGGCTGCCCCTTGGCGAGCAGGTGGAAGCGCCGGTTCGTGCGGAACGGGTCGCCCTCGCCGGCGAACATGCGGGCCGGACGCTCGTTCTCGCGGCGCAGCGCGAAGACGCCGGCCGTGTACGGGAAGCGGCCGGGCAGGTTCTCGCGGCGCAGGAACCGCAGCAGCTCGCCCTCGTCGCCGAAGCGGGGCAGGGCCACCCGGGGCAGGCGGGTCCCCGACAGCGACTCGCTGGCCAGGCTGGTGCGGACCTCGCGGTCGCGCACGGTCACGACCAGCTCGTCGGCGGCGTAGGCCGCCTCGGTGGCCGGCCAGTCGTCGAGCAGGGCCCGCGATTCGGGGTCGAGCCGGGCCTCGGCCGCCGCCTCCAGCTGAGCCAGCCGGTCGTCTGCCCCGACGGAGCCCCGGTCCACGTCCGGCGCCGGGGCCGTGACGCCGGCTGCCACCGCGTCGCCGGCCGCCGCCCCGTCGCCGCCGCCGTCGCCGCCGGCGGCCAGCAGGGCCCGCACCGCCCGGACCTGCTGGCGCTCGCGGGCGGCGGCCACCTGCTCCTCGACGCGCCGATGGTGGGCGCGCACGGCGCCGGCCGCCTCCGCCAGGTAGCGGACCCGGCTCGGCGGCACGATCGCCGTGTCGGCCGTCGAGGCCCGCACGTCCACCGCGGGCAGCGCCCCGCCGGTGTGCGGCCAGCCGGCGGGATCGAGCACCCCGTCCGCGGGGCCGGTCGCCGCGCCGCCGCCGACCGTCAAGCCGTGGTCGGCGAGGCGCCGGCGCAGCTCCTGGTAGAGCGCGGTGACGCCG
>Ga0126307_10000007_pt1 | contig 123282 bp, 109 predicted proteins | sample Plot28_FD_89955 | JGI IMG/M metagenome (GOLD analysis project Ga0126307, IMG submission 89955) | Serpentine soil microbial communities from UC McLaughlin Reserve, CA, USA - Plot28 | ecosystem: Environmental > Terrestrial > Soil > Grasslands | place: USA: UC McLaughlin Reserve, Lake County... | reverse complement strand
GGGCGATTCACACACCCAAAGCCTGCAGGTCACCCCCGACGGCCCCCAGCCCGTCGCCCTCCGGTGGGGGGACCAGGTCGATGTCCGCCCCATCACCCCCACCGCCGGCCAGGACGACCGGGCCGGGAACGCCCACCCCGAACAGGTCGCCGCCTACCTGGCCAAGTACCTCACCAAATCCACCGAGGACTTCGGGCTCACCACCGCCGGCAAGGTCCACTCGGCCCCCGACGCCCGCTACCTCGGCGCCCGCCCCCACGCCGTGCGGATCATCCAGACCGCCCAAGCGCTGGCCGCTGCCGCCGGTCCCGACTACCGGCGCCTGGCCGACCGCTACGGCACCCTCGGCTACCGCGGTCACCCGATCACCAAGACGCGCCGCTACTCGGTCACGTTCGGGCAGCTCCGCAAGGCCCGCCGCATCTGGCGCCAACGACCCCGCCACGACCCCGGCGGCGTGCGGGAGCTGGGCGAGGGCCTGGACGTCGACGAGGACCAGGCCGTGATCGTCATCCGCCAGTGGGCCTACGCGGGCACCGGCTACCTCGACACCGACACGGCCGCTCGGGCCCTGACCTCGGCGGTGCTGGCCCGCTCAAAGGCCCGGAGGTGCGCTCCTGGCTCTCCCGACCTGCACGTCGGGTGACACGACCAACCGTGCCAGACAGGAGCCAGACCCCCCGGGCGAGTGACGGGCGCTGAGCATCCGGCCACCTTCCCGACCTGGCGCCAATCACGACGGGTGGAACCGGTGGGTCAAGGCCGAAGAGCGAAGCATGCCTTGACGCTCCCGTGGAGGCCGTCACTCCCCACCCCGGCGAGAAGGCGGCCGCCCCACCACCACCACGAACCAATGAACTACACGACAAGGAGGACATTGCGATGAGGGACGACCGCGGGAATGGCGGCGTCGCCCCCGCCGGGCTCCTGGAGCGGGACGCGTTGATCTCGCCCGATGAGCTGGCCAAGTACTTGCAGGTGCCGGCCGGGACGTTGCGCCAGTGGCGGTATTTGGGTGTCGGACCGCACCCGCTGCGGCTGCGTGGCCAGGTTCGTTACGAGCCTGCTGAGGTGCGCCGTTGGCTGGCCGAAGACTGCAAACGGTGACCAGGTTGCCGCCGGGTATCACGGAGTGGACGCCACATCCGCAGACTGGCCGGCCGCGGTACCTCGCACGGTGGCGTACGCCTGAACGTAAGCCGAGGAAACAGGTCTTCGATCGGCTGATCGATGCCAAGACTCACTTGGCTGAGGTGGGGGCCGCGAAGAACCGGGGAACCTACGTCGACCCGGCCCTTGGTCGCCAGAGGTTCGACGCGTTCGCGGAGGAATGGGCCGCGGTGCAGGACACCTGGAAGGAGGGCACCAGCGATGCATGGCCGTACATCCGTGCCCGGTTGAAGCGGCTGATCGGTGACGTGCAGCTCCGGCACATCGACCAGTTGGTGTTGAAGCGGTTACGGCGCGACCTGGCGCAGGACTACTCGGCGAACACCGTCAAGCTGACGATGGCCTACGCCGGCATGATCCTGCGGGCTGCCCATGTGTCGGGGCGGATTGCGCGTGACCCTACGGCAGGGTTGAAGGAGAAGAAGCGCCGGGCCGGCGAAAAGGACGACCGGGTGCGTCCCGAGGACGTGCCGACTCGTGTGGAAGCGGTGGCGATCTTGAAGGGGACCCCGACCAGCTTCCGCGCGGCGGTGGCGCTGGGGCTCGCCGGTTTGCGGGTCGGGGAGGTGCTCGGGCTGACCGCCGACCGCATCGTCATCGACCACCGCCGGGTGACGGTCGATCGGCAGATGCAGCGGTATGGCGGCCGCGCCGTTCTCACCACGCCGAAGTCGGAGAAGGTCCGGACGATCACGGTTCCGGCGCTGGTGGCCGTTGAGCTGCGCCGGCACGTCCGGGACCATGTGCCCGAGGGCATCCTGTTCCGGGGGCTGCGAGGTGCTGACATGCTTCGCCGGGACCAGTTCTACAGCTCGGCGTGGCGGCCGGCGCTGCGAGGCCGGCCTGGCGGAGGACCGGTTCAAGTTTCACGCGTGCCGCCACTGGTGCGCTTCAACGCTCCTGGCTGAGGGCGCGCCGATCACGGCCGTCGCTGGGCACCTGGGCGACACCGTCGAGACGGTGAGCCGCATCTACGCACACTGGCTCCGTGACGATCGGGACATTCCGGCCGATGTGCTCGACAGGGTGCTCGCACCGACCGACGCGCCACGAGCGCGCCATGGGGCTATCGGCCCGGGGTCGTAGGATGCTTGGCTGCAGGTCAGAGCTGCCTGGTGACGGTGAGTCGGCCTGTAAGCCGGATTCTGTGGGGCGACGCCTTGCGGCGGCGCCCCGGTGGCCATCCATCTGTGCGGCCTACCTGGGGACATGGGCCGGGCCGGCCGTCCCACGCTTGGCCTTGCTCCGGGTGGGGGTTGCCGAGCCGCCGGGGTCGCCCCCGACGCTGGTGCGCTCTTACCGCACCGTTTCACCCTTGCCTGTGCGGGCCACCGGGACCGGTGCCCCGCCATCGGCGGTCTGCTCTCTGTTGCCCTGGACCGACAGCTCACGCCGCCCTGGCTCACGCCAGCACCCTTGCCCTACGGAGTCCGGACTTTCCTCGACGCCGTCGAAGCGACGCCGCGACCACCCGGCCGACTCACCGTCGAAACCAGGGTACCCGGCGGCCGGCGCCGCCCGAACGGTCGGGCGAACGTTCTTGCGGGAGGATCCGTGCGAGATCGCCGGGATCTGCCGCGGGTTCGTCGAATCGCCCCGTGGGCACAACCAGCGGGATCGCCCGATCTGCCGCAGGTTCGTGGAGGCCGTGCGGAAAGCCGCCGGGATCGCCGGGATCGGGCGCAGGTTCGTGGCAACGCCCGCGGGGTCAACCGCCGGGACGCCCCCGAGACCCGGCGTGCCCGGAACGCCCGTGCGACCGGACGCTCAGGCGTCCGACGACTTGGCGTTCATCCGGTCCACGCGGTCGTGCGCCGCCGCGAGCGTCGGCACGTTCCATGCCTCGCGCTCCTCGTCGGAGGTCCCCCGGTCGACGTCGTAGAGCTCCAGGCCTCGGCCCCCGTCGAAGAACTGCGTGCCGAACTTCTGGGGCAGGCCCTGGTTCATCAGCCAGCGATCCATCGCCGCGGCGGCGAGCCAGCGGGTCCGGGGGTTGCCGTGCTGCGCCGATCGCCGTGCCAGCTCGAACGCCAGGTGGAAGTGCGACGGGCCCGTCCCGTGCTGGAAGACCATCGCCGCCCGGTGGAAGTCGGCCGGTGTCCGCACCGCCCCGTCGCCGAGGAGGGCGAGCACCTCGTCGCGCCGGTCCCGGTCCGCGGCCACGGCCGCCTGGTCGAGCCGGCCCTTCGTCCGGACGTCCTGGTCGGCCGCGTAGAGCTCGGCCAAGCGGGGGTTGTCGCGACCGGGCGCCGGCTCGGGCAGCCGGTCGATCACCTCCAGCAGGTTGAAGCGCTCGTCGACTGGCTGCTGACGTCCGTCCATGCGTGCGGCCTCGCTTGGTTCTAGCGTCCGGCGATACGGCCACCTGACCCTACGACGCTCGCCGGACCGGTCCGACCAGGACGGAACGTCGTGTCCAGGCGACCGTGACGATGCCCGTCGTTGGCTCCGCGCAGCGCTTCGGCGTGCCGCTCGGCTACGGCCGTCCCCACGCCGGGTTCCTCGCCACCCGCGACACCCAGCGTCCGTCGCGCCTAAGACCCCAGGTAGCGCAGGACGGCCAGCACCCGGCGGTGGTCGGTGTCCGACGGGGGCAGGTCGAGCTTCGTGAAGATGCTGGCGATGTGCTTCTCGACCGCCCGGGGCGACACGACGAGCGCCGTGGCGATCGCCGCGTTCGACCGGCCCTCGGCCATGAGCGCCAGCACCTCGCGCTCACGGGGGCTGAGCGCCCCCAGCGTGTCGGTCCGCCGGCTGGCGCCGAACAGCTAGGTCACGACCTCGGGGTCGAGCGCCGTCCCGCCGGCCGCCACCCGCTCGAGCGCGGCGACGAACTCGCTCACATGCGCCACCCGGTCCTTCAACAGGTAGCCGACCCCGTCGGCCCGGCTCGCCAACAGCTCGGCCGCGTAGCGGGTCTCGATGTACTGGGAGAACACGAGCACGGCCAGCCCGGGGAACCGCTGGCGCAGCTCGACCGCCGCCCGCAGGCCCTCGTCGGTGTGGCCGGGCGGCATGCGGACGTCCACGACCGCCACGTCGGGTTGGTGCTCGACGACCGCCCGCCGCAGCGCTCCGGCATCGGCCACGGCGGCCACCACCTCGAACCCCCGCCCCTCCAGCAGCTGGACCAGGCCGTCGCGCAGGACGGCGGCGTCCTCGGCGATCACGACCCGCACGTGGCATCCCGCTCCGCGGTCCGGGCCGACGACGGCCGGGTCACGAGCCGGTGGGGAGGTCGATGGTGACGAGCGTCGGGCCGCCCGGCGGGCTCGTGATCGTCATCGCACCGTCGATCGTACGCACCCGGTCGTGCAGCCCCGCCAGGCCGCCGCCCGGCCCGGCGACCGCGCCGCCGGCCCCGTCGTCGATCACCTGCAGCCGCAGCACCGCCCCGAGCTGCACCACGTCGACCCCTGACCGCCGGGCGCCGCTGTGCTTCGCCACGTTCGTGAGCAGCTCGGCGACGCAGAAGTAGGCGATCGTCTCGACGGCGGGGGAGGGGCGGCCCGCCAGCTGGGCGCGCAGGGTCACGGGCACGGGGCTGCGGGCCGCCAGCGTGGCGAGCGCGGCGTCGAGGCCCTGGTCGAGCACCGGCGGGTGGATGCGCCGCGTCACGTCGCGCAGCTCGGTGATCGCCTCGGTGGCGTTCCGGTGGGCCGTGTCGAGCAGCTCGCGGGCCCGGCGCAGGTCGTCACCGTCGGCGGGCACGGCGTCGTCACGGGGTGCGTCGGGCCTACCGAGGCCCGCCACACCGCCGCCGCCCGGCCCGGTGACGACCCCACCGCCGACCCCGGCCAGGTGCTCACGCGCCATGTCGAGCTGCATGGCGAGCGCCACGAGTCGGGCCTGGGCGCCGTCGTGCAGGTCGCGCTCGATGCGGCGCAGCGTGGCGGCGGAGTCGTCGACGGCGTGCGCCCGCGTCTGTTCGAGGTCGCTCACCCGCTGCGACAGTCGGCCGGGCCCGAGCAGGCCACCGATCAGCATGCGGTCGAGCCACACGAGCGCCCGGGCCGGCCACGGGGCGACGAGCAGGATCACGACGCCGAGGGCCGCCACGGCGAACGCCCGTGGCCACGTGTCGATGACCACGCCGCCGAGCCGCATTGCGGCCCGCCGTTCGATCCCGTCGGCCCCGACCTGGCGTGGGTCGCCGATGCGCCACCACAGCGGGTGCGTGGCCAGCCCGAGGCCGAGGCCCCACACCATCAGCATGACGTAGGTGCCGATCACCTTGAAGGGGAACGACACGACGATGTACGCGATCGCCCGCCACCCGGCGAGGTCGGTGAGCCCGCCGCCGACCCAGCCGACGAGCCCGGGGCGGGCCCGACGCGGCGGCGGGGCGGCGATCTCGTGGTGCAGCAGCACCCGCTGCAGCCGCCGGTGCACCGCTCCCAGGTGGCGGGCGGCGATCACCGTGCCGGCGACGACCGGCACGCCGAGCAGCGTGATGGCGAGCAGCGCGCCGGTGAACAGCCCCGCGATGAGCACGACGAGGCTGACGACGGCCAAGGGGATGCCGGCCACGAGGTACGCCAGTTCGCGCCACGTGCGGGCGGACACGGGCGCGGTCAGCAGCGCCCACGGTCCCGAGCGATGGCGAGGCCGACCGCCGGGTGTGGCGCCACTGCCGGGGTCCATGCCCCCGGGGCGGTCCTCTCCGGCCCGTCCGGCCGGTCCGGTGGGTCCGGCCGGTCCCGTCGGCGTCGGGCGGCTGGTCGGCGTCGGGGGACCCATCGGGCCGGGGGGACCGGTCGCCGCGCCAGGAATCGGTCCGGTCACCATGCCGACCATGGTCCGTCGCGGCGGGCGCTGCGCCAAGCGTGGCCGCACCCGGCGCGCGAGTTCGGTCCACCCCACCCCTCTCCGCTAACGATCCGTGTGGGGGCCACCGGGGTGGGTAGCCAACGAGAACGGCGGGTGTAGGAGGAGACGGGATGCCCTTGGTGAACGACCACTTCGAGTGTCATTCTGCGCGGGACGCCGAGGAAGCCGTGGTCGTCGTCGGTGGCGAGGTCGACCTTGCCGCCGTCTGGGACCTCTGGTGGTGCATCGAGGAGATCCGCGGTGACCGCTGGCCCCTCACGATCGACATGTCCGGGGTCACGTTCATCGACTCGGCCGGCGTCCACCTGCTGGTGCGGGCCCACCAGGCTCAGCAGGCCATCGACCGCCCCTTCGTGGTGCGGTCGCCGTCGCCCGAGGTCATGTCGGTCCTGCGGATCACCGGGCTCGACACCGTGTTCGACATCGAACGCGACGGCTCGCCGGTGCCCTGACCGGCCCCGCCTGGCTGCCGCCCGGGCGCAGCCTGCGGCGGCCCCACCCTCGACGTCCGCCTCCTGGTCGAACGGGCCTGACACCACCACCCGAAGCTACCCATCACGGTCGTCGAGGCTCTCGCCGCCGACTCTGGGACTCTCGCCCAGATCTACCGGTCCTTCCGGGCCGGCTTCATGATTTGGCGAAGAAGATCTGGAACTCGAACTCGCCCTCCCCGGAGACCGACAGCACGGCGGCGTTCGTGGGCGGCTCGATGTCGAAGTCGGCCAGCGCGACGGGCGAGCTGCCGACCACGACGGCCCGGTCGCCGGTGAGCTCGGCCTCGAGGTCGACGGTGACCTCCCGGGTGACGCCGTGCAGCGTGAGATCCCCGGTGGCGATGGCCTGCACCCGCTCGCCCGTCTCGACGCCGTCGGGCAGGTCCACCGGCTCGGTCAGCGTGAAGCTGCCGGTGGGGAAGTGCTCGGTCTCGAGGCCCCGGGACTTGATCGTCTGGTCGCGCCGGTCCTGGTCGCTCTGCAGCGCCGTCATGTCGACCTCGACGTCGACGGCGGTCACCTGGTCCTCGCTGACGGTCATCCCGCCGGTCACGCCCGGCGTGCGGCCCACGGCCGTGTTGGCGCCCACGCTCGCCAGCTCCTCGTCGAAGCGGTAGCCGGCCCAGGTGCCCGAGAAGTCGTCGAAGCTGCCCACGCTGTCGTCGACCGCCCAGTCGCCCACGAGGTCGCCCACGGCCACGTCCTCGCCGCCGCCGGCCTCCGCGAGCGTCTCGGAGGCGGTGTCGATGTCGGCGCGCGGCGGCGCGTCGTCCCGGATCAGGAACCACCAACCGGCGAAGCCGGCGGTGGCCACCACCACCAGCAGCAGCACGACGCCGATCAGCGTCCGTCGGGGTCGAGCCATGTCCTCAGGTCCTCCTGTCGATGCCGCCGGCGGGCGCCGGGGCGGTCGTGGCGTGCCGCACGCAAGCGGCGCAGATACCTCTACGTTCGGCGTTTCCGGGCGGTTCGCGAGCGGGACCCCCCGCCCGGACCGCCCGCCGGGGCCATCTGGCGCCGCGGCGGCCGCCACCAGCCCGGACGCGCGGCGGGACAGGTCAGAAGCGGATCGCCGACAGCTCGGGGAACCACCCGGCGGCCCGATCCACGGCGGAGCGCCAACGCTCGCGGTCGAACGCCTCCCCCGGTTCCACGACCCGGCGGGGAGCCCAGGTGGCGGCGATGTCGTGCCACCCGCCCCACGTGCCGACGGCCAGGCCGGCCAGGAAGCCGGCGCCGCGGGTCGTGGCCTCGCGCTCGGGCGACACCTCGACCGGCAGCTGAGTGGCGTCGGCCAGCGCCTGGACGAACGTGCCGTTCACGCTCATGCCGCCGTCGACCCGCAGCCGGTCGATCGTGAGGCCCGTGTCGGCCTCGGCCGCCTCGACGAGGTCCGCACCCCGCTGCGCCACGCCCTCGAGCACGGCTCGAACCAGCTCGGCCCGACCTGTGCCGCGCGTCACGCCGAGCAGCGTGCCCCGCGCCCCGTAGTCCCACCGGGGTGTGCCGAGGCCCAGCAGCGCAGGGACGTACACCACTCCGTCGCTGGAGGGGACCGACGCAGCGAGCGCGTCGGACTCGTCCGCCGTGGCGATGATGCCGAGGTCGTCGCGCAGCCACTCGACGTTGGCGCCCGCCGTCAGCATCATCGCCTCGCTGCCCCAGGTGACCTCGCCGTCACGCCGCCACGCCACGATCGGGAACGTGCCGGCCGCGGCCGTGCGCGCCGACTCCGGCCGGTCCGGTCCCAGGCAGACGTCGAGCATCCCGCCGGTGCCGAACGTGACCTTGGTGAGGCCGGGACGCACGCAGCCCTGCCCGACGAGCGACGCCTGCTGGTCGCCCGCCAGCGCCGTGATCGGCGGCGCGCCGTCGAGCACCGTGGCGGCGCCGATCGGTCCGGAGGTGTCGACGATCGCCGGCAGCGCGGCGGCCGGGATGCGCAGGGCCTCCGTCACGCGGTCGGACCACCCCGACGCGTCACCCGCCAGCAGGCCGGTGGTGGCGGCGTTCGACGGGTCGGTCACGTGCAGCGCCCCACCCGAGAGATGCCAGGCAACCCAGGTGTCGACCGTGCCGAAGATCAGGTCGCGCCGCCGGTCGGGGTCCGCGGCGTCGAGCAGGTGGGCGACCTTCGTGGCCGACTCGTTCGGCGCCAGGCTCAGACCCTCGCCCTGCAGGACGAGGCACTCGCCGACCGTGCGCAGGTCCTGCCACCCGAGGCCGGGGCCGACGGGCTCCCCGGTCGCCCGGTCCCAGACGATCGTCGACGCCCGCTGGTTCGTGATGCCGACCGCGGCCACCGGCCCCCCCTCGGCGAGCGCCGAGCGCGCCACGTCCAGCGCGGCGGCGGCGAGCGCCGTGGCGTCGAACTCGACGAGGCCCGGGGCCGGTGAACTGGGCAGCACCTCGCAGTGCGCCGCGGCGGTGACGGTGGCGTCGGGGCGCACGACGGCGCCGCGCACCCCCGACGTGCCCACGTCGACGACGAGGATCGATCCGGTCACAGCCGGGAGTCTGCCCCACGGCGCGGCCCCCGCAGGGCCGCCAACCCACCGACCAGCCCGCATGCCAGCGCGAGCGGCGCCCAGATCACGAGGAAGCCCCAGCGCACGTCGTCGCCGGCGGCCAGCCGCACGACCAGCGCGACGCCCACCAGCACGGCGACCGCCACCAGCGCGGCGACCGCGGCGTTCGTCAGCGGGGCCCGCCCGCAGCGGCGGGCCGCCATCCATCCGGCCGCGGTCAGCCCGGCCAGCGTCACGAGCAGCAGAGGGAGGGCGAGCGGGGTGTCGTCGTGGGCCACGGCGTCGACGACGCGGGCCACGAGCGCGGCGGCGCCGCCGACGGCCACGCCGAGCGCCGCCCCGCGAACCACGGCGCCGGTGTCGAGGTCGCCCCGGCGGGGCCGGCCGGAACGGTGAGACCGGCGGCCGGTGGGCCGGTCCGGCCCGTCGGGGCGGTGGGCGCTCACCAGTCCCCGACCGGGCCCCACGGCGACGGGAGCCCGAGCTTGCCGGGGTTCAGGATGCCGGCGGGATCGAGAGCGGCCTTCGCCGCCACCAGCACGTCGAAAGCCCCGCCCAGCGCCTCGGCCACGAAACGTCCTCGGTTGAGCCCCACGCCGTGATGGTGGCTGAGGGCGCCACCGTGGGCCAACACGGCCCGCTGGCCGGCGTCCCACAGCGCGCGGTAGTAGGCGTCTCGGTCGCCGGGATCGACCTTGCCGGCGAACGTGAAGTAAAGGCAGCCGCCCGACGGGTAGCTGTGCGACTGGTGGGCGCCGGCCGCCAGCGTGCCTTCGACGGCGAGCAGCGCGTCGACGGTGGCGGCGTAGATCGCGGGCAGGGCGGCCCACGACGCCGGCACTTCCATCGTGTCGACCGTGTAGCCCTTGGCGATCAGCGCCTCGAGCGACGACACGTCGTTGCGTCGCTCGAGCCAGTGCTCGACGTGCGCGGCGTCGCCGGGCCGGGCGGGACGTGGGCCGCTGGCCAGCTCGTCGGCCACGACGTCGATCGTGGCGGCCACCAGCGTTGGGTCGCCCTCGTCGAGGACGAGCAGCAGGGCGTCGCCGCCCGTGCCATAGGTGCGGTCGGCCTCGGTGGCGTCGTAGAGGCGCAGCACGGCCGGGGTGGCGCCCCTCTGCACGATGCGGCGCATGGCGTCGACGCCGTCGGCGAAAGAGTCGAGCAGCCAGGCGCTGCGGTCCTCGGCGACCGGGGCCGGGTGCAGGCGCAGGCGGGCGCCGGTGATCACACCGAGCGTGCCCTCGCTGCCCACGAACAGCTGGGTGAGGTCGGGGCCCACGGCGGCGCGGGGCGGGCCACCGGTGCTGATCCGCCGGCCGTCGGCCAGCACGACGTCGAGGCCCAGCACGATGTCCTCGATCTTGCCGTACCGGCCCGAGAGCTGGCCTGCCGACCGGCACGCCAGCCAGCCCCCGACCGTCGAGAGCGCCACCGACTGGGGCCAGTGGCCCAGCGTGGCGCCGTGGGCGGTGCGCAGCTCCTGTTCGAGCACGTCGCCGAACGTGCCGGCGGCCACGTCGAGCACGAGCGAGTCGGCGTCGACACCGACGATGCCGGCCAGACCCGTGAGGTCGAGCACGACACCGCCGTGGACGGGGACCGACGCGCCGCACACGCCGCTGCGCCCGGCGGCGGCGGTGACCGGCACCCGGGCCTCGTGGCAGATCGCCAGCACGGCGGCCACCTCGTCCGGGCTCACCGGCCGGGCGACGGCCCCGGCGAGGGCCGCCACCTGGCCCTCGGTGGCCCAGGCCATGGCCCCCGGCCACCAGTCCCGCGAGGCCTCGGCCAGCGTCGCGGCCTCGACGGTGACCGACGCGCACGCTCCGCGCAGCCGCTCGACCAGCGCGTCGGGCACGTCAACCCGGGTGGCGGACAGGTGGGCCGTGGCGGCGCCGGCCCCTCCGGCCAGGGGGATGGGTGGCGTCGGGGTGCCGGGGCCCACGGGGGGCAGCGGGTGGGGTGCGGTCATCGGCTCTCCGGGGGGCGGTCGGTCGGCGGGGCGATCATGCCGCACCCAGGGCTCTGGCGTCCGTGAGCACGCGTGGGCGGCGTGAGGGACACCAGATCGCCCTGCGGCCGCCCGTGCCGCCGATGGTCACGCCCGGCCGGGCAGCACGCAGGTCTCGGGCAGGCCCGGCACGGCCCGCTCGTGGTCGATCGTCGCCCGAAGCGTCGCCGCCTGGACGCTGCGCTCCCGGGCGCTCCAGCCCAGCTCGTCGCCGACCAGAGCTGCCACCTCGTCGGCGGCCGCCGCGGTGGCGTCGCGCCCGAGCAGCGTGGCCCGGGTGCGCCGCGCCAGCACGTCGCCCAGGTTGGTCGCCATCTCGTAGCGGGCGGCGTAGACCGCCTCGGCCCGCCGGTAGGGAAGGCCGGGCATGAGCGGCTCGCCGAGCGCCGGCTCTGCGTCGATCATCGCCCGCACGACCCGCGCCTCGCCGCCGTAGCGGTCGGCCAGGTGCAGGTCCTCGGCCCGCTCGTCGGCCCAGCCCTCGGCGCCGCGCAGGCGCAGCTTCGCGGTGCGGTGGCGCCGCGCCCCACGGCTCACGTCGTCGCCGAGAAGGGCGAGGGCGGCGTCGACCGTGTCCTCGGCCATCTCGCGGTAGGTCGTCAGCTTGCCCCCCGTCACCGTGATGACGCCGCTCGCCGAGGGCGACACCCGGTGGCGACGCGACAGGTCGGCCGTGCGCCCGCTGGAGGCGGCCTTCACGAGCGGGCGCAGCCCCGCCCAGGTGCCCACGACGTCGGTCTCGTCGATCGGCTCGCGCAGCGAGCGGTTCATCGCCCCGAGCAGGTAGGCGACGTCGTCGGCCGTGCATTGGGGGTCCTCGACGTCGCCCTCGTAGTCGGTGTCGGTCGTGCCGATGTACGTGAAGCTGCCCGGACCGCCCACCATGCCGTCGGGTCCCGGCCACGGCACGACGAAGATCGACCGCCGGTCCTGGGGGACGGGCACCACGGCGGCGATGTCGTTGCGCACCTTCTCCCAGGGCACGGTGATGTGGACGCCCTTGGCGGGCCGGATGCTGTCCGGGTGCTCGCCCTCGTCGAGTGCCCGCACGTCGTCGGCCCACACCCCGGTGGCGTTGACCACGACCCTCGCCCGCACCTCGACCTGGGCGTCGCCGGTGTCGACGAGCGCCCCGGTCGTGCGGTCACCGTCCTTGAGCAGCCCGACGACGGCGGCGTGGTTGACGATGGTCGCCCCGAAGTCGAGCGCCGCGGTGCGTGCCACTGCGAGCGTGAGGCGGGCGTCGTCGGCCTGGGCGTCGTAGTAGAGGTAGGCCCACGCCAGGCGCTCGTCGAGCGTGGGCATGTGGGCGAGCGCCTCGTCGCGCTTCAGGCGCCTGTGCAGCCTGCCGATGCGGAACCCGCCGGTCAGGTCGTACATCCACATGGCCGAGCCCAGCGCCCGAGCCACCTGCTTGGGGATGACACCGCCCTTGCCCTCGAAGATAGGGATGAGGAAGGGAAGCACCTTGACCAGGTGCGGGGCGTTGCCGAGCAGCCGCTGGCGCTCGTGCAGCGCCTCGTAGACGAGCCGGACGTCGCCGTTCTGCAGGTACCGCAGGCCGCCGTGGACCAGCTTCGACGACTTCGACGAGGTGCCGGCCGCGAAGTCGTGGCGCTCGACGAGGGCGACGCTCAGCCCCCGGGCGGCGGCGTCCAGCGCGACGCCGGTCCCGGTGATGCCGCCGCCCACGACTAGCACGTCGAACGTGCCCTCGCCGAGGCGGCCGACGTTGTCGCTGCGATCGAAGGTGCCGAGTGCCATGGTCGTCTCCTGGGGGATCCTGCGGAGGAGCCTAAGAGGTCGGCGCTCCCGCTCCGAGGCTGTTCATCGAGCTGACCGACGATGCCGCTCTGCATGAGTGGCTGCCGAAGCTGGTCGGCGTGGAGCGGTCCGTCGGCCTGCGCCTGCCCGACGGTGAGGTCGCCCTGGCGGTCCTCGACCGGCCCACGAGAAGCAGTTGACGCGCGACGAGACCACCGCGTCGGTGCACTACGTGCGCTGGGAGCTGACGCCCGAGCAGGTCGAGCGTTTCGCCGCCGGACCGGTGGCCGTGGTGTCGACGCACCCGGCCTACCCGGCCGAGGCGGCCCTCAGCGACGAACGGTCGCCGAGCTGCTGGCCGACCTGCGCGACGGGGGCTGAGCCTCTCCACTGCCAACGCTCGCGGTGGGAGCGCGAACAGGCAGGTCAGGCCCGGCGCACGAGATCGACGTCAGGCCTTGCCAACCACGTTGCGGGGTGGAATCATCGGCTCCCTCCGGCGACGGGTGGCGGCTTCCCTGTTCCAGGGTTCGAGCTGTGCCTCGCCGGGCGTTCCCCAAGGAACGAGCACACACACCACCACATCCGTCGCCGTGGCGCCTGCGTTCCCGCGTGCGACTTGCCCGCCATTCCACGGAAAGACCATCCCTCCACCATGAAGCAGACCTGGCGTCAGCACGCTGCCTGTTCCGGCCTCGATCCTGTGATCTTCTACCCGTCGTCCGACGAGGAGGCCGAGCCAGCCAAAGATGTCTGTGCCCAGTGCGCGGTTCGCGTGGCCTGCCTCGAACATGCGCTGGCGGTACGGGAGAAGGAAGGCATCTGGGGCGGCTGTACCGAGCGTGAGCGCCGGCGCATCATCCGGCAGCGTCGCCGCGCTTCGTAGGGCCGACGATTCTTCCTGGGCGCCCCGCACGGCACACGCTGTGCGGGGCGCTCCGTTATCTAGGCTGCCCCGCCATGACGCTCGACGAGTTGGGCGGATGGCCCGCCATTCTCCGCGCCCTGGCGGCCCGCCGTGATCTGACGGCCGGCGAGGCGCGGGCGGCGATGGCCGAGATCCTCGAGGGCGCGGCGACGCCGGCCCAGATCGCCGGCTTCATCGTGGCCCTTCGGATGAAGGGCGAGACGGTCGACGAGCTGGTCGGCCTCGTCGACGCCATGGTGGCGGCTGCCGAGCGGGTGGACCTGCCGGCCACCACGGCCGCGATCGACGTCGTCGGCACCGGCGGCGACCAGGCGCACACGATCAACGTCTCGACGCTGGCGGCGCTCACCGTGGCGGGTGCCGGCGGCAAGGTGTGCAAGCACGGCAACCGGGCAGCCTCGTCCGCCACAGGGGCGGCTGACCTGCTCGAGGCGCTCGGCGTGCGCCTCGACTGCGGTCCCGCCGATGTGGCCCGCTGCGTCGAGGGGGCCGGTATCGGCTTCTGCTTCGCGCCTCGGTTCCACCCGGCCATGCGCCACGCCGGTCCGCCCCGACGCGAGCTGGGCATCCCCACGGCGTTCAACATCCTGGGACCGCTGGCCAACCCGGCCCGCGTGCGGCGCCTGCTCGTCGGGGTGGCCGACGCGTCGATGGCCGACCGCATGGCCGGGGTGCTGGCCGCCCGGGGCTGCGATCGCGCCATGATCGTCCACGGCGACGACGGGCTCGACGAGTTGACGGTCTCGACCACGTCCCAGGTCGTCGAGCTGCGCGACGGCGAGCTGACGCGCTACGAGCTCGACCCCACGGCGTTCGGCCTCGAGGTCGCGCCGCGCGAGTCGCTGCGGGGTGGCGATCCCGCCACGAACGCGGAGCTGGCGCGGGCCGTGCTCGCCGGTGAGCCGGGTCCGCACCGCGACGTCGTGTGTCTCAACGCCGCCGCCGCGCTCGTCGTGGCGGGCGTCGCGGGCGACGTGAAGGCGGGCCTGGAGGTCGCGCAGGCGTCGATCGACGGTGGCGGAGCGGCGCGGGCACTGGACGGTCTCGTCGCCCTCTCGAACATGGAATGAGGCGTCGGGAGCACGAACGCCCCTCGCCCCACCGAGCACGCAGCGAGAAGAGGCGATCACGAACAGTGGCTTGACGCCACCTAGCAGCTGCTCTTGTATGACGTCGGTGACCGACGCAGCAGACACGACGAGCAGCGATCCGACCCGAGAGCGCCTTCTGGCCGCCGCCGCCGAGGTCTTCGGGGAGAAGGGCTACGACCGTGCCGGCGTGCAGGAGATCGCGCATCGCGCGGGGTTCACGACCGGTGCGATCTACGGCCGCTTCCGCGGCAAGGCCGACCTCCTGTTGGCTGCCATGGAAGCCCAATCCGCCGACGAGTTCGGCGAGCTGTTCGCCCAGAGCCACACCGAGGGCGACGACGGCGAGACCGCCAGCGTGCTGGCCACCGTGGGCACTCACCTCGTGACCGAGGAGTTCGACAACGGCCAGGCGCTGCTGCTCGAGGCGTTCGTGGCCGCCCGGCGCGACCCCGAGGTGGCGACGATGCTCCGCAAGGCCGTCGACGCCCGGGCCGCCGAGCTCACCGAGCTGATCGCGAAGGGCCAGGCGAACGGCGCCATCGACCCGTCGCTCGACACCACGGCTCTCGTGCGGTTCTGCCACGCCGTGGGCCTCGGCTTCCTGCTGTTCGGCGCCATCCACCTGCCCCGTCCGGCGGCCGGGCCGTGGGAGGACCTCATCAACACCCTCGTGCACGCCGTCCAGTCGCCCGCCGCCCGGGCCCCCTCGGCGAACTGACCCCCACGCTGGCGGCCGGCCTTCGGCCCGCACGACCCCCGCGGCCGCTGCAGCCGCCCGTTCGTCGGGTCGTCGTTCGTCGGTCGGGTCGTCGTTCGTTGGTCGGTCGTCGTTGGTCGGTCCGTCGTTCGGTCGCTCGTCTTTCGGTGTCCCGGACCCGTTGGTGGGCAACGGATCCGGGACACGGATGTGGCGTCAGGCCTGGAGCCGGCCGGCGTCGAGCGTGACCACCTGGTCGGCCCGCGCGAGCACCGCTGGGCGATGGCTGACGACCAGTAGGGCGCCCGGCCGGCCGGGGTGGTCGGCGTCGAGCAGCTGCCCCCACAGCCGCGCCTCGGTCTGCACATCGAGGGCGCTGGACAGGTCGTCGACGACGAGCAGCTCGGGCCGGCGCACGAGCGCCCGGGCCGTGGCCGTGCGCTGGACCTGTCCGCCCGAGAGCCGCACGCCCCGGGCCCCCACCACGGTGGCGAGGCCCTCGGGCATGCGGGCGACGTCGTCGTCCAGGCAGCTCAGCTCGATGGCCTCGGCGAGGCCGGCCGGGTCGACGCCCAGCAGCACGGCGTCGGACAGCGGCTCGCTGAACAGGCGGGGCGTCTGGGCCACGTAGGCGGCCCGGGGCGGCACGAGCACGCGGCCGGGGTCGTCGACCGGTTCGCCGTTCCAGCGGATGTCGCCGGCGTCGCGGCCCACGAGCCCGAGCAGTGCCCGCAGCAGCGTGGACTTGCCCGATCCCACCGGCCCCGTGATGACCGTGACCGTGCCGCGCTCGACGACGAGGTCGACGCCGTCGATGCCTGCGCCGCCGTGGTCGACGGTGAGGCCCCGGACTTCGAGGCGCTGCAGCCGTTCCGGGCGCCGGTGGCCACGGGCCTGGGGGTCCTCCCGCGATGCGGGGGGTTCGGCGTGTGCGCGTGTGGGCGGGTGTGCGGGCGTCGGCGTCGCCGTCGGCGTGGGCGCGGTCGGACCGGCCGGGCCGGTCTGGCCGACGGGTCGGTCGGTGCGGATGGCGGGCCGGTCGATGGGGCCGGCGGCGGGTCGGTCTGTGGGGCCGGCGGCGGGTCGGCCGGCGGGGATGGCGGGTCGGTCTGTGGGGCCGGCGGGTCGGTCGGAGGGGTCGGCGGTGAGGCTCGAGCCGCCGGCGGAGGAGGGGCCGGCGGTGACGGTGGAGCTTCCGGCGGAGGAGGGACCGGCGGCCAGGGCGGAGCTGGCGGCGGCGGAGGGGCCGGCGCGTCCGTTGGGGCTGGCGGTGGGGAAGGGGCCGGCGCGTCCGGTGGAGCCGGCGCTGGGGGTAGGGCGGGGGCGCAGCGGGCCGGGTCCATGGCGGAGATCGGTCCCGGCCGGGAGCGTGAGCCCCTCGGGCGCCCGCTCCGGGAGCAGCTCGGCGAGCCGGTCGACGGACACGTCGCCCTGGCGCACGACCGCCCCGTAGCGAGCCACCCAGCGCGACAACCCGGCGAGCACGACGACCGCGGTGGCGAACACGCCGACGTCGCCGACGCTCACGTCCGCCCGGGCCAGTGCTGGCACGAGAAGAAGCAGTACGAGGCCCGTGCCGAGATCGCCGACGGCCGACGAGGTGGTCTGCAGCACCTGGGTGGCGACCTGGTCGCGCCGCGCCGCCTCGGCCCGGACGTCGCCGAGCGCCTCGAACCGGTCCGCCGCGGCCGGCCCGGCCCCGGTGAGCTTGACCGTGCCGATCGCGCCGAACGCGTCGCCGATGAACCCGGTGAGGGACGCCGTCGCCTCACGCTCGCGGCGGCGCCACATGCGGAGTCGGTGGCCGAGCCAGTGACAGAGCCCGAGCGCCACCAGGACCGGCAGCGCCACGACGAACGTGATGCGGGCGTCGACGCTCGCCATGACCAGCAGGGCGGAGGTCGACGCGACCAGCGCACCCGATATGTCCAGCCAGACGTCGAGGACCATGGCCAGGTTCTGGGCGTCGTCGCGGAAGCGGCTGACCGCCTCGCCCGACGACCCGGGCAGGCGGCCGGCCACCGGGCCGGGCGCGTCGACCAGCGAGCGCAGCACGTTGACACGGGGCAGCGTGTGCCAGAACACCCAGCACCCGTGGAACTGCACGACGTTGAAGGCGAACAGGCACCAGCGGCCGAGCTCGAGTCCGGCGAGCGCGGCGAGCGCCACCCAGACCGCGTCGCCACGCTCCGCAGGCACGCGGTCGAGCACGGCGCGTAGGAGCAGGCCGGCGGGGATGGGCAGGGCGTGGAACGCCACCCAGCTCGTCCAGGCGATGGCGTAGGCCACCGGTTCGCGCCGGATGACCCGCCAGGCGACCCGCCTGGCGCTCACGACGCCAGCTCGTCGTCGTCGAGCGGGGCCAGGCCGGCGACACTGGGCGTGGCTGGGGGGGTGGCGACGGCCACGGTGCGGGTGCCCGCGGCGTACAGGCGCGCGTACCGGGACCGGGCGTCGGCGCCGAGAGCGTCGCGCGCGCCGTGCTCGACGATGCGACCGCCGTCGATCACGCAGATCTCGTCAACCCGGTCGAGCGTGGCGAGGCGGTGCGCGATCACGACCGCCGTGCGACCGGCCAGCGCCTGCTCGGTCGCCGCCCTCAGCCGGGCCTCGGTGAGGGGGTCGAGGCGGCTGGTGGCCTCGTCGAGCACGACGAGCCCGGCGTCGGTCAGCAGGACCCGGGCGAACGCCAGCAGCTGTGCCTCGCCGGCCGAGAGGGACCGGCCGTCGAGCGGCGCGTCGAGCCCGTCCGGCAGGGCCGCCAGCCAGGCGCCGAGGCCCACGTCGGTGAGGGCCCGGGTCAGGTCGGCATCGGTGGCGGACCGGGTGCCGTAGAGGGTGAGGTTGGCGCGCAGCGAGGCGTCGAGCAGCTCGACGTCCTGGCTGACGACGGCGACCCGGCGCCGCAGCTCGGCATCGGTGGTGGCGCGCAGATCGACGCCGCCGAGGCGGACGACGCCGGCGGCCGGGTCCCACAGGCGGGTGAGCAGGCGGCCGAGCGACGTCTTGCCGCTGCCGGTGCGCCCGACGACGCCGAGCACCGCGCCCGGTGCCAGGTGCAGGTCGAGGCTGTCGAGCGCGACGTGGCCGGAGGCGTAGACGAGGCGGACCCCGTCGAGGTCGACCGCCAGCGGACCCGCCGGCAGAGGCGTGCCCGGGCCGTCGGTGAGCGCCGGCGCGGTGGCCAGCAGGCGGGCGGCGCGGCGGGCGCCAGCGGCCGCCTTCTGCATCTCCTTCATCTGCTCGGCGATGCGGTCGACCGGCTCGCGCACCATCTGGGAGAAGCGGAACAGGGCCACGAGGGCGCCGATCGTGATCTCGCCGGAGCGGGTCAGCCAGACGCCGAGGGCGAGCGTGAGCACCGAGCCGATCGTGAACGAGGCGGCGGCCCCGGCGTAGGAGCCGGCGCCGATGAGGGCGGCGCGGCGGGCGGCGTGCCACCAGCGCGACGAGCTCTCGTGGAGTCGATGGACGGCGTAGCCGCCGGCACCGTTGGCCCGCAGGTCCTCGAGGCCGCCGAGTCGCTCCTCGAGATCGCCGTAGATGTTGCCGACCACCTCGCGCTCGGCGTCGTGCGCCGGGACGGCTAGGCCGCGTATCCGAACCATGATGGCGACGGCCACGGCGGCTGAGGCGGTGATGAGCAGCCCGGCGCGCCAGTCGACGAGCAGCGCGACGACGAGCACGCCGACCAGCAGCACGGCGTTGCCGAACAGGTGCAGGACGGCGGTGGAGGAGAACTTCACGATCGCCTCGATGTCACCGTCGAGCCGCTCGATCACCTGGCCAGGGCTGTGGCGGCCGTGCCACTCGAGGTCGAGGCCGAGGGCGTGGCGGGCGAGGTCGAGCCGGAGGCGGTTGCCGACCTGCCAGGCGAGGCGCACCGACCACCAGGCGACGACCACCTGGAGGGCGTCACCGCCGAGCGTGATGGCCAGGAACGCGATCGCCGGGACGACGAGCTGGCCGCTCGGCTCGCCGGCCAAGGCCTCGTCGATGGCCGTGCCGAGGAGCACGGGGCCGGCCACCGGCGACAGCATCGCGACCACGAGCACGCCCGTGAGCGCGAGGACCCGAGCCCGCTCGGGCCGGAGGTAGGCCACGAGCAGGCCGGCGTCGGACGGGCGCAGCGCCGGAAGCGCGGACGACGGCATGGGCGACCGACCGTAACGGTGCTCCAGGCCGGCTGACCTCCGAGTTTCGGACCGGTGGTACGGCGTTCGGGCGGCGGCGCGGACCCGCCGCCCGGCGTGTCCGCCGGACCCCTTCCGGCGCCCGGCGTGTCCGCCGGACCCCTTCCGCCGCCCGGCGTGCGGCCCCCGACCGGTGCGGCCTCCGTGCGCCGGATCGCCTGCTGTGTGTCCCGCCGTAATGCGCCACCGGCGCGTAATCCGGGATGGCGCTCCGCCGGCGCATTGCCGGTTTGCGTCGCCGGTGCCGTGGTCCGCCGCGAGTTCTGGGGCGGGAACCGGTTGCCAGGCGACCGATTCGCGCCCCAGAACAGGGTGGGTCGACGCCGGCCTGGCCGCCGGCGGCGATGGTCGATGCTGCGGCCGCCGTCAGTCGAGGCCGAGGCCCCACATGGAGTCGAGGTCGTGGCGGGAGTACGCCTGGAAGGCCACCATCGTCGTCGTGTGGACGATGCCGTCGCAACGGGCGATGTGGCGGGTCACGACGTCGGCCAACTGCTCCTGCTCGCGCACCCGCACGATGGCGATGAGGTCGAGGTCGCCGGTCACCGAGTAGACCTCGCTGACGCCGGCGACGTCGGCGATCTCGGTGGCCAGATCGGCAATCCGATCGGGCTCGGCGTGGATCTGCACGAACGCGGTGAGCACGGCGGCGAGGTTACGTGCTGGCGCTGGCCAGCCGCTCGGGGCGACGTGGCCGTCGGGCCCCGGCGCCCGTTGGGACCGGGTCGGCCGCATCGGCGGCACCGGTGTAGGGCCCGGCGCTGGTGTCCCTGCTGGCGACGCCGCGGTGGAGGCCGCGCGTGGAATCGACGATGCCAGTGCGGGGGCCGGCGCCGAGAGCCGGATCGGGACAGCGGGCGATGAGTCGGCGCAGCATGGCGAGATCGCCGGAGGTGGCCGGCTGGTCGGGAGCGCTGAAGGCGTGATCGAGATCGCCGGACATCGGCGGCTGGTTCCGAGCGCCGAAGGCGTCGTCGGAGTCGTCGGTCTCGGTGCCGTGGTCGAAGGTGCCGAGGGCGAGGTCGGGGTCGCCGGCCGCGGCGCGCTGGTCGGGGGTGGCGTGGTCGTTGGTCTTGGCGCGCTGGTCGGGGGTGGCGTAGGCGTGGTCGAAGTCGTCGTGGCGCTGGTTCGGGGCGGCGAGGGCGTGGTCGAGGTCGTCGTCCTCGGGCGGCAGGGCGGGTAGCGGGGGCCACGGCGAGGCCAATGGACCCTCGGCGTGGCGGACCCGGACCCGGTCCGCGTGCGCGTCGAGCCAACAGGCGACGGCAGTCAGCTCGTCCGCCGCGTCGAGCGGCACCGGTCCCGCGACCGGGGGCGGCTCGGCGGTATCGAGCGGCACGGGGCCGAGCGCGGCGCGGCGGGCGGCGCCCAGCTCGGTCGGCGGGCTACCCGGGCCCGACGCCGGCCAGGAACCGACCGGCGCCCAGGTGGTGGCGGTGCCGTCGGCGGTCCACGTGCGGACGAGGCGCCCCCGCACGAGCTCGGCACCACCCCCGCCCGGCAGCTCGAGCACGAGGCGGCCGGCGCGGCGCAACCGATCGAGGTGCTGCTGCCGATCGACGGCATTGGCCAGCACCGCCGCCTGCCGGCGGGTGCCCGCCGCGGCGGCCGGTCGGCGGACAGCGGTGAGGCCCTCGGCCGCGGCGACAAGCGGCGCGAGGAGCAGCGCCGGCTCGCCGGCCAGGCCCCGCTCGACGACATCGCGCCACCCTCCGGCGGGCGTGTCCCCGTCGATGGCGGAGCGAGCAGGCGCGGGCGCGTGGGTGGGTGGGGTGTGGCCAGCGCCCATGGATGTTGCGGCAAGGGCCGCCTCGATGGCCGCGACGACCCGGCGGGCGGCGGCGGCGGAAGGGAGCGGGCCCAGCTGGACCGCTCCCGCACGAGGCGCCCGGGCCACGGTGAGCCGGGGGATGCGGCTACGAGCGAGGGTGACGTAGCGGTACGAACGCCAGGCACCGCGGCCACGATCTTGGCGCGGCGCCAGCGCATGGTGCAGGCGCACGCCGGCCACCGCCGCCTCGAGCGATGAGCCACAGGGGACGTGCTCGATCGTGTGCGCCGTGCGCAGCACCTGGCCGCTTACCCGGGCGTCTTCGCCGGCGAAGTACCCGCGGACCCGGGTGCGGACGTCGGACGCCGCCCCGGCGTGCAGCGGCCGGCCCTGGCGGTCGCGGAACAGGTACGCGCCGGGCGATCGAGGCAACCGAATGGTCAGCCGCAGCTTGCCGGCATGCGGATGGGCCACCACGTGCGGCAGCGCCAGGAGGTCGTCGAGGGCCGTCACCCCGAACGACGCCGCCCGTTCGAGCAGGTGGTGGAGCAGGTCGGCCGTGGCGAGCACGTCGTCGAGCGCCCGGTGCGTCGGCCGGTGCTCGAGATCGAGCGCGACGGCGAGCGTCCCGAGCTTGCAGTCGGGCACGTCCTCGCGGACCAGGCGCCGGGCCAGCGCCACCGTGTCGACCCTGCGGTGGTCGAGCAGCGGACGCTCGCCCGAGGCCAGTGCCGCGTCGAGGAAGCGGGCGTCGAACCGCACGTTGTGGCCGACGAGAACGGCCCCGCCCAGGAACTCGAGCAGCGACGGGATGACGGCGCCGATCGGTGGTGCCGACGACACCATGGCGTCGGTGATGCCCGTGAGGGCACTGACCGCGGGCAGGATCGCGGCGCCGGGGTCGACCAACGTCTGGAACGTGCCCAACCGCTCGCCACCCCGGAAAAGTGCGGCGCCCACCTCGGTGATGCCGCAGGACCCCGGTGACCCACCCGTGGTCTCCAGGTCGACGACGCAGAACGTGACCCGGTGCAGGGGAGTGGTGAGGTCGTCGTACCCTGTCGTCACGATCGTCGACGCTAACGAACGTACGTTCGTGTCGCAAGCAATTTCGGCCCCGCGTGGCCCCGCCGCAATCGGTAGGTGCCCGTGCGCCCCACCGGCGGACCGTACAGCAGTTCGCTGACGGGGTGGTCGGTAGGCTGCGGTCCGTGGCTTCCCGCTACCGCTGCTCGGCCTGCGGCAACCTGACCCGCTTCGACGTGGTGAGCTCCCGGCGCACCCGGGCCTACCACCACTTCACGATGGGAGGCGACCTCCAGGTCGAAGACGAGGTCGTGCTCGACGAGTCCGTCGAAGAGGTGGCGTGCCGCTGGTGTGGCGACGGCGCATCGATCGAGGTGCTCGGCGAGGCGGAGGCGAGCTGACCGACGCCGCGGGAGCGATCCGCCCCGCGGTCGAGGCCGCCCTGGCCGTGGCCCGTGCGGGGCTGACGGCCGACCCGATCATCGTGCCCCCGCACGCCGTGCGTCCGTACCTGGACTTCGCGCGCCTGTCGGGCAACGCCCTGCGCGCCATCGCCCTCACGGTCGATCGCGACGAGGCGTTCCGTGCCCGGGTGGCCGCCGCCGTGGACGAGGCCGCCGTCGGGCGGGCGGGCTGGCTGTGGCTGACCCGACCCGAGGGATGGGAGGACGACCTCGCCGGCATCGAGGCCGAGCGCGGCGCCCGGGCCGCCGAGGACCGCGAGCGGCGCGACGAGCGGACCGCCACGAAGCGGCTCGCGTCCGCGCAGGCGGCCGCCGAGCAGCGAGCGGCCGAGGTCGAGTCGCTGCGGCGGGAGCTGGCCCGCGAGCGGGAGCTGCGCATCGAGGCCGCCGCCCGCCTGGCGGACGCCGAGAGCGAGGTGGCGCGGCTGGTCGCAGCCCGTACCGAGGTGGTCCGGAACCTGAAGGACGTGGAGGCACGCTTCGTCGAGCGGTCGACCGAGTTGAACGCCCTCAAGGGGCGGCTCCGCCGGCTCGAGGAGGCGTCCCGCGGCGCTGTGGGATCGTCATCGTCGACCGGGGCCTTGCCCCCGGGCCCGCCGGAATCGGCCGCCCCTGGTATCGCCGCCGGTGGTGCGCCGGTGCCGACCCCGCCCGCGACCGCTGCGCCGGCCTCCCAGTCGCCGGCGCCGGCCGGGGCGCCCGATCCGGAGGGCGATGCCGGGCAAGAGGCGGCCTCCGCGGCGGCCGAGGGGACGGCCGGGACGGCGGGGACGGCGGCCGGCCCGGCGCCGGTGACCGGCGGGCGCGGGAAGGATTCGGATGCCGAGGGGCCCGAGGGCTGGCCGGCCAGCGCCGCGGGGGACGAGCTGATCCGCCAGATCGGGCGGGCGGCCGGCGGCGCCGCCGACCTCGCGGACGCGCTCGCCGGCGTCATGACCGTCCTGGAGGCCACGGCGGGCCGCTGGCCCGTGGCCCCCCTGACCGAGGACGCCGGCGCCGATCGGACCTGGCGAGCCGTGGCGGCCGGTCAGCTGTCGCCGGGTGGATCCGCCGTGGGGGACCAGGCGTCGACCGGGCCTGGTGGGGACGTGGAGGCCTGTTCGGGCGCTGGCACGGAGCCGGCGGACGCCGGCGACGAGGCCCGGGCCGGCAACTCGCACGGCCCCGAGGCCTCCGGCGTCGAGACGACGGGCGCGGACGCGGGTGCAGGTGCGGGCCGGGATGGGGCCTCGGCCCGGCGCGTGCCGGTGCGCCTGCCCGGCGGCCTGTTCGACGACTCGGTGGAGGCCGCCGAGCACCTGCTGCGGACCCCGGGCGCCGTGCTGCTGGTCGACGGCTACAACGTGTCCATGACGGCCTGGCCGGGACTGCCCGTCGGCACGCAGCGACGGCGCCTCGTGACGACGCTGGGCGAACTGGCGCTGCGGACCTCGACGCACGCGGAGGTCGTCTTCGACGGGGCCGACGTCGACGCCGTGCCCGTCCCGGCGCCCGCGCGCTCGCTGCTACGGGTGCGGTTTTCGCCGCCGGACGTCGAGGCGGACGACGTCGTGCTCGACCTGGTTGCCCAGCTCCCGGTCGCCCGGCCCGTGATCGTGGCGTCGTCGGACAACCGGGTCCGGGACGGGGCCCGCCGCCTCGGCGCCAACCTGCTGCACGCCCGCCAGATCGCCGAAGTGCTGGCCCGCCGCTGAGCGCCGGTCCGGGCTCGGCCACCGGCGATCGTCCGAGCCAGGGCCGACGCCGCCGGAGGCGGAGCCTCCGTTGGTTGTCACACCCCTTCCGTAGCTTCGAGCCCGGGTCGAGAGACCCTCCGCCTGGATCCAGGAGCCCCTTCCGATGCGCCAGCCCCACGATGCCGAGCCGTCGAGCCTTCGCATCGACTGCGACGAGTGCGCCATGCAGCACACCGACGTGTGCGACGACTGCGTGGTGTCGTTCATCTGCTCGCGTGGTGACGACGACGCCGTGGTGGTCGACGTCGCCGAGGTGCGGGCCCTGCGCCTGCTGTCCGGTGCCGGGTTGCTCCCCGGCCTGCGCCATGTCCGCCGCACCGGCTGACGCTCCGGTTGTAGTGGACCGCGGCGGTCGCCACCATGGCGGCGTGCCCGCACCCGCCGCCGACGCGTCCCGCGATGCCCGCAGGCGCGGCCGCGGCGCCCCGCTCCGGCGGGTGCCGGCTCCCGGCGAGGTCGAGGCGCTCGGCCGGGCCGCCGGGCTCGCGGCCGTGGGCGTGGCCCCGGCCGCGCCGTTCCTCACGACCCGCCGCCATCTCGAGCGGCGCAAGGCCGCCGGGCTGCACGGCGGAATGTCGTTCACCTACCGGCGGCCCGAGCGTTCGACCGACCCGGGCGCCGCTCTCCCGGGGGCGCAGGCGTTGGTCGTGGGGGCCTGGGCCTACCGGCGGACCGCGCCCGCACCGCCGCCGGCGTCGCCCGATCGACCGGCGCCGCCGGCGCCGCCCGGAGCGCCGGGCTCGGCCGGGCCTGTTGCCTGGGCAACCCCGGCGCCCGGCTCGCAGGCCGTGCCCTCACCGGGCCGGACCGGCGCGGCGCCGGCCGGCACGGTGGCCCGCTACGCCTGGGAGGACCACTACGGCCCGCTGCGCGCCGGCTTGCGAGAGATCGCCGCCGCGCTGAAGGCCGAGGGGTGGCGGGCCCGCGTCCTCGTCGACGACAACGCGCTGCACGACCGCGAGGCCGCCTACCGCGCGGGGCTCGGCTGGTACGGCAAGAACGCCAACCTCCTGCTGCCGGGCTCGGGCAGCTGGTTCGTGCTCGGCTCGGTCGTCACCGATGCCCCGATCGAGGTCACACCCCCTGCCGAGCGGGTGGCCGACGGGTGCGGCGCCTGTACCCGCTGCCTCACGGCCTGCCCGACCGGCGCGATCGTGGCGCCCGGGGTGGTCGACGCCCGCCGGTGCCTCGCCTGGCTGCTGCAGGCCGAGGGGCCGTTCCCGCCCGAGCACCGCGTGGCGCTGGGCGGCCGCATCTACGGCTGCGACGACTGCCAGGAGGTGTGCCCGCCGAACCGCCGGGCCGAGCGCCTCGACCCCCACCCGGCCGCCGCCGGCTCCGGGGCCCAGCCCAGCGTCGACCTGCTCGCCATGCTCGCCGCGTCCGACGACGAGCTGCTCGCCCGCCTCGGCCGCTGGTACGTGCCCCGCCGCGACCCCCGCTACCTGCGCCGAAACGCCCTCGTGGCCCTGGGCAACGTGGGCGACGCCGCCGACCCCGCCGTTGCCCGGGCCCTCCTGTGGGCGCTTGCCGAGCCCGACGCCATCGTGCGCGGCCACGCGGTGTGGGCCGCGCGCCGGCTGGGCCGGCCCGACCTGATCGCCACCGTGGCCGACGACCCCGACCCGCTGGTGCGCGCCGAGCTCGCCACCGCCGTGCCGGTCCGTCCGGACTCCCGACCCGCGGCCGTTCCGGTGGCGGCCGGGCGCGACGATGGGGGCCGTGCCGCCGTCACCGCCGACGGCGGCGAGCGCTGACTCCGGAGACCCCTCGCGTGGCCCACCTCCTCGTCACCAACGACTTCCCTCCCAAGGTCGGCGGCATCCAGTCGTACCTCTGGGAGCTGTGGCGGCGGCTCGATCCGGCCACCTTCACGGTGCTCACCACCCCCTACGCCGGCGCCGAGGAGTGGGACGCCGAGCAGCCCTACGGGGTTGTCCGCACCCGCCAGAAGGTGTTGCTGCCCACGCCCTTGCTCGTCCGGCGCATCGACGCGCTGGCGGCCGAGACCGGCGCCGGGCTCGTCGTGCTCGACCCTGCGCTGCCCGTCGGTCTCGTCGGCCCCCGGCTCGACCGGCCCTACGGCCTGGTCCTGCACGGCGCCGAGATCACCGTCCCCGGGCGCCTGCCCGGCAGCCGGCAGCTGCTCGGCCGCGTGCTGCGAGGCGCTCGCGAAGTCATCGCGGCCGGCGGGTACCCGGCCGCCGAGGCCGAGCGGGCCGCCGGCCGGGACCTGCCGCTCACGATCGTGCCGCCGGGCGTCGACCCCGAGCGCTTCCACCCGCTCGATGGCGAGGGCCGTGCCAAGGCCCGGGCCCGCTTCGACCTGCCCGACGACGCCCGCCTCGTCGTGAGCCTCAGCCGGCTCGTTCCCCGCAAGGGCATGGACGTGCTGGTCCGGGCGGCCGCCGAGCTGGCCTCGTCCCGGCCCGACCTCCTCGTGGCCATCGGCGGCGGCGGGCGTGATCGGTCCCGGCTCGACCGCCTGGTCGAGGGGACCGGAGCGCCGGTCCGCCTGCTCGGCCGTGTGTCCGACGACGACCTGCCCGACCTCTACGGCTGCGCCGACGTGTTCGCCATGATCTGCCGCAACCGATGGGGCGGCCTCGAGCAGGAGGGCTTCGGCATCGTGTTCGTGGAGGCGGCGGCGTGCGGCGTCCCGCAGGTGGCCGGAGCCAGCGGGGGAGCGGCCGAGGCCGTGGCCGACGGCGAGACCGGCGTCGTGGTCCGCCGGCCCGGCGACGTCACCGCCACGGTCCGGGCGCTGGCCGGTCTGCTCGACGACGCGGAGCACCGGCGGGCGATGGGCGCCGAGGCTCGGCGCCGGGTGACCGGCGAGCTGGCCTACGAGGTGCTGGCCGCCCGGCTGGCGGAGGTGCTCGACCGGTGGTGACCCGCTGCACCCCCGACCCCGGCGAGGCTGGCGACGCGGCCCATCGCACGGACGCGCCCGGCGGTGGCGAGGGCGCCGACCCCACGGACCTCGCGAGGGCGGCGGACGCCGCCGATCCCTCGTACCTCGGGAGGGCGGCCGACGCCGCCGACCCCGCGGACCTCGCGAGGGTGGCCGACGCCGTCGATCCGACCGACGCGCCGGGGGGTGGCGAGGGCGCCGACCTCGCGGATCCCGGGGCCCTCGCGGCACCGGCCGATGCGGCCGATCCCACGGACGACGGCGAGGGTGAGCGGCGGGCGACGCCGGCGGAACTGCCCGACGACCGGCAGGGCGAGGGCATCCTGCGCGTCGACGTGTGGAGCACCGTCGCGCTCACCGTCGCCTCGATCGCCGCCGCCGCCGTGCCCGGCGTCTTCGTCTTCGTGTCGGTGCCGGTGGCCCTCGTTCTGTTCCTCGGCGGCTGCATCGCCTTCGCGTGGGCCTACGCCGTGGGTGTCGGTCGCAGCCGGTACGAGGCCGTCACGCTCGCCGGGCTGTTCTGGCCCGGCGTCGGCGTGGCCCCCGCCCGTCCCCGCCGGACGCTGCGCCTGCTGCTCGCCGTCCAGGTCGTCGTGTCCGTCGCGGCTGCGCTGGCCCGCCCGTTCACGCCCCTCGCCTTCGGTGTGCTCGCGCCCACCCTGGGTCTCGGCCTGATGGCCCTCTGGTCGTCTCGCCACGGGCGTTTCCGGCCGAGGCCGGGCGCCGTCCGAGGTGAACCCCGCGTGGCCGATCCCCCCGGGACCGGGCAGTAGGGTTCGCCCCCATGGCTGACCAGGCGACGCAGCGGACGGTCATCGACGCCTCGCCCGCCCAGGTCTGGGCCACGCTGACCGACTTCGACGGTTACCCCACGTGGGCGCACGACCTGAAGTCGGCCACGGTCGTGGCGTACGACGACGAGGGCCGCCCCCGCGACGTGGCGTTCCGGGCCGCCGCCATGGGGCGCAGCACCAGCTACATCCTGCGCTACGACTACGGCGGCGCCCCCAAGGTGCTGGCGTGGCAGTTGGTCCAGGGCGACATGACCCGCAAGCTCGACGGCTCCTATGACCTGGCCCCTGTGGAGGGCCAACCCGACCGCACCGACGTCGTCTACCACCTCGAGGTCGAGCTGGCCGTACCGCTGCCGGGGTTCGTCAGGCGCAGGGCCGAGTCCCGCGTCATGAGCGCGGCCCTCCGCCACCTCCGCGCCCACCTCGAGCGGTGAACGGCCCTCGAGCGGTGAACGGCGACGACGTGACCGGCGCCCGCATCCTCCTCTTCACCGGCAAGGGCGGCGTTGGCAAGACCACGACGGCCGCCGCCACGGCGCTGCGCTGCGCGGAGGTCGGCTTGCGCACCGTGGTGCTCTCGACAGACCCGGCGCACTCGCTGGCCGACGCCCTCGACGTCGACCTCGGCCCGCTGGTCGCCCCGGTGTCCGAGGACCTCTGGGGCCAGCAGCTCGACGCTCAGGACCGCATGGAGGACTCCTGGCTCGAGATCCAGGGCTACCTCCGCGAGATCTTCCGCTGGGCCGGCGTCGACGCTCTCGAGGCCGAGGAGCTGTCGGTCGTCCCGGGCCTCGACGAGGTCTTCGCCCTGTCCGACATCAAGGCCCACGCCCAGTCCGGCGAGTGGGACGTCATCGTCGTGGACTGCGCGCCCACGGCCGAGACGATCCGGCTCCTGTCGCTGCCCGACGTGCTCGCCCGCTACATGGAGCGGTTGTTCCCGGTCGGCCGCCGCGTGAACAAGGTCGTGGCCCCGCTCATGGCGCGCGTCACGAGCCTGCCCACCGCCGACGACTCGGTCTTCGCAGCCACCCAGCGCTTCTACGATCGCCTCGCCGGCGTGCGCGAGCTGCTCACCGACGGCCAGCGCACCAGCGTCCGCCTGGTCGTGAACCCCGAGCGCCTCGTCATCGCCGAGGCCCGCCGCACCCACACCTACCTGTCGCTGTTCGGCTACCACGTCGACGCCGTGGTCGCGAACCGGCTGCTGCCCGCCGAGGTCAGCGACCCGTGGTTCGCGAGCTGGAAGGCCCTCCAGGCCGAGCACCTCGCCGTGATCGGCGAGGCGTTCGCTCCGCTGCCCGTGCTCCAGGTGCCGCTGCAGGCCACCGAGCAGGTGGGCTTCGACGCGCTGCGCAGCTTCGCCGACGTGCTTTACGGCGACGAGGACCCAACGGCCCGGTTCGGCCGCAGCGACCCTCTTCGGGTGGGTCGCCAGGGCGACGACATGGTCCTCGAGGTCGACCTGCCCTTCGTCGAGCGCGACGAGGTCGAGCTCGGCCGGCACGCCGACGAGCTGCTGCTGCGCGTCGGTCCCTACCGACGGGCCGTGGTGCTCCCCGACTCCCTCCGGCGTCGCACCGTGGCCGGGGCCCGCCTGTCCGACGGGTGCCTGGCGGTCACGTTCGCCGACGGCCCGGGCGTGACCGACGGCGCCGGCGATGGCGCTGCCGTCGCCGCCGAGCGCACCGGCGCCGACACAACCGACCGCACCGACGGCGCCGGCGACGGCGGCGGACTCCGCGACCCGATCCCCGGAGCGGCCGCTCCGGCCGCGGCCGTCCCGTGAGGCCGCGACGGTGAGCGGCGCCGCCGCCCCCGAGCCGGCCGACGAGAGCCACGAGTCGGCCCACGAGAGCCACGAGCCGGCCGGCGAGAGCCGCGCACTGGCCGATGAGGGCCACGAGCCCGCCCACGAGAGCCACGAGCCGGCCGACGAGGGCCGCGCTCTGGCCGACGAGGCCCACGACGGCGCCGAGCCCCGCCCCGGCGCCCGAGACACGAGGGACCAGGGCGGTGAGGCAACCGCCCGCGGCGGCCCCGGCATGCCCGGCGCGTCCGGCGAGTCCGCCGGACCCCACGACCGCGCCCGCGAGGGCTTCGAGCACCTCCAGGCCGCCGCCCGCGAGCTGATCCAGGCGGCCAGGGCCATGCTCGACGTCGCCGAGGATCTGGTCGACGACCCGGAAGCCGTCGCCCACGTCGTGGGCACGGTCGGGTCGCTCGGCGACCTCGTCCGCACCGCGGCGGGCGTGACCACCCGCCGGCCCGCCGCCGACCGGCCCGCGAACGCGGGCGGGCCCGCCGTGGCCGACCGCCCTGCCGCGGCCACCGACCGCACCGGGCGTGGGCGCCGCGGCCGCCCGGGCGTGGAGCGCATCACGGTCCTCTGAACCCGCCCGACCAGGGCGGGAACGCCCGTCAATCGACGGCGCGACGGCCGTCACCACGGCAGCAGACTCCGGACAGCTGTCGTACCATCCCAACGATCCACCGGTCGACAGATCTGCAGGAGGCGCTGTGGCGGTACTCACCGAAGCCGCGGTCCGGGAACTGGCATCGATCAGAGGGGACAGGGCACCCATCACCTCCTGCTATCTCGATGTCGACGGCCGGCGGTTGGTCCGCCACCAGGACCTCGAACACGAGGTCGACCGCCTCCTGCGCGAGGCCCGCGGGCGCTACGACGGTGAGGATTCCGTGCAGGCCGACCTGGCCCGCATCGAGCGGCTCGTGCACCGCGGCATCGACCGCTCGCAGGTGCGCGGCCTGGCCGTCTTCTCCTGCTCCGCCGAGGACCTGTGGGAGGTCATCGAGCTGCCGGTGCCCGTGCACAGCCGGGTGCTGGTGAACCACGCCCCAGCCGTCGGCCAGCTCGAGGCGGTTCTGCGCGAGCACGTGCCGATCGGCGTGCTCATGGCCGACCGGCAGCGGGCCCGCATGTTCGTCTTCGAGATGGGGCGCCTGGTCGAGCGGTCCGAGCTGTTCGAGGCCGGCGGGCGCGGTGACGTCCGGGGCGAACGCGACCAGGGCGTCGACCCCGGCCAGGACCGGCACACCCAGGCCCACGTGCGCAACGCCGCGAGCGCGGCCTTCGACGTGTGGCAGCAGCACCCGTTCGAGCACTTGGCGCTCGCCGCCCCCGCCCCGCTCGCCCACGAGCTCGAGGCGAGCCTGCACCCCTACCTGCGCAAGCGACTGTCGGGTCGCATCGGCGTGCCGATGGCCGCCGGGCACAACGAGGTGCTGGCGGCCGCCCAGGCCATCGAGGCCGAGGTCGAGCGGCGCCGGGAGGCCGAGATCGTCGAGCGCCTCCGGGCCGCCGTGCACGCCGACAGGCGGGCCGTCGCCGGGCTGACCCGCGTGGTGGAGGCCCTGAACGACCGGCGGGTGGACACGCTCGTCGTGTCGCACGGCTACGTCGCGCCGGGCTGGCGCTGCGACGGCTGCGACGTGCTCGCCGTGGTCGGCCGCCGCTGCAAGCGCTGCGGCGACGAGATGGTCGAGGTCGACGACCTCGTGGAGGACTCCGTCGAACACGCGCTCACCCAGTCCTGTCAGGTCGAGATCTGCGTCGGCAACGCCGACCTCGACGTGCTGGGGCGCATCGGCGCCCTCCTGCGCTTTTGACCATCTCGGCCGGCGTCGACGTCGGCGGTACCAAGATCCTGGGGGTCGCGATCGACGACGAGGACCCCGGCACGATCGTCGCCGAGCAGCGCCTCGCCACGCCCGAGGCCGAGGACGCCGTTCTCGACGCCATGGCCGAGATCATCGGCAAGCTCGGCGCCGACGTCTCGGCCGTGGGCGTCGGCATCGCCGGGCTCGTCGACCGGACCGGCGTTCTGCACGCCAGCCCGAACCTGCCCCACATGCTCGGTGTCGACATGGCAGCCGAGATCCAGAGGCGGATCGGTGGCCTCCCCGTGCGGGTCGACAACGACGCCACGTGCGCGGCGTGGGGCGAGCACGTGGCCGGCGCCGGGCGCGGGTCCAACGACGTCCTCATGGTCACGCTCGGCACCGGTATCGGCAGCGGCCTCATCTCCGACGGCGAGCTGGTCCGGGGCGCCCACGGCTTCGGCGGCGAGGCCGGGCACATGGTCGTCGACGCTCACGGTCCGCCATGCCCGTGCGGCCGCTGGGGGTGCTGGGAGCGCTTCGCCTCCGGCAGCGGCCTCGCCCGCCTCGGCCGGGACGCGGCCGCCGCCGGCCGGTTGGAGCGGGCCAAGGAGCTGGCCGGCGGCGAGTCGTGGCTGGTCAAGGGCGAACACGTGACCGAGGCGGCGCGGGCGGGGGACCCGCAGGCACTCGCCCTGCTGGAGACGTTCGCCGGGTGGGTAGCCCTCGGCATCGGCAACCTCGTCACCGTGCTCGACGCCTCGCTCGTGGTCGTGGGCGGCGGCATCATCGAGCTCGGCGATCTGCTGCTCGACCCGGTGCGGGCGGCCCTGCCTGGCCACCTGATGTGCCCGAACGAGCGGTCCGAGCTGCGGATCGTGCCGGCCGAGCTGGGTCCCCGGGCGGGCGCCATCGGCGCCGCCATGCTGGGCCTGCGGGGCCCGAGCCGCTAACGCCCCCGACCCGCGAGCGCGCCCGCCCGGCCGGCGTCGTGGGCGCGACGTCAGCAGCCGCGGGCCTCCAGGCGGGACAGGAACGACCGCGCCCCCGTGATCCGGGCCCCGCGCTCGGCGGCCCGGGCGGCGAGCGCCCGGTCGGACGTGACGACCTCGACGTCGCCGGCCGCGGCGCCCTGCTCGCCGAGCAGCTCGACGATGCGGTGGTCGGCGGCGTCGCGCCCCCGGCGAGCCGGGTAGACGACCTCGATGCCCTCGTTGTCGCCGGCCGGCAGGTCGGGCTGGGGCACGTCGAGGGCGAGCACCACCCGGTCCCCGGTGGCCTCCGCGTAGCAGCTGAGGCGCCCGACCAGCCGGCGGACCGCGGCGGGCCGGTCGCGCCACCACCCATCGGGCACGGCGCCCACCACGTTGTTGCCGTCGACGACGAGGGTCCCCACGGCGTCAGCCGGAAGGCGGCGGCTCGATGGAGACAGGCTCGCCGATGCGGGCGATGTCGATCGACAGCGACAGGGCCGCCCCGTCGGGCTGCGAGGTGAGCCGGACGTGCGCCGGGCTGCCCGCGGCGTCGAGCGTCAGGACGATGTCGGCGGGAACGGGGCGGGAGCCGTCGACGAGCTCGCCCAGGATCTCGCCGGGCAGCGTGCCCCGGTAGGTGGGTCGGCCGGTGGCGTCGACACCGGTGGACTCGGGCGCGGTCGTGGCGCCCAGCCACAGCGGTAACAGGGCGAGGCCGAGGCGGGGCACGTCGCTGCCGCTGAGCTGGTCGACCGGCTGGTACGTCACGTTCACCAGCTCGGCGCGGGTGGGTGCCTGGCGGCCCCAGACGCTCGGCCCGACTGTGATGGTCTCGCCGGCCCGGCCGTCGGGGGCCACCGCGACCTCGTGGAGCCGGCCGGCCCGTGGTGCCGCCTCTCCGGTCACGGCCAGGTCGACGGCCAGCCAGCGCATCGGACGCGTCGTGCTGACGTCGATGGCATGGGCGGTGCCGGTGTAGGAGAACGACCCGCCGAGCTCCAGCCGCTCGCTGGACCCGGCGAAGGCCTCGGCGGGCGCAGGCGCCGGAGCGGCCGTCGGCGGCGTGGCCGAGACGTCGGTGGACCCGGGTTGGTCGGTACCCACCGTGTCGTCGTCCCTGCCGGCAGTGGTGATTGCCAGGCCGGCGACGGCGCCCACGACGACGACGACCGCGGAGGCGACGAGCACGCCCGGAGAGCGGCGCCGGAGCGCCTCGCCGGCCGTGCCGAGGACCGTCGTGACGCCCGGGCCGCGCCCGGTGGTCTGGCGACCGGAGGCGCCGCTGGCGCCGGCAGCGGTGCCGTCCGCGTCGTCGGTCGGGGTGCCGGGGCCGGCCGGGGCGGCGAGCGGCGGTCCGCCGGACTCGGCGGCGCCCGGCGCGTGGCCGTTCGTCCCCGGGGGCAGGCGCCAGCCGTCGGAGACCGGGGTGGGGTAGTGGAGAGCGAAGTCGCCGGCGGTGCCGTCCTGGCGCGGGGCATCATCGTCGGCATCGGGCCAGGACGGGTCGCCGGGGATGCGCCGATCGGTGTGTGCCGCCGGGCCCGTCATAGCAATCGCCGCCATGTGGCCGGAATCCCCGGTGGCCGGGACGCGGCCCTCACCCCCGCGGTCGCCGGTCCCGCCAAGGTGGTCGCCGAGGGCCGAACCGATGGGGCCACCGGGGGGCTGACCGGTGCCGCCGTCGCCCCGCAGGCCCCGGACGAGCGCCGCGGCCGTGGCCGCCGCGCCGGCGCTCGGCACGGGCGCCGCGGCCGCGCCGGGACCGGACCGCCGGCCGTTGCGGCGCGGGAGCGGCGGCCGCTCGGCACCGCCGCGGCGGGCCGGGGTGGCCGCCACGGCGGTGGGGGCGTCGGCGGTCACCTGGCGGGCGGCGACGGGGGCCGGGTCGCGCGCGCGGACGGCCGCACCCTGTGGCCGGGTTGGGAGGGCGGTCGGGCGCGACGCGGCGTCGTCGCCGATCCTCGCTGCGGCGCGCGGGGCGCCGACCCGGCGCCCGACCACGATGGCCGCGCCCGCCACGATGGCCGTGCCGATCACGGCCAACACCAGGGATGCGACGCGCCGGATCGCCTGCAGTCGCGGCGACGAACTCATGCTGTCGTGGGCATCGGGCGAGCACCTCGGGTGCCGGATCCGGTGGGCGGGAGTGGACGGGTTGACGGCGACGCGCCCCAGGGCGCCGCCTTTCCGCTCCGGGCAACTTAATTCACCGTGGACCGCGCTTCTTGAGGTCCGCCTACTGTGAGCCGGTGCATGCGCACGAGACGCGCTCGTGGCTCATCGACATGGACGGCGTCATCGTGCGGGAGGAGCAGCCCATCGACGGTGCCGCCGCCTTCCTCGACCGCCTGCGGGCGAAGGGCACGCCGTTCCTGGTGCTCACGAACAACTCCATCTACGTGCGCCGTGACCTGTCCGCGCGCCTGCGGCTCTCCGGGCTCGAGGTGCCCGAGGAATCGATCTGGACCTCGGCGCTCGCCACCGCCCGCTTCCTGGAGGACCAGCGCCCGGGCGGCACGGCCTACGTCATCGGCGAGGCCGGCCTCACGACCGCCCTGTACGAGGCGGGCTACACGCAGACCGAGCGCGATCCCGACTACGTCGTGCTCGGCGAGACCCGGACCTACAGCTTCGAGCGCATCACCAAGGCGATCCGGCTCATCGCCGGCGGCGCCCGGTTCATCGCCACGAACCCCGATGCCACGGGCCCGAGCCCTAACGGGGTGCTGCCCGCCACCGGGTCGGTGGCGGCGCTGATCAGCCGGGCGACCGGCATCGCGCCGTACTACGTCGGCAAGCCGAACCCGCTGATGATCCGCACGGCGCTCAACACGCTCGACGCCCACTCCGAGACGACGACCATGGTGGGCGATCGCATGGACACCGATGTGGTCGCGGGGCTCGAGGCAGGCCTCGACACCGTGCTCGTGCTGTCCGGCGTGTCGGGCGCCGACGACGCGGAGCGCCACCCGTTCCGGCCGACGCGGGTCGTATCGTCGGTGGCCGAGCTGGCCGACGAGCTGGCCTGAGGGGATCAGCCGCCCTCGCCCTCGTGGCGCCGGCGGCAGGCCGCGATCTCCGCCACAGCGGCCTCGGCGCCCTCCCAGCCCCGCACGGTGGAGTGCTTGCCGGGTTCGAGCACCTTGTACACCTCGAAGAAGTGCTCGATCTCGTGCGGCAGGTGTGCGGGAAGGTCGCCCAGGTCCGCCATGCCCTCCCAACGCGGGTCTCCGGCCGGCACGCACAGGATCTTGGCGTCGGGCCCGGCGTCGTCGGACATCCAGAACACGCCCACCGGCCGCGCCGTCACCCAGCACCCCGGAAACGTGGGCTCGTCGAGCAGCACCATCGCGTCGAGCGGGTCCCCGTCCTCGGACAGCGTGTCCGGGATGTAGCCGTAGTCGGCCGGGTAGGCGGTGGCCGTGAACAGCCGCCTGTCGAGGCGAAAGACGTGCCTCTCGTGGTCGAACTCGTACTTGTTCCGGCTGCCGCGGGGGATTTCGACGACGACATCGATCTCGGTGGTCACCCGCGCATGATCGGCGCGCTCGGCGGTCCGGGGCCAGTCAGAGCCGTCCTCGTCCGTGCGAGAACCCGTTCGACAACGACGAGTACCGTTGGCGCATGGAGTTCCGCCGCATCACCGGGTTGCCCCCGTACGTCTTCACCATCATCGATGGCCTGAAGATCGAGGCCCGGCGAGCAGGCGTCGACGTGATCGACCTGGGCTTCGGCAACCCCGACATCCCCTCGCCGCAGGTGACGGTCGACAAGCTGTGCGAGGCAGCGCAGAACACCCGCAACCACCGCTACTCGTCGAGCCGCGGCATCCCCAAGCTGCGCGAGGCCGTGGCCGGCCTCTACGAGCGCCGGTTCGGCGTCCAGCTCGACCCCGAGCGCGAGGTCATCAGCACGATCGGCGCCAAGGAAGGCTTCTCGCACCTCATGTGGGTGCTGCTCGGCCCGGGCGACGCCGCCCTCGTGCCGTCGCCGTCCTACCCCATCCACATCTGGGGCCCACTGTTCGCCGGGGCGGCCGCCCGCGAGATCCCGATGTCGAGCGACGGCAACTTCCTCGAGCGGGTCCGTGAGTCCTACGAGTACACGTGGCCCAAGCCCCGGGTCATCGTTCTCAGCTTCCCGCACAACCCCACGGGCGCCTGCGTCGACCTCGACTTCTTCCAGGCCGTGGTCGACTTCGCCCGTGAGCGGGGCATCATCGTCGTGCACGACAACGCGTACGCCGAGCTCGGCTACGACGGCTTCCGGCCGCCGTCGATCCTGCAGGCGGCGGGCGCCAAGGAGACCGCCGTCGAGCTCTACTCGATGACGAAGGCGTTCTCGATGGCCGGGTGGCGCATCGCGTTCCTCGTGGGCAACGCCGAGGTCGTCCAGGCCCTGGCCAAGCTGAAGTCGTACCTGGACTACGGCACGTTCCAGCCGATCCAGATCGCCACGACCGTCACGCTCAACGAGGCGCAGGACGTCCCGCAGGAGGTCCTGTCCGCCTACCAGGGCCGGCGCGACGCGTTGATCGACGGCCTCCACCGCATCGGGTGGGCCGTGCCCCGCCCTCGGGGGACCATGTTCGCCTGGGCACCCATCCCCGAGCCCTACCGCGACCTGGGCTCGGTCGAGTTCGCGTCGATGCTCGTGCGCGAGGGCGAGGTCGCGGTGTCGCCGGGCGTCGGATTCGGCCCGGGCGGCGAGGGCTACGTGCGCTTCGCGCTCATCGAGAACGAGCAGCGCATCGGCCAGGCCATCCGCAACCTACGGCGCACCCTCACCAAGCTGGGCTGACGAGGGGGCGCCGGCGGTCGGCGTTCGTGGCGTCAGCTGTTGCGGCCCTCCGGGCCGTTGCCGGGAGCCGGACGCTCGTCGGGGCCGATCGCCGGCTGGTCACCGGTCGCCTCGTCGAGGCCGCGCTGCACCCCGTCGGCGAAGCTCGTGAGCAGCGTGTAGACACTCTCGGCACGCTCCTCATCGCCGCCGTCGACGACCTCGGCCAGCGGGCCCGTGGGCACCGCCCCGGCCGCCGCGGGCACCGGGCCGGTCGGCGCCGCCGGGGGCGGCGTCGCGTCGGTCGAGCGCCGGATGATGTGCGGGCCTTCGGGGGGCAGATGGGCCCCGGGAACCCGGCGGACCAGCCCGCTGGGGGTCACCTCGGGCTCGCCCGGGCCGCCGTCGTCGGGGCCGTAGGGCACGCGGTCGCCGTTGCCAGGCCGGCCCGGAGTGCCGGCGGTGCCGCTGGGTCGGCGGGGGAGCCCGTTGCCGGCGGTCGGCGTGCCCAGCGCACCGCCCGGACCGCTGGTGTCCGGGGCGCCGGGCGAGGGGGTCGCGAGCGGCGTGCGCGGACGGGCGGCCGGCAGGTTGCCGAGCGCCGCCCACGTGGCCTGGGCTGGACCGGGGATCGAGGGCCCGTCCGGCGGGGCCGGAAGGCCCGGCGCCGGCGCCGCGCCGGCATCGCCGGCGGCCTGACCGGTCATGGAGACGGCCCCGGGTCGGCGGGGGAGCGGCGGCGCGACCTCCCCGCCAGCCTGGTCGCCCGGCAGGGGCGACGTGGGACTGCCGAATCGGCGGGGCAGCGTCGGGTCGCCCCGCTCTGCGGGCGGCGGGCCGGGGCGGTCGGGCGGCACCGGAGCGACGTCCCGGGTGGGGTCGGCGGGCACCGGTGCGGGGCCGCCGCGGCCCGTGCGGCGGGGGAGCGCCGGGGTGTCACCGGGGCGCGGCGGTATGACCGGCGTGGCGGGCCGGGTGTCGAGACCGCCCAGGTTGCGGCTGTGCTGGGTCAGCGCGTCCAGCAGGTCCCCCCCGGGGGCCGGCGCCGGACCGGTCGTCGAGCGGGGGACCGGCCGACCCCCGAGCCCGCCGCCCGGCTCCGTGGTCGCGTCGTCGGCCAGAGCCGTCGGTTCGAGGAGCGGTGCCGCCGCCGGACCGCCGGGCCGCGGCGCAGTCCGGAGGGGCACCGGTGGGTAGCCGGCGTTCAGGGTCGGCAGCGACACGCCCGGGCCGGAGGCACCGGCCGGCGATGTGCCGAGCGGCAGCGGCGCGGCGGGCGGCCACCCCGGGGCGCCGGACCCATCCGGCCCACCGGGCCCGTCGGCGTCGTGCGGCCCGCCCCCCGACGCGCCGGCCAGCAGCGCGGCGGCGGGCATCGGCAGGTCGGCGGGCCCGTCCTCGGTGAACAAGGCCGCCGGAAGATGGACCGTGGTCGTGATGCCGCCGCCAGGCGACTGCTCGAGTCGCACCTCGACCGCGTGGCGGGCCGCGAGGTTGCCCGCGACGTAGTGGCCCAGGTACTTCGACGGGGCGATCGTGAAGCTCTCCTCGCCCGCCAGGCGGCGGTTGGCGCGGGCGATGTCCTCGGGCGGCATGCCCAGGCCGTTGTCGACGATGGCGAGGGTGTAGCCGTCGGCCTGGCGGCGGCCCCGGATCTCGACGGACTGCTCGGGCGGCGAGAACGTCAGGCCGTTCTCGATGAACTCGGCGATCAGGTGGGCGACGTCGGCGGCCGCCGACCCGACGATGGTGGCCGCCTCGACGCTGCGCACGGTGACGCGTTGGTAGTCCTCGACTTCGCCGAGCGCGGCCCGGATGACGTCGGTGAGGCGCACGGGCGCCGCCCACTGCCGGGGCGGATCGATGCCGGCGAGCACGAGCAGCGACTCGGCGTTGCGGCGCATGCGCGTGGCCAGGTGGTCGAGACGGAACAGCGAGGCCAGCGTGTCCGGGTCGGTCTCGGTCGATTCGAGCTCGGTGATGAAGTCCAGCTGACGTCCGAGCAGGTTCTGGTTGCGTCGCCCCAGGTTGACGAAGCTGTCGGCGATGTTGCGGCGCAGCACCGCCTGCTCGACGGCGAGCTCGAGCGCGGTCTCCTGCACCGTGTTGAGCGCCACGGCGACGTCGCCGACCTCGTCGCTCGTCGTCACGTCGACCGGCGAGATCTCGGGGACCTGCACGTCGTCGCCGAGGGGGGTGGCCAGGATGCTGCCGACGGCGCCGGGCAGCTTGCGGCTGGCCATGTCCTTCGCCTGGCGGGTGAGGGCGTGCAGCGGCCGGGTGATCGAGCGCGAGACGAGCCACGTGGTGAGGAGGGCCAGCAGCACGGCTGCGGCCGCCAGCAGGCCGTAGCGCAGCAGCCGCGCATCGGCGGCCGCGCTCATCTCGTCGGCGTCGGCCCGGAGCTGATCGTTGACCTGTCGGCTGAAGACCGTGTAGCCGAACGCGCCGGACTCGCTGCCCGTGGAGTTGGCCAGCGCCTCGCCCAGTTTGACCCGGCCGGTGTCGAGCGCCGACTGCACGACCTCCTGGAAGCGCTGGATGTGCTCCTTGGCGAACAGCTCGTCGGCGAGCGGCCGGTAGGGGCCCTCGGCCTTCGCGTCGATGATCGCTGCGTTGCGCCGCAGGGTGGCGAGCTGGCGGGCGAGCCCGTCGACTTCGGCGGGCCGATTGACGCCGTCGCGGTTCCCCTCGACGACAGCGCGTAGCAGCTCGCGGATCACGCGCGCCGTCGTGTCGGACTGGTGCGCGCTGAGGTCGGCCAGCTCCGCCCCGCGGCGCAGTTCCCCCTGGTCGATGATGGGCGTGACCTGGGCGCTGGCCGCGAAGATCTCATCCATGATCGCGGTGTAGCCGTCGAAATTGGCTCGGGCGACCGGGTTGTTGTCGAGACTGCGCACGCCGGCGAATGCGTCGATCTCGGCCCGCAGCTCGTCGAGCCCCTCGAGCGCCTGGAAGGCGGGGGCGTAGGCCTGGGCGACGTCGCCGCCGCGCCGCCGGATGGTCTCCTCGAAGGCGCTGAGCGACTTGTCGGTGTTGGCACGGGCCTCGGCGTTGTCCTCGACGGACAGGGCGACGGCGTCCTCCTGGCCGAGCAGGTAGACGGAGCCGGCGTTGCGCTCGAGCTCGATCTGGATGAGCACGCTGGGCGGACCCAGAGCGACCGTGGCGAGCTCGGCCTGGTCGTGGACCTCGTCCACCTCCCGCGCCGTGGAGGCCATCTCCAGCCCGGCGACGACGACGAGCGCGATGACAGGCACGAGCAGGGTCGCGCCAAGCTTCATGCGGATGGGAACCCTGCGCACTCACTGACCTCCGCGGCGAGGTGGTCCGCCATTACTCCGGTCTCGGATGGCGGGTCGAGCGGCGCCACCCAGGGCGCTTCGCGCTTCGCTCGTCACTCGCGGATGATCGTAATCAGTTCGCGACAATCACAAGGATTCCGCGGGCGCGGGCGGGTTCGTCCGGTGTCCGGACGAACCCGTGTTGTGGCCGGTCGGGGGCTCGCTGTGGCGGGACCGTACCCTTCAGCCCTCCCCGTGGTCGTCGGCCCGGCGTGTGTCATCGAGGCCGCGCCGGACGCCGGCGGTGAAGCTGCTGAGGAAGCCGTAGACGTCGTCCGGCGAGCCACCGGGGTGGGCGGGGGCCGATCGGCCGCTCGTGCGAGGCGGCGCGGAGGGCAGTTGGGCGCCGGGCACCCGCCGGGCGAGCCCGCCGGGCGTGGTATCGGTCGTGCCCGCCGGCCGGCATGGGATCTTCGGCACGGGGCCCGTCGCCCCAGCCGCGCCCGGCCGCACCGTCGGGCGCCCGGCCGGAGGGCGTGGGCCCCGGCGTTGCCGGCTGGGGACCGTGGGTCCTGAATGCCGGGTCCCGCGGCGGGACCGCCGGTTCCGGTCCGCCGGTCGGCCGGGCGCGATGTGCGCCGGGTGCGGTGCCCCAGGCGTGCCCGGCGGACGCGGCCGGACCGCCGGGCGCCTGGCCCGAGGTCGTGGGCGCCGGCGGCGCCGTCGGGCCGGAGGATCACGACGACGCGAGATGTCGTGCGCCCCCAGCAGAGACTGCGTCTGCGTCTACCGGTCGCCACTCTCCGATCGGCGCGCGTCGTCGAGGCCCCGCTGCACGCCGGTCGTGAAGCTCCTGAGAAAGCCATAGACCTCCTCGGCCGAGCGCCGGTCGGCGTCCGGACCGGAGTGGTCGTGGCCGCGGCGGACGGGCGGGAGATCGGCGGTCGGCAGGTTGGCGCCCCGCACTCGGCGGGCCAGCCCGCTCGTCGTCACCGACGGAGCGGGCGCTGCCGGCGCGGCCCATGCCGGCGCCGCCGCCTGGGGGGCGGTGGGACGCTCGGGGCGCCGGTCCCGCTGGGCGCGGCGGCCCTCGGCGTGGCGGGCCGGGCCGCTCAGGTTGCGATGGTGTCGAGCGAGGTTGGCGAGCAGGTCATCAGGGATCGACGGATCGTTCCGGGCGGCCGGCGCCGGGCCGCGTGGGGCGCGCTTCGCGAGGCCGCCGGGCGTGCGGTCGGACCCGGTAGGGAGGGCCGACGGGCTGAAGGGCACGGTTGGACCACCCCGGGCGGCCCAGGACCGCTCGGGCGGCGCCGCCGGTCCGGACGGCCTGGCCTGCCCGGCGGGCGGCGCCGACGATGCCGGGGTCCTGGCCGGCCCCACGAGCCCCGCCGGTCCAGTCGCCTCCACGCGCCCGACCGCACTCGCCGGACCGGTCCACCCGGTCGGGCCGGGCGACGCCGTCGGCCCGGTCGACCCGCCTTGCGCCGGCCCGCCGCCGGTGCCGAACGTCCCGAGCAGCCCCACGGCACCGACCGCGCGGGCGGGCGGCTCGAGCGTCGCCACCGGCGACGTGCCGATGGCCGCTAGCTCGCCGGTGAGGGTCCCGGTGGTGGCTTGGCGGCCGCCGTCGCTGATGCCGGCTTTGGCTTGGCGGGGGTGGGCGGGTGTGCGGTCGGGGGTGGGGGTGTCGGTGGTGAGGAGGGCGGCGGGGATGTTGATGGTGGCGGTGATGCCGGTGCCGGGTGTGGGGGCGAGTTGGAGGTGGATGTTGTGGCGGGCGGCGAGGTTTCCGGCGACGTAGTGGCCGAGGTATTTGGAGGGGGCGATGGTGAAGGATTCGGCTCCGGCGAGGCGGCGGTTGGCTTGGGTGATGTCGTCGGTGGGCATGCCGAAGCCGTTGTCGATGATGGCGAGGGTGTAGCCGTTGGTGTGGTGGGTGCCGTGGATTTCGACGCTTTGGTCGGGTGGGGAGAAGGTGAGGGCGTTTTCGATGAACTCGGCGATGAGGTGGGCGAGGTCGGCGGCGGCGGAGCCGAGGATGGTGGCGGGTTCGGTGTGGCGGACGGTGACGCGTTGGTAGTCCTCGACTTCGCCGAGGGCGGCGCGGATGACGTCGGTGAGGCGGACGGGGGCGGCCCATTTGCGGGGCGGGTCGATGCCGGCGAGCACGAGGAGGGACTCGGCGTTGCGGCGCATGCGGGTGGCGAGGTGGTCGAGGCGGAAGAGTGAGGAGAGGGTGTCGGGGTTGGTTTCGTTGGATTCGAGTTCGGTGATGAAGTCGAGTTGGCGGCCGAGGAGGTTTTGGTTGCGGCGGCCGAGGTTGACGAAGGAGTCGGCGATGTTGCGGCGGAGGACGGCTTGTTCGACGGCGAGTTCGACGGCGGCGTCCTGGACGGTGTTGAGGGCGAGGGCGACGTCGCCGACTTCGTCTCGGGTGCGGATGGTGATGGGTTGGGTCTCGGGGACCTCGACGTCGTCACCCAACGGCGTCTCCAGCACGCTCAGCACCGCGTTCGGCAGGCCGCGGTGCGACATGTCCTTCGCCTGCCGGGTCAGCGACCGTAGAGGCTTCGTGATCGACCGCGACACCAGCCACGTCACGGCCACGGCCACGACGAACGCGAGCGCGGCGAGGATCGCGTAGCGCTGCCAGCGGGCCCTGGCGTCGGCCTCGATCTGGCGGGCGTCGGCCTCGAGCTGGTGATCGACGGCCCGGCGGAAGACGATGTAGCCGAACGAGTCGGCATCGGGCCCGGTGGCGTTGTTGAGCACGCCGATCATGTCGACCCGGCCGTTGAGTAGGGCCTCCTCGGCCAGCCGGGGGAACTCCACGATGTGGTCGGTGGTCAACAGGGCTTCGGCGAGCGGCTCGTATTCGCCCACGGCCTTGAGGCGGATCTGCTTCTCGTTGGCCCGCACGGTCGCCAGGCTCCGGGCCACCCGGTTGATCTCCTCCGGCGTGTTGACGCCGTCGGCATCCCCGGTTGCCTGCGAGAACAAGAGGTCGCGCACGAGCTGGGCCATGACGTCCGTCTGTCGGGCGCTGAGGTCGGCCAGCTCGACGCCCCGCCGGAGCTGCTGGTTCTCGACCGAGACCGTGACCTGGCGGTTGGCGTTCCACAGCGCCCGCATGGGCTCGGTGTATGCATTGAAGATCTCGGTGGCCAGCTCCACGTTGGCCAGCGATCGCTCGCCCTCGTAGGCGTCGACGCGGGCCCGCAGGTCGGGCAGGACGGCGAGCTCGTCGAGCGCTGGGCCGTAGGCGGAGCCGAGGTCGTCGTCCCGGTCCTCGATGTCGGCTCGGAATGCCTCGAGCGTGTCGTCGACGTTGCGGCGGGCCTCGGCGTTGTCCTCGACGAGCAGCGCGACCGCGCCCTCCTGCCCGATGAGGTAGATCGACGCGACGTCGCGCTCGTACTCCAGCTGGGTGACGAGGCTGGGCAGGCCCAGCGACGATCGAGCCAGCGACGCCTGGTCGTAGACCTTGTCGACCTCGGATGAGATACCGGACACCTGCATCGCGGTGACGATCAGCAGGGCCACGAGCGGGACGACCAGCGCCCCGGCCAACTTCATGCGGATGGGAACCCGGCGCACTGAGGCCTCCCGGTGAGGCAGTCGACGACGCGGGCGGCTGCAGCGGCCTTCGTCCGCCGGGTCGACGCCCGGAGACCCCCTGGTGGTTCGCGGGTTCCTCAGCCCCCAGGCGATGGCCGCTACCACCGCGCCGGGCAATCATGCCCGATGACGCGACCAGCCGTCGCCCGAACCGGGCTTGGACCGCGGTCGGTCGCCGGGCGCGAGCGGCCGGTGTCGTCGAGGCCCCGCGGAACGCCCGACGGGAAGTTGGCGAGGAAGCCGTAGGCGTCCTCGCCGCTGGGGGCATCCCACGGCGGGGCGCCCCGGGAAAGAGTTCGCGACAGCCCGTACGGTAGGTGTCGCGGAGGCAGGCGCCCGAGGCCGGCGGACCGGTCGACGGCCGCGAAAGCCGTGGTCACAGTGATCAACCGGAATGCAGAAGCGGGGCGCGGACGTCGCCGGGCACCGCTTGTTGCGTGGTCGTCAGGCCTCGTGAAGAGGCCGGGGTCAGCGCACCTGGGCGCGGGCCTGGGCCTTGGCCACCAGGCTCTCGAGCAGGGTCAGCAGCACCATCTTCACCGAGTCCTTGCGACGGGCGTCGCACTCGACGATGGGCGTGTCGTGGCTGACCCCGAGGGCCTCGCGGATCTCCTGGGTGGGGTACCGCGGGGCGCCGTCGAAGACGTTGATCCCGATCACGAACGGGATGGCGTTGGCCTCGAAGTAGTCGATGCCGGGGAAGCTGTCGGTGATCCGGCGGGGGTCGATCAGCACGACGGCGCCGAGGGCGCCGAGGCAGATGTCGTCCCACATGAAGCCGAACCGGTCCTGGCCGGGCGTGCCGAACAGGTACATGACCAGGGTGTCGTCGACCGTGATGCGGCCGAAGTCCATGGCCACCGTGGTGGTCGTCTTGCCCTGGATATGGCTCGTGTCGTCGATGCCCGTCGACGCGGAGGTCATCGCCGCCTCGGTGCGCAGCGGCTCGATCTCGGAGATCGCACCCACGAACGTCGTTTTCCCGACGCCGAACCCGCCGGCGATGACGAACTTGACGGACGTGATGCGCGTGGCGGTGGTCTCAGCTGTGGACTGCACGGCGAGGAACCTCTCGGGGTGTGGTGTCGGGCGCCAACTAGATCGCCCTGACCCGTTCGATCATCTTGGTGAGCATCGAGAGCTCGATCTCCACAGGATCGGTGTGGTGCACGTCGAGCAGCCCTGCGGATATGAGGTCGTCGGCAAGGATCATGACGACGCCGACGACGAGGTTGAGGTGGGCGGCGACCTCGGCAACCGACAGAGCCCGGCTGCACTGGTTGAGGACAAGCTGCTGCTCGTCGGGGAGATAGGGGGGGATGTGTTCGCTCTTGGTCTGGAGGAGGGTCTCCACTCGAAGGTCACGCCTCTGGGCGCGGGTCCGCCCGCCCGTCATGATGTATGGCCGGACCAGATCGTGACCTTCGTTCATGCGACGACCCCTGCCTTCAGCTCTGCCACCAGAGCGGGGGTGAGCACCTGGCCGGCACGCTCGACGAGCAGCGTCGTCTGGTAGCCGACCAGGCCGATGTCACAGGCGCGGTTCGCGACGACGCCGAGGCAGCTGCCGTCGGAGATCGACGACACGAACAGGAATCCACCCCGCATGGCCACGATGATCTGCTCGAGGCCGGCGAAATCGAAGCAGCGGGAGGCGCCGTGGCCGAGGCTCACGAAGCCCGAGATGATGGCGGCCAGCTGCTCCGCCGATGCTCGGTCGAGCGAGCTCGACGCGGCCATCAACAGGCCGTCGGACGAGACGGCCACGGCGTCGGTGACCCCTGCGGTCTGGTCGACGAAGCTGTTGAGCAGCCAGTTGAAGTTGCGTGCCTCGTCGCTCAGCGTCATGACTCATCCTCCGGGGTCCTCGTGTCGCGGCGGGCCTCGTCGAGCCCACGCTGTACGCCTGCGGTGAAGCTGGATAGGAAGCTGTACACATCCTTGGCGGGGCCGCCATCCCCGCCGGCGACGTCGCCGTTGCCGGCGCGGGCGCCACGATCGCCACGACCGTATCCGGCGGCGGGGGCGGGGGCAGGTTCCCCGGTGCCGCGCCGGAGGGAGAGAGGCTGGGCGGTCGGGAGCTGGGCCCCGCGCACACGCCGAGCGAGGCCGCCGGGCGTGGTGCCGCCGCTGCCGGGGTCGGCGGGCGGCCGCGCGGCGGGGCCGGGGGTCGCTGGACCGCTGCGTGCGCTCGGCCGGGGACCGCCGATGGCCGGGCGGGGACCGGTGGCCAGCGTCGACAGGCTGGCCCACAGGTCGCCCGACGGGGGGCCGCCGGGCCCGGTGGGACCGCCGGCACCGGCGGGGCTGCCGACGGGAACGGGACCGCCGGGGCCATCGGGACCGCCGGGGCCATCGGGACCGCCGGGGATACCCGGACCGCGGGGCGCGGCGGGGCCTGCGGGGGCACCGGGTCGATCGGGGGCGCCAGGGGCCCCTGGCGCGGCGGGAACAGGGCCGGTGGACCGACCGGGCGGGGGTCCGGCGGGCGACGGGCCGGGGACGGCCGGGACCGGCCCGGTGGTGAACGTCGTGCGCGCGACCGGGCTGGGGGCGTCCGGCATCCGCCCGCCGCGGCTCGGCAGGGGCGGTGCCCCGCCGTTGCCCCCGGGGGGCGCGGCGGCCGGCACGCCGGTGCCGGGGACACCTTGCGACGGGGGCCGGCGGGCGGCGTACGAGCTGAGGGTCGCCAGCAGGTCGTCGCTCGGCTCGTGGGACGGACTGTCGGCGTTCCGTGGCGCCCGCTTGACGAGGCCGCTCGCCGTCCGGGCTGGCGCCGGGGCGGGGACGGTGGGCGCCGGGGCCGGACCGGCGGCCAGCTCGGGCGGCTCGCCCGGCGGAGCCGCCTCTATCGCAGCGGCGGCCGTCACGGCCCGCACGCCGTGCGGATCGGTGATCGGGTCGCCGGTCGGCGTCTCGTTCGTCAAGAGCGTCGGCGGCAGGTCGATCGTGGCGGTGACGCCGTTGCCCGGCGAGTTCTCGAGCTGCAGGCGGATGCCGTGGCGGGCGGCGAGGTTACCGGCGACGTAGTGGCCCAGGTACTTCGACGGGGCGATCGTGAAGCTCTCGGTGCCCGCCAGGCGCCGGTTGGCCTGGGCCAGGTCGCTCGAGGGCATACCCAGCCCCGAGTCGATGATCGCGAGCGTGTAGCCGTCGGGCCGGTTGCGGCCCCGGATGTCGACGTTCTGATCGGGCGGCGAGAACGTGAGGGCGTTCTCGATGAACTCGGCGATGAGGTGGGCGAGGTCGGCAGCCGCGGACCCCAGGATCGTCGCCGGCTCGACGCCGCGCACGGTGACCCGCTGGTAGTCCTCGACCTCGCCGAGCGCGGCCCGGATGACGTCGGTGAGGCGGACCGGCGCGGCCCACTTGCGGGGTGGGTCGATGCCGGCGAGGACGAGCAGCGACTCGGCGTTGCGCCGCATGCGCGTGGCCAGGTGGTCGAGCCGGAACAGCGACGCGAGCGTGTCGGGGTCGGTCTCGTTGGACTCGAGCTCGGTGATGAAGTCGAGCTGGCGGCCGAGCAGGTTCTGGTTGCGGCGACCGAGGTTGACGAAGGAGTCGGCGATGTTGCGTCGCAGCACCGCCTGCTCGACGGCGAGGTCGAGCGCGGAGTCCTGCACCGTGTTGAGGGCGTCGGCCACGTCCGCGACCTCGTCGCGCGTCCGCACCGTGACCGGTTCGATGTGGGGCACCTCGACGTTGTCGCCGAGTGGCGTCTCGAGGATGTCGAGCACGGCGTCGGGCAGCCGGTGCTCGGCCATGTCCTTGGCCTGGCGGGTCAGCGACCGCAGCGGCTGGGTGATCGACCGCGACACGAGCCAGGTCACGACGAGGGCGACCACGACGGCCAGGGCCGCGAGCGCCAGGTACCACTGCTGACGGGCCTCGGCGGCGGCGTTGAGGTCGTCGGCCTGATCGTCGATGACCTCCTTCAGCCGAGTCGGGTACCCGTAGTACGAGAAGTCCTCGGGTATCGAGACGCTCTCGAGCACCTCGGTGATCTCGATGTCACCGGTCTCGAGCGCCTCTTCGACCATCGGCTCGAAACCGCGTGAGTCGGACTCCTCCAGCAGCCGGGTGGTGATGTCGCCGTAGACGCCGGTGCCCAGCGAGGTGATGGCCTCGCGGTTGGCGATCACCTCGCCGTAGGTTGCCGAGGCGTCGGCGATCTCGGTCGGGGAGGTGAGCTTCTGGTCCGACAACACGCCGGCCAGCAGGAGGAGGCGCACGAGGCGGGCGATGGCGTCGGTCTGGCGCGACGACAGGTCGTTCAGCTCGGCGCCCCGGCGCAGCGTGGTGTCGTCGACGGCGAGCGCGACCCGCGTGTTCGTCTCGAACAGCTCGGTGACGACCGCGGTGTACTCCTGGAAGATGCCGTCGGACAGCTCCATGATCTCGGGGTGGCTGGTCCAGTAGGCGATCGACCGCTCGCCCTCGTAGCCGCGCGACCGCTCGCGCAGGGGGGAGATCTTGTCCTCGATGCCGTCGAGCACGGGCGAGTACGCCTCGGCGACGGTGCCACCGCGGGCTGCGACGTCCTCGCGCAGGACCTCGAGCGCCTGGTCGGTGGCGGCGGTCGCCTCGTCGAGGCTGTCCACCGGGAGGTCGAGGACCTCGCCGGCGCCCAGCACGTCGGACGCGGCGAAGTTGCGTTCGTTGAGCAGGTTCGTGATGAGGCCCGACGGACCGATGGCCGCCGTGGCCAGCTCGGTCTGGTCGCGCACCTCGTCGGCCTCGCGGGCGCTCTGGAGCACCTCGAGGGTGGCGACGACGAGCAGCGCGGCGATCGGGATGGCGAGCGCCGCGGTCAGTTTCAGACGGATCGGGATGCGTTGCGGCACGGGGTGTTCTGATCCTCGTCAGGTCAGCCGACCGGACCCGGCTGCGCTGCCAGGGATGCAGGGTCGGGGGCTCCATTGGATCCGGTCGGCGCCACCAGGCGCGTCACCGTGCCGAGGTCGGCGGGCAGGCCGATGGCCCAACCCAGCGTCTCGGGATCGTCGGTGAGCAGCACGACCGGACGTTGCGCAGACGCCGGGACGAGCTCGTCGAGCAGCTCGACCCGCTTGTTTATGACGTCGGCGAAGGGATCGTCGAGCACCGCCGGGCCCTCGCCGGCGCCGATGAGGTCGCCGACGGCCTGGACGAGGTCGTCCTCGCCGATGTCATCGGTGGGGACGACCTCGAGGTGGTCGTCGAGCTCGGCTTGCCAGCGCTCGATCTCGGCGCGGGCGGCGTCGAGCTCGTCGGTGGCGGCGGCCAGCGCCTCCTCGGCGCGGTCGACCTCGGCCGCCAGCGTCTCGTGGAGGGCCGGCAGCTCGCTCAGCGGGTCGTCGCCCGAGCGGGGCCGCAGGGCGGGCGGCAGCGCCTCGGCGATGCGCCGGAGGCGCCGCTGGGCGTCAGTCAGCGCGGAGGCGGTCCGTTCGACGGCGCCCTCCGCGTCGACCACCGCCGCCTCGGCGGCGGCGAGGGCGACGTGGTACTCCTCATTCGAGCGATCGAGGGCGTCGGTGACGGCGGTGATCTGGGACCGGAGCTGCTCGGCGGCGGCGATGCGCTGCAGGCGGCGCTCGTCCTGGGAGGCACGGTCGACCAGCTCGCTCTCGAGCAGCTGCACGCGAGCCGATGCCTCGTCGACGTCCGCGTTCGTGGCATCGGCCATCTCGACCACGCGCCGGGCGTGCTCGGCCGCGCGGGCGTCGTCCTCGTCGAGGGCGACCAGCTCACGGTCGAGCCGGTCGATCTCGTCGCGGCACTCATCGCGCCCGCCGATCTCGTCCTCCTGGTCCACGAGCACCTGGACGGCTGCGTCGCGGACGGCGATGCCGACCGGGTGCACGCCCAACTCGGCGAGGGCGGCAGCCAGCGCCCGCGTGCGGTTCGACGGCACGACGGGGTGGGCGTGGAGCAGCTCCGCGACGTTGTCGCCGGGATCGCAACCCAGCAGGTCGCTGGCCTCGCGGCGGATGCGGTCGCGTCGGACGCGCAGCGCGGTGACGATGGGCGGCGGCTCGGCGGCGGCGCGGAGGGCGGCGAGCGTCTCCTCCGCCACGCGGCGGGCCCGCAGGGCGTCGAGCAGCTCGGCCTGGGGTTCGGATTCGACCGCCGGCGCCCCCGAGAGGATGACGTCGAGATAGGTCTCGTACCCGTAGCTCCGCAGGACGGCCTGCTCGATGTCGCGGGCGTGCTGCAGGTGCGCGGCCGAATCGTCGTAGGCGTCGGGCTGGTCGAGCTCTTCCTCGGCGCTCAGCACGGCCTCGTGCGCGGCCTCGATGTCGGCCCGGGCGTCGCCCATGAGCTGGCCGCCCGACTGCTCGAGCTGCAGGATCGTGGACTCGATCTCGTCGAGCCGGCGCTCGGCCATGTCGAGCTCGTCGTCGGAGGGTGGTTCGGGCAGCGCCGACTCGATGCGCTGAAGCTCGTCGTCGACCTCGACCCACTCGCGCGCCAGCTCGCGGGCGACCAGGTCGGGCTCGCCCATCTCGGTCTCGGCGTCGAAGGCCGCCAGCGCCGCCCGCAGCGGCTCGGTGTCGACGAGCGGCGCCTCGATCCGGGCCACGAGGCTGTCGCGCTCGTAGTAAACGTGCTCGCGGGTGGCGGCGCGGCCGGCGGCGGCCTGCTCGATGGCGCGGAGGGCGTCGGTCGCCTCCGCCTGGGCGTTCTCGGCCGCACGCAGCTCGTTGCCGGCCATCTCGAGCTCGCGGCGCAACGACGTCTCGTCGAGCTCGGCCGCCTCGAGGTAACGCAGCTGGTGCGAGGCGTCGTCGATCATCTGGGCGGCGGCGGCCCGCTGCTCCTCGACGAGGCTCAGGCGGGTGTGGGCCGTCTCGACGTCGGCCCGGCGGGCCTCGAGGTCGCGGTCCGCCTGCTGGGCGTCGCGGCGCAGCTCGTTCGACCGCTGGAGCAGGGCCTCGCAATCGGCCAGATGGGCGGCCATGCGCCGCTGCCGGGCGGCCGCCTCGTCGCGCCGGTTCGTCGCCGCGGCCTGTACCTCGCGGGCCTTGCGCAGTTGCGAGCTGATCTCGTTCTGGATGCGCTCGTGCTCGTCGATGCGGCGCAGCGCCGCCTCGCGTGCGGCGTCGAAGAAGTCGCCCGCCCCCCGCAGGATGCCCACGTCGGCGCCTTCGCCGTCGGCTCCGAGCACTCGCGCCAGGTGCTTGGTCAGCGGGGCGCGTTCGTCCGCTCCTGCTTGGAGGACGGTGAGCCTCGTGTGCAGGCCGGGGAGGATGGACGCGAAGTGGGTGTGGGTTGGCGTGTTCACGGTGACGAGCGGTGGCGGACGACCACTCCGGGAACCCCTCCGCCGACGAGTGGATGCCTGTACATGACGATTACGTCGCGGGGCATTGTCGCACGTGCGCGGCCCCGACGCTCATCTCGGCCTCCGCGCGCCCCCCACCTGCTCGAATGGGTGCGCCACGCGTCCGCTCCGCCACTCCGCGCGCTCATCATCCCGTCGTCATCTTGAAACGAGCTGTTCACGAGGCGGGCGTACCTTCCCCCTGTGGGCGACCTTCGTGATACGGGCGTGGCTCCCCGACCGGCCCGGTGCGCTGGGGCAGGTGGCGAGCCGGATCGGCGCAGTCCGCGGTGACGTCGTGGGCATCGACATCCTCGAGCGCGACGGGGGCCAGGCCGTCGACGAGCTCGTGGTCGAGCTGCCCGACGACCAGTTGGTGGACCTGCTCGTGGCCGAGCTCCGCCAGGTCGACGGCGTCGCCGTCGAGGAGGTCCGGAGCGTGGCCGACGCCCTGCACGACCCGCGGCTCGACGCGCTCGAGGCCGCCGCCCAGCTCGTTGGCGCCGACGACGTGGAGGAGCTGCTGGCCGCCGTGGTCGTCCACGCCCGGCGGGTCGTGGGTGCCACCTGGGTCGCGGTCGTCTCGCTCGATCCGGACGCCGACGGCCCGGCCGCGCTCGTGGCCGACGCCGAGGCCCCGAACCGGGGGTGGCTCGAAGCGTTCCTCGCCGGCAGCCGGGCCGCCGAGAGCGCCACGAAGGCCGGGGTCACCGGCCCGTCCGACGTGGTGTGGGCGCCGCTGCCGTCGAGCGGGCTGGCACTCGTGCTCGGGCGCCGGGGCATGGCGTACCGCGCTCGGGAGCGCCGCCAGGCCGCGGCCCTGGCCCGCGTGGTCGACACCCGGCTGCGCGAGCTGTCGTCCACGGGCGCCGGTCGCCACCCCAGCCTCTGAGCCGGGACCCGGGCGGACCCGCGCCGGAGGTCACGCCCAGCCCCGCGACCGCTCCACGGCCCGGGTCCAGGAGGCGTGACGGGCGTCGACGTCGCCCCGCGCGGCGGCCGGGGTGAACCGCCGGTCGAGCTGCCAACGCTCGGCCAGGTCGCCTGGGGTCCACACGCCGGCCGCCAGACCCGCCATGTAGCCGGCGCCGAGCGCCGTCGTCTCCTGCACGACCGGCCGTGACACCGGCACCTGCAGCTGGTCGGCCTGGATCTGGAGCAGCAGGTCGGTGGCCGACGCCCCGCCGTCGGCCCGCAGCTCGGCGATCGCGTGGCCCGAGGCGGCGCTCATGGCATCGACCACGTCGCGCGTCTGGAAGGCCATGGACTCGAGCGCGGCCCGGGCGAGCTGCGCCCGCCCGGTGCCCCGGGTGATGCCGACGAGAGTGCCTCGGGCGTAGGGGTCCCACCAGGGGCTGCCCAGGCCGGTGAAGGCCGGCACCAGGTAAACGCCGTCGGTGTCGGCGCAGCTCTCGGCGAGCGGGCCCACGTCTGCCGCCTCGCGGATGATGCCGAGACCGTCGCGCAGCCACTGCACGGCGGCGCCCGTCACGAAGATCGAGCCCTCGAGCGCGTAGGTCGCGCCGGCCTCGCCCTCGCGCGTCCAGGCCACCGTGCTGAGCAGGCCCTCGACCGGCTCGGGGCAGCGGTCACCGACGTTCATGAGCACGAAGCTGCCGGTGCCGTAGGTGTTCTTCGTCATGCCCGGCTCGAGGCACGCCTGGCCGAAGAGGGCGGCCTGCTGGTCGCCGAGGATTCCGCAGACCGGCGTGCCGGCCGGTACAGGCAGGCCGGCGGCCACCTCGCCGAACGGACCGCCCGAGGGGCGCAGCTCCGGCAGGCATGACTCGGGCACGCCGAACAGGTCGAGCAGCGCCGGCGACCAGGCGAGCTCGCCGATGTCGAACAGCATCGTCCGGCTCGCGTTCGACGCCTCGGTGGCGTGGACGCCGCCGGCCGCGCCGCCGGTCAGGTTCCACAGCACCCAGCTGTCGACCGTGCCGAACGCCAGGTCGGGGCCGGCCGCCACGCCGCCGTGGGTGAGCAGCCACTCGAGCTTCGTCGCGGAGAAGTAGGGGTCGATCACGAGCCCGGTGGTGGCGCGGACGAGGTCGACGTGGCCGGCCCCGCGCAGCTCGTCGCAGCGGGCGGCGGTGCGCCGGTCCTGCCAGACGAGGGCGCGGTGCAGCGGGTCGCCGGTCCGCCTGTCCCACACCACGGTGGTCTCGCGCTGGTCGGTGATGCCGATCGCGGCGACCGGCTCGCCGGCCAGGTCGGACGTCAGCTCGGCGAGCGTCGAGCGCACCGCCGCCCAGATGTCCCGGGGGTCGTGCTCGACGAGGCCGGGCTTCGGGAAGTGCTGGGCGAACTCGGCATAGGCATAGCCCGCCGGCGTGGCATCCTCACGCAGGGCGAGGCAACGCACCCCGGTCGTCCCGGCGTCGATGGCGATCACCAGAGCCATGGGCCGGGACGGTAGTGGAGAGACGGCCCGGCGCCCGCCGGGCCCCGAACACAACGAACAGGATCGTTGAACATGCGCGTGGCGATGCTGACCGGCGGCGGCGACTGCCCCGGTCTCAACGCAGTGATGCGGGCCGTGGTCCGCAAGGGCGAGACCGTCTACGGCGACGAGCTCGTAGGCTTCCGGGACGGCTGGCGGGGGCCCCTCGAGGGCAACCTCATGCCCGTCTCGGTCGAGACGTTCCGGGGGACGCTGCCGCGCGGCGGCACGATCCTCGGGTCGTCGCGCACGAACCCCTACAGGATCGACGGGGGGCCCGAGAAGGTCAGGGCGTCGCTCGAGACGCACGGCATCGACGCCCTCGTGGCCATCGGCGGGGAGGACACGCTCGGCGTCGCCGCCAGGCTGGCGGACGAGGGCGTGGCGGTCGTGGGCGTGCCCAAGACCATCGACAACGACCTGTCGGCGACCGAGCTGACGTTTGGCTTCGACACGGCTGTGCAGATCTGCGTCGACGCCATCGACCGCCTGCACACGACGGCCGAGTCGCACGACCGGGTCATGGTGGTCGAGGTCATGGGCCGCCACGCCGGGCACATCGCCACGTGGGCTGCCATCGCGGGCGGCGCCACCGAGTGCCTGGTGCCCGAACGCCCCTTCGACGTCGACGAGGTGTGCGCGATGATCCGCCGGCGCCACGAGCGGGGGCGCTACGCCTCGATCGTCGTCGTGGCCGAGGGGGCCACGCCGAAGGAGGGCACGCTCGCCGTGGCCTCGGGCGAGGTCGACGCTTTCGGGCACGCCCGCCTGGGCGGCATCGGCGACACGCTCGCCAAGGCGATCGAGAGGCGCACCGGCTACGAGACGCGGGCGATCGTGCTCGGCCACGTGCAGCGCGGTGGCACGCCGACGGCGTTCGACCGGGTGCTCGCCACCCGGTTCGGCATCGCGGCGATCGACGCGGTGCACGACGGCGACCTGGGCATGATGGTGGCGCTCCGGGCCGGGGCCATCGAGCGGGTCCCCCTGAGCGAGGGGACCGCCGAGCTCAAGCTCGTCGACCCCGCCGTGTTCGCAGTGGCCGAGGTGTTCTTCGGCTGAGGCCCCTCGTTCTGGCGCCCCTCACCCGCCCTGGCGGGGTGAGGAAGCCAGAGCGGGTCGGGTGGGCGGGCGATTCGGGCGGCTCCGGGGTCGGGCGCAAGAAGCCGGTCAGGCGGCGGGAAGGGCGATCTGGCGCAGGACCCACCCGACTGTGGCCTGGCCCGGCCGCTCGGCGAGGACCACCAGGGCGCCGGCGAGCCGGTCCAGCTCGGCGTCCGTGGCGAGGCCCCGCTGGCTCGCCGCCGATCGCCACGTCGCCAGGTTCGGGCCGAACATGCGGGCCGCCATCGCCGAGTCCACCGGCAGCTCGACCGCGGCGGGGCCGGCACGCCTCGGCGATGAGCGTGCTCGTGTGGCCGGGCCCACAGCCCAGATCGATGACCGTGCCGGCGCCGGCGGGCACCGCCCGGGCCAGCAGGGCGCGCGACGTGGGGGCGAACACCTCGGCCACCGTGGCCAGGCGGCGAGCGGCGACGGCGGAGTCGCCGAAGGTGTAGTGGGACGCCATCGCCCGCGTTCCGGCCCTCAGCCCTCCTGCTCGGTGGGCCGGATCAGCACCTCGTTGATCGCCACGTGGCGGGGCCGGGTGACGATGTAGCCGACGGCGTCCGCGATGTCGTCGGACACCAGGCGCTCGATGTTGCCGAACCGGTCCTCGAGCTCCTCGCGGATCTCCGGGCGGTTGTGGGTGGCCAGCTCGGTCGCCACCGCCCCGGGTTCCACGAGCGACACGCGCACGTGCCGGCTCGTGACCTCTTGGCGCAGCGACTCGCTGAGCGCGCCGACCCCGTGCTTCGTGGCGTTGTACACGGCGCTGCCGCTCCGGGCGACGCGGCCGGCCACCGAGGACACGTTGACCAGGTCGGCAACGTGTCGGGGCCCGCCCTCGGCTGCGGTGAGCAGGTGAGGGAGCGCAGCGTGCGCGCAGTAGAGCAGGCCGAGCAGGTTGACCTCGACCATGCGGCGCCACTCGTCGGTCGGGGCGCCCACGGCGGGGCCGAGCAGCATGACGCCGGCGTTGTTGACGAGCGCATCGAGCCGGCCCAGCTCGGCGACGGTCCGCTCGACCGCCTCGTTCGCCTGGACCTCGTCGGTCACGTCCGCCCCGATGACGAGCACCTTGGCGCCGCGCTCGCGGATGCGGTCGGCCAGCGATTCCAGTCGGTCGGTGCGCCGGGCGACGATCGCCACGTCGGCGCCGTGCCCGGCGAGGTGCAGGCCCGTGGCCTCGCCGATGCCGCTCGACGCGCCGGTCACCAGCGCCACGGTGCCGTCGAGCGTCTGTCCTGTTCCGTTCTGTGCCATCCCGCCCGAGGCTAGGGCCCTCGCCCCGCCCCCCGACCCGGAATGTGGTGCAGGCGCTGCGGTGGTCGCCTCGTCCTGAGCACAAGATCCGGGAACGGGCCGGGCGCGGGACGGGGCAGGGCCGGGCCGGTAGCGGTCAGGCGAGCATGGCCGTGGCGGCGTCGAGGGCGGGGCGGTACGTGACGTCGCGCATGAGCGCGGCGCGAATGCCGTCGCCGAGGATGCCGGCCTCACCCCGCGACGCGCCCATGATCGTCCACGACCACGTGCGGCCGTCACGGGTGCGGCGCTCGGCGTGCAGGCCGCCGGGGCCCCGGTCGAGCGAGAGCGACGTGCCCGACGCCATCTCGACCGTGATGCCCGCCAGGCCGGGGGCACTCTGGTTGTCCTCGGGTTCGAGGCGCAGCGCCACGTCCTGCCGCGGGCCCTTCGCCCGGCCGTAGAGAAGGTCGTGCCGGCGCACCATGGCCCCGGGCGTCCACCCCAGCCGCGACGCCAGCCACCCGACGAGCAGCAGCCCGGCCACGGCGGAGTCGGGGTGATGCCGCACGGTCACGGCCTTCAGGCGCCCGAGCTCGGGCCGCAGGGCCGGCGGGTCGAAGCTCAGCGCGATGCGCTCGCGCCAGGGGGTGGTGCGCAGCCAGCCGAGGTCGACGACGTGGAAGTCCTCGGCCAGCTCCCGGGCGCGGGCCAGCGCCTCGTCGACTGAGGGCATCTCGACCGAGTCGTAGAGCACGACCTGTCCCACCCGGCGCAGCGCCCCGATGCCCCGGCGGTGACCGTGGGGCGCCCACAGCACGGTGGGGAGGTCGCTCACGACCAGCGGGTCGACCAGAGTGTCGAGGTTGTCGAGGTGCTCGGGCCCGATCGTGAGCTCGACGTGCTCGTGGCCGAGGGCCAGCTCCCCGTCGCCGCTGGTCTCGTCCGGGGCGGCGACCGACACCAGGGCGTCGAGCGTCCGCCGGCCCGGCTCGACTGCGCACAGGATCACGCGCGACGGGTGGTGCCGCCCCGCCCGCTCCAGCCGGTTGGCGATCTCGCCCTTCCACTCGCGGTCCGCGATCGTCACGAGGTTCAGCACCCGCGCCGGCGCGAACGAGTGGTTCGCGGCATGGCGGTCGCGCAGCAGGCCTCGCAGCGCCTCCTCGATCGCGACCGGCGACGTCGCCTGCTCGGACCAGACCGCCTCGCTGACGACCGCCGCGCTCACATCGCCCTCCACCGGTGCCCGGGCGCCAGCACGTCGTCGGCCTCCACCGGTCCCTGCGAGCCGGCCGAGTAGCGCGGCACGGGACCGGGGTCCGCGGCCCACGCCTCGAGGATCGGGTCGCAGATCCGCCATTGGGCCTCGACCTCGTCGGACCGGGGGAAAAGCGTCGCCTCGCCGCGGATGGCGTCGAGGATGAGCCGCTCGTAGGCCTCGGGCGAGGCCGAGAGGAACGACGTGCCGTAGAGGAACTCCATCTTCACCGGCTGGATCCGCATGCGGGTGCCCGGGATCTTCGCCCCCAGCGACAGGGACACGCCCTCGTTCGGCTGCAGGGTGAGGACCAGCTCGTTGGGCCGCACGCCCGCCGCCCCCTCGGCCGCGAAGGCGACGTGGGGCACCGGCTTGAGCGTCACGGCGATCTCCGTCACCTTGCGGGCCAGCCGCTTGCCCGTGCGCAGGTAGATCGGCACGCCCGCCCAGCGCCAGTTGTCGACCTCGAGGCGCAGGGCGGTGAAGGTCTCGGTCGTCGAGTCGGCGGGAACGTTCGGCTCCTCGATGTAGCCGACGACGTCCTCGCCGCCGGCCGAGCCCGGCCCGTACTGCCCGCGCACCGCCAGCGAGGCCACGGTCTCGGCCGTGGGCGGCACGATGGCGTGGAGCACCTTGACCTTCTCGGTGCGCACCTCGTCGGCCGAGAACGACACCGGCGGTTCCATGCACAGCAGCGTGAGCAGCTGCAGCATGTGGTTCTGTACGAGGTCGCGCAGGGCGCCGGCTTTGTCGTAGTAGCTGGCCCGGCGCCCGATGCCCACGTCCTCGGCGGCGGTGATCTGGACCGAGTCGATGTAGTTGCGGTTCCAGATCGGCTCGAACAGGCCGTTGGCGAAGCGTACGGCCAGCAGGTTCTGGACCGTCTCCTTCCCCAGGTAGTGGTCGATCCGGTACACCTGCGTCTCGTCGAGCACGTCGAGCACCCGGCGGTTCAGGGCGCGGGCCTCGGCCAGGTTCGTGCCGAACGGCTTCTCGATCACGACCCGCACCTCGGCCTCGGAGGACCGGCTGAGGTCGTAGCGGCCCAACTGCTCGACGATCAGCTCGAAGAACGCCGGGGCGGTGGACAGGTAGTAGATCCGGTTGAGCGGGCCGCCGGCCTCGTCGTCGAGCTCCTTGCTGATCGCCGCCAGCCGTTCGAACACCGACCCGTCGTCGAAGGACCCCGCCACGTACTGGGCGTTGCCGAGCAGCGTGGCGAGCACGGGCTCGTCGGGCGGGGTGCGCGAGTACTGGCGGATCCACTCGGCGGCGCTGTCACGGAACGCCTCGGTGGACCTGTCGTCGAACGAGACGCCGACCAGGTTGAACCGCTCGGGCAGCGAGCCGTCGTGGGCCAGGTTGTAGAGGGCCGGGAGCAGCTTGCGCTGGGCGAGGTCGCCGGTCGCCCCGAAGATCGTGAGCGTGGTCGGGTGCACCGGCAGGCGCTCGATGCCCTCGATCAGTGGGTTCGCCTGCGCCGTGCCCGGTCCCGACATCGCCGTTCCCTCCCGCGCCCTCGTCGCTTCCTGCGGATGATCGCACGGACGGCGGTCGACGGCTCGCCCCGGCGCATGAAGGCTCGGCGAAAACCGGGCGCGGCCCGCGGGCGGGGCCGCAGATAGCGGCGCCTGCTCACGGGGGCCGAGCCCGCCGCCGGCCCCGGCGAGCCGCTCTGCGAAGTCCGGGCGACGCCTCGGGGGCACCCGTGTCGTGTGCCCGCTGCGTCGCGGCGGGCCCCGCCGCCGTTGGACGTCGGTCTAGCAGCGCAGGCCGGGCCTGTCGGCCCATGTTTCTTGCCGAACCCTTGCCGCAAAGGCGTTACGCTGGGTAGTAGTCCCAGCCGGTGGAGCGCGGAACGACGAGCGGGGAGCCAGCGTTGTCGAAGGTCGAGCTCTCGGTCCTCGGACCGTTCCGCGTCCTCGTCGATGGCGAGGACGTCACGTCGCAGATACCGGCCGCGCAGCGGTCGATCCTCGGCGTGCTGGCCGCCGCCCGCCACCCCGTGCCGAAGGACGAACTTCGCCGCATCGCCGGCCTCGCCCGCAGCTCGGTCGATCCCCAGCTGTCGCGCCTCCGGGTCACGCTCGGCACCTCCGGCCCCGTTCATGTGGGCCGGGCGCCCCGGGCCGGGTGGGTCACGCTGGACCGGAGCGCCGTCACGGTGGACGCCGACGTCTTCGTCGAACGGCTCGAGGCGGGCGCGCGGGCCCGGGCCGACGACGAGCGGGCGGCGCTGGGCCTGCTGCTCGCCGCCGACGACCTGTGGCGGGGCGCCCCGCTCGACGGCGTCACGCTGGTAGACGATCCATCCGGTCCGGTCGCCGGCGGCGCCACCCGGGTCGAGCGCCTGATCGACGACCTGCTCGGCGAGCGGCGCCGGGCCCGCGAGCTCGCGGCGCGGTGCTGGCTGGCGGGGGTGCGCGAGGGCCTCGACGGCGAGCGCCTGGAGCGCTGGGCCGACGAGATGGGCGACAGCGACCTGTGTTGGTACGCGGCCACGGTCGCCGCAGTGGAGCGGGACGGACCCCACGCCGGCGCGGCGCTGATGGCGCGGTGGCGCGAGCGCGGGTCCGTCGACGTCGACGCCGCTCGCTCCGGCCTCTTCGCGGCCGCCCGGCGCCACGTCGAGGGGAAGGAGGCGCAGGGCGCCGCGTCCCAGGGCCGGACCCCAGCGGTGGGCGACGGGGTACGGCTCCCCTCCGCGGTGGCCACGATGCTCGCGCGCGCCGACGCCAGCCACCTGGAGGGCGACTGGGACGAGGCCGAGCGCGGCTATGCGGCGGCGGCCGCGGAGGCCCGGTCCCGGGGCGACGCCCGGGTCGAGGCCGAGGTGCTCCTCGCCATGGCCCGCATCACCTGGGATCCGTCCCGCTTCGACGGCGAGCTCGAGGAGCGCCTGGTGCAGGTCCTCGACGACCTGCCGGCCGGCGAGCGGTCGCTGCGGACCCGCCTGCTCGCCTGCCTGGCCGGCGGGCTCTACCAGGACGGATCGGTCGATGTCGAGCGGTCCGAGCCCTGGGCCCGCCAGGCCCTCGAGCTCGTCGGCGAGATCCGGGACCCGCTCACCGCCGCCGAGGTGCTGTCCCGCGCCCGCAAGGCCCTGCTCGACGTCGACCCCCAGACGGTGCAGCTCGAGCGGTCGCGGCGGATCCTGTCGCTTGCCGGGCGGTCCGACTACCACCGGAGCATCGGCCTCATCGACTCGATCGTCGACCTGCTGCTGCTCGACCGGGTCGACGAGGCCCGGGCGGACAGCGAGCGCTACCGCGAGATCGCGGAACGGACCCGCTCGTCGTTCCACCGCTACCACGTCGCCTCGCACGAGGCACTGTGGGCGATCGTCGACGGCCGGTACGACGACGTCGATGCGTCCACCGCCCGGGCCGAGGCGCTCGGCGGTCCGTTCGGGGGAATCGCCGTCGCCCAGGTCGTGCAGGCCCAGCGGTTGTGGGCGGCCTACCAGCGACGGGACGTGGCCGTCCTGCGTGAGATGCTGCCGCTCGCCGACGCCGGCGCCGAGCTCCTGCCGGCCACCCGGGTGTGGGAGGTGACCGCCGCGCTCGTAGCCGGGGCTCTGGGCGACAGCGACGACGCCTCCGCCCGCCTGGGCCGGTTGGCCGCCGCCACGGGTACGTTCTCGCACCTGCCACGCGGCCCGCTGCGCATCGCCACACTGGCCATCGCCGCCCGCACGTGCGCGGACCTGCGGGCCGCCGGTCGCGACGTCGGCCTCATGGCCGCCGCACTGCACCGCCAGCTCGGTCGCCACCCGGCCCGCGGGGTCCTCGTGGGCTGGCCCGCGGTCTACCTCGGCGCGAAGCAGCGCTACCTCGACTTGCTCGCCTAGCCGGCGCCGAGGCGGGGCCCGGCGCGGCCGGTCCGGGCGCCGCTGGCCTCAGGCGTCGCCGAGCCGGGCCCGGGCGCGGCGGGTGAGGGCGACGGTGGCGGCGCGGAGGCCGACGGCGTCCGCGAGTGGCTCGGCGAACGACGCCCGGCCCCACGCCGCGCCCCGCGGCGTGGCGATGTCGAGGTCGACGCCGTAGCGGTCGAGGCGGGTCGCCCGGGCGGCGGTGGCATCGGTGTACCCGCAGCACGCCCGGGCGATGGCCACCACCGCGTCGGCGTGGTCGGCGTTGAGGTGGGCGATCGCCCCGGCCGCCACCGGCCACGTGGGGTCGACCTCGGCCATTGCGTAGTCGGCCGGCGAGCACCACGACATGCGCCCGAACCCCCCCACCCAGCGGACGGCCACGACGTCGAGCACCCACAGCCCGAAGTCGCCGTAGTCGATGTACAGCGAGGCGTCGGGATTGCGGGAGAGGTACGCGGCCCGGGCGGCGTCGGCCTCGCCCTCGGCGGCCCGGCGGGCGTCGGCCACGAGCGTCACCCGGCCGAACGCCAGCGGGTCGCCCGGGCCCTCGTCCGCGTCGGTGACGAGCAGGCTGCAACGCGGGTCCTGCTCGAGGTTGCGGGTGTGCTCGGCGAGGCGGGAGGTGCACAGCACCGGCCGGCCGTCGTCGAGCAGGCCGTAGGGGGCCACCGAGCCGAACGGGTAGCCGGCCGGGTCGAGGGCCACGGTCGCCAGCGTGGAGCGCGCGGCCCGGGCCACGAGCGTGCGGGCCTCCTCGCCGGGTGACGGCTGGCGCGCCGGCTCGGGCTCGGCGAGCGGCGGCGGTGCGCCGTCGCCGCCGGGGGCCTGGTGGTCGAGGTTCTCGGTCATCGGCTCACCCGGTGGTGCTGGCCGGGCGGTCGCGCCGGCCCTGGACCGACGACCCTACCCAGGCGGCGCGGCGACCGGCGGGTGGGGGGACCCGGCGGTGGCGAAGGTGATCGGCAGCGCCTGCGGGCCGCGCAGCACCATGCGGTCGTTCCACGTCGGCGGGCCGGCGAGGGCGACGTCGTCGAGGCGGGTGACCAGCGCCCCGAGCGCCACCTCGGCCTGCAGGCGGGCCAGGTGGGCGCCGAGGCAGGCGTGGATACCGGCGCCGAACTGCAGGTGCCGGGCGGCGTCGGGGCGGTCCACGCGCACCCGATCGGGCTCGTGCCACCGCGCGGGGTCGCGGTTCGCCGCCCCGATGCAGGGATACAGGACGTCGCCCGAGGCGATCCTGCGGCCGGAGACCGTCATCGGCTCGAGGGCGATGCGCCGCACGAACTGGTTCGGTCCGTCGTAGCGCAGCAGCTCCTGCACGGCGTGGCCCGTCAGCCCGGGCTCGGCGCGCAGGCGGGCCAGCTGGTCGGGATGGGCGAGGAGCGCGAGCAGGCCGCTACCGATGACGGCCGTGGTGGGCTCGTGGCCGGCGACGTACAGCGTGACCAGCTGGGCGACGAGCTCGTCGGGCGCCAGGCGGTCGCCGTCCTCCTCGGCGTGGACCAGCGCGGTGAGCACGTCATTGGCCGGGGCGCGCCGCTTTCGGGCGACCTGGTCCTCGAGGTAGGCCTTCATCTCGTCGGTGAGGGCCAGGCAGCGCTCGCGCTCGGCGTCGTCGAGGACCGGGTCGAGCGAGCGGGCGACCGCTGCGATCCGCGTGCGGACCCGCTCGGCGTCCTCGTCGGGCACGCCCAGCACCTCGCAGAACACGCCGACCGGGAGCGGGTAGGCGAAGTCGGTGATGACGTCCATGGCCCCCGCCTCGCCCGGGGGCGCCAGGCGGGCCAGCGCCGCGTCGACCCGCTGGGTGACGATCGTGCGCAGGCGCTCGACGGGCCGGGGCCCGAACGGGCGGCCCAGCAGCCGGCGGAGCCGGTTGTGGTCGGGGTCGTCGCGCAGCACGATCGACTGGGCCATGCGGTCGGCCTCGCCCCGCTGGCGCAGGCGTTCGCGCTGGGCCTCGACGAGTGGGGTGGGCGCGGCGTTGTCGAGCTCGACGCTGACCGTGGGGTCGCGCAGGACCGCCGCGACGTCGTCGTGCCGGGTGAGCACCCAACCCTCCAGCAGATCGGACCTGTGGACCGGATCCTCGGCCCGCAGGCGGGCGTATTGCGCGTAGGGGAACTCCACGAAGCCCGGCTCGAACGGGTCGAACGCCACGGTCACGGTCATTTGCGCCCCCTGCCGGTGTCCGGCCACAACCGCCGAAATGGAACGTGTTCCAATTCTCCCGACCGTAGCCGTCATGAACCGCCGTCGGCCGCCGCGTCTATTGGTACCCCGCGAGTGGTAGAGGGTCTTCACCACTGCTTGGGGAAAGGACAACTACGATGCTCTTCGCCGTAGACGCCATGGATCCGACCGTGAAGATGATCTTCTTCGCGATCGCGGTGATCCTTTTCGTTGCCGCCGCCGCCGGTTACCGGCGTGGCAACTTCTCGCTCCTGGCCGGCGGGTTGGCGTTCTTCGCCTTCCCGTTCTTCTGGGACGCGCTCGCCGCGAGCTGACGGGTCCACCGATCGGTCCGCCGCCGTCCCGCCCGGGTGGAGGGGCGGCGGCGCCGCGTGCGGGACCATCGCGTCCCGTCCCGTCCCGTCCCCCCGTGGTTCGGCGGCGCTCGGAGGGGCGAGCCCCTGGGCCGCGGCTGCGCGCCCACGGCGCAGCCGTCAGTCCGGGTCGATGGCGCCGGTGCGGGCCAACCAGCGGCCCACCTCGGCCGAGATCGTCCGGCCCGTGGCCGACGGCGGGGCGTCGTGGGCCCGGCCGACCTTGTCGTTGACCCGCTCGATGGCCTTGCGGGTCGAGTCCTTGGACCGGCCGAGGCGGCGGGCCGCCTCCTCGTGGGAGCGGGGCTCCAGCGTGGGCGGCCGGGGCAGCAGCGTGAAGTCGGAGTAGTAGGCCAGCAGCACCGCCCGCTCCAGCGGCGTGAGGCTGAGGGCCACGGCTCCCTTGAAGCCGGCCGTCGGATCGTCGTCGGCGTGGCCGTCCGACGGGGCGACCGCGGCGTCGGGGTCGAGGACGGACTCGGCGCCGTGCGGGGGCCGGCCCGGCATCGTGGCCGGGCCCTTGTGGTCGTCGGTGGTGCACACCACGTGGAAGCGGTGGCCGGGGCGGCCGACGGCGTAGGCCCAGCGGTGCCGCACCGGCACCCACGGGCGGCCCGGCTCGAGCGGCACCTCCTCGTAGCCGGGCTCGTAGACGTGCAGCAGGCCGGGCTTGTCGCTGACGTTGAGCGTGCTCCAGCGGGTGCCGTCCCACCGGATCTGGGCGTGGTAGCTGGAGACGGTCCAGCGGCCCTGCACCCGCTGGTGGCCGACACGGATGTCGTTCGCGCGACCCCGGCCGAGGCGGACGATGTGGTCGCGCCCGTAGGTGGCGATCCACGGGGCAGGGTGGACGCGGGCGCGCAGCGTCATAGGGGGCGGGCGTAGCGGAGGGCTGGCGGTTCGGGTCCCGGGGCTCCGCGGCGGGGGGCGGGCCGGTCAGCCGGCGGCGTCGTCACCGGTCGATCGTGCCAGGTGGCGGACCACGACGGCGGTCACGTTGTCGGTGCTGCCCGCCGCCAGCGCCGCCGTCACGAGGCGGCGGGCGGCGGCCTCGGCGTCGCCGCCGCCCGCGGCAGCCGCGGTCGGATCGGCGACGGCAGCGGCCACGGCGGCGTCGTCGAGCACGTCCGACACGCCGTCGGACGCCAGCACCAGGGCGTCCCCCGGGGCGAGATCCACCGCAACGATGTCCGGGGCGATGCGGTCCTCGGTCCCCACCGCCTGCACGAGCACGTGGCGCCCCGGGTGAGTGGCGGCGTCGCCCGGCGAGATGACTCCCGAGCGCACGAGGGCGGCGGCGACCGTGTGGTCGTCGGTGATCCGGGCCAACCCCGCCGGCGTGACGAGCCACGCCGGCGAGTCGCCCACGCTGGCAAGGAGCCAGCGACTGCCGCCGGACCCGAGGGCGGTGGCGGCGGCCGCGGTGAGCGTCGCCCCCATCGTGCCGACGGACGGGTCCCCGGTCCGCCCCGCCCGCACGCCGGCGTTCGCCTCCCGGGCGCCCGCCGCCAGCGCCCCGCCAACGGCGCCCCGGGGCCCGCCCCGGCCCTCCTCGCCGCGCCCGACTCGCCCATCACCGGGGTACGGCTCGGCGGTCCCGGCCGTCGGTGGCCACGGGAGTGGCGCCAACGCCGCCGCCACGGCGTCGACCGTGAGCTGGGCCGCCCGGGCTCCGCCGGCGTGACCGCCGACGCCGTCGCTCACGACCGCCCAGGCGGGACCGACGGCGTACCGGTCCTGATTCTCCGCCCGCCGGCCGGTGGCCGTGGCGGCGCCGATGTCGACGGGCGGGCGGGGGGGAGCGGCCGGCCCACCCGGCGCCCCGGCGGCGCTCGTCCGGCTCGTTCCGGCGGCCCGGCCGGTCGGGCTCGTCGGGTCCGCCCGGTGGACCGGCTGCCGCCGGCGGAGGAACGCCATGGTCCCGGTGTACGTCCCGGCCGCCCCGGCCGCCAGGGCCAGATGTGGCCCGTCGTGTCCGGGGCGGTCGCCGGCGGTCCCCTCGGCCGCCACTCTCGGGGCCGAGCGGTCCACCCTCCGGTACGGTCACGGTTCGTGGGGGAGTTCACCCTTATCACCGACGAGGTGACGACGATCGATGCGATCGGCGACGCGGACGGTCACGTGTGGGTCACCCCGAGCGACCTGGCCGGGGCCACCGGCTGGACTCTCGAGCCGCCGGGGCTGTGCCGGGGCGACCGGTGCATCCCGAGCGACCCTAACCCGGGTCTTCTGCGGAGCGACGGCCGGGTCGACCTGGCCCGGCTCGCCCCGCTAGCCGGCGGGCTCCTCGTGGTCGACGCCGCCGAGCGGGTGGCCGTGCTCGGCGCCTCGGCCGGCACCCGCACCGCCGAGCTCGGCACCGGCCTCGCCCCCGACTTCACGCTCCCGGACCTGGACGGCGAGCCGTTCTCGCTCGACGAGATGCGGGGCCGCAAGACCCTCGTCGTGGCGTTCGCCTCGTGGTGCGGCTGCCGCTACGACCTGCCGGCCTGGCAGGCCCTGGACGACGAGCTGGCCCCCGACGGGTTCGGCGTCGTCGCCGTGGCGATCGACGAGGATCCGGCGGCCGTGCGGCCGTTCACCGAGGGCATCGGCATGCCGGTGCTCATAGACCGCGACCGCATCTTCGCCGACCGCTACGCCCTCACGAACGTGCCCGCCGTCGTGTGGATCGACGAGGAGGGCCGCGTCGTGCGCCCACCGGACGTCGCGTTCGGCTCGGAGGACTTCGTCGAGTACCACAAGATCGACTCGGCGGACCACCGCGAGGCGCTGCGCCGTTGGGTCCGGGAGGGGACGCTGCCGGCCGACGCGGACGGGGCCGACCGGTCGTGGACCCCGAGCGACGAGGAGCAGCTCGCCCACCTCCACTACCGCCTGGCCCTGCACCTGTGGCGGGCCGGCGCCGGCCGCGAGGACGCCGCCGCCCGCCACTTCGACCGGGCGGCCGCCCTCGCCCCGCTGGACTTCACGGTGCGCCGCGCCCAGCTGCCCCTCCGAGGCAAGGACCCGTTCCTCGGCGAGGAGTTCCTGGCCCTGTTCGCCGAGTGGGAGCGGGCCGGCCGCCCCTACCACGGCAAGCTCCGCGACCAGGCCTGAGCCGCCCGCCGGGAGCGTCCGGGGGTGCGAGGGGGCGGGTGCCGGACCCCGCGCCGGGACGTCAGGCGGGACCGAGGAAATCCCGGACGAGGCCCGCCCCGCCGAGCACGGCGGCCAGCGCGTCGGCGTTGCGGACCTCGTGGCCCGAGGCGACCGTGCCGTCGCTGACGCACCGGTTCCTGATCAGCGCCCGCAGCAGCCCCACCGTGGCCCCCGTCGCGGCGTCGTCCGCCATGCCGTCGTCCTCCCCGTCGTGGGGCGCCAGCTCACCAGGCCGGCGAGGGGCTCGTCAGGGCGGCCTTCCCCAGGGCGGCGGCGACGGCTCGGTCGGTCGTTCCGCCGGTCGGTCGGTCGGCCGATCGGTCGGTCGTTCAGCCGGTCGGTCGGTCGGCCGATCGGTCGGTCGCCGGTCGGCCGGTCGGTCGTCGCCCGGCGCCGCTCCTCCAGTCAGGTCCGACCGGTCCCGGCGGCCCGGCGGCGCCCCGGCGTGGCAGCCTCTCGGCGTGGGCTCCCGGGTGCGGGTCGTCGGTCGGCGGGTGGTAGTGGCGCTCGTCGTCGTCGTCCAGCTGGCCTTCGTCGCCAGGGGCTACCGCTCGGACCACGCCGAGCTGGGCTGGCAGATGTTCCCGGAGGCGAGCACGTGGCGCGCCGACATCGTCCGCGTGACCGCCGACGGTCGGCACCTCCCGGTCGACCGGGGTTGGGACGGCTACCGGTGGTCGGCGCTGGTCACCGGCCGGGGGTTGGGCCGGCCCGACGTCCGCCACCACGCCGACGCCGGGCTCGATTCGCAGCTCGCGTTCCTCGGGGCCGCGCTGGACTGGGTCGCGGACCACACGCCCCGCGACGACGAGACGCTGTACCTGCAGGCGACGGTCACGGCCTGGCACAACGACGACGCGCCGACGGTCGAGGTCATGCGCAGCGCCGAGCGCGAGGAGGCCCGGTGACCGCCGCGCCTCCCCCGGGCGCGGGCACGGGTGCCGCCGAGGTCCCCGGCGCCGTGGAGGACCCGGGCGGCGTCGAGGTCCCGGCCGACGTCGAGCACCCGGGCGGCGGAGCGCTGGCGGCGGGTCTCGCGCCGCGGCCCGGCTCGGAACCCGGGCGAGCCGCGGGGCCGGAGCGGGGACCGGTGGAGCGGCTCGATGGGCTACTCGGGCGGCCGGTCAGCATGCGGGCCCTCGCCCTCCTGCGGGTGCTCGTCGGGCCGCTCGCCGCGCTGCACCTGTGGTCCGTGGCCGGGGAGGCCCATCGGGCGGCGTCCGGCGCCGCCACGTTCACCGAGCCCTATGCCTCGTGGTACCCCGTGCTGTCGCCGCAGGCCCAGGCGGCCGTGCTCACCGCCGGGGCGCTCGCCGCCCTGGCGCTGGCCGTGGGCTGGCACAGCCGTCCCGCCGCCGTGGCCACGTTCGCGGCCGTCGCCTATCACCTGGGCCTGTCCACCACCCACGTGCACAACAACCGGGCGTTCCTGGCCGTCGTGCTGGCCGGGCTGGCGGTCGGGCCGTGCGGGCGCGAGCTGTCCGTCGACTCCTGGCGCCGCCGCCGGCGGGGCCGCCCGCCGCGTCCCACGAACGCCCCCGGCTGGCCGCTCTGGCTGCTGCGGTTCGAGGCGTCCGCGCTCTACGGCGCGTCGGGCCTGTCCAAGCTCGTCGACCCGGACTGGTTCGGCGGCACGGTGACCTGGCTGCGGGCCGTCCACCACCGCGGCGAGCTGGCGGCGTCGCCGCTGCCCGGCTGGCTGCTCGACGTGCTGGTCGACCGGGATTTCCACACCTACGCCGCCAAGGTGGTGGTGCTGACGGAGCTGTTCGTGGCGGTCGGCCTGTGGTGGCCGCCGGTGCGGCGGGCGGCGGTGTGGGTGGCCGTGGCGTTCCACGTGGCGATCCAGCTGTCGGCGTCGGTCGAGGTGTTCTCCTACCTGGCGATCGCGGCGCTGGTGATCTGGGCGACCCCGTCGGTGCGGGATCGTGTGCTCGTGATCGACCCCACCGCCGCCCGGCACCGCCGCCTGGCCGCCGCCGTCCGGGCGCTCGACTGGCTGGCCCGATTCCGCGTGGTGCCCGGCCGGCGCGGCGACCCCCTGCGTGTGCACGACCGCGACGGCACCACCGTCACCGGCGGGCCGGCGCTCGTGCTCGTCCTCAGCCGCCTGCCCCTCACGGCCTGGCCGGCCTTGCCGGCGCTGCTCGCCCCGCCGGTCCGCCGTTCCCGCCGGTCGCGCCGGCCTGGCCCGGCGGGCCCGATGGACCCGGTGGACCCGGTGGGTGGGACGGGCCGGTCCGCCGGGGACGCCGCGTGACGCGCCGGGCCCGGACCGCCCGGGGCCGCGGCGTCGTCGCGCTGCTCGGGCTCGTGCTGACCGGCGTGCTGACCGTCGGCGTGCTCGCCCCGCCCGAGCGCTGCCCGACGGTCACCCCGGCCTCGCTGCGGGCCTCGGCCACCGAGGCCGTCGATTGGTTCACCCGCAACCAGCGCAGCGACGGCCGCTGGCTCTACCTCTACGACCACGACGCCGGGGTGGCGGTCGCCGACTACAACGCCATACGCCACGCCGGCGCCATACTCGGGCTGGAGCAGGCGGCGACCGCCGGCATCCCCGGGGCCCGCGCGACGTCCGACGCGGGCATCGCCTGGCTCCTCGACCGCATGATCGAGCGCGACGACTGGTCCGCGGTCAGCTACCGCGGTGAGGTGGCCGTGGGGGCGTCGGCGCTGCTCGTGGCCGCACTTGCCGAGCGGCGCACCTCGACAGGGTCCGGCGAGTACGACGCCGCGCTGGTCCACCTCGGTCGCTTCCTCGTGAGCCAGACCGAGACGTCGGGGGCGGTGCTCGCCTACTACGACGCAGGGACACGGGCGCCGCGTCCGGGCGCCTACTCGAAGTACTACACGGGCGAGGCGTACTGGGCGCTGGCGCGCCTGCACCGGCTCTTTCCCGACGACGGGTGGGACCGCACTGCGGACCGCATCGGCGCCTACCTGGCCACCGAGCGCGACGACGCCGAGGGCGGCCGCTTCGCCATACCGGACCACTGGGCCGCCTACGGCCTGGCCGAGACCGTGCCGTCCGCCCCCGGTGATCGGGTCGGTCGGCCGCTGACCGGCGCCGAGCGGGATTACGCCCGGCACCAGGCCCAGCTGTTCGGCGTGCAGGTGCGGTGGTTCAGCCAGCGATTCGGTCCGTGGGGCCCGCTGGTACGCAGTCATCGCGCACCGCGGGGCGGAGGGTACGGCGTGGTGGGGGAGGGGCTGTCGGGGCTCTGGCGCGCGGCCCGCGTCGAGCCCGGGCTGGCGGCGATCGAGGGCCCCGTCGCAGAGCGGGCGTTGTGCAACGCCGGCCTCGCGATCGAGGCGCAGTCCACGACCGAGGAGACCGCCGGCGCCGTGGACGCGGACCGAGTGCGCGGGGCTTGGTTCCGCCACGGCGAGACGCGCATGGACGACCAGCAGCACGCCATCTCGGCCCTCCTGCGGGCCGAGGCCATCGCGGAGGCCGGCGTGCCGGCCGGGCGCGGTCCCGTGCCACCGGCGTGGCTCTGGGTGCTCGCCCTCGTCGCTGCGCTGAACCCCGCCCGGGCCGCCGCCGTGGCCCGCGGCCTCCCCCCGGCGGCCGCCGGCCCGGGCCGTGGCGCCGCACCGGAGGCCGCCGAGGCTGCCGTTGCGGACGGCAAGGGCGAGGAACTCGAGGAACGCGCTCCGGGGGAGGGCGCGGACGAGCGGTCGACCCGGCGAGAGGGACTCGGCGAGGGTGCCCCGGGCGAGGAGCTCGGCGACCGCGCTCCGGGCGAGGACGCGGACGAGCGGTCGGCCCGGCGCGAGCTCGGCGAGCGCGCTCCGGGCGAGGGCCCGGACGGGCGATCCGCCCGGCGTGAGCAGGTCGGCGAGGCCGCCCCCGGCGAGGGCGCCGATGAGCGGTCGGCCCGGCGCGAGCGGGCCGCCGCGGCGGTGCTCGGTGGGGTCGCCGGGGCGCTCGTGGCACTGCTGGCGGCCGGCGTCGCCGGCCTGCTGGCGGGCGTGCTCGACGTGAGCCCGCCGTCGTTGCGCACCGCCGCCGGCGCCGTGGCCGTCGCCGCCGGGCTCGTGGCGCTGGTGCGACGCCCGCCACCGTCCGAGCCGGCGCTCACCGGGTGGTGGGCGGCGCTCGTCCCGGTCGGCCTGCCGGCCGTCGCCAACCCGGCGCTCGTGCTCGCCGCCCTGGCGGCGGGCCTCGACCGCGGGCTCGCGGTCGTGCTCGTCGCCCTGGCCGTCGGCGTGGCGGTCCTGACGCTCCTCGCCGCCCGGCCGACCTGGGACGGCGGCACGACGGACGGCCGCGCCGGGCGGGGGCTCGCCTGGGGAGCCCGGCTGACCGGCGTCGTGCTCACCGCTTCCGGGGTGGCGCTCGTGCTCGAAGGGGTCTACGCCATCTGACCGACCGGGCGCCGGCGGTCCCCGAAGGATCTACGGCGTCTGACCGACCGGGCCCCGCTCGTCCTCGAAGGGATCGATGCCGTCTGACCCACCGGGCGCCCCCCCGCCCTCTCCACGGGACGAGCTTGACCTCACGAGGAGGCCCGGCCCGGCGCAGCGGCGGTCGAGGCGATAGAGGTGTGGCTCGAACGGGCGACATCCCGGTCACGGCGCTATCGGTCGTGTGGATCGCCGCCGGTGAGGCCCGGCAACGCGCCCGGCTACCAGCTGTCGACGTGGAGGATCGGGTCCAGAGGAACCCGGGGCCCCGGCCGGAAGTCGGTGCCCTTCGTGTACGCCACCGGCAGCAGCACGCCCTGGGCCACCTCGTCGTAGGGGATGCCGAGGAGCTCGGCCACCTCGCGCTCGTAGAGGAGGTGCAGTGTGGTCCACGCCGTGCCCAGTCCCCGGGACCGGGCCGCCAGGCAGAAGCTCCAGGCGGCGGGCAACAGCGAACCCCACAGCCCGGCCGTCGACCCCTCGCCGGATGGGCGCCCCGTTATACAGGGGATCAGCAGCACCGGCACCTCGCCCATGTGGTCGGCCAGGTACTCCGCCGAACTGCCCACCCGGGCCTGCACGGCGTCGCGCTCGGGGTCGCCCGAGTCGGCCCGGCCGGCGTAGTAGGGCGAGTCGCGGTAGAGGGCGAACGCCTTGCCGTACAACTCGCCGATACGGGCGCGCCTGTCGGCGTCGGTGACGACCACCCAGTGCCAGCCCTGCAGGTTCGAGCCGCTCGGCGCCTGCACGGCCAGCTCGAGGCATTCGCGCACGACCTCGAGCGGTACGGGCCGGTCGAGGTCGAGCCGCTTGCGCACCGCCCGTGTGGTGGAGAGCAGCTCGTCGGGGCCCAGGGCGAGGAGGGGTGCCATCGGGCCGGAGGCTAGCGGTGGGCGCCGGTGGCCGGGTCACTCGCCGCGGCGGAGCGCGCCACCGGCGCGGCGTCTGCGTCCACCTCCCGCAGGCCGGCGGCGTGTCGCACGAACCGCTGGCGCCCCGCGCCGCCTACCCGGCCCCGCGGAGGTTGTCGTAGGCGTGGCAGCTCACCGGCGCGTTGATCTCCTCGCCTTGCCCGTCGAAGGCCGGAACCGGGTCGCCGTCGACCTCGAAGAGGACCGACTCGACGCCCTCGATGCCCGCCGCGGTGCACACGACCTGGCCGTATGCCAGGCGCAGGCTGTCGTTCTGCACCTCGAAGAACCCGTTCGACACGTTCACGACCAGCACCCCGCCGTCCTGGCGCTCGGGGTCGGTCTCGAGCGAGGTGGTGCTCGGGATGGCGGTGGTCAGCCCATCCGCCCGCTCCTGCTCGTCGGGGGGTGACAGCAGCAGGGCCTCGAGCACGCTCTTCTCGGTGGCCGGGAGCGGCACGGTGCGGGTGTGGGGCACGAGGCGCGACTCGCCGCCGTCGTCGCGCAGGAAGAAGACGGTGACCTCCTGGAACTCGCCGGCCGGCAGCGTCGAGCCCGGCTCGGGCGGCGCCTCCAGGAGACCGTCCGGCACGTTGTCGCGGGGGATCGAGCGGGGCTCGCTGTCGGTGTCGATGCCGCAGCCCCCGGCGACGGCGAGGCCCAGCGCGACGAGGATCGTGGCGATCAGCATGGGCCGGCGCCGGGGGCGCCTCACGGCTGGAGCACCTCGGGCAGTGCCTCGTGCTCGCCCGTGTCGGCGTGCTCGGTGGGCAGGGCGATCACGAACCGGGCCCCCGGAGCGCCGTCGGGCTTGTCCTCGACCCACACGCGGCCGCCGTGGATGCGGACGTGCTCGGCGACGAGCGCCAGGCCGAGCCCGACGCCGTCGACGTCTCGTCTGTGCCGGGCGGACGTGCCCCGGTTGAACCGGTCGAAGATGCGCACCCGGTCGGCCTCGGGGACGCCCGGCCCGTCGTCCTCGACGGCGATCTGCACGTCGCCCTCTCGGCGGCGCAGCTCGACGCGGGTGGCGCCTTCGCCGTACTTGCCGGCGTTGTCGAGCAGGTTGGCGATGACACGCACGAGCCGCCGCTTGTCGGCCCAGACCACGACGCCGGCCAGCTCGGCATCGATGTCGAGCGGCACGTCCGCGTCGGTCGAGGTGCCCACCGCCTGCATGACCAGCTCGGCCAGGCGGACCTCGTCGAGGTTCAGGTGCATCGTGCCAGTGTCGAAGCGGGTGATCTCGAGCAGGTCGGTGACCAGCTGCTGGAACCGCTCGATGTCGGCGACCATGAGGTCGAGCGCCTCCTGGGCCCGCTCGGGCATGTCGTCGCGGCGGGCCTCCAGCACCCTGATCGAGTTCGTCAGCGTGGTGAGGGGCGAGCGCAGCTCGTGGCTCACGTAGGACGCGAAGTTGGCGTCGCGCTCGATGCGCTCCTGCAGGGCCGTCGCCATGTCGTTGAACGAGTTGGCCAGCGGGGCGAGGTCGGGGTCCGCGCTCGCCTCGAGACGCGTGTCCAGCTTGCCGCCGGCGATGGCCTCGGCGGCCGTGCCGACGTTGGCGAAGGGCCGCAGGACCCGCCGCGACGTCCACCAGCCGAGGGCGGCACCGGCCAGCGTGGTGGCGAGGGACGCGCCGAAGAGCGACACGCCGAGCGACTCGAGCGTGCCCTCGAGCTCGTCGAGCGACACGACCTCGAAGTACGAGGCGCCGACGGACGGCAGCGGCACGCCGACGGCCAGCTGCGTGCTGTCGAGGTACTGGTAGCGCATGCGCGCCGGCTGGCCGCCGCGGACCATGTCGCGCAGCGACTGGGGCAGCGCCTCCTCGCCGTACTGCGGCGTGACCGGGTACCAGCGGTCGTCGAGCAGCAGCACGGGGTTCGAGCCCGAGGGTGTGAGCAGCGACCCCAGGATGTCGGTGGGCGTGTCGGTGCCCGGCGCCACGCGGCTCTGCACGCGGTCGGCGTTCGCGTAGACCTGGGCGGTGGCGCTCGACTCACGCTGGTCGAGCAGGTTCTGCTGGGTGAGCGCCCACGTCGTGATGCCGACCATGGCGGACAGCAGCATGGCGCCGACGCCGAACGCCAGCGTGATCCGGGTGCGCAGGCCGAGGCGCGGCCGGAACTGCGGCCAGGCAACGACGTGGGACAGCTTGGTGAGCCGCAGCCGGCGCAGGGCTCGCAGGCGCCCCGTGACGCCCCTGCTGGCCATGCTCACCCCTGGAGCTTGTAGCCGAGCCCGCGAACCGTGACGACGTGGCGGGGGTTGGCCGGATCGGCCTCGACCTTCGTGCGGAGCCGGCGCACGTGCACATCGACGAGGCGGCCGTCGCCGAAGTAGCCGTAGCCCCACACGCGCTCGAGCAGGACCTCGCGACTGAACACCCGGCCGGGGCTGCCCGCCAGCTCGACGAGCAGCCGGAACTCGGTCTTGGTGAGGTGGATCTCCTCACCCTCGCGCCGCACCACGCCCTCGTCCGGCACGATCTCGAGATCGCCGAAGCGCAGGTGGGCGCTCGTGGGGTCGGCGCTGCGCACGCGGCGGAGCATGGCTCGGATGCGCGCTGACAGCTCCTTCGGGGCGAACGGCTTGGTCAGGTAGTCGTCGGCGCCGGCCTCGAGACCGGCCACCACGTCGTGGGTGTCGGCCCGGGCCGTCACCATGATGATCGGCACGTCCGAGTGGCGGCGTATCTGCCGGCAGACGTCGAAGCCGTCGATGCCGGGAAGCATGATGTCGATGAGCACCACGTCGGACGGTTGGCGCTGGAACGCGTCGAGCGCCTCCTCGCCTGTGTCGGCCTCCTCGACCGACCAGCCCTCATCCTCGAGCGCCAGCTTCACGGCTGTGCGAATGCGCTCGTCATCCTCGACGGTCAGGATCCGTGTACCCACGGCCACGATGGTGCCTCATCGCGCGGTAGCGCGGGGACCGCGTTCGCCAGGGGGCGGCCCGGCGGTGCCTGCGCCGCGGTCAGCGGGGGTCGCCGAGGGCTTCGGGGTGCTCGGGGACGTCGATGTCCTGGTAGGCGAGCAGTAGGGCTTCGCGGCCCGGGCCCCGGCCGGTGCGGTAGTGCAGGCCCTCGGTGAGGCGGGTACCGAGGGCCCGGCAGGCGACCAGCGCCCGGGCGCCCTCCTCGGTGTAGGACTGCAGCGAGCGGAGGTCGATGTCGAGGCGGTCGGGACCGTTGTCGACGGCCGCCGTGGCGACCTTGACCAGGGTGTCGCCGGCATGAACGTCGAGGGCGCCGTCGACGACGATGACGACGGTCGAACCTTCGGTCGTCACCCGGATGGACGACGGATGGACTCCCCCGTCGGAGGGACCTTCGGCAGCGAGAACGACGTCGCCTCCGGTATCAGGGCGCGGCGGCGACCCAGCGGTTGCGGCGGTCATTGGGTCAAGCATGACGGCGGATGGTGACGGCGCGTGGCGCAAGTCTGTTGCAGTCCAATGACGACAGCCCCTATTCGGTGACTCATGGCACATCTCCTGCACGGAGCGCGGAAAGCCGCTCACGTAGGGGATTGGCGATGCCCGGTGCGGCCGCCAAGACGGAGCCGGGGAGGGGAGGTCCGTCGCCGTCGAGCGACACCACGACGGCGCCCGCCTCGATGGCGATGAGGCCCCCGGCGGCGAGGTCCCACCATTGCAGACCGCGCTCGTAGAAAGCGTCCACCCGCCCGCAGGCGACCGAGCACAGGTCGACGGCGGCGGCGCCGATGCGTCGGATGTCGCGGATGTCGCCGATGAGCCCGGCCAGCACCTCGGCCTGGGCTCGGCGCCGGTCGGGGTGGTAGCCGAAGCCGGTGGCGACGAGCGCGAGGCCCAGGTCCGTGATGGGCGAGGCGGCGATCGGCTCGCCGTTGCAGCTCGCGCCGCCCCCGGCCGTGGCCCGGAAGAGCTGGTCGTGGACAGGGTCGAACACGACACCGGCCACCACGCCCTCGGCGGTCTCGGCGGCGATCGACACGCCCCAGCCCGGGATCGCGTAGAGGTAGTTCGTCGTGCCGTCGAGCGGGTCGATGACCCAGCGCAGTCCGCTGGTCCCGGCCACGGCGCTGCCCTCCTCGCCCACGACCCCGTCGTCCGGCCGGGACGCCAACAGGGCGGCCACGATCAGCTGCTCGGACGCCCAGTCCATCTCGCTCACCATGTCGGTGCCCGTCGACTTCGTCTCGACCAGCGTCCGGTGCCGGTGGAGCCCGTCGAGCAGCAGCCGCCCCGACCGGCGGGCGACCGCCTCGGCCAGGTCGGCGAGGGCGCGCCGGTCGAGGGTCGGAGAGGGGGGCGCGGACATGACGGGTGGACGGTACCGTGCCCGCCGATGACGACCACCCCGGCGGTCGACCTCCGCAGCGACACGGTGACACGCCCGACGCCGGCCATGCGCAAGGCCATGGCCGAGGCCGAGGTCGGCGACGACGGCTTCGGCGACGACCCCACGCTGAACCGCCTGCAGCGCGTCTTCGCGGAGCGGCTCGGCAAGGAGGCCGCCTTGTTCCTGCCGTCGGGCACGATGGCGAACCAGGTCGCCATGCGGGTCCTCGCCCCCGCCGGCACCTCGGTGATCGCCGGGCGGCGCCAGCACGTCGTGACGCACGAGGGCGGTGCCTTCGGCACCAACCAGGTGGCCCAGCTCCACATCGTCGACGACGACGACGGCACGATCGACCCCGCCGAGGTGGCCCACCTCGTCGAGGGCGCCGCCCACCGCTGGCCGGCGCCGGCCGTCGTGTGCGTCGAGAACACCCACCTGGCCTCGGGCGGCCGGCCGTGGCCCCGCGAGCGGCTCGACGCGGTCGCCGCCGTCGGCGTGCCCGTCCACCTCGACGGCGCCCGGTTGTTCAACGCCTCCGTGGCGACCGGCGTGTCGCCGGCCGCCTACGCGGCCAGCTCGGTGACAGTCACCTGCTGCCTTTCGAAGGGCCTCGGTGCGCCGCTCGGTTCACTGCTTGCCGGGCCGGCCGACCTCGTCGACCGGGCCCGGGCCGAGCGCAAGCGCCTCGGCGGCGGCATGCGCCAGGTCGGCATCGTGGCCGCCGCCGGGCTCGTCGCGCTCGACACGATGGTCGACCGCCTGGCCGACGACCACGCCCGGGCCCGGGCGCTCGCCGAGGCCGTGGCGGAGCGCTGGCCGGATGCCGGCTGTGATCCCAAGGACGTCGAGACCAACGTCGTGCTGTTCCGCCACGACGATCCGGGTGCGCTGCTGGAATGGCTGGCCTCATGCGGGGTCGCGGCGGTGACGCTGGGGCCGCGGGTCGTGCGGCTCGTCACCCACGCGGACGTCGACGACGCCGGGCTCGCCGTGGCCGTCGACGCCCTGCGCCGCGCCCCGTGACCCCCACCGGGTCGCCCACCGCCCTGATCACCGACGTGCCGGCGGCGGTGCTGGCGGTCTACGCCCATCCCGACGACCCCGAGATCTCCTGCGGTGGCGCGCTGGCCCGGTGGGCGGCGGCCGGCGCCGAGGTCCGCCTCGTGGTCGTCAACGCCGGCGACAAGGGATCCCACGACCCCGACACCGACCCCGTGGCGCTCACCCGGCGCCGGGCCGGCGAGGTCGACGCCGCCGCGGCCGTGCTCGGCCTGGCGGGGGTCGACCGCCTGGGCCTGCCGGACGGCGAGGTGACCAACGACGTGGCGCTGCGGGGACGCCTGGTCGGCCTCGTGCGGGCCTACCGGCCCGACATCGTCGTCTTCCCCGACCCGACGGCCGTGTTCTTCGCCGACACCTACGTGAACCACCGCGACCACCGCGAGGTGGGGTGGGCGACGCTCGACGCCGTGGCCCCCGCCGCCGGCAGCCCGCTCTACTTCCCGGGCACCGGCGACCCCCACCAGGTGCCGCTCGCCCTGCTGTCGGGCACGCTGGCGCCCGACGCGTGGGTGGACGTGACCGACGTCGTCGACCGCAAGGTGGCGGCCGTCCAGTGCCACGAGAGCCGGGTGGGCGGCAACCCTGCCGAGGTCGGCGAGCTGGTTCGGGCCCGCACGGCGGAGACCGGGGCGGCGCTCGGCGTCGGCCACGCCGAGGGCTTCCGCCGCCTGCGCCTCGCCTGAGCCCCGAGCGCCGAGCCCGACCGCCCGGCGTCGGTTCAGCCCTGGCCGTCGCGCGGGCCGGCGCGGCGGGAGGTGCCGCCCTCGGCCGTGGGCGCGGCGGCCTGGCGGTGCTGCACCGTGCGCCACTCGCCCATGGCCCGCAGGGCCAGCACGGCGACGACCGCCACCCCGACCGCCCCGATGATGGCGCCGACGAGCCCGGCGAGCCCGCTCGTGACGCCGCAGTCGCCGGTGCAGGACAGGTCGACGAGGGACCAGCCGATGAGGCCGCCGCACAGGCCGCCGAGCAGGATCGACCCGAACGCGAGCACGCGGGCGGTCGTGGAGGGGAGCGCGGTGGGGGCGTAGTCGTCGGCAGGCGGCGGGGTCGGCGGCGGGGTCGGCGACGCTGGCATCGCGGGCAATGCTACGGGCGGCCGGCGTCAGGCCCGGAACCCCCTGGGGCACTCGTGGAGGCCCGGGATACCGTCGTCCACGTGTTCGCCGACACCCCCGAACCGCCGTACACGGCCGTGATCTTCACGAGCCGCCGCACGCAGGACGACGTCGAGGGCTACGCCGCCACGGCCGAGGCGATGGAGGAGCTCGCCAGCACGCAGCCCGGGTACCTCGGCATCGAGACGGTCGAGGACGCGTCCACGGGGCTGGGCCTCACCGTGTCCTACTGGGCGACCGAGGGGCACGGCCGGGCCTGGAAGCAGGTCGCCGAGCACGCCCGGGCCCAGCGGCTCGGCCGTGAGCGCTGGTACAGGGGCTACCGGGTGCGCATCGCCACGGTCGAGCGCGCCTACGGCTTCGGCGACGCCGGACCGCCGTGATCGCGGCGACCGGTGCCAAACTGGGTCGATGCGCGATTGGTTGGTGGGGGGTGGGCTGATCGTCGGGCCCGAGGGCCTGCTGCTCGTGCGCAACCGCCGGCGCAACGGCGCGGTCGACTGGAGCCCCCCCGGCGGCGTGATCGACCACGGTGAGTCGCTCATCGAGGGCCTGAGCCGAGAGGTCACCGAGGAGACGGGCGTCGTCGTCTCGGGCTGGGTCGGGCCGATCTACGAGGTCCGCGTCGAGGCCCCCGGCCTCGGCTGGCGGTTGCGGGTCGAGGCCCACCTGGCCACCGGCTACGCCGGCGAGCTCGCCGTCGACGACCCCGACGGCATCGTCGAGGAGGCGGCGTTCGTCCACCCAGGCGCCTGCGGGCAGCACCTGCTCGGCGTCCACCCCTGGGTGGCCGAGCCGCTCACGGCCTGGCTGGCCCAGCGCTGGGACGGCGGCCGCCAGTTCCACTACCACGTCGACGGCGACGACATGGCGGGGGCCGTCGTCACCCGACGATGAGCGCGCCGGCCGCCCCGCCGCGGTCGATCCTGCACGTCGACATGGACGCGTTCTTCGTGTCGGTCGAGCTGCTGCGCCGGCCCGAGCTGCGCGGCCTCCCCGTCGTGGTCGGGGGCCGCGGCGACCGCGGCGTCGTGGCCGCAGCCAGCTACGAGGCCCGCCACTACGGCATCCACTCGGCCATGCCGAGCGCCCTGGCCCGGCGCCTGTGCCCCCACGCCGTGTTCCTGCCGGGCGACCACGCACTCTACAGCGAGGTCAGCGATCGGGTCATGGCCCTCTTCCGGTCGGTGACGCCGCTGGTCGAGCCGATCAGCCTCGACGAGGCGTTCCTCGACGTCACCGGGGCGCTCCGGGCACTCGGGCCGGCCCCGGCGATCGCCCACCGCCTGCGCGACGAGGTGCGGTCGACCGAGGGCCTGACCTGCTCGGTCGGGGTCGCCACCACCAAGATGGTGGCGAAGCTGGCCTCGGAGGCGGCCAAGCCCAAGGCGTCCCCGGCCGGGCCCGTGCTCGGCCCCGGCGTGCATGTGGTCGAGCCCGGCACCGAGCTGGCGTTCCTCCACCCGCTGCCGGCCCGGGCGCTGTGGGGCGTGGGACCGGCGACGTTCGGCCGCCTCGAGCGGTTCGGCGTCCGGACGGTCGGTGACATCGCCGAGCTGCCCGAGGCCACGCTGGTGTCGGCCCTCGGCGCCGCCCACGGTCGTCATCTGCACCGCCTCGCCCACGCCGTCGACGAGCGCGACGTCGTCGCGGAGCAGCGCCCCAAGTCGATCGGCCACGAGGAGACGTTCGCGACCGATCGCTACGAACACGGCCCACTCGCGCGCGAGGTGGTCCGCATGGCCGATGCCGTGGCCGGCCGCCTGCGCCGCCACGAGCTGGCCGGGCGCACGGTGACCCTCAAGGTCCGCTTCCGCGACTTCCGCACGATCACCCGGTCGATCACGGCCCCGAGCCCGCTCGACGACGGCCCCGCCATCGCCCGGTCCGCCCGTGGGCTGCTCGACGAGGTCGACCCGAGCCCGGGGGTCCGCCTGGTCGGCGTGAGCGTGTCGGGCCTCGTGCCCGGCGCGACGCGCCAGCTCAGCCTCGAGGACGCGGCCGGGCCGTCGTGGCACGAGGCCAGCGGGGCCATCGACGCCATCCGCGAGCGGTTCGGCGACACCGCGATCGGCCCGGCATCCATCGTGGGACCGGGTGGTTTGCGGCCCGCGCGGCGCGGGGAGCAGCAGTGGGGTCCTGATCGCCCCGATCGCCGCGGGGGCGAGGGGCGATGACCGGATCTCGCCATTCTCCGCCCAGCTCGCGTTGTCGTTCCGGCCACCCTGTGGAATGCTTGTCGCACCGGTTCGGTCAACCGGGCGTCAGGTCACTTAGGGGTCACGGTGCCGCTTTCCGAGGATGAGGAACGGATCCTTCAGGAGATCGCCAATCGCTTCTACGAGGACGATCCTTCGTTCGCTCGGGAGGTGAGCGAGACCACCCTGTACCGCCACACGGTGCGCCGGATGAAGTGGTCCATCGCCGGTCTGATCGCCGGGGCGGTCTTCCTGGTGGCCACGCTGTCGACCTCGTTCTGGCTGTCCTTCGCCGGTTTCCTCATCATGTTGGGCTGCGCCCTCGTCTTCGAACGCAACCTGCGCAAGCTGGGCAAGGCGGGCATCGACCAGCTCTCCCGCTCGGTGCGAGCCAACGGGCTGCGCGATGCGCTCGGCGGCGCCGGCCAACGCATGCGCGAGCGCTTCAAGCGCCAAGACGACGACGCCTGACCGACCGGCACGCCGTCCCCGCGCCCGCGGCCCCGTCACCGGCGGCTGAGGGTGTTCGACGGGCGGCCGGGCGGTAACGGCCGGGCGTCGCGGCGGGCGGCGCGGACGATGCGGGCCACCGGGGCGGGGTTCGCCGGCAGCGGTCGGCCCGCACCGGAGGCGAGAGGACCTGCCGGCACCGCGGGCGAGAGGACCCGCCTGCGCCGGTCGGCCGGGCCGGGCCCGTCACCGGGGGAGGACGACGGGCGTGGTGGTGTGCGCCGAGCGCCGCCGGCCCGACCAGGCCCGTCGCCACAGGACCCGGACGTCGAGAGCCCGCGCCACGCGCAGGGGGAGGCCCACCCGCCGAGCGGCCGCCGTGGCGATCTCGCCGCGGGCCCGGTCCACCTCGCCCAGCTCATCGGGCGTCGGCTCGGACTCGGCGTAGGCCACCCGCTCGACGGTGGCGGCGAAGCCGGGCACGACCGCGGCCACCTCCGGCAGCGCCGCCGCGAGCTCGTGCCCCGTCTCGGCGACCGTCAGCGACGACGGCAGCTCGGCGCCCGCCCCCGTCGCCCGTTCGACGGCGTCGCGCCACGCCCACCGGACATGCGCCACCGGCTCGGCGGCGCGCCGGCGGCGCACCGCCGCCTGCGCGGCCAGCGCGGCCGGGACGACGAGCACGTAGGCGACGGCGAGGGCAAGGGCGGTCAGCGCGACCGTGCGCAGGGCGCCGGCCACGCCATAGCCGCCGTCGTCCTGCGCTCGGTCGCCCACCGCCAGCTCGTTGCGGTCCGGCCCGGGTCCGGTCTGGGCGGCGTTGTCGCCCAGGGCCGGGAGGGTGCCCGGCGCCGGGACGGGGGTGGCGGGGGCGGGCGTCGGCGACCCGGCGCCGCCCGCGTTGTCCTGCTGAGCGGGCACGCCCAGCCACTCCTCGGACTGCGGCGGTGCCCGGCCCGGCGTCGGGTCGAACGTCACCCAGCCGTAGCCGTCGAGGTAGACCTCGTCCCAGGCGTGGGCGTGGCGGCCGGTCACGTGGAACAGGTTCGGGTCGTCTTCGTCGGGGATGCCCGAGGTGAAGCCGACCACCACCCGGGTGGGCAGGCCGATCGACCGGGCCAGCGCGCCGAATGCCCCGGCGAACTGCTCGCAGTAGCCCCGCTTCGTCGTGAACAGGAAGTTCATGAGGGCATCGGTGCTGTGCCCGGCCGGGGCGTTCAGGTCGTAGGTGAAGGTGCGCAGGTGGTCGGCGATCGCCCGCGCCTTGCCGTAGGGCGAGTCGATGCCGTCGGTGATGCGCTGGGCCAGCGCGGTCACCTGCGGGTTCATGGCGCTGGGCAGCTGCAGGTAGGTCTGCGCGATCTCGTCGGGCACCTCCGACGCGGCGCTGGACAGCTCGGCCTGGGTCCACTGCGGCACATGGGAGGTCACCTGGTAGGCGATCCCATCGGACGTGCGCAGCTGGCCGTCGACGATCAGCGTGCTCGAGCGCGGGTCCCAATCGACCTCGTTCTCGCCCGGCACGATCGACATCGGCTCGTACGCCGCGGGCAGCCACACGGCGGCCAGGCGCGACACGGTGACGGTCTGCTCGATCGTCGCGGTCTCGACCCCGGGCTCGACCTCCTGGGGCAATTCGCCGTCCGCGTCGTTCGTGCCGTACGACGAGCGCCAGATCGTGCCGTCGAACTCGTCGAGCGAGGTCAGCCGCCAGTACTCGGGCCGCGGGCTACGCACGGTGAACAGCTCGACGTCGGGCTGGTCGAGCAACCGGGCCTGGATGTCGACCATGGGACTGACCACGACCCGGGCGGGATCGTCGTCGTTCAGGTCCCGCCAGGCCAGCACGGCGTCGGCCCTGGCGCCCGGCAGGTTCGGCCCGGTCACGACCCCGGCTGCCACGGCCACGAGGATCAGGCCCGCGCCGGTGCCGATGAGGGACCAGCGGCCCCGCGAGCGGTGCGTCGCCGCCCACGCCGAGCTCGTCTCCTGGGTGAGCGTGCGCTGCAGCAGCACGAAGCCCATGGCGGTCGCCGCGTAGAGGGCGGCGCCGGGTACCCGCCCGCCGGGGGCACCGAGCGCGGCGGCGAACAGGAACAGCGTGGCTGAGGGCAAAAGGGCCTCGAACGTCGCCGAGGCCCGGAAGGCCGCCCAGACCGCCACGAACACCATGGCCCACACGGCGGCGCCGGCCGCGAGCATGAAACCGGTGTCGACGGGCGCCGGGGCCTTCACGTCCTGGAACAGCGCCCAGGCGGCCCGCAGGTCGTCGCCCGCCGCTGCCAGGACGTCGGGACGGGGTAGGAACGCCACGGTGAGATCGAGGTAGTGGGTCCAGGTGAGGACGAGCGCGCCCGCCACCGCCGTCACCACGGCGCTCAACGGCAGCGAGATGCCCCACCGGCGCAGCACCGCCACCAGGACGTGGGCGGCCAGGGCCTGGACGAGCAGCGGCGGGCGGTACGACCCGTCGGCGAACAGGCGGTGCATGCCGACGATCGCCGTGGCGGTGACCAGCGCGAGGGCCAGCTCGCTGGCGAGCAGCGTGCGCCCGTGCGCCCTCATCGCACGCCCCTCGCCGCGCCCACCCGCGCCGGGTGCCCGGGCGTGCCCTGGCGGGCGATGACCGGATCCCACGCCTTGGCGAAGGACGTACCCGGGGAGAAGCGGATGACCGGCGCTCCGGTGCGAACCGGGGCGGCGGACCGGCGGGCGTGGTCCACCTGCACGACCGTCACCGAGCCGAACCGGCCCTTCAGGCGGCCGGCGGCGGCCAGCTCGTCCGGCGTGGCCTGGGCCACGACCACGACGAGAGCGCCGCCGCCCACCTTGTGGAGCACCTCGACGCTGCGGCGCAGGCTGGCGGCGCCGGAGGTGTCGATGACGGCCAGGTGCTCGAGCAGGGCCTGCAGGTGGGCGTGGCCGACGCCGTGGCCCGAGTCGGTCCCGTCGGTGGTCATGAGGCGCACGACGTCCCGGCGCAGGCCGTTCGCCACCACGATCGACGCGGCTGCCGAGATGGCCGCCTCGATCGTGGCGGCGTCGTGGGCCGCCCGGCGGACGTCGAGCAGCACGGTCGTGCGCCCCTGCCACGGTTGCTCCTGCTGGCGGACCAGCATCTCGTCGTGGCGGGCGCTCGATGGCCAGTGGATGCGACGCAGGTCGTCGCCGACCACGTAGGGCCGTAGGGCGTAGAAGTCGTCGCCGGTGCGCCCGATGGCGTGGGGCTGGCGTGCCCCCGAGAGCGGGTCGTGGGCGGCGGTGAAGGGCACCGGGCGCACGTCCTCGATCATGGGGTAGACGGTCACCTCGACCTGCTCGGCGGCCCGGAGCACCGTGCGGCTGAGGCCGAACGGGTCGGTGACGACGACCTCGAGCGGGCCGACGCGCAGCAGGCCCCGGCGGTCGGTCGGCAATCGGTAGCTCGCCACGGCGGCCGAGCCCCGGTCGAGTGGCGGTACGAGCAGCTCGGCCCCGGGAGTGCCGGTGACCGGCTCGAAGAGGCGCAGGACCGGCGTGTCGGTGGGCCGCATGTTGCGCAGCCGCACGTCGACCCGGCTGACGCGACCGGCGTGGACCCGGGCAGGGTGGACCGTGCGGTCGACCTCGAGGTCGAGACGGCGGAAGCCCACGTAGACGGCGGCGAAGCCGACCAGCCCGATGGCGCAGGCGCCGAACACGTAGAGCTCGCTGATGCCCAGGAGCCGGGCGAGCAGGAGCATCACCACGCCCCCGGCCGCCACCAGCCAGCCTTGGCGGGTAAGCACGCCGGTCCCCAGTGCCTAGTGCCCGCCGGGCACGGGGACGGCGCGGAGCACCTCGCCCAGCACGTCCTCGGCGCCCAGCCCCTGGAGCTGGGCCTCGGGCGTGATGAGCAGGCGGTGTGCCAGCACGGGAAGGGCGAGCGCCTTGACGTCGTCGGGCGTCACGTAGCCGCGGCCCTGGGCGGCGGCCCGGGCGCGCGCGACCCGCTGCAGCGCGAGCGTGGCCCGGGGCGACATGCCGAGCGCCAGGTGGGGCGTGCGGCGCGTCGCCTGGGCGATGTCGACCAGGTACGCCTTGAGGGAGGGGGCCATGTGTACGCGCCGCGCCGCGGCGGCCATGCCGGCGACGTGCTCGGCCGACACGACCGGGCCGATGTCGCGGTAGACGTCGTGGTCGCCGTGGGTGTCGAGGATCTGCAGCTCGTCGTCGGGCGCGGGATAGCCGACCGACACCCGCATGAGGAAGCGGTCGAGCTGCGACTCGGGCAGCGGGTAGGTTCCCTCGTGCTCGATGGGGTTCTGCGTGGCGATCACCATGAACGGCTGCTCGAGCGGGTACGTCGCCCCGTCGACGGTCACCTGGATCTCGGCCATCGCCTCGAGCAGCGCCGCCTGCGTCTTGGGCGAGGCGCGGTTGATCTCGTCGGCGAGCACGATGTTGTTGAACACCGGGCCGGGCCGGAAGTCGAAGCTGCCGTCGTTGCGGTTGTAGACGGTGATGCCGACCACGTCGGACGGCAGCAGGTCTGGGGTGAACTGCACGCGCCCGAACGTGGCGTCGATCGAGGTGGCCATCGACTTCGCCAGGCTCGTCTTGCCCACGCCCGGCACGTCCTCGAGCAGCAGGTGGCCCTCGGAGATCACGCAGAGCAGCATGAGCTCGACGACGTCGCGCTTGCCCTGGATGACCTTCTCGACGTTCGCAACCACACTGTGGTAGCAGTCGGCGAACGTGGCGCTGCGGGCAGCCGCGCTCTGGATGGTGGCCAACGTGCTCGTACTCCTCGTTCGTCCGCCGAGCCTTGCCAGGTTAGGCCGCTCGATCGCCGACACGGGCTCGGGTCTTTCGCGCCCGTTACGGTGCTCGGCCCATGGACGTCGCGCTCGCCGTCGACATCGGCGGCACGAAGCTGGCGGCCGGGCTTGTCACCGACGGTGGCGAGGTCGTCGCGCGCCGGACGGTGCCGACCCCGGCGGGGCACGACGGCGAGCTGCTGTGGGCGCGGTTGGCCGCCCTCGTGGGGGCCGTGGTGGCCGGCGCACCGTCCGGCGTCCGGGCCGTGGTGTGCGGCGTGGGCAGCGGCGGGCCGATGACGCCGGGGGGCGGCGAGGTGTCGCCGCTCAACATCCCGGCCTGGCGTGACTTCCCGCTGCGCGCCCGGCTGCGGGCCGCCACCGGCCTGCCCACCCACATCGACAACGACGCCAAGGCCCTGGCCCTCGGGGAGGGATGGCGGGGGGCGGCCAGTGGCGCCACCGACTTCGTTGCCATGGTCGTCTCGACCGGGGTGGGCGGCGGGATCGTGCTCGACGGCCGGCTGCTCGACGGCGCCGGCGGAAACGCCGGCCACATCGGCCATGTGATCGTCGTGCCCGACGGCGGCCGGACCTGTGGGTGCGGGGCCCGCGGCTGCCTCGAGGCCGAGGCCTCGGGCACGGCCATCGCCGCGGCCACGGGAGCGCCGCCGGCCGAGGCGGCCGACCCGGTGCGCCGGCGGACCGGTACGCTCGTGGGCCGCGCCGTCGCCTCGGTCGCCAACCTGCTCGACCTGCCGCTCGCCGTCGTGGCCGGCTCGGTGGCGCTGGGCTACGGCGAGGTCTTCTTCGGGGCCGCCCAGGCCGAGATCGACGCCCGCTGCCGGCTCGAGTTCGCCCAGGGCACCCGCATCGTGCCCGCCGGCCTCGGGGCCGCCGGGCCCCTCGTGGGGGCCGCGGCTGTGGGCTGGCGCGGCGCCGGCCACACGCTGGCGTAGCCCGCTCGAACCTGCGGCGCATCCGGGCGATCCGCCATCGGATCCGCCGCAGGTTGCGTGAACCGGCGGGCGGTACCCTCGCCGGCCGATGCCCGACCGGCCCCCCGCCAACCCCGCTGCCCCCGCCGACCCGGCCGACCCGGCCGAGCCCGCCGACCCGGCCGAGCCGGCCGACCCGGCTGCCGCCCCCGTCGGGCCACCGGTCGACGCCGCGTGGGCGCTGCGGGCCGCGGTCGCCGTCGGGCGCCATCCGTCGCTGTGGGTGACGGGGCTACGCCAGGCACTCGTGCTCGCCGCGCCGGGCTGGTGGCACCGGCGCCCGTTCCTACCGCTGCCTACCGCCGAGTACCTGCGCTTCCGCCTGCAGACTGCCTACGGCGGGGCCGGCGACCGCCCACCGGCCCCCGGCGACCTCGTCACCTACCTCCACTGGTGCCGGGACGCCCGCCACCGCGAGGGGTGACCGCCGGGCCCGGCAACGCTCGCGCATCCGGCCGCCAACCAGTAGCGTTCGGCGGTGATGAGCCGGGCGCTCGTGCTGAACGCAACGTTCGAGCCCCTCTGCGTCGTCAGCGACCGCAGAGCGGTCGTGCTCGTGCTTGCCGACGTGGCCGAGATGATCCATGCCAGCGAGGCGGTCATGCACTCGGCCCACCTGTCGGTCGTCGTGCCCTCCGTCGTCCGGCTGCGCCGCTACGCCCGGGTGCCCTATCGCTGGCGCACCCCGCTCAACCGGCGGTCGATCTTCGCCCGCGACGGCCACCGCTGCCAGTACTGCGGCGACACCGCGGAGAGCATCGACCACGTCGTACCCCGCAGCCGCGGCGGCCCCCACTCGTGGGACAACGTGGTGGCCGCCTGCCGCCCGTGCAACGTGCGCAAACGCGACCGCCTCCTGCACGAGACCTCGATGCGCCTGCACCGCCCGCCGAGCCCGCCGGCCGGGATGTGCCGCCTCACACTCGGCCTCGGGGCCGTGCCGGAGGTGTGGGCGCCGTACCTGTCCGTGGCGGCGTGACCGACGGGGGCTGGGCCGTCCGCCACATGCTGGGCGACGCGGCCTGCTTGCACCGGCGCGAGTTGCCCCCTGCGCCCGAGCGGGCCGTCTGGGTGCTCGACGTCGTGCGCCCGGCGCTCGTGCTGGGCTCGACGCAGGACGAGGCGATCGTCGACCACGCCTGGGCGGCCACCTGGGAGGTCGACGTGGTGCGGCGCCGGTCGGGCGGCGGCGCGGTGCTGGTCGTGCCGAACGAGACGCTGTGGGTCGACGTGATCGTCCCCGCCGGCGACCCGCTGTGGCAGGACGACGTGGCCGAGGCCGCCAGCTGGCTCGGCGAGACCTGGGCCGCGGCGCTGGGCGCGCTGGGTCTCGGTCCGACCGAGGTCCACCACGGGGCGATGGCCTGCGGGCCGCTCGGGCGCACCGTGTGCTTCGGGGCCACCGGCGCCGGCGAGGTGTCGGTCGGCGGGCGCAAGGTCGTGGGCATCAGCCAGCGGCGCACGCGGGCAGCCGCCCGTTTCCAGTGCGCCCTCTACGCCCGGTGGGATCCAGTCCCGATCGCCCGCCTGCTCACGCTGGACGAGCAGGCCGTGGCGTACCTGGCGGGGGCCGCGGCGGGCACCGCGGTCGACAACGCGGTGGCCATCGACGCCTTCCTGGCCCGGCTGCCCACCTAGCGCGATTAGCACCGTCGAGGGGGAGGGCGCCCGCCCGGCGCGCCCCCGTCGCGCCTGGCCACCGATGGCCACCGCCGCCCAGCGTGTCCCACAAGTGCCTTGAGTGGTGGGAGAAAGTGGGTTATCGTCCCACTCTGTGGAGCAGGGTGGGGCGCGGGAAAGCGCCGGCGAGGCCGACAGCGGTGCGACGATCGCCGCACCGGCGCGCCCGGCCGGTCCTAGGTTCTTCACCGGCTCCTACGAGCACTCGGTCGACGACAAGAACCGGCTGGTGCTGCCCGCCGCCTTCCGGTCGCGGCTGGCCGACGGCGCCTATCTCGGGCCGCTCGACGGGTTCCTCGGACTCTGGCCGGAGGACGGGTTCGAGGCGGTTCTCGACACCTGGTCCGACGGCGTCGACATGGGTCTCGTCTCCGCCGAGGCGCTGGACGCCTTCACGGCTGCCACGTTCCACGTGCTGCCCGATGGACAGGGCCGCATCGCCGTCGCGAAGGGCCTGCGGACCTTCGCCGAGCTGTCCGGTCCCGTCATGGTCGTCGGCGCCCGCCGGCGCATCGCCGTGTGGGCCCGCGACCGCTGGGACGACCGCCAGCGCGCCATCCCCGACGGGCCCGACCAGGCCCTTCGCCAAGCGGCACGGGACCTGAAGCTGTGACCCGCGCCCGCCCGCACCCCGCCACGCCGTCGCGGCCGACCACGTTCGTCCGCTGCCCCCGCCGCGCCTGGTCCGAGCCGTGCACCCCCGCGGCTCGGGCCCGCCGCACCAGCCGAACCCGTCGTGCCGTCCCGCCCACCCGCCGGCTTCCGGTCGTCGCGGTGGAAGGCCCTGACTCCGCTTGCCCGACATCGAGCTCGACCCGGGGAGACAACCCGGCGAGCGCCGATCGGCCGGAGGCCCGCCGGTGAGCGGGGCGGCACGAGACGACGAGGGCGGATCCCGCCCGTTCCAGCACCGGCCGGTGCTGGTCCACCGGGTGGTCGAGCTGTTCGCGCCCGTGCCTCCGGGCGTCGTCGTCGACGCGACGGTGGGCGGCGGTGGGCACGCGGAGGCGCTGCTCGACGCGCATCCCCACCTGTCCGTCGTGGGCCTCGACCAGGATCCCGACGCCATCGCGGCGGCGGGGGAACGGCTGGCCCGCTTCGGCACCCGCGCCGTCCTGCGCCGGACCCGCTTCGACCGCATGGTCGCCGTGCTCGACGACCTCGGCCACGCCCGGACCAGCGGCACGCTGCTCGACCTGGGCGTGAGCTCGCCTCAGCTCGACCGACCCGAGCGCGGCTTCAGCTTCCGGGGCGAGGGCCCCCTCGACATGCGCATGGACCCCGACCGGCCCGTCAGCGCCGACGACCTCGTCAACGGGGCCGGCGAGCAGGAGCTGGCCGATCTGCTGCGCCGCTTCGCCGACGAGCAGCACGCCGGGCGCATCGCCCGCGCCATCGTCGCCGCCCGCCCGATCGCCACCACCGCCGAACTGGCCGAGATCGTGCGGGACGCCGTGCCCGCTCCCGCCCGCCGCAGGGGCGGTGACCCCGCGCGCCGCACCTTCCAGGCGCTGCGCATCGCCGTAAACGACGAGCTGGCCATCCTTCCGGGCACGATCGACGCCGCGATCGACCGCCTGGCGGCCGGGGGCCGGTGCCTGGCGCTCGCCTACCACTCGGGTGAGGATCGCATCGTAAAGGCCCGGTTCCGCCACGCGGAGGCCGGCGGGTGGACCGGCCCGTCGCACCTGCCGACGCCGGCCGGTGTGCGCCCCACCGTGCGGCTGCTGCGCCGCAGCGCTTGGCGTCCCGATGCGGCCGAGATCGCCGCGAACCCGCGCGCCGAGGCTGCCCGCCTCCGCGCCGTCGAGAAGCTCCCCCTCCAGGAGGTGGCGTAGATGGCCACTGCACGCGTCCAACGACCGGCCTTCGTCCGGCCGCTCCCCGAGAGCGAGCCGCGTCCCGGGCACCTCCGGGTCGTCCCCGAGGCGCGCCGTCGCCTGGCGCTGCGTCTCAGCCCCCGCACGGGCGTGCTCCTCACGCTGCTGCTCTTCGTGGGCCTGTTCGGGGTGGCCGTCAGCCACGCCCTGCTCATCGAGGGGCAGGCGAACCTCGACCGCCTCGACACCCAGGCCGCGGCCGAGCAGGCCCGCTACGAGCGCCTGCGCCTCGAGGTCGCCGAGCTCGAATCGCCCGACCGGGTCGTGGCCGAGGCCCGTGACCGGCTCGGCATGGTGCCGGCCGACGACGTCACCTGGCTCACGCCTGACGAGGCGGCCGCCAAGGCGCCGCCCGGCGAGGACGGCGCCGACACCCCTGACACGAGCTGGGCGGACGTCAAGCCCTACCTCGAGCCCACCCCATGACCGCTGGGGGGTCGGGCACCAGGCCTGCGCCCCGCGGGCGTATCGATCGCCGTCCCGCGCCGGACCGGCCGCGCCCGGCCCGCCGACGTCCCGACCCCCCCGGCGTCCGGGACGACGCAGCGCGTCCGTCCGGCGCGGGCCGCACGACCGGCACAGGCAGCGCGATGGGCACCGGCCGTGGGACGGGCGCGGGCCGTGGGACGGGCGCGGGCCGCACGCCTGGCACGGGCCGTGGGACGGGCGCGGGCCGCACGACCGGCACGGGCCGTGGGACGGGCGCGGGCCGCGCCATCGGCACGCCGCGCGCGACCGGTGCCGGTCGCCCCGGTTCCCGTCCCGCCCGGCGCCACGGCGGACGCGCCCCCGCGGGACGCGTCCCCGCCGGCCGCGCCCGTGCGCTCGCCGGACCTGCCGCCGCCGGCGCCGTCGCCGCGGCGACCGGCATCGCCCGGCTCGTCGGCCGGGGCGCCGGCCTGGGCGCGACCGCCCTGCGGGGCCGCACGGTCGCGGATCGCGACGCGCGCCGCCGCGGCGCCACCGGCCGCCGGCGGGGCCGCACGCCGTCGCCCCGTGCACGGCGCCGTACCGACGACCGCACCGACGCTCGCTCCGGCCGCCGAGGGGGGCGCCGCACCGACGCTCGCTCCGGCCGGCCCCCCGGCCGCCGCACCCGGCGGCGCACCGACGGCCGCATCCCGGGCGGACCCCGGGGCCGCGGTCGGGGCCCGGCCCGCCGCCCCGATCCCCGTCGCCGGGCCATCGGGCTGCTCTGCGTGTTCGGCCTGCTGTTCCTCGTCGTCGTGGTGCGCCTGGCGGACGTGCAGGTGCTGCGGTCCCAGCGCTACGTCAGCTACGGCGAAGCGCAGCGCACCCGCCCGATCGAGCTGCCGGCCGGCCGCGGCGCCCTGTTCGACCGTGAGGGGCACGACCTCGCCATCTCGATGCCAACCCAGACGATCTACGCCGACCCCCGGCTCGTCACCCGCCCCGGGGCCACGGCGCGCCGGCTGGCCCCGGTGCTCGGACTGTCGGTAGCCGAGCTGCGGGCCAAGCTGACCTCCGACGGCCACTTCGCCTATCTGGCCCGCCAGGTCGACGACGACGTGGCCGAGCAGGTCCGCGCGCTCGACCTCGACGGCATCGACATGCTCGAGGAGCCGAAGCGCTTCTACCCGGGTGGCGACCTCGCGGCGTCGCTGCTCGGCCGGGTCGGCATCGACGGCGACGGCCTCTCCGGCCTGGAACAGCGCTTCGACGACCAGCTCACCGGCACGCCCGGCGAGCTGATCCGCGAGGTCGACCCGCAGGGCCAGACGATCCCCGCCGGGCGTCAGCAGGTCGACCCGGCCGAGCGGGGCGACGACCTCGTCCTCACGCTCGACCGCGGCCTGCAGTACGAGACCGAGCGCATCCTCGGCGAGCACGTGACCGCCACCGGCTCGAAGGGCGGCATGGCCATCGTGACGAGGCCCGGGACCGGCGAGATCCTGGCCCTCGCCAACCTCGAGCGCGACCAGGCGTCCGGCCAGCCCGTCAGCACCGGCAACGACCTGGCCGTGACCGCCAACTTCGAGCCCGGCTCGGTGAACAAGGTGATCACGATGGCGGCCGCTCTCGAGGAGGGCGTGGTCACCCCCGATACGACGCTGTTCGTGCCGGACTCGCTGCCGGTCGCAGGCCACGTGTTCGGCGACTCGCACGGCCACGCCACCGAGCCCATGACGGTGACCCGCATCCTGGCCGACTCGTCGAACATCGGGACCATCAAGATCGCCCAGCAGGTGGGTCCGGACCGCCTGGACGACTATCTTCGCCGCTTCGGGTTCGGTGAGAGGACGGCCCTCAACCTCCCGCACGAGGAGGAGGGCCAGCTGATCGCCTCCGGCGCCTGGTCCGGCACCGACATCGGTGCCGTTCCCATCGGGCAGGGGATCTCGGTCACCGCCATGCAGATGCTCTTCGCGTACAACACGATCGCCAACGACGGCGTCTACCAGCCGCCGTCTCTCGTGGCTGCCACCGTCGACGCGGACGGCGACCGCCAGGTCACCGAGCCCGCCCGGGGACGCCGCGTGGTGTCGCCGGCCACGGCCGCCCAGCTGCGCACGATGCTCGCCCAGGCCGTGGCCGACGGGACCGGCACCGAGGCGGCGATCGAGGGCTACGAGGCCGCCGGCAAGACCGGCACGGCGCGCAAGCCCCAGCCCGGCGGCGGCTACACCGACGACCAGGGCCGGTACCACTACGTCGCCACCTTCGCCGGCTTCCTGCCGGCCGACGACCCCCAGCTCTCGGTGATCGTCGTGATGGACGAGCCCACCACCTCTCCCTACGCCGGCACCGTGGCCGCCCCCGCGTTCGCCGAGATCGGCCGCTACGCAGTGCGCCAGATGCAGGTGCCGCCCGTCGCCGTCACGGCGGCGCAACCATTCGACGGCGAGCGGGTCCGCTCGACGCCGGCCACCGCTCCCAGCACGGCCCCGCCGCCCACCACGGCCCCGCCGCCGACCACGGCGGCGACCACACCGCCCGGGTCGCCCGCGCCGACGGCCCCCGGCACCACCGCCGTGCCGGGCGCGCCCGCCGGCGCCACCACGACGCTGCCAGGGGCGCCGGCCGCCCCGCCACCCGCCACCACGGCCCCGACCGTGGGTCCCGGCCAGCCGGCCGCCGGCGGGCCCGGCGGCTGACGTGGAGCTGCGCCGGCTCCTGGCCGCCCTCCCGGGCGGGCTGGGCGCCCGCCTCGTGGCGGGTGACCCGGATGTGGTCGCGGCCACCGACGTCACCGACGTCGCCCACGACACCGGCCGGGTGGGCCCCGGCACGCTGTTCTGCTGCGTGCCGGGCCACCGCGTCGACGGCCACGACCTCGCCGGCGAGGCCGTCGCCGCGGGCGCCGTGGCCCTACTCGTCGAGCACCGCGTCGACCTGCCCGGTCCGGCGGTGCCCCAGGTGGCCGTGCCCCGCGTCCGGGCGGGGCTGGGGCCGGTGGCCGCCGAGGTCCACGGGCACCCGTCCCACTCCGTGCGGGTCGTCGGCGTCACCGGCACGGCCGGCAAGACGTCGGTCACGCACCTGCTGCGGTCCGTCCTCGAGGCCGGCGGGCTGCCGTGCGGCCTGATCGGCACGCTGTCGGGCGCCCGCACGACGCCGGAGGCCCCGGAGCTGCAGGCCCTGCTCGCCGCGGAGCGCGACGCCGGCCGCCGGGCCATGGCCGTCGAGGTCTCGTCCCACGCGCTGGCGCAGGGTCGGGTCGACGCCACGCGCTTCGCCGTGGCCGTGTTCACCAACCTGTCGCAGGACCACCTCGACTTCCACTCGACGATGGAGGACTACTTCGCCGCCAAGGCGACGCTGTTCACGCCCGCGCTGAGCGAGCAGGCGGTCATCTGCGTCGACGACGCCTGGGGCCGACGGCTGCTCGACGAGGTGACCCGGGCCGGCGCCCTGCCCGTGCACCCCTACGGCCTCGGGGACGCCACCGACCTGCGGGTCACGCCGGGCGGCACGTCGTTCACCTGGCGGGGCGAGCACGTCCGGCTGCGTCTCGCCGGCCGGTTCAACGTGGCGAACGCCCTGGCCGCCGCCACGTCCGCCGCACTGCTGGGCGTGCCACCGGCGGCCATCGCCAAGGGCCTGTCCGGCGTCGAGCCGGTGCGGGGCCGCTTCGAGCCCGTCGAGGCCGGCCAGCCCTTCGGCGTCCTCGTCGACTACGCCCACAAACCCGGCGCCCTCGAGCAGGCGCTGACCACGGCCCGCGAGCTCGTGGGGGAGGGCGGCCGGGTCATCGTCGTGTTCGGCTGCGGCGGCGACCGCGACGCCGCCAAGCGCCCGGTCATGGGGGAGGTGGCAGCCCGGCTCGCCGACCAGGTGGTCTTGACCAGCGACAATCCGCGATCGGAGGAGCCGCGTGCAATCATCGCGGCCGTCCAGGACGGAATCCCCCCCGGTGCCCCTCTCGTCACCGAACCCGACCGACGGCGTGCGATCGAGCTGGCGCTCGGCGGCGCCCGGGCGGGCGACGTGGTGCTGATCGCCGGCAAGGGCCACGAGACGACCCAGGTCATCGGTCAACGCCAGATCCCCTTCGACGATCGTGCCGTCGCGGGCGCTGCGCTCGCCGCCACCTGGTCGACAGGAGACGGCGAGACGTGATCCCCCTGCTGATGTCGGGCGCCATCGGGTTGGTCGTGTCGCTGATCGGCACCCGCTACCTGATCGACTGGCTCCGTGCCCACCGCGTCGGCCAGCCCATCCACGAGGACGTGCCCGACGGCCACACGACCAAGGCCGGCACGCCCACGATGGGCGGCGTGGCCATCGTGGTGGCGGCGGTCATCGGCTACGGCGTCGCCCATCTTTCGGAGGGGCTCGTGTTCACCCGCAGCGGTGTGCTCGTGATGCTGACGATCGCCGGGGCCGGCGTCGTCGGCGCGCTCGACGACTGGGTCAAGGTCAGCCAGGAGCGCAACCTCGGCCTGAGCATGAAGGCGAAGATGGGCGGCCTGCTGCTCGTTGCCGTGGGCTTCGCCGTGGCCGCCGTCACCTGGACCGACGTCGAGACGACCGTCAGCTTCACCCGCTGGAACGAGCCGGGCTGGGAGCTCGGCGACATCGGCTGGATCGTGCTGGCCGCGCTGCTCATCGCCGGCACCACCAACGCCGTGAACCTCACCGACGGCCTCGACGGCCTGGCCGCCGGCTCGGCGCTCTACGCCTTCGGGGCCATGACGGTCGTGGCGTTCTGGGCCTTCCGTCATCCCGCCGTGTACCAGGTCAACCACGCCCTGGACCTGGCCGTGATCGCCGCCGCCATGGTCGGCGCCACGATCGGCTTCCTGTGGTGGAACGCCCCGCCCGCCCAGATCTTCATGGGGGACACCGGCTCACTGGCTCTCGGCGCCGGCCTGGCCACGCTGGCGCTGACGCTCAACGCCCAGCTGCTGCTGCCGATCGTCGGCGCGCTGTTCGTGTTCGAGACGCTGTCGGTGATCGTTCAGGTGGGTAGCTTCCGGATCTTCCACCGGCGGGTGTTGCGCATGGCGCCGATACACCACCATTTCGAGCTGGGCGGCTGGCCCGAGACGACGGTGATCATCCGTTTCTGGCTGCTGGCGCTCATGTCGACCGCCGTGGCGCTCGGGCTCTACTACGCGGACTTCGTGTCGACGGGGGCCCTCGATTGAGCGCGCCTCACCTCGTCCTCGGGCTCGGCGTGACGGGCACGGCCGTGGCCCGCGCGCTCGTGGCGCACGGCGACGACGTGGTGCTGGCCGACGACCGCCCGGGCGACGCCGCCCGGGCGCTGGCCACCGAGCTCGGCGCCGACCTCGTCGGAACGCCCGACGCCGACGCGCTCGCCGCGCTGGTCAAGGGCGCGGCGGCGGTGCTGCCGGCCCCCGGCCTGCCGGCACGCCACCCGGTGTTCGCGCTGGCCGCCGAGGCGGGCGTTCCCGTCCTCTCCGAGTTCGACCTGGCCGCCCGGTGGGACCGGCGGCCGCTGCTCGCGATCACCGGCACCGACGGGAAGACGACCGTGACCACGCTCGTGCGCGACATGCTCGTCGCGTCGGGGCTTGCCGCCGAGGCGGTCGGCAACACCGAGGTGCCGCTCGTCGCCGCGCTCGACGACCCGGCGACCGACGTGTTCGTGGTCGAGGCGTCGTCGTTCCGCCTCGAGCACTCCCGGCGCTTCGCCCCGGCCGTCGCCACCTGGCTCAACTTCGCCCCCGACCACCTCGACAGCCACCCCGACCTGGCCGCCTACGAGGCCGCCAAGGCCCGCATCTGGCGCGACCAGGCGCCCGACCAGGTCGCCGTGGGAAACGCCGAGGACGCGGTCGTGGCCCGCCACCTCGCCGCCGCCCCGGCCCGCCGCGTGGGCTTCGGGCTGGGCCCGCCGGGTCGCGACCGGCTCGGCGTGGCCGACGGCGTGCTCGTCGGGCCCGGCGGCGAGGCGCTCTCGCACGTCGACGAGCTGCCGCGCAACTTCCCCCACGACGTGGCCAACGGCTTGGCCGCGGCGGCCACGGCGATGGCCGGCGGGGCCACCGTCGACGCGGTCGGCACCGTGCTGCGGGGGTTCCGGGGGTTGCCCCACCGGGTGGCGCTGGTCGGTGAGGCCGGTGGCGTGCGGTGGTACGACGACTCGAAGGCCACCACGCCCCACGCCGCGGTGGCGGGCGTCTCCGGCTTCGCCCGGGTCGTCATGATCAGCGGCGGGCGCGGCAAGGGCCTCGACCTGCGGGCCCTCACCGAGGTGGCCGACCGGGTGCGCGCCGTCGTGGCGATCGGCGAGGCGGCCGACGAGGTGGCGGCCGCGTTCGAAGGCGTCCGGCCCGTGCGGCGGGCCGGGTCGATGGACGAGGCCGTACGGGCCGCGGCCGAGCTGGCCGAGCCCGGCGACGCCGTGGTGCTCGCGCCGGGATGCGCCAGCTTCGACTGGTACCGGTCCTACGGTGAGCGGGGCGACGACTTCGCCAGGGCCGTGCGGGACGTGGCGGGGGTGGGACTGTGACCGACACCGTGAGGACAAGGTCCGCCGGCGGGGCGACCGCCGGCCGTGCCGACGGGGTGACCGGCGCCAGGCGGCGCCACCCGAGCGCCCACCGCCTCGCGGGCCACCCCGACCGCTCCGCGATGTTCCTGGCGCTCGCCTTCCTCGTGGCCGTGTTCAACCTGCTCGGCCTCGTCATGGTCATGTCGGCCTCGTCGGTCGTCGCCCTCGACGAGTACGGGTCCTCCTGGTACTACGTCGTGCGCCAGGCCCTGTGGGCCTCGGTCGGGGCCGGCCTGATGATCCTCGTCTCCCGGGTCGACTACCACCGCTGGCGGCGGGCGGCCACGCCGCTGCTCGTCGGCTCCCTGGCTCTGCTGGCGCTCGTCCTCGTGCCGGGCGTCGGCGTCGGGGCGCACGGGGCCACCCGCTGGATCGGCGTGGGCCCGCTCACGATCCAGCCGGCGGAGCTCGTCAAGGTCACGCTGCTCGTCTGGGTCGCCGACCTGCTGGCCCGGCGCGCCTCGGTCATGCACAAGACGCGGGCCACACTGCGCCCGGTCATCGTCGTGCTCACGATCACCGCCGCCCTGGTGATGACCCAGCCGAACCTGGGCACCACGCTGATCCTGGCCTCCATCGCCCTCACGCTGTGCTTCGTCGCCGGCGCCCCGCTCGTGCCGCTCGCCGGCTGGGCGACGCTCGGCGCCGCCGTCGCCACCACGCTCGCCATGGCGGCCCCGTACCGCCGGGCCAGGGTGTTCACGTTCCTCCACCCCTGGGCCGACCCCACGAACACCGGCTACCAGAACATCCAGTCGCTCGTGGGGCTCGGCTCGGGGGGCCTGGCCGGCACCGGCCTCGGGGCGAGCCGGGCCAAGTGGGGCTTCCTGCCCTACGCCCACACCGACTTCATCTTCGCCATCGTCGGCGAGGAGCTCGGCTGGGTCGGCGCCGTGCTCGTCGTGGGCCTGTTCGCACTGCTCGGCATCATCGGCATCCGCATCGCCCTCCACGCCCCGGACCGCTTCGGCCTGCTGCTCGCGGTCGGCATCACCGCCTGGTTCCTCGTGCAGGCGTTCGTGAACATCGGGGCCGTCATCGGCATCCTGCCCATCACCGGCGTGCCGCTGCCGTTCGTCAGCGCGGGCGGTTCGTCGCTCGTGTTCTCCATGGCGGCGGCCGGGCTGCTGCTGGCGGTGGCCCGCCGGACCACGACCGGCCCGCCGCCCAAGCCCACGACGACGAAGGGGGTGCGGGCATGAGCCGGCGCACGGACCGGGGCTGCTTCGCCCTCGTGGCCGGCGGGGGCACCGCCGGGCACGTCCTGCCCGCCATCGCCATCGCCCGGTCGTTCGTGGCCCACGGCCACGAGCCGTCGAGCATCGAGCTGGTGGGCAGCGAGCGCGGCCTCGAGGCCCGGCTCGTGCCGGCCGCCGGCTTCGCGATCACGCTGCTGCCCGGGCGCGGCTTCGAGCGGCGCCTGAGCCTGCAGAACCTGCGGTCACTCGTCGCCCTGGTCCGAGCGTCGTTCCGGGCGTGGCGCCTCGTCGGCCGGCGGCGGCCCCGCGTCGTGGTGTCGGTGGGCGGCTACGCGAGCGTGCCGTGCGCCCTGGCCGCCGCCGTACGCCGCATCCCCGTCGTCGTGGCCGAGTCGAACGCGATGCCCGGCGCCGCCAACCGCCTCGTCGCCCGGTTCGCCAAGGCGTCGGCCGTGGCGTTCCCGGGCACGCCGCTGCCCCGGGCCGTCGTGACCGGCAACCCCGTGCGGCCCGAGGTCCTGGCCATCGACCGGGGCCGCGACGCCATCGGGGCCCGGACCAAGCTCGACGTCGAGCCCGGACGCCGCCTGCTGCTCGTCTTCGGCGGGTCGCTCGGCGCCCTGCGCATCAACCGGGCGGTCCTCGAGGCGGTCCGGGGCTGGGCGGCCCGCACCGACCTCCACGTCCGCCACGTCGTGGGCTCCCGCGACTGGACCGAGATAGCCGGTGCCGGCTCACCGCTGCCGCCCGGGGCCGCGTTGCGCTACGACGCGGTCGAGTACGACGACGACATGCCCACGGCGCTGGCCGCCGCCGACCTCGTCGTGTCCCGGTCGGGGGCGAGCACGAGCTTCGAGCTGCTGGCCGCCGGCCTGCCCGCCGTGCTCGTCCCTTCGCCGCACGTGACCGCCGACCACCAGACGGCCAACGCCCGCAACCTCAAGGCCGCCGGCGCCGCGGTGGTCGTGCCCGACGCCGAGCTCGACGGCGATCGCCTCGCCGCCGAGGTCGACCGCCTGCTCGCCGACCCCGGCCGGCTCGCCGCCATGGCGGCCGCCGCCCGGGCCGCCGCGCGCCCCGACGCCGCCGACGCCATCGCCGCGCTGGCCGAGGAGCACGCCCGATGACAGGCGGGCGCGCCGCGCCGACGCTCGACCTGTCGCGCCCCCGCCGGGTGCACGTGACGAACGTGGGCGGCGCCGGCATGAGCGCGGTGGCCACCCTGCTGGCCGAGATGGGCCACCACGTGGACGGCCACGACCCCGCCCCGACCACGCCGTTCGTCGAGCCGCTCCGGGCGCTCGGCATCGACGTGCGGACCGGGCCCGAGCGCCCACCCCTGGCCGACGCCGTGGACGTCGTGGTGGTCTCGACGGCCACGCCCGAGGACGACCCGGACGTGACCGCCGCCCGCCGACGGGGCGTGCCGGTGCTGCACCGCTCGGCGGCGCTGGGTGCCATCTGTGGGCGGCGCAGCACGATCGCCGTGGCCGGCACCCACGGCAAGACCACGACCTCCGCCCTGCTCGCCACCCTGTTGGCCGGCACGGGCCGCTCGCCCGGCTGGGCGGTCGGAGCCGCCATCGCCGGGCTCGGTCGGAGCGCCACCTGGGGTGGCGACGGGCCGCTCGTCGTCGAGGCCGACGAGAGCGACGGCACGTTCCTGTCCCTCGGTGCCCACGCCGCCATCGTCACCAACGTCGAGCCCGACCACCTCGAGCACTGGGGCGGGGTTGACGCCCTGCGGGGGGCGTTCGAGCGCTTCGTCGCCGCCCTGCCCGGCCCCGCCGTGCTCTGCCTCGACGACCCGGGCGCCGCCGCGCTCGTGGCCGCGGCCGCCGACCCCGTGACCTACGGCCGCGACCCCGGCGCCGACTACCGCATCGCCGACGTGGCGCACGCGGGCTCGGGCGTCGCGTTCACCGTCCGGCACGGTGACGAGTCGGTGGCGGTCACGCTGCCCGCCGCCCCGGGCGCCCACAACGCGGCGAACGCCACCGCGGCCCTGGCCGTGGCCCACCGGCTCGGCGTGCCGCTGGCCGAGGGCGCGGCGGCGCTCGCCGGGTTCGCCGGCGTGGCTCGGCGCTTCGAGGACCGGGGCGAGGCCGGCGGCGTGACGCTGGTCGACAGCTACGACCACCTGCCGACCGAGGTGGCCGCCGCCCTGGCCGCCGCCCAGGACGGCCCGTGGGAGCGGGTCGTGTGCGTCTTCCAGCCGCACCGCTACAGCCGTACAACGGCCCTCTGGCGCGACTTCGCCCACGCCTTCGTCGACGCCGACCTGCTGGCCCTGACCGACGTCTACGCCGCGGGAGAGCGCCCGCGGCCCGGGGTGACCGGCAAGCTGATCGTCGATGCCGTGCTCGACGCCGACCCGTGGGCCAGCGTGGCCTACCTGCCCCGGCTCGACGACGTGGTGCTGTGGCTGCGGGCCGTGCTGCGCCCCGGCGACCTGTGCCTCACGCTCGGCGCCGGTGACCTGACCCACCTGCCGCCCCGCATCCTCGCCATGCTCGAGGCCCGGGGGTGAGGCCGTGAGCGGCCCCGACGCCGTCGAGGCGGCCGCCGGCCTGCTCGGCGGGCTGGCCCGCCGCGACGTGCCGATCGGTCGCCTGTGCACCTACGGCGTAGGCGGCCCGGCGGCGCTGCTCGTCGAGGCGGAGACCCCCGGCCAGCTCGACCGGCTGGCGGAGGCCGTGGCCGCCACCGGTGTCGACGTACTGGTCGTGGGCAAGGGATCCAACCTCCTCGTGGCCGACGCCGGCTTCCCCGGCCTGGCCGTCGTGCTCGGCCGGGGCTTCGCCGCGGTCGCCGTCGAGGGCACGACCGTGCGGGCCGGCGCCGCCGCGCTCCTGCCCCGCGTGGCCCGCCAGAGCGTGCGTGAGGGCCTGACCGGTTTCGAGTGGGCGGTCGGGGTGCCGGGTGCCGTCGGCGGGGCGGTCCGCATGAACGCCGGCGGCCACGGCTCGGACATGGCCGCCTCGCTCGTCGCCGTCGAGCTGGTCGACCTGGCGGCCGGCGAGCGGCGGATCGTGCCCGCCGCCGAGCTGGCGCTCGGCTATCGCCGGTCGGCCGTCGCCACCCACCACGTCGTGGTCGAGGCCACGCTGGCGTTGGCACGGGGTGACACCGAGGCGGGGGAGCGGACCGTGTCCGAGATCGTGGCCTGGCGCCGGGCGCACCAGCCCGGCGGACACAACGCGGGCTCGGTGTTCACGAACCCGCCCGGCGACTCGGCCGGGCGCCTGATCGACGCCGCCGGCGCCAAGGGCCTCCGCGTCGGCACGGCCGAGGTGTCGCCCAAGCACGCCAACTTCATCCAGGCCGACGACGGGGGCGCCGCCGACGACGTGGCCACCCTCATGGCCGAGGTCCGCCGGAAGGTCGCGGCGGACGCCGGCGTGGAGCTGCACGCCGAGACCCGCATGGTGGGTTTCGCCGCCGAGGTCGTCGCCGCCGCCGGCGCCGAGCCGGCATCCGGCAGCCCCGTGACGACCCCTGACGACTTCCTCACCCCTCACCCTGTGACCGCCGTGACCCGCTCCGAGGAGGGACGCCAGTGAGCACCGCCGCCGTAGTCGTCGATCCACGCATGCGGTCGCGGCGCATCGAGGTTCGCCGCGACGCCGCCCGTCGCCGCCTGCGCCGGGCACTCGCCGCCCTGTCCGTCGTGACGGTGCTGGTGGCGGTCGCCGCCGCCGTGCGGTCGCCCCTGCTCGACGTCGACCACGTCCGGGCCACGGCGGGCGAGCACACCTCCGCCCGCGCCATCGTGGCGGCCGCCGGCGTCGGCCACGGCGACCGGATGGTCGGCCTCGACGCCGGGGCCGTCGAGCGCCGGGTCGAGTCCCTGCCTTGGGTGGCCGACGCCCGGGTCGAGCGCGGTTGGCCCGGCACCGTGCGCATCGCGATCGAGGAGCGCACGGCGGCCGCCGCGGTCGCCGTGGGTGACACCCGGTGGGCCGAGATCGACCGCAGCGGGCGGGTGGTGGCCTTCGTGGACGCCGCCCCGGACGGGCTGCCCCGGCTGTCGGGCGTGGGGGGACGCATCGCCGAGGGCGAGCCGCTGCCCGTCGAGGCAGGCGAGGCCCTCGCCCTCGTCGATGCCCTGGCCGAGGCCCTGCCCGGCGGCGTGGCACAGGTGTCGACCGACCTCGAGGCCACGCTGTCCTACGGCGGCGTCGTGCGTTTCGGCTCGGTCGACGACCTCGACGCCAAGGTCACCGCGCTGGAGACCGTGCTGGCCCGGGTCGACCTGTCGTGCGTGGCGTCGCTGGACGTGAGCGCCCCCCGCAGTCCGGCCTTGACCCGCCACGAAGGGTGTTCGTAGGCTACGAACAGCACTCGTGAATAAAGAAAAGTACTGGTCTTTACCGAAGGCGCCGCGGTCAACGGCTGTCGGCCCGGCCCTCGCCGGTTCCGGCTCTGGTAGTTTGGCACCCCTCGCCCGCACCCCCAGGTGCAGCGGGCAGGCGGAGCGGAAGCAGGCGCTCTACACGAGCCTTCCCCGGGGCTCCTGACGTGGAGGTGGCACGACCCATGGCCGGTAACCCGCAGAACTACTTGGCCGTGATCAAGGTCGTCGGCATCGGGGGTGGCGGTGTCAACGCCGTCAACCGCATGATCGACGCCGGCCTCAAGGGCGTCGAGTTCATCGCCGTGAACACCGACGCCCAGGCGCTGCTCATGAGCGACGCGGACGCCAAGCTGGACATCGGCCGCGAGCTCACGCGCGGCCTCGGCGCCGGCAGCGACCCCGAGATCGGGCGCCAAGCCGCAGAGGAGCACCGCGACGAGATCGAGGAGATCCTCAAGGGCGCCGACATGGTGTTCATCACGGCCGGGAAGGGCGGGGGCACCGGCACCGGCGGCGCTCCGGTCGTGGCCGAGATCGCCAAGTCGATCGGCGCGCTCACCATCGGCGTCGTCACCCGCCCGTTCAGCTTCGAGGGCCGGCGGCGGGCCGTGCAGGCCGAGCAGGGCATCCAGCATCTGAAGGAGAAGGTCGACACCCTCATCGTCATCCCCAACGACCGCCTCCTGAGCGTGTCGAACGAGAAGACGTCGATGGTCAACGCCTTCAAGATGGCCGACGAGGTCCTGCTCCAGGGCGTCCAGGGCATCACCGACCTGATCACCACGCCGGGCCTCATCAACACCGACTTCGCCGACGTGAAGATGATCATGAGCAACGCCGGTTCGGCCCTCATGGGCATCGGCTACGGCTCCGGCGAGGGGCGGGCGCTGCAGGCGTCGCGCAACGCCATCTCCAGCCCGCTGCTCGAGGCCTCGATCGAGGGCGCCCGGGGCATCCTCCTCACGATCGCCGGCGGCAGCGACCTCGGCCTCTTCGAGGTCAACGAGGCCGCCGAGGTCATCCACGGCGTGGCCCACCCCGACGCCAACATCATCTTCGGCTCGATCATCGACGACGAGATGGGCGACGAGGTCCGGGTGACGGTCATCGCCGCCGGCTTCGACCGCTGGGACGACCGCGACGCCAGGCCCGGCGCCGGCGGTACCGGCCGGGCGTCGACGTCGAGCCGTGTGCTCGACGAGGTCGACGTGTTCTCATCCTCGGGCGACCTCGGGCTCGACCGCGACGACGAGTTCGACGTCCCCTCGTTCCTGAAGTAGCGGCGTGAGCCTGCCCGGGCTGGCGCTCGATCACGCGTTCGAGCTGCGTGGCGGGTGGACCGCGCGGGCCCGTTTCACCACCGTGGCCGACGGTGACCTCGCCGTCGTGCGGCCGGGGCCGGACCTCGACGCCCGTCGGCGGCGGCTCTCGGACCGGCCGTGGTCGTGGCTGCGGCAGGTCCACGGGGCCGGCGTCGTGACGGTCCGCCACCCGGGCGAGCACGCCGGAGTCGAGGCCGACGCCGCCGTGACCGCCGCGCCTGACACGCTGCTCGCCGTGGGCACCGCCGACTGCGCGCCGATCGCCCTCGTGGCCGAGGGCCCGGCGGGCCCGGCCGTCGGCGCCGTCCACGCCGGCTGGCGCGGCCTGGACGCCGGGGTCGTCGGGGCGGCCGTCGACCGCCTGCGTGCCCTGGTCGACCCGGGCGGGGGATCCACGCCCGGCGGTTTCGCCACCGTCCGGGCCGTACTCGGCCCCTGCATCCACGCCTCCTGCTACGAGTTCGGCGCCGCGGATCTCGACGCGGTCGTCACCCGGGTCGGTGAGGAGGCCCGGGGCATCACGAGTGAGGGCCGCCCGGCCCTCGACCTCCCCGCCGCGGCGCGGGCGAACCTGGCGCGGGCCGGGGTCGAGGTGGTGGCCGACGACGCGCCGTGCACGGCCTGCGACACGCGTTTCCACTCGCACCGGGCCCGAGGCGACGCCGGGCGCCAGGCCCTGCTGGTGTGGCTCGATGGCTGACGACCGCGTGGCCACGGTCGCGTCCGACCTGCCGGCCCGGCTGGCGGAGGTGCGGGCCCGGATCGACAGGGCGGGGGCCGACCCCGATCGCACCACGCTCGTGGCGGTGACGAAGGGCTTCGGACCCGAGGTGGTGCGGGCCGCCCTCGACGCCGGGCTGCACGACATCGGCGAGAGCTACGTACAGGAGCTCGAGGCCAAGGCGGCCGCCCTCGACGAGGCGGCGGACGGGGCCGACGCCGTGCCGCCCCGCTGGCACTTCATCGGCCGGCTGCAGCGCAACAAGGTGCGCAAGGCCGCCCCGTACGTGGCGTGCTGGCACAGTGTCGACCGGCTCTCGCTCGGCGCCGAGATCGCCCGCTGGGCGCCGGGGGCGTCGGTGTTCGCCCAGGTCAACACGACGGGCGAGAGCCAGAAGGGCGGCTGCCCGCCGGCACAGCTCCCCGCGTTGCTCGGCGGGCTCCGCGACCTGGGACTGGACGTGCGCGGTCTGATGACGATCGGCCCCGCAGGGTCACAGAACGGGTCGCGTAACGCATTCCGTTCGCTGCGCACCATGGCCGAGAACCACCATCTGCGCGAACTCTCGATGGGAATGACCGACGATCTGGAGCTCGCGATCGAGGAGGGAGCCACGGTCGTGCGGATCGGTAGCGGACTGTTCGGTCCGCGACCAGGTCGAAACGGGATGCGACACTAGGCTCGGCGAGGTCGTTGGAGGACTCATGGCATCGATGTGGCGCAGGGCGATGCACTACCTGGGGCTCGGCCCCGACGACGAGTACGACGACTATGACGACTACGACATCACAGGCGAGCACCAGCGACCGCTCGCCCCGCGTCAGCCCTCCCCGCCGCGCTACAGCAGCACCGGTGGGGTTCCCCGCGTGCCCGAGCCCCGAAGCTCCGTTCGCACCCTCTCGCCCACGTTGGGTGACCACGAGCCGCACGCCAACGGCAACAGCAACGGCGCCCGTGAGCACGCGCCCGCCGGCCGTCCCGGCAGCCGAAACGACCGGGCCGAGCGCGGCGCGGAGCCGTCCGATCGGCTCGACCGCATCGAGCGCCTCGACCGGCTCGGCCGCGCCGGCGGCCCGGGCGGCGTCGACCGCCCCGGGCACGCGGACCGGGTCGAGCGCGCCGACCGCCACGATCGGGCTGACCGGCCGGAGCCGACCGAGCGGGTCGAGCGTTCCGCCGACCCCCGGGCGGGCCACGCAGTCGTCCGTACCCTCGTCCCCCCCGCAGCGTCCAAGCCCCACGTCGTGGGGCCCTCGTCGTTCGACGACGCGCAGGAGATCGCCGACCGGTTCAAGGGCGGCGCGCCCGTGATCCTCAACCTGCAGGGCGTCACCCGCGACCTGTCCCGCCGCCTCATCGACTTCGCCAGCGGACTCTGCTACGGCCTCGACGGCCAGATGGAGCGCGTGGCGAACCAGGTGTACCTGTTGACCCCGACCGACGTCGAGGTGTCAGCCGACGAGCGCCGGCGGCTCCAAGCGCGCGGCTACGAGCCGTGACCGCGCCCGATCAAACCATGGCCAGGAGCCACCCGTCACGTGATCAGCATCATCTGCGTCCTGCTCGAGATCTACCTGTTCGTGTTCCTCATCCGCATCCTGATGAGCTGGATCCCGCCGACGCCGGGCACCACCTACGCCACCATCTACGAGGGGTTCGACCGGGTCACCGAGCCCGTCCTGGCACCGGTCCGGGCAGTGCTGCCGCCCCTTCGGCTCGGCGGGATGGCGCTCGACCTATCCCCGATCGTGGTGTTCCTCCTTGGTAGGTTGCTCATCCGGGTGATCTGCCCCGGCTGAGGGGCATCGGGGTGCTTTTCGACGCGTTCGGTAGCGACGCTGGTGGGCTCGCTACTCTCTTGCCATGGAACTGACTCCACAGACGCTCCACGCTGTTGAGTTCCGTGAGGCTCGACGGGGCGGCTACAACACCCGCGACGTCGACGACTTCCTCGAGCGCATCGCCCAGGGTGTCGGCCTCCTGCAGGATCGTCTGCGCGAGGTCATGGCCCGGGCCGAGAGCGCGGAGGGCCGGCTGTCCGACACGCAGCGCCAGCTCGAGGAGTTGCGACGGCGTCCCGTGGCTCCGGAGATGAGCGAGACCGACGACACGCTTCGTCGCACGCTCGTGCTCGCCCAGCGGACGGCGGATGCCACCATCAAGGAGGCCAAGGACGAGGCCGCTCGCATCCTCGGCGACGCGCGCGACGAGGCGGCCCGAACCCGCGCCGAGATCGAGGCCGAGGTCCGCCGGGGCACCGAGGGCGCCCGGGCCCAGGCCGAGGCCGAGATCGAGCAGCTTCTCGACGCCCGCGAGGCGCTCAACCGCGACATCGAGGCCCTGGGCCAGCGCATGAGCGACCAGCGGGAGCGGGTGCGCTCCGGCATCGCGGAGCTCGAGCGGGTGCTCGACGATCCGTCGCTCCTCCAGTCGGTCCCGGCCGTGCCGCTCACCGAGGTGGAGCGGCCCAACCGCCTCGCCCGGCCCGAGCCGCCCGGTTCCGTGCCCGGGCCGGTGCTGCCGACGCGCCAGGCCCCGGGCGAGCCCGAGCCGGTCAACGGCCAGGGCGCGCCCGACGCCGCCGTGCCGTTCCTGCCCGGTGCCCAGGTGGCGTCCCTGCACGACAACCCACCCCCCCTGCCCGCCCGACCGCTGGCGGCCGAGGCGGGCTCGGCGGTCCCGGTGTCGCCGTTCGCCTTCAACGGCGGCGCCAACGCAGTGGCGAACGGCATCAGCGGCAATGGCCACCCCGAGCCCGCCGGGCCCGCTCACTGGCCCTCGCAGCTGCGCACGTCGCTCAGCGACGACGACGGGCCCGAGGGCGGCGACCGCATCGGCATCGAGCCCGGCAGCCGGCCCAGCGAGTGGGGTCGCAACGTGTTCGACCGCGATGACGAGGACGACCGCTCCCGCTTCGGGCGCTGAAAGGCTGCGCCCACGGCGCAGCCCCCGTCATCAGACGACGGCGAGCCAGACGGTCACCCGATGGCCGTCGATGTCGATCACCGCGCCCCCGTCGCCCGCCCCGCCGCGCTCCAGGCGGTCGGCCAGCACCTCGCCCATGATGTGGGCGCGGTGCGTCTCGATCGCCTGCCATACCTCGTCGTCGGCGTCGATGGTCAGCGCCACCCGGTCGGCGATGGCGAGCCCCCGCTCCTTGCGCAGCTCGTTGAGAGCGCGCACGATCGCGCGTGCCAGGCCCTCGCGGCGCAGGTCGTCGTCGAGCTCGAGGTCGATCGCGACCGCCCAGCCCGCCTCCTCGACGAACGCGAACGCCTCGTGGTGCGTGGCGCGCACGTCGACGTCGTCGGCCGTGAGCCGCTCGCCGGCCACCTCGACGTAACCGTCGGCCTCGAGGCGGCGCTGCAGCTCGGACCCGTCGGCCTCGGCGAGGGCCCGCTTCACGTCGTTGACCCGGGGCCCCAGCCGGGGGCCGAGCGTCCGGAAGTTCGGCACGACCGTCCAGGAGATGAGGCCGGACAGCGTGTCGACGTCGTCGAGGGCCTTGACGTTGAGCTCGCCGGCGATCTCGGCCTCGACCTCGTCGCGCACTTCGACGCCCGGGTGCAGCAGCAGCGCCCGGCTGAGCGGCTGGCGCGTGCGCACCCTCGCGTCGGTGCGGGCGGCGCGGCCGAGCGCCACCAGGCGGCGGGCGGCCTCCATCTCCCCGGCGAGGGACCGGTCGGCATCCGCGGCCCCCGTCGTTGCCGGCCAGTCGGACAGGTGCACGGACGGCTCGCCGGTCAGCGTGACGTAGATCTCGTCGGCCAGGAACGGGCAGAACGGGGCGAGCATCTGGGCGGTGGCGACCAGGCAGCGGTGCAGCGTGGCGTGGGCCGCGGGATCGCTCGCCTTCCAGAACCGGGGCCGGCTGCGCCGGACATACCAGTTGGAGAGGTCGTCGACGAACCGGGCCACCCGGGTGGCGCCGCCCAGGGCGTCGAAGCCCTCGAGCGCCTCGGTGACCGCCGCCACGGTGGCGTCGAGCTCGGCCAGCACCCAGCGGTCGAGCACGTGCGTGGGCTCGGGCACCTCGTCGGCGCCGGGCGGCTGCCAGCCGTCGAGGTCGGCGTAGGTGGTGAAGAACCCGAAGACGTTCCACAGCGTGATGAGCGTCTGGCGAGTCGACTCGCGGATGCCCTCCTCGTAGACGCGCCGGGCGGTCCATGGCTGGCCGCCAGAGAAGAAGTACCAGCGCAGGGCGTCGGCGCCGAAGGACGAGAAGATCGTCCACGGGTCGATGACGTTGCCCTTGGACTTGGACATCTTCTGGCCGTGCTCGTCGACGATGTGGCCGAGGCACACGACGTTGCGGTACGGCGTCGAGCTGAAGACCAGCGTGTTCACGGCCAGCAGGGAGTAGAACCACCCCCGCGTCTGGTCGATGGCCTCGCAGATGAAGTCGGCGGGGAAGCTGGCCTCGAACCGCCCGTCGTCCTCGAAGGGGTGGTGGAACTGCGCCGAGGGCATCGAGCCGGAGTCGAACCAGGCGTCGAGCACCGGCGGCAGCCGCCGGACCGTGCCCACACAGCCCTCCGCCCGGCACACCCAGGTGATGTCGTCGACGTAGGGTCGGTGCAGGTCGAGCTCCGCGAGGTCGCGCCCGGCCAGGCTCGACAGCTCGGCCACCGAGCCGACGCAGGTCTCGTCGCCGCAGCCGGCGCAGCGCCAGATGGGCAGCGGCGTACCCCAGTAGCGGTCACGCGACAGCGCCCAGTCGATGTTGTTCTCGAGCCACTTGCCGAAGCGGCCCCACTTGATGTGCTCGGGGTACCAGCCGATCGTCTCGTTCTGGGCGAGCAGGTCACCCCGTCGCTCGGACGTGCGCACGAACCACGACGTCTTGGCCCAGTAGATGAGCGGCGTGCCGCACCGCCAGCAGTGCGGGTAGCTGTGCTCGTAGGGCTGCTCGGCCACCAGCAGGCCCCGCTTGCGCAAGTCGTCGACGATCTCGGGGTCGGCGTCCTTGACGAACCGGCCCTGCCAGCGGGGGACACGGTGGTCGAACGCGGCGTGCTCGTCCACGGGGTTCAGCACGGGCAGCCCCTCGGCCCGGCCGACGGCGGCGTCTTCCTCACCGAAGGCGGGGGCGATGTGCACGATGCCCGAGCCGTCGTCGACTGCCACGTAGTCGCCGGCCACGACGCGCCAGGCGTCCGCACCCGGCGGGGCGGGGACCATGTCGAACGGGCGCTCGTAGCGCCAGCCGACCATCGCGGCGCCGGCCCACCGGTCGCGGACCTCGGCGTCGGGGAACAGCCGCTCGGCGGCCGCCGTCCCCATGATCAGGTCGCGGCCGCCGTCGGGGGCGGCGACGCGCACGTAGGCGAGCTCGGGGCCCACGGCGGCGGCCACGTTCGACAGCAGGGTCCACGGCGTGGTGGTCCACACGAGCAGGTCGGCATCGGGCGCGCCGTCGCCGGTCAGCGGGAAGCGGAGGTAGACCGACGGGTCGACCACGTCGCGGTAGCCCTGGGCGACCTCGTGGCTGCTGAGGGCCGTGCCGCAGCGGCCGCAGTAGGGCGTGACCCGGTGGCCCTCGTAGAGCAGCCCGGCGTCCCACAGCTGGCGCATCAGCCACCAGACCGACTCGATGTAGTCGTTCGACAGCGTCCAATAGGCGTCGGCCGTGTCGATCCACACGCCCGAGCGCTGGGTGAGCGAGGACCAGTCCTCGACGTAGCGCTGGACCGAGGCCCGGCAGCGGGCATTGAACGCCTCGATGCCGTACGCCTCGATCTCGTCCTTGGTCGACAGCCCGAGCTCCTTCTCGACCTCGAGCTCGACGGGCAGGCCGTGGCAGTCCCAGCCGCCCTTGCGTGGCACGTCGCGCCCGCGCATCGTCTGGAAGCGGGGGAACAGGTCCTTGAAGACCCGGGCCCACACGTGGTGGAGGCCGGGGCGGCCGTTGGCGGTGGGCGGGCCCTCGTAGAAGACCCACGGCTCGCCGCCCTTGCGCAGCCCGGCCACCTGGCCGATCACGTCGCGCTCGGACCAGCGGGCGAGGACCCGCGCCTCGAGCGCGGGAAGATCTGGGTCGGCGGCGACAGGACCGAAGGACATGGCCCTCTAGGCTACGCCGCCACCGGGCGACCCTTGACCGTCCCCAGGGGTCGGCTTATCATCCGGAACCCTTTATCCCGAGGACGGCGAGGTTCAGATGCCAAGAACTGCCAATGCCGCCCCCGTCGCGTCAGCCGTCAGCAACGATGCTGCGTCCACCAACGCTCCGGGCGCCAAGACGACATCGTCACACCTGTCCCCTGCATTCCTCGAGGCCCAGAGGCGGGCGCTCGAGACCGAGCGGGCAACGTACCTCCGACAGGCCGAGTCCCTCCAGGCCGAGGCCGATTCGCTGACCGAAGACCGCGAGCCCGGTGACGTCCAGTTCGACGAGGAGTCGGGCGAGGGTGACACGCTGGCCGTCGAGCGCGAGCGCGACCTCGCCCTGTCGGCCCAGGCCCGGGCGGCCATCGAGCAGATCGACGTCGCCATGCTCAAGATCGAGGCGGGCACCTACGGTCAGTGCGAGACCTGCGGGGCGGAGATCCCGGAAGAGCGGCTCGAGGCGCTACCCCATGCCGCTCTGTGCGTGACGTGCAAGAGCGGGGGGCTGGGCCTCCGCCGTTGAGCCCCTCGAGCGACGCACCGGTCCGACCCGCCACCGTGGCGGGCCGGGCCCGGTGGGCGTTGCTGCTGGGGACGGCGGCCGTCGTGCTGGGCCTCGATCAGCTCACCAAGTGGTGGGCGCTCGATTCGTTGCCCGGGCGGGTCGTCGAGGTGGTGTGGACCCTGCGGTTCCGCCTCGCCATCAACTACGGCTCCGCCTTCAGCGTCGCACAGGGACGCGGGGCGCTGATCTCCCTACTGGCCCTCGTGATCGTCGCGGTGCTCCTCCGCTCGGGGCGCTATGCCACCCGGCCGGCCTCGGCCCTCGCCATCGGCATGGTCGTAGGCGGCGCCCTCGGCAACCTGATCGACCGGGCCGTCCGGGCCGGCGACGGGTTCCTCGGCGGGGGAGTGGTCGATTTCGTCGACCTGCAGTGGTGGCCCGTGTTCAACGTCGCCGACGCGGCCATCGTCGTCGGCGCTGCCCTGCTGTTCCTGACCCAGCTGCGCGACGACGACGCCCTCGGCGACGAGCCGTTGCCGTGAGGGAGGTCGTGCCCGCCGCGCTCGGCGGGCAGCGGCTCGACCGTGTGGTGGCGATGGTCACCGGTCGCAGCCGCACCGAGGCGGCCGCGCTCGTAGAGCGCGGGGCCGTCGCCGTCGGGGGCCGGCCCGTGACCACCCGCTCCCACCGGGTGGCCGACGGTGACGTGCTCGAGGTCGACACCCCCGACCCGCACGCCGAGGCGGGGCTCGAGGGCGACCCCGCGGTGCCGGTACAGATCGTCTACGAGGACGCGCACCTGCTCGTCGTCGACAAGCCGGCCGGCCTCGTCGTGCACCCGGGCGCCGGCCAGGTCACCGGCACGCTCGTCCACGGTGTGCTCGCCCGCCACCCCGAGGTGCGGGACGTGGGCCAGCCCGACCGGCCGGGCATCGTCCACCGCCTCGACAAGGGCACGTCCGGCCTCATGCTCGTGGCGCTGTCGCCCGAGGCCTACGAGGGGCTCGTGGCCATGCTGTCCGCCCGCCGGGTCGAGCGGCGCTACCGGGCGCTCGTGGTCGGTGCCCTCGACGCGCCGACGGGCGTCGTCGACGCCCCGATCGGACGGTCGGGTCGCGACCGCACCCGCATGGCTGTGACGCTGGCCGGCAAGCCGGCCCGCACCCGGTACGAGGTGGTCGACCGCTTCACCGAGCCGATCCCGGTGACCGAGCTGCGCGCCACGCTCGAGACCGGCCGGACGCACCAGATCCGCGTGCACCTGGCCTCGATCGGTCACCCCGTCCTTGGCGACGCCCGCTACGGCGGCGTGCGCCCGGCGCCGCCCGCTCACCGTCCCTGGCTGCACGCCGAGCACCTGGCGCTCGACCACCCGGTCACCGGTGAGCCGCTGGCCTTCTCGTCGCCGCTGCCCGACGACCTCGTCGGCGTGCGGGCGCAGCTGGCCTGAGTGTCGCCCCGGTGGCGGGGCGGCGGTCAGTCGGCCGGTTCGAAGACCGGCCAGGCCAGCTCGCCGCCCGCCATGCGTGCGATGTCGGCGAGCGTCAGCTCGTCGAGGTGGCGGCGCATGTGCTCGCCGAGCACCCCCCAGATCGTGAGCAGGACGCACTGGCCCTCGTGGTCGCAGGCGCCGTTCTGGTGCGGCTCGCCGAAGTCGCCGAGGGCGATCGGCCCGTCGACCGCGCTCACGATGTTGGCCAGCGTGATGCGCGAGGGCTCGCGGGCCAGCACGTAGCCGCCGCCGACGCCGCGCTTGGAACGCACGAGACCGGCGCCCTTCAGCGCCAGCAGGATCTGCTCGAGGTAGGGCTGCGGCAGCCCGGTGCGCTCGGCGATGTCGCGCACCGACGTGGGACCCGACTCGTCGGCGTGGAGCGCGAGGGAGAGCAGGGCGCGGCTGGCGTAGTCACCGCGCGTCGAAACCTTCACCAGCCCAACTGTACGGGGTTCGGCCAGGGGCCCGGCGGCCATGGCCTCCTCGATCGGCGCGCGGGCGACCGTCCTTGCCACACTGGGTCGGCTGGGTGCAGTTCGATGACTGCCGAGGCAGGGTCGCCGGTACGGTAGAGGGACGAAAGGCTCAAGGGTGGTCGAAGAACCTCTACTCCCCGACTACGGGGGTGCCTGCGTGGCGAACGTGGTGCCCACGCTGCTCGCCCCACCGAGCGCCCCCGTCGCGTGGATGCCGGCCGCCGCCACCGACGCCCAGCGGATCGTGCTGCTCGTGGTCGACGGCCTCGGTTGGGAGCAGTTGCAGGACCGCAGATCGCTCGCCCCCACCCTGGCCGCCATGGCCGGCGGCCCGGTCTCCACGGTCGTGCCCTCGACCACCTCGACCGCACTGACCTCGATCACCACCGGCACGGCGCCCGGCGAGCACGGCATCGTCGGCTACCGCATGGCCGTGCACGGCGAGGTGCTCAACGTGCTGCGCTGGGCCACGCCTTCGGGCGACGCCCGCCAGAGCGTGCCGCCCGCCAAGGTCGCCACCGTGCCGCCGTTCCTCGGCGAGCGGCCGCCGGTCGTGACCCGGGCGGAGTTCCGCGCGTCGGGGTTCACGGCCGTGCACCTCGACCCCGCACGCTTCGCGGGGTACCGCACGATGTCGACGCTCGCCACCGAGGTCGACCTGTGCCTGCAGCGCTCCGAGCCGTTCGTCTACGCGTACTACGAGGGCCTCGACAAGGTCGCCCACGAGTACGGGCTCGGCGAGCACTACGACGCCGAGCTGACGTGGATCGACATCCTCGTCGACCGCATCGTGGCCCGACTGCCCCGCCACGCCGCGCTGGTCGTCACCGCGGACCACGGCCAGGTCGACGTGGGCGAGAACGTGGTGACGCTCGCCTCCGACGTACTGGCCAACACCTCGATGCAGTCGGGCGAGGGCCGCTTCCGGTGGCTCCACGCCCGTCCCGGCCGGGCCACCGCCCTACGCGACGCAGCCATCGCCCACCACGGCGCCGACGCCTGGGTGGTGACGCGCGACGAGATGATCGCCGGCGGCTGGCTCGGCCCGGTCGTCACCGAGGCCTCCCGGGTCCGCCTGGGCGACGTGGCGGTGGTGGCGCGCACCGACGTGGCCTTCCACGATCCACGCGACACCGGTCCGTACCACCTGGTCGGCCGCCACGGCTCCGTCACCCGGGCCGAGATGCTCGTGCCCCTGCTGGTGGCCGGGCGGTGAGACCCCGGCAGCTCGTGTTTGGGGTGCCGGGAGGCGTGGCAGGATGACCGCCATGTCGTCTTCCAACGACCAGCACGCCGGGGCGACCACCACCGACACCCCGGCCCCCGCCGACGGCGCCGAGGGCTCGGTGCCGGTCGAACACGCCGAGGTGGTGACCGGCCCTGAGGACCCGCAGGGTGAGGCGGTCGAGCAGCCGGCCAAGGTCATGCGCATCGGCTCGATGATCAAGCTGCTCCTGGAGGAGGTCCGCCAGTCCGAGCTCGACGAGGCGAGCCGCGATCGCCTGCGCGAGATCTACGAGACCTCGGTCACCGAGCTGTCCGGGGCGCTGTCGCCGGACCTGCGCGACGAGCTCGGCCGCCTGGCGCACCCCTTCGCCGGCAGCGACACCCCAAGCGAGGCGGAGCTCCGGGTGGCCAAGGCCCAGCTCGTCGGCTGGCTCGAGGGCCTGTTCCACGGCATCCAGGCCACGCTGTTCGCCCAGCAGATGGCCGCCCGCCAGCAGCTCGACGAGATGCGCCGCCGGCTGCCCCCGGGCACGGTGCCGCCGGGCGAGAGCGACACCCGGCCCGGGACCTACCTCTGAGGTCTGGCGGGGTGCCGACAGGCGACGGCACCCTCCGCCCGTGAGCTGGGACGCGCCCGGCGTTGCTGAAGCCCTCGTCGTCGCACCCGAGCCCTAGGCTGGCCACGATGGCGGAGTTGACCGACAGGATCACCCGGCTGGGCCCACAGACCGTACGGGCGCTTGCGCTCGGTGGTGTGCTCGCCGTGGTGGCGGTCGTGTCCGCCCTGCTGGCGGTGGCCGGCGTCGACACGGTCGAGGTCGTCGCCACCCTCCTCGTCGTGCCGGTCTTCGGCGTCGCCCTCTACCTCGGCCAGGCGCCGGGCCTCGCGGCCGCCGCCGTGGCCTGCGCCGTCTACATCGTGCTGCGCCGCCCCGACCTCGATTCGACCGGCGTGCCCAGCTTCGCCGTGCTCGTGCTCGCCCGTGCGCTCGCCTACGGCGTAGTGGTCTACGCCGGCACGTGGGTCCGCCAGGCCGTGGCGGCGGGCGCGGGCGGCGACGAGCGGGGGCAGCTGGGACCGATCGGCGCAGCCGACGACCGCGGCCTGCGGGCCGAGCCGACCGCGGCACGCAGCCCCGTGTTCGTGTTCGACCAGGCCGGGGCGGCCCGGCGTGTGCCGGTCGGCGTCGCCGGCACCGCCGTCCACGGCGCGTCCTCCGGCGCCGGGCCCGGCGCCGGGGGTCCCGACGACCACGCAGGCGGCCCGGGTGGCTGGGACGACGACGAGCCCCACCCGTCCGAGTGGCGCGTCGGGCCGTCGGCCCTGCCGCCCGACGACCCCGAGGCCCGCCCGTGGACGGCCCCGACAGCGTTCGACGAGCCCGGCCTCGGGCCCGACGGCCGGCCGGCCTACGGGTCGTTCGGCGGTCCCGACGACGGCCCCCGCACCGGTACCGGGCTCGACGCGGGCGATCTGGGCGCGGACGTGTGGGACGAGCCGCTCGGCGCCGCCCGGCGGACGCACGCCGGCCCGCCCCACGACGACCGATGGGCGCTGCCGACGGCGGGCGCGACCCACGAGGCACCGGGGTCCAGCGAGGCCGACCGCCGCCAGGCCTCCCACGACGACTTCTGGGGGACCCGCCCCGGCGACGACGAGGGTTGGGGCGGGGCGCCGACGACCGGCGGCCGCGACCCGTGGGGGGCCCCGAGCTCCGGCCGCGTGCCGGCCGCCACCGGGCCCGGGCCCGGTCCGCCGGGTGCGCCCGCCGGTCAGGGCGGCCACGGCGCCGACGACGGAGCCTGGGGCCCGGCCGCCGGTCCAGGCGGTGACGACCCGTGGGGCCCGCCCACCGGCCCACCCTCGGCCACCGAGCCGGCCGTGGGCACGAGCGGTCCGCCGTTCTCCGCCCATAGCGGCGAGCGCCCCGCCGTCACCGACAACCGGGGGGCCGCGCCCGGAGCGCCCGGTGGCCCGCCGCAGTTCTACGCCCACAGCGGCGAGGCGCCGGCCGTGCCGGACGAGCGGTGGTCCGGCGAGGCGCCGGTCGTGCCGGACGAGCGGTGGTCCGGCGAGGCGCCGGTCGTGCCGGACGAGCGGTGGTCCGGCGAGGCGCCGGCCGTGCCGGACGAGCGGTGGTCCGGCGAGGCGCCGGCCGTGCCGGACGAGCGGTGGTCCGGCGGTCGCCACAGCACCGGCGCCCCCGCCGTGCCCGGTCCGCCCGGCGGCCCCGGCCTGCCCGGGGCTCCGGCTGGCCCGCAGCCCGCCCGCGAGTGGGACCCGCCCACCGGCGACCCCGCCGGGCAGGGCGCGCACGAGCCCACGACCACGCCGGGTCCCTGGGAGCAGATCCGCCCGCCCGAGCGCTGGGAGGACCCGCCGCCCCGGCTCGACCCCCACCTCCCGCCGCCCGGCGCGCCCCGAGGCCGTGGCGCCAGCGTGTCCGGTCGCAAGGCTGCCGTGGGCGGTGCCGCCGCAGGGTCCGCGAACGGCCGTGGCCGAGGCGACCCCGTGTCCGGCCGTACGGCCGCCGTGGGCGGTGCCCCCGCAGCGGCCGGGAACGGTGGGGAAGCGGCTGCCATGCCGGCCGTCGACCCCGAGACCCGTCTGTGGTCGGCCCGCTTCCTGTGCGACCGGCTCGCCGCCGAGCAGCGTCAGGCCGCCGGTGGCCGTCCCTTCTCTCTCGTGCTCGTCCAGGTGCCAGACGGACCGCTGGCCGCGCTGTCGTACCGGCGCCAGGTCACCCTCCTGCGCGAGCTGGGCCACCAGTTCGTCGCCGGCGGCATCGTCGACCACCTCGTGCACGTCCCCGACCAGGCCCAGCACTGGTTCGCCGCCGTGCTGCCCGACACCGACAAGAGGGGCGCCGAGGCTTTCGAGAGCCGCCTGCGCAACGGCATCGGCGGCTACCTGCGCAGCCGGGGCCTGCTGCTCGGCGAGCTCGACAGCGCCACCCTGACCTCCCCCGACGACGACGCCGCCATGGGCGCAATCTGGGAGGCGCTCATCGCCCGCGGCGACCCGTCGTCGAGCCCCGAGCCGGCGTTCGACTACTAGCGATCGGTATCCGGGCCGCACGAGGCTTACGCGCAGTAATAGCGTGCGGCTGCGATGGACGGTGCCGCACTGGGGGCTGCCCGACGCGACGCTGGTCACGTGGCGCCGCCCGAAGCGGGGGACGCGCAGGAGACGACCGGCGACGTCGAGGCGCGGACCCCCGCAGACGCAGGTGGTCCCACGGCCGACGCGGTCGCCGCGCCGGCCGCGCCGGGTCGGCCCGACGAGGGGGACGGGCCCGATGAGGCCACCGCGGCGGGTCGGCGCGGCGAGGGAGACGGGCCCGATGAGGCCACCGCGGCGGGTCGGCGCGGCGATGGCCACGGGCCCGATGAGGGCACCGCGGCCACCGGGGTGTCCGCAGCCGGCGCTCCCGGCGACGCCGCTGGTACCGGCGAGGTCATCGGTGCCGGTGACGCCCGGGAGCGGCTGGCGGCGCGGCTGGCGTTGGCGCTCGTGCTGGCGCCGATCGTGGTGTCCGCCGTCGCCCTGCTGGTAGGCGTCGGCGGCGACTACCAGCCCACCTCCGACCACGCCCTCACCGAGCTGCAGGTGCGGGACGTCGGTCGTCACGAGGTGCTCGTCGGGCTGTACTCACGCGACGAGTGGAGCCACCCGGGTCCGGCGCTCTTCTACCTGCTGGCGCCGTTCTACTGGCTCACCGGCGGTGCTTCGATCGGCATGAACGTCGGGGCCCTCGCCATCAACGGCGGGGCGCTGTCCGGCATGGCGTTGATCGCCCGCCGCCACGGCGGCCTGCCGCTCATCGCTGCTCACCGCGCTGGGCGGTGGGCTCGTGGTGCGCACGCTGGGCGCCGAGTTCGTCCACGACCCGTGGAACTGCTTCGTCACCGTGCTGCCCTTCGGGCTCATGGTCATGCTCACCTGGGCCATGGCGTGCGGCGACCGGTGGGCCCTGCCCGTCGGCGCCGGCGTTGCCACCTACCTGGCGCAGACGCACGTCGGCTTCGTTCCGCTCGCCCTGCCGCTGCTGGCCGGCGGAGCGGTCACCCTTGCCGCCAGCGCCCTCCGCTCGCCCGCCGCCTCATGGGCCGCCTCACCGGCGGACGACCTCGCGCCGCCGCCCGCTGGCCGCGGACCGGCGGGCGAGGCCGTGCCGGCCGTCACGACGCCGGGCGCCCATCCCGTGCCGGCGGCCGATCCCGCGCCCGCGAGGGCCCTGGGCTTGCTGCGCCGGACCGCAGCTGGCCCGCGCTGGGCGGCCGGGGCACTCGGCCGGGCCGGGCTGGCCCGGCCGGCGGCCGTCACGGCCGGCGTGCTCGCCGTCATGTGGCTGCCACCGTTCGTCGACGTCGTGCTCCACGCCCCGAGCAACCTGCGCGAGATCGCCGAGTGGTTCGGCGACGCGGACGAGGGCGTGCACACCGTCGGCGAGGGCTGGCGCACGGTCACCGGCCAGTTCGGCGGCCGTCCCGAATGGCTCGTCACGAAGCTGACGCCCTCGCTGGGCGGCGAGTCCCCGTTCCTCTACCGGGCCCCGCTGCCGTGGCTGCTCCTCCCCGTGGCCGCCGCCGGTGTGGGGCTGTGGCGAGGGCGGGCCGACGGGCGACGGCTCGTGGCCGTGCTGTGCGCCACGCTCCTGCTCGGCATCGCCGCCGTCGCCCGCACGGTGGGTCCCGCGTACGACTACCGGCTCCGCTGGACGTGGCTGGCGCCCATGCTGGCCACCGTCGCCGCCGCCTGGGCCCTCTGGCGGGGGCTCGTGCGCCGGCGGCCGCGGCCGCCCGGTGGCTGCAGGGTGGCGCGCTGGCGGCGCTCGTCGCCGTGAGCGGGGTCAACGTGGCGACGGCGGCGACCGCCGGGGCGCCCGCCGCCGGCGACACGGCGGCGCTCGCGGCCGTCATGCCGGCCGTCCTCGGCGAGGCGGCGGACGCCGACGGCAGGATCGTCGTCTCCGACGTGTTCACGAACGGGTCGTGGTACGCCCGGGGCGTCGTGCTCCAGCTCGAGCGGCACGGGTTCGACGTCACCGTGCCGGTTGCCTACGACGACCTCTTCGGGGCCCACCGGGCCACCGACGAGCGGGGCGACCTCAACCTCGTCGTCGCCATGGACCAGGGCATTGCCGTGCTCGACGCCCACCGGGGCATGCGCCGGATCGCGTCCTGGCAGGGCGTGTCCGACGCGATGCTGGAGGACGCCGATCGCCGGATGGCCGCCTTCGACGAGCAGCTGGACGACGGCGAGATCGACGCCGACCGGCACGAGTTCGCCGCCACGCTCGTCGACCAGGGGATCCACCAGCGCAGCGCAGGGACCGCCTACGCGGTCGCCGTGTTCGTCGATGAGAGAGCGGCCGGATGACGCCTGTGACCGCGCTACCGTAGGAATCACACCGGTGTCATTCTCCACAGGGCTGTGGACAGCGCGTCGGTGGGTGGCGACGGTCGATACCGGAAGGAGTCCCGGGTGTCGGGTCGAGGCAGCTTCACGCACCTCCACGTCCACACCGAGTACTCGATGCTCGACGGTGCGGCCCGCATCGGCGAGGTCGTCGGCTCGGCGGTGGCCGACGGTCAACCTGCGATCGGCATCACCGACCACGGGAACATGTACGGCATCCTCGACTTCTACAAGGGGTGCCGCAGGCAGGGCGTCAAGCCGATCCTGGGCACCGAGGCCTACATGGCGCACGACTCGCGCCACGAGCGGCCGGCCCGCCGAGGCCGGATCGACGACTCGGGCGGCGACGCGGACGGCGGCAAGAAGCTCTACTACCACCTCACCCTGCTCGCCGAGGACAACGTCGGCTACAAGAACCTCATCCAGCTGGCCAGCCGGGCCTTCATGGAGGGCTACTACTACAAGCCCCGAGTCGACTGGGAGACGCTGGCCCAACACAGCCAGGGCCTGATCGCCACGACTGGCTGCCTCGGCGGCCAGGTGCTGCAGTCGCTGCTGCAGGGCGACATGGAGGGGGCGGTCGCCAAGGCCGCCCGCCTGCAGGACATCTTCGGCCGCGACAACCTGTTCGTCGAGCTCCAGGACCACGGCATCGCCGAGCAGCACAAGACGAACCCCCAACTGCTCGAGATCGCCCGGCGCATACAGGCGCCGCTGCTCGCCACGAACGACAGCCACTACGTCGACCGCGAGGACGCCGTCGCCCACGACGCCCTGCTCTGCGTGCAGACGGGGTCGCTGATGAGCGACCCGAACCGCTTCAAGTTCCACGGCGAGGAGCACTACCTGAAATCGGCGGCGGAGATGCGGTCGCTGTTCGCCGAGATCCCCGAGTCGTGCGACAACACCCTCTGGATCGCCGAGCGCTGCGACGTCGAGATCGACTTCGGCAGCCCCCAGCTGCCGAACTTCCCGCTGCCCGAGGGGTTCGCCACCGACGGCGACTACCTGCGCCATCTCACCTTCGCGGGAGCGCGCCAGCGCTGGGGCGACCCGCTACCCGACACCGTGGTCGAGCGGCTTGCCTACGAGCTCAAGGTCATCGAGGACATGGGCTTCAGCTCGTACTTCCTCATCGTGTGGGACCTCATCGACCACGCCCGGCACGCCGGCATCCGCGTGGGCCCCGGCCGCGGTAGCGCCGCAGGCTGCGCCGTGGCCTACACCCTGCGCATCACCGACCTCGACCCGATCGAGTACGACCTGCTGTTCGAGCGCTTCCTGAACCCGTCGCGCGTGTCGATGCCCGACATCGACATGGATTTCGACTCCCGCTACCGCGACGAGATGATCCGCTACGCGGCCGAGCGCTACGGCCGCGACCACGTCGCGCAGATCGTCACGTTCTCGACCATCAAGGCCCGGGCCGCCGTGCGCGACGCCGCCCGGGTGCTCGGCCACCCCTACATCGTCGGCGACAAGGTGGCCAAGGCCATGCCGCCGCTGATCATGGGCCGCGACACCCCGCTCTACGCCTGCCTCGAGCCCCACCCGAAGTACGAGGACGGCTACAAGATGGCCGGCGAGCTGCGCGAGATGTACGCCGCAGACCCCGATACCCAGCAGGTGATCGACGTCGCCAAGGGCCTGGAGGGCCTGCGCCGGCAGGACGGTATCCACGCCGCGGCCGTGGTGATCACGAAGGACCCGCTCACCGAGTACCTCCCGATCCAGCGCAAGCCCGAGAACGGCCAGCCCATCGAGGAGGCGCCGGTCGTCACGCAGTACGAGATGCACGGCGTCGAGGACCTCGGCCTCCTCAAGATGGACTTCCTCGGCCTGCGCAACCTCGACGTCATCAGCGACACGGTCGACGTCATCAAGGCCACGCGCGGCATCGAGGTCGACATCGACGACCTGCCCCTCGACGACGAGCCGACCTACGAGCTCCTGCGCCGAGGAGACTCCATCGGTGTGTTCCAATTGGAGGGCGGGCCCATGCGGGCCCTGATGCGCTCGCTCGCCCCCACCGAGTTCGAGGACGTCGCG